>Ga0207868_1000078_pt1 | contig 128705 bp, 101 predicted proteins | sample Passage237B_FD_187370 | JGI IMG/M metagenome (GOLD analysis project Ga0207868, IMG submission 187370) | Cellulose adapted compost microbial communities from Newby Island Compost Facility, Milpitas, CA, USA - Passage2 37B (SPAdes) (version 3) ...
CTTCACTCCCAAACTGTCCTTGCGTGCATCGTTCCGGATCATGACGCGAATCAACCAAGCCCAACTTCAGGATCCAAACGGAATGGTGCCGGATCTATAGATGATGCGGTTCTCGAACCAGAGCGCATGGGCGAACTCGTGCAGGCCCACGTTGTGCGCGTCGCGCGAGTGGGCATAACCGTTCACGAAGTCGGACCAGGAGAGCACGATCACGCCGGTCTTCGGGCGCACCTCGCCCAAGTGCAGCCGCCCCGTACGACGGTCGCGGTAGGGGTCGGGGTATACCACGATCCTTTGGAAAATGGTGCAGCACCACGTTCGGGAACCCGCGCAGCAGTTGCGCCGCACAGGCGCTGATCATCACCTTCATCTCCTCCTGCAACTCCATGCCCACCATGCGCCATTCCTTGTCCTCCAGGAAGATGGACACGATGCGTTCGAAGCGCCGCCGGGCCTCGATGTCCAGGCGCTCATCATCACCCACAACCCCACGGGCGCTCCGAAGGTGAGGAGGTAGGCGATGAACTTCCCCATCGGGATTCAGTACGGTGTTCGGTCGGCTTTTTCCTTCCAGCGGGCGAACACCTCCTGCGCCTCGGCACGCAGGGCCTGTTCGGTGCGGATGCGGCGCTGGGCCGGGGGCTGCGGGAGCTCGTCGTAGATCAGGCTGTCGTCGAAACCCGCATCGGCGGCATCCTGCCGATCGCCCGCGAAAACGATGCGATCGGGACGCGCCCAGTAGATCGCGCCCAGGCACATGGGGCAAGGCTCGCAGCTGGTGTACAGGGTGGCTCCGGCAAGCTGGAAGGTGCCCAGCGCGGCACAGGCCTCGCGGATCGCCACCACCTCGGCGTGCGCCGTGGGGTCGTTGCTGCTGGTCACCCGGTTGTTGCCGCGACCGATCACCCGGCCGTCCTTCACGATCACGCAGCCGAAGGGGCCACCGTCACCACGCTCCATGCCAGCACGGGCCAGCGCGATCGCTTCGCGCAGATAGTGCTCATCGACCGACTTGTCCATGGCCGAATATCGCTCTTGGAAAGCAAAAGGCCGCGCAGGGAATGCGCGGCCTTTCGCAATGGGGCCGTGATGGTTCATGCCTTCTCCGGCGAACCGATGAACTTGTACACCACACCGGCCAGCACGGCACCCAGGATCGGCGCCACCCAAAACAGCCAGAGCTGGCCCAGGTAGGCGCCGCCGGCGAAGATGGCCTGACTGGTGCTGCGGGCCGGGTTCACGCTGGTGTTGGTCACCGGGATGCTGATCAGGTGGATCAACGTCAGGCCCAGGCCGATGGCGATCGGTGCGAAGCCCTTCGGTGCGCGGCTGTCGGTGCTGCCCAGGATGATCAGCAGGAAGAAGAAGGTCATCACCACCTCAGCGATGAAGCCGCTGGTGAGCGAGTAGCCGCCCGGGCTCAACTCGCCCACACCGTTGGCCGCGAAGCCCCCGAGGTCGGCGCCGTTGCCACTGGCGATCGTCCACAATACGCCCGCGCCGGCGATGCCGCCCAGCACCTGCGCCACGATGTAGCCGAGCAGCTCACCGGCGTTGAAGCGGCCACCCATCCACAGGCCGATGGACACGGCCGGGTTGAGATGACAGCCGCTGATGTGCCCGATGGCGAAGGCCATGGTGAGCACGGTGAGACCGAAGGCGAGCGACACGCCCAGCAGGCCGATGCCCACATCGGGGAAGGCGGCGGCCAGCACGGCACTGCCGCAGCCGCCCAGTACCAACCAGAAAGTCCCAAGGAATTCAGCAACAAGCTTTTTCATGGCGAACACGGGTTTGGTGTACCGAAGTTTACGGAACATTCCTTCGGACGGCATTTCTGAGAACCGTCACCAAGGGGCATGGACGCCATGTCCCATACGGGTGGTTCGCCACAAATTTTCGATCCGGTCCGAGCGCGGGATCGGCCGAACGGGACTTCCCCTCCGCACAGATCCGGGCATCATGGAACACGATATGCGTTCAACACAGGCGGGTCGACTGATCTTCTCCGGCTTTCTACTCTTCCTGATCGCCTGGTGATCGGGCTGTTCGTGGGGCGCATGGCCCATCCGCGCATGGGCTTGTCCGCCATTTGGAAGGCATGATGAACGGCATGTTCCTGGTCCTGATCGGACTGGTCTGGAAGCGCCGGGTACTGTCACCACACCTGCTCCGCGCCACCTGGTGGCTGGCGATCTATGGCACGTTCGCGAACATCATCGCCGGGGTGATCGCGGCCATCATCGGAGCCGGCAAAATGCTTCCCATCGCGGGTGGTCAGGAAGGGTCGGGGCCGGTGGAAGGCCTCATCGGGTTCCTTCTGGTGACCCTCTCGCTGAGCATGCTCGCGGTGACCGTGTTCGTGCTGAACGGCTACCACCGGCACATGCAGCGCGGCGCGCGCGGGTGACCGACCACTTCCGATCACTCCTTCACCACGATCGCCAGCTCCTGCAGCTGTTGGGCATCGATGCGGCTGGGCGCGTCGATCATCACATCGCGGGCGGCGTTGTTCTTCGGGAAGGCGATGAACTCGCGGATGTCGCTGCGGCCGCCGAAGAGGGCCACCCAACGGTCGAATCCGAAGGCTGCACCACCGTGCGGCGGGGCGCCGTACTCGAAGGCATCGAGGAGGAAGCCGAACTTGTAGCGGGCCTCCTCGTCGGTGAAGCCCAGCGCCCGGAACATGGCCTCCTGCATGTCGCGCGCGTGGATGCGGATGCTGCCGCCGCCGATCTCCGTGCCGTTGATCACCAGGTCGTAGGCGTTGGCGCGCACGCTGCCCAGGTCGGTGCCGCTCAGCAGTTTGTGTGCATCCTCCGGCTTGGGCGCGGTGAAGGGGTGGTGCATGGCGTGCCAGCGGCCGCTCTCCTCATCGTGCTCCAGCAGCGGGAAATCGATCACCCACAGCGGCTTGAACACGTCGGGGTGGCGCAGGCCGAGCCGATCGCCCAGGTGCAGGCGCAGCTCGTTCAACTGCTTGCGCACCTTGTCGGCCTTGCCGGCCATGATGCAGAGCAGGTCGCCCTGGGCCATGCCGAAGCGTTCGGCCCAGGCCTGCAGCTGTTCGGGCGTGTAGAACTTGTCCACCGTGCTCTTCAGCCCCTCGTCGGTCCACTTCACGAACACGATGCCCGTGGCCCCGATCTGCGGGCGCTTCACGAAGTCGATCAGCGCATCGGTCTGCTTGCGGCTCCAGCCGGCGCAGCCGGTGGCGTTGATGCCCACCACCAGCTCGGCCTCGTCGAACACCTTGAAGCCGCTGCCTTTCGCCAGGTCGTTCAGCTCGTGGAACGCCATGCCGAAGCGCAGGTCGGGCTTGTCGCAGCCATAGCGCTTCATGGCCTCGTCGAAGCCCATGCGCGGGAAGGGCTCGTTGAACTCCAGCCCCAGCACACTGCGGAAGAGGTGCTTGGCCAGGCCCTCGAAGGTGCGCAGGATGTCCTCCTGCTCCACGAAGGCCATCTCGCAGTCGATCTGGGTGAACTCGGGCTGGCGGTCCTGGCGCAGGTCCTCGTCGCGGAAGCACTTCACGATCTGGAAGTAGCGGTCGAAGCCGGCCACCATCAGCAATTGCTTGAAGGTCTGCGGGCTTTGCGGCAGCGCGTAGAACTCGCCCTGGTGCAGGCGGCTGGGCACCACGAAGTCGCGGGCACCCTCGGGCGTGCTCTTGATCAGCACGGGGGTTTCCACCTCCAGGAAGTGCTGTTGGCTGAGGTAGTTGCGGGCCTCGATCGCCATGCGGTGGCGCAGCTCGAAGTTCTTCCGGATGGTGGGCCGGCGCAGATCGAGGTAGCGGTACTTCATGCGCAGCTCATCGCCGCCATCGGTCTCGTCCTCGATGGTGAACGGCGGGGTGTCCGCGGTGTTCAGCACCTTCAGCTCGGTGACGATGATCTCGATCGCACCGGTGGGCAGATGGGCGTTCTTGCTCTCGCGTTCGCGCACGGTGCCGGTGGCCTGCACCACGAACTCGCGGCCCAGCTTGCGGGCGGCGGCGCACAGGTCGGCATCGCGCTCCATGTTGAAGCTGAGCTGGGTGATGCCGTACCGATCGCGCAGGTCCACGAAGGTCATGCCGCCCAGGTCGCGGGCGCGTTGGACCCATCCGGCGAGGGTCACGGTCTGGCCGGCGTCAGAGAGGCGGAGTTCGCCACAGGTGTGGGTGCGGTACATGGCGCGTGGGAAATGGCCTGCGAAGGTACCGAGCGGGGGGATAGTGGGATGGGGGAAGAAAGGGCGTGAATGGAGAAAAGGATGAGAAAGGGCAGAGGACAAAGACAAAGGGCGAGGGACGAAGGAAGTTCCCGACCCGGCCAACCGGTCATCGCGACGGTGGGCGGTGAGACCGTGCGAAAGTGATGATGGTGAGAACGCGCCCCCTCTGCGTGAGAAAATTCCCTCAGTGCCCCTACTCCACGATCGTGAACGTCAGGCTGCGGCGCGTGGTGTTGTTCCCGTTGCGCTCCACGGCGAGAATGCTCCAGTCCTCGGTGCATGGCACGTCGCCCATGATCGCCTGCACATCGAAGGCCATGGGGTTCTGGGTGAAGGGCACGGTGTCCTTGCGGACCCAATCGCCCGCGTTGACGCGCATTTCCACGAAGACCACCTCGAGCCGTTCGGACCCTTCGGCCACCATGGCCCCGATCAACAAGGTGTCGCCCACGGTCACCGTGTCATTCCGATAGGTGTACCCCTCATCGGTGCGAAAGGTGATACCGGCGGCCCTATAGCCGTCACCGTCGTCCTTGACGCAGGAGGTTGCCAGCGTGAGGAGGGCCGCGGTAAGGATGGCGATGCGCATGCCGCGAAGATACGGCCACCGGTCAGGCCCGAACGGTGGCCGAAGATGAAAGCGATCGACCGGCATATAGCTTTGCGGCACTCTCTCCTCATGCCCCCCCGGACGCTCACGACCCGGATCGCCACCGTGGTCAAGGTATCGGACCACTTGGTGGAACAACACATGCACCCCGGTGCGGTGATGGACCTGGCGGGCCTGACCGAGATGGTCGAGGCTCGTCGTGCCTTGTGCCCGGAGGGAGGCTGCTGCGTACTGGCCATGGTCCCTCACGGGGTTTTCTCCTCTCCTGAGACCGGCGATGAGAACCTGTTCCTGGCCGACCGCGGCAAGACCGCGCTCAAGGCGCTGGCCATCGTTGCCGAGGACGAGAAAGTGGAGGCCATGACCAAGGTGTACCTCGCCTTCCACCCCACCCCCTTCCCTGCGAAGGTCTTCAACGACGAAGCGCCGGCCCGCGCATGGCTGCGTCAACTGTCCGAGGAACCGGACGCATCGACCACGACCACCTCCCTCGGCCCGGTCCCGATCACTTGAACGCTGGGATCCCGGTCACTTCGGCACCGGTGATCAGCAGGTGGATGTCGTGCGTGCCTTCGTAGGTCACCACGCTTTCGAGGTTCATCATGTGGCGCATGATGGGGTACTCGTTGGTGATGCCCATGCCGCCCAGGACCTGCCGGGCTTCGCGTGCCACGGTGAGGGCCAGATGCACGTTGTTGCGCTTGGCCATGCTGATCTGCTGTGTGGTGGCGCGACCTTCATTGCGCAGTACGCCGAGGCGCCATGTGAGCAACTGGGCCTTGGTGATCTCGGTGATCATCTCGGCCAGCTTCTTCTGTGTGAGCTGGAAGGCCGCGATGGGCTTGCCGAACTGGATGCGCTCCTTGGCATATCGCAGCGCGGTGTCGTAGCATTCCATGGCCACGCCCAAGGTGCCCCAGGCGATGCCGTAGCGCGCGCTGTCCAGGCAACCCAGGGGTGCGCCCAGGCCGCTCTTGCCGGGCAGCAGGTTCTCCTTCGGCACCTTCACGTTGTCGAACACCAGCTCGCCGGTGGGGCTGGCCCGCAGGCTGAGTTTCCCATGCGTGGTGGGCGTGCTGAAGCCCTCCATGCCGCGCTCCACGATGAGGCCGTGGATGCGGCCTTCGGTGTTCTCGGCCTTGGCCCACACGATGGCCAGGTCGGCGAAGGGCGCGTTGCTGATCCACATCTTGGCCCCGTTCAGCAGGTAGTGGTCGCCCATGTCCTTGAAGGTGGTGACCATGCCGCCGGGGTTGCTGCCGTGGTCGGGCTCGGTAAGGCCGAAGCAGCCGATCTTTTTGCCCTGCACCATGTCGGGCAGCCACTTCTTCTTCTGTTCCTCGCTGCCGTACTTCCAGATCGGGTACATGGCCAATGAGCCCTGCACGCTGCACAGGCTGCGCAGACCGCTGTCGCAGCGCTCGATCTCCTGCATGATCAGCCCGTAGCTGATCTGGTCCAGGCCGGGGCCGCCGTATTCCGCCGGGATGAACGGCCCGAACGCACCGATATCAGCGAGACCCGGGATGATGTCCTTGCTGAACTCGGCCTTCTCGAACCGCTCCTCGATGATCGGCTTCAGGTGCTGGCTCACATGAGCGCGGGCGGTGGCGCGGATCAGTTTCTGTTCCTCGGTCAGGAGCTCGTCCACCAGGTAGTGGTCGTGGCTTTGGTACAGGTCGGTGGCCGTGCGTTTGGCGGTTGCTTGCGTGCTGGACATGGGTGCGGCAGCCGGAGCGGGCTGCGGTGTTCGTTGGGGCGCGAAATTAGGGACCGGGCGCGGCCGGGTGCCGCATCTACTTTTGGTGCCGATGGAAGTTCCCATTGACGCGCTCCGCTACGACGATGTGCTCTCGGCCGATTGGGTGACCGCGGTGGTGCTGGCGCTGCTGCTCGGCATCGCTTGGGTGAACATCCTGTCGCCGGGCCATTGGTGGTCGCTCATCGGGGAGGTGCTGGGCCTGGTGCCCGAGCGCCAGACGGGCCGTTCCGATGGCTGGGGGCAGGACCGCATGTTCCTTGTGCCCATCGTGGTGGGCGTGCTCACCATGGGGCTGCTCCTCTGGCAGCTCGATACGCATGTTCGGGGTGCCGTGCACCGGAGCTATGCGTTCTGGTCGGGCGTGCCGATGGCGGTGATCATGGTGCACCTTCTCGCAACGCGGGGGCTCGCGGTGGTGCTGCGCGATGGCGGCATACTGGGCTTCAGTGCCCGCAAGGGGTTGCGCTCGTTCGCCGTGGCGGGCCTGCTGCTGCTGCCCGTGGTGGTGGTGGTGGCCTACCGGCCCGAATGGCGATGGGCCGGCTTGATGACGGGCTGCGTGGTGCTGATGGCCGCGCTCGTGTACCGCTGGGTGCAGGTGGTGCGCACCGGGTGGATCTCGGGGGTGCCCCTTCGCTTTATTATGATCTACCTTTGCACCGCCGAAATCGTACCTGTATTGCTCTTGGTACAGGTGCTGAGGCCACCAGTTCGCGCCTTGTCCAACCTGTAAGAAGCCGCCGGCCTTTGAAGCTCAAGTCCATCCTGGTATCGCAGCCGGAGCCCACGGACGCGAGATCACCTTATCATGAGCTGGCCCGAAAGTACGGGCTCACGATCGACTTCCGTCCCTTCATCAAGGTGGAGGCCGTACCAGCGCAGGATTTCCGCCAGGAACGCATCAACATCCTGGACCACACGGCCATCATCCTCACCAGCCGCAACGCCGTGGACCACTTCTTCCGCATGTGCAAGGAACTGCGAATCACGGTGCCCGAGACGATGAAGTACTTCTGCGTGAGCGAGAACGTCGCGTTCTACGTGCAGAAGTACATCGTGTACCGCAAGCGGAAGGTGTTCATCGGGAAGCAGACCTTCAGCGACCTGATGGAGGTGATCAAGAAGCACAAGGGCGAGAAGTTCCTGGTGCCGTGCAGCGACATCCAGAAGAGCGAGATCCGCGAGCTGCTGGACAAGGCAGGGGTGCAGTACACCAACGCGGTGTTCTACCGCACGGTGGCCAGCGACCTCAGCGACATCAAGAAGCTCGAGTACGACATGCTCGTGTTCTTCAGCCCCGGCGGCGTGGAAAGCCTGAAGAAGAACTTCCCGAAGTTCAAGCAGGGCGAAGTGTTCATCGCGGCCTTCGGCCCCACCACGGCCAAGGCGGTGCGCGACAACGGCTTCCGCCTCGACCTGGAGGCCCCACTGCCCGAGGCCCCCAGCATGACCGGCGCGATCGAGCTGTTCATCAAGCGGCTGGGCAGGAAGAAGTGATCACTGTGCATCACCGGGCCAACGGTCCGCGGCGATGCGCGGCAATGGACCCATGGCACGGCCTACCTTCCGCAAACACGAGCGCCTCTGCTCCCGGTCGTGCATCAATGAGGTGGTGACCACCGGCGCCGCCGTGCACGATCCCCCGCTCAGGCTCGTTGGCAAATACATGCCACTGCCCACCACCGCTCCCGCCCAAGTGGCCTTCGCCGTGCCCAAGCGTCGGCTTCGCCGTGCCGTGCAACGCAACCGCGTGAAGCGCCTGTTGCGCGAGGCGTGGCGCCTGAACAAGGAGCGCTATTACGAACGGCTGCGCGCCACGGGGCGGCAATGTGCGTTGCTCTTCGTCTACCAGGGTGGGGAGGCCTTCAGCCTGAAAGAGGCCGAGTCGAAAATAACCCGGGCCATGGACCGTTGGTTCGAACAACATGGGTAGAGTGCTCGCATGGCCGTTGATCGCGTTGGTGCGCCTGTACCAGCTGGTGCTGTCGCCCCTGCTGCCCGGCTCGTGCCGCTACACGCCCACCTGTTCCGAGTACGGCCTGCAGGCCCTGCGCATGCACGGCGCCTTCCGCGGAGGCTGGCTCACCCTCAAGCGCTTCCTATCTTGTAACCCGTGGGGCGGTCATGGTCATGATCCCGTCCCCCCGCACCCGCATCACCATGGATAAGCAGATCGCACGTCGCGCGCCGAAGTGGAGGAACTGGCTGATCGGAGGGGCCATCGTTGGTGGCGGCATGCTCACGGTCGCCGCTGGCGACAGCTACTTCGAGATCAGCAAGAACCTCGAGATCTTCACCGAGCTCTACAAGGAGCTCAACATCTATTACGTGGACGACACCGAGCCCGGCAAGCTGATGAAGACCGGGATCGATGCCATGCTCGCCTCCCTGGACCCGTACACGCAGTACATCCCGGAAAGCGACATGGAGGACTACCGCTTCATGACCACCGGGCAGTACGGGGGCGTGGGAGCGTTGATCCGCCGCCGCGACGACAAGATCCTCATCACCGAGCCCTACGAAGGCTTCCCCGCGATGAAGGCGGGCATCTGGGCGGGCGACGAAGTGGTGGAAGTGGACGGCCGCAAGGTGCAGGGGATGGATACCGAGGAGGTGAGCAAGCTGCTGAAAGGGCAGGCGGGCAGCACCGTGAAGGTGGTGACCAGGCGCGAAGGCATGGAGCCCGTGACCCATGTGCTCACCCGCGAGGAGATCAAGATCCCCGACGTGCCCTACAAGGGGATCATCGCCGATGGTATCGGCTACATCAAGTTGAACAGCTTCACCCAGACCGCCAGCCAGGAGGTGCGCAACGCGGCCAAGGAGATGAAGGAGAAGGGTGCCACGAAACTGGTGCTCGATCTACGCGGCAATGGCGGTGGCCTGCTGCGCGAGGCGGTGAACATCGTGAACCTCTTCGTGCCCAAGAACGAGCTCGTGGTGGAGACCAAGGGCCGCATCGCCGAGTGGGACAAGACCTACCGCACCCTGAGCGAACCGCTCGATGCCACCATTCCGCTGGTGGTGCTGGTGGATGAGCAGAGCGCCAGCGCCAGCGAGATCGTGAGCGGCGCCCTGCAGGACCTGGACCGCGCCGTGATCGTGGGCGACCGCACCTTCGGCAAGGGCTTGGTGCAGCAGACCCGCGACCTGTACTACAACAGCAAGCTCAAGGTCACCGTGGCCAAGTACTACATCCCCAGCGGGCGCTGCATCCAGAAGCTGGACTACGCGCACCGTGACAGCAGTGGCAAGGCTGTGGAGGTGGAGGAGACGACCACCGTGCAGTTCAAGACACGCAACGGCCGCCCGGTGACCGATGGCCGTGGCATACACCCCGATGTGAGCGTGGAGGACCCCGAGCTGGCCAAGGTGGTGGGCGGTCTCTACGCAAAGGACCTCTTCTTCGACTTCGCCACGAAGTACCGCCTGACGCATGCCGACATCGGTCCGGCCGAGGAATTCCGGATCACAGACGCGCTTTACCAGGAGTTCGTGGACTTCGTGAAGGGCAGGGAGTTCGACTACGACACCGAAACGATGGAAGCTCTGGAGGCCTTGGAGAAGGAGGCCAAGAAGGAGCGCTACTACGAGCACGCGAAGGCCCAGATCGAAGCGCTGCGCAAGCAACTGCATCCCGATCCCTCGGAGGACCTGGTGCGCTTCCGCATGGACATAGAAGAGGTGCTGCGCAGCGAACTGGTGGCCCGCTATCACTTCCAGACCGGTCGAGCCAAGGCATCCATGGCCACCGACCCCTACGTGCTGAAGGCCGTGGAGGTGCTGCAGAACGGCAGCTACACCACGATCCTGGCCGGTACGGGCAAGTAAGCAGCGCGGTACGAGGCGATGCCGACCGGGGCCCCGATGCACGCTGCGTTCCGCCGGGTGCATGTGGCGGCACTGGTGCTCTGCGCGGTGTTCCTGCCGTGGAGCACCGCGTTGCTTAGCATGGCGCAGATGCTGTTGGTGGCCAACTGGCTGGTGGGCGGGTTGGTGCGGGGAGATCTGCGGCAATGCCTGCGCGATGGGTTCACCACCGCACCCGTCCTGGTCTTCCTCTCCTTCCTCGGGTTGCACATCGTCGGCCTCGCGTGGACATCGCCCGAGGGCATGGCCTGGGGCATGGACCTGGTGCGGATCCTCGCGCCGGTGCTCACCTTCGGGGCAGTGCTCGCCGGCTCACCGCCGTTGGAGAAGCACGAGCTGCGCCTCATTCTCCTCATGGGCGCGTGGAGCGTTGTAGCGAGCACAGTGGTGTGCCTGATCATGTACGATCCCGTGCCGGGCGGCTACCGGGAGTTGTCGCGCTTCATCAGCCACATCCGTCTGGCCCTGCTGCTGTGTTTCGCCGTGGTGGTGCTCCTGTACCACCGTGGCCCGTGGTGGCTCACGACCGTGCATGTGGCGGCCGCAGCGTGGGCGGTGTACATGCTGGATCGATTGGGCAGCATCCAAGGCTTCGCGATCCTGGCGGTGATCGGTGCCGTGATGCTCTGGCGATGGGTGCGGACCGTGAAGCCTGTGGCCCGCCATGCGGTGCGTGGTGTGCTGTTGGTCGCACCGGTCGTCGTTGTCGGTTTCCTGGTGAACGCCCTGGACCGCTACTACCAACTGCCTGTTCCCGAGCTGTCGGGCTGGGGCGAATACACCGCGGGCAACGAACCCTACACCTTCGATGCCACCAACCCGCAAATGGAGAACGGCCACCACGTGTGGGCCTGGGTGGCACTGGGGGAAGTGGAGCGCACCTGGGCACTGCGTAGTGATCGGCCACTGGATGGTCCGGACGGAAGGGGGCGTCCGCTGCGTGGCACCTTGCTGCGTTACCTCACCTCCACCGGTGCGCGCAAGGACAGCGCGGCGATGATGGCCCTTACCGACGAGGAGGTCCGCGCGATCGAAGGAGGTCGCCACAACGTGCTCCAAGGAAAGCGCAGCAAGTTGGCCGAGCGTTTCGACGAGGTGATGTTCGAGATCGGGCAGTACCGCGCCTACGGCCGTGCCGATGGGCACTCGGTGGCCATGCGGCTGGAGTTCCTGCGGGCGGGCCTTGCGATCGCACGCGACAACTGGGCCTTCGGCGTGGGCACGGGCGACACCAAGCCGGCCTTCGCCGCCCAATACGAACGCATGGGTTCCACCTTGGCCCCGGAATGGCGGTACCGTGCACACAACGAATACCTCACCCTCGCGATCTCCTTCGGCGTGTTCGGGCTGCTGTGGTGCCTGTTCGCATGCTGGTGGCCCGCCTACACATCGGGCGTCTGGCGATACCCGTTGTTCATCGCCTGGGCCGTGATCTTCGGCATCAGCTGCCTTACCGACGACACCATCGAAACGCAGGCCGGGGCCACGTTCTTCGGGTTGTACTACGGGCTGCTGGTGTTCGGGCGGCGGGCCACGCGGTGATGAGGCCGCGCACGTTCATCGGGGCTGTACCACGAGGCGTTCGGTGGCCAGGCGCGTTCCGTTGCCATGGAGTTCCACCTGGTAGGCTCCGGCGGGCTGCTGGCGCGTATCCCACACCACCTGTTGTGGTGTCGCGGTCACGGGCAGGCGGACCACTTCGCGTCCCGCCATGTCCAATATGCGCAAGTGGCCACCTCGGATCCCGCCGGGCACGTCCACCGCCATGGCCACCACCGCCACGGCGGGGTTGGGCATCAGCCGCAGAAGCGGGGCGGCATCTTCGGCCGCCGCTTCGGGCTTCACGGGCCGCAGGGTCTTGTTGCCGCCCTCCGCACCCCCTTCATGGGGCAGGCACACGTTGTACACTAGGCATAATACGTTGCGCACCCAGCCACCGGGTATGTCGTTGCCTGCCAGGGCAAAGGCCCGCCATTCGGCCACTTCCGCGCTGTCCAGTTCCAATTCGGTCCGCCCGGCCTGGTGCAGCGCCTCCAGCCGGTCCACGTACCACAGGGCGCGGTCCCGCTCCCCGGTACGGCCGCCGTCCATGGGGTGCAGGGCGTCCAGCCCGTTCAGCAGGTTGCGGGCATGGGTGTGGCGGCCCGCCCGCAGGTGCAGGGTCAGTTCACCGTAGCGGGCGCCGTAGCTGGGCAGTTCCTGCCATACGGCCAGCATGTCGTCCACCGGAATAGTGGTGGTGTCGGCGCGATAGGCCGATCGGAGCATGTCGGCGGCCAGGGTCATGTCCGCATGGTGCTGACCCATCTGCGCCTCCAGTTCCATGCGCAGGGTCTTCTCGTCCCACGAACCGGCGATCAGATCGATCATGTGGCCGGGCAGCGGATTGGGAGCCTCGTCGGAGGCCCACTGCACGAAACCCTCCTTCTTGGTGGCCTCGGGGTTGGCCAGGCAGATCTCCAGCACCATGGCCTGTGGCAATATGTTCTTCTTCATCACCTCCACCAGCACCTCGGTGCTCAGGTAGGGGCTCTTTCCCAGCAACTGTGCGCGCAAGGCCCAGGCGTCCTGCGGCCAGCTGGCCTGCACCTGCTGCACCAATGCCGGGGTGCTGCCGCCGTCCAGCAGGGCGCTGTACACATGGGCGATGTCGATCCATGCCTGCTTCGCTGCGGCCAGCGAGGCGAGCATTTCCACGTCGCCGCCCGGCTGCATCATCCCGGAGAACCCACTGAAAAAGCTGGGGCAGTTATTGGTGCCGCTGGCCAATTGCGGTGATACCATGCCAACGCTCACGTCCATGGGTTGCGATGTGCCACCCTTGTGCCAATACGTTATCGGCCATTGGGTGGTGTTCTTGAAGTCGCTCGCATTCATGGTCCCCACCTCCTGATCGAACGTGTTCATGGCCGGGCCGCTGTTGCTACCCTGCTGGGCGCGGATCGCGTGGATCATGACGGAGCCATCCTGCCGGGCCCAGAGGTCCTGTACATTGCCGCTGTTCGTATTGCAGAGGAATTGCAGGCCCACGGCAAAGGCCAGGTTGGGGAAGGATGAGTTGCGGCAGCAGCAGGCCGATCGCAGCGCACCGGCCCCAATGCATGTCGCGCCGCCGACGGTGGATCACTTCTGCACCTGCTACCCTCATGCATCCAACGTTGCATCACGAAGTTAGGCCGATCGCATCCCGAGGGCGCCATCGGTCGACGCATCCGTACCGGCGACGCCCAACCCCGTCCGTACTTTGCACGCATGGCCCAATTGAGCATTGCTGTTGATACGGCGCGCGTGGTGGTGATCGGTGCGGGCGGCCTGGGCTGCGCCGTGCTCCCGCGCATCGCCCGCATGGGCATCGCTCACCTCACGATCATTGATGGTGATCGCGTGGAGGCCGCCAACCTGGGGCGCCAGACGATCTACGAGGAGGTGGACATCGGTCATCTGAAGGCCAGCACCGCCGCGATGTGGATGCGACAAATACTTGTCGGCGGGGAGGTGACCGCGCACAACGTCTTCCTCGATGCCGCCAACGCCCGCGACCTGTTGCAGGGCCACGATATGGTGGTGGAGGGCGTGGACGACCTGCACGCCAAGACCCTGATCGATCGCACCTGCGCCGAGCTCGGCATCCCGCTGGTGAGCGGCGGTGTGCACGAACGGCAGGGACAGGTGATCGTGCTGCATGCACCGGGGCCCCACAGCGGGCTCGGTCGCGCGGACATTTTCAGCGGCCGGCCGGGACCCACCCAGGACGGCTGCGACATGCGTAATGTGCCACTGGAGGTGTTGGAGGAAGTAGGCCGGATGATGGGCCAGCAGGTGCACGATCTGCTCCATGGCCGCAACGTGGTGAACGGCCGTATCGAATTGCTGGATGGCCGAACGGGCAACTGGACCGTGATCGATCCCCCGCGCACATGATCGACGATCCGTGGCTGTTGCTGGCGCTGGCCGCGGTGGCGATCACCTACGCGATGGTGGGCCACGGCGGCGCCAGCGGCTACCTGGCCCTGATGGCCCTGTGGGGCTTCCCGCAGGACTTGATGCGGCCATCGGCGCTGGTCCTGAACCTCTTCGTGAGCGCCATCGGCTTCGTGCAATTCGCGCGGGCCGGGCATTTCCGGTGGAAGCTGTTCCGGCCCTTCGCCATCGCTTCGGTGCCCATGGCTTGGCTCGGCGCCCAAGTGGTGCTCGATGTGGGCGTGTATCGAAAGGTGCTCGCGGTGTGCCTGCTGATCGCGGTGGCGCGCATGCTCGGCTTGTTCGGTGCCGGTCGCGATGCCGAACGCCCATTGCAGCTGCCTGTGGCACTGGTGGCCGGAGCCGTGCTCGGCTTCCTCTCCGGGCTGATCGGTATCGGTGGCGGCATTCTGCTAAGCCCGCTCCTCCTGATCGCCGGTTGGGCCAACGCGAGGACCACAGCCGCCATCAGCGCCGCCTTCATCTTCGTGAACAGCGCCAGCGGCCTGATCGGTGTGCTCGGACGCGGCGAAACCGTCGACACGAACCTCTGGCCGTTGGTCCTGGTGGCCGTGGCAGGCGGACTGCTCGGTGGCTGGATCGGTGCGCGGCGCCTGCCGGATCTTCGGCTGCGTCAAGTGTTGGGCGTGGTGTTGCTTTTCGCCTGCATCAAACTGATGGTGGCATGATCACGGTGGAAGAAGCCAGGGCGATCATCATGCGCCATGTGCCGCTGCAAGGCAAGCAGCGCCTGCCGCTGGACGCGGCCGTGGGCCATGTGCTGGCGGCCGACGTGGTGTCGCCTGTACCCTACCCCCTGTTCGACATGAGCGCGATGGACGGCTATGCCGTGGGCGGCCCGACAGGTCCGTGGAGGCGCGTGGGCGCGCTGGCCGCGGGCGCACATTTCGGCGGCGCGTTGAAGGCGGACGAGTGCGTGCGCATCTTCACTGGTGCGCAGGTACCGACCGAGGCCTACGCCGTGCTGCAACAGGAGCATTGCACCGAACGCGATGGCGTGATGCACTGGACGGGCGGGCCGTTCGCCCAGGGCGCCAACATCCGCCGCAAGGCCGAAAGCGTGCAGCAGGGCGATCTCCTGCTCGCGAAAGGCATGGTGCTCCATGCCGCAGGTGTTGGTCTATTGGCCTCATGCGGACTGGCCGAGGTCACCGTGCACACACCGCCACGCGTGAGCGTTGTGCGCTCGGGCGGGGAGTTCATCGAACCCAGCGAACCTTCGGAAGGCCGCATCCACAGCAGCAACGAACACATGCTGCTCGCGGCGACCCGGCAGGCCGGTTGCGTTGTGGCGGGTGCCCCTCTGCTCGCCGATGACGTGGTCGACGATGTGCGTAACGCGCTGCTGAGCGCCACCCGACAAGGCGATGTGGTGATCACCACCGGCGGCGTGTCGGTGGGCGATCACGACCTGTTGCTTCCCGCACTGAAGGACCTCGGCGCCACGATCCATTTCCATGGCGTGGCCCAAAAGCCCGGGAAGCCCATGCTTTTCGCCACGTTGAACGGCGTGCCCGTGTTCGCGCTGCCCGGCAATCCGCGCGCGGTGATGGTGTTGTTCTGGGAATACGTGCTACCCTTCCTGCGTGCCATGCAGGGCGCCGCCGATCCGTGGCCGCGCACCGAGCTTCTGCCGATCGCCGCAGCGATCACGGTGAAAGGCGTGCGGACCGAGTTCCGTGCCGCACGGGTGCGCGAAGGGCACGTGCACCTGCTGGCCGACGAAGGCTCGCACATGCTGCGTACGTTGGTGCTGGCCGATGCCATCGCCTACCTGCCGCCCGATGTACGTACCCTCCTGCCCGGTGATGCCGTGGAGATCCATTACCTGCCGCAATGAACCTGTTCGCTGACCGTGGATGGACCGGCGTGGTGCTCGCCGGAGGCACGAGCAGCCGCATGGGCCGCGACAAGGCCCTGATCGAGGTGGACGGCCTCACCCTCCTCGAACATGCCGTGCAGCGGCTGCGACCGCATGCGCGCGAGGTCCTGGTGATCGGCGATCCGGCCCTCTACGGGCACCTTCACCCCCATCTCATACCCGACGACGTACCCGGGCAAGGTCCCTTGGGCGGCATCGTCACCGCGTTGCGGAAGGCCCGGTACGTGCGCGTGCTCGTGACCGCGTGCGACATGCCCGCGATCAGCGACCGCTTGCTCATCACCCTGAAGCGGAGCCTGACCGACGGTGTGGATGCCGCAGTTCCCGTGCACGGCGATGCGTGGGAGCCCCTCTGCGCCGCCTACCACAAGCACGCGCTGGAACCGTTCGAACGCTGCCTGCAACAAGGTGTGCTCAAGATGCGTGATACCCTGGCCACGGTGCGCACGGAGCAGGTGCTGGTGACACCCGGCGACAACGGCTGGCCCGACGATCTCTTCCGCAACCTGAACACGCCTGCCGATCTTTGAGCCGCCCACGCGGCATGCAGCCCATGAACGTCCTGCTCTTCGGATCGATCGCTGAAAAGGCCGGCACCTCCACCACCGATGTGCAAGCCGACTCGTTGTCGGCCTTGCGCGGACAGCTGGAGCAGCGCATCGCGGACCTGTCGGAGATGAGCTATGCCATCGCCGTGGACCGCCGCATCGTGCGCGAAGACATGCCGCTCACGGGGCAGGAAGAGATCGCCGTCCTACCCCCTTTCGCCGGCGGATGAGCACGACCAAGCCCCATAAGGTGAAGGACATCTTCGTGGACGGCCCGATCGATCCGGCCACCATCGGCACGAGCATCGCGAAGCATGCCACGCGCACGGACATCGGCGCGCACGAGATCTTCCTGGGCCAGGTGCGCGCCGATGCGCTCGATGGGGCCACCGTGAGGGCGATCGAGTACACCGCCTACCGCGAGATGGCGCTGGAGCGCATGACGGCGATCCGCGAGGAGGCTTTTGCGCGCTGGCCCCAGCTCACCTGCCTGCACGTGCACCACAGCCTTGGCGTCGTCAAGGCGGGCGAGCTGTGCTTCATGGTCTTCGCCAGCGCGCCGCACCGCATCGCCGCGCGCGAGGCCGTGGCCTGGCTAGTGGACCGCATCAAGGCCGAGCTGCCGATCTTCGGTAAGGAGGTCCTGTCGGATAGCAGGCACGTCTGGAAACGCAACGCGTAAGGGCGCCTCATGACGCGCCCCGACCTATGATCGACATCACCCACAAGCCCACCACGCTCCGCGAAGCCATCGCCACCGCACTGGTCACCGTGAGCGATCCCGCCACCATCGCCGCCGTGCGCGAAAAGCGCGTGCCCAAGGGAGACGTGCTCGAAAGTGCGCGCGTGGCCGCCCTCTTCGGCGTGAAGAAGACGCACGAACTGATCCCCGACTGCCATCCGCTGCCGGTGGAGCATGCCGAATGCACCTTCGCCGTAGGCGAGCAGGAGATCATCGTCACCATGCGGGTGCGCACCATCTACCGCACCGGCGTGGAGGTGGAAGCGATGCACGGCGCCAGCGTGGCCGCGCTCACGATCTACGACATGCTGAAGCCGATCGACAAGGGCGTGGCCATCGGCGGCATCCGCCTGGTGGAGAAGAAGGGCGGTAAGAGCGATTGGAAGGACCGCTTCGATGCGCCGGTGAAGGCCGCCGTGCTGGTGATCAGCGACAGCGTGGCCAGCGGCAAAAAGGAGGACAAGGCAGGTGCCGCGATCATGGAGCGCATGCACAAGCTCGGCGTGGAAGTCGCTGCCCATGCCGTGGTGCCCGATGAGCCTGGTACCATCGCGGCCCAAGTGAAGGCATGGGCCACCGATGGTCTGGACCTGGTGCTGACCACCGGTGGCACGGGCCTTTCGCCGCGCGACGGCACGCCCGAGGCCATCGCCCCGCTGCTGGACCGCGAGGTGCCGGGGATCATGGAAGCCGCCCGCAGCTACGGCCAGGAGCGCATGCCTTGGGCCATGATGAGCCGCGGCATCGCCGGCATGATCGGCCGCACGCTGGTGATCACCCTGCCAGGCTCCACGCGTGGCGCGCAGGAGACGATGGATGCGCTTTTCCCCTTCGCTCTGCACGTGGTGAAAGTGCAGGAGCACGCGTTCCGGCACGGAGCCTGAGGGATGCGCATGCACTCCCGTTCTTTGCACCCATGATCAACGGCAACGATGCCATCGTGGAGGAGTTCGTGCTCCACCGGCTGGCCACGGACGATGTGCCCAGCATCTTCAACGATTATAGTGCGGTACTCCAAGGCGCCGAGGAGCAGGAGTTCCTGCGTCGCCTCTTCCTGAAGCCTTTCGGCAACGCTGGAGAGACCTTCACCTTCGCCGACGGTGAGGAAGGTGACGTGTTCCATGGGCTGTGCGCAGGCATCCGTGCGGGCCGCGACCTGGTGGAGGCCTCACAGAGCATCGCCCAACGCATGCTCGAGGTGTTGCGCCAGCACGACATCAAGGGTGGAGACTGCTTCGTGGTGAAGTTCAGCGGTGTGGGGCTCAACGGCGCCCACCACGACGCTCTGGGTGTGCTGAAGTTCGACGGTCGCGAGGTGTTCATCGAAAGCAAGCCCGACGGCGAGGGCCGCCTGACCATGCGCCTGGGCCGTGGCTTGGGCAGCCTGAAACCGGCGCTCGCCGTGCTGGTGGTGTTCACCCCCGGCGCGCCCACCATCCTCACGATCGACAACGACCGGCAGGCGGGGGCCTGGCGGCACGGCTTCGTCGGGCTGCGCCGCAAGGAGGACCATGTGAACACCACGCGCGACGTGATGGCCATGGCGCGCACCTTCATCACCGAACAACTGCCGCAGGTGGCCGAAGTGGACCGCGCCGACCAGATCGATCTGCTGAACCGATCGGTCCAGTACTTCAAGGAGAACGCCGAGTTCGACCGCGACCACTTCGCGCAGGAGGTGTTCGGCGAGAAGGACGTGATCGACTCCTTCGACCGGTACGGTGAACAGTACAGCCAGGAGCACGGTGTGCAGCTACAGGACCGTTTCGACATCTCGCCCCACGCGGTGAAAAGCCAGGCCCGCGTGTTCAAGAGCGTGTTGAAGCTGGACAAGAACTTCCACATCTACATCCACGGCGACCGCAGCCGCATCGAGCACGGCGTGGACGATGCCACCGGTCGGAAGTACTACAAGATCTACTACGACGTGGAGTCGTAGAACCAAGTCCCGTTCCGGCCCGATCGCATTCCGTCCCGACCACGTGGTCGTTGCGGCCACCCAATAAGGTCCATCCTCTATTTTGGCCCAATGCGCCTCGCGCTCGGGCTTTTCGTGCTTTTCCGCGGCCACTCAATGGCCATGCGCGGCCTTGGTCATCTGCTGCTCTGCGCCGCCCTGTTCGCGCAGGCACAGGCGCAGAACGTGACCACCCGCCTGTACACCACCACCGACGGCCTGATGGACCGTGTGGTGACCGATGTGCACCGCGATGCCGACGGCTTCCTGTGGATCCTGGGGCAGCACGGTCTTCAGCGCTTCGATGGCCATCGCTTCGAGGTGTTCAACCACCTGATCCCCGACAGCCTGCAGCGCAGTCTGATCGGCGTCCCGAACTTCCATGCCGACCCCGATGGCTGGATCTGGCTGGTGGATCCCGCGGGCAGGCACGCCCTACGCTTCGATCCGGTGACCATGGCGCGCGAGGTGCACACGCCCCCCATCGTGCTGCCCACCGCACCCGACTTGGTGCGGCTGTGCACGCAGCTCTATCCCTACTACGATGTGCTGGCCCCGCTGGGAAGCCCCGACGAGGTGCGGAAGCGAATGACCGGGCTGCTGGCCGACACCCGCATCCGCGCCATGCAGCGCACGCCTGACGGCAGGGTATGGGTGTACGGTGACCATGGTCGTTCGGCATGCATCGACCCGCGCACGGGAGCGCGCCTGGAGCCCACCGGCCCCGTGATCCCGCGCCGCACCTTCTGGCCCATGCTCGACACCGCGGCCGTGCTCTGGTTGCCCGATGTGAACGGCACCATACGCGGTCTGCAACTGCCACGATCCATCATGGCCTGTGCGGAACTCTCGCCCCACCTGGATCAGCGCGGCGGCCTGTGGCTCCAGGCCGAAGGCAACCTGCTGTACGAAGTGGACCCCGCCACGGGCGGCTTTACCGACCACGGTGCACTGGTGGCCGGCGTCATGCGTGTGTACCGCGATGAGGAGGACCTGGTGTGGCTGTGCACGGACGCGGGGTTGGTGCGCCAATGCACGCGACCATCGTTGTTCACCCCGTACGGTGCGAAGCCCGTGAAGGAGGGCGGGAGCATGGTGGGCAACAGTGTGCGCGGCATCGTGGAACTGCGCGGGGGCGGTCTGCTCGCCTTCAACGACATCGGCCAATTGCTGCGGATCGACACCGCCGATGGCAGCGTGCGGCCTTGGGCCAACGGTCCCGGTGCGCTGCCCGACGCGCTCGGCCTGCTCCGCTCGGCCAAGGGCACCGTGTGGATGCTTTCCGCCGAAGGCATGCACCGCCTGAACGACGAAACCTCCGCCTTCGACGCGGCCCGTGCCCCGCCCGAGGCACGCATCCTCTCCATGTTCGTCGATGCGTCGGGCGAACGCTTCCTGCTCTTCCTGGACAATGGACGGGCCTGCCTCTTCTTCCCCGATGAGGCCCGTTTCGGGAAGACCTTCCCCCTGGCCAAAGCACCACGGGCCGCCGTGCTCTTCACGGGCCACCAGGTGCTGCTTCCCGACGACAAGGGACTTCGCCTGCTCGACACGCGCACCTTCAACCTGCGCACGATCGACCTGAAGCTTCCCCGACCGCTGCTGGAGAACGGCGTGCGCGGATCCGTCCACGTGAGCGGCCTGCTGCACATGGCCACGGACCAAGGCATCATCAGCGTGGACACCGCGACATGGAGCGTGGTGCGCCAGGTGAGCGAGGCCGAAGGGCTGTCCGACCCCGTGGTGTACAGCCTGCTGTGCGATGGCGAGCGCCTGTGGGCCGGCACGCGCAACGGGCTCAGCATGGTGGACCCTGCCACGGGGGCCTGCATCAATTTCCACGTGTCCGATGGATTGCCCGCCAACGAGTTCAACACCGGGGCCACCTTGCTGGACTCTCGGGGCCGCTGCTGGATGGGTGGGGTGAACGGCTTCGCACGTTTCGACCCGCGTGCGATCGGCGCCATCCCACGCGATCCGGCCCGCCTGCGCGTGGTGCACGTGCGCAGCTCCGACGAGCGTGCCACCGCTTGGACCGACCACCTGACGCCCGGCCATGACGTGATGCAGGGGATCACGCTGCAGCCCACTGAACGGTCCCTCTCCTTGGGCTTCACGCTTTCCAGCCTGGAACGGCCCGAGAACCACCGCTACACCTATTACCTCGAAGGACTGGAGCCCGCGTGGCAGCACACCGGATCGGTGGCCGAAGCCACCTATCACGGTCTGCCACCCGGCCGGTACCGCTTCCGCGTGAAGGCCTTCGACCACCGGGGCGTGGCCGCGATCAACGAGCTGGAGGTGCCCATCACCGTGCTGCAGGTGTGGTACCTACGCACATGGGCCATCGTTCTGTGGAGCGTGCTGGTGATCGGGGCAGCCCTCCTGATCATGCTGAACATCGTCCGCAGGCGGGCCGAACGGGCCGAGGCCGAGCGCATCCGTGAGCTCGACGCCTTCAAGGACCGCTTCTTTGCCAACGTCACGCACGAGTTCCGCACGCCCCTCACCGTGATCCTGGGCGTGGCTGGGCAGTTGGAACGCTCGGCCAATGGCGATGCCACCACCGCCGGCCAGGCAGGCCTCATCCTGCGCAACTCAAAGCGACTGCTCGCCTTGGTGGATCAGGTGCTGGACCTCACCCGACTGCGCTATGGGCGTTTGGTGCTCGATGTCCGCCCGGTCGATCTGCAGGCCTTCCTGCACCGCACCATGGCCATGCACCGCTCGCATGCTGATGTGCGCGGGGTGGAGCTGCGCACCGAGGTGAACGGTGGTCCGTGCATCGCCCTGTTCGATGCCGAACGCCTGCGCCAGGTGATCGACAACCTCTGCGGCAACGCGATCAAGTTCACCCCGGCGGGCGGCTCGGTGCACGTGCGCGCCGACGTGGTGCCCGGCCCCACCTGCTCGCTGCGGCTCACCGTGCGCGACACCGGCCCCGGGATCGATGCCGATGACCTGCCACGCATCTTCGACCGCTTCCACCAAGGCAGGGAGGGCGCGGTCACCAGCGGAACAGGCATCGGGCTGGCGCTGGCGAAAGAGCTCGTGGAGGCCATGGGTGGCCGCATCGCGGTGGAGAGCGCACCGGGCCAGGGCAGCACCTTCACCTTGCGTGTGGACCTGCCCCGGACCGAAGCGACCGTACCCAACGAGGCGGGCGCCGCTGCGGTGGAAGCCGAACCGCCTGCGACCGAGCGTCGGCCTGCCGTGAAGAACGCGCATGTCGACACCCCGAACAGTGAGGACGACCGCCCCCTGTTGCTGGTGGTGGAGGACGACCCCGACGTGGCGCAGTACATCTGCGGCTGCCTCGGGCCCAGCTACAGGGTGCTGCATGCCGTGGACGGCGACCGGGGGCTGGCCATGGCCCGCGAGCATGTGCCCGACCTGGTGCTCAGCGATGTGATGATGCCCGGGATGGACGGCTTCGCGCTGTGCCATGCCCTGAAGACCGACCCGGCCACCAGCCACATCCCCGTGGCCCTGCTCACCGCCCGCAGCGACCAACCCGCCCGCTTGGAGGGCATCACCCGCGGCGCCGATGCTTACCTGGTGAAGCCCTTCGACGAGCAGGAACTGATCGGTGTGTTGCGCAACCTGCACCGCCTGCAGCTCAGGATCCAGGAACGCACCCGCCAGCGATGGCAGGAGGCACCACCACCTCCACCCGCCCCGGGCACCCCCGTTCCCCCTCCCCCCCCGCCTGAAGAGGAACAGGAGCATCGCTTCATGGTCCGTGTACGCGACCTGCTCGAAGCACATCATGCCGACCCCGGCTTCGGGGTGGAGGAGCTGGCCGACAAGCTGGGCCTGAGCCGCAGCCAAGTGTTCCGCAAGGTGAAGGCCCTCACCGGCGAGACCCCGGTGGCTTTGTTGCGCAACTGTCGCCTGACCCGGGCACGTACCCTCCTGGCACAGGGCGGCTACACCGTTTCCGAGGTGGCCTTCGCCTGCGGGTTCAGCAGTGCCAGCTACTTCAGCGATGTGTACCTGGCGGTGTTCGGCCATCGGCCATCGGAGCAGGTGAGCGCCTGAACACCAATGAAATAGCTCCGATCGCAACAAGATCGGAAAAGATCGCAACAAGATCGGTTGGCTCCCCCTGCCGAGTTCGGGCAGTTTTGCCCGGTTCGGGTCGGCGCGGCCCGGACGCCACTCACCCATACCCCGGGTCCGACCCTCTGCTCGCCATCTGTTCCGATGAAACACCTCGCTTTCCTCCCCGCCCTCCTTCTTACCACGTTCCTCCACGCCCAACCTGGAACCATCGATCCGGACTTCAACCCCTCGGACAGCGGCTTCGGGTATGGCGATGCCGTGACCGGGTTTGTCCATTGCATGGCCCGCCAAGCCAATGGGCAGGTGGTGATCGCAGGACAATTCTCCGCGTACAACGGCATCCCACGGGCCAACATCGCCCGGATCAATGCCGACGGCACCCTGGACACCGGCTTCGACCCCGGCACAGGGACGAACAATACGGTCGAGGCCCTTGCCCTCCAGCCCGATGGGAAGATCCTCATCGCGGGCAACTTCACCTCTTACAACGGCACCGCACGCAACCGCATCGCCCGGCTGAACGCCAATGGTAGTTTGGACGTCAGCTTCGACCCGGGGAGCGGAGCGAACAACACGGTCCAGAGCCTTGCCATCCAATCCGACGGAAAGATCCTGGTCGGGGGCAGCTTCACCACCTACAACGGCACAGGACGCGTTCGCATCGCCCGACTGAACGCCAATGGTGGTTTGGACGCTGGCTTCACCACGGGCTCAGGCGCCAGTGCGGCGGTCAGGTCCATATCCGTTCTAGCCGATGGGAAGATCCTGGTGGCCGGCGAGTTCACCTTGTTCAATGGCTCGACATTCACCCGCGTGGTCAGGTTGAACACCAATGGCGGTCTGGACTACAGCTTCGATCCCGGCACGGGAGCGAACGCTGCCGTAGCATCCATGACCGTTCAGTCCGATGGGAGGATCGTGATCGGAGGCGATTTCACCACGTTCAATGGCGTGGACCGGAACCGCATCGCCCGACTGAATGCCGATGGCAGCCTGGACCACAGCTTCGACCCCGGGACAGGGGCGGGAGCCACCGTTGCCTCCACGGCCGTACAGACCGATGGGAAGATCGTGATCGGAGGCGACTTCACCACGTTCAACGGCACGTCGCGTGTGCGCATCGCCCGGCTGAACCCCAATGGTACGCTGGACACCGGCTTCGAGCCAGGAACGGGAGCGAGCAGCACGGTCATGTCCATGGCCACGCTCCCCGGCGGGCAGGTCCTGATCGGAGGCAGGTTCAACGTGTTCCAAGGCCTTACCTGCAACCGACTGGCCCGATTGCACACCGACGGCGCTCTCGACCTGAGCTTCAATCCAGGGTCGGGAAGCAACAACTCGGTCGAAGCGATCGCCGTACGGCCGGATGGCAAGATCCTGATCACGGGCAATTTCACCCGGTACAACAGCACGGTGCGTGCACGCATTGCCCAGTTGAACCCCGATGGCAGTTTGGACATGGACTTCGATCCCGGAACGGGCGCGGACAACACCGTATCGCTCACGACCGTTCTACCTGAGGGGAAGGTCCTGATCGCGGGCAACTTCACCTCGTACAACGGTACCTCGCGCAACCGCATCGCCCGGCTGAACCCCGATGGCAGTTTGGACGGCGGCTTCGACCCGGGTACAGGGGCGAACAACACCATCACGTGCATGGCCGTTGAGCCCGCTGGGACCATCTTGATCGGAGGCGCCTTCACGTCTTATAACAACAGCGCAACGCCCCGCATCGCCCGGATCAATGCCGATGGCGGTCCGAACGGCACTTTTTACGCCCCGAACGGACCGAACGGCAACGTTTGGGCCATCGGCGTGCACCCTGATGGGAGGATCCTGATCGGGGGTGACTTCACCTTCTATGAAGGTGTCGCGGCTCCCCGACTCACCCGGCTCAATGCCAACGGTAGTCCGGACATCAGCTTCGATCCAGGCATGGGGGCCAACGGCAATGTCGGGTCCATCGTCGTGCTGCCCGATGGCAAGATCCTCATCGCAGGCTCTTTCACCTCGTACAACGGTACCTCGCGCAACCGCATCGCCAGGCTGAACCCCGATGGCAGCTTGGACGAGAGCTTCGATCCCGGCACAGGAGCGAACAATGTTGTTCGGGAGACCGCCGTCCTGCCGAACGGCAAGATCGTGATCGTGGGGGGCTTTTCCGCATACAATGGCACGACACGCAACGGCATCGCCAGGCTGAACCCCGATGGCAGCCTGGACATGGAACTCGACCCTGGATCAGGCGCGAACAACTCGGTGGAGGCCATCGCGATCCAACCGGATAGGAACATCTTGATCGGTGGATGGTTCACGGCATACAACGGTGCGGGGCGCAACCGCGTGGCACGCGTGTTCGGGAGCAAGGACTGTCCCCTGATGCTGGCCAACGTCGGGGACCCCTGCGATGACAACGACGCAGATACCGGCAACGATACCGTGGACGGTGCGTGCAATTGCGTGGGGCTACCGATCGATTGCGAAGGTGTGGCCGGTGGCTCCGCCCTGCCTGGCACCCCCTGCGACGACGGTGACCCCACCACCGGCAACGACACCTGGGGTGGTGACTGCACCTGCGTGGGGCTACCGATCGATTGCGAAGGCGTGGCCGGTGGCTCCGCCCTGCCTGGCACCCCCTGCGACGACGGTGACCCCACCACCGGCAACGACACCTGGGATGGTGACTGCACCTGCGTGGGGCTACCGATCGATTGCGAAGGCGTGGCCGGTGGCTCCGCCCTGCCTGGCACCCCCTGCGATGACGGTGACCCCACCACCGGCAACGACACCTGGGATGGTGACTGCACCTGCGTGGGGTTACCGCTCGATTGCGAAGGCGTGGCCGGCGGCAGCGCCTTGCCGGGAACCCCTTGTGATGATGGTAATGCCATCACGATCAACGACGTATACAGCAACGATTGCGTGTGCGCGGGCATCGACCCCTGTGCCAACGAAAGCACTCCTCCCGATGCGATCTGCCAGAACATCACCGTACTCCTCGATGAGAGCGGCCAAGCCACCATTACACCGCAGATGGTCGATGGCGGCAGCACCGATGCCTGCGGGATCGTGAACATGAGCCTGAGCCGGTCCGTGTTCGATTGCGGGGATGTGAGGGCCGCTGGGCTGCACTTCGATGGCATCGACGATCGTGTGCTGCTCCCCGACATCGCCGCCTTGAACAACGCCACCCAGTTCACCATCGAGGCCCGCCTCACCTTCCATACGATCGGTCAGTTCATGCCCATCTTCGTGAAGCGCAGTGTACCGAACCACTACATCCAGCTGCAGACCGACCACGAGGGGCACCTTGCGCTCAATGTCGGCCTTGGGGGCGATGGGTTCGAGCGCGGCAACACCCCCCTGATCGCCGGGCAGGAGTACTTCTTCACCTTGGTGTTCAATGGCGATCTGCCGCAATCGCAACGGGTCAAGCTCTACATCAACGGCGTGTCGGAGACCATCTCCGACGCTTCGCTGAACCCGGCGGTGACCGCCGATGCACCAGGCACGCCGATCTACCTCGGCTACGAGCCACCAGGGCTCCATTCCAGCATGACCATGACCGAGCTGCGGGTATGGGACCACGCACGCAGCCCGGAACAGGTGGCCGTTCTGGCCAACACGAAATTGACCGTTCCGCTACCCGGCGTGGTGGCCCTCTACCGCTTCGATCAAGGACAGCCGGACCTGCCGAACCCTGCCGAGACCCAGTTGATCGACATGACAGGTGTGCATCACGGCACACTCGACAACTTCACCTTGGACGGCACGGCCTCCAATTGGGTGGGCAACGGTCCCGTTCCTGTGACCCTCTCGGTGTACGATGCGAACAACAACGTGGGCACCTGCGCAGCCGAGATCACCGTGGTGCCGATCACCGGCATACAGACCTCCACTGTATCGCTCTGCAGCGGCTCCGACCTGCATCTCATAAGCCCATCGGCCAACGGCACAAGCTATTCATGGGCCGGACCCAATGGATTCCACAGCTCCGAACAGAGCCCGGTGATACCCAATGTCACGACATCCAATGCCGGCACATACTACTGTACCGCCGAGACCGCATGCTACGAGTATTCCCGCGTTGAGGTGGTGGTGAACCCCCCGCCGATGATCACCTCCGTCACATCGACCCCCATCGCCTTGTGCAGCCCCGGCGATGTGCAATTGGAAGCGACCGCCGATGTGCGACCCGCACCCTACTGCGTCCCGGTCTTCGAGTCCGATTGCCAAGGGACGGAACGGCTCAGAGCCGTGCAGTTCGCGGACCTCTTCCGGGTGAGCGAATGCGATGGGAACGTGGCGACCGCGGTGGGCTTCTTCTCCTCACCGCAGGCGCACGTGGTGGCAGGCCACAGCTATACGCTGAGCATCCTTTTCACGAACACCACGACCAAATTGAAGGTCTGGATCGATTTCGACCGGAACGGCGAGTTCAACGAGACCAACGAACTGGTGTTCGCATCGCAGAACGCCACCTCCCACTACACCAACATCACCATACCCACCTACGCCGTCAACGGACCCACGCGCATCCGTTTCATGGCGAACCATGATGCCTGGCCGATCGATGCCTGCACCCCGGGCAGCGCTTGGGGCGAGGTGGAGGACTACCTCGTGAACATCACCGGTGGTGTGGATATGGAAGTAAGCTTCAGTTGGAGCCCGGCCGAACTGATGAACGATGCCAGTATCGCCGACCCGGTGGCCACGGTGCCCGGCACCACCGTGTACACGGTGACCGCCACCACAACGGGATGCCCCGCCGACACGGCCTTCGTGGAAGTGCCTGTGGGTATCGCCCCCACCGCGGCGATCGTTCCCGACCGGGAGAACATCTGCCCGGGTGACCAAGTGACGCTAATTGCCCAGGCCGACGGGCTTCAGCCGTACACCTACGACTGGCAGCCAGGAGGCATGACCACGGCACAGGTCACGGTGCAGCCGGAAGAGACCACCACGTACACGCTCACGGTGACCGATGCCTGTGGATCGAGCTCGTCCGTGGCGCACTCTGTGACGGTCAAACCCGCCCCCACGGCGATCCCGAGCTCCAACGAGCTGGTCTGTATGAACGGGGAACTGCAACTCCACGGCCAGTCCGACATCGGTTCCTCCTTCGTTTGGAACGGCCCCAACGGGTTCCACAGCATCGAACAGCATCCCGTCATCCAGCCCCCCACGCTTGCGGCATCCGGTACGTACACCTTCACGGCCACCTACGACGGCTGCTCCACGACATCGACCCTGAACGTGATGGTCGACCGGGCACCGGAGATCACCTCGATAACGGCCGATCCAGGGACCATCTGCGCAGGCCATGATACGCAGTTGGAGGTAGCGGCCTTGTTGCCCGCCCCGGAGAACTATTGCGTTCCGGCATTCCCCTACCCCGAGGATGCATGCATCTGGGGCACCTTCATCCAGAGCGTGGACTTCGCAGGGATCGAACGGCAGAGCGAGTGCGACGGGAACGTGGTCGACGCGGTGAGCTTCTTCCCCTCGCCGCAAGCCCATGTGGTGGCCGGGAACAGCTACCCCATGACGGTGACCACCGTCTTTGAGGTCGAAATGGCCCTGAAGGTGTGGATCGACCTCGATCAGGATGGAACGTTCGACGAGGGAACGGAGGTGGTCTACTCGGCGGTCAACGATTGGGACATCCATGTCCACAGCGGCATGATCACCATACCGCCCACCGCCAAGAACGGCCCCACCCGCATCCGCTTTTTCACCCAGTACTGGATGGCGCCCGTCGACGCCTGCACGGTCGACCCGGACTTGATCTACGGCGAAGTGGAGGATTACATCGTGAACATCACCGGCGGTGTGGACCCCGAACTGAGCTACAGCTGGGAGCCGGCCGCTTCGTTGAGCGCCCCCAACGTGCCCGACCCCGTGGCTTCGCCTACGGAGAACACCACTTACACGGTGACCGTGACCAGTGCCGATGGCTGCTCGACAACGGCCGACATCACCGTGACCATCGATACGGACCCGGTGAACTGCCCGGTGCTTGACTGTGCCGGCGTTCCTGGCGGAAGCGCCCTGCCCGGCACCGCCTGCGACGATGGCGACCCCAGCACCATCAACGACGTGTACGGTGCCGATTGCTTGTGCGCGGGCGTGGCAGCGCACGTGCAGGTGTCCGTCAAGGTGTACCTCGATGGCTGCTACGACCCGGCCACCGGCCTGATGCGCGACGACCTGCGTGCGCTCGGTCTTGTGCCCACCACGGAACCGTACACCGGCATGGGCCATGGCTTCGTGGATGGCGGCGGCGAAACCACCACACCGATGGTGCTCGCCACCACCGGCGATGATGCGATCGTGGACTGGGTGGTGATCGAGCTGCGCGACAAGACCGACGCCGACCTGGTGCTCCACAGCCGGGCGGCCCTGCTGCAGCGCGACGGCGATGTGGTGGACGTTGACGGCACCTCGCCCGTGCAGTTCTCCGCCGAAGCAGCCAGCTACCACCTGGCCGTGCTGCACCGCAACCACCTGGGGTGCATGACGGGCGTGGCGGTGGCCCTGACCACCCAACCGACGACGATCGACCTTACCCAGGCCGCCACCACCGTGTTCGGCATGCAGGCACGCAAGACCGTGGATGGTGCCCATCCCGCCTCGGTGCTATGGGCGGGCGATGTCAACGGCGATGGACGCATCCTGTACACCGGCGCCGACAACGATCGCGACCCGATCCTCGAAGCCGTGGGCGGAGTGGTGCCCACCAGCACGATCGAGGGCTACCACAACGAGGACGTGAACCTGGACGGTACCGTGAAGTACACCGGCGACAACAACGACCGCGACATCATCCTGCAGAACGTGGGCGGGGTGGTGCCCACGAACGTGCAGGTCGGCCAACTGCCTTGACGCACCCGGTCGACAAAGATCCAGAGCGCCCCTCGCGATCTGAAGAGCGGAACGGGCCACTCCCAACGAGTGGCCCGTTCCACTACGGCACGCCGACTATCGCGGGGTACGAACGACCGCAGCATCACCCCGCGGAACAGCGATGGCATCATGCACACGATCCGTGTAGGGATGCCTCCACGAGGCATGCGCCCTTTGATCCGACGAAGTCGGGGCATATCCCCCCGGACCGGGGCATCACTCGGTAAAGGAGCAAGAAGGCCGGGTCGGTACGGTGTAAAAAAACGAACGGGCGACCCCGTAGGATGGCCCGTTCAATACGGTGTGGTGCACCGGCTTATCGCTTGGTGAAGGTCTCGCCGGTCTTGTTGTCGTAGTTCAGGTAGTACACGCCCTTCTTCAAGGTGCTCACGTCCAGCTTGTCGCCGTAGCCACGCTTCACGATGTTGCCGTACTGGTCGTACACCTCGTACAGGGTGCTGGCGCTGAATACGATCTCCTCCTTCGGCTTGGTGGGCCCCCAGGTGACGGGCGGAATATTGGTGACGTACGACACGCTCTCGCTGAAGCGGGCGCGCTTGGTCAGGTCGGTCTGTTTCACCCGGAAGATGTTCTCGCCGCTGTGCGGGATCACCTTGAAGGTATAGGTGTTCTCACCGGGTTTGCCCACACCGGGCACCTCGCCCACCTTCACCCATTTGTTCCAGCGCTTCTGCTCGATGATGAAGGGCAGCTCGCCGGTCTCGTTGGTGGTGACCCAAGTGTAGGTGCCATCGCTCGCAATGGACTGCTTCACGATATCGAAGGTGCTCTTGGGCTTCAGCACCTCGGGATTGAGCACCACGGGGGTGCAGCCGTCCTTGTGCTTGATCTTCACCACCACCGCGTCGCCGAGCTTCAGGCCGAAGTTGTTCATGTCAACCTCGAAGGCGCTGGAGTTGATCTCGTCGGTGGCCACCAGGTCGTTCACCGTGATCTCGAACACACAGAAGCCCACGCCCGCTTCGGAGAACGGGTTCTGGATGTAGATGTTCTTCCCCTGGTAGTGACCTTCCAACACCAGCACGCCGGCGGAGGCCGGAATGGTGGACAGGGCGGCGATGGCGATGGGCAACAGGCGCATGGGACAATGACTCTAACGACTGCAAGGATACGCGATCCCGGGCGGTTTTCCCAGCGCGATACCGGGACTGTGTACGCGGGGCCGGGCCGGGCGGTTTCAATGGAATTTGAGCACCCCGGCCCGCACAGCCACCTCCAAATGGTTCTCGGGCGGCGGGATCGGGCAGGAATACCGCCCACCGTACGCGCAATAGGGGTTGTACGCGCGGTTGAAGTCCACCTCCACCACCCGGCCCAGTGGGCCCTTCAGATCGATGTACCGGCCCCCGCCATAGGTCTCCTCCCCGTTGGTGAGGTCGGTGAAAGGCAGGAAGAGGTGGTCGGCGTACTCCGGCCGTTTCGACAGTTCGATGTTCCGGTACACGGTCAACCGGCACTTGCGGCCCTGTAGCGTGAAGCGGAGCGTGCCCACGGCCTGGTACTGGGGGATCCTGTCCGTGGTGGTCCTCATGCCGAAGACCTTCCCCTGCCGGGCCTTGAAGCGGGCCTGCACCACATGGGCCGGGTCGGGGGTGAAGCGTTCGAGCGCGGTGAACGCGGCGCGGTCCTCCGGGAGCAGGGGGCTGTGTGCGGGGTCGGCGTATTCCGCATCGATCCGTGCCCAGTAGGCATCCAGGCTGTCGCGCCATGCCGGGTCTTGTGCGCAGGCACCGATCATCAGGCACCACGCAGCGAGGAGAAGGACGCGGCGCATCAAACGGCCTCTTTCACCCGCACCGCGGCGGCCATCCGGGCCACATCGGCCTCGCTGAACCGGCCCTGGTCGGCATCGCGCACGATGAACTCTCGGTCGCCTACGCGCAGCACCTGGTAGAAGTGCACGAACACGATGTCCCCATCGGGGAACTCGCTGCGGTACACCAGCTTGTCGCCATCCTCCTGCACCACGGTGTTCCTCCGCAGCATGTCGCGATCCAGCTCGGCCTTCAGGCGACCGATATCGGCGGGCTCCTCAGTGATCACCAGGCCGAAGCGTTCGCCAGCGTTCACCTCCAGCTGACCGAACTCCTCGTTCCACTGCACGGCGGCACTATCCACCCCGAGCGTGGCCAGGTCGCCCAGGTCCACGAGCAGCGGCACATCGAAGCGCGACAGATCCACCGTCCTGGCCGCGCGGGCCGCCGTGATGGAGTCGTTGATGGCCGCGAGCTTGGCGGCTGCCTCCTTCTTGCCATCGCCGCAACCCGCCATGAGGAGCACGAGAGCGGCGATCGATACCAGGTGTTTCATGCCACGAATGTAGGAGGCACCGTGGCGATCCGGGCTTGGCCCGGCGGGGCAAGCAGGACGGACGGCAGCTCCACCTACTCACCCACCACGATGCGCACTCCTTCGCTATGCGACGAGAACTCGGGTGCGTACATGCACATGGCCGTGGTGATGCCGTTGCTGAAGTCGCCCGCATGCACCACCTTGAGGTCGTACTCCAGCACGTAGGTGCCGGGCATGATCCGGTCGAAGAAGAAGTTCACGCTGGCGTCGCGCGTGGTGCGGTAGTAGCCCAGGCCACCTTGGTAGCGGTAGCCGCTCAGGGTCTCGGTGGGCTCCAGCCCCGCGCCGCGCAGGTCCTTCAGGTGCACGTAGTCCACGGGACGATCCGTGCGCAGTTCGATGCGCACGGTGAGCCTATCGCCCGGACGCAGACGCGTGCCCCGTTCCACCGCCACCAGCTGCGTGCCCGCATCGTCGGACCGCTTCACGAACACCTGCTTGCGGATGCTGAAGGGGCTCTCGTGGGGCGTGATCTTATCCATCCGCTCCAGGTACTGCCAGTGCAACGCACCCCAGCTCGGTCGGTCGGTGGTGCTGGTGATGCTCACCTCGCCCATCGCAGGGGTCACGTCCTCGGGCACGAACACGTGCTCGAAGGAGCCCGTGCCCGCCTGGGCCTTGTCGGCCGTGATGGGTTGGCCGCCCACGGTGATCGTCGGCGCCTCGGCATCGCTGAGCCAGTCGTCGCCGCTGAGCAGCAACGCGTAGCAGGCCTCGGCAGTGGCCTTGGTGGTCTTCCAATCGCTGGTCTGCTTCAGGCGCAGCAGGTGGGTGCGGAGGGCGTTCACGCTGGCGGCATCGTCGGCCACATCGTGGAAGGCCTCGATCAGCAGCGCGTGGGTCTCCGTGGGGAAGGCCCACCAGTCGAAGCCTCGTGCGAAGCCTTTCCAATACATGCCCAGCTCCTCATCGCGGATGGCCCGCTCGCTCAACGACTTCATGATCATCTGCGCGGTCTCCTGTTCACCCAAGCGATGCAGGGCCAGCGCCGCCAAGGCCTGTTCCTGCAGACCGCGTTGCAGCCATGTGGCCTTCAGCCGCTTCACGTAGAAATCCACGGCGGTGCGGGTGGCGCCATCGATCGCCCAACGGGTGAAGAAGCTGCGCGTGTAGAGGAAGTGGATGTCGGTGTGGCCGGGCACGTACTTCTCCAGGTCCTCCTTTTTCGTGCGCTTGAGCAGCTCGCGGTAGCCACGCTCCAGGTCGCCATCGAGCCAGCGCACCGCGCTCTTGATCATCTGCTGGGTCATCCCATCGGGACGCGGATCGGCGGCGCCCAGCTTCTCCAGATGACCGAAGCCGGCCACGATGTGTTGGGTGATGTAGCGGCTCTCGCGCATGCCGCTCCACCACGGCCACGCGCCGTTGGGCAGTTGCATCTCGCGCAGCTTCTTGAAGGCCGCGGCCTGCTCCGCGCTCATCCGCTGCAGGTCGAACAACAGCGCGAGGCGTTCCCTGCTTTCGCGCTCGTTACGTGCGTTGAGCACCCACGGCGTCTCCTCCAGCACGATGCCCTTCAGCTCGGTGTTCTTCTCCAAGGCACTGGCGAAGGCCTCGGGACCGGCCTGTTCCCACTGTTCGAACACGGCCTTGATGGCGGGCCGCTTGTTCACGATGTCGGCGGCGAGGGTGTTGGCGTAGTACCGGCTGAAGGTCTGCTCGGCGCAGGCGTGCGGGTACTCCATCAGGTAGGGTAGCGCCTGCACGGCATACCACGCGGGGTTGGGCGTGTACTCCAGCTTGAGCGACTGGGTGCGGAGCGTGGTGCTCGTATTGTTCCTCAGCTTGTCCAGCGCGAAGGTCTTCGTGCCCTTGCCGCTGCTCCACAGGGGCCGGCTCTCGGTCACGAGTAGCTTGTCGGAGAGCACGGGCAGGGGCCTCTCCTCGCCATCGCTGAAGCCATGGCCCGCCGCAGTGATGCGCACGCTCACCATGGCCACTCCCTCGGGTACGGCGATGTCCCACGCCACGTTCGCGCTCTTACCGGGCGCTGCGGTGAAGGCACGCGCGGGATCCTTCAGCCCGAAGGCCGCATCGATCGGCCTGTTCGTGAAGGGGTCGAAGAGTTCCAGACGCGCCGTGCCGTTCACGTTGCCTTCGATCGCATTGATCTTGGCGGTGAGCGTGATGCGGTCGCCCTCGCGTAGGAAACGCGGCAGGTTGGGCACCACCATCAGGGGCTTCTGCGTGATGGTCTCCTTGGTGAAGGAGCCCACCTTCAGATCGGTGGTATGGGCCAGGCCGAGCAGTTTCCAACGCGTGAGCGCTTCGGGCATGGTGAACTTGAGGATCACCGCACCATCCTTGTCGGTGAGCAGGTCGGGGAAGAAGAAGGCCGTCTCGCGGAAGTCGGTGCGGACCACGGGCTGGGCCACATCGGCACCTATGGCTCTGCCGTCCATGCCCTCGAGATCGGCAATGTCGGCTTCCGCTTGCTTATCGAACGCCGCATTGCCAGCCACTTCGGCATAGCCTGCTGTGGCTTCCTCCAGAGGCGGTGGAGCTGCAAGGGCCATCGTGGTGTTCAGCGCTCGGCCACTTGTGCGCGAGCCTCTGAACTGCACACCTGATAGGCCCATCAAGTAGTCGTGGAAGTAGCTATCATCACCGAACCCGTACGTGTCCAACATCGGATACACATGAGCCGTATCGCCCGGCAGGCCACGGTCCGACCAGAGCTGCTGACCATGCTGCACACCGAAGGGCACGACATGTCCCCAGCCGCGTTGCGCGTAGTTCCGTGGCCAGATGTCGATGCCCCAGCCGTGCGGCGTGAAGTGGTCGAGCGAGGCATCGTACATCGCCGTGAGCAGTTGCGCGGCCACCTTGCTGTTGTTGGCACCGGTGATGCGCAGGCGCCATTCCTCCTTCGCACCGGGCAGCAGCTTGTCGCGGAAGGTCATCCACTCCACATGCAGCTCCTTGTTCGTCCACGGCACGTCAATGAAGATGCTCTCGCGGTGTTCGCGACCGCGTTCGATGCAGAGGAAATGCACGGTGTAGCCGCCACGATCGGCCTCCAAGGTTTCCAGCTCCACGCGCTGCTGGTCCTTGTTCAGGGTGATCCAACGGCGCACGGCGATGCGTCCATCACGCTCCACCTCCATGAGCACTTTCGCCACGGGCAATGATGAACCCACCAGCACCACGGCCTTGTCGCCGGGCTCCACGCGGGTCTTCACCCCCTGCACGTTGAAGGCGCTGTTGCCGAAGCCGGTGTGCTGCACATCGGGATCGTACACGGTCACCACCTTCCGCACCTTCACATCCTGCCCATCACTGTCCTTCGCCGCCACCTCGATCACGTAGGTGCCGACGTCCCAGCCCTTCACACCGGAGAGCGCCAACGAGCGACCATCGGCGCGCCATGCCTTGCGCTCCAACACCACGGCCTCTTTGGGCCAGGTGAGTGGATCGTTCTCGTTGTCGTACACATCGTAGGGGAAGAGCGCAGCGTGCTGTTCACGCGTGATCGCCACGCGGTCCGGACGTTCCCACATCCGATCGCGCAGCGGCACGGCAGGCTCCCTCAGCCGGGCGATGGTGATGTCCATGGGCACGTCCACGGCCCGACCGTTCAGATTGCGTACTTCCACACGCAGGCTGTCCATGGCCTTGCGGTCGAACGCATCACCGATCTCCACGGCGATGTCGATGCTGCGGTAGCCCACGCTGAGCTGCGTGCTGCCGTCCTGCGTTTCGCCGTTCACGTCCACCACGCTCGCCTCCACGGTGTATACGAAGGTGGGATCGGCCTGCCTGCTGATGGCCCGATCGGCCTCGGCGGTGAACACCACGGTGAAGGCCCCGGCCGCGTCGGTGGTGGCCGTGCCGTTGGCGATCTCGGTACGCCGGCCCCAGGGGATGATGCTCCGCCAATACCAACCGCACCACCAGGGCATGTGGGCCTCGCGCATCACCTTCCAGCGCACCTCGGCGCCGTCGAGCGGAACTCCGGCATAGCTCTTCGCCACCCCGCTCACGGTGGTCTGCCCGCCGAGCTTCGGCGCATCGGTCACGGGATCGAACACCACCTCGAAGGTGGGCCGCTTGTACTCTTCCACCCGGATGCTGCGCGCGCCGTGCGGTTCGCTGATCTCCATCGCGCCGGTGAGCACGCCTTGCGGTGCGGTGAACGTGCCGTGGAAGGACCCATAGGCATCCGTGGTCACTTCCTGCTTCGCGATCTCCTCACCGTTCATGTCGGTGAAGCGGACGGTGGTACGGTAGTGCGCCTTCACCTCGTTGGACTTGTCCTTCCGTACGGTGACGATGCCCTTGAAGTGGATGTCCTGTCCGGGCCTGTAGATGGCACGATCCGTGAAGAGGAACGTCCGCAATTCCTCCTTGACCGGTTGTTGCCGATCATACCAACCAAAGGCATGTGCACTGCGGCCCTCACCCCCGTGGGTCACCTTCCATTGGTACTGACCGTAGTGGTCGGCCTTGAGCGGTTGATCGGCCATGCCGTCGGCATCGGTGGTGGCGGTACCCACGAGCACATCGCGGTATTGCCTGTTCTCCCAACGTTGAATGAAGAGCTCGGCCTTCGCGCCTTTGATCGGGGCCCCGGTATGACGATCGGTGACGAGCACACCGATGCGGTTCTCCGGCAGTTGCCGCATGGCGATCGCCAGCCGGGTGATGGCCAACGGGGTGCGCACGATGGTGGACGTGCCCCGGCTGAAGCGCTCCGAATCGCTTGCGAGCAGCTGGTAGTTGCCGAGCGGGAGTCCTTGCACCACCACTTCCGTCAGGTGTTCGTTCAGGTCACCATCGTCGGGCAGGTCCACGTGCCATGCCTTTACCGGCGTGAGCTTCAGCAGGCGGTCCAGGGTCGCGTCGTCGTTGTCCATATAGCGCGCAGCATCGTCCTTCACCACGCGCAACCAGACCTGCTTCACGTTGGTGTAGCCCAGGCCGATGCGGAAGGGCATGTCGGGGTTGTTCGCCTCTTCGGCACGGACCTGTAACTGCGGTTGCTCCAAGCGTGCGATCAGCGCTCGGGCGTTCTTCGCGCCGAAGGATCCCGGCCATTTGTCGATGGCCGCGCGGCAGAGGTCCACGGCGACCTTTCGCTCCCACTTGTATGTGCCGGTGGTATCGAGGCGGTGGTACTTCGCGGCCTGCTCCACGTGCCACTCGGCCATGGCCACCATCACCTCGGTCTCGCAGGTGTCGAGGGGAAGGCGCGAGCGCAGCGTCTCCAACGCGGCGTAGTACAGCATGTCCTTGTCGGGCAGGGTGCTACGCTCGCGCACGAAGCGGAGGCGCTGCAGCATCACGTCGACCAGGGCATCGGGCCGGACCTCGCCGAGATGGAGCCGTTCGAGGCGTTGGAATAGCCGCAGGGCCTGGAACTCCCACGCGGTGCTGTCGCGGTGCACGATCGTCTTCCAAGCGAACGGCTCGAAGAGCGTGAAGAGGAAGGGGTCGTCGAACGTGAAGCGCCAAGCTGGTTCGCTCAGGCGCGTCTCGGGGTTGCGGAAGACCGCCAAGGCGCGGTGCGCGAGGATGTCGTAGACGGTTGGACGCAGCACTGCCCCGGCGGAACGCAACGCTTCGTCCTCCGGCAGCAGCAGAGGGCCGAGGTCGCCCACCGGCATGTCCTTCAGCGTGTCGTACGGCTCGACCGACGCCTGCAACTCGGTGATCACCCTGCGCATGAAGGCGGCCTGGTCCCAGGAGGAAGGGTCATCACCCGCGGTTTCGAGGGTGGTGCGCTGTAGGATGCGCCAACGCTCGTCCTGGTACCATTGCCAATACCCTTCGCCGATCACCGAACGCAACAGGGCCTTGAGCAGCACCGGCGCATCGGCGGCGCGCTGCTCCAGTGCGGCGAGCACCTCCCTGCGTTCCACGCCGGTGTACCGCTGGAGCCGTGCCTGGTACATCCACGCCCGGAACTCGGTGCGTTGATCGGCATCCTCCTGAGCTTGGGCCAATACCTCCCGGGTGGCCGCGAGGGCACTCGCATATTCGCCGCGGTCGGCAAGCGAGTCGATGGCGGCCCATCGGGGGTCGGCGGGGTGGGTATGGCTCACGTCCTTCCGGGTGGTGGCGCAGCCCAGCACCACGACCGTCACGGTCAGGGCGCCGAGCAGGAGGTTCCTAGCGAACTGCATCAGGCGGGCACGTCGCGTGGATCGCAGGCGTACGGTACAAAGCTCGCTGTTCATCGGCATCGTATGCACACGGTACACCCCGGCGCACGCAAGGTTCAACCCTGCCAGGGAGGTATGTTTGGGCCGTTGTTCCTCCGCCATGCGCAAGTGGTTCTACCGTATCAGCCTCTTCCTGCTCGCCCTCGTGGGCCTCATCGGTTACTGGCACCACATCGTGTGGTGGTGGTACGTGGTGTTGATCCCCATCGTGATCGTGGGGTTGTTCAACATCCGGCAGGAGCGCCACACGATCATGCGCAACTTCCCGGTGCTGGGCTACGCGCGCTACTTCTTCGAGCTGATCAGCCCGGAGATGCAGCAATACTTCATCGAGCGCACGACGGATGGCCGTCCCTTCAGTCGTCAGCAGCGTTCGTTGATCTACCGCCGGGCCAAGAACGTGAACGACACGGTGCCCTTCGGCACGCAGATGGACCTGTACAACGGCGAGTACGAGGGCATGCGCCACTCGATCTTCCCCGCGCCACTGCTGAAGGAACCGCCCCGGGTGCGGTTCGGCGGACCGAAGTGCACGCGGCCGTATGAAGCGTCACTGCTGAACATCTCGGCCATGAGCTTCGGTGCGCTGAGCGAGAACGCGATCAAGGCGCTGAACGCCGGCGCGAAGAAGGGAGGCTTCTACCACAACACCGGCGAGGGCGGCATCAGTCCGCACCACCTGGCCCCCGGCGGCGACCTGGTGTGGCAGATCGGCACGGGCTACTTCGGCTGCCGCGATGAGCACGGCAACTTCGATCCGGAGGTGTTCCGCAAGAACGTGGCGCACCCGCAGATCAAAATGGTCGAGATCAAATTGAGCCAAGGCGCGAAACCCGGCCACGGCGGCGTGCTTCCCGCATCGAAGAACACGCCCGAGATCGCGGCCATCCGCCACATCCGTCCGGGCACCACGGTGCTCTCGCCGCCGGGCCACAGCGCCTTCAACGATGTGGAGGGATTGCTGCGCTTCGTGGAGCAGGTGCGCGAGCTGGCCGACGGTCGGCCCGTGGGCTTCAAGCTGTGCATCGGCAAGGCCGAGGAGTTCACCGCGATATGCCAGGCCATGCGCGCCACGGGCATGATGCCCGACTTCATCACCGTTGACGGCGCGGAAGGCGGCACCGGTGCGGCACCGCTCGAGTTCGCCGACAGCGTGGGCATGCCGATCGTGCCGGCACTGATGTTCGTGAGCTCATCGCTGAAGCACTACGGTCTGAAGGAGCACATCCGCATCATCGCCAGCGGCAAGGTGGCCTCGGCGGCCGACATCCTGAAGCTCCTCGCCCTGGGTGCCGATACCTGCAACAGCGCCCGCGGCTTCATGTTCGCGCTGGGCTGCATCCAGGCCCTGCGCTGCAACACCAACGACTGCCCGGCCGGTGTGGCCACGCAGGACAAGGGCCTGCAGAAGGGCTTGGTGGTCACCGACAAGGCCGAGCGCGTGTACCACTTCCACCGCAACACGCTGCATGCGGCCCTGGAGCTCCTGGCGGCATGCGGCAAGTCCAGCTTCAGCGAGGTGGGCATGGACATGTTCTCACGCGGCGACGAGTTCGTGCGCATGGCCGACCACTACTTCCCCGACCACCTGGTGCAGGTGATGAAGCGCGACCTGGAGGAGAACTGACCTCCACCGGTCATCGAACGAAGAAGGCCTTCCGGCATACCGGAAGGCCTTCTTCGTTCGATCGGGGCGCAGGGCACGTTGGTGACCCGCGCGGTACCATCACTTCAGGTTGAACTTGGCCTGCGACACCAGGGCGCCCGACTCGTAGACCTCCACCCGGTATTCGCCCGAACGCATGGGCTGACCGCCGGTCCAGAAGATGCACACGTCAACAGGTTGGTTCTGGTAGTTCACCTCGCGGCGCGCACTGAACTCGCCTTCCATACCATTGAACTTGAAACGATTGTCGCCCTCGCTGGCGGGCAGCACGGTGCCATCGGGCGAGATCACGCGCATGTAGAGGGTCTTGTCGCCGGGCTTCGTCACACGGTTCTCGCCCAAGGTGAAGCAGCACTTCACCATCTCGGCCTTGCTGGCGCGTTCGGTATCCACCTGCTTGCCGTTGTTGCGCATGAAGAGGGCCCCGGCGGTGATCGATGTGGTGTGCAGCACACTGCCCTGTGCGATGCGGCCTTCGAGGCTCTGCTTCTCGGCGGCAAGGGCATCGCGCTGGCCCTGGGTCTCACCGAGCTGCTGGCGCACGGTCACGTTCTCGGCCGTGAGCATCTGGTTCACCTGGTTCAACGAATCGATCGTGGCCACATAGCCCTTCATGATCCGACGCAGGGTCTCGGCCTCCTTCTTCGCCTTGGCCAGGTCGTAGTTGCCGCGCTTCACCTGATCGAGCAATTGTGCGATCTGGTCCTTCTGCGCCTCCATCTCGGCGGTAAGCTGCGCGTTCTCGGTCTTGAGCGTGTCGTAGCTGGCCAGCATGTTCTCCAGCAGGTGCGTCACGTTCTCCTTCTCGCTCGAAATGGCGGCCACCTGCTGCTGGCCGTGTTCCACCTCCTTGTTGCGCTGCATCAGCATCCACAACATGGTCACATTGCTGATCAGCAGCAATACCACCAACAACAGCAGACCGGTGTTGGAGCGGTTCTTCTTCGGTTCGGAGGCGGGGCTGGTGTGTTGGTCCATGGCCGAGGTGGGGGGTGTTTCGGGTGCTAAATTACGGTCGGCCGAAGGGCCTCCTTCCATGCACGAGGGCATTATCAACAAAGTGATCAACCCGTTGCGGGCGCCCCTCGGGGTGTGGGCGAGCGATTTCGCCGGGCTGTTCGTGCCGCGCATATGCGCCGGATGCGACACCCCGTTGTTGCACGCGGAACGCTGCCTGTGCCTGGCCTGCGAACGCGACCTGCCCCTCACGCGTTTCCATGACGATCCGCGCAATCCGGTGGAGCAGCTGTTCTGGGGACGGGTGGAATTGCAGGCCGCCTCGGCCTACATGCGTTTCAGTCGCGATGGCAAGGTGCAGGGCATGCTGCATCGGCTGAAGTACCAGCACGCCGAGGACGTGGGACGCGAGCTGGGCCGCCTGATGGCCCGTGATCTGATGACCTGCGAGCGTTTCGCCACGGTGGACACCTACATGGCGGTGCCACTGCATCCGCGCAAGCAACGCCGGCGCGGATACAACCAGAGCCAGGTGCTGGTGGACGGCATGTGCGAGGTATGGCCCAAGCCCAGTGTGGGCAACGGGATCGTGCGCGTGGTGCGCACGCCATCGCAGACCAAGCGCGGCCGTTGGGACCGCTGGCTGAACGTGAAGGAGGCCTTCCACCTGCCCGACCCGGAGTCCTTGCGCGACCGTCATGTGCTGCTGGTGGACGATGTGGTGACCACCGGCGCCACGATCGAAGGCTGCGTGAAGGCCCTTGCCCCGGTGCCGGGCATCCGCATCAGCCTGTTCACGGCCGCGTACGCATAGCCGGTACTTTTGGCGGCCATCCCGCCATCACCATGAACGACCGCCACATGAACGATATCGGCGACCGCGTTGAGCGGTACGCCCGACTGGTGCCCAGCGTGCGCGAACTGGTGAAGGAGGAACGCGACCTGATCGCCACCATGGCCAACATCGCCGCCGCCATCCATGCGGAGTTCGGCTGGCATTGGACCGGCTTCTACCGTGTGCTGGGCACCGAACTGGTGCTGGGTCCTTTCCAGGGGCCCGTGGCCTGTACGCGCATCGGCTACGGCATGGGCGTATGCGGCACGGCATGGAAGGAGGAACGCGTGGTGATCGTGCCCGACGTGGACCGGTTCCCCGGCCACATCGCCTGCAGCACGGGTTCGCGCTCGGAGATCGTGGTGCCCGTGTTCGACAATGATGGACGGGTGGCCGCCGTGCTCGATATCGACAGTGCTCAACTGAACGACTTCTCCGTGGCCGACGAGCAAGCGCTGAAGCTCGTCGCCGAGCTTCTTCAACCCTTGTTCGACCAATGAGGGGGCGGCACTGGATCGCGTTGGGGCCGCTGTTGGCCATGGCCTGTGCGCAGGTGGGCAACATCACCGGGGGCGAGCAGGACACCACGCCGCCCGCGCTGACCGACGCCGAACCACCGCACCTCTCCACCGGCTTCCACGGCGACGCGATCCTGCTGCACTTCGACGAACGCATTCAATTGGACCGCGTGCGCGACAAACTGCTGGTTTCGCCGCCGCTGCCCGAACAACCCGATGTGCGCCTGGCCGGTCCGCGCAGCGTGCTGATCCGGCCGCGTACGCCGCTACAGGCCAACACCACCTACACCTTCATGATCGGCGATGCCGTGAAGGACCTGACCGAGGGCAACGTGGCCGCAGGCCTGGCCTACGTGGTCTCCACCGGCGATCATGTGGACAGTATGCAGGTGGCGGGCCGTGTGGTGAACGCCTTCACCGGCAAGCCCGAGAACGATGTGCTGGTGACCCTGCACGACACGAGCGACACACTCACCATCCGCACCGGGCGCCCCACGTACGCGGGCCGCACGAACAAGGAAGGGCACTTCCATCTGCGCAACCTGCGTCCCGGCACCTATGCCGTGCATGCGCTGCGCGACAAGAACGCCAACTACCGGTTCGACCTGCCCAACGAGGAGATCGCCTTTGCCGACGGCACGCTCACGCTGGCCGCCACCGACACGGTGATGCCCGTGGTGGAGCTCGTCCTGTTCCAGGAAAGCAGCAACGTGCAGAAGGTACTGGCCTATTCGGTGCTGCCCGATGCCGCCCTACGCGTGGTACTGGCCCGGCCGGCCGAGCATGCCACACTGCGCGATGTGGCCCGCACCGGTGGCCGCCTGGAGTGGTGGCCCCAATGGAACGCCACGCGCGACACGGTGCTGTTCTGGCCGTCGGACACCGCCGAACTGGCCAAGGGCCTGTACGAGTTGCGCACCGACAGCTTGATCGACACCCTGCGCTACCGTCCCGTGCAGCGCATGCCCTTCTTCACCGGGCTGTGGACCGGTGCGACCGAGGAAACGTCCGACCATGTGCGCCTGACATTGATCGCGGCGCGGCCCATCGCGGCGATCGATACCACCCGTTTCTCGTTGATGCAGGACAGCCTGCCCGTGCCCTTCACCGTGGCCCGCGATACCGCCGACCGCCGGAAGCTCACGCTCACCGCACACCTGCCCGAGGAGTCCTCGGCCACCCTGACGCTGCTGCCCAAGGCCGTGCGCGACATCTATCATGGTCACAACGACACCCTGCGCACCGCATTGGGCCGTGCGGGCGAGCGCTCCACCGGCACGCTTCGGGTGAAGGTGGTGGCCGGTCCGCAGGCCAGTGGCGCCCCGCTGATCCTCCAATTGCTCGCGGGCATGGACCGGGTGGTGCGCAGCGCGACGATCACCGGCAGCGAGGAGGTGGTGTGGGAGCGGATCACACCGGGCAACCACACCCTGCGTGTGATCGGCGACCGCAATGCCAACGGTCGCTGGGATACCGGCTCGCTCAACGAACGCCTGCAGCCCGAGCCGATGTGGCGCTATCCCGAGACGGTGAACATCCGGGCGGCGTGGGACATCGGGGTGGAATGGAAGCTGCCGTGAGCAGCTCGTCGGCAGCGATATCGGTGTTCGTCGAACAGAACCTTTCCTTGGTAGGAGCGTAGAACGGGCGCCGCCGCCTGATGGCCGGTGTGCGCCTGTTCAATGATGCGAGGATTTTGCACAGCCCAGTGGGCCCTGATCGCCCGGTCGCTGATGATCGTGGCGGCACTGGCCCTCCACATGAGCGATGTCATGGCCCAACAGGCCACCCTGACCACGCGCGGGGTCCGCTTCTGGACCGGCTTCCCGCGCAACGGCCTGGGGGCCGGAAGCCTGGACCTCTATATCGCCGGTGCGCCCTCCACCACCGGTACGGTGAGCATTCCGCTGGCCGGTTGGTCCACCTCCTTCAGTATTCCCACCAGCGGGCTGGCCGAGGTGAACGTGCCGAACAGCGCGGAGAACCTGAACTCGGGCACGGTGCTTCCACGCGGCGTGCTGGTGGAGACCAGCGACAGTGTGACCGTATTCGCACGCAGCTACCAGAGCCATTCGCACGCCCTTTCGCAGGTGCTCCCCGAGCCCGCCTTGGGCACCTCGTACCGGGTGGACGCCTACAACGGCATCCCCAACACCGGCAACATGTACAAGAGCGAGCTGCTGGTGGTGGCCACCGTTGACGGCACGCAGGTGAGCATCACTCCCTCGGTGAGCGTGCATGGCGGCGGTGCCGCGGGTGTGCCGATCATCGTGGACCTGAACGCCGGTGAGACCTATCAACTGTTCTCGGCCACCGACGCCCAGGACCTCACCGGCACGGTGGTGGAGGCCACGCCCTCCAGCGGTGATTGCCGGCCCTTCGCCGTGATCGCGGGATCGGCCTGTGCCACCGTACCCGCTTCGTGCCAGGCCTGCGATGTGGTCTTCGAACAGGCGTTGCCCCGCAGCGCCTGGGGCACACGCTTCTACACTGCTCCAGCGGGGAACGTGTCCGTGTACACCTACCGCATCCTGGCCGACCAGAACAACACCAGCGTGAGCATCGGAGGTGGCGCACCCATCGTGCTGAACGCCGGACAGACGCACGAGGTGAACGGCGCCACCACGCCGGTATGCATCGTGGCCGACAAGCCCGTGAGCGTGACCCAGTTCACCGAAGGCTACCTCTGCGGCAACACCGGAGACCCATCGATGCTGTTCGTGCTGCCCGCCGATCATCTCTCCACATCGGTGCGTTTCCGCACGCCGCCATCGGCCAGCACCCTGCAACACCGCGTGGGCGTGGTGGTGCCCGTCTCCGATGTGGGCCTGCTCGCCGTGGATGGCGTGGTCGTGCCCGCCGCATCGTACCAGGCCTATCCCGGCTGCAACGACCGCCGCTATGCGTCGGTGGCCATCAGCGCGGGCGTGCACCGGATCGAATCGCCCAACGGGTTCCAATCGTACATCACGGGTGTCTCCAATGGCGAGGCCTACGGCGCCTCGGTGAGCAACGTGGGCGGCGTACCCGTGCAGCAGGATTCCACCGTGTGCGGCGCGGGGCCGTTCACCCTGAACTCGCCCGAGCTCTTGGTGAACGCCACCTGGACCGCCGCCAGCGACCCGTCCGTGGTATTGGGCACCGGCAACAGCTTCACCGTTACTCCCACAGGAAGCGATTCGTACACCGTGACCGGTGATCATGCCGTGACCGGCTGCCCACGCACGTTCACCTACCACGTGGGGGTGCCCCTGACGATCCCCACAGTGCTCACCGCCAACGGCGGGTCCATGGCCGATGTGTGTGCCTACGAGCCCGTGCAGCTCGGCCTGGTGCCACCGCCCGACCCCGCCTGGTTCCAGATCACGTGGTCGCCCAGCGCCTCCCTTTCCGATGCCACCTCCTTCAACCCCGTGGCCACGCCGCTGGAGGACACCTGGTACACCGTGACGATCGGCAGTCCCAGCGGCTGCGGAGACATGGTGGACAGCATCTTCGTGCATGTGACGCCCGCATCGATCCTCGAACTGAGCGCGTCGGTCTCCGACGAGGAGATCTGCGCGGGCGAAGAGGTGCAACTGAGCAGTCGTGCCTTGCGGGTGATCGCCCACGACCGCTTCATCACGGCCCCTTCCGCGCTGTGGAACGCCGTGCAGGGCGGTGCGGTGAGCGATGTGTGCGGCGCGCACTCCGGCCAGGCCCTTTACTTCAACGGCAACGGACAACGCTATGCCGAGACCGTCGGCCTCAACCTCCTGGGCGGTGGCGAGATCCGCTATTGGCTGAAGATCGCCGACGCGTTCGCACCGTGCGATGACGCCGATCCGGGTGAGGACGTCGTGCTGGAGTACTCCACCAACAACGGCCTCTCGTGGAGCCTCCTCGCGACCCATGCCGAAAGCGAATTCCCCGACTTCACCGAGGTGAGCCTGGCCATCCCTGTCGCCGCCCAAAGCACCAACACCAGGTTCCGCCTGCGCCAGCTGGCCAACTCCGGCGCGGGCCAGGACAACTGGGCCTTCGACGATCTGCTGGTGGCGAAGGTGGACGACACCTGGCTGACCTACACTTGGAACCCGGGCACCACAGTGGCCGAGCCCAACGCCTACCAGACCACCGCCACGCCCACCTCTTCGGGCTGGTTCACACTGGAAGGTGTGGACCCCACCGCGGGCTGCGTGTACAGCGACTCGGTCCACGTGCACGTGGACCCGCCCTTCACCCTCACCGCCTCGAACGACACCACACTCTGCGACGTGGCCGGTGTGCAGCTGCATGCCACGCCCTCCAGCGGCGGCAGCATCACCTTTGCCTGGACGCCGAACGATGGCACGTTGAGCGCGACCGACATCGCCGACCCCATCGCTTCGCCATCGGCGACCACCACCTACGCCGTAACGGCCACCAATGCGGCCGGATGCACCGCACAGGACGAGGTGACGATCACCGTGGCGCCCTTGATGGGCCTGACCGTGACAGCAGTGAACGACACCCTGTGCCAGGGACAGACCACCCAACTGCATGCGGCGATCACCGGCGGTCCGGATCTGAACATCGCGTGGACCGGTGCAGGCCTGAGCGCCACCGACATCGCGGATCCGATCGCCTCGCCCACGACGACCACCACCTACACCTGCACCCTCACGCACCCGGCCTCGCAATGCGCGGTCAGCGCGAGCATCACCGTGGTGGTGAACACCGGGTACACCGCCAACGCCGGGCCCGACCTCACCGTGTGCTCCGCGCTGGGCCATCAGCTGAACGTGCAGCACAACGTGCCGAACGCCACATACCAATGGTCGCCGGCGGCAGCGCTCAACGCGGCCAACATCCAGTCGCCCACGATCATGACCGATGCCACGCAGACCTTCAGCGTGACCGTGACCGATGCCAACGGCTGCTCGGTGAGCGATGACGTGACGATCACACGCGCCTTCGCTTCGTTGCCCACCCAACTCTCCGCAGCGGCCTGTGCCGACGCACCGCCCGTGCTGCAGGCGCCCATCACCGGCGTGAACTATGCCTGGAGCACACCTTCGGGCGCCGGTCCCTCCGGTGCCGCTGCGAGCACCTACACACCGCAGGTGCCGGGCCAGCACGCGGTAACGATCACCGATGCACAAGGCTGCACGGGCACCACCGTGTTCGACGTGACCCTGCATGCCCTGCCGGTCGTCGACCTTGGGCTTGACCAGAGCCTGTGCGGCGCCACCAGCCATGTGCTGAACGCGGGCAATGCGGGCAGCTCATTCCTGTGGAACACGGGCGGCACAGCGCAACAGCTCACCGTCACCACCAGCGGCACGTACAGCGTCACCGTGACGGATGCCAACGGCTGCACCGCCAGCGATGCCGTCAACGTCCAGTTCAACCCGATGCCGGTGAACACGCTGAGCGATGTATCGGCCTGCGCCACGGCACCTCCGACGCTTGATGCCGGCAATGCCGGATGCACCTACCTGTGGAACACCAACGCCACCACGCAACAGATCACGCCCACCACCAGCGGCACCTACAGCGTGACGATCACCACCCCGCAGCAATGCACGGCCACCTTCAGTGCCGAGGTGGACCTGGCCCCGGCGATCACCGTGGAGCTCGGCAACGACACCGCGATCTGTGCGGGCACTTCGCTGCTGCTCGATGCGGGCAACGCGGGCGCCACGCATGTGTGGACCACCGGCGCGACCACCTCGTCCATCCAAGTGACCGCCAGCGGCACCTACGGGGTGACCGTCAGCAACGCGGCGTGCACCGCCTCCGACATGATCACCGTGACCGTGCTGGAGACGCCGCAGGACGTGCTGCAAGACCGCACCGCATGCGTGGGCGTGCCCGTGACGCTCGATGCAGGCAACGCGGGGGCCACCTATCTCTGGGACACCAACGCGAACTCACAGCAGATCACCGTGACCCAACCCGGCACCTATACAGTGACGGTGACGAACGCCAACGGCTGCTCGGCCACCTTCGATGCGCAGGTCACCTTCGTGCAGCCGCCCGTGGTGGCCCTCGGTGCCGACACGGTGCTCTGCGAAGGACAAAGCCTGATGCTCGACGCCGGCAATGCGGGAAGCACCTACCTGTGGAATACCGGCGCCACCGGTCGCACGATCCAAGTGACGCACGCGGGCACTTACTCGGTGGTGGTGGACAACGGCCACTGCACCCGCAGCGACGAGATCACGATCGCCTTCAACCCCTCACCGCTGCGCGTGCTCGCCGACCAGGTGCGCGCCTGCCTCGACGATGAACCCGGCTTCGTGGTGCTGGATGCGGGCAACCCCGGCTCACGCTTCGGCTGGTCCACCGGCGAGACCACCCAGATGGTGATGGCCAGCGCCTACGGCCTGTACATCGTCGAAGTGACCAACGCCTACGACTGCACGGCGCGCGATTCCGTGCTGGTGACCGAGTACTGCCCCTCGTCGATCTACGTGCCCAACACCTTCACGCCGAACAACGATGGCCTGAACGACATCTTCATCCCGGTGGGCAAGAACATCGGGGCCATGCACCTGATCGTGTTCGACCGTTGGGGCGAGATCCTGTTCGAGAGCGACAACCCCGACATGGGTTGGGATGGCACCTACCGCGGCTCCTACGTGAAGAACGACATCTACGTTTGGAAGCTCACCTACCGCTTCACCGACAAGGACGGAGCGCTCGGCCTACCCCAGGAACGCATGGGGCATATCGAGGTGTTGCGGTGATCGGATCGATCCGCGACACGTAGGTCATTCCCTCATCCACTTCACCAAGTGGCACGGCTTTGAGGCCCGAGCAACACCAAAGTGTAAAGGTCGGGAGCAAGCACGCCGACGTCCAACTCCTGCGTTCCGATCACAGTGCGTTCGTCGATCAGCGCCCCTCGCGCATCGTACACCCGCACCTGCCATGTTCCGCGCTCCGGTCCACTGAAGCGCACCCGGTCGTGATCAGGGTTGGGGTGCGCCATGATCCGTGAAGAAGGGCCGGCTTCATCGATCGCCAAAGTGAACCCGCGATCCTCGGCACCAAGGGGAGCATGGGTGATGTCAGCGTCGCGGTACCAACGGAAGAAGATGTTGGACCCATCAGCGGCCGGATGAGGAGGATCGAAGGAGGAATACCCGCCGGAGCCGATCCGTTCGTACAGGGTATCGTATGCGACAGGGTCCGGGCCGAAAGGTTCGTAGATCACCGATACGGCGATCCGCCGAAGCGCCACTCCCTGCACCGTGACCGTTGCCGTATCGGTGACACGGTAGTAGATCCGGCTCGCCATGCAGCGGCAATGACCAGCGATCACCGGGCGCGGCGTCGACCCATGGCAGGGTGTCATATCGCTCGGCCTAGGGATCCCACGACCAGACCACACCTTGGTCGGACCGGGTATGCGCCGTGCGCCACGGCTGACCGTGCTGTTCCCCCGTACCCACGACCTCATGGAACAGCTCCTGTTCGATCCGATGGGCGACATAACCCCGATCTCTTCATCACCCACATAGCGCGCCAGCACCGTACCCACATGCGTTTCGCCCGTGGTCCAGTCCACGCTGTGATGGCCATGGCCCCACTCCGCCCCCGGCGGGCATCACTGTTGTGCCTTGGCGACCGCAACCGTGCATGCAAGCACGATGGTCAGGGTGCGACCGACGTAACGCATGATCTTCCTTGTTCCGAACGGTCGAGTTAGCAACAGCAAAGGCTTGCCGCGCTTCGCGTGAACGAAGAGGCGGCCGGAAGTGGACCGTCCTTTCAGCTCTTCAAGCTGAAATCATCCGCATCGAGGTGTGCGGGGAACTTGGCGCGGTACTCCTGCAAGGCGGCGGCATCCAGCACCACGGTGGCGATGCCCTCGGTACCGGGCTCGACCATGGCGATGGCCTGGCCCTTCGGTTCCACCGTCACCGAATCGCCGGTGTAGTGGATCCCTTTGCCGTCCATGCCCACACGGTTCACCCCCACCACGTACGACAGGTTCTCGATGGCGCGCGCCACCAGCAGGCTGCTCCAAGCGGAACGGCGCGGCTCGGGCCAGTTGGCCACGTAAAGCAGCGCGTCCACATCGTTGCGGCTGCGGCTGAACACGGGAAAGCGCAGGTCGTAGCACACCTGCAGCAGCAGCCGCCAGCCGCGCCATTGCACCACCACGCGCTCATTGCCGGTATCAAAATGCCCGTCCTCGCCCGCCATGCGGAAGAGATGACGCTTGTCGTAGGCGGTCACCATGCCGTCCGGCGTGACGAAGAGCCCGCGGTTCACATAGCGTCCACCATCCTCGATGATCACGCTGCCGTAGAGCGCCGCATCGAGCGCAGCAGCCTGAGCACGCATCCACGCCACTGTGGGTCCGTCCATGCGCTCGGCCAACTCACGGCTGCGCATGCTGAAGCCCGTGGTGAACATCTCGGGCAGCACGATCAGGTGCGTGGTACCCGCGAGCGGTGCCAGGCGTTCCGCGAACATGCTGCGGTTGGCGTCGGCATCCTCCCACTGGAGCATGCTCTGCACCAGGCTCACCTTCAGATCCTGCATAGGCGTTCGATCGCAGCGTCCAAGGTACTGTCCTGTTTGGCGAAGCAGAAACGCACCAGCCGTTGTTCGGGTGGCGAGGTGCGGTAGAAAGGGCTCAGCGGGATGCAGGCCACGCCATGCACGCGCGTCAGCTCCTCGGCGAAGGCGCGGTCGGGCAGATCGCTGATGGCGCTGTAGTCGGCGAGCTGGAAGTAGGAGCCCTCGCAGGGGAGCAGACGAAGACGTGATCCAGCCAGCCCTGTCGCGAACCGGTCGCGCTTGGCTTGGAACAGGCCCGGTACGCTCACGTAGTGCACGGGATCGGCCAGGTAGTGGGCCAACGCGTGCTGCATGGGCGTGTTCACGCTGAACACGTTGTACTGGTGCACCTTGCGGAAAAGCGTGGTGAGGGAGGTCGGGGCCATCACATAGCCCAATTTCCACCCCGTAGCATGGAACACCTTGCCGAAGCTGAAGACCACATAGGTGCGCTCGCGCAGTGCAGGCAGCCGCATCGCGGAGGCATGGGGCACACCATCGAAGACCAGGTGCTCGTACACCTCGTCGCTCAGCAGCACGATGTCGGTGCCGTCCAGCAGGGCGGCCACGGCCTCCATGTCGTACTGCTTGAGCACCGTGCCACCGGGGTTGTGCGGGGTGTTCAGGATCAGCATGCGCGTACGCGGACCGATCGCTGCGGCCACCGCGCCGACATCGAACCGCATGGACGCATCCAGCGACACATGCACGGGTCTGCCTCCGAACAGCTCCACCGCCGGTGCGTAACAGTCGTAGGCCGGGTCCACGATGATCACTTCATCGCCCGGGCACACCACTGCGCCGACAGCGGTGAAGATGGCCTGCGTGGCCCCGGCGGTGATCGTGATCTCATTGCCAGGGTCGTAGCACACGCCATACAGGCGCTCGGCCTTGGCCGCCAATGCTTCACGGAGGGCGGGAAGGCCGGGCATCGGCGCATATTGGTTGTGGCCTGCACGCATGGCCTCGTCCACCAGGACGCTCAACCGCGGGTCAAGGGGCATGTCGGGAAAGCCCTGCGACAGGTTGATGGCCCCGCACTCCTGGGCCAGCTGGCTCATCACGGAGAAGATGGTGGTGCCGGTGCGTGGCAATTTGTCGTGCAGCGCGGGAGTGCTCATGGCGTGAAAATGGAAAGGTCCCGGCACAACACCGGGACCTTCTCGTGCATGTTCAAGAAAGGCCGGTCAATTCTCCTTGAAGCCTAGCAGGATGCCCACACAGCCCACGTGGACCATGTCGCTGGAGCCTTTCTCAGGCACCCATACCACCACCTTCATCTGCGTGGTGCTGGCGGCCTTCAGGTCGAAGTGGGATTTCGGATCGTCGGCCAGGCTTTCGAACACGGTCTTGTTGTGGGCATCGACCAGCTTCCAGTTCACGTTGCCCAGGATGGGGTGCGCGCACACCAGCACCCGGTATTCCTGCCCACTGAAGAAGGTCAGGTTCACCTCGGCCTCCTCGCCGGGGGCGAGCTGCGCCGCGTTGAAGGTCTCGTTGAACTTGAAAGGGGCCAGTTCGGGCACGCACTTGTTCTTGGCGAAGCTGCGGCACTGGGCGGCGGCGGAAGCGGCAAGCACCAGAAGGGCGGCCACCGCGAACGAGTGCCTGAGCATGGAGCGGAAGTTCATGGCGGCGATCATCAGTTGATGTAGTTGTTGCGGATGGCGGTCACCGTTTCGCGGATCGCGGCCAGTTGAGCGTCGGTGAGGGTGGCGGCGGGAGCCGTGCCGCCCACCACGGTCACCCCGTTCTCCTCGGTGGTGCCACCATCGCCCATGGGCAGTTCCACGTCGGCGAACACGGCGGTGAGTTTTTCCACATCGGCACGGGCGGCGTCGAGGGCGGGGTCGGGCGTGGTGTAGCTGTTCAGCAAGCCCGACAAGTGGTTCAGCGAAAGCTTCTGTTCGGCGATGCGCTGGCGCAGCTCCGGGGTGGCCTTCACGGCCGCCACCTGCGTGGCGATGTACAGGCCTTCCACCCAGCCACCGGTCACCATCAGCGCGCTGATGTTCTCGCGGTCGTTCTCCTTCAGGTAGGCGTCCACGCTCCAGTAGGTCTCGCTGATCACGTCCAGCAGGGCCTCACGGTCGTTCTGGTTCTTCTGCATCACCTCGATGGTGCTGTCGTTGAACGCGTGGCTCACGCCGAGCTTGTCGGCCAGCTTCTTGGAGCACGAGGTGTAGAACATGCTCTCCTGTGTATGGTTGAACACGCTGGCATAGCTCAGGTCGGCGCCGTACACGCCCAGGTTGAGGGCCTGCTTGCTGGCCGAGGTGTAGCGGTCCACGTTCTTCACGTCGTTCAGGATCTTGCCGTCATAGTCCGCGCCGGCGTCCTTGAGCAGGCCGGCGGTCTCCATGGGCGAGGGGATGTTGTAGAAGATCTTCTTGGTCTTCCGCATCCGCTCCTCCTGGGTTGCCGTGCTCTGGTCGTCCACGGTCAGGGTTTCCTGCTCGGCCCCTCCGCCACAGGCGGCGAACAGGGGCATGAGGGCCAGTAGTACCGGCCATCGGTTCATACGCTTCACGATCATTGGTTTTGGAGGAGAGGGTGGATGCCGTAAAGGTGGTCCGGACGGGCGCGCCGGATCAATGCGCTTCCAGCCAGTTTTTCCCCATTTGCATGTCAACAACGAGCGGTACATCGAGCTGCATGGCGGAGCTCATCAGTTCCCGCACGAGCGCTTGTACGGCATCGGCCTCGGAAAGTTCCACGTCGAACACGAGTTCGTCGTGCACCTGCAACAGCAACTTGCTCCGGAACCCCTCCTCCTTGAGCCTGCGGTGGATGCGCACCATGGCGATCTTGATGATGTCGGCCGCGGTGCCTTGCATGGGGGCGTTGATGGCCACACGCTCGGCGGCGGCACGCACGGTGTTGTTGGCGCTGGTGATGTCGGGCAGGTAGCGGCGGCGCCCCATGAGGGTGCGGATGTAGCCGTGCTCGCGGCAGAAGGCGATCTGCTCGTCCATGTAGGCGCGCACACCCGGGAACTGGGCGAAGTAGTCGTCGATGATCCGCTTGGCCTCGGCGCGCGGTATGCCCAGGCTCTGGCTGAGCCCGAAAGCGCCCTGGCCGTAGGCGATGCCGAAGTTCACGGCCTTGGCCCGGCTGCGCTGTTCGCGCGTCACCTCACTGATGTCGACGTTGAAGACCTTGGCGGCGGTCGCGGCGTGGATGTCGAGCCCCTTGTGGAAGGCCTCCTGCAGGTTCTTGTCGCCGCTCATGTGGGCGATCACCCGCAGTTCGATCTGGCTGTAGTCGGCGCTGAGCAGCAGGTGGTTCTCGTCGCGCGGCACGAAGGCTTTGCGGATCTCGCGCCCCTTCTCGGTGCGGATCGGGATGTTCTGCAGGTTGGGCTCGTTGCTGGCCAGGCGACCGGTGGCCGCCACGGCCTGCAGGTAGTTGGTGTGCACGCGGTGGGTCACCGGGTCGGCGGCGGCGGGCAGAGTGTCCACGTAGGTGCCCTTGAGCTTGCGCAGGCTGCGGTAGTCCAGGATCAGCGGGATCACCGGGTGTGCGTTCACCAGGGTGGCCAGCACGTCCTCGCTGGTCTGGTATTGCCCGGTCCGGGTGCGCTTCATCTTGCCCTCGCCTATCTTCAGCGTTTCGAAAAGCACATCGCCGAGCTGCTTGGGCGAATCGATGTTGAACTGGATCCCGCCGCAGGCCGCTTGGATCTCGCCCTGCAGCCGTAGGAGGTCGGCAGCCAGCTCCTCGCTGAAGGCCTTGAGGGCGGGGATGTCGATCCGGATCCCCTCCTGTTCCATGTCGGCCAGCACGCCCACCAACGGCATCTCCACCTCCTTGAACAGCGGCTCCAGCCCGTCCTCCACCAGCTTGGGTGCGAACTGCAGGTACAGCTGCCAGGTCACGTCGGCGTCCTCGGCACTGTACTCCTTCACCGCCTCCACGTCCACATCGCGCATGCTGCGCTGGTTCTTCCCCTTGGGGCCGATCAGCGTCTCGATGCTCACGGGCCGGTAATGGAGGTAGGTCTCGCTCAGGTAGTCCATGCCGTGCTTCAGCTCGGGGTGGAGCAGGTAGTGCGCGATCATGGTGTCGAACAGGGGGCCCTGCACGTCCACCCCGTGGTTGCGCAGCACGATCAGGTCGTACTTGGCGTTCTGGGCCACCTTGGTGATGGCCGGGTTCTCGAAGATGGGCTTGAAGATCCCCACGATGCGTGCGGCCTCGGCGGGATCGGCGGGGACAGGCACGTAGTGGCCCTCGTGCGGCTTCCAGCAGAAGGCCAGCCCCACCAGTTCGGCCTTGCGTTCGTCCTTGCTGGTGGTCTCGGTGTCGAAGCAGAATGCGGGCTGCTTGCGCAGTTGGGCGGCCAGCATGTAGCGTGCCTCGTCGGTGTCCACCAGGAAATAGCGGTGGTCCACCGTATCGATCGTGGCCATCTCGGTGAGCACCACGTTGCCCTCCTCGTCCACCGTGCTGCCGAACAGGTCCGCCTGGCCGGTGTTGGCGCGGGCCTTCTTCGTCGGCGTCGCAGCACCGACCTCCTCGTGCGCATCGGCACCGAGCACCGCCTTGGTCAGGTTGCGGAACTCCAGCTCGCTGAACACCTCAAGCACCTTCTCGCGGTCGGGCGGGCCCAGGCGCAGGGCCTCCTCGTCCAGCTCCACCGGCGCATCGAGCAGGATGGTCGCGAGCATCTTGCTCAGGCGGCCCTGCTCGGCATACTGCTTCACGTTCTCCTGCTGCCTGCCCTTCAACTCATCAGCGTGCTCGATCACCGCTTCCAGGCTGCCGTACTCCTGCACCAGCTTCATGGCGGTCTTCTCCCCGATGCCGGGGATGCCCGGGATGTTGTCCACTGCATCGCCCATCAGGCCCAGGATGTCGGCCACCTGCTCGGGGCGTTCCAGGCCCCAGCGTTCGCACACCTCCTTCACGCCGAGCACCTCGGGCGGATCGCCCTTGCGGCCGGGTTTGTAGATCTTGATGCGTTCGCTCACCAGCTGCCCGAAGTCCTTGTCGGGCGTCACCATGTAGGTGGTGAAACCCTGCTGTTCGGCCTTCTTGGCCAGGGTGCCGATCACGTCGTCGGCCTCGTAGCCGTCGCTTTCGAGCACGGGAATGTTGAAGGCTTCGATGATCCGGCGGATGTAGGGCACGTTGCTGCGGATGTCGTCGGGCATCTCCTGCCTGTTGGCCTTGTAGTCCAGCAGGGTGGTGTGCCGTTCGGTGGGCGCGGCCGTGTCGAAGACCACCGCCATGTGGGTGGGCGCCTCGCGCTTGATCAGGTCCAGCAGGGTGGTGGTGAAACCGAAGGCGGCGCTGGTGTTCTGCCGCTTGCTGTTGATCCGGGGGGCTTTGATGAAGCTGAAGAAAGCCCTGTATATCAGAGCATAAGCGTCGAGCAGAAAGAGGCGCTTGCCGGTGTCGGGAGTGCTCATGGGGGAAAGGTAGGCCGCCCCCGCGAACAGTGCCCTCCCCGGGGCCTCACCTCGGAACGAAGCTGGTCGATCTGCCGTATGAGCCTGCGCCTGTAGCGTTTTGCCGCCGATCGCGCTATATTTCGACGTTCAAGAGGACTCTCCTAGCGCTCTCCATCCGCCCGCGATGTTCCGTAGGTGCCTTCGTCCACTTCTCCTCTCGGGCTTTGCGACCGCTGCCTGTGCGTGGTCGCCACGGCTTTTCGCTGAGCACTTCGTGGGTTACAGCCTCACCTACAAGTGGGTGTCCGACAACACCTACGACTTCTTCCTGGACCTGTACCGGGACTGCTCAGGGTTCGAACTGGTGCCGAGCGAGCACAAACTGACGTTCGACCGGGATTGTGGCCCCTCGTGGAGTGAAATTCCGTTCCAAGCGCAGCACCTCGAGTTCACCGTGGATGTGTCGCCGCTCTGCGCCAGTGAGGTGGGCAGTAGTACGTGCAGTGGTGGCAGCCTGCCGGGTTATCAGTGGCATCGCCTGCGGCGCCGGATCACACTGCAACCCTGCGACTCGTGGAGGGTATCGTGGAAGGCCTGCTGCCGCCACGAGTCGGTGAACCTGCTCAACGGCTTCACCCCCGGCATGTATGCCGAGGTCGTCTTGAACAACTTCATCGGCCCGACCGATTCGTCGCCCCAGTTCGTGGATGCCGGCGTGCCGCACATGTGCGTGAACGAGCCCGTGTCGTACAACCCCGGGGCCACCGATCCGGACGGCAACACCATGGTGTTCTCGCTGATCTCGGCACGCTCAGGCTCCCCCTCCCCATCGGAGCTGACCTACGAGCCGGGCTACTCGGGCAGCGCACCCATCCCGGGCATCTCGATCAACCCTTCCACGGGCCAGCTCAACTTCGTTCCGACCATCGCGGGCATGTACGTGGTGGTGATCCAGGTGGCCACCTACACTCCCGGCGGCACCTTGATCTCCACAGTGATGCGCGATCTGATGTTCGTGGTGATGCCCTGCGATCAGAGCGCACCGTACAGTGCGGGGTTCACGCAGGTGCCGCCAGGCCTCACGACAGGTCCCAACAGCATCGGGCCATGCGATGGGCAGTCGTTCTGCGTGCAGATGACCTTCTACGACACCAACCCGAACGAAACGATCGAGGTGGAGAGCAATGCCATGGAACTGCTACCCACGAGCAGCTTCACGCTTTCGGGGAGCAATCCCGTTGTGGCCACCTTCTGCTGGGTCACCGATGTGAGCTTGCTGCCCACGAACATTTACGTGGAGGCCAACGACGGCGCGTGTCCGATCCCCAATGTGTCGTCACGATCGATCCTGCTCACCGACTGCGTGGTGCTGCCGGTGCAGCTGGTCGATTTCACCGCGGAGCCCGATGGGAACAAGGTGCGCGTGGAGTGGGCCACGGCCTCGGAAAAGGAGAACGCGCTGTTCACCGTGGAACGTGGGAGGACCCCCGAGGAGCTGCGTGCGATCGGCTCCCTGCCCGGTGCGGGTACCACGACGATGATGCAGCATTACGTCTTCCACGACAGTTCTCCCCTGTCGGGCCTGAGCTATTATCGGTTGACACAGACCGATGTGGACGGCACCACCAGCCACAGCGCGGTCGTGCCCGTGGCCTTCATGCCGGATGGCGGCATCCGTGTGGTTCCCGATGCCACCGGAACGGGGTGGATCGTGACGCTGGACGCGGCCGTGACCGGTGAATGGATGGTGGTGGACATGCTGGGCCGGGCGGTGATCACCGGACAGGCGTACGACACCCGGTCGCTGACCATCCCCGCTGTGGGCCGCGCACAGGGCGTGTCGGTTTTGGTGCTTCGTTCGGAGTTCGGCGATCACCGGGTGAAGCTGCCGCCGGTGGGCGGCCCCGGATCGCTCTCGCGCATGTAGGCGCTCAACGCTCCTTCCACACCACTTCCATCACGGTGCGCCCCACCGCGTTCATCGTGGTGCGGTCGATCACCTCCATGTTGTCGTCGTGGGTGTGCCAATAGGGACCGAAGGCCCGCGTGGAGGGGTCGTACTCGATGATGTCGATCGTGGGGATGCGCAGGGTGCGGTTCACCGGCACATGGTCGTCGATGCCCACGAAGTGGCGCGTTTCGCGGATGAAGCGATCACCGTGGCCGATCGCAGCGGCCGTGCGCCACACCTTGTGCACCACGTGGGCCGCGAACTGCATGCTGGAGGCCTCCTGGTAGAACAGCGCATCGCGGGCGCCCACCATGTCGAGCAGGATGCCGAAGCGGGCGGTGTAGTCGGGCACGTGCGGGTTCTTCACGAAGTATTGGGAGCCGAGACACCAGGTATCGGCACTGTGCTCATCGGGCATCAGGCCGCCGCTGGGCTGGCCCTGGTCCTCCACATCGGTGAAGAGGATGTCCACACCGAGCAGGCCGGTGGTGGTATCGGCCAGGTGTCGGGCCACCTCGAGCAGGATGCCCACGCCGCTGCCACCATCATTGGCCCCGGCGATCGGCTCGCCACGGCGCTGGTCGTCCTTGTCGGCCATGGCGCGCGTGTCCCAGTGCGCCATGAGCAGGATGCGCTCCTTGTGCTCGGGCCGCCAGCTGGCGATGATATTGCGCAGAGGCGCCTTGGCCCCGGTGTACAGGGTCACCGTGCCGCGCTGCTCGGTAACCGTGGCACCGTAGGCCTGAAGCTTGGCCACCAGCCAATCGCCGCAGGCCTCATGGGCGCGCGACCCGGGCACGCGGGGGCCGAAGGCCACCTGGCGCTCCACGAAGGCATAGGCGCTGTCGGGGTCGAACAGGGGCGTGGGCGGCAACCGGACCGTGGGCGTGGAGGGCACCGGCGTGGTGCGGCCTTGGTCGCCATCGGGGGTGCAGGCCGCCAATGAGGCCACCATGGTGACCGCCACGAAGGGGCGAAGAGGATGCATGCGCTTCATGACCGTTGCCATGTGGTGCCTTCCTTGGTGTCCATCAGCGTGATGCCCAGAGCGGCGAGGCGGTCGCGGATCCTGTCGCTGGTGGCGAAGTCACGCGCGGCCTTGGCCTCGGCACGCATGCGGATGAACTCCTGCACCAGGCCATCGAGGGCACGGTCGTCATTGGTGGCGGGCTGCTCATCACGCAGGCCCAGCACCTTGTACACCATGTCGTGGTACAGTGTGCGCAGCCGATCGATGGTGGGCGCGTCCAGTCCGGTGGTGCCATCGTTGGCGCGATTGATCAAACGCACCCCCTCGAACAGCTCGGCGATCATCACCGGCGCGTTCAGGTCGTCGTTCATGGCGGCGTAGCAGCGCCGCTCCAGCCCGGCCACCTGGCCGGCGGCGTCGGGATCGGGCGTAGCCGAAGGACGCAGGCCGTCCAGCGTCCTCATCGCGGCCATCAGCCGCTCCAAGCCCTTCTCGCTCGCCTGCATGGCGGCGTTGCTGAAATCGAGCGTGCTGGCGTAGTGGCACTGCAGCATGAAGAAGCGCACCGTCATCGCACTGTAGCCCTTTTCCAGCAGCTTGTGGTTGCCGGTGAGCAGCTCCTCGGGCGTGAAGCCGTTGCCCTCGCTCTTGGCCATCTTGCGGCCGTTCACGGTGAGCATGTTGCCGTGCATCCAATAGCGCACAGGCGGCTGGCCGTCGGCGGCGATGCTCTGGGCGATCTCGCACTCGTGGTGCGGGAACTTCAGGTCCATGCCGCCGCCGTGGATGTCGAAGGTGAGGCCGAGGTACTTGGTGCTCATCGCGCTGCACTCCAGGTGCCAGCCGGGAAAACCCTCGCCCCAGGGGCTGGGCCACCGCATCAGGTGCTGGGGCTCCGCGCGCTTCCACAGGGCGAAGTCCAGCGGGCTGCGCTTCTCGTCCATGCCCTCGGTGCCGCGGGTATTGCTCAACAGCTCGTCGATCTTGCGACCGCTGAGCTCCCCGTAATTGTAGGTGGCGGCGAACTTGGGCACATCGAAGTACACACTGCCGTTCACCACATAGGCGTAGCCCCTGTCCAGGATGCGCTGCACCATGGCGATCTGTTCGATCAGGTGCCCGGTGGCCGTGGGCTCGATGCTGGGCGGCAGTATGTTGAACAACCGCATCACCTCATGGAAACCGTTGGTGTACTTCTGCACGATCTCCATCGGCTCCAATTGCTCCAGCCGCGCCCGCCTGGCGATCTTGTCCTCGCCGTGGTCCACGTCGTCCACCAAGTGGCCCACATCGGTGATGTTGCGCACGTAGCGCACCTTGTAGCCGATGTACGTGAGCCAGCGGTAGAGCACGTCGAAGGTGAGGAAGCTGCGCACGTTGCCCAGATGCACATCGCTGTACACGGTGGGACCACAGACGTAGAGCCCCACGTACGGCGGGTTCAGGGGAACGAACTCCTCCTTCTTCCTGGTAAGGGTGTTGGTGAGGTGGAAGGGACCTTTGAACGGCTCTGACATCGCTGTGGCACGGCCCTGGGGGCGGAAGCCGCGAAGGTACAGGCCGCGGGCATTAGCGCTTGTCCTCCTCCTCGATCACCGCATCGCCGACGTAACGGCCGCCCTTGAACACCCGAATGCGCACCAGCAGTCCATCCTTGTCGTAGTCGTACCGGCGGCCATCGTACAGGCGTCCGTCGCGGAACTCGCCCTGCTGCGAGATCCTGAGCTGCTTGTCGTACAGCGTGTTGTAGCCGTTCTCGCGGAAGAGCACCGCGTTGGTGGTCTCCTCGGTGGTCACGGGCGGGGCGGGCTCGGCCTTGGGATCGGCCTTCACCTCTTCGGCCTTGGGAGCGGGCTGGATGAAGCGGCTGTTGGCCGGGTCGATCACGCCGTTGTCGAACTCGGCCACCTGGAGCAGCTTGCCGTCGGGCGTCCAGCGCTTCATCGTACCCTCCTCGCGCCCTTCACGCACATGCACCGATACGGCCAGCTGACCGTTCTCGTGATAGTACTTCTGCTCGCCGTCGCGTACGCCGTATTCGTTGAAGACGAAGTCCTGGGCCAGCTTCCCATTGGGATGCCACCTCCGGAAGGCGCCGGTATTGCGGTCCAAGTCCCAGGTGCCCTGTTCCTCGGTCTTCCCGTTGGGGTAGTAGGTCACGTAGTTCCCCTTGGGGCGGCCCATCTGGTAGGTGATCTCGCTCATCACCTGGCCGTTGGGCCAGTAGCGCCGCCACACCCCCGTGCGCTTGCTGTTGGTGTAGCGCCCCTCCTCCACCACCTGGCCGTCGGCGTAGTCGGGCTTGTCGGCGAGCGGGGCCTGTATGCGCCAATAGCCCTGCTTGCGCCCCAACTCATCGATACGGTTGATCGTATCCTGCCCCACCGGAACGGCCTGCGCCCAGCTGGTGCTCGTGGCGAGCAGCAACAGGAGCACGGAGTTCAGGACGAAGGCACGAGTGGGGCGCATGGCGTATGTCGTGGGCGGGGGTTCGCTGCCGCGAAACGTCACTTCCGACCAAAAGGTTGCGACGCACCGTGTGGCACACCACAGGCTCCGACCACCTACCGGGGCTCAGTCGTTGCTGAAGTAGTCCGCGCTCTGGTAGCGTCCATCGGCCTCCTTCTGCAGTTGCATCAGGATGTCGTTGGCCAGGCTGCTGGCGCCGAAACGGAACCAGTGCGGATCGAGCCATTCGTGGCCCAGCTCCTCCTTCACCATCATCAGGTAGTGCAGGGCCTCCTTGCTCTTGCGTATGCCACCGGCGGGTTTCATGGCCACCATCCGACCGGTGCTCAGGTAGTGGTCGCGGATGGCGTGCAGCATCACCAGGGTCACCTCCATGGTGGCGGCCGGGCTGATCTTGCCGGTGCTTGTCTTGATGAAGTCGGCGCCCGCCGCGATGGCGATGTCGCTGGCCAGGCGCACCTTGTCGTAGGTGCCAAGCTCACCGGTCTCGAGGATCACCTTCAGGCGGGCATCGCCGCAGGCCTCCTTGATCGCCGCGATCTCGTCGAACACGTAGGCATGGTCGCCGCCATGGAAACGCCCGCGGCTGATCACCATGTCGATCTCGTCGGCTCCCTCGCCCACTGCGAACCTGGTGTCGGCGAGCTTCACGCTGCGCGGGGCCTGACCGCTGGGGAAAGCGGTGCTCACGCTCGCCACCTTCACGTTGCTCCCCGCGAGCGCCTGCTTGGCCACCTTCACCAGCGAGGGATACACGCACACGGCCGCCACGGTGGGCAGGCCTGGCAGGGCATCGTGCAGGTGCATCGCCTTGTAGCAGAGCTGCCGCACCTTCTGCGGCGTGTCGGCGCCTTCGAGGGTGGTCAGGTCGATCATGCTCAGGGCGAGCTTCAAGCCCTGCACCTTGCTGGCGGTCTTGATGCTGCGGGCCTTGATGCGGGCCACGCGTTCCTCGATGCCCACCTGGTCCACGGTGGGCGTGGTGCGTGGGTCGGGGATGCGTGGACGGGCTGCTGTGGACGACCTGCTCATGTCGCCCAAATGTAGCGGGCCCGGCCCCTTCAGCGGGACAGGTCGCGCCAGATATCGTCGAAGAACACCCTGAAGCCGAGCGTGTAGGTCGGTGCGGTGAGCTGCTCGCCCAGCCCCTCGGAGGTGTGGAGCACCAGGCGATAACCGATGCCCCCGCCCACCCCGAGGTATTTCATGAACCGGTACTGCACGGTCATGGCCGGCTCGTAGAACACCAGGCCGCTGCGTCGGATCCGATGGCGTCGCCCGTCGGCATCGCGATAGCCCAACGAGCCCGCGCCCAGGCCGATCTGCACCGGCAGGCGCACCTCCCAGTTTCCGCGCTGGTAGAACGCGTAATCCACGTACGGCGTCACATAGCCCAGACGCAGACGCGCCACCACCTCCCCTACGCCGGGCACCTCCTGCTCCCGCTCAACCGGGGTGAGCAGGAAGCTGTAGCCCACGCCGTACTGGAACCGTCGCGCATGCTCCAGGCCGAGCTTCACACCGACCACGCGCACGTTCTGGTTGCTGATGAACGACCCGCGCACATCGAGCTTCACCACCCAGCGCGGCGGCTCCTGCAGGAACAGCGCGATGCTGTCCACCAGTTGCGATCGCGCTCCTTGCACGACGAACAACAGCGGCAGAACGAACCAAGGGCGCATCCGAAAAGCGGAATGTCCGCACCCAAAGGTGCGGACATTCCAAGGGAGGTCGTCGTGCGCGCCGTAGTCCTCGGCCGGACAACCCTGCCGCGCATCGGATCAATGTTCTTCCTCGCCGTGGTCCAGCGGAGTGATCTGGCTCACCCAATCCTCGGCCTTGCCGGGCTTGCTGTAGTCATAGGGCCAGCGCTGCACCACGGGCAGGGAGCCGGGCCAGTTGCCATGGATGTGCTCCACCGGCGTGGTCCACTCCAGCGTATTGCTCTTCCAAGGGTTCTGCACGGCCTTCTGACCACGGAACACGCTGTAGAAGAAGTTGTAGGTGAAGATCACCTGGGCCAGGGCCCCGATGATGGCGAACACCGTCACCAGCACGTTCAGGTCGACCACCCCGTCGAACATGGGGAACTCGCTGTAGCTGTAGTAGCGGCGCGGCGCGCCGGCAAGACCGATGAAGTGCATCGGGAAGAACACGCCGAATGCGCAGATGAAGGTGATCCAGAAGTGGGCGTAGCCAAGCTTGGTGTTCATCATGCGGCCATACATCTTGGGGAACCAGTGGTAGATCCCGGCGAACATGCCGAAGATGGCGCTCATGCCCATCACGATGTGGAAGTGCGCCACCACGAAGTAGGTGTCGTGCACGTTGATGTCGAGCGCGCTGTCGGCCAGGATGATACCGGTGAGACCGCCGGCGATGAAGGTGGCCACCAGGCCGATGCTGAAGAGCATGGCCGGGGTGAAGATGATGTTGCCGCGCCACAGGGTGGTGATGTAGTTGAACACCTTCACCGCCGAGGGGATGGCGATCAGCAGGGTGGTGAACACGAACACGCTTCCGAGGAAGGGGTTCATACCGGTGACGAACATGTGGTGGCCCCACACGATGAAGCTCAGGAAGCCGATCGCGAGGATCGAGCCGATCATGGCCCGGTAGCCGAAGATGGGCTTGCGGGCATTGGTGGCGATGATCTCGGAGGTGATGCCCAGAGCGGGCAGCAGCACGATGTACACCTCTGGGTGGCCCAGGAACCAGAACAGGTGCTGGAACAGGATCGGCGAGCCACCCATGTTGTCCAAGGCCTCACCGGCCACGTGGATCTCGCTCAGGTAGAAGCTGGTGCCCAGCGAGCGGTCCAGCAGCAGCAGCAACGCGGCACTGAGGAGCACCGGGAAGCTGAGGATACCGATCACGGCGGTGATGAACAGCGCCCACACCGTCAGGGGCAGGCGGGTCATCTTCATGCCCTTGGTGCGCAGGTTCAGTACGGTGGCCACATAGTTCAGACCGCCCATGAGCGAGCTGGCGATGAAAAGCACCATGCTCACCAGCCACAGGGTCATGCCCGTGCCCGAGCCCGGGATCGCCTGGGGCAGGGCGCTCAGCGGCGGGTACACGGTCCAGCCCGAGCTGGCGGGGCCGCCCTCCACGAACAGCGAGGCGAGCATCACCACACTGCTCAGGAAGAAGAACCAGTAGCTGAGCATGTTGATGAAACCGCTGGCCATGTCGCGGGCGCCCACCTGCAAGGGGATGAGCAGGTTGGCGAAGGTGCCCGAAAGACCCCCGGTCAGCACGAAGAACACCATGATGGTGCCGTGGATGGTGACCAGGGCCAGGTACATGTTGGGGTCGAGCACTCCGCCCGGGGCCCACTTGTCGCCCAGGAAGAAGTTGCTGAAGGCGAAGCCCTCGCCCGGCCAGGCGAGCTGGAGGCGGAACAGGATGGACATGATCACCGCCACCCAAGCCATGATGATCGCAGTCACGAGGAACTGCTTGCTGATCATCTTGTGATCGTGCGAGAAGACATACTTCGAGACGAAGCTCTCCTCGTGGTGGTGGTGCGCTTCGTGCGCGTGTGCGGTATGTGCGGTGGCACCCATGGTCGTTCGTTCAATTCATCAGTCCCCCTCCGTCATGGCCATCGCGGTGGCGACAGGCTCCTCGGCCGCGTCCTCCGCAGGCGCTTGGAAGGGTTTCTTCATCGCCTCCTTGTACCAGGCATCGAAGCCGGCGTCGTCGGTCACGATGAGGTCCATCTGCATGTTATAGTGCGAGGCACCACAGATCTTGTTGCACAGCAGCACGAAGTTGAACTCCGGGTCCTTCACCACGTGCGTGCGCATGCTGTCGGTGGTGATCGTGGGGGTCATCTTGATCGAGGTGGTCATCCCCGGCACGGCGTTCATCTGGGCCCGCATGTGGGGGATGTAGGCGCTGTGGATCACGTCGCGCGAACGGATCCGCAGCATGGCCTCGCGATGCACGGGCAGGTAGAAGTCCTTGGTCACGATGTCGTCGGCACCGGCCAGGTAGATGCTCGCCGGACCGTTCTCCTTGATGTCCTGCTCCATCACGGTGCGCAGGTTGATCACGCGGGCCAGATGGCGGCGCAACACTTCGGCACGGTCCTTTAGTTCGGCCACCTTCGAGTCGGGAAGGATGGCGTGCTCCACGATGCTGTCCACCTCGGCGATCTCTGCGTTCAACTCGTCCACGCGCTGGGCCACGGCCTCGGGGGTCACCACGCCGAGCGGGTTCGAGCCGTTGATCAGGCGGAAGTCGGAGGCGCCCAGCCGACCGTCGGCGCCGGGATAGCGGGCGGTCCAGTCGAACTGCTTGGCGTAGAGCTCCACTTCGACCACCTCTCCCTCGGGAGCGCTGGTGATCTCGGACCAGGTGGTGAGACCGTAGATGATGATCACGGCCAGCACGGCAGCGGGCACCACGGTCCAGACCAGCTCCAAGCGGTTGTTGTGGGGGTTCCAGTGGGCACGGCGGTCGGGGCTGTACCGGTACTTGCCGGCGAACACGAACAACAGGATGTTGGTCGGGATGAAAGCCGCCAGCAGGATCACCCAGTTGAAGTTCAGCAGCGCATCGGTGTCGGCACCGTGCGCGCTGGCGGCCACCGGTAGCAGCTTATCGCCGTAGGCCCACACGAGCCAAGCGAAGAAGGCGAAGTACACCGGCAGGAAGATCCACATGAGCGTGGCGTTCATGCGGTTGTCGGCCGGGGAGATCTCCTCCTCGCGCTTGCCGCTCAACCGGGTGGTCAGCTCGTACACACGGGCCAACTGCGCCACCGCCACGATGGCCAGCACCACTACGATCAGGATCAGCAACTTCGTCATCTTGGCTTTGGTTCAACCCCTGGGGGTGGGCATGGTTCGTTGGAGGTGCGGTCTAGATCTGGTGATGTACGCTTTCCTCAAGGTAGGGGTGGTGCACAGGCACCAGCGGGGCCTTGGTGAGGCCGCGCAGCACCACCTGCATGAACAGGCCGAGGAAGGCCATGAACACCCCGATCTCCAGCAGGCCGATGCCATGGAAATGATGGCCCAGCGCACCGGGCATCACGATCATGTTCACGTCCAGCCAGTGACCGATGAAGATCACCGAGCCCACACCGATCAGGAAGCGCGGGTTGCGCTTGGCGTCACGGCTCATCAGCATCACCATGGGGATGGCGAAGTTGATGAAGAAGGTGGTCCACATCAGCGCCGGATGGTGCTCGATCCGCTGCACGAAGTAGATGCTCTCTTCGGGGATGTTGGCGTACCAGATCAGCATGAACTGGCTGAAGTAGAGGTAGCTCCACAGGAAGCTGATCGCGAACACCCACTTGCCCAGGTCGTGGATGTGGCTGTTGTTCACCTGCGGCAGGTAGCCCTTGCGCTTCAGGTACAGCACCAGGATCACGGCGGTCACCATGGCGCTCACCCACATGCCGGCGAAGATGTACCAGCCGAACAGGGTGCTGAACCAGTGGGTATCGATGCTCATGAGCCAGTCCCACGCCAGGGTGCTGCTGAACACGGCGAAGAACACCAGGAACAGGGCCCCGCGGCGGTAGTTCAGCAGGTGGCGCTTCACCAGCTCCTCACCGGTCAGGTGGTCCAGTTCCAGGCTCTGGCGGCGGAACCACCGGGCGAACAGGATGAAGGTGGCCAGGTAGGCGATGGTGCGCAGCCAGTAGAACGGTTGGTTCAGGAAGGCCTTCTTCCCGGCGATGATCGGGTCGTAGTTCGGGTTGGCCACGGCACCCGCCTCGGCGGTGTCCACGTACCGTGCATCGTGGCCCTCACCGATCATGTACTCGTGGTACAGGGAGTGGTCCATCCAGTGGTAGATGTGATGCCAGTGCAGCGAACCGGCGAGCAGCACCAGCACGATCACGACGGAGCCGACGGGCAGGTACTGGAAGATGCCCTCGAACACGCGCTTGACCAGCACGGTCCAAGCCGTTTCGGTGGCATAGGAAAGGGCGAAGAAGAACAGCGCCCCGAGCGAGATGCCGAAGAAGAAGAAGCCGCTCACGAGCAGGGTGGACCAGCTACGCTGACCGAGGGAGTCGGCCTGGTGCGGATCGCCCTTGGCCATGAAGAAGCCGATGAGCGCCGCCAGCACGCCCAGCACGATCAACGCCATGCTGAGGGTGCGGGCCCGTTTGCTGAAGGTGAAGTTCATTGTCGTTGGCGCGTTGTCCGATATCAAAGCGTGGCCGTTGCGTTGGCGGAGGTCCCGGCCTCAGGCATCTTGCCGCCGTTCTGCAGGTACTTCACGTACTGCACCACCAGCCAGCGTTCCTCCTTGGTCAGTTGCGAGGCGTGGGAGCCCATGGCGCCCTTGCCGTAGGTGAGGGTGTGGAACATCTTGCCCTCGGGCAGGTCCTTCAACGGACCGCTGTAGCTCTGCGGACCGGGATGGCCGCCGCGTTCCACCACCGGGCCGTTGCCCTCGCCGGTCTCGCCGTGGCACTGCTGGCAGAACTTGGTGTAGATCACCTTGCCTTGGTCCACGGTGGCCTGGGTCATGGGAATGGGGCTGCGCAACTCGCGACCGGCCTGCTCGTAGCCCTCGTTGGTGTTGGGGTACGGGTACTCGCCCACGAAGGCCAGCTTGGCGGGATCGTCCACAAAGGGGATGGTGCCGGGCACCGGCTTGCGGGCGCTGGGCCGCTCGCGTTGTTCGCGGGCCAGTTCCTCGCTGAAGTGGTAGGGGTCCTGACCGTAGTCCACGTAGGCTTCCACGGCCGGGCTGCGGTACATGTCGGGCATGTATTCCACGCCGGGGCTGTTGGGATCGCCGCCGCAGGAGGCCATCAGGGCCGCCAGCGCGCCGAGCGCCAGCAGGGTATGACCGTATGTGCGTGTGCTGCTCATGGTTCAGTACTGGCGTTCATTGATCTCGAACACCGGGGTCTGGCGCAGCAGGCCGGTGATCTCCTCGGCGCTGTGGCCGTGGTTGTCGCCGGTGCGCACCTCGATGATGAACTTATCGTCGGTGCTCCGCGGGTCGGGGTTGCGGGGCGGCATGCCCGGCAACGTCTTGTTGCGGATCAGGTAGGTGATCGCCATGCCGTGCGCAGCGCAGAACACGGTGAACTCGAACATCACCGGCACGAAGGCGGGCAGGTTCTTGTAGAAGGCCTGGCTCGGCTTGCCGCCGATGTTCATCGGCCAGTCGAAGATGTTGAAGTACCAGATCCCCAGCATGGCCAGGGTGGTGCCCGTGATGCCGAACATGAAGCTCGCGATCGCCAGGCGGGTGCGTTTCACCCCGATGATCGGATCGATGCCGTGGATCGGGAAGGGCGACCACGTGTCCTTGACCTTGATCCCGTTGGACACGAGCTTGCGGGCCCCCTCCTTCAACTGTTCGGGATCCTCGTAAACGGCGTAGATGACCTTGTTCGCCATGTGGATCAGTGGTGGTGGTGTTTGGCGGCCTCCTGCTTGTAGCTCTCACCGCTCACCTTCAGGATGGATTTCACCTCGTTCAGCGCCAACACCGGGAAGTAGCGGGCGAAGAGCAGGTACAGGGTGAAGAAGATGCCGATCGTGCCCAGGAAGAGGCCCGCGTCCACCCAGGTGGGGTGGAACATGTTCCAGCTGCTGGGCAGGTAGTCGCGGTGCAAACTGGTCACGATGATCACGAAACGTTCGAACCACATCCCGATGTTCACGATGATGCTCATGAAGAAGGTGAAGGCCAGATTGCGGCGCAGCTTGCGGAACCAGAACACCTGCGGGCTGATCACGTTGCAGGTCATCATCGCCCAGTAGCTCCACCAGTAGGGGCCGGTGGCGCGGTTGATGAAGGCGTAGCTCTCGTACTCCACACCGCTGTACCAGCTGATGAACAGCTCGGTGATGTAGGCCACGCCCACGATCGAGCCCGTGACGATGATCACGATGTTCATGTACTCCACGTGCTTCACGGTGATGTAGGCCTCGAGCTTCATCACCTTGCGCATCACCAGCAGCAGGGTCTGCACCATGGCGAAGCCGCTGAACACGGCGCCGCTCACGAAGTAGGGCGGGAAGATCGTGGTGTGCCAGCCGGGGATCACCGAGGTGGCGAAGTCGAAGCTCACCACCGAGTGCACCGAGAACACCAGCGGGGTGGCGATGCCGGCCAGCACCAGGCTCACCTCCTCGAAGCGGGTCCACGCCTTGGCGTTGCCGCTCCAGCCGAAGCTCAGGATGCTGTAGAACCTCTTCATGCCCGGCTTGGTCACCTTGTCGCGGATGGTGGCGAAGTCGGGGATCAGGCCAATGTACCAGAACACGAGCGACACACTGAAGTAGGTCGAGATGGCGAACACGTCCCAGAGCAGGGGCGAGTTGAAGTTCACCCACAACGAGCCGAACTGGTTGGGCAGGGGGAACACCCAGTAGCCCAGCCACAGACGGCCCATGTGCAGCAGCGGGAACATCGCCGCCATGATCACGGCGAAGATGGTCATGGCCTCGGCCGAGCGGTTCACGGCCATCCGCCATTTCTGGCGGAACAGCAGCAGCACCGCGCTGATCAGCGTGCCGGCGTGACCGATGCCGACCCACCACACGAAGTTGGTGATGTCCCAGGCCCAGTCCACCGACTTGTTCAAGCCCCACACACCGATGCCCTTGCTGAGCAGGTAGATGATGCAGCCGATGCCATAGAGGGCGATCAGGGCCGCGATGGTGGTGAGCACGTACCAGCCGCGCGGGGCCTTGCGCTCGATGGGACCGACGATATCCTCGGTGATATCGTGGTAGGTCTTGTGACCCAGGATGAGCGGTTCTCGGATCGCTGCTTCTGAATGCATGGTCTCCTGTTCTTATGCTCAGGCCTGACGGGCCTCTTCGACGTTACGCACCTTCACCATGTAGCTTACGTTCGGCTTCACGCCGATCTCCTCGAGCATGTGGTAGCTGCGGTCGCTGTCGGCCAGCGTGCGCACCCTGCTCCTCTTGTCGTTCAGGTCACCGAACACCAGCGCACCGGTGCCGCAGGCGCTCTGGCAGGCGGTCTGGATGGCGCCGTCCTTCACCGGCGTACCGGCCTTCTTGGCGGCGAGCTTGCCCTCCTGGATGCGCTGCACGCACATGCTGCACTTCTCGATCACGCCGCGGCCGCGCACCACCACATCGGGGTTCAGCACCATGCGGGCCAGATCGTCGTAGGCGGGGTTCACCTCGGCGAACTTGTCGGTCACGTAGTTGAACCAGTTGAAACGGCGCACCTTGTAGGGGCAGTTGTTGGCGCAGTAGCGCGTGCCGATGCAACGGTTGTAGGCCATCTGGTTCAGGCCCTCGTTGCTGTGCGTGGTGGCGGCCACCGGGCACACCGTCTCGCACGGCGCATGGTTGCAGTGCTGGCACATCACCGGCATGAACACCACCTTGGGGTTCTCGCTCGGCTTCTCCATGAGGCGGTACATGGGGATCTTGCTCAGCCCTTCCTCTTTCGCCCGCTCCTTGGTCATGTCGGAGCTGTAGTAGCGGTCCAGGCGCAGCCAGTGCATCTCGCGGCTGCGGCGCACCTCGTCCTTGCCCACCACCGGGATGTTGTTCTCCACGTTGCAGGCTGTGATGCAGGCGCCGCAACCGATGCAGCTGTTCAGGTCGATGCTCAGGCCCCAGCGGTGGCCCACCTCGTTCACGGGGTGCTCCTGCCACAGGTCGAACTCGGCCACCGGCTTCTTGTCCTGGGCGTTGATCACGCCGTCGCCGTTCACGTCCTCATGCACACCCAGCTCATGGGGCGGGTTGTAGGCGCGCTTGTCGCCGGACTTGTACACCGCCACGGTGGTCTCGCGGACCGCACTGTGACGGTCCATGTGCGTGAGGTGCGTCTGGGTGATGGCCACCGGGTAGGTGGCACCCGTGGCGCTCACGCTCACGTTCAGCAGGTCGTAGCCCACCACACCGTCCTTGGCCACGGTCAACGGGTAGGCGTTCCTGCCCACGGGGCTGAACTCGCCGTTGTGGTCGGTCACGCAGGCGGCGCGCCCCACCTTCTCGCCATTGGCACCGCGGCCGTAGCCGAGGGCGATGGCGATGGTGCCGGGCTTCTGACCGGGGCTGGGGACCACCGGCAGGGTGATCTCGCGGTCATCGACCTTCACCGTCACCAGGCTGGCAGGGGCCTTCTCTCCGAGGTAGGTGTTCAGTCCGAGGCGCTCGGCATCCACGAAGCTCATGCACACGTAGTTGTCCCACGTGATCTTGGTGAGCGGGTCGGGCATCTCCTGCAGCCAGGGGTTGTTGGCATGCTGGCCGTTGCCGATGGCCTCGGTGGTGTACAGTTGCAGTTCCCACTCGCCGGCACCGTTGGCGCTTTCGCGGGCGGCGGCGGCGGCGGCGTTCACATCGCCAGCGAAGGCCGGGGCGCCGGCCTCGGTTCCGGTGGGCACCACGTGCACGCCGTTGTGCAGGGCGGTGGTCCAGGCATCACCGGCGGCGATGCCCTGCCAGTTGCTGCGGATGAAATCGTAGTAGCTGTCCTCCACGCCGGCCCAGCGCAGCATGCTCTCCTGCCATTGGCGGGTGCTGAACAGCGGGCTGATCGCGGGCTGCGCCAGCGCGTACTGCGAAGGCTTGGGCTGGTAGTCGTTCCAGCTCTCCAAGTAGTGGTGGTCGGGCGTGATCCAATCGCACAGGCTGGCGGTCTCGTCGGCGTAGGCGCTGAAGCTCACGCTGAAGGCCTTGGCCAGTCCGCTCTTGAACTCGGCCGCATTGGGCAGGGAGTAGGCGGGGTTCACCCCGTGCATGAGCAGGGCGCCCACATTGCCCGCGTTCAGGTCCTTCACCAGTGCGGCAACGGCGGCATCATCACCTTGCTTGAAGTAGGTGTGATCGTTCAGGTCGATCGTGCTGCCGTAGTTGCCCAGCATGCTGTTGATGCTGTTGACCAGCACCTGCACGCCCTCGTGGTTGCTGCCGGCCAGCACCAGGCTGCGGCCACGTGCTGCCAACAAGGCCTCAGCGGCCTTCAGCGTGCTGGCATCGATCACCGCGTTGCTACCGCCCACCACGGGGCCACCGGTCTTCTTGGCGATGTGGTCGTGCAGGCTGATCACGGCCAGGGGAAGCTCGCTCACCTTCAGCGGCACACGCACATCGGCGTTGGCACCGGTGATGCTCATGCGGGCCTCGAACTGGAAGTGCTTGTTCATGGCCCCGTCGGGGTTGCGACGGCTGGCGTATTGCCAAGTGGCCTCGGTGGCGCTGCCCCAGCTGCTGAGGAAGTCGGCATCGATGCCCACCACCACATCGGCCTTGGTCAGGTCGTAGCTGGGGAGCACGCGTTTGCCGAAGCTCTTCAGGTTGGCATTGGTCAGCCCGCTGTAGCTCACGGTGTCGTACTGCACATGCTCCAGCGTGGCATAGCGCTCCTTCAGTTTGGCGATCGCCGCCTTGGTGCTGGGGCTGATGATGGTGCCCGTGAGCAGCACGATCCGCTTGCCCGCACCGGCCACTTCGCCCAGTTTGGCGGTGATGGCGCTGTCGGCATCGGCCCAGGTGGCATCCTCCTGACCCTGCGCCCCGCGACGCTGCGGGCTCTTCAGGCGCATGCCATCGTACAGCTCGATCACGCTGCTGGTGATGCGTGCGTTGATGGAACCGACGGCCAGGTCGGGGTTGCGGTTGATGCCGAAGCGGGGGTTGCCCTTCACGAAGATGGGACGGCCCTCGCGGGTCTTCACCAGGATGCTGGCGAAGTCCTCACCATCGTAGAAGGTGCTGGCGTACCAGTTGGCCACCCCGGGGGTGATCTCCTCAGGCTTGGTGACGTAGGGGATGCTCTTGATCACCGGCGTTTCGCAGGCCGCCAGTGTGGCCGCCCCGATGCCGAAGCCCAGGAACTTGAGGAAGTCGCGGCGGCCCGTGGTGGCGCCCGCGAAGCTCTTGTCGGCCATCAGTTGGTCGATGGCCAACTCCTGCGGGAACTCGTTCTCGCGGCCTTTGATCACGGAGGGATCCTGCGTGAGGTCCCCCGCATCCATCCAGTATCGCTTCGTGCTCGACATTGCGGCGCGTTTCGGTCTTAGTAGTGGCACTTGGCGCATTCCCAGCCGCCAAGCTCCTCCACAGTGATCTTGTCGTCCTTCAGGTACTTCTTCAGCTGCTCGTGGCCCAGATCGGTCTCCTGCAGGCGGGCCATGATCTCATCGTAGTAGCCGTTGCCGGCCATGTTCACTTCACGCTCGCCGTGGCACTGGATGCACCAGCCCATGGTCAGCGGAGCCCATTGCTCCACCACGTCCATCTCGGTGTCCACCGGACCGTGGCACTCCTGGCATTCGAGCTTGCCCACGGCCACATGCTGCTGGTGGCTGAAGAATACATGGTCGGGCAGGTTGTGCACCTTCACCCACCGGATGGGCTCCTCCTGGCCGGTGTAGCTCTGCGTGGCGGGATCCCAGCCCACGGCCTTGTAGATCTTGGCGATCTCGGTGGTGCCGGTCTTCTTGCCGGTGTCCACGCTCTTGTGGCAGTTCATGCACACGTTGGCACTGGGGATGCCGGCGTGCTTGCTCTTCTCGGCGCCGCTGTGGCAATACTGGCAGTTGATGGCCAGGTTGTCGGCACCGGCGTGCAGGGTGTGATCGAACTTGATGGGCTGCTCGGGCTTGTAGTGCGGCACGGCATCGCCGCCGTACACGCTGATCACGAAGGCAGCGTCCCACAGCTTCACGAGCACCCACACCACGATGAACAGGCCGATGAAGCTGGCGAACACCTTGTTCTCCCAGGCCCAGTCCTTGAAGCGCTGCCAGCGGGTGCGGTCGGGAAGGGGTTCCTTGCCCTCGGCCTCGCGCACCGCATTGGTCAGGTCGCGGCGCACACCGCCCAGCGACACGGCCACGATGGCCAACAGCAGGGCGATGACGATGAGCCACGGCCACGCGCTGCCGCCTTGGTCGTTCGTGGTCGCCCCTCCCCCCACATTCTCAGGGCCCGGTGCCACAGGGGGCGTGTAGTTGTCGGCGTAGTACAGGATGGCGTCGATCTCCTCGTCGGTGAGGGCGTTCGGCGTCATCACGCTCTCTTTCCACTCCTTGAAAAGCTGCACGGCATAGGCGTTGCCGCTCTTCACCACGGCCTGGCTGTTCTTCACCCAGGCGTAGATGTCGCCCTTGCCTTCCCAACGCGCCTTTGCCCCCTTGATGGCGGGGCCTGTCATGTCCTTGTCGGGCTTGTGACAGCTTCCGCAGTTGCCCTTGAAGAGCTTTTCCCCCGTGGCGTACAGGGCCGCATCGGCCGGCTGGGCGCTCAGGGGCGTCCAAGCAAGGAGCAGGAAAAGCGCTAGGGTTGCGTACAGGAGCCCGGTGGAACGTTCTGAAATCCTTGCTACAAGCGGCATTCCGAGCAGTTTAGAGGGGACGGACGGTCCTTTGATCCGGCGGCAAAAATAGAGACCGGACCGATCGGGCAGCGGGGTTCCCACGTGTGTGCCACAAGTACGTCACTATTTAGAGAGCGTCTAAATAGTGCAGGCCCCTTTCCGGTTCAGCGAAAGGCCGCGCGCAGCACCCGTCCGGCATACTTTTGGACCACTGCCAAGACCATGCGCCCGATCATCCTGCTTTTCAGCCTCGCGTGCTTCTGCCCCCGGATCATGGCGCAGGAACCGGTGCGCACGTTCGAGCCCTACCGCCCGCCCGTTGTCGTGGTGGACACTCCCGCCACCTACGGTGCCCAACCGCCGCTGACCGCCCGCGAAGGCCGCCTTGTATGGAACAGTGCGCCCGAGGTGGACCGGCTGATGCAGGACTACGTGGCGCACAAGCACCCCATGCAGGGGTTCCGTGTGCAGATCTTCCTGGGCAACGACCGCCGCGTGGCCGAGGAAACGAAGCGCGCCTTCCTGGCGAAGTTCCCGGAGACAGCGGCCTACCTGAGCTGGCTCGCCCCCAACTTCCGCCTGCGGGTGGGCGATCTGCGTACGCGCCTGGAGGCCGAGCGCCTGCTGCACGAACTGCGGCCGCTGTATCCCGGCAGCTACATCGTGCCCGACGAGATCGAGATGCCGCCGCTGCCGGTGGGGCACTGAGGCCCCCAGTGGATCGGTCGTAATGAAGAAGGCAGGTCCCAATGGACCTGCCTTCTTCATCCTAGTCCTGATCAGGCGATCAATCGCCCAAGGTCCGCTTCACCTCCTCGATGGTGAAGGCCTCGATCACGTCGCCGACCTTGATGTCGTTGTAGTTCTTGATGGAGAGGCCGCACTCGTAGCCGTGGGTCACCTCCTTCACCTCGTCCTTGAAGCGCTTCAGGGTGTCGAGATCGCCGGTGTACACCACGATGCCATCGCGGATCACGCGCACCTTGTTCTTGCGCTCGATCTTGCCATCGAGCACGTAGCAGCCGGCCACGGTGCCCACCTTGCTGATGCGGAAGGTCTCGCGTACCTCGGCGGTACCGGTGACCTTCTCCACTTCCTTCGGCGCCAGCATGCCCTCCATGGCCTGCTTGATCTCCTCGATGGCGCTGTAGATGATGGAGTAGAGGCGGATGTCGATCTCCTCGGCCTCGGCCAGCTTGCGGGCGCCCGGCGTAGGACGCACCTGGAAGCCGACGATGATGGCGTTGGAGGCGGTGGCCAGCAGCACGTCGCTCTCGGCGATCGGACCCACCGCACGGTGGATCACGTTCACCTTGATCTGCTCGGTGCTCAGCTTCAGCAGCGAATCGGTGAGGGCCTCCACGGAACCGTCCACGTCGCCCTTGACGATGAGGTTGAGCTCCTTGAAATCACCGATCGCCAGACGACGCCCGATCTCATCGAGCGTGATGTGCTTGTGCGTACGGATGCCCTGCTCGCGCTGCAGTTGCTGGCGGCGGGTGGCGATGGCGCGGGCATCACGCTCGTCCTCGAACACTTGGAAGGTGTCGCCCGCGTTGGGCGCGCCGTCCAGACCCAGGATGGACACCGGGGTGGAGGGCGGGGCTTCGCTCACGCTCTGGCCTCGTTCGTTGAACATGTTCCGCACCCGGCCGCTGTACTGACCGGCCAGGATGATGTCGCCCTTGTGCAGGGTGCCGGAGTCCACCAGCAGGGTGCTCACGTAGCCGCGGCCCTGCTCCAGGGAGCTTTCGATCACCACGCCATGGGCGCGTTTGCCCGGGTCGGCCTTGAGGTCGAGCAGTTCGGCCTCCAGCAGCACCTTTTCCAGCAACTGGTCCACGCCGGTGCCCTTCTTGGCACTGATCTCCTGGGTCTGGTACTTGCCGCCCCATTCCTCCACGAGGATGTTCATCTGCGAGAGCTCCTCGCGGATCTTGTCGGGGTTGGCTTGGGGCTTGTCGATCTTGTTGAAGGCGAACACCATGGGCACGCCGGCGGCCTGCGCGTGGTTGATGGCCTCGCGCGTCTGGGGCATCACGCTGTCGTCGGCGGCGATCACGATGATCGCGATGTCGGTGACCTGCGCACCACGTGCACGCATGGCGGTGAACGCCTCGTGGCCCGGGGTATCGAGGAAGGTGATCTTCTTGCCGTTCTCCAGCTTCACGCTGTAGGCACCGATGTGCTGGGTGATGCCACCGGCCTCGCCGGCGATCACGTTGGCCTTGCGGATGTAGTCGAGCAGGGAGGTCTTACCATGGTCGACGTGGCCCATCACGGTGACGATGGGGGGGCGCGGCACCACGCGGGCGGGATCGTCCTCCTCCTGCGGGATGTTCTCCTGCACGTCGGCATCGACGAATTCCACCTTGAAGCCGTACTCCTCGGCGATCACCGAGAGGGTCTCCGCATCGAGACGCTGGTTGATACTCACCATCATGCCCAGCGCGAAGCAGGCCTTGATGATGTCGGTGACCGGCACGTTCATCATGCTGGCCAGTTCGCTCGCGGTCACGAACTCAGTGACCTTGAGGGTCATGCCGGCCAGTTCGCGTGCGGCCTGTTCCTCCTCGAAACGGCGGCCACGCTGGTCGCGCTTCTCACGGCGCAACTTGGCGCCCTTGCTCTTGCCACCGGTAAGTCGGGCGAGGGTCTCGCTCACCTTGCGCTTCACGGCGTTCTCGTCGAGCTCGCCGGGACGGCCTCCGGGAGGCGCGTTGCGCTGCTCGGCCTGCACGGCGCGGTCGATGTTGACCGGACCGGGCTTCACGATCCGCTTGCGGCGGCCGCGCTCATTGCCAGCTGCGCTGCGGTCGGCGGGCTTGCGCTCCTTCTCCACCGGGAGCTCGATCTTGCCCAGCTGCTTCACCCCGGCGAGTTTCTGCACGTTCACCCGAATGACCTCGGGTTCGGCAGGGGGGCCGGGAGCGGCGGACGGCGTGTCGGGCGTTCCAACCGACGGTGCGGCCGGGGCGGGGGCTGCCGGGGTCGCGGGCTTCTCCTCCTCCACCTTCTTCGCGGCCTTCTTCTTCGGCGCGTCGAGGTCGATCTTGCCCACGGTCTTGGGGCCGACCGCCTTCTCCACGCGGGCCTTGATCACCTCGGGAGCGGCCGGTTCGACGGCGGGTGGTGGCGCGGCGGGTTCCTCCTTCGCCTTGGGCTCGTCCTGGGGCACCGGGGCCAAGGAGATCGTTTCGCGTTCCTGGCGCTGCTGCACCACTTGCTGGCTCTTGGCCTTGATCTCCTTGTCGATGCCGAACTCGGCCTGCAACAGGTCATAGAGGTCGCTCCCGATCTTGGTGTTCGGGTTGCTCTCCACCTGATGGCCCTGCTTGGCGAGGAACTCCACCACGGTGTGCAGCCCGAGGTTGAACTCACGGGCCACCTTGCTTAGTCGTACTCCTTTGTCCGTCGTTTCGCTCATTCAGTTCGCGTTACCGCTCGATGGTTCGTTCCTCTTCCCCGTCCGATCAGGCTTCCAGCTCGGCCTTCAGGATGCGCAATACCTCGGCGATGGTCTCCTCCTCGAGGTCGGTGCGGCGCGCCAATTCGTCGGCGGGGATGTCGATCACCGAGCGGGCGGTGTCGCAGCCGATGTTCTTCAGTTCGTCGATGATCCACTGATCGATCTCGTCGGCGAAATCGTCCAGCGCCACGTCGTCGGTCACCTCGTCGGTCTCGCGGTACACATCGATGTCGAAGCCGGTGAGCTTGCCCGCCAGCTTGATGTTGTGCCCGCCCTTGCCGATGGCCAGCGCCACCTGGTCGGGCTTCATGTACACCTCGGCCCGCTTGTTCTCGTGGTCGAGCTTGATGTTGCCCACCTTGGCGGGGCTCAGGGCGCGCTGGATGAGCAGTTGATCGTTGGTGGTGTAGTTGATCACATCGATGTTCTCGTTGCGCAGTTCGCGCACGATGCCGTGGATGCGGCTGCCCTTCATGCCCACGCAGGCGCCCACCGGATCGATGCGGTCGTCGTAGCTCTCCACGGCCACCTTGGCACGCTCACCGGGCTCGCGCACGATGCGCTTGACGGTGATCAGGCCGTCGGCCACCTCGGGCACCTCCTGCTCGAACAGCTTGGCAAGGAACTCGGGGGCGGTGCGGCTCAGGATCACCACGGGGGTGTTGTTGCGCATCTCCACCTTCCACACCACGGCGCGCACGGTGTCGCCCTTCTTGAAGAAGTCGGTCTTGATCTGCTGGTCCTTGGGCATGATCAGTTCGTTGCCCTCGTCGTCCAGGATCAGGGTCTCGCGCTTCCAGATCTGGTATACCTCGCCGGTGATGATCTCGCCCACGCGCTCAGCGTACTTCTTGTAGAGGTGGTCCTTCTCCAGCTCCATGATCCGGCTCTGGAGGTTCTGCTTCAGGGCCAGGATGTTGCGGCGGCCGAAGTCCTCGAGCTTCACCTCCTGGCTCACCTCCTCGCCCACCTCGAAGTCGGGGTCGATCTTGCGGGCCTCGCTCAGTTCGATGTCCAGGTTGTCGTCCTCGCTGAAGCCGTCCTCAACGATGGTGCGGTTCAGCCAGATCTCCAAGTCGCCCTTGTCGGGGTTGATGATGATGTCGACGTTGGCGTTCTCCCCGAAGCGGCGTTTCACCACGCCACGGAACACATCCTCCAGGATGCCCATCATGGTGACGCGGTCGATGTTCTTGAGATCCTTGAATTCGCCGAAGGACTCGATGAGGTTGACGGTGCTCATTACCGATCAGTTGAACGTGATGGTTGCTTTGGTTGCTTTGATTTCGGCGAAGGGTACCACGGTGGGTTCCTCGTCCAGTTTGGGCAGGCGGCCCTTGACCTTGGAGGGATGTTGTATGCGCAGGGTGACGGCCTGCTCGTCCACCCCGTCCAGGAGGCCGCGCAGAGTGCGGCCATCCACGAGGTCCAGATCGACCAAGCGGCCCATGTGCTTGTGGTATTGACGCATGACCTTGAACGGGCGACCGATGCCGGGACTGCTGAACTGGATCTCCAAGTCATCGGCCTCGGGCCCAAGGTCGTCGCGAACGGCACGGTTCAGTTGCGCAAGCTCTTCGATGGTGATGGCCTGATCGTTGTCGACCTCCACCACCACCTTGTTGCCGGGACGCACGTCCACCGCCACCAGGAAATGGGGGGTGCCCTCCAAGTGCCGTTCGACCGTTCGTTGTACGCTCTCCGCCGTGATCATCGCCTTCGCCGTGGTGGGGAACAAAAAAGAGGGGCGGTCCCCTCTTCACTTCTCCGCCATGCTTGCGGTGCAAAGGTAGGTATTTCGCGCTGAAGTAAGCGTGCCGGCCAAAAGTCGAGGACCACGCTCATCGCCGCCCGCCCGGCACCCCACCTCCTTGTGGTCTCCCTCCCGGAGCCTGGGGCACGGCCTTCTTCACCTGGCCGTTCTCGTACTCGGTGGACTTCACCACCCGGCCATCGCTGCCGAAGATGGTCATGGTACCGTGCAGCCGACCATTGCGGTAGTTCATTTCCTGTATGAGGCGGCCGCGCTGGTCGTACACCTTGCAGGGACCGTGCGGATCGCCGTTCAGGAAGCTCTGCTCGCGCATCTTCACCCCCGCATCGTCGTAGTAGGTCCAAGGGCCGGTGGGCACCCCATCGGCATACGCGCCCTCGCTGATCACCTGGCCGTTCATGTTGAAGGAGGTCCAGCGGCCGGTCTTCTTGCCGGCCTTGTAGGAGCCCTGTTCGCGTACCCGCCCCCCGATGGACTTCTCGGGGGGGCTTTCGTGGTAGAGCTTCCACGGCCCGTCCTTCAGGTCATCGGTATAGTGGCCTTCATAGTCGGGGTCGCCATTGGGGAACCAGCCGCGCCAGAGGCCCGTCATGCGCCCGGCCTTGAAACTGCCCACGACCTGCTGCTGGCCGTTCTCGAACCAGCTGGTCCACTGCCCCTCCTCCCTGCCATTGACGTAGGGCCCTTCCTGCAGCTTGCCCCCCGAGGGATAGCGGGTGGTCCACACGCCCTCCTTCAGGCCCTGCTTGAACAGGCCCTTCTTCCAGAGCTCGCCGGTCTCGTAGTAGTACACCCACTCGCCATCCTCTTTGTCGTCGACGAACAGGCCCATGCTGCTGAGCTTGCCGTTGGGGTGCCAGTAGCTCCAGCGACCGTGGCGAAGCCCTGCACGGAACGGCCCTTCCTGGTCCTTCTGGCCGGTGGTGGTGTACCAGGTCCACACGCTGTCCTTCAGGCCCACCTTGTGCCAGCCCGACACGTTCACCTGCCCATTGCGGAACCATACCCGATAGGGGCCTTCCAGCTTCCCCTTGCTCCAGGTCTCTTCCTTCTCGGGCTTGTTATCGCTGTACCAATACGACCACGTGCCATCCTTGACACCTCCGCGCCATGTGCCCCTGGCCTTGGCATTGCCGGCGGGATAGTACTCGGCGTAGGGGCCATGGAGCACGCCGTTGGCATAGGTGCTTTCCTCCTTCAGGGCCCCGCTGGCATAGTAGCTCCTGAGGGTGCCATTGCCCTTCACGATGGTGGCCGTACCGCTGCTGTCCCAGGCATCGGTGATGATCATGAGGCTGTCCTGCCAATGCTCGCGCAGCATGGGCACGCTGTCGGGGTAGTAGTACTCCCACACGCCGGTCTTGCGCCCTTGCACATAGCTGCCACGCTCCATGATGGAACCGTTGCGGTAGCGGCTCACGCGCAGGCTGTCCTCCCTGCCCCGCTTGAACCAGCCGTCGTGCTGCACCTGGCCATTGTCGTAGTACAGCACAACGTGCCCGTCGCGCTCGCCGGCCTTGAACTCGGCCTTCTCACGGATGCGCCCCTGGCTGTCGTAGAACGTCCATTCGCCCCATTCGCGCCCGTTCACCAGCAACCCTTCGCTCTTCTTGATCGTCTTGTCCTTGTCCCAGTGGTCCACGTACGGTTGAACGGCCTGGGCGGAAGCTCTCCCGGCAAGGACAAGGGCCATGGACAACAAGAGGGTGAAGCGCACGATCATCGCGGGCGAAAGTAGCGGCGCGGCCTCGCCTGTTCTGCGACCGGCCGATGCACTGATGAACAACGCGATGTCCACCGTGATCGGTGTGACCTCCCCGGGCTCGTTCGTCCGGATGACCGGAATGAGCACGATCGCACGCAAGCGGGCTTCGGAGTTGTTGGTGCCGGTGACGGTGGCGGCCCTGCTCCTGTTGGTCTGGGCCTATTGGACGGCCTGAGGTGGCGTCACCCCCTTGGGTGTGGCGGCGCCATGCACCGTGCTGCGGCGGGAGGTGCCCCCTACTTTTGCGCCATGCCCAGGCCTGGTCGCCCCCGGACCCTTCCCCTCTTGCTCGGCGTGGTGGGCGTTGTGGTTCTTTTCGCGGCATGGGCCGAGGCCACCCGACCGGTGGCGGGCCCGCATGGGCGCTTGGAGCTGGCCTTGTACGAGCGTACCGGTGGTGCACGCGACTGGATCGAGGGGACCTTCTTCGCCACATCCACACGCTGCAGCGGCTGCCATGGGCACGATGTGAACGGCCTAGCCATGGTGGACCCGCAAGGCACCGATGTGAACGTGGTCGATGACTGGGCGAGCACCATGATGGCCAACAGCGCGCGCGACCCCTTCTTCCGCGCCAAGTTGGAGCACGAGGGCCTGGTGAACCCCGCCCACAAGGAGGCCTTGGAGAACAAGTGCCTCAGCTGCCACGCACCCATGGGCATGCACGAAGAGCGCATGCTGGGCCACGCACCCTTCACCGCGGCCATGCTCGACACCAGTGCATTGGGTCTGGACGGCATAGGCTGCCTCGCGTGCCACATGCAGTCCGAGGCCCTCAGTGGCAGCCTCTTCAGCGGACAGCTGGAATTCGACTCGAACCGCGTGTACGGCCCCTACCCCGACGACCAGATCCACCCCGAGATCATGGAGTTCTTCGTGGGCTGGCGTCCGGGCCTGGGCTCGCACATCCTGAACAGCAAGGTGTGCGCGGGCTGCCACACCCTGATCACCGAGACCGTGGACCTGGATGGCGACTTGACCGGCGATAGGTTCGTGGAGCAGGCCACCTACCACGAGTGGTTGAACAGCGTGTACAGCATCAATGGCACCCAGTGCACCACCTGCCACATGCCGCGCATCGAGGGGCCGGTGATCCTGGCCAGCGACTACTCCTTCCTCACCGGCCAATCGCCCTTCGGCATGCACCACCTGGCGGGTGGCAACATCCATATGCTGGAACTGCTGAAAGCCTACCGCGAGCCGCTGGGCATCACCGCCACCGAAGCTCAGTTCGACAGCACCATCGCACGGTCGCGCAGGCTGCTCCAGCACCACACCCTCGACCTGCAGCTAAGCCTGGTGGAGCGCACCGCCGACACCGCCTTCTATGCCCTGCGTCTGGAAAACATGACAGGCCACCGCTTCCCCAGCGGCTATCCATCGCGACGCGCGTTCGTGGAGTTCGTGGTGACCGATGCGGCCGGTGACACCGTGTTCAAGAGCGGTGTGCTCCGCGGCGACCTGGAGGTGGAGGGGCACGACACCCCCTACGAACCGCACCATAACATGATCAACGATCCCGGGCAGGTGCAGATCTATGAGATGGTGATGGGCGACGTGAACAACAACGTGACCACCGTACTGGAGCGCGCCAAGGCACCGATCAAGGACAACCGCCTGCCGCCGTTCGGGTTCACCACCACGCATGCCGTGTACGACACCACTTTGATCGCCGGACTGGCGCTGACCGACCCGGACTTCAACCACAACACCTTGGGCGAAGAGGGAAGCGCCAGCGACATCGTGCGCTACCATGTACCCGTGCATGGCATCACCGACGCGCTCACCGTCATGGCCCGCGTCCATTACCAGCCCGTGCCACCCGGATGGAACGCCGAGATGTTCGGGCACCATGGCCCCAAGATCGATGCCTTCGCCGATATGCTGGCCACCACCGACGGCACGCCCATCCTGGTGGCCGAGGCCACGTTGCTCACCACGCCGCTCGGCATGGCCCCACCGCTGGCCGAACGCGCTCGCCTCTTCCCCAACCCCACTGCCGACGGGTGGATCACCGTGCAGTTGAGCGACGGCGGACCAGTGGACGCCGTGGAGGTGCACGATGCCGCCGGCCGCCGCATGAACGTACCGGTCGAACGCGCCGGGCGCGGGGTGCGCATACGGTTGCCGCAGACCGCCGGGCTCTATTTCGTGCGGCTGCGTTCGGGGAACGAGGAGGTGTTGAAGCGCGTGGTCCGGCGATGATGCTGCGACTGCGCTCGATCCACATCCATCCGATCAAATCGCTCGGCGGCTTCGCTGTACCCCAAGCACGCCTCACCGACCGCGGTCTGGAGCACGACCGTCGTTGGATGCTGGTGGACGCGAACGACCGGTTCGTTTCCCAACGCGAACGGCCCATGCTGGCCTGCCTTTGCACCAGCCCCGGCGCCAACGGCTTCCGCGTGCGTGATGTACGCACCGGCGACCACCTGGACCTGCCGTGGTCGCTGGCCGACGGGCCCACGCTTTCGTGCCGCGTGTGGGACGACACCGTGCGGACGATCGCCGCGCCCGACGCATGGAACGCCTGGTTCCGCGGGCGCACCGGCACCTACGTGAGATTGGTGTACATGCCCGACGACAGCCACCGGCCCACGGACCCGACCTATGCGGACGCGATCACTTCCTTGAGCGACGGCTTCCCCTACCTGATCGCGAGCATGGCATCGTTGGACGAACTGAACCGCCGCCTGCATGCGTCCGGCACCGCGCCCGTACCGATGGACCGATTCCGGCCGAACTTGGTGGTGGAAGGAGGAACTCCTTTTCAAGAGGATGCCTGGGGCACACTGATGATCGGCGATGTCCTCTTCCGCGCGGTGAAACCCTGTTCGCGCTGCGTGATCACCACCACCGACCAACGCACCGGCGAACGCGGCCCCGAACCGCTGCGCACTTTGGCCACCTTCCGCCGCCAAGGTCACCGCATCCTGTTCGGTGTGAACGCCGTTGCCGGAACGCTCGGCACGATAACTGCCGGGGACGCGGTGGTGCCCCAGGCATGACCACAGCAGAGCACCAAGGCATGCACGTCGCGGACTTCCCATCTCCTTCCCGGATCATCATCCTGCTTCGCGCCGTTGCCATGCCGTTGCGATCCCTTTTGTCGGCCGTGGTGGTGTGCCTTGCGATCGGCGCACAGGCCCAGCAGATCCGGTTGAGCGGAACCCTCACCGACAGCCTTACGAACGAGGCCCTGCCCTTCGTGCCGGTGACTTTCCAGCACCTCGGCGACACCACCGTACGGCGTACGACGCAGACGGACATCAGCGGCTATTTCGTGTCGCCCCTGCTCGACCCCGGCAGCCATCGGCTCACGGCCGCCTTCCTGGGCTACCGGACCCTGGTCCGGCAGGTGACGGCGATCAGCGACACCGACCTGGGCACCATGCGCATGGCACCCGCCACCACCCTGCTGCACGAGGCGGTGATCGAACAACTGCAGACGCGTGTGGAGCAGAAGGGCGACACCACCATCTACAATGCCGGGGCTTTCCAGGTGCTCCCCGACGCCACCGCCGAGGAATTGCTGCGCCGCATGCCGGGCATCACCACCGATGGCGGCGAGGTGAAGGCCCAAGGCGAAAAGGTGAAGCGCGTGCTGGTGGACGGCGAGGAGTTCTTCGGCGATGATGCGCTGATGACCCTGCGCAACCTGCCCGCCGAGATCATCGACAAGGTGCAGGTGTTCGACCGGTTGAACGAGCAGTCGGAGTTCTCGGGCTTCGACGACGGCAACCGCGAGAAGACGATCAACATCATCACCAAGGCCGGGAGGAACCAAGGCACCTTCGGCACCGCACAGGCCGGCTACGGCACCGACGAACGCTATGCGGCATCGCTCTCGCTGAACCGCTTCAAGGGATCGCAGCGGATCACCGTGCTGGGCATGTTGAACAACATCAACCAGCAGAACTTCTCGTCGCAGGACCTGGTGGGCGTACAGGGCGGTGGCGGAGGGGGCGGACGCGGCGGTGGTCGTGGTGGGGGCGCGGCGGACCTGATGATCGGCACGCAGCCCGGCATAAACACCACGGGCAGCGCGGGGCTGAACTACAGCGACAAATTCGGCAAGAACACCAAGCTCTCGGGCAGCTACTTCTTCAACCAGCAGCAGAGCCGCAACACCAGTCTGAACGAGCGCACCACCTTCCTGAGCGACACCGCGGCCCAGTACAGCACGAGTCGGCGCGACCGCAACAGCGACAACTACAACCACCGCTTCAACCTGCGCTTCGAGCATGCGATCGACAGCCTGCGTTCGGTGGTGGTGACGCCACGTCTCTCGTTCCAGCTGAACCGCTCGACGAGCAGCAGCAGCGGGCTGGTACGCAACGAGGAGGGCGACACCCTGAGCAGCACCGAGAACATCAACCGCAACCAACGCGAGGGACTGGACTTCAGCAATTCGCTGCTCTACCGCCAGAAGGGACGCGTGAAGGGAAGGACCTTCAGCGCCAACCTGACCATGTCGCTGAACAACCAGGGATCGTTGGGCCGGCTGCATGCCGACAACCGCTACAGCAGCCCCATGATCGATGATGCGGAACTGGACCAGCGGTCCGATGGGGAGAACCGCACGCAGCGGCATGCGCTCGAACTGCAATACACGGAGCCTGTCGGAAGCAAGGGCCATCTGCGGTTCGTGGCCGCACCTTCGATCCAGCTGAGCGATGCCGACAAGCTGACCTATGACGATGCCGACGGGACCTCCCTGTTGAACACGCGGCTGAGCAACCGCGCCGACAACACCATACGCAGCCTGCGCGGCGGCGTGGCCTACCGCATGAAAGGCGAGAAGTACAATTTCAACGTGGGGCTCGACGGCATGGGCACCGACATGCACAGCGAGCAGACCTATCCGCGCACGGTGACCGTGGAGCGCACCTTCATGAACGCCCTGCCCAACGCCATGTTCATGTGGCGGCCCGACAAGCTGACCCGCGTGCGCCTGAACTACCGCACCAATACCCGCACCCCCTCGATCACCCAATTGCAGAACGTGGTGGACAACAGTGACCCGCTGAAGCTCACCACCGGCAACCTGGACCTGTCGCAAGGCTACATGCACACCGTTTCGCTGAACCTGAACACGAGCGACAGCACGCGTACGCGGCCCCTGCTGGTGATGCTGATGGCGCAGGCCGAACAAGACCGCATCAGCAACGTGACCTTCGCGCCCGCTACCGACAGCACCCTGGCCGACGGCACCGTGCTGCCGGCCGGCTCGCAACTGACCATTCCGATGAACCTACAGGGGCATTTCAGCACGCGGGCGTTGGTGAACTACGGGCTGCCCGTGCCCGCGATCGGCAGCAACGCCAACCTGACCGCCGGGGGAAGCATCGATCGCCTGCCCGGCACGGTGAACGGCATCACCAGCTTCACGTGGAACACGAACTGGAACATCGGCGCGTCGATCAGCGGCATGATGGACAAGGTGGCCGACTTCAGGCTGAGCTACACCGCAAACTTCAACACCGCGCGCAGCGAACTGCGGCCCGACCGCGACAATGCCTACTACCAGGGCCGCCTGACCGGTCGTGTGGTGCTGAGCATGAAGGGCTGGGTGCTGGAGAACGAAGTGGCCCATGATCAGTACATCGGTCTGGGCCAGGACATCGACCGCGACGCCCTGGTGTGGAACGCCGCGCTCGGCCGCAAATTCCTCAAGGGCGATGCGCTGGAGCTACGGATCACGGCCTACGACCTGCTGGGGCGGAACGTGAGCGTGGGCCGCGATGTGGGGGACACCTACATCCAGAACACGGTGACCAACATGCTGCAGCGGTATGTGATGTTCTCGGTGATCCACAACCTGCGGGCGTTCACCGGCGGGAAGCGCACCGCTCCAGGCGAGGGGGATTGATCGAGCGGTGAAGGCTACCTTCACCACCCTGGCCTGCGGCTGCGAACGATGTCGTCATCCACCGTGCTCCGCGATCAACGCGTCCGGCTCTTCGTCGTGCTGGGCGGGTTCTTCGTGGCGAACGCCGTGATCGCGGAAATGATCGGCGTGAAGCTCTTCCAACTGGAGGAAGTGCTCGGTGCGGCGAAGGCCGACATCACCCTGTTGGGGCAGGAGCACCTCTCGTTCGTGCTGAGCGTGGGCGTGCTGCCGTGGCCCGTCGTGTTCATCATGACCGACGTGATCAACGACTACTACGGCATGCGCGGCGTGCGCTTCCTCACGCTGCTCACCGTGGTGTTGATCGCGTTCATGTTCGGGCTGCTGTACATCGCCATCCACCTTCCGCCCGACCGCGGCTGGTGGATCGGCAGCGCAAGCGCGCAGGGCGTGCCCGATATGCAGTCTGCCTTCACGGCCATCTTCGGCCAAGGCATGAACATCATCATCGGGTCGCTCACCGCCTTCGTGGTGGGCCAACTCGTGGACGCGCTGCTGTTCCGGTGGATCAAGCGCATCACCGGCGACCGCCGGATCTGGCTGCGTGCCACGGGCAGCACGTTGGTCAGCCAGTTCATCGACAGCATCGTGGTGACCTACGTGGCCTTCTGGATCTTCCGCGACATGTCGTTCGCCATGGCCACGGCCCTGGCGCTCACCGCCTACGCGTACAAGTTCACGGTGGCGATGCTGAGCACGCCGCTGGTGTACGGCGCGCATGCCTTGATCGAACGCTATCTTGGCCGTGAACGTGCGGAGGCGATGCGGCGCGAGGCCCTGGCCGACCACGTTTGATCCGTGCGATGGCCGATTCGATCATCATCGATCCCGTACAGAAGAACGACGATGCCGGGGTGTTCCGCCTGATCGACACGCAGCGCCTGCGCCTGCAGACCTACTTCCCGGTGACCTGTGGCCGTTGCCGCGATGTGCGCGGCACCCGTGCCTACCTGAAGGAGATGGTGTCCATGGCGAAGGCGCGCGAGTTCTTCTGTTTCGTGTTGCGCGACTACGAGGGCAGCGAGCCGATCGGACTGCTGTTCCTCCGCGAGTTCGATCACGACCTGGGAAAATGCGAGATCGCCTACCTGGTGCATGCCAACTACGAGGGCAAGGGCTACGCCACGCTCGCCGTGTGCTGGGGCGTGGACCATGCCTTCACCACGCTCGGCATGCAGAAGGTGTACGCCCGCGTGCTGCCCGACAACATGGCCAGTTGGAAAGTGCTGGAGAACTGCGGCTTCCAACGCGACGGTGTCCTGCGCCAGGACCATCGCCTCCCCACGGGAGAGGTGGTGGACGTGTACCTCTACTCCGTGCTCCGCTGACCCCTGCCATGGCCCGCAAGGCACGCGACCCGAAAAAGGACCTGCGGCGGATCGAAAAGGCCGCCGTGCGCAAGGAGCGCGTGGAGCAGGGAGCGCTCGATGGCCGCTTCCGCGAAAAAGTGGTGCCCGCGAAGAAGCGACCGACGGTGCGTCGCAAACGCGTGGACCCGGACGAGGATTGAGTTGGCGCAGGGCGGTGCCGATCGCGCCGTACCACGGATGGATCTCGTACTTCGATCGACCCGCCCGCACAAAGGGATCGGCGTCGAGGTTGTTCTCCACCTCCCCGTGCATATCGCAATCGTAGATCAGCAGGCCCCGCCGACCGCCTTCGTCGGCGAAGGGGCCGGCCATCATGATCGGCCCCACGTTCGGCCTGCGCGACCTGATGGTCGGGATGTTCCTTCTGCATACGCACAGTGGTGAGGATGTCCAGCGCCGGGCCATAGCCCCTGGTGTACAGCACGAACCAGTACTGCCTCATGTGGTAGGTGCTGTCGGCGATGGTCACATCGAAGGTTCGCTGGGCCGAAAGCCCGGTGCCGAAGAAGAGCAGGGACAGGACACAAAGGATGCGTTCCATGATGGGTACGTTGGATCGTTCGGGCTCTTGGACCAAGGTGGGATCTTCCCGAACTTCGGCATATGGCCACCCTGACCCTCTCCCCCGGTTTGGACCAGGAAGATGCCTTCCCGGTGATCGAACATGTGGTCGCTGCGGGCCCCCACTCCGGCCCCGGCACCTTGCACATCGTGCAACTGGGACAGCGCCTGCGCACCATGGCCGCACACGATCGGGAGGTCCGCGAGGAAATGGTGTTCGCCGCGAAGCCCGGTTCGCGCAGCACATCGGTGCGCCGTGTCCATATCGTATTCCTTAACGAGGATGGGACCAGTTTGCCTGCGCCGGAATTGATCGATGAACAGGCCACGATCCGCTTGTTCTATCCGATCGATGCGGTGGAGCGGATCAAGGCCATGGTGCTGCGTCGCGGGGTGCGCCTCTGCTACTTCTGGCGATCGGCCGATGCCAGCCGCGTTCGGGCCTGGCTGTTCAGTCCACGGTAGGCGAGGGTGAATAGCGGTTGCAGCGCCCGTCGCGCACGAAGCCGAACAGCTGAAGGCCGTTTCCCCGGGCCAGTTGCACCGCCAATGAGCTCGGTGCGCCCACCGCCGCCATCACTGGGATGCCAGCCACGATGCACTTCTGCACCAGCTCGAAGCCCGCTCTTCCACTCACCACCAGGATGGTGTCGCTTCTTGTCCGGCCGTCAAGCGTGGCACCCACGAGCTTGTCCACCGTGTTATGGCGCCCCACGTCCTCACGCAGCAGCAACAGCTCGCCATCCATGCTGAAGAGCGCTGCGGCATGGATGCCACCGGTGTGCTTGAACACGGTCTGCGCCGCACGCATGCGATCGGGCAATCGGATGATGAGCGTGGGCTCCACCGGCGAGGCCACCGGCAGCGGACGACGGCATTGCGCCTGCACGGCCTCGATGCTGCTCTTGCCGCACACCCCGCAGCTGCTGGTGGTGTAGAAGCTGCGCTGCCACCGCGCCGGGTCCACGATCACCTCGGGACGCAACTCAACGCGCACCACGTTGCCACGCTCCTCCGGGCGTACGTTCTCGCAATAGACCACGCGCACCACCTGACCGGGATCATCGATCACGCCTTCGGTGTACAGAAAGCCGAGGGCGAGCTCCTGGTCGTGGCCCGGTGTGCGCATGGTCACGCTGAGGCGGAGTTCCATGCGGGCATCCAGCGGCCCATGGCCCAGGCGGATCTCCAAGGGCTCCTCGGTCACCAGGATGTCGTCGGCGGGAAGTGTCGACGCATCCTCATGTCGCAGTAGTCGGATCGGGGAAACAGGCGCGGCCATCGGGCGAAAGGTAGCGGGCCGCGCGACCGATCGCCGTTGCATCATCCCGTGCGGCGCCAGCACGAGACCAGGTGGTCATCGACCATGCCGATGGCCTGCATGTAGGCGTACACGATGGTGGTGCCCACGAAACTGAAACCGGCCTTCTTCAGGTCCTTGCTCAAGGCATCGCTCACCGGCGTGCTCGTGGGGATCTGGTCCATGCGTGTCCAGCGGTTCACGATGGGCCTGTGGTCCACGTGCTTCCAGATGAAGTCGTCGAAGGAGCCCGGCCCTCCCTCCATGATGCGGAGGTAGGCCTGTGCGTTCTTGATCGCGCTCTCGACCTTCTGCCGGTTGCGGATGATGCCGGGATCCTTCATCAACCGATCGATGTCCTTCTTCCCATACCGAGCGATGCGCTCCGCATCCCAGTTGTGGAAGGCCTTCGCGTAGCCCTCACTGCGCACCAGGATGGTGTACCAGCTCAAACCGGCCTGCGCACCGTCGAGCACCAGCTTGGCGAAGAGATGCCTGTCGTCGTGTTCCGGAACGCCCCACACCTCGTCGTGGTAGCGCCGATAGATGTCGTCCTTTTCACACCAGGCACAGCGGACCAGCTCTTTCATGTTCACCACGGCCGCACGATCAGGCGGCCATCGGCCAAGGTAACTTTCGGCCGTGGTCACCTCCCTCACCGATCGTCACGATCGCACCCATCGGAGCCTGCGCATCAGCATCGTGGACAAGTGCGATCTGCGCTGCACCTATTGCATGCCCGAGGACCAGGTGTTCCTCCGCCGCGATGAGCTCATGACACAGGCCGAGATCCTGCACATCGCCCGCCTGTTCGTGGAGCGCTACGGCATCACCAAGCTCCGCATCACCGGCGGTGAGCCGCTCGTGCGTCCCGATGCGGTGGACATCGTGCGCGACCTCGCCCAACTGCCCGTGAAGCTGGGGCTGACCACCAACGCGCTCGCCCTGCACAAGCACCTCGACGGCTTGATCGATGCGGGCCTGCGAAGCCTCAACATCAGCTTGGACACCTTCGACGCGGAACGTTTCCGGCGGATCGCCCGGCGCGATGGCCACGCCACCGTTTGGAGCAACATCGTGGCGGCGCACGACCGCGGCCTGCGCATCAAGCTGAACATGGTGGTGATGCGCGGGGTGAACGACGATGAGATCCTGCGCTTCGTGGAGCTCACCCGCGACCGCGATATCCACGTGCGCTTCATCGAGTTCATGCCCTTCGCCGGCAACGGCTGGGGACGCGAGCGGGTGTACACCTACGCCGAGATGCTCGGCCACATCGGCAGCGTGCACTCCTTCGAGAAGCTCGACGATGCCCCGAGCAGCACCGCCAAGGCCTACCGTGTGCCCGGCTGGAAGGGCACCTTCGCCGTGATCAGCACGGTGACCGAACCGTTCTGCGGCAACTGCGACCGCCTGCGCCTCACCGCCGAGGGCCGCATGCGCAACTGCCTCTTCGCACGCGAGGAGACCGACCTTCTCTCGGCCCTGCGACGCGGCGAGGACATCGCCCCGCTGATCGAGGCCAATGTGCTGGCGAAGCACGCCATGCTCGGCGGCCTGCCCGCCTTCAAGCCCGAGGAACAGGAGGAAGTGCTGCACAACCTGAGCGAGCGGGCCATGGTGAGCATCGGCGGATGAGGCCTACGCCAGCTGCTCGATCAAGCGCATCACACGCTCGGGCTCGATCGCCCGGATCTGCTCGGCAGGGTCCAATGACCCCACCACGCCGGTGAGCGCGTGGGCGTCCTTGCCGATCGGCGCCCAACGGCCGGGGTGGATCGGACGCTGGTGGGCGTACAGACCGATGGCGCGGATACCGCATGCCGCCGCGATGTGCAACGGACCGGTGCTCGCGGCCACCAATGCGTCGGAGGCGCCGATCAAGGCGATGAGCTGGCGCAGATCGAGCTTGCCGATGGCATCGCACACGTGGGGCAACGACATGGGCAGGCCCGCCCGCAGCGCCGCGGCCTCGCCCTCCGTTCCCGTGATGATCACTTGGAACTGCGCAGGGTGCAGCAGGTGGATCAATCGGGTGAAGCGGTCAAGCCCCCATTCCACGGCACTTCCGCGCGAGCCAGGGTGCAGCACCACGTGCTTGCGGTCGGAGCGCAGCAGGTCGCGCACCTGATCATCGGGAGCTGGTGGCGTGAAGCCGCTCAGATCGGCCAGTTCGTCCAAGGTCCACGACCGGCTGATGCCGAAGGGCCGCAGCAGCAAGGTGTTCAACTGTGTCTCGTGCAGGTCGCTTTTCCGGCGGCTGAACGCGACCCGTTCATTCACGGTGAGCCAATGCCACCACCGGTGACTGGTGCCGATGCGGTGCGGGATGCCTGCGGCCTTCGCCTTCCACGCCACCTGTTCGTTGGGGAACACATGCACGATCGCGTCGGCCTTGGTGCGGCGCAATAGGGCCACACCGTCCTGCTGCAGCTCCTCCAGGGTGATCACGCGGTCCACATGCCGGCAGCAATGCAGCACGGGCGCGGTGTATGTGCGACCGAGGAAGACGATCCGCGCATCGGGATAGTGTTGCTTGAGGATCCCGGCCATGGGGAGGGTCAGCATAACATCGCCGATGCTATCGGTGCGGCTCAGGATGATGGTGTGCGGCCACTTCATGCGTTGCGCGCCTGGAGCAGTTGATGGAGCTTCGCGTACTTCAGATGCACCGCTCGCGCCGAGAGCCGCGCGATGTGCCAGCCGGCCGTGCCATCGAGCAAGCCCAGCTGTAGCAGATACCCTTGGATGAACTTGACCACGGGCGACAACCTGCGCTTGATCCAGCCGGCACGTCGGCCCTCCGCCAGGAGCTTTTGCGCATGCAGGTCGCTGTACCGCTCGATGCGCTGCTCATGGTCCTTCAATGTGTGGTACGACCAATGCAACAGGTCGCCCTTCAGCAGGGTGACGGGCGTACCGGGCGCCAGCTCAAGCGTTTCGTGCACATGCTCGCCGGTCCAGCGTGTGCCGGCCTTTGGGAAGATACGCACCTTGGTATCGGGGTACCAACCGCCGTGACGCACCCAATGCCCGCAGTAGTTGGTGAGGCGGTGAAAGCTGTAGGCCCCCGACCAGCCCGCTGCGCCCGCCTCCTGGATGGACCGGGTCAGTTCGGGCGAGAGGGCCTCGTCGGCATCGAGCGACAGGATGTGGTCGTGGCGCGCAAGGGCGTTCGCATAGTTCTTCTGCGCGCTGTACCCGGCCCAGGGGTGATGGCTCACGCGCGCCCCCATCCCGCTGGCGATGGCCACGGTGCGGTCGGTGCTCCCGGAGTCCACCACGACGATATCATCGGACAGGGCACGCACCGAGGCGATGCAGCGCGCGATGTTCCGTTCCTCGTTGTGGGTGATGATCACCACCGAGAGAGCGAGCATGCCCGAAAGCTACGCGTGGCGGGAAAATGAAGCGGCCGCCCTTGCGGGCGGCCGCCATGTGTCAGGTTCCGACGGGGTGCTCAGGGATGCACCACGATGAAGCGGCCCCGGGCCAGTTCCTCGGTGCCATTGAGCACTCGATAGGCGTAGAAGCCCTCGCTGTACCAAGCGGTGGTGATGGTGGCCCGGCCGCTCTCCATCGCCTTCAGGGCCACCTGGCGACCGGTGGCATCGAGCACCTGCACCGTGAGACGCCCTGCGGGCGCGTTGGTCATGGTGAAGAAGATGTCGCGGTCGGCCGGGTCGGGGAACACGGTCAACCCGATGCCGGGCACCACTTCGCTCACGCCCACGGTGCTCACCAGGTTCACGCAATAGTCCTCCACCTCACCATACTCGAACATTGTCACGCAGCCATTGGCCACGGGCTCATCGTACTGCATCACCACCCGCAGCCGCACGATGCCGATGGGGGCGTTGGCGGGCACGGTCAAGGTGCCGTTCAAGGTGCCGGTGACGGTCTGGCCGGCATCGAACACCTTTTCGTTCGCGGTGAACTGGCCATCATGGTCCAGGTCCATGTAGGCCGTGAAGTACTCGCCATAGGGGAAGAACGCGAAGCCCGGGCGCAGGCTGATCGGATAGGTCTGGCCGATGTTGAGCGTGGTGCTCATGCCCGTGAAATCGCCATAGCCCCCGTTGTTGCCCGATTCGTTGTTGATGGTGCCCAGGGTCACGTTGCGGATCCATTCGTCCTCGGTACCACCGCTCGACGTGCAATAGGTCAGGTCCATGCAGGCACCGCAACCGGTGGTCTGGTACAGGGCCGAGGCCGACCAGTCGGACAGGCTGCCACCGCACAGGCTGCGCACCTGCACCTGATAGCCGGTGCAGGCTTCCAGCCCGGTGATGAGCTGCTGCGTACCGTTGATCCCGGACACGGTGGTCCAGTTGGTGCTGCCCTGCTCGGCATACCGCAGGTCGTAGCTGGCGGCCGCCAACACTGCGGTCCATGCCACGGTGACCTGCGTTTCGCCAGCACCGCTCGGCGACACCTCCAATGGCACGGTGCAACAGCCTTCGCTCGTCCAGATGAACGAGGCGCCGTACTCACCGGCCTCCTCGCCACAATGTGTGCGCACCTGGAACTCGTACTGGGCACAGGCCTGCAGGTCGGAGAGATCGATCTGCGTGGTCGTGAGCCCGGTGACCTCGGTCCAATCAGGGGTGCCCACCACACGGTAGCGCACATCGAAAGTGTCGCCCAAGGACGAGGTCCAGCTCAGTTCGGCGGTGCCGATGGCGCTCGAGGTGGCCGCGAGGTTGTAGGCCGCCGGGCACGAGCCGCAGCCCTGCATGATCAGCGCCATGCTGTTGCCGGCATTGATGCGCCCGCCGGTAACGGTCTGTCCGGCCAGGTTGCCCACATGGTCCACACCATCGAACAAGGCCTGGCGCACGTACATGGCCCCTGCGGCGGGATCGGCGTGCACCAGCGACATGAGCGAGGTGCAGGGCGCGCTGTACAGCAGCCCGATCACGCCCGCCGTCAGCGGACTGGCGAACGAGGTGCCCGAGGTGGTGCCGTAGCCGCCGCCCTGGTTGGTGGTGCGCACGTTGTCGCCGGGCGCGCCCACATCGATGGTGGTGAGGCCATAGCCCGAGAACGTGCGCATGTCGTTCTGGTTCGTGGCGGTCACGCTGATCAAGTAATCACTGCCGCAGGCCGTGGGTAGGTCGCCCACCACGTCCACGTTCACGTTGTTGTTCGCCGTGGCCCCGCAGCTCAGGATCCCCACCGCCCCGAGCGAATCGTACACGGCGCACCACAGGGGCGCATTGGCGGGGTTGCCATTGTCCACGCCCCAGCTGGCATTGGTGGCCACCACGAAAGCACCCTGGGTGCCGTTGCTTTGGTTGTACCGGCGGCGCATGATCCACGGGTAGGTGTAAGCCGCCACCACCTGGGCCTCCTGCGTGTTCCCGTAGTTCACCGCCATCATCTTCACGTTCCAGTTGGCGCCGACCACGCCCAGGGAGTTGTTGCCCTTCGCGCCGATCATGCCCGCCACCTGGGTGCCGTGACCACCGCCGTATACGTTGTCGTTGTTGTTGGGCGTGTTCCAGCCGCGGAAGTCGTCCACGTAGCCGTTGCCATCATCATCGATCCCGTTGTTGGGGATCTCGGCATGGTTGTACCACGCATTGGCGATCAGGTCCGGATGGGGCAGGTCGGCGCGCTCGATGATGCACACCACGATCGTATCGCCGGTGGCGGTGACCCCGCCGGTGCTGATGTCCCAGGCGGTCTCGCTGTTGATGTTCTGGTGGTGCCATTGCTGGCCGAACTGCGGGTCGTTGGGCACCACACGCTCCTTGATGATGTGGTTGTTCTGCGCGATCTGCACCGCGGGGTGGCTGCGCATGGCCCGCAACATCACTTCCTGCGCGATGCGGCCCTCGTCGAAGTGGAACAGCCAGGTACGCATGGGGGCGCTCACTTGCTGCACCACGCGCAAACTGGTGGGAACGCCCTTCACCGTAGCAAGCTCGGTGGCCACCGTGGCGGGGTCGGCCCCTTCGGTCAACATCACCAGGATGTCGCCGGGAACATATTCGGGGCCTTGCGCCCGGGCGGAACGGGGCGCGAACACAAAAAGGGCCAACGTGGCCAGCAGTGCAACGTATTTCATGTCAGAGGTTCTTCTCGCAGGTTGAAACAAACATACGCGTTCAAAGGCATTGGTGGCCAGAACAAAAGGCCTTTGGCACGACCCGAAAAAGGAGCCGTGCCTTGGAAGGCTGTTCACACACTGCCGCGCACATGCACCCGCTTCACGCGCTGGGCGATGGAGGTGAGCACCTCGTAGGGGATCGTGCCCAGGCGCTCGGCCAGTTCCGATACGGGATGGCCCGCGCCGAACAGCAGGGCCATATCGCCCACGGCCACGTCCAGCCCGGTCACATCCACCATGCACATGTCCATGCACACCGTGCCCACGATGGGCGCCGCCTGGTCACCGAACCACACCGACACCACGCCGTTGCCCGCACGGCGCGGCAATCCATCGGCATAGCCGATGGGCAGCACGGCCAGGCGTGTGGGCCGCTCGGCGGTCCACCGGCGGTTGTAGCTCACGGTATCGCCGGCCGGGATGTCGCGCAGCAGCGCCACGGGGGCCTTCAGTGTGGCCACGGGACGAAGCAGGGCCGTTTCCTGAGCGTCGGCACCGATGCCGTGGAGACCGATCCCCAACCGCACCATGTCGAAATGCGCCTCGGGGAAGCGACGGATCGCAGCCGAATTGGCGATGTGCCGCAGCGGAACATGGTCGAGCACCCCGGTGATCGCCGCGCTCATGGAGGCGAAGGCTTCGATCTGGCCGCGGGTGAAGGCGTCCTGGGAAGGGTCCTCGCTGGCCACCAGGTGCGACAGGATCGAGCCCACGCGCAGCATGGGTGCCTGGCGCAGGCGATCGAGCAGGTAGGTCAGTTCGGCCGCACCGAAGCCCAGCCGGTGCATGCCGGTATCGAGCTTGATGTGGACCACCAGCGGCTCGTTGCTCAGCTCGGCGAAGCGGATGGCCTCGTTCAGCGTGCGCGGATCGTACACCTCGGGCTCGAGCCGGTACCGGTGCATGGCCTCGAACGGCACGGGCTCGGGGTTCATCACCATCACCGGCGTGCGGATGCCGTTCTGCCGCAATTCGATGCCTTCGTCGGCGTAGGCCACGCCCAGGTAGTGCACCTGCTCATGGGCCAGCAGCCGCGCCAATTCCAGTGCACCGGCGCCATAGCCGAAGGCCTTCAGCATCACCATCGTGCGCACGCCAGGCGCGATCAAGGCGCGGTGGTGGTTCAGGTTGTGGCGCACGGCCTCCAGATCGATCTCGAGCACGGTGCCGTGCACCTGCCGCTGCCAGCGTTCCACGGCCCGCTCCAGGGTGAAGGACCGCGCACCCTTCACCAGCACCACATGGCCCGGCATATCCGCCGGACCGAAGCCTTCGAGCAGCTGGTCCGTATCGGCGAAGAAGCGACTGCCCACAGGGAACAGGTGGGCATGGGCGGTGATCCCGGGTCCCACACCCACCACCTGGTCCACACCGGCCCGGGCCAGGTGCGCGGCCATCCGACCGTAAAGGCGCGCGGGCGTTTCGCCGCTGCCGGTGATGTCCGACACCACCACGGCCTTCGGCCGCCCATGCGACAACATCACCAAGTGGTCGAGCGCGATGGTGAGCGAGGCCAGGTCGTTGCTGTAGGCATCGTTCACCAGGGTGGTGCCGTGCGTGCCCTCGGCGGTCTCGAGCCGCATGGCCACGGGAACGAGGTGACGCATACGTTCGGCGATGAAGGCGGGCGCATGCCCCAGGTGCAACAGCAGCGCGGTGCAGTGCAGGGCGTTCTCGATCGAAGCGTGATCGGTGAAGGGCAGCTCCAGGTCGAAGTCGCTGCCCTCGCAGGTGATGCGCAAGCCGGTATGCGCCTCGCGCGTGACGATGTCGCTCACCTGCATCCACGCAGGACCGACGGTGGACCATCCGCACAGGCGCTCCGGGGCCGTGATCCCGGTGGTGCGCAAGGCCTCCTTCACCAAGACATGGTCGGCACAGAACACCACGGCCTCGGCACCGGCGAAGAGCAGCGCTTTCTCGCGCGCCTTCTCCGCTTCGCTGCTGAACCCAGCGGCATGCGCGGGACCCACGTTGGTGAACACACCGATGGTGGGACGCACCACACGGGCCAGGCGTTCCATTTCGCCGGGCCTGCTGATGCCGACCTCGAACACCGCCAGCGTATGCTCCGGCGCCATCGCCCACACGCTGAGCGGTACGCCCACCTGCGAGTTCCAGCTGCCCGGACTGCGCACGATGTGCTCCTTGTCACGCAGCGCCTGGAACAGCCACTCCTTCACCACCGTCTTCCCGTTGCTGCCCGTGATCCCGATCACCGGCATGCCGTACCGCGACCGGTGCCAGGCCGCCAGTTGCTGCAGCGCGGCCAGTGTATCGGGCACATGCAGGAAAACGGCCTCCGCATGCGGCAGGGTGGTCTCGTCCACCACGAAGAAGCGTGCTCCGCGTTGGATCAGGCCGGGGATGTAGCGGTGGCCGTCGTGGCGCTCACCACGCAGCGCGATGAACAGGGTGTTGGCGGGATCGAAGGGCTTGCGCGAATCGATTCCGAGGTGCTCGATCACCGGATCGGCATCGGGGCCTGTACGCCGGGCACCGATCGCAGCGGCAATGTCGGAGAGGCGGTGACCCTGCATCGTGATCAGGGGCGTGGTGCGGCGTGCAGGTTGCGCGCCGCATTGTAGCAGGTGCGGCACAGGGGTCGGTAGCTGTCGGTCTCGCCCAGCAGGATCAACGAGTCGCTGGCCGTGGTGCGGTGGCTGAAGTTGGCCAGGTCGCCGCACTCCAGGCAGATCGCATGCACCTTGGTCACGTATTCTGCCATGGCCATCAGTTGCGGCATCGGGCCGAAGGGCCGCCCTTGGAAATCCATGTCGAGCCCGGCCACGATCACGCGGATGCCCTGTGCGGCCAACTGTTCGCACACCAGCGGCAGGCCATCGTCGAAGAACTGCGCCTCATCGATCCCCACCACCTGGATGTCGCCGGTGAGCAGCAAGATGTTGCTGCTGTTGTGCACGGGGGTGCTGCGGATGCTGGTGGCATCGTGGCTCACCACCTCGGTCTCGGCATAGCGCGTATCCACGCTGGGCTTGAAGATCTCCACGCGCTGCCGCGCGAACTCGGCGCGGCGCAGGCGTCGGATGAGCTCTTCGGTCTTGCCCGAGAACATGCTGCCACAGATCACTTCGATCCGGCCTTTGCGTGGCGCTCGTCCGCCGATCTCCTCAAGGAACATGCGTGGGGTGCGTGCCGGCGCCACCGCAACGGTGTTGGCCGGGTGCTGCGAAAATAGGATCTTCGCAGGGGAGGCCCGGGCATCGGGGGCCACGCACCATGGGCAAGGACAAAGGGTTCCGCAAGATCAACGAGTTGGTGGCCGCGCTGGCCGAGGCCGAACGCGCACTGCGCGATTCCACGCTCGGGCTCGAAGGGTTGGCCACCGCCTGCGACAACGCGCGTGAGTTGTACGAGCGTCTGGTGGTGCTGCGGCACAAGGCGCGCGAAGCGGCCCTGCACGCGGGGGGCGGCCCATCGGCCGCGCCACCAGCGCCGACGGAGCGCAACGCACCGCCGCCCGCACCGGCCAGCATCCGGCTCGACACCCGCCCTCCTGAACAGCTTCCAGGCCAAACCTCCTTGATCGACGCGATCGAAGAGGCCATGCCCAAGGACGAAAAGGCCGAGGTGAGCAAGACCAAGGCCGGTGCCAGGAAGTCCCGAGGTACGGATCTGGCCAAGTCCATTTCGCTGGACCACAAGTTCTGGTTCACCGCCGAGCTCTTCAACGGCGACAGGAGCGCCTACGACAAGGCCATGGAGCAGCTTGGTGCCGCCGCCGACCTGGCCGAGGCCCGGCGTTTCGTTGAAAAGGAAGTGCAGGCCAAGCTGAAAAAACCCGCCGACCCGGAAGCCTTGGCCACCTTCAAGGAGCTCTTGGAGCGGCATTTTTCATCATGAACGAAGGAAACGGCACGACCCACCTGCCAGCGACCACCCACGGCCCTGTTCACCCAAAGCGCACGTGGCGCACCCATCTGGTCCGCGCCTTTCTTCTGCTGGCACCGCTGGCCACCTTGGCGCAGGACCGCGCCGAGCTCGAGACCACCGCGCGCGGCTACATCACCACCCTCACTTCACCCGAGTTCCACGGCCGCGGCTATGTGTCCAATGGCGATGGCCTCGCCGCCGACTGGATCGCCGCGCAGTTCGCGCGCATCGGCCTGAAACCGGTGAAGAAGGACTTCTTCCAGCCGTTCCAATTCACCGTGAACAGCTTCCCTGAGAAGGTGGAGCTGACCATCGACGGGCAGGAGCTGCGCGCTGGCGAGGACTTCATCGTGGACCCGGCCTCCGGGTCCGCATCGGGCGAGTATGCGCTGGTGCACCTCAGCCTCGCCGACCTGCTCACCCCCGAGCGTCGTGCCATGACCATGGGTGTGCTCGCGGGGCAGGCGGCGTACCTGCATCCACCGACCACCACCGACGCCGACACCCTGCGCCTGCACGCCGAATTGGAACGCGAACTGGCCGTGTACGTGCCCGTGGTACGCCAGGCTCGCGGCAAGCTCACATGGAGCGTAGCCCAGGACGCCCTGCCCCACCCGATCATCGAGGTGGCCTCGCCGCTGTTGCACGACAGCGTGGCCACCGTACGCCTCTCCGTGAAGAACCAGTTGCAGGTACGCCGACCCGCCCGCAACGTGCTCGGCATGATCCCCGGCAAAAGCCGCAAGTGGATCATGATCACCGCGCACTACGACCACCTGGGCCGCATGGGGCCCGATGTGCTCTTCCCTGGCGCCAACGACAACGCCAGCGGCGTGGCCATGCTGCTCACCCTGGCCGAATGGTTCAAGAAGCACAAGCCCAGGCACAACATCCTGTTCGCCGCCTTCGCGGGCGAGGAGGCCGGGCTGCTCGGCTCGCAATGGTGCGCAGTGGACCGCCCCATCCCCTGGGCCGATGTGCGCCTCCTCGTCAACCTTGACATCCTGGGCACCGGCGACGACGGCATCACCGTGGTGAACGCCACCGCACAGAAGGCCGCCTACGACAAGCTGGTGGCGATCAACACCGCGAAGAGCTACCTGCCCGAGGTGAAGTCGCGCGGACCGGCCTGCAACAGCGACCATTGCCCCTTCGTGGAGCGGGGCATCCCCGGCATCTTCATCTACACCATGGGCGGCGTGGCCCACTACCACGACGTACACGACAAGGCCGAGACCCTGCCGCTCACACGATACCCCGAACTGCACGCGCTGCTGCGCGAGTTCATCGCCGCGTGGAAGTAACGGCGGATCACGCCACCACCTTCTTCGCGTTCATCAGCTCCTCCACCGCCTCGGCCTCGATGGGGATGTCGGCGAACAGGTCGATCGGGGTGTCGCGGGTCACGAGGATGTTGTTCTCCAGGCGAATGCCCAGCTTCTCCTCGCGGATGTAGATGCCCGGCTCGACGGTGAAGACCATGTCGGGTTGGATCATCTCGTTCCACAGGCCCACGTCGTGCACGTCGAGGCCCAGGAAGTGGCTGGTGCCGTGCATGAAGTACCTCTTGTACAGCGGGCGCTCGGGGTCCTGCCTGGCCACATCGTGCTTGTCCAGCAAGCCCAGGCCGATGAGCTCGCTCTCCATGATCCGGCCCACTTCGCGGTGGTAGTCGGCCAGCAGGGTGCCGGGGCGCAGCAGTTGCGTGGCGGCCCGCTGTACGCGCAGCACGGCATCGTACACGGCGCGCTGGCGCTCGGTGAAGCGGCCGTTCACGGGGATGCACCGCGTGAGGTCGCTCGCGTATCCGCCGTACTCGCAGCCGAAGTCCATCAGGATCACATCACCATCGTGGCACACCTGGTCGTTGGCGATGTAGTGCAGCACGCAGGCGTTGTAGCCGCTGGCGATGATCGGCGTGTAGGCATGGCCGCGCGAGCCGTTGCGGATGAACTCGTGCGTGATCTCGGCCTCGATCTCGTACTCCTTCACGCCGGGCTTCACGAAGCCGCACACGCGCTCGAATGCCTTGCCGGTGATCGCGATCGCGCGGCGGATCTGGTCCACCTCCTCCTGCGTCTTGCGGCTGCGGATGCGGTGCATGATCGGTGCGCTGCGCTTCACGCTGTGCAGCGGGTATCGCGCACGCAGCTCCTTGTTCCTGCGCTCCTCGCGCGTTTCCACCTCGTTGCTCTGGCGCAGGTGCTCGTTGCTGTTCAGGTACAGATGTTCGCACTGCGGCACCAGCCGCTTGATCGTGGCCTCGTAGCTGCTCGTCCACAGCACGGTGGCGATGCCGCTGAGCTCGCGCGCTTCCTGCTGCGTGAACTTGGCGCCCTCCCAGATCGCGATGTGCTCGTTGGTCTCGCGCACGAAGAGGATCTCGCGGTCCTTCGGGTCCACCGCATCGGGGAAGAGCAGCAGGATCGTCTCTTCCTGATCGATGCCTGTGAGGTGGAAGATGTCCGTGGCCTGCTTGAACGGCATGGTGCCATCGGCGCTGGTGGGCATCACATCGTTGCTGTGGAACACGGCCAGACCACCTTTCTCCATGTGCTGACGGAAGCGGGCGCGGTGTTCGCGGTAGGTGGCGGCGCTGAGGGGCTGGTAACGCATCGTTCGGAAATGTGAGTGACGAAGGTAGGAGGATGGGGTTGGTGGACGGCCAGTAGAGGGTCGGAGGGAAATGCATGCTGTGGTGCTGGTCGGCCTGTCCCCGATCTTTTGGGCAACAACACGTACCATCACTGTCGTGCAGCTTCGAAGTCGTTCGATCGCTTCGATCCAACAAGAGGGCGATGTGAGGCTCTGGATGCTGATCAAGAAGCTCATGGACCACCATTCGGGCGAGGGCGCCTACCGGGCCAGGTTGGCCGATGGCGCGGACCGCTCCGAAGCGGACATCCTCCCTGGACGAAGCGAAGGCGAAAGCTGCATTGCGCCGCAAGCAGCCGTGGACCCGAAGGTCGTCTGCGCCGACATACCGCCCCCGTTCCCGATCTTCGGTCCGCTTTGAAGAACAACCGCATCCTCTCCTTCCTGCTGCTCGCCTTCGCCAGCACCTGGCTGTTGGCTGGTGCAGGTGCCGCCTTGGGCATACGGACCAGTTCCGGCACTCCCTACGTGATCCTTGCGGCCGCCTGCATGCTGATGCCGGCGCTCGCGGCCATCGTGCAGCAGCGCCTGATCGATCGGCGGCCTTGGAGCGAGCTGGGGCTGCCCATCAAGGGTATGGACTGGAAGATGCTGGGCCTCACCGCACTGATCGGCGCGGCGATCGTTCCCACGGCATTCCTGGTCGTTCATGTGCTCGGGAATGTGGCCGGGGTAGCGGAGTTCGGTCATGTGAGCATCACCAGCGAGCGCATGATCATCCAGCTGGGAGAAGCCATGGCGGCGGTCGGCAGAACATTCTCATCCGCGACCATGGACGCGCTGGGATCCATCCCCGGCTGGGTCGTGGTGGCCTTGGGTTTGTTGTCGGCCGTGCTCGCCGCGTGCACGCTGAACCTGCCCTTCATGCTGGGGGAGGAGTTGGGCTGGCGGGGTTACCTCTTCCACGCGACATCCACCTGGTCAACGTCCCGACGGGTCCTTTTCACCGGCGTGGTGTGGGGCCTGTGGCATGCGCCGCTCATCCTCATGGGCCACAACTATCCCGAGCATCCGGTGCTGGGAGTTCCGCTGATGGTGGTCTTCTGCACCTTGCTTGCCTACCTGTTCGACTGGACGCGCAGACGGGTGCGTGCGGTCTGGGGAGCGTGCGTGCTGCACGGCATCATCAACGGCAGCGCGGGGCTGTTCGCGCTCTTCAGCTGGGGCGGGCATTCCCTGGTGCGGTCCCCGACGGGCGTGGCCGGTTTCATCGCATTGGCCCTGCTGTGCGTGGTGGTGTTCGTGTTCGACCGCCGGGCCGCACAACAGAGCGCTCTTCCCTAACCCCCTGTCCGATGGCCACCAAACAGAACAAGACCCAGCGCACCGCCGCCAGTGTGGACGCCTTCCTCGACAAGCACCCGAAGGAGGAAATGCGCGACGACAGCCGCGTGTTGATGGCCATGATGCAGGAGCTCACCGGTGAGGAGCCGCACATGTACGGTCCATCGATCGTGGGTTTCGGCACCTACCACTACACCTACCCAAGTGGTCGCTCGGGTAGCGCACCGCTGGCGGCCTTCAGTCCGCGGAAGACCGAGTTGGTGATCTACCTCGGCGCCGAGGCGATGGATGCGGCAGCGCTCGCCAAGCTCGGCAGGCACAAGGCCACCAAGGGCTGCCTGTACGCGAAGCGGCTGACCGACATCGACCTGAAGGTGCTCAAGAGCATGATCGCTGCATCGATCGCTGCGACGCGGAAGGCCTACCCGCAGACTTAGTGTCAAGCATCATCTTGGGCTCCCCTCCCCCTTTCTTTGCGCTGCCCGCGCCGGGGTGCTCCGGCGAACCGCAATGATCCGCATCGAACACATCGGCATCGCCGTGCAGGACCTCGACGCCGCCGAGGCGCTGTACCACAAGCTGCTCGGCACACCCAGCTACAAGCGCGAGGCCGTGGAGAGCGAAGGGGTGGTCACCTCGTTCTTCCAAGTGGGGCCGAACAAGGTGGAACTGCTCGAAAGCACCCGTCCCGACGGCCCCATCGCGAAGGCGATCGAGAAGCGCGGCGAAGGCATCCACCACATCGCCTTCGAGGTGGACGATATCCGCGCGGAGATGGAGCGCCTGAAGGCAGAGGGCTTCACCCTGTTGAACGAGGAGCCCAAGCGCGGCGCCGACAACAAGCTGGTGTGCTTCGTGCACCCGAAGAGCGCCAACGGCGTGCTGGTGGAACTTTGCCAGGAGATCCGCTGAACCATGGCCACCAGCCCCGAGACCGCCGCCTTCATACTGGAGCGCTTGGGCATGCCGGAGCGTTTCAGTGTGCGCCGCATGTTCGGTGAGTACGCGCTCTACGCCGACGGCAAGCCCGTGGCCTTCATCTGCGACGACCAGCTCCTGGTGAAGATCATGCCCGAGAGCGCCGCGCTGGACCAGTGCGAACGCGGACAGGCCTATCCCGGCTCGAAGGACTATTACCTGGTGCCCGAGGACTTGATCACCGGCGATCGCCGTCTGTCGACGATCCTGCTCGGAATGGCGGAAGTATTACCCCTGCCGAAGGCGAAAAAGAAGAAGGCCGCGCGGAAGTAGGCTTAGCTCACCAGTCCGAGCCGCCGCACCAGTCCGATCACATCCTCGCTCGACAGGTCGAGGTGTTCAGCACGCAGACCCACCCGACGTGCGCCTTCCACGTGCTGGATGCTGTCGTCGATGAAGAGCGTGGTGGCGGGGTCCGCACCGTGGCGCTCGAGCACGTGGTGGAACGCCTCGGCATCCGGCTTCCGCAGGCCGATCTCGCAGCTGTAGTAGGCTCCGTGGAAAAGGCCCTTGAAGTCGGTTATGCCGTTGTCGCGGGCGATGATGGCCTCGAAGGCGGGCACGTGGATCGCGTTGGTATTGCTCAACAGCAGCACCTGGTAACGCTCCTTCAACCGCTCCACCAAGGCGATGCGTTCAGCGGGCACACGGCCCAGCATGGCGTTCCAGCACGCATCGATCTGCTGGTCGGTCAGGGGCTCGTGGTGCAGTGCGCGGATGCGGTCGCGGAACACGGCGGGCGAGAGCGCACCGGTCTCGAACCCGTCGAACAGATGATCCTGCTGCGCCTTGCTGTACAACTTGTGGAAATCCTGGAAGCCGAGGTCGTGGAACGCACGTGCCGATGCGGTGTAGTCCACATCGATCAGCACCCCTCCGAGGTCGAGCAGGATGGTCCGCGGCATGGCGCGCGAAGGTAACGGACGCTACATTCGCGGACCCTTCAATGGAACGGCCCTATGCCGCGCGACGAAGGCGACCGGGCCCATAGCTCAGCGGTCAGAGCAGGGGACTCATAATCCCTTGGTCGCAGGTTCAAATCCTGCTGGGCCCACTTCGCCCGCCATGGCTCTACAAGAGCGACGGCGGGCATTTTCTTTTTCCAGCCAGGGCCATACGACCCGCATTTGCGCAGGGGCGTCAGTGCCCCCGGGGCGTGGCCTCGTCGATGGGGCGGTCCACCGGCCCGGCGTGCTTCCATGGCCGCACAGCGGAGACGCGGGCCATCACGTCGTCGATCAGGAAGCGCGCACGGCGGTCCTTGTTCCAGAGGTAGAAGCGGAGCTCCTCGTCGCCTTTCGCGGCCGGCACGGGGATCCGGAACGAGAGCGCGCGCCATGTGCTGTCCTGCAGGCCCCGCACGGGCTCCATGCGGAACGACTGGTAGAAGGTGATGGTGCTGTCGGGCCGGGCGAGCTCGGCGACGGCCAGTACGCCCATGGCATCGCCGGCCTTCGCTTCGAAACGTTGCAGGTCCACCTGCAGGAACAACTCCCGATCGGTCGGGAAGGAGCCGGGTGGTGCCCGGAAAGTGATGCCGAACTCGGTGCTGTCGTCGTACGCGCACACACGTTCGCCGCTGAAGGCGTTGCGGTGATGGCGGATGTCACCGCCGGTCCAGTAGCGCGACGGGCGCTCGAGATCGGTGCTCTCGGTGAGCACCACGTCCATGCCGTGCGGGTGGTACGGGGCCTCGCGCATCATGCCCCCCTGCGCATCGCGGTGTTCGGGACCAAAGCGCAGGAATGCCCGCGCATACTTCTCCTGGTCCATGTCCTCGTCGTGCAGGATGCGCATGCGGTACTGCACGTACTGCGCCAGGTGCAGCGCGATGCACAACATCAGGAAGAGACGCAGCCAGCGCCACGCCATGGGGGCGGCACGGTGGAAGAGCAGTGCCATGGGAAGCACCAACACGGGGTAATGCTCGATGTACACGCGGCTGCCGAAACCACTGCCGTAGTACCAGATCCACCAGCACGCGATCACATAGGTGTTGGCCGCCCAATAGAGCCCGGCGAAGACGGCACGCACACGATCGCGGCGCCACAACAGCGGCACGGCGATGAGCGCAGGGAGCAGGGCGGGCGTCCACACGAACAGGCCGCGCCGGATGCCGAACAGCACCTCGCCCACCATGGGCCGGTCCCAGTAGAAGCCTTCGTTGCGGTAGCCCCACTCGAACCAGTGACCGGTCTGTGCATGCCACACCAGCGGCTGCAAGGCCACCACGGCGGCACCGGCCAGGAGCGTGGCCAATGTGGTCCATGGACGCCGAAGCAGGCGGGCCAGCAGGGAGAGCGTGAGGTCGCCCGCCACGATGGGCACGGCCAGCAGCACCAGGCCGTTCACCGGACGGATCAGGACGATGAGCCCGAGGAGGACGCCGGCCGCCACCGCCCAGCCGTCGCCGCGCTCGTACACAAAGCGCTGCACCGCGAGCAGGAAGAGGCTGATGCAGACGAACGAATGGATGTGCGACCAGCCCGGCTGTAGCGCGGTGTATTGCAGCAGGGGCGTTCCCAGCACGAGCACGGCAACGACCCAGGCCACAACCCCATCGCGCACGCCCATGCCCCGCAGCACCGAACGCAGGGCCAGCAACGCGACGAACAGGTACACCCAGGCCCCGATGCTCAAGGCCTTCATCTCGTACTCGCTGAAGCCGTCGCGGGGCGCTTCGGGATCGAGCAGCGCCAGGCCGTGCCCCACCGCGAACCACGGCGCCATCATCACCGCCGTGCCGCAGAAATACTTGTTCAAGGTGCCGGTGGGCGTGTACTGCACGTACTCCGGCGCGAAGGGCTCATGGCCCAGGTCGTGGCGGATGAACAGGGCCGTGAGGTGGCCGTAGTAGCCCATGGCATCGCTGCGGATCAGCTCGGTCCAGCCGCCGGTACCGTCAGCAGCGGGACGCCAGCCGTGCACGGTCACCGCCACGACCACCAGCATGCACAAGGCGATGGCCCGATCGGATGCTCGGCGAAGGATGCGCATGGGAACGGGCGAAGATGGGAAGAACGACGCGCCGCGGCCCATCGATACCCCGTGGTTCGGTACTTTGCGGGCGCCGGACCGCTCACGTTCCGGCCACCCCATGAAGAAAGTGATCGTCACCGGCGGGGCCGGGTTCATCGGATCGCACACCTGCGTGGAGCTCGTCGCAGCGGGCTTCGAACCGATCATCATCGACGACCTGCGCAACAGCGAGGCACGTGCGCTCGACGGCATCGCCCGGATCATCGGCCGGAAGCCCGTGTTCCACCGCGTGGACTGCAACGATGCCGCCGCCATGGAGCGGGTGTTCGAGCAGGAGGGCGAGGTGTTCGGGGTGATCCACTTCGCCGCCGACAAGGCCGTGGGCGAGAGCGTGGAACAGCCGCTGAAGTACTACCGCAACAATATCGGATCGCTGGTGGTGTTGCTCGAACTGATGCAGCGCTGCGGGATCGATCGCTTGGTGTTCTCGTCCAGCTGCACGGTGTACGGCACCACGGCCCAGCTGCCCGCCACGGAAAGCACGCCGGCCGGCATGGCGAACTCGCCCTACGGCTACACCAAGGTGGTGTGCGAACGCATGCTGCGCGACCAATGCGTGGCCCGTCCCGAGCTGCGCGCGGTGCTGCTGCGCTACTTCAACCCGATCGGTGCGCATCCCTCGGCGGCCATCGGCGAACTGCCGATCGGTGTGCCCAACAACCTGATCCCCTTCATCACGCAAACCGCCGCCGGGATCCGCAAGCAACTCACCGTGTTCGGCGATGATCACGACACGCCCGATGGCAGTTGCATCCGCGACTTCATCCATGTGGTCGATCTGGCCAAGGCCCACGTGCGCGCATTGCAATGGATGGAGGAGCAGGAACGACCGATGTGCGAGGTGTTCAACATCGGCACCGGCAAGGGACATTCGGTGCTGGAAGTGGTGCGCACCTTCACCGAGGTGACCGGCGTGGACCTGGCGTACGTGATCGGTCCGCGTCGTGCGGGCGATGTGGCCGCCATGTACGCCGACACCACCAAGAGCCGCGAAGTGCTGGGCTGGACGGCCCAGCTCACCCTGGCCGATGCGTTGAAGGACGCCTGGCGCTGGCAGCTTTCGTTGCAGTGACCCCCTACCCGGCCAGCACCGCCACGAACAAGCACACGAAACCCAGCGCCGCACCGGCGTACACCTGCACCGGCGAATGCTGCCCGCTCAACAGGCGGGCCGTGCCCAGCAGGCCGCAGAGAAGGATGGTGCCGATCACCCAGGGAAAGAGGGGCGGCACGAAGTACCAACCCAGGGCCACCATGGTGCCCAGCGCACCACCGATGCCCACCATGTGCGCACTGATCTTCCACCGCAGGGTGATGAGCAACGTGAGCAACAGCGCCGCGCAACTGCCGAGCAGAAAGCTGCCGATCGCGGGGTGCAGGGGGAACTCGGTGATCAGGTACCACGTGGCGCCGTAGTAAAGCAGCGTCACCGCGTAGGGCCCGATGCGTTCATGGCGCATGGGCATGTCGAGCCGCGACACCAGTCCGTTGCGCACCATCAGCAGGGTGCTCGTCAGGGGAAAGACAACGGACATCAGCACCACCAAACCCAATAACGTCCAGCGGAAAGTGGGGCCCATGTACCAGCCGATGCGGGGGTCCACATGCAGCAGCACCGTCAGGACGATGACGGGCATGAACAGCGGGTGCAACAGGACGGACAGCCAACGGGCGAGCTGGGGCATGCGGGGAAGGGTGAAGGTGGAGCTTTCGCCCAAAGCTTCAAATCCCAGACCGCAAGTTCCAAGAATGAAGGGTGATGGTGGTGAGAACGGTGATAGTGGTGAGCAAGTCGGGAGGGTATGCTTCGAGGCGAGTGAGGGGAACTGCCGACCGCCCGCTCACAACACATAGCGGTCCCCGCGGGCCCAGCGCGATCCGTAACACATAGCGTCACCACGGACCATCATTGCGAGGCGGTCACCGCGAGGATTTGCGAAGCGGTGCGAAGGAACGTGAAGTGGAACCCGTAACAACGAGGGCTGAAGTGCGAGGTGGCACCCGGGACCCGTCCCTGACAACGAACAACCGAGAACTACAACTGCTTCCGCAATCGCGCCACGGGCAGGTTCAACTGCTCGCGGTACTTGGCCACGGTACGTCGTGCGATGTTGTAGCCCTTGCTCTTGAGCAGGGCCGTGAGCTCGTCATCGGTCAGCGGCTTGCGCTTGTCCTCGGCCTCGATCGCATCGCTCAGGATCTTCTTCACCTCGCGGGTGCTCACTTCCTCGCCGCTCTCGGTGCTCAGGCTCTCGCTGAAGAAGAACTTGAGCAGGTAGGTGCCGTGGTTGGTCTGTACGTACTTGCTGTTGGCCACCCGGCTGATGGTGCTGATGTCGAGCCCCACGCGCTCGGCGATGTCCTTCAGGATCATCGGCTTCAGCTTGGTCTCGTCGCCGGTGAGGAAGAACTCGCGTTGGTGCTCCATGATCGCTTCCATGGTGATCAGCAGCGTGTGCTGGCGCTGCTTGATGGCGTCGATGAACCACTTGGCGCTGTCGAGCTTCTGCTTGATGAACTGGAGGGCCTCACGCTGCTCCTTGTCCTTCTTGTTGCGCTGGTACTCGGCGATCATGTCGCGGTACTGGCGACTGATGCGGAGTTCCGGCGCGTTGCGCCCGTTGAGGCTGAGCTCGAGCTGCCCGTCGATCTCGGTGATCATGAAGTCGGGCACGATCTCCTGCACCGGCTTGCTGGTGTCGCGCGAGGTGTTGCCGGGCTTGGGATTGAGGCGCACGATCAGTTCGATCGCGCCCTTCAACGCGTCCTCATCGATCTCGAGCCGCTCAAGGATCCGCTCGTAGTGCTTCTTGCTGAAGGCCTCGAAGTGCTTCTCCAGGATCTCCTCGGCGATCCGTTGCTCCAAGCTGTGGGGCATCCGCTTCACCTGCAGCAGCAGGCATTCGCGCAGGTCGCGCGCGCCCACCCCGGCGGGGTCCAGGGCCTGCACCTCCTGCAGCGCCTTCTCCAGTTCGGCACGCTCGCAGATCACGTTCATGGTGAAGGCGAGATCGTTCACGATCGAGTCGAGGTCACGGCGCAGGTAGCCGTCCTCGTCGAGATTGCCGATCAGGTGCTCGGCCAGCAGCTCGGTGCGCTCGTCGGTGTGGCGCAGGGCCAGCTGGGCCTTCATCGAATCGTGGAAGGTGGTGCCGCCGGCCAGGGGCACCTCGCGCTCCTCGTCATCGGCCGAACGGTTGTTCACGCTCAGCTTGTAGTCCGGCGTGTCGTCGTCCTGGAAGTAGTCGCTCAGGTCGAAGTCGTCGCGCTCGTTCTCGTCGTTGCCACCCACGTCCTCGTTCTCGGCGATGGCCTGCTCCTCGGTGGGGATGTCATCGTCGGCGTACTCCTCCCCTTCCTCCAACGCGGGGTTCTCCTCGATCTCCTGCTTGATCCGCTGCTCCAGCTCCGCAGTGGGCACTTGCAGCAGCTTCATCAATTGGATCTGCTGCGGTGAGAGCTTCTGCTGGAGCTTCTGGTAAAGGCCTTGTTTGAGCATGAGGGCGTGTCGCGGAGAAAAAATGAAGTCAGGGGCAAAAATACCCCTGCCGGCGGGTACGTGGCTGAGGGTTGCCCAAGGACCGCCGCCTCACGGAGCGGCATGCTCCGGGACCGGGGCCATGAAGACCAACCCCATCGACCAAAGCACCCCGTACGCCAGGAGGACCGAGATGCCGGTGATCGCCAGCCAGCGTAGGAGGAAGCCCTTCAACCCGTTGCGAACGCCGCTGTCCGGGTCGCTCCTGTTGAGTCGCCCGGCGGTCAGCAGCAATACCCCGCCAGCGACAAGGGACATGATCCCAACGGGGATCGGCCCGACCACCACCAGAAGGAGGAGCGGTGTGCTAAGGGCGAAGGCCCCGATCGTGGTCCAGTCCTTGGCCAGGCGCGCTGCCAAGTCCGGACGGACGGGCATATGGCCCAGCATCAACCACAAGGCGCCCCAACTGTACGCATACACGACCGCGGACACGATGAGGAGGAACGCCCAAATGGTCATGGCCTCTCCCATGGTCACACCGTGGCGATCACCTTCAGCTCGATCGCGATCGGCGTGGGCAGGCAGTTGATCTCCAACGTGGTGCGGCAAGGCGGGTCCACCGGGAAGTACTCCTTCCACAGCCGGTTGTAGGTGGGGAAGTCGTCCTTCATGTTGGTGAGGAACACTGTCACGTCCACGACCTTCTCCCACGACGAGCCGGCCTCCTCCAGGATCCACCGCACGTTCTGGAACACGCTGCGGCACTGGGTCTCAATGTCGTAGCTGATGATGTTCCCCTCGGCATCCAACTCCACGCCGGGGATCTTCCTGGTGCCGCGCTCGCGTGGACCCACGCCACTGAGGAAGAGCAGTTCGCCCACGCGGCGGGCATGCGGATAGTGCCCCACGGGCTCGGGGGCTTTGTTGCTGGAGATGGAGGACATGCGACAAAGGTGGCGATCTGCGCGCACGCCTCACACGAACCGCTTCAACACCGCCTCCACCTGTTGCACATAGCCGCCCCCGAACAGGTTCACATGCACCAACAGCGGGTACAGGTTGCACAGGTCCGTGCGCTCCTCCCAGTCGGTCTCCAAGGGCCAGGCATCGTTGTAGGCGGAATAGAAGTCAGCCTCGAAACCGCCGAAGAGCTTGGTCATGGCGATGTCCATTTCGCGGTGCCCGTGGTATACGGCGGGATCGATCAGCACCGGCAGGCCGTGGGCATCGCAGAGCACATTGCCGCTCCACAGGTCGCCGTGCAGCAGGGCGGGCGGCTCGGGCGGGAACAACTGCTCCACCCTGGTGAACAGGCGCTCGGCCCGGAGCACCACCCCGTCACCGATGCGGCCATGGTCGCGGGCCATCCGCACCTGGGGCTCCAGACGACAGGCCACGAAGAACTCGGCCCAGTGGTCGTGGGGCGTGTTCACCTGCTTGAGCCGACCGATGTAGTTGTCACGCTCCAAGCCGAACGTGGGGGCCCTATGCCGGTGCAGGGCAGCCAGCGACCGGCCCAACGCGGCCCAGTAGGACTCCGTGGCCAGACCGTGTTCCACCCATTCCAGCAGGATGTAGCTGGCGTTCCGGCCGCCCGGACCGTCGACCTCGGCGGTGGCGATCACCTCGGGTACGCGCACGACCCCGGTCGCGCGCAGGCGCCCCAGCCCGTCGGCCTCGGCAGCGAACATGTCGGGCGAGCCGCCGGGGTCCACCTTCACGAAGAAGGGCCCCTCACTGGTATCCAGCCGGTACGCATCATTGATGCTGCCCCCGCCAACGGGCCGGTCGCCGTGGATCCGCACGGGGCGGCCCAGGTGCCCGGCCAGGTGCTCAACGAGCTGTTCGGCGAGGGGCCCGTTCAATGCCATGGAACAAAGGTGGGGACCAAGGATGGAAGACGACCCTTCTCCCATGGCGTTGGGGCACTTGCACCCGCCCCCCTTGGGGTCAGGCCCTATTGTTGACGCAATTCCTCGACCCCAAGGGGGGCACGGCCTGTAGCCTTCGCCCGCCCCCATGGCATTGGACCCTGAAGGGGTCGCACCACTACCGAACCAACACCTTTTGTTACATTTGCACTCCCGTTCAACGAACGGGGTGACATCTTGGGGAATTAGCTCAGCTGGCCAGAGCGCTTGCATGGCATGCAAGAGGTCACCGGTTCGACTCCGGTATTCTCCACTCAAAGGCGGTCCTTACGGGCCGCCTTTTTCGTTGGTTCCCGCCGGGCCTTTGGGGCGGCCATCGCGGCGCGCTTGAAGTAGGCGTAGGCATCGGCTTGAGCGTGGCCCCTGCGCTCACCGGGGGCTTGGGGCCGGTATGGGTTGGTCTGCCGCGCATCGATCAGCCGGGCCTTGGTGCGGTCGGCCCATTGGATCTCCATCAGATCGATCACCTGCCGCCGCACGGCCGGGTCCAGTACAGGAACGGCCACCTCCACCCGGCGGTCGAGGTTGCGCCCCATCCAGTCGGCACTGCTCAAATAGACCAGTGGGTCGCCATCGTTGCCGAAGAGGTAGACACGGCTATGCTCCAGGTAGCGATCCACGATGCTGATGGCCTCCAAGCCGGGACCCGCGCCCTGCGGACCGGTGACCAGGCAGCAGATGCCCCGCACGATCACGCGAACGCGCACACCGGCCCGTGCGGCGACGTACAGCTTGCGGATCATGGCGTGGTCCTCCAAATTATTGAGCTTGAGCAGGATCTCGGCGGGCCGACCGCGCTGGGCCAGCTCGATCTCCTTGTCCACCAAGGCCTCCAGGTCCGTGCGCAAGGTCATGGGGGCCAGGAGCAGATGCTTCAATGCCGGGCGGTGCGCACGGTCGGCGAGATAGGTGAACACCTCGGCCACTTCGCGGGTGATGGCCGGCCGTGCGGTGAGCAGGGCCATGTCGGAATAGGTCCGCCCGGTGCGCTCGTTGAAGTTGCCGGTGCCCAGGTAGGCATAGCGCACCCGGCGGCCTCGCTCCACACGTTCGATCATGCAGAGCTTGGCGTGCACCTTCACATCCTCGTAACCATAGAACACGCGTGCCCCGGCCTTCTCCAGCAAGTCGCCCCAGTACAGGTTGGCACGTTCATCGAAGCGGGCCTGCACCTCCACGAACACGGTGACCTGCTTGCCGCGCTTCGCCGCATCGAGGAGGGCCGCACAGATGGACGAGTCCTGGGCCACGCGGTACAGGGTGATGGCCATGTGCTTCACCGCAGGGTCGCGGGCGGCATCGGCCAGCCAGTCGGTAAGCATCGACAGGTCGTGGTAGGGGAAGTGCCACAGCATGTCCTGCCGGGCGATGGCGGGGAACGCGTTGCGTGCCATGCGCATTGCCGGATGCACCACGGGCGGCCAGGGCTTGTCGCGCAGCTCGGGACGACCGCTCACCGGCAGCTGCATCAGGTCGCTGAAGTCGTGGTAGCGCCCACCGGGCACCAGATCGCCCTTGGCAAGCCCCAGCAGTTCGCGCATGGCGCGCAGTGTTGCGTGGGACATGGCGTCGTCGTACAGGAAGCGCGAGGGCACGCCGGTGCTGCGCTTGCGCAGGCTGTGCCGCACCTTCTCCTTCACGCTGGGCGCGAACTCCTCGTCCAAGTAGAGCTCGGCATCGCGCGCGAGCTTGATCGCATGACAGTCCTGCACCTTGTGGCCCGTGAACACCTTGTCCAGGCAGAGCCTGAGCGCATCGTCGAGGAAGATCAGGTCGGTGTTCCCGCGTTGGGCCGGGGGCAGTACGATGAAGCGGCCCACCTCCTCGCTCGGGATGTTGAGCAGCATCAACCTGCGTTTGCTCCTCCCCTTAGGCGTGAGCGCGCACACCAGGTACGGCTTGCGGTCCTCGACCAACGGCGCGTTGCCCGGGCGCACCGCGATGGTGTGCAGGTGGGGCATGACACGCTCGACGACAAACGCACGCACCATGCGCTTCTGCTCCGTGTTGAGCGCATTCTCGCGCACGATGCGGATGCCGTGGCGGGCCAGTGCCGGCAGGAGTACACGACGGTAGAGCGACCAGAGCTCGCGCTGCTGTGCGAGCGCCCTGCGGTTCATGCGCTCGATGCGCTTCTCGGGTGGCACCTCCCAGCGGGCACGGTCGGCCTTCTTCAGCTTCGCAAGGCCGCGCAGCGAGGCCACCCGCACCCGGTAGAACTCGTCGAGGTTGCGGGAACAGATCGCCAGGAACTTGAGCCGCTCGAGCAGCGGCACGGTGGGGTCCTTCGCCTCCTGCAACACACGATCGTTGAACGACAGCCAGCTCAGGTCGCGGTCGATGAAGCGGTCCTGTGGCATCGCGGCCTCATCCGCGAGGTCGCGCCGTAGCTGCGCACGCAGCGCCGCCAGGTTCAACGCCTTCTGGCGGCCGTATCGACGTTGTGCGAAGGGTGTGTGGAAACGGTGGGCCTCCAGATAGGCCAGGTTCTCCTTCAACCAATCGCGCGCGGGGATGGGCCGACCGCGCACATGCTCGAGCTCCCGGTGCAGCAGTCGGCTTCTCTCCATGAAGTCCACCTGGCCCGCATTGGCCCCGTCGGCATCGCGGATCACCTGCTGCAACACCCCACGCGGACGTGCACCGGAGCGCGTGGCCATGATCAGGGCACGCACACGGGCGACCAACCGCGCGGGCGCCTTGTGCTTGGTGAGGAACGCGGTGGCCAGTTCGGCGCTGTGCTCTTCGTGCCCCTCACGGGCCAGGGCATAACCGGTGTCGTGGAAGAGCGCGGCCAGCTCCACGGTGGCCACGTCGGCCGGAGGCAGACGCATGCCCTGCGCGATCCCCACGGCGGCGCGGGCCACCGACAAGGTGTGCTCCAGGTCGTGAAAGTGCAGGTGGCGCGGCATGCGCTTGGCGAACCAACGGCGAACATGGTCGCGCGCAGGGACGAGCAGCGTCTCGGGGGCCATCGACGCGCGAAGGTAGACCCCGCCCCCATCTATATTTGAGCGCCTCGATGGACCTGGCCGCCGCGCATACGCTACACGGGCTGTTCGCGGGCAGGGGCATGGCCTTCGTCTATAGCGGCTCGTTCCCCGACGAGCATACCGCCCGCCTGGTGGATCTGGGCGAGCAGGTGGCCCAACACGCCGACGACACCCGCTCCCTGCGCAACCGTCTGGCCTTCGTGCTGGTGGAGGCCTATCAGAACATCGTGCGCCATCGGGCCACACTGCCCGAGGGCATGGAGGCCGCGGGCCGGAGCCTGATCACCCTGCGCGCGTTGGACCACTGTTACGAGGTGGCCGCCCTGAACCCCGTGCACCACAGCGAGCAGCCGCAGCTGGAACACCTGCTCCAGCACCTGAAAAAGCTCGGTCGGGAGGAATTGAAGGAACTCTTCCTCGAACGACTGCAAGGCGATACCACCTCGCAACGGGGCGGTGCGGGATTGGGGTTGATCGAGATGGCACGGCGCTCCGGACAGGCGCTGTGGCACCGCGTCACCCCGCTCGACCACGACCTCGACCTCTTCGCCCTGCGCATCCTGATCGGCAGCGCACATGCGCTCACCAGTGCCGAGGACATGACCGCATTGCACGAACTCGTTGGCCGGTGGGATGTGCGCCACCTGCTCGTGGGCATGCCCGCCCGCCTGCAGGCGCCGGTGATCGAACTGATGGCCTTGGACGGCGCCGCCGACCTCCCCCCAGGGGCCACCTATCGCATGATGCACCTGGCAGCCGCCGAAGTGCTCGAAGGGGTGCAGGCCCCCGATGCGCACGCCCTGATGCTGCTCGCCGGTCCGGCCGTCGAATGCTGTTTCGTGTTCGGTGGTGCCATGTCCACTGAGCAGGCCGCATGGCTCGCCGATGCCGTTGAACGCATCAACGCCATGGCACCGGCCGATGTGATGCACGCCTACCGCCAAGCCCTGATCGGCCGCAACACCACGGAGCCCGGCATGACCGGACTGCTCGACCTGGCCCGGCGCAGGACCGCCCCGATGCGCACACTTCAGAAGCCCGGGAACGACGGTACGATCCAGCTGGTGGCGGTGCCTATTTGATGAACGGCGCCATCCGCACATACGGATCGGCACGGGATCGGAGTTATGGGCAGGAAAAGCCTGCTTCCATGATCGCTCTCCTGCTCCACTTCGGCCGCTTCTCGCGACGCTTCGAGAACTGGTTCGACCAGCGGTTCGGATGGTTCTTCACCAATGGCATGAAAGCGCCGCGATCGGCGGAGGATGATGCGGCTGTGTAGGACCGCTGACCTACAACGAGCGTCACACCCGGGCGCGACGAGGGAGCGCATCCGGTGTCTCACCAATGTCCACGCACCAGCATTGATGAGACACCGGATGGACAACTACGCGGATCTTCCAGCGTGACGACGCACGGTGCCACAGGAGCGGTCAAAAGACATGACGATGATCAACGAACGGGCGGAACGCGGTAGCGCAGATCCCGTCATACCGGCCTTGAGCCAGGAGGGTCGCCAGTGAATGGTCAAGGAGGGCCGCTTTCGGTCCGCTATGCGCCATCCGCCAACTCCGCTACAACTTGATGCAAACGTTCTTCGCCTCGGTAAAGGCGCGCAACGCTTCCAAGCCACCCTCGCGACCCACACCGCTCTGTTTCACTCCGCCGAAGGGCGTGCGCAGATCACGCAGCATCCAGCAGTTCACCCACACGATGCCCGCCTGCAACGCCCGCGCTACGCGGTGGCTGCGCTTCACGTCGTTCGTCCATACCACGCTGGCCAGGCCGTAGGGCGTGCTGTTCGCCAGAGCAAGAGCCTCCTCCTCGGTGTCGAAGGGCCGCAACGTGACCACCGGCCCGAAGATCTCCTCCTGGTTCGTACGGCATTGCGGACCGAGCCCCTCGATCACCGTGGGCGCGATGTACCAACCGTCCTTCAACGCACCGTCGAGCATCACGCGATGGCCACCGCAGAGCACCGTACCGCCTTCGCTCTTCGCCACCTCGATGTGGCCAAGCACTTTCTCCATGTGCGCCTTCGACACCACCGCGCCGAGGTCGCTGGTCGGATCGGCCGGGTCGCCCACGCGCAGGACTTTCGCGCGCTCCACGAACGCATCGCGGAAACGATCGTAGATCGACCGTTCCACCAGGATGCGCGAGCCGCACAAACAGATCTGTCCCTGGTTGGTGAAGCTGCTGCGGAGAGTGGTCTCCAACATCTCGTCGAAGTCGCAATCGGCGAACACCAGCACCGGGTTCTTGCCACCGAGCTCCAGGCTCAATTTCTTGAACATCGGCGCGGCCACGCGTGCGATCTCGGCACCGGTGCGCGTACCGCCGGTGAAGGTGATCGCCGGGATGTCGGGATGCGCGGTGATCGCAGCACCCACCGTGGGGCCCAGCCCGTGCACGATGTTGAGCACGCCCGGTGGCATGCCGGCCTCGTTGCACAGCAGGCCGAGCTTGTAGGCCGTGAGCGGCGTGATCTCCGACGGTTTGGCCACCACGCAATTGCCCGTGGCCAGCGCGGGCGCGATCTTCCAAGTGAAGAGGTAGAGCGGCAGGTTCCACGGACTGATCGCCCCCACCACGCCGATCGGCTGGCGGTCGGTCCAGTTCACGGCCACGTCGTCCGTCAGATGCGTTTCGCTGCTGAAGTGCAGCACGGCCGTGGCGAAAAAGCGGAAGTTGGCCACCGCACGGGGAATGTCCACCCGCCGCGCGAGGTGAAGCGGCTTGCCGTTGTCCTGCGATTCGGCCGCCACGAAGGCGTCCATGTCGCGCTCGATCAATTCGGCCAGGCGCAGCAGCACCCTGCTGCGGCCTTCGTTGCCCAATGCACGCCACGCGGGGAAGGCCTGTTGCGCGGCGGCCACCGCAGCGGCCACATCACGCTCATCGCTGTCGGCCAACTGCGCATATACCTGCCCGGTGGCCGGTGCATGCACGTCGATCCAGCCACCACCGGCGGCGGGGCGTTGTTCGCCATTGATCAAGTTCAGGATGCGCTCCATGGGGATGCGGCGAAGGTAGGGGGAGGGAGGTGTGAGGGAGTTCCGCCAATTGACCGCCCCGGGACATGGGCACGCAGCAGCCTGCCTCCCCCACCGGTTGGGACAGCAGCGAACCCCGCGATCAAGGATCCTTTGTGGGCGATCGGCCGTTTCGGCTTGGCGATAGCCCTATACGACGGTATAACATCGCGCCATGCTTCGGTGGTTGGTGCTGCGTTTCTGCCTGTGTGCCCTGGTCGGTTCGGTCGGCATGCATGGCCGGGCCCAAACGCCGGGGGCCACGGTGCGCGGCCGCGTGCTGGCCGCCATGGGTGGACGCGCACTGGCGGGCGCCGACGTCCGGCTGCTGCGCGACAGTATCACCCTGCGCACCACCACCGACAGCAGTGGCGCATTCCGCTTCGCCGATGTGCCGCCCGGGATGTACGCTTTGGAAGCCGTTGCCGAAGGGCATCGTGCGGAGCGCATCAACGAGCTGTGGGCGCGCAGCGGCAAGGTGGAAGAAGTGCGCCTGGAGTTGAACCCCCAAGGCCTGATGCTACAGGCGCACGCGGTGGAACGCATGGCTCCCCCGCCCTCGTTGTCACCGCTGGGCATACGCTCGTTCACCGTGGAGCAGGGCCTGCGCACGCCCGCCACCTTCTACGACCCGGTCCGGCTGGTGAGCAGCTTCGCCGGAGTGGCCACCGCCAACGACCAGGCCAATCACCTGCTGGTGCGCGGGCGCTCGCCGGTGGACAACGCCTGGCTGCTGGAAGGCGCGGAGATCACCACGCCCAACCACCTCACGAACGCGGGCACCAACAGCGACCTGCCCGTGCTTTCCGGCGGCGGCGTCACGATCCTGAGCGCGCAGATGCTGGGCACTTCGCACTTCCTCACCGGAGCCCTGCCGCTGAACTACGGCAACGCCTTGGGCGGCGTGTTCGACATGCGGCTGCGCAGCGGGAACACCGAACACCGCGAGTGGACCGTGCAGGCCGGTTTGATCGGGCTGGACATCGGCACCGAAGGGCCCATCGGTAAAGATGGCCGCAGCGCCTACCTGGTGAACTACCGGTACTCCACGCTCGGCATCCTGGGGGCCATGGGCGTCGACCTCGGCGATGAGGCGATCTCCTTCCAGGACCTGTCGTTCCACGTGAGGCTTCCGGTGGGCCAGCGTGGCGAGCTGAGCGTGTTCGGCGTGGGCGGTTCGAGCAGCAACGTGTTCGAGGCCGAACGCGACACCAGCGGATGGGAGTTCGACAAGGACAACAAGGACATCACCTACACCGCCCGCATGGGTGCTGCAGGCACCCGGCTGCGCCTGCCGATCGGCGAACGCACGGTGTTGAACGCCACCGTGGCGATCTCGGGGTCGGTGCAGGAGCGTGAGGAAGTATGGATCGGCACCGACCTGCAGCCTGGCTTCAGAGGTCGGACGGAACTGAGCGAGCAGAAGCTGTCGGCCGTGGTGCAGATGCAGCATCGGATCGGTGCACGCCTGCGCCTGCTGGCCGGGACATCAGCCATGCAGCGCACCACCGGCACAACGTTCGATCGCCCGGTGGAAGGGCTGCTGCTGCGGCCTTTCGTCGGTGCGCGCCACGCGATCTCCGAACGGTTCACCGCCGAGGCGGGTATGGCGCTGGCACACTACACCTTCAACGATGCGCAGGTCACCGAGCCACGCGCCCAACTGACCTATGCCACGCGCAAGGGGCATCGCGCCACGATCGCCTACGGCAGGCGGTCGCAGCTGCCCGTGCATGCGATCATGCAGGTGCGCTTCCCCGGCCTGGTGGCTTGGAACGAACGGATCGGGTTGACGCGTTCGCAGGATGTTGTGGCCGGTTACCAGTTCGCAATGAAACCCGGCCTCACAGTGCGGCTGGAAGTGTACCATCAGGAGTTGAGCGATGTGCCGGTGACGGAAAGCCGCTTCGTCGGGCTGGATGGTCTTCCGCCGGAGTCCGTGGTGAACGGCTGGGACGAGGCCTTTCGCTTCCCGCTCACCACCGATGGACGCGCCACGGCACAGGGCGCCGAGCTTTCGGTGGAGCGCGCTTTCGCGAAGGGACTGTTCTACAACGCCAACGTGTCGTTGATCGACAGCAGGTACCGTTCCTCCGCCGGCGCGTGGTACAACACCCGCTGGAACACGGGCTACATGGCCAACGCGGTGGTGGGTCGCGAGTGGACGAGGCCGAAGGACGACCGCGTGCGCACTTGGGGCGTGAGCCTGCGTGTCGCGCTTTCCGGCGGACAACGGTACACGCCGGTAGACTGGCTGAGCCGGCACGGCTTCCTCTTCATGCCCGTGCCCACCGGCGATCCGTATTCAGCCCAATTGGCCACGGTGCATCGCTTGGACCTGCGGGTGTACTTGAAGTGCGACCGTTCAGGCCCTTCTTCAGCGAAAGGACGCACCGGCATGTGGACGCTGGATCTTCAGAACCTGCTGAATAGGCGCAACGAAGCCTTCCGATACTTCGATCAGCGGAAGGGCGAAGTGGTTACCAAGTACCAGCTGGGGCTGATCCCGAACATCAGCTACCGGATCGAATTTTGATCGGGAGAATGAGGGGGAGTACCACAGAGCACACAGGGTGGAGCGCCCTTGAAGGCGACGTTCGCGAAACGTTCGGGCTTCCTCTGCGTTCTCCTTGACCTTGTGGTAAATACCACCCCATGAAACACCCTCTCTGGCTTCTTCCCGCGCTGCTCTTCGCCTGGTCGGCCTATGTCCAATGGAACGATCCCGACCCGGTGGTGTGGATCCTCGCCTATGGCGCGGTGGCCGCCTGTTGTGCACTCGCCGCGTTCGGCAGGCGACCGCGCGCCGCGATCACCGTACTGCTGGCGGGGCTTGTCGTCTGGATGCTCTGGCTGTCACCCGGCTTCGTGCAATGGCTCGGCATGGGTGCGCCCTCGATCGTGGAAGAGATGAAGGCCACGGCGCCGCACATCGAGGTGGTGCGCGAGTTCCTCGGCCTGCTGATCGCGGTGGCGGTGCTGGCCCTGCTGCGCTTCACGGGCAGGAAGAGGTAGGGACATGAACGTCGAAAGGCCCCCGCTTCCGCAGAGACCTTTCAACGCCTTGTTGCGCCGGTCTTTTCCAAGAACCAAACCTCCGTTGGACCAGCCTCTTCACTATGTAATGCCCCGGGGGGCGATGTGTCACGTTCGACAGGGGCAAACGTAGTCGGGGGCTGGCGCGCTACTTGTTAACACACTGAGAATGAACGTTAAGAACGGTTAAGGCAAACAGGGTGCGCAGGCTGTCCGATAGTTTCGCCGAGGTGGAAAAACGCTGGATCATCGGGCTGGTGGTGGCCATCACCGTGGCCTTGGCGGGCCTGATCGCGATCCAAGTGCACTGGATGCGCAGTACCCTCGCCGTGCGCGAGGCCCAATTCCACGCCAGCGCCGACAACGCATTGATCATGGTGAGCGAGCAGCTGGAGCGGCTCGAACGCATGCGCGAGCTGCGCAAGCACGCCGCAGGGCGCCGCCTGTTGCTCCGGCTCGACAGCCTCCGGCAGGGCGTGCCGCCCCTCCCCCCTGCCCCGCCTTTCGCACCGACCGACAGCGTGCCGCCCGCGCCGGTGACCGGCCTGCACGCAAGGCCCGACATGGCCAACGGTGACCAGGCCGACCTGGTGCACGACATGGTGCGCGCGATCCTGGCCTCCGAACTGCAACAGGACATCCGGTCGCGGATCGATCCCGCCCTGCTCGACTCCCTGCTGCGTGCTGAGTTCGGCGCCAACAACATCGCCGGCCCGTGGACCTACAGCGTGCACAACGCCAATGGGGAGGAGGTGTGGCGCCCCGATGAGCACGAACCCCGGCCCGCCGACACCGGCGATCCGCACAAGGTGCGCCTATTCCGCCACGACCTGGTGGGCCCCGCCTATTACCTGCATGTGGACCTGCCGGGCCACCACCGTGCGATCCTGCGTGGCATGCTGCCACTGATCGTGGTCTCGCTCCTGTTCACCCTCGTGGTGGTGGCTGCCTTCTACATCACCATGCGCACCATCTTCCGGCAGAAGCGGCTGGGGCGGATCCGCAGCGACCTGGTGAACAACCTGACGCACGAACTGAAGACACCGATCAGCACGATCGGGCTCGCGTGCGAAGCGCTCACCGACCCATCGGTACCCAAGACCGAGGAGCAGATGCGCACGTTCGTGGGCATGATCCGCGACGAGAACAAACGTCTGGGCGCCCTGGTGCAGAACGTGCTGCAAAGTGCCGTGATGGCCGATGGCCAGATGGTGCTGAAGCCCGTGGACCTGGACCTGCACGCGGTGATCAACGACGTGGTGCGTGCCAGCAACATGCAGGTATCGCGGCGCAACGGGCGCATCGAGGCCGAACTGAAGGCCGAGATCCACCATGTGGAGGCCGACCGCACCCACATGACCAACCTGCTGTACAACCTGATAGACAACGCGGTGAAGTACACCGAGCAGGAACCCCGGATCCGCATCGCCACACGCAGCGACAACGAAGGGGTCACCATCAGCGTCACCGACAACGGGATCGGCATACCCGCCGCCGAACAGCGCAAGATCTTCGACCGCCTGTACCGCGTGCCCACCGGCAACCTGCATAACGCCAAAGGCTTCGGTCTGGGCCTGAGCTATGTGCGCACCGTGGTGCAGCGCCACCATGGCCGCATCCGTGTGGAAAGCGCACCAGGCGCCGGTTCCACCTTCCATATCTTCATTCCGTTCGAACATGTCCGCTCCGATTAAGCTGCTGCTGGTAGAGGATGACGCCAACCTGGGCAACATGCTGGCCGAGTACCTGCGCGCCAAGGGCCACGATGTGGTGCTGCGCACCAACGGCCAGGAGGGCTGGGAGGCCTACGAACAAGGGAAGTTCGACCTGCTCCTGCTCGATGTGATGATGCCGCTGAAGGACGGCTTCACCCTGGCACGCGAGATCCGAGCGAAGGATACCACCACGCCCATCATCTTCCTCACGGCCAAGAGCATGAAACAGGACACCATCGAAGGCTTCCGCAGCGGCGCCGACGATTACCTGACCAAGCCCTTCGGCATCGAGGAACTGCTGCTGCGCATCGGGGCGGTGCTGCGGCGGACCAAGGGGGTGCAGCCCAAGCCCGAGGAGCCCGACCGCTACACCATCGGCGACAGCGAGTTCGACCCGCGCAAGCAGGTGCTGCGTACGCCCGTGAGCGAACGGCGCCTCACCACCAAGGAATCGGAGCTGCTGCGACTGCTATGCGCCCACGCCAACCAGGTACTGGAGCGTCGCGAGGCGCTGAATGAAGTGTGGGGCAGCGACAGCTACTTCAATGGTCGCAGCATGGACGTGTACATCGCGAAGCTGCGGAAATACCTGCGCGAGGATCCTTCGGTCGAGATCATCAACGTGCACGGCAAGGGCTTCCGCCTGGTGGTGAAGGACACGGGACGCGTGGAGAGCTGAAAGCCCCCCGGGGCGCTCTTCCTGCCACGGCTACAGGCTCGGCGTGCGGCCGCCGTCCACCGGCAGGTTGATCCCATTGATGTAGGCCCCTGAAGGTCCGGCCAGGAAGGCAACGGCATAGGCGATCTCCTCGGGCCTGGCGAAACGCCGCAGCGGGATCTCGCGCAGCATTTCTTCCGTGACAGCCTCTTCGCTGCCGGCCCCTGCGGCCTTGTTGCGGATGATCGCGGCCAGGCGCTCGGTGGCGGTGGCCCCGGGCAGCACGTTGTTCACCGTGATCCCAGCGGGCCCGAGCTCGTTCGCCAAGGTCTTGGCCCACTGGGCCACGGCGCCGCGGATGGTATTGCTCACGCCCAGGTTGTGCAGCGGGGCCTTCACGCTGGTGCTGATCACATTGATGATGCGGCCGCGCCCCTGCGCCTTCATGCCCGGCACCACCTCGGTCACCAAGGCTTGGTAGGCGAGCAGGTGCAGGCGGAAGGCCTGTTCGTACGCGGCGATCGGCGCGGTGTGTGCCAAGCCCGGCGGAGGACCACCGGTGTTGTTCACCAGAATATGGCAGGGGCCCGTGGCGGCGATGTGCGCATGCACCTTGGACTGCAAGCCTGCGGTATCCAGCATGTCCACCGCGATGAGGTCATGCTTCGCGCCGTGCGTGCGGTCGAGGTCGGCCAACACTTGTTCCAAGGCGACCGCGTCGCGAGCCAATACCGTGACACTGGCGCCAAGCCGGGCAAGTTCCCTCGCCACGGCACGCCCAATCCCCTGTGTACCACCGCATACCAATGCCCGATCACCTGACAGCCCTGTATCCATGTGGCCAAATGTAGCCGCGCCTCGGGCGCGATGGATTTGGCGGGGCAGGATGGATCCCGCAACTTCGGGGCGTCCTAACCAACACCCAACGAACATGAGAGCACGATACTCCGCGCTTGCTGTGGCAGCAGCAACGGCACTGCTTCCAGCAGCGCTGGTGGCGCAGACAGCCAAAGGGACGACTGCACAAGCCGACCCGGCGACCCGCTTCTTTGCCACGGCCCCATGGGCCACGTCCGGGCCCTCGCACATCATCGACCAAAGCGCACCCCTCGGGGGCGGCCCGGCCAATGATGCCTGTGGCAGCGTTACCCCTGAGGCCCTTGCCATCGGTGGATCCCTGACCTTCACGGGCAGCACCACCGGCGCCACCAACACGGGTGATTATGCTCCCGGGTCCGTTTTCCTGACAGTCTCCGGCCTCGACCACCCCACGGTATGGCACGCCTTCACCTTGAGCCAGACCGCCGATGTGACCGTGTCCTACTGCAACACCAACCCCGGCTTCAGCAACGTCTGGGCCTTCCTGGCCCCGAGCTGTCCGGCCGATGATGATGCCATCATCGCCTCGGTGGTGAACTGGGAGCTCTGCGCCGAAGAGAACATCACCATGGTCTTCCCCTCCCTGGCCGCTGGCACCTATTACCTGCCGGTGATGTACAATGCCACCGACGCGAACGGGCCATATTCCATCGAGGTGTCGGCCGCCACGTTCAACCCGTACTGCGCGACCTGGGTCAATATGCTCAACGCCGTGGAACCCATCTGCCACGTCCAGTTCGCAGGCATCGACAACACCAGCTGCAGCGCGGTCAATTGCGGTCCTGCTCTCGAGGACTTCACCAACACGCCCCCTGCTGAAGTTGTCGCCGGGCAGACCTACGCGCTCTCGGTTTCCGGCAACACCGATGGCAACTACAACAACTACATCTCGGTGTTCTTCGACTGGGACCAGGACGAGGTCTTCGACACCGGTTATGGTGTCGGCGCCATCGCCAACACCAACTGTGGGCAGACGGCCACTGCCCAGATACCCATCCCTGCCAACGTTCCTGCAGGCACCTACCGCATGCGGGTGGTCAAGATCTATGCGCAGGTCTCCGATCCCCCGAACTACCCCGCCGATCCTTGTTCCGAGTACAGTTATGGCCAGGCCGAGGACTACTTGGTGAACGTGAGCGAGAGCGGCGGTGGCCCGGCCAACGACGATTGCGCCAA
>Ga0207868_1000080_pt1 | contig 126905 bp, 71 predicted proteins | sample Passage237B_FD_187370 | JGI IMG/M metagenome (GOLD analysis project Ga0207868, IMG submission 187370) | Cellulose adapted compost microbial communities from Newby Island Compost Facility, Milpitas, CA, USA - Passage2 37B (SPAdes) (version 3) ...
TGGCCGCCTCCTTCCGTAGCGCGTCCAGATACGATCGCTCACCAGCGAGCCGATCGAACCGGTCAGCAACCCGCACGCGAAATTCAGACTCGTGATGAAGCCGATGAGCGCCGGATCGTTGGTGAACTTCCGCAGCGAGAACACCATCGCCGACTTGCTGAGCTGATTGTGCACCTCATAGCACATCCAAGGCAGCAGAATCACCGTGACCGCGAGCCACGACACCTTCGGCTGTTGCGTTAGGATCTTCCTCATCGCGCCCCCCTCCCCGAACGCAGATGAGGGAAACGCCGCGGTCGTGCCCCGGCACATATTGCGGAGCCATTGACCTTAGGGGTGGAAAGTATCACGGTGTTGGTCTCTGCGGCGGAAAATACATGAGGTGGCGCGCAATACCACCGGCTTCCTATTCGTCCGGATGCATAACAAGGTAATTCGGCTCGGACGCCAACGCCAGTCACCCACGGACGCGGCCCCATTTTTCCATGCGCAACTAGGGAGTCGCAGCATGATCTTGAACCAACACACCTCCGGGCGGCGGGTATCCGGCAGCCGCATCGTCGATCACCAGCACCCAATCCGGTCCGCCCCACTCTCGCCGTGTGCGTTGCTCGGCGGGCCTTCGATAACGACCCGTATTGCGGGTCTCGCCAATCGACCGCGCTTCACCGGTCCGCGGATCAAACCACCACGCGCGCAAGCGCTCACCCGCAATCACGGAGGTATCGATCTCGAGCTCTCGTGACATCGGCAGATAGACCATGATGGTCGTGGCATTCTTTTGCCCGACGCTTCCGTCGCGCGTCACCTGCACGTGGTCGGTGTCCATGCCGAGATCTTTCACGAGGCTCTGGTCGGGGATCCGCGACAAGAACGGTCGCGACTCGAGCAACGCCCGCAGGTGCTGCATCTGACCGGCACCCGGAGCGCTCAATCCCTCCTGCCAGCCTTTGGAAACGTCCAGAATCGGCGCGTCCTGCCCCGGCCGATACACCTGCCACACGCTGTGATGGCCATAAGTGTGTCCAAACGCCCCGGCGAACACCGCCCAATACGCCGCCTTTCGCACGTCGTAGTCCGTGAAACACGGATTCGCCGGATCGAACGCCGCCGGATGCTCTTCATAAGCCGGCTCCGCATCGAACACCGGCCGGACCGGCTGTGCCTCATACTCGCGCTCGATCATCTGCCAGTTGCGCGTCGAAAACCGCGCATGGCCCGACTGGATCAAATTGAAGTCCAGCCATGGCGCGTCGCGCCAGTATCGCGCGGCCGAAGCGTAGCCCTGGCAGTGATACGTCATCAGCGAGCGCGTATCGTGCTTCCGAATACCCGCGGCGAGCGCGTTCCAGATGGCTTCGTGGCCGACGGGGCTGCGATCGCCTCCGAGCATCCAGATCACGTTGGTTCTTTCGCGATACCGCCGTCCGAGAAATTCGCCATACCGGCGGGCGTTCTCGGCGTTGAACGGATGGTAGTTCTTGAAGCGCGGGTGAGGTTTGTCCTCCACATGCGATCCCCACGTCGGCAACAACGCCACGTAGAGCCCGCGCTCTTCCGCTCGTTGCAAGGTGTAGTCCACCAATTCGAAGAACGATTCATTGGGCCGCGCCGGGTCCAGAGCGTGCAGCGGCAAATTCCCCTCGCGATTCGGCGTCTCGAGTCCATCGAGTTCCTCCAGGATCACGCATTGCACCACCGTGAACCGTTTCGCCGCCCGATCGGCGAGATAGCGATCAATCTCCCCACGGTCCATGCGATAGAGCATCTGCCACGCAGTGTCTCCAAGATAGAAGAACGGGACGCTTTCCTCCGCTACGAGGAAGCGCCCGTTCTCGCTCAGCGCGAGCCGCGGCAACGCTGCCGTTGCCACGGATACGAGAGCGAACGACAGAAGGAAAACACATCCGGCCGGCGAAAACGACCGGCGGCAACCCTCCGCCCTGTCGTTTTCCGGATTCGGTTGGTTCTCCTTCATCGCTGACTAAAAGCTGAGGGTGGCCGTGAGCCGATACGTGCGAGGAACCGGCAGATAGATCGTGTAGGCCACGCCGTCGCGCAGCAGCCCGCGATCCTCGAAGGTCTGGCGAACCGCGCCGGACGGTTCCGCTCCCGCCACCGGCTGCGGATCTTGCAGATTGAAGAGATTGTCGATGTTGAGCTGCAGCTTGAGGCGAAAGCGATCGTTCAGCTTGCGATGGTAGGAGATCATCGCGTTCCCCAGGAAATAGTCCGGTGCGTAAACGGGTTGTTCGTCGGTGACTGTGCGATACGCGATTAACGACTTGCCGCGATATTGCACGCCGGCTCCAAACGCGAGTCCCTTGAGCGGCCCGTCATTGTTGAAGCTGTAACGGCCAAAGAAGTTCGCGGTCGTTTCGCGATCCTGGAACGGCGAACGCCCTTCAGGCGCCGTAAGCACCACCATCAAGTCGTCGAGGGCCTGAATCAGGCTGCCGACGGTCGAGCCGGCCGGCACGCCCGGCTGTTCGATCGGAGTGCTTTGGTCGGCGGCGAGCCAGGCGGCCCGGTTCTCCGCCAGATACTTCTTGCCCCACGGGAAAAGTCGGCTGCTGACGGTTTCCGCATTCTTGAAGTTGAACGTAAGCGTGATCTGCGGCGTCGGATTGGCGGTGAGCTCAAACTCGTAGCCTTCGCTCTGCAGGCTGCGCGTGTCGCGGCCGCCCAGGTCCACCGTTTGACCGATCGCGCTCCAGATCGCTTCGGACCAAACGAAGAAGTTGCCGTCCATCGCGACGTTTTGGTTGGCGTCCGCCGTCTCATACCAACCAAGCGACGCACCGATCTTGCCATCGAACAGCCAGAATTTCACGCCGGCATCCGTGCCTTCACCGGAGCGATTGCCGATCGAGGTGAGATTGCCGATCGGGCCGATGACTTCGTCGGCGCCATTGTCCTGAAAATTGTTCGCGCGATTGTAGTAGAGCGACAGCCGGTTTGGCAGCACGTGGAACACCACGCCGCGCGTGAAGGTGTCGCCCTTCACCGAGCGGAGCAGTCCGCTGCGTTGAAAGCCCCGCACGGCAGTCGTGCCCGGTTCCGTCGCCGGCGTGGAATTATAGAGGTCCTCTTCGTCCGTCCTCCAGCCGAAGAGTCCGACGATGCGATCGTCCCACAGATAGTTCTGCATCGCGAACATCGAGGTCTGCGTCTTGTTGCGGCTCCACTCCCAGATGCGATTTTCGAGCGAAGGCTGCACCATGGCTCCGGATCGATTCGCCATCGGTCGCACCCCGGCCGACTCCAGCGCCGCAAAGGGATCGCCCATCCCACGGTCGACCTCGTTCGCCGCGAACGGATCGTAGTAATTGCCCCAGAAGATCCGGTTGTCGTTGTGGAAATACGCCGGCTGCGCCCGGGTCGAATGGATGTTCACCCAACGCCCGGTGCGACGCTCGCTCTCGTAACCTTTTTCCGAATACAGGGCGGCGAGCCGATGGTGGCCCAGAATCCGAGCCCAGCGCGAGTTCTCCAGCAGTTCTTCGAAATTGAGCGTGTAAGCGGCCGTCGCGCGGCGTTCCTCGCGGTAGTATTTCCGCCAGACGTGGCTGTCCTGGCCGAAGCCGCCGTTCGAGATGAGCACCGTCTTCCCGAAGTTCGGGTTTTGCGTCATTCCCGTTTGAACGCCGTTGGCATCGAAGGTCGGCAGGTAGGCGTTCGCGTCCTTGCGCACGCGATACGTCCCGAAGTTCATCGGCGAAACGACGTTCCGCTGCTCATACTCTCCGGACGCCGCGAGTTCGATGAAGAGGTTCCGTCCGATCTGCTGCTCGATGAACACGCTGCCCACCTTCGCGTCCGAGTTGCTGCGCGCTCCCGCGCCGAGCGGGTTCGCGTTGCGCGGCACGACGCTGAAATCGAGCACATTCGGCGGAGTGTTCAGACCCGGGATCGTCGGCGTGGCGCCGTCCGACCAGCGGAATTGCTGCGTGCCGGCGTTCCACACGAACTGATCCGCCCACACGCCGTCCGACATGAAAACGATCGCTCCACCCGCGGCGTTTACCGTTCCAGCGGGAGCCGTGCCCCAAGTGGTCGCGGTGTGCGCGCCTGGCGAACCCGCGAGTTCCCATCCCAAGTAAGCTTCGAAAGGCGTCCACGGGCGGGCCCGGTTCTCCGAAATGTCCATCCGTTCCGCTTCGAAGCGAAGGGTGGTTTTCTGGAACGGCCGCCACGTTCCGGCGACCGCCCCGCCCTTCTTGTCCTGGAACTCGAAATCACGGTAGCCCTCTTTCTCCTGCCAGAGAGCGTTTACGCGCACCGCGGCTTTTTCGCCGACCGTTTGGTTATAATCGAACGACGCGCGTCGCTCGCCAAAACTTCCCGTCGACAATTGCACCGAACCAAAATCGCGATCCGTCCGTGCACTCTTGGTCGTCGAGTTGATGATACCCGCGGGCGAGCCGATACCGAAGAGAACGGAGTTCGGGCCGCGCGAGAAATCGAGTCGCTCGGTGTTGTAGAAATCGACGTTCAATCCCGTCGCCATGTAATTGCGCGCCCGGCCCGCCCCCGAGATGCCGCGCATGCGGGTTTGGAAGTTGTTTTCGACAATGCCGTTTCCGGTCGTGTCGTAATCGGTCACCGTATTCACCGCGAACTCGAGCGCATCGTTCACCGTGACCGCCCCCAGATCATCGAGCAGTTCCTTCGTGAAGACCGAGATGGGTGCGGCGAGATCCTTCAGATCGGTGTTGAGACGGCTGCCGGCGAGCGTGCTCGCAGCCGCGTAGCCTTGGTCCTTTTGGCTGCTCACCACGAAGGTGGAGAGCTCGACGATGTCACGGTCACGGTCGTCGGAATCCGGCGCGGCGGATTGCGCGAAGACGGACAGATTCATTGCGGTGGTGCCAAGTGCCACTGCGCTCCAGCTCCGGAGCCAGCGCGAAGTAAGGGAAGAGTTCATGGTTCGCGAACGGGGTTTTGGTGTGTTTCGGCAGGAAAGCGGCCTGCCGTTCCTTCACGTAGGTCGCCTCCCAGTCCCCGCCAACGACGTGAAATCTGATCCTGTTTAGATTCTCGTGCACGCGCGACGGATCCGCCTGCGCACGGGACGCGCCGCCGTGTCAGCGACGCCGGTCCGGCAGAGTCAAACCTTCGTGCCAGTGCGGCTCGATAAGGAGCTTGCGCTGCACCTTGGGGATACCCCACTCGTCCTCGCTCATCGCGGCAACGAGCGCATCCACTCCGACACTACCGATGTTGCTCGTTTCCCGTTCGACTCCCGTCAGCTCGGGCGACTCGTCGACCACCACGCCGAGTCCTGCAAACGCCACATCGCCGGGCACTCGACGCCCCGTCGACAGAATCCATTCGTGAACGCGCGAGATGAAGCCGATCACGACCTCCGGTTTGTAGCGGTCGAGCCATCGCACGAAACTGTCGCGATCACGATGATCGCTCGTGAGCAGCGGGATTCGCTCCGAAGCGCGCAACCAATCCTGTTGCGAGGCCAGCGATGCCCCCAGGCGCGCGGCGTCATCGAAGGCGCGCGGCTGGTGCGACAAGATCGCCCCGCCCACCCGGCGATAGCCGCGATCGATCACCGTGCGCCAAACGACGCGCGTCGCCTGAAACGTATCCGGTGCGACGGTGTGAAACGGCACTTCGATCCATCCCACGTCCAGACACACGACCGTGAACTTCTCCGCCGGAAGTTCGAGAATGCTCGGCCCCTCGATGTTCGCGAATTGCGGCACCATCAATCCGCGGATCCCGCGATGATGCAGCACGCGACTCGCCGCTCCGATCGTCGCGTAGTCCGCGAGATCGAAATCATTCAGGATATAACCTCGCTCTTCCGCCCGCTGTTTCGCCGACGCCAGGAATCGGCGATGCGTGTCGTGATTTTCCATGCGGCTGTCGACCAGATACGCCAGCGCCGCGCCACTGCCTGTCTCATGGCCCGCCCACCGCTGCCGTGCCAGCGTCGCGAGCGCCGGGTCGGGGCGATAGCCGAGCTTTTCCGCCATCTTTCGCACCGCGCTCCGCGTCGCCTTGGCGATGCTCGGATGATTGCGCAGCGCCAGCGAGACGGTCGTTTTGCTCAGTCCGAGGCGCCGCCCGACGTCTTGCTGAGTGACCCGTCGCTTCATTGATCCACGGCCCGCTGCCTCACTCGCGCGATCGAACCGCGTTGGATTTTCTCGTCGCCCGAGCCGCGGGCGACTTGGGGCGCGCCGCGGTCTGTTTCCTCGGCTCCGGCGCTCGCGCCAGCAACGTCGTTCCTTCGTGCCACTCCGGCTCGAGCAGCAGCACCTGCTGCGCCTTCGGCACCCCCCAGTTGTTATCGAGCATTTGCGCGATGAGGAAATCCACCGCGCTCCGCGCGATCAATTCCGTCTGCAAGCTCACTCCGGAATAGGTCTCGTGCGGCCACGCGTGAAGCGACGCGAGCCCGATGTCTTCCGGCACGCGATAACCCGCCTCGGTGAGCCATCGATACGGTTTCGCCGCGATCAGCGAAATGATCGCGTCCGGCCGATACTTTTCCACCCAGGCGAGGAACGCCTCCCGATCGCTGGGCGGACAAAGTAGAAACGGCACCCGGTCCGCTTCCGCCACCAGTTCCATCTGCTCCGCATACGACGCCCCCAGCCGCGCGAAATCGTCCACCGCCACCGGCTGATGTCGAAATATCGCCGCACCGATCCGCCGATACCCGCGTTTCACCACCTGCTGCCACGCGAGCCGCGCACCTTCGAACTTGTCCGGCGTCACGATATGGAACGGCGTGCGCAGCCAACCGATCGAGCAGCCGACGACCGTGAATTTTTCCCACTGAAAATCATGCAGGTCCGGATCCACCTCGGGCGGCATCGTCGGCAGGATCACCCCGCGAATGCCGCGGTTGAAGAGCACCTTGCTCGCGGCCGCCCCGTTCGGATACGCCGACAAATCGAACTCCACCAGATTGTAGCCACGCTCCTCCGCCCGTTTGCGCGCCCCCGCCAGATGTCGTCGCTGCAGTTCGAGTTCCGGCCGCTTCTTGTGCACGAGGTAAACCAGCGTGACGCCGCGATCGATTTCCTGATTGGCCCAACGATGCCGCGCCAGCATCGCGATCGCGGGGTCGGGTCGATAGCCCATCTTCTCCGCCATCTCGACGATCTTCCGGCGGGTTTCCTCGGGCAGACGCGGACTGCCTCGCAACGCCAGTGAAACGGTCGATTTGTCGAAGCCTGTTTTCTCCCCGATGTCGCGGTGGGTGACGCGTTGATTCATCGGGATGACAACCAGAGCCAAGCGCGTGGCTTGTCAATCGCCGCGCGCCGGCGCGCCCCGCTCCGCCGTCTCACTTCTTTGCGCTGAACGCTTCCCGCGCCAACTTCAACGCGTCCTCATCCGCGCCGAGATCGCGTGCCGCCTTGGCATACGGCAACGCTTCCTTCAGCTTCACCGCGCGCCCGCGCGCCGGCGAGTTCTCGGCCAAACGAAAGTCGCCACTTTGAGCCGCGACGAACCGCGGATCTTGCACCAAGGTCGCTTGACGACCAAACGCCCGCGACACCCCGTAACGCGACGTCGAATCTGTCGGCTCCGCGACCTTGGCCACCCATGGGAAAACCAGATTCCCCTCCACGCTCGCGTGCTGCACGGTCGCATTGTCGTCGTTTTCCTCCAACTGAACGCTGCCGATGCCAAACGCCCCGCTGTCGACGACGATGTTGTTCGCCACCGTGATCGCCTCGGCGACCGGCGAGCGCAGGTCGATACCGCCCGTTCCGCCCGCCCAGTGTCCCACCGCTCCATTTTTGACGAGGGTGTTGTGTGCAATCACGATGTCGCGACGCGGACCATCGAGCCCCCACCGCCCGAAATAAACGCCCGAGCCGCGCGTGCGGACGAAGACATTGTTGTGCACCCAGATCTTGCGCATCCACGCCCCTTCGCCTTCGCAGGAAAGCACCACGCCCCATTCGCAGTCTTCGACGTAGTTGTGGTCAAACGAGACGTTTTCGAGCAGGCCATACCACGCATCGGCATACAGCGCCTGGCGATGGACGCGCCGGACGATGTTGTGGTGAACGCGTCCGTCGCGCGACGCCTCTTTCACATCGATGCCTTCCTTGTGGCTGTCGTGAACATGGTTCCACGCGATTTCGAAATCCGTCACACCACCGAGCGAGATCGCCTCGTGAGGCGCTTCACGCGGCTTCGGCTGCGCCCTGTCGCGCATCTCGAGGTTGTTCGCATCGGTCACCGTGTTTCGCAGAATGCGAATGTGGTGCGTATTCCACGCTCCGATACCGCACGAGTGGGTGTGCGCCGTCCGGATGTTTTCGATGTCGATGTGATGGCTCGGTCCGCGCACAAAGATGCCCATCGCGAGCGAGTTCTTCAGCGTCAAATCCTCGAAGCGCACATACGACGGACCTTCCACGTGCACCATTCCGGTCCCGCCGAGCCGTGCGCTCACCTGTGGCGTGTGCTTCCATTCGCTGCCATCGATGATGACCTCGCCATCGCCTGCCCCCTTGATCACCACCCACGCCTTTTCGCGACCGCCCGGCCCGAGGCGCAACGGCTCCGTCAGTTTATACGTTCCCGCTTTCAACAGCAGCGTATCGCCCGGCTGCAGTTGCTTCACCGCATGATGCAACGAGGTGAATGGTCGCGCCCGCGTGCCGTCGCCTGGTTCGGTGACATCGGACGCCCCCGGGGCGGCGTAAAGCTCGCGCGCTTGCGCCGATGAAGCCACGGTCAGCAGACCGAGACCCAAAAGGACAAACAATCGCCGGGAAAACGTCAGGGAGGATATGGGTGACATAGGGTAGTTGAAAAATGACTACACACGCTGTCTCAGCGAACCGGCAGCGGAAGGAAGTCCCAGTCGAGCGTCATCTTTTCGGCCAACGCCTTCTTCAGCTCCGTTTCCACCTCGGCGTAAGCAGGATCGCCCGCCAGATTGGTCATTTCGGCCGGATCTTTCTCGAGATCGTAGAGCTCATACGTCGGCCGCGGTGTGAAATAGAGCTTCACGAACTTTTCCTCGAGCGTCCCTGCCGCGTGCGCCGCCGTGATCTCCTTCCAACTCGGCTGCCCCGCACTGTCGATCGGAGCCACCGGCGCGTTGGGGGTGCAGTTGTAGATCAACTTGTAGCGTTCGGACCGGATCGCCCGCGAGAGATCGAACGTCGCCGCCGACGTATTCGGGCGCATCCCGCCATCGCCGCCGTGCGGCCCGCGTTGTGCGAAGATATACCGCCGCGTCTCCGCCGTTTTTCCGCGCAACACATTCAAGAAGCTCACGCCGCTCATTTCCTTCGGCGCCTCTACGCCAGCCGCGTCCAGCATGGTCGGCGCGATATCCTCGCCCGAGATCAACGCCTTCGTGCTCGTGCCCGGCTCCACCACTCCCGGCCAGCGCACCAGCAAGGGCACCGCGATTCCCGGGTCGTGCAGGGCTCCTTTTCCGCGCGGAAAAGCCATGCCGTTGTCGCCCATGAACACGACGAGGGTGTTCTCGTCCAAGCCCCGCGCTCGCAGCACCTCGAGCACGCCCGCGATGTCCGCGTCGAGATGTTCGATTTCCGCGATGTGCCGCGCGAGGTCACTGCGCACGCCCGGCAGATCGGGCAGATGCGCCGGCACGTCGAGCTTCGACGCGTCCGGCAGACCTTGGGGCCCGCGCAACGTCCACACGTGATGCGGGTCCGAGAAATTCAGCCAAAAGAACCATGGCTGTCCGTCCGGCACTTTCTCCAGAAACGACGCAAGCTTCCCGCCAAAATCCTCCATTTCGCCCGGTTCCTGCGAATAGTTGAAGCGACGTTCGAAGCTCCGCAGATCATGCTCGCTGATCATGCCCCAGATGTTCGGCGTGCGTTCCGCGAACTTTTTCTCCGGACCATCGAGATGATGATAGCGTCCCGCGACGCCCGTGAAATAGCCCGCCTCGTGGCGCAACACATCCGGCAGCGTCACCACGTCCGGCGGGAGCGGTGCCGTAAACCTCACCATCCGCGCCGCCACCGGCGAGCGCCCGCTCATCAGCGACGCCCGAGAGGGCACGCACGACGGCGACGTCACAAACGCCCGATCCGCCCGCAGGCCTTGCGCCGCCAGTCGATCGAGATTTGGCGTGCGCACATCCTTGTTACCATACGCGCCGAGATACGGATAGCTGTGGTCGTCGGAGAGCAAAAACAGGATGTTGGGCTTCTTCGGGGAAGCATTCGCATCCGCTTTGGTTGCAGCCCGCGCCACCGGCAGCGAACAAAACGCCGCCAGCAAGCCGAGCACCGTCAGGGAGAGCCGAGTCTTTGGGGTCATGTGCGGTTCGGAATGCTCCACCCAACGAGCCCGCGCCCATCAAGCAAGTGCCGCCTTATTCATCCCGGCTAACAGCCGGCCCCCGCGTCACCAACGCACCCAAAGCGTCCGCTCACCACCCGTCGGAATCTGGCATGCCACTCGGCCCGTAGCCTCGTCGAAATCGCACGCGACGTCCTGCCCATCGCACTCCACCGCACGGGGCCGTTTTCCCGCCCAGCCCACGAACCCGCCGCCGTCCCGCAGGCGCACGCAGCACGCTTCGGTCCCCGCCCACGCGCACTCCAAGACCGCGCCCGTGCTGTTGAACTTGTCCGCCAATCCCAATGCGGCGAAGCCGTGCTGTATCGGCACAAACGATACCAACTCCCACTCCCATTCCGCCAAACGAAACGTCGCCGTCTCTTCGCGTCCGCACGTCCACACGAGACCGCTCCGGTGCGCCAAGCCCGCAAACGTCTCGCCGGCGAGCCCTTCGACGTCCTTCGGTGCCACGCGTCCCTCGATCGGTTCGCACGACGCCGCTGCCGCTCCTGGCCGATGCTGCACATTGAACAGCCCCACGATCCCCGCATCTCCGTTCCGGTTGAACACCTTGAACAACACCCGTTCGTTCCTCGGATCCGCAAACAGACTGTCGCGCGTGGGCCGGCCGGGTTGATCCGCCCGCAACACCGTTCCGTCCGTCAGCACGAGTTTCCTCATCAGCGCGAAATCATGCGCGCCGGGTTTGTCCGACACATACACCGGCCCGCCCGACACCGCGCGCGCCGCCGCGTGAAACGCTCCCGCCGCATGCGCCGATTGAAACATATCCCAATCCGGCAAAATGAACTCACCGAACCACAGGCTCGTGTGAGCGTTGTTCAACACATGCTCGCCGTGCGTCTCCGGTCTTGCCGGATAGAAGTCGTCCGATGTCCGCAACACCGTGGATTCCGCCGCAAGATACGCCGCCTCCATCGTGCACGACATGCAGTTGATCAATCGTCCGCCGAAGTGACGCCCCACCGACGCCTCCAGCGCCGTCCGATACGCCCGCGCCAGCGCCACCCGTCCGCCCTGCCCCGCCGACACCGCTTCGAGCATCGCCTGATTGTCGACTTTCACCCCATCCACGCCCTGCGCCGCGAGTGACCGGTGATAGCCATCATAAAACGCCGCGATCTTCCGCGCCGACGGCACGCCCACCACCGCCCCCCACGGCCGCACATTCCAACTCGGGTCCATCTTCAATATCCCCGGCCCAAATGCCCGCGCGACCGTCCGAGGCTCGTAGTTCGCCAATCGCTCTTCATCGAGCCCGCCCCAGTATCCCATCAACGCGTGCCACACGAGGAATCGCTCGATGCGAAACTCCTGCTTCGCCATCCACACGACCGACGCGAGATCGCCCCCGAATCGTTCGTTCGGCGCCAAACTCACCAGTCGCTCTTCGCCGCCCTCCGCTGTTTCCACCGATTGCCACCCGTCATCGAGAATCATCCAACGCGGCTGCACGCCACCCGCTGCAAACGACTCCAACCCCGCCCGAACCTGCTCCGCCGACACCTCGCGGTAAAACGCGTCCCACGTGCACCAGCCGAAGAGATCGACGAAGTCCGGCTCTTTCTTCTCCTCGCGCAGACGTCCGCCCCCCACTCGTCCTTTCACCGCCCGCGCTCCTCGTTTCACCAAGTCGAAAGGATCGTCGCCGAATCCAATCCACAGCGCCACGCCGCCCGTGGTCATCACTTGCGGATCACCCGTCTCCGCACACACGACGATCCCCTCCTCACTTCCGCGCAGCGAAAACCGCGTTCCACCGTCCAACAGCGGAGCCATCAGCACCAGCTTTCCGCCGTCCACCTCCATCAGCAGCCACTGCGTCTCCCACTCGACCTGCTCAATCTTCGTGCCGAACTGCGCCTTCATCCAGAAGGGCCGATGCCGAAAACCTCCCGTGAACCGCTTCAGTCCCTTCACGCGGCCCAGCCCGAACTCCTGATAGCACGCCGGTCGGTCGATCGATGTCCGTAGATACGCGCCGCCCTCCGCCTCCCGGTCCACGATCTTCCACTCCGGCCGCCACGTCTCGAACAACTCGAACGGATCGCTCCCGCGCAACTCGGTTTTCATGTCGACTTTTTCTCCGGAAATCCGCGCGGCAGCCGATCTGTCGGCGTCACATCCGACGTCTGTTGCAGCCAATCCAGCATCCGTCGCTCCAGTTCCGCGCGCACGGTCGCCAGCGCCGGATCCTGGTAACGGTTCACCAACTCCTGCGGATCCGATCGCAAATCATACAGCTCCGAAACCCCGAGCCGCCGATGAATCAGTTTGTGCGTCGCCGATCGCACCATCGTCGCCCGGCACACGCTCAGCGGCTGATCCTGCTGCAGCTTTCCTTTGGCGTAGTAGATGTTCGTCGGATCCTTGAAGATCGGATCCGAATCCACGCGCCCTTCGAAGTTCAACGGCTCATGCGGATCGTAACCGCCTTCCGCAAACGCGCACCGCTCCGAATCGCCCGCGGCGCCCCGCAACTGCGGCCCCAGATCGCGTCCAAATTGTGGATACGCCAGCGGGTTTCCCGCGAGCCCTAGCAATGTCGCCGGCAAATCCAGCAACTCCACCGGCTCGCGCACCACATGACCGCGCGCTCCGCCGGGCATTCGCACGATGAAAGGCACCCGCGTCATCGTGTCGTCGAGCGCGTTCGGCCACTTTTCCACCAATCCGAAATCCCCCGCCCAATCGCCATGGTCGCTGAAGAACACGATCGCCGTGTCGTCGGCGAGCCCCGCGGCTTCGACCGCATCGAGCAACCGTCCGAACAGCGCATCCACCACGCCGATCATCCCGAGATACACCGCGTTGATCTTTCGCATCAACGCCGGCTCCGCCTCGTCCAAGCGCCGGCTCTTCCGAATGAGTCGGTGAAAATCCGGCTTGTTCGGCAGCTCCGCCGGCCGCAGCGGCGGCAATAATTTCGGATCGATCAGATCATGCCACGGCGCCGGCGCATGATACGGCGGATGGGGAAACGAAAGACTTAGCCACATCGCGAACGGCCGTTTCGGCTTCGTTCGCAGATACTCGATCGCGCCGTCCACTGTCCGATAATCATTCAGTTCTTCGATGCGTCCCGCCGTCGCTTCGTAGAGAAAACTCGCATACCGCGGATCATCCGTCGGAAACGGATTTCGCCCGCTCGCTTTTGCCGCCGGGAGTGAACTGCGATCGCCGACACGATAATCGTCCACGCTTCCCGCAAACGCATCGGGCGAAAGCGTGTCGTTCTTCCCACCCCAGATTACCTCACAACCCGCGTCGCGAAATCCGCGCAGCAGATTCGGTTCATCGGCACGCAAGGGATTCCACAAGGTGCGATGCCCCCGCACGTGCGGATACCATCCCGTCATGAACGAGCACCGCGACGGCGTGCAAACCGGATGCTGAGCATGGCACTGATCAAACCGCACCCCTTGCGCCGCGAATCGATCGATGTTGGGCGTCGGCGCGAGCGGATGCCCATAGCAGCCGATCGACTCGGCCCGCATCTCGTCCGGGTTAAAGAGAATGAAATTCATCGCTCAAAATCCTTCGTTTCTCCGCAGCACGTCGCGCAACGTGATATCCACCAGCTTGAAGTCTTCCGGCTGCAAACGTGTCACCATCACGAAGCCGCGCATATCGAGCCCCACCAATCCGACCCGATAACGCTTCTCGTCCTCGAGTTCCTCCGTTTTCGGCAAAGGAGAGATACGGATCCTCGATCCTTCGCTTTTAGCGAGCGCGATTTTCATCTCCGCGCCCGACAGCGTCATCGTCGCGAGACGATGCCCAAACGAAAACGCCGCGAGATCGGCTATCCGTGTTTTTCCCGCGTGCTTCCAAGGCGCCCGTTCGCCCGACGCGTCTTCCTGCACCACGAAATCGCACCCCAACGCCCGCCGTATCCGCCCGGCCGCCCATTCATTCGCGTCACCTTCAATCGCCGGCGACTCCGCGTATCCACGTTCCCACTTCCACCGGCTGTCCATCCGCCGCGCCGCCACGAGCCGTCCTTCACCATCCGCCATCACAAAATCCGGCGCCGGCTCGCGGCTTGCATTCAGCGCCACCAGCACGCCGTTCGCGTCGTAAAGTGACGCATCGCTCGCCGCGACCCAGTAAACGAGTCGTTGCGGATGCTCCGGGTTGAAATGCAGCAGCCCAAACCCGCGTCCATCCCACGCCCATTTTTCCCCATCGCTCGCGCGTAACATGCCGGCCTTGTCGTTCACTTCGATCGGCATTCGCCCCGCGATCCGCGCCGCCAGGCTGTTCTCCGCCGCCGATCCCAGCAGGATCACATTCGTTTTTTCCAAGTCTTCCGCGGTCACCTCGTCATCCGTCTTTACGGGCAATCCGCCAAACATCATCAGCGGTCCCGACTCCGAAGTCCCCGGCGCAAATCGCGACCGACGACTGAGCTCCTCGGCCATCGCTTTCAATCGCTCGGTGACCTCCGCCGAGCCCTGCGTCCCATACACGATCATCAACGGCTCCCCATGATAAAGCGCCGTGGCTCCTCCGGGGAAATGCAGTCTGAAACTCGCTTCGTCCGGCAGCTCCGTCACCACTCGCACCGCCTCTTCATCATCGACCACGAACACGGCCTTCGGCAGCGGCGGCTCGATTCGCGCAATCGGCTTCGCATTCACCGCCACGATCAGCGGCCGGTCTAGATCCGCCGGCGATTGGTCCAACGCGATCTTTATCACCCGCGCATTTTCCATCTTCACATACAACGCATTGCCGGCGTCGAAACGCGCATCGATGCCCGCCGGCTTCCCCGACGGCCCCCACTCCTCCACCCGCGCCCAATACGCCCCGCACGCGAGTTCATCCGTCGCCGTGTAAATCACCCGTTGGACCGTTTTCGGCGACACACGCGCGCGGCCTTCGCGCCACGACCGCATCGCCGCCCGCCCCTCGCTCCAGCGTCCAAACTGATGCCCGAGCCCCGTCGTCTCCGCCAGAATCGCGGCTCCGCCCGCGTCGTTCAGCCACTGCACGCCCGCGCGCGCGCCCGACACCGGCACCACATAGTCGTCGTCGCTGTGCAGCGCATACGTCGGAAGGTTCAGCATGTTCTCCGTCGGCAGATGCGCCGCCGATCCCGCCCACGGCACCGCCGTCGCCCACCGATCCGGATGACGCGCCCCGAGCGTAAACGTCCCATATCCGCCCATGCTGCCGCCGGTCAGGTGAATCTCTTCCTCGACAATCCGCCAGTGACGTCGCACATAGTCGGTCGCTTCCAACACATCGACTTCCGACAGCTCGATATAACCTCCCGTGCGCCCTCGTCCGATGACGAACAACTCGAACACGGGCTCCCGCTGCGCTTCGCCCCAACGAGATCCATGCGTCCCTCCCGCCCCGTGCATGTTCACCACCAGCGGCCATGCGCGGTCCGGCGTATAAGAATCCGGGATACGCAAGGTGAACGGTTGCCCGCTTCCGTCGACGTCCGACCGATACGCCCACTCGATCGCTCCGCGCTGTTGCAGAAACGCATTCGCGTCCCCCGCCAACGCGGTGCGCCAACGCGCCACGCGATAGGCCTGCATCGCAATTTCGTTCTCGTCCGGCTCGTTCGCCGCCAGCGCCGCCTCAAGCTTCTCCGCCAAGTAGGAAAACCATCCCGATGTCGCTGACCACGCCGCGTTGATCTTCGACTCACATGCGAGCACGAGCTGTTCCTTGGCGAATTCTCCGCGCTCCTCCATCGCCAGAAAAGCCACCTCACCCGCCAACGCTTTCGGCTCCTCCGCGCGTGACAAAACCGCATACGCGCCTCGCGGCACTTCGAACAGCACCACTTCGCCCGACTTCATCTCCCGCTCGAACACAACTCCTCCGTCAGTCCCGCGCACCGTCACCTGCTGCATCAGCTCGGGAAACAGCGTCTCGTCATGATTCAGTCCCGCCGCGATCTCGATCCGCCATCGTCCGTTTTCCGGCAGGATCGAAGCGATCCGCGGCTGCACTTGCAAAGACCCCTCCAACGCTGCGCGGGCCTTCTCGCGCGGTAGCACTTCGATCGCGGTCCCCCAGCCGGGACCATTCTGCTCGATTTTCACCAACAGCGCATTTCGCCCACGCTTGAGATTCGCCCGAAAGGTTTCGTCGCGAAACCGCACGCCCCGCCCGCCCGGCACCCACGCCGTGTGCACCGGCTCGCCGTTGACCCACACTCGCCCGCCATCATCGGAGCCAAAGAAAAAAGTGATGGTCTGCTCTGTCGGCGAATCCAGCCAGGTAAAGAGATAAGCCACCCGACGCTCTCCTTCTCCATAGAGCTGCGTCAGGTCCGCAACTCCGTTCTCCCGCGCCACCAGTCGCTGCGGCGCTTCCACGCCCTCCACCATCGTTGCCGTCGAAAACACCGCCTTCCGCTCGCCTCCCACACTCGTGAGGAAGTCCCGCGCGAAGCCCGCCCGCGTATAGCCTTCAGGACTCGGCCGCTCCAGCCGCTCGCTCGGGAATGGTCCCACCACCAGCCACTCGCGCACAAAGAGATCTGCCGCGTCCGGCTTCAGCAAATATACCGGCGCCTCCGCCGCGGCGACGCAGCGGAATCCGACCGAAACAACAACACCAAGAAAACTCCGCCAACCGACCCGAGAGATAAAACGCCGCACGGACATCGACACCGCGCGAATGTTAACCGTTCGCTCCTTCGCGCAACGCGCAGCGCGTTCATCGTGTTGAATATGTGAGTTCCGCCGCTCCGCTCCCTGCGGATCGGAATCCTCCCCAGTCAACCGGAGGAATTTCACCCTGTTGGCGAACTCCCCCAGATCGGCTTTCCTCTTCCGCGATGCGACGCTCCCCGAAACGCTCACGGTCTGCGGCGCCTCACATTCCCCTTTAGAGCGAAGGTCGATCTCTCTCTCGATGCGCGCCACACTTGCCGACATCTCCGGCCAGACAGGCTATTCCAAATCCACGATCTCGATCGCGTTGCGCAACGACCCCCGCCTCCCGGCCGCGACACGTCAGGCGATTCAGGAAGTCGCAAAGCGGCTCGGCTACCGCCCCGACCCCAGCCTGTCCGTCATCGCCGCCGCACGCTGGCGTCGCGCCGAAGGTGCATCGGGCCTCACCCTCGCCTGCTTGCTCGACTCTCAAACCCCCGCGCCGCGCGTTCTGCGCGCCTATCTCGATGCCGTCGCCGAGCGCGCGACCGATCTGGGTTACGTCGCGGCCCGTTTCGACCTTCGCGCTTACCCCAATCCCCGCGCTCTTTGCCGCGTGCTCGTCCAGCGCGGCGTTCGCGGCGTCTTGGTTCCGCCCGTCTACACTCCGGAGCTCCTTCGCGACTTCGACTGGTCGCTCTTCGCGGGCGTGAACTGCGGCCAAGGCCTTTGGCGTCCGCCCTATCACGTGGTCAACACCGACGTCTTCGCCGCCGTCCAGATCGCTCTGCGCGAATGCCTCACCGCCGGCTATCGTCGCATCGGTGCGGCCTTGTTCGTCCACCGTTACTCGGCGGATGATGACGCGCGTCGCCTCGGCGCCGCGTTTCTCGAGATTGCTCACATCACCAGCGAACGCGCGGAGATCCTTCCGCTCGAGTCGGCGCCCGAAGATCGAACGGCATTTCTCGACTGGGTGTCGCAAAAGAAACCGGAAGCCATCGTGGCCCTGCACTCCGGTGCCGCACGCTGGCTGCGCGAGGCGGGTTATCGAATCCCTCAGGACATCGCGGTTGTTTGCCTCGGCGACACACCTCACCCGGAGCTGGCTCACATCAATCCTCAGCTTGCCGATGTCGGCCGAGTCTCAGTCGAAATGCTCGACGTCGCCCTTCGCCACAACGAGATCGGTCCGCCCGCCCGCCCGCGCGTGGTGCTCGTCACGCCAGAATGGATACCAGGCCCAACGCTCGGACACGCCGCGACGTGAGCGGACCATCATGGTGGTGCGGCTGAATCTCCGCACCACCTGTCCTCACTCGCCTAGAACGAATACGTCGCGGTCAGAAAGATCTCGCGCGGGTTCTTGTAGAGAATCGTCCCGCCTTCCTGGTCATAGGCCTGCGAAATGATGCCCACGCGTTGCACCATGTCGTTCTGGAAAACATTGCGCACGTTGAGCTGCAGCTTCAGCTCGCGCCGATCCCGCAGTTTCCACCGATACCCGGCCGTGAAATCCGCGGTGTAGTCTGCCTTGCCTTTGTATTCTTCGATCACGCCGTCACCGTTCGCGTCGTCGTAACCGATCACCGAGGGCCCGAGGTAGCGCACGCCGCCGCCGATCGAAAGCCCCTCGAGACGCGTCCCGGCCGCGAACTCGTAGTTCGTGAAGAGATTCGCCGTGTATTCGCTCTCGCCCAACTGCCGCTGCCCGTCGCGCACAAACGAAACCAGGATCGGATCGATCGTCGCGATCGCTTGCGCCACTTGGCCATTCGGGTCCAACGGCCCGCCCGATTGCGCCAGCCACTCGTCGCGTTTCTCGGCGTAGAGCGCTTTGTAGTTCAACCCCTGATTCGAAAGCACCGTGCGCTTCTTCGCCGCGTTGAACGTCAGCCGCCATTGATCGGTGAGATTCGCGGTCAGCTCGAACTCGTAGCCCTTGCCTTGCGTGTCCGTCGTATCCTGAAACGCCGTCGTGTAGGCGCCCGGCTTGAGCAGGTTCACGATCACCGCCGTCTGCGTCACCACCGTGCCGAACCAGAAGAAGGTCCGATTCAATTCGGCCGTTTCATAATAGCCCGCCGAGCCTTGCAGCCGTCCGTTCAGCAAGCGGAAACGCAGCCCGTAGTCTGTGCCCTCGCCCGAGCGCGGCGGAATCGCCGTCAACGACCAGCGTCCGTCGCTGCCGATCGTCGGCACCATGTTCGACTGGTTGTTGAAGTTCTCCGACTTGTTCGCGTAGGCGTAGAGTCCTTCGACGATCTTCAACGTCGCGCCGTAAGTCTTCGTGTTGCGACCCGCCGGCGGGTCGAAGGGACCGTAATCGCCCGTCACATAGAAACTCCCCCGCTCATCCTGCGCGCGTCCCGCCCGCCGCCGCGTCTTGAATTCGTCATTGCGCAATCCGCCGATCAACGTGAGCCGATCACCGAGGAAGCGGCTCACCATCGAAATCTGTCGATAGTCCTGCCGCACGATCTCGTCGCGCAACTGCCCGCCCTGCCAGACGAGAAAACCGATGTCCGTTCCCGGCGCTTGGTTCGCATTGTCGCGCGCGGTGTATTGCGGCGCATCGCCCGTATTCAAATAAACGCGACGATAAACGCGGTGCGCGTCGTTCGTGATCGGCAGGTTCGGCGCCGCGGTGCGACTGAAATCCGTCTGCCGCGCCGTCGCCGACGTCGAGTTCTCCTCGCGCCGTCCGAGGAGCCCCGCGATCTGGTGCTTGCCCCAGACGTCGCCAAAATCGAACTCGTAGGACGCCGTGAGTCGGTAGTCGTCGGAGTGCAGCTCCTGATGCACTTTCTGCCAGTTGCCCTGCACGAAGGGCCGGCCCACATTCGGATTCGGCTGTCCGTTCGGCAGTTGTTCGTTCGGATCGATGCGCACTTGATACGATCCTCCGCCGACGCCGCCTTGAATGAGAAACGGACGGTTCAGGTCGATGGTGTAATCCATCTTGTTGTAGGCCGCCTCGATGAAGAGCTTATCGAAGAGCCGCTGCTCGACGAAGATCGAGTAGTTCCGTCCGCTCGTGTCATTGCGATCGTCCGGCCCGTTGAAGTTCTGATGCCGCATCAAAGTCGGCTCGAGCACGCTCCCGCGATCGGTGTTCGTCATTGCCATGCCGGTCCAGTTCATCACCTGCCCCGAGCTCGTGTCGTAGATCAGGATCGGGATCGTGCCCATGTTCGCCACGGTCGTGTCACCCGTCGGAAGCGGTCCGCGCGCCACCGGAATCGTATTGCCCGACCAGCCCGAGTAATAGTCGAGCAACGGAAACCGTCGCGCGATGTTGCGATCCTGGTCCAGCCGCTCCGCATCGAACCGGATGGTCGTGTCGCGCCACGGCCGGAACGTCACCGCGCCGTGGATACCGCGCCGCTTTGTGAATCCGTAGTTGATCCAACTGTCGCTTTCGTCCCAGACGGCATTGATGCGCGCCGACAACTTTTTGTCCCAAAGGATCTGATTCCAATCGAGCGTCGCACGATACGCGTCGCGCGTGCCCACGCGCCCGCTCACCGTGCCGATGTTGCCATTGAAGTTCGCGCGCTTCGTCGTGGTGTTGACGATGCCGCCCGGCGTTCCCGTGCCGAACAGGATCGAGTTCGGCCCGCGCGCGAAGTCGAGCCGCTCGACGTTGTAGGCGTCGGACGCCACCGCCCACGGAAAGAAGTTCCTCGTCGCCGTGCCCGACACAAAACCGCGGAAGCTCACGCCGGTGTTGCCGAAGATGTTCGCTTCGAAGTTCGCCGACGGAGAGTTCTGGAACTGCGGCGTCGCGTTCAGTGCATACAGCGACGCCTCCATCACGTCGCCGGCCGCGATGTCGTTCAGAAAGTCGCGCGTGAACACCGATACCGCCGCCGGCGTGGTCAGCAGGTCCGTGTTCAAACGGCTGCCCGCGAGTGTGTTCGTCGCCACATAACCGCGATCGCGCGTCGTGCTGACCGTGAACGGCGACAGTTCCACGATCTCCTCATTTGCCGCCGCAGGTTCTGTCTGCGCGCGAGCCATCGATCCAACACTCAGTCCAAAAACGGCTGCGACCGACCGCAGCGTGCGGGGGGCAAGGAAGTGCGACATAGGAATCCTGAACGGTTTGTGGGGGATGCGTCAGCAGATGCGCTGACGGTGTATCTCGCAGGTTCCGCGACCTGCCCCGGTCTTCAACGCCCGCCCCGTCGAAACCGTTCGATAGACTACCCTAGCGTATGCGGACGCTATAAAGCCCCGGGCGCCCTATACGGGTTCAATCGGCACTCTCGCCAACGATATGCCGTTCTGGAAACGGGGTCGGCCTCTGGCACCCGCGCGCCGTGACAGGCTCTATTAGTTTCCATGGACACTACGTATTCGTCCGCGACGTGAGGAAGCAACTCGGTGAACTACAACGGACCATGCGCGAGTCGTGCGTTGTCTCTGCACCGCCGCCCAGAAATCCGACGATGATATCTGAATCCTGTCCGCTCCTATTTGTTGGCGACTCGCTTTAAAATTCCGAGTTCCTCGACCGCGCAGAAAGACTAAGGCTCTTTCCGTCGCAGAAAGCAAAGTTCCCCCAGGCTGCCGATCCGAATGAAACTCGCGCGCGTCACGCCACGCGCGCAGCCATCGCGGATTCCCGATACGTTTTGGGGCACATTCCCATCTCTCTCCGGAAAAGCCGGTTGAAAAATGAAAGCTGCGTAAACCCGTTGTTCAGTGCGATTACGCTTATCGCGTGAGAAGTGGAGCACAGCTCTTCGCAGACCGCACGGAGACGCACATCGTTCAGATAAGTGGTGTAGCACATCTTGGTATGCATCAAGAACTGCCGGCTGAACGTCGTCCGGCTCATGCTAGTCACCCGCAACAGGTCCACCAACGCAATCGGCTCTCGGTAGTTCGCGTGGATATAACTCTGCGCGCGACGAATGGCCTCGTGCTGCTCATTCACCCCCGTCAGATCAAATGGTCGAGCGGCAACCAGTCGCACGTCCTCAGGATTCGCATGCAACAACTCGTGCCAGAGTTCGAACAGCCGGCCGAGCCGCTGCAGCCCCGTCAAGTTGATCAACTCTTCAATTCGCCGGCAAGCGAGTCGTCCGGAAGAGCCGCCCACTCCCAAACCTCGCAGCGCTTGATCCGCTAGCAATCTAAGCGACTTCAATTCATTGATGTTCGCAAAAGGGTGAGCCGTCGGAAATTCCCACAGAATCGATATCCCTTCCGAACCGCGTGGATGATGCCAGTAATGCGGAATATTCTCCCCGAGCACGAACAACTCCCCCGTGTCGAACCTCTGCAAACGATCGGCAACGAAACATGTGCTCGTGCCACGCAACACGGACGTCAGTTCAATCGCGCTGTGATAATGCCAGCGCGCGCCAAATGCGGGCACCCGCTGCACGTCGCTGCGCCCCTGAATGATCTGCACACATCGATCGTCTCCGCTCCACCGCTCAATTCGAAAGAAACTTCCATGGCCAAAATCGATTGTTTCACGAAGTCGCGACATAGAGAGACGAGGTATTGTTCTAGTCCGATTTAGCAGACATCGCACCAATCACGGACACATAACGCTTGACGGCACCGAGTGGTCATCGGTGACGCGCCAACGAATAAAATGTTCGGCAAGCTCCATTCGCCGGCAGCGCCCACTCGATCACGGAATGCGTTGTTCGTCCTGCCCATCGTGAAGTCTTGATCAAGCGCGATCTCCAAAACTCGAGGCGAAGTAGGCACGAAACGGCTGAGTGGCCCAAATGAGTCGGTGTTTGCCATTCCGAGACAATTACCCAGCGAAGCGGCGATACAACGCATTCGGACCGCAAGCCTCCATGAGCGACTGGTTCGTAGAAGGGAGACGGGGCTCGCAACCGATGGTGCGTCAGTCGAGCAAAGGCTCGCCGCGGGTATGTTTTCGGAGCATATCGGTGTCCAACGTCAGCCCCAAACCAGGGCCGCTGGGAATTGCCAGCATACCATCCTGATCGAGCTTCCAATCGTCGTCGGTGATCTCGTCGATAAAGGGAGAGCCGGTAAGATACTCCACCAAGTCCGTTCCGGGTATCGCCGCCGCGAGATGCAGGTCTGCCGCGAGCCCGACCGCGGTATTCCAACCGTGCGGGATGAAACGAATGCCATGCTCCTCCGCCGCCCAGGCGATGCGCCGCTCTTCGCTGATGCCTCCGACCTTCGTCACGTCCGGCTGCACAATATCGAACGCACCGCGTTCGATCCACGGCTGGAAGGCTTGGCGGCGCGTCAACACTTCACCTCCGGAAATGGGCACCGGTGAATGTTCGCGCAGCTTGATGTAGTCCTCCAACGCATCTGGCACGAGCGCTTCCTCGAACCACTGCACGTCGTAGTCAGCCAGCATGCGTGCGGTGTTGATCGCCCACTTGTATCCATTATTCCAATGCGCATCGCTGCCGCCGGCATCCACCATGAGCCGTGACTCGGGGCCGACCGCTTCGCGCGCCGCCGCCACGATGGCGCGATCGACCTTAGCACTTTGCCGACCGAACGGTCCCCAGCCGATCTTGAACGCACGAAAGCCTTGCGCCTTCACGGCGAGCAGCCGGTCTTTGAGTTTCTCCGGCTCGTCCATCAACAGCGACGCATACGGCTGCACGCGTTCGCGATGGCGGCCGCCCAACAACCGGCTCACCGGTTGTCCGGTGGCCTGTCCGAGCAAATCCCAGAGCGCGATGTCGATTCCGCTGATCGCATGGGTCAGTGAACCGCCTCGGCCCAGCCAGAAGCTGTGCTGGTGGAGTTTTTCGCTCACGCGCTCGGGTTCCAGTGCGCTTTCGCCTCGATACAACGGTTCGAGCACGGCGAGTGCAGCGCGCACGAGCGCGTCGTTGGTAAACACGCTGCCGAGCCCCACCGCACCTTCCTCCGTATGGACCGCAACCAGCGTGTGAACACAGTCGTCGGGCCGCAGTTCGTTGCTCCAGCCACCTTCGGGTGTGGCGCCGCACAGGCCAGCGCATCGGATTTCGCGAATCTTCATAGGGTATGAACTAGCGCCGGTAACGTGGGCGCTGAAAAAGTTTGGCAACGGGCGCAAACGGCACGTTGGCGTCCAGAGGGAAAACCGGCCGCCGACAACGCGTGTGGCCCAGGCTCGCCAGGTTAGCACTCGTCGAACCCGGCGCATCGACGTTCACCATGCGCACGCACCACGCCTCATACATGTGATGCTGGCAGTGCGGCGACTTGACCACCACCGCGTCGAAATCCTGCGGATCGCGGCCATGAGCATAAAACAGCGATCGATCATAGAGGTGCACGCCACGGCTCGTCACCACGAGCGTGATGTTGTCCGCTTCGAGCACCGCCGTTCGTCCCGCCTGCCAAATGCCGCCAAAGGATTCACTCGGCACGCGTCCATCCGATAGCATGCACACGCGCGCTTCGATCGGCAGCGGCGTAAACCGGCCGGGATCGCGCGTGCCTCCGATCGTCGTCGAAATCGTCGCGCCCACTCCCGCCTCGAACGCTTGCGCCACCGCCGGCGCGTCCACGATCGGCGCCAGCAAACGTCCGCGATAGCCCGCCTCTTTCAGCGCGCGCACGATCACATTGCTGTCACCCGACGCACCGGAGCTCGTTGCATCCGCCGCATCGACGAGCGCCAGCGTTCCTTTTGTAGTGGCCATCGCGATGCGCGTCATTTCCTCCACGCTCACCAGCGGCACCCGCATCCACTGATGGTGCGACCAGAAGTTATGCGCCATCGCCAGCGCGGCTTCGCTCGCCACCGCGGCGTTTCCATCCATGACCGCGAAACTGTAGGTGAGCAGTTCCGGCACGTCGGTGAACGGGTTTCCGATAAACACGCCCGCCGACAGCCCCGCCGGGCTTTTTTCCGCCGCCTGCGCCAGGCGAATGCTTTCACCGTAGAGCCCTTTGGCCGTGATCAGCTCATCCCCACGCACCAGCGCCGGAATGTCGACCTTGGCCGTCACCGGCCTGGCCTGGCCCTGCAGGATGCGCAGCAGCAACCGCGCGGCCCGTTGCCCCGTTTCGAAAAAATCGACGTGCGGATACGTGTGAAACGCCACCACCGCGTCGCTGTGCTCCAGCATCTTCTCCGTCAGAATGCCGTGCAAATCGAGCGAGACCACGATCGGAATGTCTTCGCCTAAAATTTTCCGTGTCTCCGCCAGCAGATATCCTTCCGGATCCAACTCCGTCTCGCTCGCCAGCGCGCCGTGCATCGAAAAATAAACCGCGTCCACGGGCGGCGCCGAACGAACCGCGGCGAGAAACTCGTCGGCGATCCGCCGCCAGCCCGGTCCCGAAAGCGTGCCGCTGGAGGTGATCCCAATCGCACTGTAAGTCGGAATCGTTTCCACCCCGGGCGCCGCATCGAACACTTCCAGCGCCCCACCCACTTCATAACGCACTCCGCGATGATATTCGAACACCTCGCGCCCGCGCCGGATCGCGAAATCATCATAGCTGCTCAAATCGGGATTGAAGGTGGAAACCTCCTGTTTGCATTCGGCGACAAGTATCCGAGTCATGATCGATACAAATTAGTGAACCTTGGCAAAATCACGGGGGAAGAGATGCCGGATGCCCAACAGCACCAGCGCCGCCGCCGTGATATAAACAAGTCCGGTGTAAGTGAGCAGGTGCTCCATGCCGACGGTGCGCTTCCACATGCCTCCCACCAACGGCGCAAAGCCCGACAGCATCCCGCCACAAAAATTCAGGACGCCCACCGCCGACGCACGCGTGTCGCCCGGCACCACCTCGAACGCCGCGGGAAAGATGTTTCCCATGAAAAACCCGCTGAACAACCCGAAGGCCGCCGCGCTCACGCAGGTCAGAGTGAGCGTCGTCGAATTACCCAGCGCATGCAGGCACGGCGCGCACAGGAGCAGACTGCCCGCGAGCAACCACAGCCGGGAACTGCGCGTTTTCAGATAAAGCCGATCCGCGAGAAAACCGCCGCTGAGCATACCGACGAGCGTCGCTCCTTGTAGATAGGCGGTCGCCGTGAACGCCGCTTCGGCCAAGTCCAGCGAGAACTTCTCGTGCAGGAAGTTCGGCAGCCAACTGTAGATCAGCCACAGGCCGAAAACAAAAACCGGGAACACCACACACAACAGAAGATAGGTCGGCACCTTCATCAGCGCCGCCGCGGCGAGCACCCCGCCCGCCTTGCGTGTTTCCATCTGCGCATTCTCGTTCACACCCCGGAGAAAGAGGAAATACGGCACCGCATACAGCACCCCGACTCCGCCGAGGGCAAAGAACGCCTCACGCCAATGGCCCTGCTGCGCCATCCACCCGCCAAACCACGCGCCCGCCACCGTCCCAATGATCTGAGCCGTGCTCAGGATCGCGATCGCCCGCGAACGCCGCTCTGGCGCATGCGCGTTGGCCGTGAGCGAAATCGCCGCGGGCATGTAAAGCGATTCGGAGATTCCCATCAGCGCACGCAGCGCGAGCAACAGAAAGGCGGACGACGCCAGACCAGTCGCCGCCGTGACCGCGCTCCATATCGCCAGACTGAATACAACCAGCAGCCGCTTCGAGAATCGATCCGCCAGTTGGCCCGCGAGCGGGCAACCGATCGCATAGACCCAAAGAAAAATAGAACCGGTGAGCCCGAGTTGCGTGTCAGTCAGCCCCAGATCCGTTTTCAGCACCGGAAACATGGCGAAGATCGCCTGCCGGTCGCAGTAGTTCAGAAAATATGCGCCCCACATGAACGCCAGCAACGCCGTCGCCGACTGCCTGGAGGCGGTCGACGACGCGGGGACGGTCGGCGGAATTGCGGGGGCGGAGTGGTTCACGCAGCGAGTTCGTTCTCTTTAGGTTTCCACCCGTTCACGTCCAGGCACGGTCGCAGAACTCACAGTGACCGGCTCCGACCCCGCAAATCCTCGTGGACGGAAAAGGCCGGCAGGTGGCAATTGTTTTGGTGAACGTTTCGGGCACATGTTGGAATCCGATACAGGAGGATACCTTTTCCGGTCTTCAGGCCTCTACATCTATCAACCCAAATACTGACACTAATGGCCGTGGGTCTTCGCTCCGGTCTCTCCTGACTGCAGCTCGAGGAGCGCGGCGTGCAGGATTTCAACCGGATGAAGCGCAGTTCGATTCAGGCCGTCGCCGATTTGATGACGACAACTCGACCCCGGCGCCGCGATGAGCGCGTCGGCCGGCGTTTTTCTCAGCGCCGGAAACAGCACGAGCTCTCCAATCTGCTGTGAAACTTCGAAGTGCTCCGCCTCATAACCGAAGGAGCCCGCCATCCCGCAGCAGCCCGAAGGAATAATCGACACGCGATAACCCGACGGAAGCTCCAGCGCCTTGACGGTCGGCGTCAGCGAAGAAAGCGCCTTCTGGTGACAATGTCCGTGAAGCACGACCGGCTGACTGCGCGCCTTGAAAGACGAAGAACGAATGCGCCCCGCGTCCGCCTCGCGCGCGATGAACTCGTCGATGAGTAGCGCATTCTTCGCGAGCCGGTTCGCCGCCGTTTTCAGTGGTGCGGGCATCAGATCCGGATACTCGTCGCGGAATCCGAGAATTGCCGAGGGTTCGATCCCGATGAGTGGTGCATCTTCCGTGACCACGTCCTTGAGCAGCTCGACGTTGCGGACGGCGAGCTTCTGCGCCTGACGCACGAGTCCTTTCGAAAAATGCGCGCGGCCGCTGTCCACGTGCCGCGGAATCACGACTTCATAGCCGAGCCGGTTCAGCAGTTGCACCGCTTTGATGCCGATGGCGGCATCGTTGTAATTGGTGAATTCGTCGCAGAAAAGATGCACGCGGCCATTCGGGTAGACTTGGCCACGCGGGTTCGCGTGCCGCGCGTGCCAGGCCTTGAGCGTGGTGTGATGCAGCGCCGGCAAACTGCGTTTCACTGCGAAGCCAGAGAACCGCTTTATCCAACTGGAAATCGTGGGCTGGGTCACCGCCCAATTGTAGAGCGAAGGCGCAACCGACCCGAGGCGCATCGCCGAAGCAAAACCCGCGACCAGTCGCGAGCGAAACGGCACGCCATGTTCATCCAGGTAGTGTTGCTGCCACTCGGCTTTCAACCGCGCGACGTCGACGTTCGACGGGCACTCGGACTTGCAGCCCTTGCACGAGAGGCACAGGTCCATCACCTCTTTCACTTCCGCACTGTCCCACGCATTGCGAACATTCCGCGGATTCGTGAGCACCTCGCGCAGCATGTTTGCGCGCGCGCGGGTCGTATCCTTTTCGTTCCGCGTCGCCATGTAGCTCGGGCACATCGTGCCGCCCATCAGATGAGACTTCCGGCACTCGCCCACCCCCGTGCACTTCTCGGTCGCGCGCAACACCCCTCCAGCCGCACCGAAGTCGAACAAAGTTTTATACTGCGGATCCGCCTGCCCGGGCCACTGCCGCAAGGACGTATCCATCGGCGGCGTGTCGATGATCTTTCCCGGATTGAAGATATGATGGGGATCGAACGCTTCCTTGACGCACCGCATCATCGCATAGCACGCGTCGCCGACCATGAAGCGGATGAACTCTCCGCGCAGTCGTCCGTCGCCGTGTTCGCCCGAGAGTGAACCGCGATACTTTTTGACCAGCGCCGCCACGTCGGTGGCGATGCCTCGAAACATCTTCAGTCCATCTTCCGTCCGCAGATTGAACAGCGGCCGCGTATGCAGTTCGCCTGCGCCCGCATGAGCGTAGTAGACGCTTTCGATGCCGTATTTGCCGCGCATCAGCGTATCGAACTCCTCGATATACGCGGGAAGGTCTTCGACCGCCACCGCCGTATCTTCGACGACTTCGCGCGGCTTCGCATCGCCTTCGACATTGTTCATCAGCCCCTGCCCCGCGCGTCGCAGGTCCCACACCCGATTGCAGTCCTGCCCCCACAACACCGGGAACGCATAGCCCAACCCCGCCGCGCGCAGACTTGCCTCCAACGCCTCCATCTTCCGCGTGATTTCCGCCGGGTCCTCATCACGAATTTCCACCACAAGCACCGCCCCGGGATCGCCCTGCACGAAGAAGCGATTTTTCGCGTGCTCGAGGTTGGCCTTCGTGCATTCGAGAATATTGCGGTCGATCAGCTCGCAACCAAAGGGCTGCGTCTTCATCGCAATCACCGTCGCTTTCATCGCGTCGTGCACCGTCGGAAAATGCACGCACATCAACGCTCCGGGCGGCGGCAGGCGCTCGCAGTTCAACTCGAACTCCACCCCGAGAAACAAAGTGCCTTCGGAGCCCGCGATGAGCCGGCACAGGTTGAACGGCTTCGCCGAGTCCGGGTCGAAGACCGCGCACTCCATCAGCTGATCCAGCGCATATCCCGTATTGCGGCGAGTCACGCTGCGCTTGGGGAAATTTTCGCGGATGAGCGCACGGTTCTCCGCATTCCCGAGTAAGTCGCGCACCATGCGATAAAGCCGCGCTTCAAGCGAATCCCCTCCGGCGCATTTGGCGGCAAACTCCTCGCGCGACAGCGGACCGAAGGTTACCAGCGATCCGTCGCTCAGGAAACCGCGAGCGGAGACGAGATGGTCGCGCGTGGTGCCGTAGATGATCGAGTTCGATCCGCAGGAGTTGTTGCCCACCATTCCGCCGATCATTGCCCGATTGGCGGTCGATGTTTCGGGGGCGAAGAACAGCCCATCGCGGGAAAGATGAAGATTCAGCTCGTTGCGCACGACTCCCGGTTGCACCCACACGTGCCGTCGCGCCGTATCGAGTCTCAGGATTTTGTGCAGATGGCGGCCCAGATCGACTACGATTCCCGCTCCCACCACCTGGCCGGCCAACGACGTTCCGGCCGTTCGCGGAATCAAACCGAGCCGATGCCGCCTCGCGAACGCGATGAGTTCCCTCACGTCGTCCTCGCTTTTCGGCCATGCCACCGCGAGCGGCAGCTCGCGATACTCCGACGCGTCCGTCGCATACAACGTCCGCATCGTCGTGTTCCGATGCAGCTCTCCGGTCAACCGGCTGGCCAGCGTCGACCACTCCGCCGCACTCGGCGTGACCTCACCGAGATCAGCGGGCTTCATGCGGCGCGCTCTCCTGATCCCGCTTCGCCTGATGCACCAGCTCCGCCGTCAACACCGTTTGTAATGCGGCAATCCGCTTCGCGTCATACTTGCTCCACCCTTCGCCGGATTTGATCCCCAGTTTCCCCTGCTCGACCAGCCGTTGCAGCGCCGGCGGCGCATTGTCGTCCCGACAGAGTTCCGGAAAAATCGAACGACACACCGCCAGATACACATCGAGCCCGCCGAGATCCGCCGTGCCGAAAATTCCGGTCACGGGAATGCGACGCCCAAAGCTCGCGCTCGCTACCGTGTCGATGTCCTCGGGCGCCGCGACTCCATTCGCCACCAAACTCATCGCTTCCCGCTGCAATGCAAAGGCGAGCCGATTGCCAATAAATCCGGGCAACTCCTTTCGCAGCACCACTGCCTTCTTCTCGCACCGGTCCAGCAATGTCTTCACGCGCTCCAATACTTCGGGCTGCGTGCGCGGATGCGGCACGACTTCGACCAGGGGAATCAAATGCGCCGGGTTCCAATAATGCATCACCACCAATTGCTCCGCCCGCGCCGGGTTCAAAAACCCCACCGCAAGTTTCGACGGCACAAAGGTCGACGTGTTGCTCGCCAGAATCACTCCCGGAGCACACTTGCGATCCAGCTCCATGACAATCCGCAGCTTCAACTGCAGATTCTCCGGCACCGCTTCGATCACCAGGTCGGCGTCCTCGAGCGCGACGTCCAGATTGGTTTCGCAAACGATGCCCGTCAGCACGTCGTCCGCCGCCCTGTCAAGCAGGCCGTGCTCCCGCAGCATTTCGGCATTTTTGCGAATGGCGGCGCGCGCTTTCTCGAGTTGCTCCTCGCGCACATCCGTCAACTTCACGCGCACCCCATGCGCCGCGAAATTGAGCGCGATGTTTGCTCCCATCGTGCCGGCCCCGATGATCGTCACCGTCGTAATGTCCATAGTTGCCATCGCTGCAGATTAAATTGTTGAAGCCACTTAAGCAGGCAGCGGCTGATAGCCGAAACGTTTTGCGAGGGCGAGGCATTCTCCCACGGATCGCACTCCTTCCGAGCAGCTCGGATGAAAGAGCGACGCTGCCGCCGCGCACACGCCGAGCTCGAGGCAGCGTGCCATCGGCCAATCTTGATGAAGGCCCAGCAGCACTCCCGCGGCGAGCGCATCGCCCGCACCTGCCGCACCCGCGATTTCCTCCGGCGGAATGCGCAAGCTGGGTTGCCAGATTGCCTCGCCCGACGGACTGCATGCATAAACCGCTTCCGGGAAATGGATGATCACCCAGGCCTTCACGCCGCGCCGCACGAGATTCCTCGCGGCGAGCCCAACCGCCATCGATTGAATCGCGCCCTTCTCGCGAAGCGGCAGGCCCGTGAGCTTCTCCGTCTCAAAGTCGTTCGCGAACAACACGTCCACCTCCGTCAGCACCGGCGCGACGATCGTCTGGAAACGTTCGCTGTCTTCGCTGACGCAATCCAGCGAGGTCATCATTCCCGCTTCGCGCGCTTTACGAAGCACGTCGCAGACTCGCGGGCGTCCGTTCACCAACTCATCCAAACGGTCGAGCAGGAGCACGTATCCAAGATGAAAGATCTTCGCCTGCGTCGTGCTGAAATCGAAATGCTCGTCGCCGAGAAACGCATTCGCGCCGCGCTGATGAAAGAAGGTCCTTCGGCCGCTGCTTTCGACCGTCATCACATCCGTATAACTCGTCGACGCGGCCTCCGTCACCACCAGTTGCGAGACGTCGATGTTCTGCGCTTCGCAATCGCGAATGATCGACCGACCGTCGTCATCGTTTCCGACCAGCCCGATGCCCGCCAACGGCACGGAAGGGTCGAGCCGCGAGATGTCTTTCAGGATGTTGTAGGGCGATCCGCCGCTCCCGGTTGATTGACGCAGAATCGACGCGAGCGCGTCCTGCGCCGGCCAGCGATCGATGACCTTGATCCGATCAACGATCCAGTTGCCACCGGCAATGATCCCGTTGCGCATGGTTCAGGAAAGGGAAACGACTTGTTCTTGGCGGTGCGAAGCGAGCGCCGCCGCCCAGATCTCGTGCGACGTCACCGCTTCATCCGGCGTCGCGCATCCGAAACGTCCGTCCAATTTCCCCGCACGCTCCGCCAGGAATGCCGCCCACATCTGCTGCAGGATGTCAGGAAAACCTGGTTCGAAGATTCCTCCGGTGATCGTCTTGAACGGCGTGGCGAAACCCAAATCGGTTTTCTCCCACCACTGTTCCTTGTCGCGGCGGAAGAGCCACAATGTCTTCGGCTCCTTCGTCGAGAAACGCACGCCTCGCTCGGTGCCGAGAAGTTCAATTTCCCACGTGTTGGTTTCCGTGGGTGCAAGTCGTTTCATTTCGAGCGTCAGCGGCGCAATCTCACCCGCGATCGGCGCGGTGCAGTGCAGCGTCGCATTATCCCACGTGTCGCATGCCGCGCGACCGCCTTTGCCATCCGGCCGCTCCGTATAGATTTTCTGCAGATGCGCATGCACGCGTTGCGGACGCCAGCCGAGTCGCAACGGCACGTGCGCCACGTGCAATCCAAGGTCATTCATCACGCCCGCTTCGCCGCAGAATATATTCTGCCGCTTCCAGTTGATCGGCTTTTCCGGATCGAGATCGCTCGAATGCAGGAAAGAGCAACGCGCCTCGAGCACGCGCCCCAGCTTGCCCGATTGCGCAATGGCCATCGCGCGCTGCACGCCCGGCAAAAAGGGAAACTCGGACGACACCCGAACGAAACGTCCCAATTTTGCCGCTTCGTCGCGAATCCGGCGCGCGGCCTCGAGATCGATCCCGAAAGGTTTCTCCGCCAGCAGGTCCTTCCCGGCCCGCAACACGTCCAGATAGATCGTTTCGTGCAGGTGATGCGGCACGGCGACATAGATCACGTCGACATCGTCACGCGCGATGAGCGTGCGATAATCGGTATCGAAATGCCGCACAGTCGGCACCTGGCGAAACCACCCGACCGCCGCGAGGTTGACGTCGCACACGGCCACCAACTCAGGACGCACCGGACAATCGACGAGCGCGAACCAGCGGCCAAACGCGCTCGCGACTTCGCGGCCCATGAGGCCGGCGCCGATGACCGCAACACGAACGGGAGATGCGGAGCTCATGCGAGGAATTCGAGGGCCTTGGTCGCCGAAACCCCGTCGTGAACGACGGCCATCAACGCGCGCGTGATCGCGCCGGGCTTCGGGTGTTGGATGATGTTGCGCCCATAAACAATGCCCGCCGCGCCTTGCGCGATGAGCGCTTCCGTCCGCGCAAGGATCTCCTGCTCTGTCGCCTTGCTCCCACCGCGCACGAGCACTGGAATCCCGCCGGCGATCTCGATCACTTTGTGATAGATCGATACATCGTCCGTCGGATCGGCTTTGATGATGTCAGCTCCCAACTCGACCGCCTGCCGCACGAGCGGAATGATTTTGCGCGGATCGCCGTCCACCATGTAGCCACCGGCTTTTTCATTGGGCTGGAACACGAGTGGCTCGATCATGAGCGGCATCCCGTAATAATCGCACTCGGGCTTCAGCCGCAGGATATTTTGCACGCATTGATCCGCGACTTCGGGCTGGTTCGGGATGGCGAACAAATTCACCACCACGCACGTGGCGTCGAGGCGCACGGCCTGGAGCACTGGCTGTTCAATCATCCGCGAGAAGAGCGTGCGCGGAAGCTCGCGACCATAGACATTCGCCACGTCCGTGCGGAGCACCAGCGCCGGCTTGCCGCGAACCGGCAGCGCCTGCAGGTGCGCCGCCTGGCCGGTCGTGAGTTGAATCGCGTCGGGAGCCGCGTCGACGAGCGTCTTGATCACGCTCGGCAGGTTCTCGATGCCGGAAAGAAATGAACCCTCGTTAAAGAAGCCGTGATCGATCGCGACATCGAAACAGCGCTTGGTAGATGGGTTGAAAAGACGATTCAGCCGGGCGGTTTTCATACGAAATTCGATTGTCCATTAAAGCACCATTGCCGATCGCGCCGCTACTTCTGAGAGCGCAATCGCTGGCACTATAGTCTCGCTCATCTGGCCGGATTGCCGCGTTGAGGTTGTCGCAAGAGGCGTAGTCACAGCATCGTGGAAGGGATCAGGCGGAATCGACGGCATCACGTCGATCCTCGTCACCCCCGCTCTGAATCTTCCGCGTTTGTTAGCGCGGCCACCATGATGCCGCATAGAAGAAACATTCCGTCGAGAACCGGACCGTGGGCGACATGGTCAAGGTCAGCAGTCGCGTTCCTGGTTCTACTACGTGGGTGTGCCGCCCTTGCAGCACCGTCCACCGACGCGGCGGAATGAGCGAGCAGGCTCAGGTTTTGAGCGAATAGGCGTAGCTCACTCCTTATGCCAATGGCTACAGTGGCGCTCCTCCATACCGCATGGCCGTCCTCCCCCCGCCCCCACTCCCGCGCCTGCTTGCCGCGGGGCTCACGTCCTTCCTCTTCCTGTGCGCGTCTACCCCTGCGGCCGAGTTGGTCGTGAACGGCTCATTCGAGCAGGTCGTGCACGACTTTCCCGCCGGCTGGTCGCGATCCGACAACACCGGACGAATCGCCTACGCGCTCGATCCCGGCATCGACGGCGAGCGGTCACTCGGCGTGGAGATCCTTTCTGCGGGGCACACGGCGGAGGTCTTTCAGCAGAACCTCACGCTGGAGCCAGGCCGGCGATACACGCTGATCTTCAAAGCCCGGGGAACGGACATTCCTGGAGGAATCTTGAAGGTGAAGATCGGCCACAAGCCGGGCGCGCAGCTCCATCTGGATGCCGCGATTCCCGTGACGCCAGAGTGGCGGGAGTCTCGCTTGGAATTCACCACACGGGAAGGCGCTGGCGCCGAACCTTCGACGCTCGCGTTTTCGTTCGGCCCCGCCGGCCGCCTATGGCTCGACCACGTCATCCTCCAAAGCGACGCGCCTGCGTCCGCAACGACGGAGGTCCCCCGATTTCATCCTCGCCTGCCGCCAACCACCGCAAAAAATCTGATCCCCAACGCTTCCTTCGAAGCCGGCGCCGACGGCTGGCTCTCGCTGGCGAAGCCGCTCGGCTACGGCGGAAACGTGGCCGGACTCTACGGCGACATCGTCGGCAACGAGGCGTATGACGGAGCCCGCGCCTATCGTCTCATCCTCGGCGCCGGCCGCTCGCCCGAATCGTATTTCGACTGCTGGCCGCCCCAGCACGTCGTTCAGCATCGGTTGCTGATCGCAAATCGCGGCTGGATCGAGGTTGAACCGCAACGCCCTTATACGCTTTCCGCCTGGATGCGCGCCGATCGGCCCGGCACCAAAGCCGTCCTCCAACTCGTGTTCAACGGGGACGCCCGCGAGCCTTTGCAAACGCTTTCCCACGAGGTCGTCCTTTCCGATCAGTGGGAACGCCACACGTTCACCGTCACCGCACCGCACTCCAGCGTCTTCGTCGCAGTTGGCCCCGACGTTTCCGCGTCTCCGGACGTCGTCACCACATTCTGGGCTGACGCGTTGCAGCTCGAAGCCGGTGAAACCGCGAGCGACTTTGTCGCCGGCGACGAAGTCGAGCTCGGCTTCAACTCCGGCCGCTACGGCAACGTCTTTCACGCTGGCGAACCGGTGGCGTTCGACGTCGCCGCGCGCAACGACCGCGCCACTTCCGCCGCCATCACCGTCACGTGCCGGCTCACCGACTACTGGGATCGCGAGGTCGTCGCGCCCTCGTTGTCGCTCACGCTGCCGCCACGCTCCACCACGAAGCACCATCTGCCGCTGGATCTGCCGCCCGGCTTTTACCGCGCGTATTTTTCCTGGCAGGACGGCCAGCGTCGCCACGAACGACGCGCGACGTTTGCCGTGATCGAACCTTACGCGCACCAGGATTCGCCCTTCGGACTCAACCACGCGCCCACCACCGCCGAAGCCGCGCGCCAGTTGAAACAAGCCGGCATCACCTGGATGCGCGACTGGTCGGTGAACTGGGAATGGGCCGAGCCGCAGCCGGGCCAGCTTTCGTTCGCTCCCATCGATCCGCACATCGAGCGCCTGCGCGCGGAGGGGCTCAACATCCTCAGCCTGCTCCCGTCGAATCCTTCGACGAACTGGGCCTCCGAGGCGCCGGAGTCCGTCCCCGCCAATGTCTGGCATCGGCTCGCCTACGCACCGAAGGATCCGGAGTTGCTCTACGATTTCGTCGAAAAGGCGTCAGCCCACTATCGTGGCTCCGTGCAGCATTGGGAGTTTCTCAACGAGCCGCTTTGGGTTCCCGATTTCTGCCTCCCGCGCAAAGGGGGCTACACCGTCGAGACCTATTTGAAACTCCTGAAGGGAGCCGCCGCCGCGATCAAGCGCGGCAATCCCGACGCCGTGGTCCTGGGTGGTCTCGCCATCCAATCCGAGATGCCGTTTGGCGACGAATTCGTGAAAGCCGGCGGGTTCGACTATATCGATATTTTCAACCTGCACCCCTACGCTGGAAAGCGTCGTCCCGAGAGCTTCATCCCCGACCTCGAGCGTATTCGTTCCGTCATGGACAACTATGCCGCGCGCAAACCGATCTGGGCGACCGAGGCGGCCTACTACGGCGTCGACGAGTTCCCTTTCCTCCCCTGGCAGCCGCCCGTGAATCATTTTGCCGCCAACCTTCTGCTCCCGAGCGAACGTCACGCCGGTGATTTTCTGATCCGTTTCTCCACCATCATGCTGGCCTACGGCGTGGAAAAATTCTTCTGGCACGAACCGCTGAGCGGCGACGCCAACAACGGCATCCTGGACATCGAAAATCTTTTCCTCGGCCCCGGCGGATTGCCGCGTAAATCCTTCACCGCTGTTTCCGCCTTGGCCAACGTCCTCGGCTCGTCGCCGGTTTTCGCCGGACGCTGGCTGTTTCCTGAAACGGTCTCCGACCGATCCACCCGCGGAATTTACGGCTACACGTTCGCCAGCGGCGCCCGATCCGTGCTCGTCGCCTGGGCCGCATCCGACGACGGCGCGCCGCTGCCCGACCGCTGGACGCTCCTGGTGCCCGATGGCGCGGTCGCGCGCGACATCGTCGGCGGTGCACTTCCCTCAGGGCCCGTTGTTCTTTCCGAATCCCCCGTCTATATCGTCAGCAACACGCTGACGCCCGGCGAACTCGCCCGGCGCTCCGGACTTCAGACCGTCCCATGAAATACCTTCCGGCATCGTCGCCTCGCATCGAATCAATCGATGTGTTCCGCGGTTTGACGATGTTCCTGATGCTGTTCGTCAACGACCTCAACGACCCTGACCTCGGAAACATCGCGAACTTGCCCGACTGGCTGCGACACATGCCGGCAGATCGCCACGGCATGACGTTCGTCGATGTGATCTTTCCCGCGTTCCTGTTCAGCGCCGGCTTGTCCATCCCGCTCGCCCTCGGCCGCCGCCTCGCCGCCGGCGCAAGCACGTCGGCGGTGTGCGCCCATGTCGGCCTGCGCAGTCTCGGCCTCGTCGTGATCGGCCTCGGCATGGTCAACACCTACCGCTTTCACCCGACCGCGATGGCGATCTCGCCCGCTTGGTGGGAGCTGCTGTTTTTTCTCGCCGTAATTCTCGTGTGGCAGCGCGAAGCGGTATCATCCGTCTGGACACGCGCGCGACGTGTCGCCGGGATTCTGGTGCTCGTGATCCTCGCCTGCCTCTTCCGCGGCAGCGACGGCGGGGACGCGACGTGGATGCGCACGAGCTGGTGGGGAATTCTCACGATGATCGGTTTCGCATATTTGGTGACTGCGACGGCCTTCCTATTCGCCCGCGAACGCCGTCTCGTGCTCATCGCGCTGCTCGCGCTTTTGACTGCGTTGAACATCGCCGGGCTCACCGGCGCGCTCGCCGCGCTCAATCCCCTTCATCCCTATTTTCCCGCGGGCCCTCTACTCGGTGCGCTGCCGTCCATCATGGTCGCCGGTGCGATCGCGGGACTGCTCCTGGAATCGCCGGGCCGCATCCGCCACTTGCTCGTCTTCGCTGCGCTCCTGGCGCTCGCCGGCGTTCTACTCCGCCAACCGTGGGGTGTTTCGAAACATCTTTTCTCGCCCGCATGGTGCCTCTTGTGCGCTGGAATCTGCTGTGCGCTCTACGCCGGTCTCCACTGGCTCGTCGACGTCAAACGTCGCTCACGCTGGGCAAGCTTCGCGCGTCCCGCCGGCCGCCAGCCACTCCTCGCCTATATCCTTCCTCACCTCTTCTACTCGCTGCTCGGCGTGCTCGGCATCACTTGGTTCGACACCCACCTCGACGCCGGCTGGCCGGGAGCCCTGCGCAGCCTGGTCCTCGCCGCGACGTTTGTCGCTCTGACGCATTTCCTGACCCGGCGCCGCGTCATCCTGCAGCTTTAGCCTCCAACTTCTGTATCTGAGGACATGTTACACGTTCACCTTCTTGTTCTCGGCGCGATTAGCCTCCTCGTCGGAGCGACCGGTTGCCACCATCGCGGCCGCGCCAGCTCGCCCGAACGGATCGTGGGATTCGGCGACTCCATCACCCGCGGTTACGGCGTGGCCGACGGCGAGGGCTGGGTGGAACGTCTGGCCGGCGACCTCCGCGGCGATCCCGCGACCGCCACCATCGCCGTGTTCAACGCCGGCGGAAACGCCAACACCTCCGCCGAAGGTCTCGCACGGTTCGAACGCGACATCCTCCCTCACCTTCCTGCACTCGTGCTGATCGAATTCGGCGGCAACGATGCCGTCGACGACGAACGCCACGTCAGCGTCGATCGCTTCGAGGAAAACGTCCGAGAAATCCACCGCCGCGTCACCGCGGGTGGCGGCAGCATCATTCTCGTGACGTTTCCGCCGATCATCAACGCTTGGCACGGCGCGGGCGCGAAGCCCTACTATCTTGAACGCGGTGGACTCGATCGCGAAGTGGAACGTTACCGCGAACGCACCCGCATCCTCGCGCGCCAGTTGAAGGTTCCGCTCTTCGACCTGGATCGTTTCCTCCGCGACCGCATCGCCGCCGACGGCGCCGCGACGGTGATCGATCCGGACGGCGTGCATCTCACGCCTGCCGCCAATCGCCTCGTCGCCGAACGCGTGCAGGCCTTCCTCCGCGAATCAGGGCATCTTCCGCGCCGACCCGGCCAATAATGCGAATCGCCCACAAACTCGCTCGTTCATTCGGATCGGCCGCAACCACGACCCGCCTGCCCCTGAGACCATCGGACCACAATCTGAACGAATAGGCGTAGCACGAGGCAGCCCTCAATCGATACAGTGCGTTTCACCATACCTCTCAGAACCAGAGGCTCCGCCGTATGCCATGAAACGTCCGTCTCTATGGGTCACCCTATGTCTTGCGCTGACTTGCTATACAGGGCTCGCGCAAAGCGGGCCGGCCGCAAGCCCGACCTGGGTAGAAAGCAGCCTTGCTGCGGCTGAGGTGAAGCCCGGAGCCGTCGTTCTACGGCACGTGTCCACCCAAGCCGAGACGATCACCGGTTTCTATATTCGGCTCACCCATTGTATCGGTCCCACCGAGGCGCCAGTCGTCGCGGCGGTGCGCATCCGGGGCAAACTGCATTCGGAACGCGCCATCATCCCCGTCTATCCGTTTCCGTTGAACCAATACACCCGGACCGGCGGCAAAGCCCAGCCGCCGATCGATGTTGGACAGGAATACCGGACCGCTCTCACCCGTTCGGTGACGATGGCCCCTGGCGAGGTGGTCACCGTCGAACTGATTTCAACGAGCCCCTTGGTGAGCGGCGTGACCGCCGGCCTGCAGTTCCAAGGCTCCTGGCCTCTCGCACAAATGCGACAACCCTTCCGCGCGGTTCGCGGAGCCGGTCCGGTCAGTCGGGTTCCCTGGTCCGCCCGGGAAGTGGTATGCACCGGCACGCAAAAGAAATTCGATCCGCTCTGCGCGCCGCAGAACAATTCCGGCGTCGTCGCCGACGACGATGGCACGCTCTATCAGTTCACTTCCTACTATTCGGTCGACGAGCAATACGGCGGCGGTCGCGACGGCTCTTATGCCCGGATCTTCGGCTACAAGAAAAGCCCGGACGGCGCTTGGGAAGCGCTCGGGCTGATCGTCGATCCGGTCGACTCCGGACTGACCTACGCCGGCGATCCCTTTGCTTTTCGCGATTTGGACGGCACGCCGTGCCTGGCCTACACCACCGCCAACGGCACCCGTGGCTTCGTCGACTGGACACTCATCGACGGACGCATTCTCCGCTCCACCACGAAAAGCTTCGCGGGCCCCTGGCGGAAAGAGCCGCTCACGCTCTACGACAACTATCCCCGCCGCGAAGGCAGCGACGGTCGCATGATCGGCATCCGCATCTATCCCCGGCGCGCCACAAACGACTACCTTCTTCTCTGGCAACACGGCCAGAGAGACATCGCCGTGCGCGGCGCGGTCATTCCCCGTCTCGACGTGAAACTCACGCACCAGCAGATCAACCAAGCTCCGATTCTCGTGCGCAATCAGGAGGAAGGCGGCGGCGGGTTCCAGCGCGGCGACAAGGGTTATCTGTCCACCTGGCAGATTCCGTCGGTCAATGATCCCACGAGTCTCCAGCGACTCTACGAATTCGATCTCACCGACCCGTTGAATCCGGAAAAATGGCGCGTCATGCCCGGTTCATGGGGCTTCAACGACGGCACGCATGGGATCGAGGACGGCGGAGCCACCGCGGACTCATGGTCGATGTCGATGATCGGTGACGAACTTTGGTCGACTCTCGTGGTGTGGAGCGTGAGCGAACAGAAAAATTCCATTCTCGCCTGTCACGTGCCGTGGGACCAACGGCAGGGCGATACCTTCCGCTACGGCGGCATCCGCGTGCCGGCGTTCAGCGAAATCACGCCGACGATCGAGTATGCCGTCGGCGAATACGGCAGCCTGACGCTTGAATTCACGAGCCAGGGAGAACGAGCGCACGCTTACGTGCTCCTCGCGCCTTCCGCCAAATCGGGACGGGCGGGAGCGGTCGGTTTGGAACTATCCGATGAGGGCGCCCAACTCGTGGCCTATGCCGACGACGAAACGGCGACAGCACTCACGTCGCGCCAAGGGCCGAAATGGACCGCCGACCAAACCTTCAAGCTCAAGCTTCAACGGAGTCGCGATCTCATCCGCGCCTGGGTCGACGGCATCGAAGTCGGCACGGCGAATCTCCGCAAAGCACCGCAGCACGCCCGACTAACCGACCCGGTATGCTTCAAACTCTACGGATCCCAAGGCGCGTTATATACAATCAAGGATGCCGTGCTTGTGGACGGCCCGGACTCCGATTGATCGCTCCATGCGAAGACCGCTCCCGTAATTAAATGAAACGCCTCCCCAATCCCTCTATCGCCACCATCCGTGGGCGGGAAACGCCTCCCATCCTCAATCGCTTTTTTGCCATCGGTTTGTTCGCGTTGTTCTCAGTCGCCACCACGTCCGTGGCGACCACGATCGGCACCGGAACGACTTCGGGCGCACCCGTCGAGCAGCCCCGATGGACGACGTCGAGCCGGCTGATCAAGCTCGGCGAATCCATCGAATTCCAATTTGAGGCTCCTCCGGGAGCCGAAGCCGGCCAGTTGAAGCTGTATCCTCGCTACCTCGAGCAGGCCAACCCCGGCGATCAGTTCGAAGCAGGCGGCGATCTCCAGTGGTTATCCCAACTGCCGTCGGAACGGATCCCCCTCGCCTTCGCCAAGGGTCGCGCTTCAGTGACACTCGTTCCGAAGCAAACGGGAAACTATATGGCGGAATGGCGGATCGGAAACGAAGTCTATTACCGCTATTTTGCGGTCATAGACGACTCCTATATCGTTCTTGCATTTTCCACCTTCGGCCACCTGGCGCCCGATCCCGATTTTCACGGCACGGGCATCCCCCTGGATTATCGGCTTCCGATCGAACAGTTCACTCCCGATGACCCCATGGGGGCCAAGCTGCTGGACTATAATCGCAGGTTCGGTGAACTCGTGGTGCCGCTGCTGCCCGACATGCCCGGGGCCACTCACGACGAGCTCGTGAGCGCCTATGGAAAAGGCTTGGCGAAGGCTCGCGCACTCCTGCCCGATCCGCTCGACCATCGCGCCATCCGCGTGGAAATGCGCCACAATGAAGACCCGGGATATCCGCGCGCATTTGCGGCGCTCGGCATCAACAACCACTGCGGTCTGGTCGAGGCCAACTGCATGCCGTGGCTCGGCATGCCGGAGTTCCCCTACTATTCATCCCCGGAAGACAGTCGCCGAGTAAACCAGGGACCCGGCGGAGAGATCGTCGCTCAACAATGGGATTTCTGCGGCGGGTTTCATTTTCTCGGACCGGCCGACTGGCACTATGCCGCCGGCGAAGGAAATTTCGATGCTACGGTCACCTGCCTGCGGGACGGCCTCGATGAACTCCGCAACCTCACCGAGATGAACGGGCGGCCGGCGATCGTCACCCCGCTCTATGGCGGCACCGATCGAGCTTGGGGCGACAACCCCAATCCGCTGTTCTATGCCGGCGATCACGAAGCGCCGATGCTGGCCTTTGCCAGACGCTATCAGCGCCTGGTCGCGTTCGAACTGACGAAAAGTTACAAGCTGGCATTCACCCGGTCGATCGACTTTACCGATTATTTCCGTCGTCACTACAAGGAGACGCCTCGCACCGTGTTTTCGAGCCGGAGCAATCATTTGCTCTACGACGCCTGGTGGACTCAAGGCGCCCTCAACCACTACGGCGTTCTATATACGCCCGATCGTATTCCATGGAGCACACGCCTCTCGACCGTGCAGAAGATGCGTCAGACGCCGATCTCCCCTCACATCGCCGAGGCACTGCCGTTCAAGGATGCGCTTTCAACCGAGTTCATCCTCATCGAGGAGCAGAAGCGCCAGGTTCGTTTCGAGCGCGAGAGTCCCAACCCGATCTGGTGGTTTGACTACACCCGGCGCGAATCCACCGCGAAAGGCAGCGTGCTGAACCCGACCGTCATCCCTGACGTCCAGGTCCGGCGCCATCAGAATTACGACCCCGTCGTCGGTCTCACGCTCACCCTGGCCATGAACACGGAAGCCACCTTTCCCGGCTATGCACTCGCTCTGTGGAACGTGCCGGTCGCCTACGAATCCGCGCCGGCGGACATCGACACCGGCGGCCTCCCTTTCACGCTCGTTCGCAATACCGCCGGCGAAACCCACCTGGTCGTCGAATTCGACCTGAAGCCTAACGCCATCGTAAAGATCGTGCTGCGCCGGCCCCGGGCCACGCGTTGGGACTTGTAACGATCTCGATCAATCCTGCGCGGCCGCATCGCCCCCGATGGCGCCGCGACGGTGATCAATCCGGATGGCGTGCACCTCACGCCCGCCGCCAATCGCCTCGTCGTCGACCACGTGCACGTCTTCCTGCGCGAGTCAGGGCATCTTCCGTCCCAGCCTCTGCGATCGTCCGCCCATTCCGTAGGCTAAAAAGCAGCCGGCGGGAGGTTCCGCCGGCTGCAGCTCGAGCCTTGTGTATTCGTGAAGCGGCTACGGCACGCTCAACGTCGCTTCGCTCGCGAGCTGCGCCGCGGTTTTCGTCGTGCTGTTCAGATAGACCACCGAAACGCCTAGGTTGGCCGTCAGCCCCGTGATCGCGCCGCCCATCGCATCGGTCAGCACCGTGCCCGTCGGCGCGGTCAGCGTCCAACCTGCGGGAGCACTCGCCTCCTCCGCCCAGCAGATCATCACCGACTTCCCACCGACATCGAACGCGGAGCCGTGAATCCCACTCGTGGACTTTCCATTTACCGTTCCCGGCTTGCTCAACGCTGCCCCGTAGACGGGCGCCGCCCCCAATTGACCTGCGAGCACCGCGATATCCGCGTAGATCTTCGTCGGACGGCCCGCGTAATCTCCAAACGGGTTCTCGGTGTAGAACGTGCCATTGTTCACCTCGCCCGTGGAGCCCTGGTGCCAGAATATCTTCTTCACGTTTCGCGCGAGCATCAGTGCGCAATAACGCACCGACCAATCCGCCGCTTGGCGCTCGGACGCGAGGAACAGATTCGCCGCGAAGTAACCGTCCGGTCCAATCCACGGATACCGGGGCCGATCATCGATGCCATAATACCCCTGCTCGGTGATCCAGATCGGCTTCCGGCCTCCGTTCGAATCCATCGTGGTCAACAGCGATTCCAAGGCGGGGATGAACGACTCCGGCGGTTCAAGCCCGCCGTATTCATGCAACGTATACGTATCCACGTGAGCGAGGCCGCCCGAGGTGAAGAACGAGGTCTGCAGTGGCCACGACGCGGGTGCGCTGAATCCGCCGAGGAAGTTGCCCGACGGGTCGCTGCCCTTCACCGCCGGATTCGCCGTATGGCGCGGCAGATTGTAATAATCCGTCGCCGTGTAGCTCGCACTCGGGAAGCCATACGATGAGTGCGGCAGCGACCACGTCGTCCACACCGATTCGTTGAGGAACTCCCAGTGGCGCACCATACCTTTCGCTCGATCCACCGCATCGGAAATAGAATCGCCGAGGTCGGGGGCGTCCGTGGGCGCGTAAGCGCAGATGAACCGATGTTCTCGCCCCTCGCCCAGAAAGTCAGCCGGTAGGCCTGCCCCGTGGTCCAGCGCAGCAAAACCGGTCTGCTGCAAATCCGCCACGCTCTGCGGGCCGGGACTGACGGGAAAAGCGGTGCAGTCCACCTTCATCGAGTAGGTCCCGGTCCATCCGATGGCGGTGGAAACCGAACCTCGAGTATCCAGGTCCACCCCGAGCGACGTGGCCCAACCTTCGGGAAAGCCTCCCGCCAAGGTTTCGAACGAGCCGTTGCGGAGTAGATAGCTCTCCGCCGCGACGAGACGCGGGGAAACCAGGGCCAGCACCAGAATCAGACTGCTCGAAGTGGCACGACGAATCGCGCGCCACGCTCCATCCGGGCCGACGCAGAAAATCGCGCCAACCGATCGACGTAATGTCATGTTATCGGGGTTAGGGGTTCTGCCGCGTCGCCGACCACTCCATCGGCCCAGACTCACGAGGCCGGGAGCACGCTAAACGCAGAGCGCTCAACGTCGCACAACCCCTGCGCACCAGCTACGACTACCCGCTCAAAGGCTGCCGCTAACGTCTCACGTCACGGAGCGGCTGGCTGATTTCTCTCCGTCGAAGAACGCCTGTATCCGTTTTTTGCATTCATCGGTCGGCGCGAGTTCGCCGAGGCCCCGGCTTCGATCGCCAGCGCCGCATCCCCGTCGAGGTCGAGTCCTTGCTCGATCACTTCGGCCGTCTTGCGGAGAGCATCATCGCTCAGTTCCGACCAACGTGGGTGGCGGCGATGAACCGAGACAAGAATCCCGCCGAAGGTCGCCGTCGAAATCTGCGAGCGGTTGTGACGGTCTAAGCTGGAGCAACTCGGCCGGGATCTCCGATCGGCCGCACAACATCTCTCGCAGCAAATGGGCGCGCCGTGATCGCAGCCGACTTTCGGCCTCAGTATCCGCGTTCCCAGTTCACGACGTTCATCAAGGGCCGCCCTCCCCGGTAAGCCTCGAGGTTGTTCGCGAAGAAAACCATCGCGGTCACCATCACGTGCCTCGAACCCGCGGAGGTATGCTGCGTTAGTAACAGACGCGGACAGTCCCACAAGGGATCGCTCGGTGGCAAGGGTTCCTCCCGGGTTACATCCAGCATCGCTCCACCCAACCGCCCCGCCGTCAGCTGCTCGACCAACGCTTTTTCATCCAACAGCGACCCGCGTCCAACATTCACTAAAACTGCATTCGGCTTCAGCCGGGCGAGCCGCGACCGATCGAGCAGGTTCTGAGTGTCGGGTGTATCCGGTAGCGCCGCACACACCAGATCCGCGGTCGGCAACGCCTCGTCGAGTTGTGCGCGGGTATGGATGTCCCCGTGCGTCCGGCCAAACACCGTAAACGTGCAGCCAAACGGCTCGAGCAGCGCGCGCACGCGACGATTCACCGAACCTGCGCCGAGCAACAACACATGCGATTCGCGCAACACCTGGACGTTCGGATGCAAGCGCGCCTTCTGCCAGTCATGCTTCGCCTGCAAGCGGGCGAGTTGGTCGATCCCGCGATAAAGCGCCAGGATGCCCGCGAGCACGGTCTGAGCCATGGGTTCGGCATAGAGTCCGCGCAGGTTGGTGCAGGTGATGGAAGAAAAACGATCCCAAGCGACGTGCCGATATCCTTCGATTCCCACCGAGATAAACTGAACCCAGCGCAGCTTTCGCGCGATCTCCAGTCGATCGAACGGAATCAACCCGAACGCGATCTCCGCTTCCGCAAACGCCGCGAGATCCTCCGCACTAGGAGTGGGATTCGCCAGCCACAACTCGTCATCTCCGACGAGTTGCCGCAACACGTCGTGGTGCTCGGCGGCTGCGGGAGGAAGCGCAACGTAGATTTTCATGGATTTATAGCCTTGGTTGAGTGAACCGGAGCAAACGCAATCAGGCCCGCCGCAATCAGGAGCGATGCGGCCATCAGGAGCACGGACGCGATGGGGTTGCCCGTGACCGCCGTCAGCGCGCCCACGGCGTATCCACCGACGAACGCTCCCAGCGATCCGAGGCTGTTGATGAGCGCGATCGCCCCGCCGGCCACATTCTTCGGCAAGATTTCCGGCACGATCGCCCAGAAAGGCCCATACGGGGCATACATCGAGGCACCCGCGATCACGAGCAGCGAGAACGACCACCAGAAGCTATCCGCGATCGTAAAGTAAAGCGCTGCAAACGCGATCGCTCCGACCAGCAACGGCGGCCACACAAACTTGCGCCGCGTGCCCGCCCGATCCGAAAGCATCGACACGAGCGGCATTGCGATCATCGCAAGCAGATACGGCGCCGCCGAGAGCCAGCCGGTTTGCACGATGCCCATCGACGAGGCCTGTTTGATGATTGACGGTAGCCACAGCACGAAGCCGAAGAAACTCAGGCTCCAGAAAAAATACTGCCACGCGAGCATCTGCACCGTCCGGCTGCGAAATGCCTCACGATAGTTTCGCATCGGAGCCACTCCCGCCTGCTCGCGCTCCAACTCCGCCGCGAGCGCCGCTTTCTCCTCCGCCGACATCCACCGCGCATCCGCCGGTCGCTCGCACACTAACCACCACCACAGGAACGCCCAGATGATCGTCGGCAGACCTTCGAGGATAAACATCCACCGCCAGCCCACCGCCTCGATCAGGTATCCAGATATCACCGACATCCACAGCACCGTTGCGGGCCCGCCCAAAATGAGCAGCGAGTTGGCCCGCGATCGTTCCGCCCGCGTGAACCATGTGCTCACGTAGATCAGCATCGCCGGCAAAACCGCCGCTTCCGCCACCCCAAGGCCGAACCGGATCGCCAGCAGCGCCGGCGCTTCGCTCACGATTCCTGTCAACGTGGCGAAACTCCCCCAGAGCAACAGGCACATGAACACGAGCTTCTTGACACTGTGCCGCTGCGCATACGCCACGCCCGGAATCTGGAACACACAGTAGCCGAGCGCGAAGAGCGCGCCGATCAACGCGGACATCCGCTCGCTGATCGCGAGATCTTTCGCCATCCCCGCCGCCGCCGCGAAGCCGTAGTTCGCCCGGTCCAGATACGCCAGGCTGTAGGTGATGAAGACCAGCGGCAGCACCGCCCACCAACGCCGGGAAGATGACGAGCGCATGCCGGTCGGTCTCAGTGGTTCATCGAACCGGCGTCGACGCGGTCAGCAGCTCCGCTGCTTTGCCCGCCTTGCCGCTCCAATATACCGGCGATGCCCCGAGCCGAACCTGCGAAGACTTGATCGCGCGGCCCATGATGTCGCGGCAAACGACTCCCCGCGGCACGCGGACTTCCCGTTTTTCCTCAGGATCCCATAACACCACGATCGATTCCTTGCCGGTCTCGAACGCAAACGCATAGCCGTCCTCCGTCCGGTCACCCACGAACTTCGGTTGCGCTCCCAACAACTCGGTGAACACCGCCAGCGCCGGAAAAACCTTCCGCACCGCTCCATCGGCAAAGAGACAGCTTTCGGTGCCAGGACGATTCACCGAGCCCGTGCACCCCGAATGGAGGAAAATCTTCTCTCCGTAACGACCGAGAAAGAGCGTGATGTAGCGGATCACGTAGTCCGCCACCTGCTTCTCGCTCAACAGCTGCGGCTCGGACCAGAGTCCTTCGATCGGAATCCACGGATCCCGCGGGAGATCATCCGTGCCGAAATAAGAAAACTCCGTCATCCACAGCGGCTTCGGCCCGCCATGCTCGCGCATCGTGTCGATCAGGATTTTCATCGACGACAACAGCGCTTCCGGCGGGTTCACCTTTCCACCCGTTCGCGCGCCCGCACTCGGATAGTCGTGCACGCCGAGAATATCGATGTGATCGAGCAGCCCGAGTTTTACCATCTCGAGCGCCGAGCGGTCGCCCGGAAACATTCCGCCGCCCATGATGCGCGCCTTCGGATTCGCCGCGCGAATCGCCGGCACGGTCTGGCGCAGCAGTCCGAAATAGTCTTCCTCCGTGTAGCTTTTGAGCTCCTTCGTCTTCAACACGCCCTCGCTCGGCAGCGAATACAGGGTGAACAGCGCTTCGTTCAGAAACTCCCAAACTTGAATCTGGTCCTGATAGCGGCTGACCGCCTTCGCGACAAATTCACTCAATTCGTTCGGGTCTTTCGGCATCCAGGCCCAGCGCGCGCGCAACAACAACTCCTGGTCGTCGCCCTGCCCGCCCCCGCCATGCCGCGGCGAGTGTTTTCGAATCGTTGCGAGATCCGGCGCCGTCGAGTTCCACTCCGTCGAGGGAAATGGAATCATCGCCATCAGATTCAAACCCTGCGCCGTCACGCGGTTCACCTGCGGATCGCTGACATCCCAGCGATACTGACCTTTCGCCGGTTCGATGTGCTGCCACTTCAACGACCAGTCGCGATGCCAGGTCACGCCCGCCTGTTTCGCGAGTCCCAGCAACTCCGCGGTGGGATAAGCGTGATTCACGCCGACGACCGTCTCCGACGCGGTCCGCGACGGCACGATCGCAAGGCGCAGCAATCGCGACTCCTTCGCCTGCGCCGTCGTCCACTTCGCCACGACGCGATAAAACCCCTGCCACTCCTTCGGCAATGAAACCGACTTCTCCACCGTTCCACCCGCCGGGATCTCGATGGTGACCGGAGCAAGCTTCACCGGCGCGTCCGCGTAGTCGGTCACTTCAAACTCGACCTTCACGCGCGTCTTCTCCGTCGCTGTATTTCGACCGACGATCTGCAGCGCCCCCGGCTTTCCGTGTGTGAACACGCCCGCGTGCGCCGTCGGCGCGATCCCGATCTCAACGCGATTTCGCGGCGCGAAGTCCGTCGCTTGCGCCCCGGCCTCAAGTTGGATCGCGTCGACGTCGACCGACACCTCTATCTCCCGTTCCAAATCCGGTCCTGCCAAAACGAATACATACGGATGCTCGGGCGTGAACGTATGACTGAACCGCTGCCACTCCGTCGTAAGCGTGACCGGTTTAAGGATCTGCTTACGCACGCCTTCGCCACCTCGAGCCGGATCGTCGTTGTCGACGCCAAACGCACCCCGCACACCGGCGACCGACGCGCGCATGCTCACGGAGATGGTGTAAGGCTGTCCCGGAGTGACCTCGATCCATCCCACATTCGCCGCGAGCGGCCGCAACTCCCGCCGGATGACCGGTTCGAAATAGTCGAAGTTGAACTCGGGCGTTTGCTTTCCACCCAGCGGAATTCGCAGAAAGGCTCCACCTTCCGCTCCGCCACCCTTGATCACCGTCCCATGCAGCGTCGCAAAATTTCCCCAGTCCTCCACCAGCGGCGCCCACGCATTGCCCCGTCCTGCTCCCGCACCCAACGACGACCACCCCACGGCGCCTGTTTCGAACGATCCGTTCGGCACCAGATTTTTTCCTCCGGCCGGGACCACCGCATCCGTGAACCGCACTTTCTCCGCTGCCTGGCCCGCCACAGCGAGCACCAGCCCGGTCGAAGCGACCAAGCAGCGGGTTGAAAGAGCAATGATGTCTGCGGCAAAGCGTCCGCGCATTTTTGGTGTGTTCATGGGGAAAAACTTGGGAGAGACGCACGAACCCTCGCAGCAAGCGCGCCCATCATGCACGCCTTCGCCACCGCACGCTACGCCTCGTCGCTCATTCGTTTGCACTATCCTCCCGCCACCGCGTTTTGTATTCATCAAGCGCTAGGGTTAAACGTTACTCGATCTCCAGTCCTTGGAGGATCGCGTCAGCTTCGGCCGCCGCGGTAATCCGAATGGCAATCAGTCCGTCGCGATCCGGCGTGATATCGTCGGCGCGAAGATCAATCGCCATTCCCTCTTTCCCCGCCGCCTCGCGCGGATCCCACTTCGACCAAAACAAGCGTCCATTGATATGGATATCCATGGGACGCTGCCCCGGCTCCGAGCGCCACAGCTCAGCAAACTTCAGCCTCACCGCGTAAAGACCGTCGGGAACCGCGACGCGATACGTGAGCTCACGACCGCTTCGCGCCGTTTGATAAATCCTCTGATCGGAAAGCGTCGGCGTCGCTTGATCCACGGGCGCAGTCGACGACAGCACTCGGCCGCCGTCGTGTCCGTGGTCGCTCGCCCACACGTTCCCGCTCCAATCGATGTGCTGATTCTCCGCGCCCACATCGATGCGCACCCAAGCCTTGTTCTCGGGTAGGATCTCGATCGCCTGAACCATGGCCTCCTCCGACGCCTGCAGCGGTCCGGCGCCCCGCGTGAAACGCAGCACCAAACGTCCTTCTGCATCGGGAACCAGATAACGAAACACACGTGCATAGGCGCGCCGCGCCCCTTGCGCCGCCTCGAAGACATCGAAGTTTCCCATGACCTTGCGACCATTGATGCTCACGTCGAAAGGTCTCTCCCCGGCCGCCTCGTGCACCGTTTCGGCGAAGAGCAGACGCACCGCGTAAAGGCCGGGCTCAACCGGAATCGAATAACCAAAATCCGCCCCGGCGCGGCCATTCTCATAAAGCGCGGAATCGTCGCGCGCCGCGCTCACGCTCGCCGCGATCCTGCCCCCCTCCATTGCCCGACCGCCGAAGAAAAAGCGATCGGCGCTCCAGACGTTTCCCTGCGAGTCCGTGTAAGACCGGTTCGAGCCGGCGAGAATTCGCACCGGCTTCGACGGCGCTTCGTCGTTTGCCGCATCAAACTCCTCATAAGTGATGCGCGGCATCCAAGCGATGATGTCGTTCTCCGGTTCCGCCGCTCGGTTTAAAACAAAACGGACGCTGTCCCCCTCCTGCACGCTCAAGCGCAGATCGTGCGGAACACCGAATGCATCGCCCACCGGAACATCGTGCCATCCCACCGCGGGCCAAACCTGCGTGTCGTTGTGCAGAATTCGGATCTGCAGCACCGAACCTCGGCCCGAACGGTAGTGCTCCTTCGCCGCTCGGCCCAGCACGCGAACATGTCCAGCGCGCGGCGCATCCCACTTTCGGATACACTGCGCATTGGTCGAAGCCTGTTGCCAACCGCGCCCCACCCGCGCTGTCCCCGCGCCTTCCCAATAACCTTCGACGCCGCCTTGCTGATTGCCCGTGCCATGATGGTCACCTCCCGGATCCGCCACCGGCGGCACAAACACCATCGGCTCCAATCCGCGCGCCTCACTCCACGTCTCGGCCGACCATCCTTCCCGCCCGGCTACGCGGAAATGTCCGCCGAGCGCGGAGAAAGTCAGCGGCGTGTCCTTCAGGCGCTTCGCCGTCGTCGCCGGGCTGACGTTACCGTCGCCGTCCACCGCTCGCACCTCGTAGCGACTTTCCGCCGACCAACCGGACCCGTGATCGAAATAATACGTGCCCGCGCTCGCTTTCCCGAGCACCTGTCCATCCCGCAAAATTTCGTGATAGCTCACGAAGCGATCGTCACTCCCCGGCGACCAATAAACTCCGACACCGCCATGTCCCAAATTGGTTTCCCGCCTCGTAAAAACGGTCCCAGGCGCAGAGGGCGGCAACGCGTCCGTGCCGGATCCCGGCCGGTCGGGTAATCCGAGGTAAATGATTTCGCCTGGAACCTGATCGACGATCTCGATGCCGTTCTCCATCAGATCGCGACCGGTTCTGACGTGCGTTTGCCGACTGGAATCGAAGCCCACGACATAGTTCCATTCCGGCAGAAGTTCGCGCGGATAAATCGTCACCGGGCCCGGCGCACGATGCTTGAGAATCACACAGGATCTCTTCCGATCGCGGCTGAGCCGTTGGAAATAGAAATACTCTTCATCACCCTTCACCGCCGGGTGCGCGACATAGCTCCACCGCCCCGCCACACCTTCGCTCCGAAGAAAGCGGTAGATCTCGAACATCTTTCTCGCCTGTTCGAAATCATCCGCCTTCCGCTCCGGATCGAAAGTAAGATGCCAACACGGCACCGCGGTGAGCACCTGCCGGGCGGTGACGGACCGATACGTTCCGCTCATGATCGGAACGATGTCCGTCCATTTATCCGGTGTTTCGAAATACGAGAAATAGTAGTTCGTCTGCGGGCCTCCGCCGCTGTCGGTGAGAAAATTAAGACTCGCGTAGCGCTGCCAATCAAAGGTGTGGGCGAAGCGACCACCGCCCGCGCAGGTATGAAACGAAGACCGCGGATGTTTGAGCAGGAATCGCTCAACCTGCTTAATCATCCCCTGCGCCGACCATGCCTCGCGTGCGATGTAGCCGTCGGTGCGCCACTGAAAATCTCCCCAGCTTCCGACCTTCGCATCCATCATGCCTTCGCTTGGAACACCCGCGAACCACACCACCAGGTTCATCCCTGATTTAGCGAGATGTCGGTTCGTCTGCGCAAAATCGGGACCGTTGCGCGTCGGCGCCCAGATGTTCGGACCCTCCGACCATCCGGCATCGTGCCACAACATTTCCGCACCGGTGGTGCGCATGACGTCCACCGTGGTCAGGTCTAGGTCAGCGAGCCGCCCGGTGAAATTTTCCTGCAGGTTGTGCACGTCGTTATACCAGTTCACCAGGATCGGAATCCGCGCATGCCACTCCTCGCGCGTGAAATCCCACAGGTATTCATACTGCCAGTCGTAAATTCGCCGAGCCATGTCATCGAGCGAATGGTCAAAGACTCCCAGCGTCACCGTCGGCAGCGTGATACGCTCCCCGGCGGACAGCTCATGATCGGCCAAATCGGGCATCGTCGCCGACACGGTCGGTCCTCCGCTCGGCCCGCGATCCACGCTGAGAATCCACCGTATATGGTATTCCGGGGAAATAAACCACCCGTCGCGCCCTCCCGATCGCTGTAACGCCATCCACGGCGCATAGAAATCCGTCATGTAGCCCAGCAACGCCCGATGATACGATGGCCTCACCGACGCCTGTTGCATCAATCCCGAGTTCTCACGGCCGGTCCCGCCGAACATCCAATACTGCGTGAACGATTCGTCGGGGAGGCGAAACGCGAAGTGCTCATCGAGCTTCAGTCGCACCGGGAGTTCGGTCGTGTTCTCAAAACTCACCCAATGGCGCACCACCGACGCTCCGGGAAACACGACGACATGAAACTCCGCCCGCACCCCCGCGCGGCTCATGCGAACCTGAAGCTCGAGCGCCGCCCGCCCCCCCACCTTCACTTCACTCGCCTCACTGCCGTCGAAACGCCATTCCGCCCCCGTTTCGCGTAGTGAAGCCGTCATCGAGGAGGCGTCTTCACGGTAGCGAACGATCTCCAGTTCCACCGTTCCGCCCGACGATTGCGCCGCGCCGCCTACCTGGATCGTTCCGGCACGCGGAGCCCGCCACCCGCGCATCGCACTGCGCTCGCCCGAGGGATGCAGTCTCACCGCGTTGACCAACGGCGTGAACGCCATGTCGGGAGTCCACGAGGTGTAAGTCGACGTGACACGAATCCGCTCCGCCGCGGGATCGCTCTGCACCGGCGCAACTGATTCGATCAGGTGCCCGGCATCGCTTCTCAAGCGTTGCAGCTCGACGCTCTCGATCGCGTCCAACTCCTCCAAATACGGCGTTTCTTGCTTATACGCATAGTAAAACCACTCCGGCCCTTGCGCCAACGTCGCGTCGTCCGTCGACACATGATGCTGTCCGTCGACATAACGGATCTGCGAAATCCAGCGCGTGCTGTCGCCTTTTGGATCACCGAGAGCGTTGACGCCGAAACCGATCAAATCTCCGGCCTCAACGCGCACTTCGCGCAGATCATCGGCGGGATCCGCCACCTCACCCTCGCGCACCGTCTTCGACCACAAGACTTCCGTTCGCCGCGCTCCCGCCGGTTTCTCCAGGAACACAGCCGCAGCGCTCCCCTCGTCGACGTAGTCCTCCGCGCCCGTCCGAAGTCTATTTCGGAAACTCGTCAACTGTAACGCGCCCGCCTCGAATCGCAGTCCCATCGCCAGAGCTGCGTTGCCCAGATCGATCTTTCGACCCGAATCGGTCATGCGCACAAAAGCATCGCGGACGGTGAGCTCGTCCGCGTGAGCGAACACAATCGCTCCCGTGGCGCACAAAATCGTCCCCACCCATCGGACGATCCACCAACGAGCCGAAAAAAGCTGGGCCATGTCCGCGCACTAGTTTGCGCCCGCGTTTTTCGTTCCCGAAATCGACGCGCCCTCCGCGACGAGGAAGTCCTGCATCATGCCGATCTTCACGTTCGTCACCGCAAGCAGATCGGCGATCTCCCGCGCCGTCAGACTGGTGCGTGAATAGCAGGGCTCCATCTTGGAAAACCCCTGCAGCAGTTCGCGAAACTGTTCCTGCAGGACGATGTGCCCCCGCACCAGTTCATGATGCTGACGACGCTTTCCCTTCACCACCTTTTCGTTTCCTGCGCCGCGCGCCGATTCTAGCTCGGTCAACAGATGAAAGGCGTCGACCATGTCACGCTTCTGCCGGCAGAGCGCGTTGGCCAGCGCGATGGAAGCGTAGTTCAACTCCGCATACTCCCGCTGCGTGGGCCGACTGCCGGTCCCTGGATAGCAAGCCGTCGCGACGGGTTCGCGGTCGCTCGCCGCCGCAACGGCCTTTTTCGCGTGCTCAGCCGCCTTGGCCAGATGAGCACTCATCCGGTGCATGTTCTGCTGAAACTCCTTGCTCTTGAATTTCTGATACCCTTCCGCGCGCCACGGCTCCACTTTGGTTAATATCTCGAGATAACCGTAATCATCGGCCGTGGTCGGAACCACGGGTTTGAGCAACGCGACCGTCGTGCCCATGCTCAGGTAGAACTGGCTGCCGTCCAGCGGGCCGAACTGCAGGTCGTTCCACGAATCGAAACCTTTCTCTACCTCTTCCCACGCGCGATACATCCATTTGCCCGCCTCGCGGCCGAACTGTCGGCGGGACAAATCCGCGAGCACCTCTTTCGGATTCTGATCGGGATTCCACTGAAATTCTTTCAGCACCAGAGCGTTGATCGAATTATGCTCGGGCACCACGCCGTAGATCTCCGTCGTGTTGGTGACACCCCATCGCTTGAACTTCTGCAGCGCGTCCACGGCGTGAAACGGAAAGCCCAGGCTCTTCGGCACAGTCTCGAGATTGTTGAACTCGAACGCCACGTAGGCCGGGATGCCTCGTTCCTCGCAGACTTGCTGCGTGATAATGAACGCCGGATCGCGCACCGCCGCATCCGGAACCATGATACTGCGATCCGATGCACTCCATCCGGCAAGCAGGCTGTTGTATCCTTTCGCGGCGTGGATCATCTTTTCAAACCGCTCGCCGTGATAATGAACCGCCCCCCACAGCCTGAAATCGAAGCTCGGCGATTCTTCATGGGCCGCGTCGGCCAGCAATGTGATCAAATTCGCCTGCGTCTCCCACGGGTTATACACGTCGCCCGGCGAATCGGTGCACACGGCCTTGCAACGCGAACACAGGTCCGGCGTGCAGATCCAATGGTGCATATCCATGTTATAGAAAATCACGCCCTTCACGTCCGGATACTCGCGCACAAACTTCCCCATCATGTGGCGCAGGTGTCGCTGCACGATCGGACTGCTCACGCAGAGCGTGAGATCTGAGCCTTCCTTGCTTCCGCCCCACGGCCGTTTGACGGCTCCCAGCGCTTCCTTCGGATAATCTTCAACTCGCCCGACCGCAGTCGGCACCACGGGTTCGCTCAGGAAAATGTAGTGGTCGATGCCATACTTCTGGCACAAAGCGGACATCGCTTTGACCTTGCGCCGGAAATCCACCGGCCTCGGCTGAATGCCGCGCGGATCGGCCTTGGACTCCTGGAAGGGAAACACATCGCTGTCCACGAAATCATGCAGACTGGCGCCGATGCCTTGATCGGTGAGTTGGTTTATCCCCAAACGCGAAAGGTAGGCGGCTTTCTCCTCCGGAAAATCCTCCACCGCGAGGTTCACGTAGGCATTGAAACTATACTGCGGACCGCTCCCGCGTTTGCGGAAATAAGGCACCTTCTTGACATCCAATTCACCTTCCCCGGCCGCTTCGACGAACTCCTCGAAAGCATACACGCCATACAGCACGCCGCGCGGATTCGCGCCTGCGATCACGATATCCGCACCGATGCGCTTGAGATGAAATCCGTCGTCCTCGTCCGAAACGTCGCGAATCCTCAACTCGCCGCGGTCGCCCATTCGACGGACTTCTCCAAAGCTTGATTCGCGTCCCAACAAAAACCGCTTCTTCGCCGTCGCCCGCGACTCGGACACAATCTGAAGATCATACCCGCTCCGCCGGAGAAACGTCTGCAACGCCTCCGCCGCGGTTCGCTCGACCCGTTCCGTCTGGTCCGCGATCACGATCTGCCAGGTGTCGTCGACACCGACTCGGGTGAGCGCAGCGGACCGGGCGTTCGCCAACACATCCGTCGGCGCTGCCGCCTGAGCCGTTGGAGCGCAAAGCAGGCATGCCACAGCGCTCGCGGCCAAAAATTTCGATACTCGATATACTTTCATCGCAGTGGGCGTTAAAAATGGACGGCGGGGCGGTCTGACCTCCGCCCCGCCGAAATGTCGCGACACCAGAACCAAGACCTCTCGCGACAAAGGCACTTGAAGTTAACTGAGACCACTCCGCTCACGAGAAGCGGAGCAGCCGGATCGCGCGAAGACCCACAGGCGACTATGGCCTTCGCGCGGGCTGTGCTTAGAAGCTCACGGAAGTCCGCAGGGTCCAGCCCATCCCATACTTGATGCGGTAGGTCGCCGGCCCTCCGTCTGGCTGGGCGTTGATCGGGATCAGTTCGTTCTTACCAAACGCATTGTTGATATTTAGCTGAATATCCCACACGCGCCCATGTTTGAGCAGCCGGCCGTATCCGATCCACAGATTTAGATTCTGGTCGCTCGGGCCGTAGAACGGATGCTCGATATCATACGTGTTCGAGTCGACGCCGAGGACGTTCTTGGTGATCGACGGATAGCCAATGGCCACCTTCGACGCCCACGAATAACCACCTCCGACTCGCATCCCCTTGATCAGCCCCTCGCTGAAGCTGTAGGTGCTGGTGACGCTGAACCGGTATTTCGAGATTTCCGAACTCAGACTTCCATCCAACAACTGGGTGAGTTTATACGGCTGCAAGACCGCGGTTTCCCACTGGATCCTGATAGTATCGACCGCCAGTCCGTTATAGAGCCTAATGTCTCCCGCCGGCCCGGCGTAGATCTCACTCTGCTTTTCAATGAAATCCTTGATGGTGTTTCCGAGCAGGTTGGACTGCACGGCGGCCGTCTGAGATCCATTGATATAGATATTCCAGTTGTTGGTCGGACGGAAATACAGTTCCAACTCGTAACCGGTGGACTTCACGTCGCGCAGACCGACCGCGGGCGGGATGACGCCCTTGAAGAACAGGCCGGTGCCATTCTTCCAGAGGTCTTCATCCAACTCCAGCTCCCAGCCTTTCACGATCCGCTCGTCGATATTCGAGAGCATGGCGGTGACCGCAGCCTGTTGCTGGGCGCGTTCTTCTGGCGACGTTACGAACGTCCCGGTTTCATCGACATGCCCGAAGTTGTAGGCCGGACCCGCGTATTCAGGCGCGCCCGTCAGCCCCGCCTCGTAACGCTTCGCCATGCCCCACGCGCGGCTCAAAGCGACGCCGCCTAACCAGGAGTTGACCACGCCCTGGCTTTCATTCGTCGCCCGGGTGTCAAAGTGGGTGGCCTTGACGTGGAACTTGCCGCCAAAGAGTTCGACGAACACACCGAACTCCTTCGTTTTGCCCGTGGGTTTCGGGAGCGCTTCGTTGTAGAGGTCGACCCGCGCCGAATCAGGCCGGAAGTTTTCCGAACCATTGAAGAAAAACCCGACGTTGGAGTCCCAGGGAAGATGCCGCTGCCAGGCGGCGGGCAGGCGCCCGACCAGACTGTAGCTCTTGCTGCTGCCTTCGACCGTGTTGTAGGGAACGTCCGGCAATACATAGTCCGGAGAGTTGAGGATCGAAGTGGCCGTGCCCTGCCCTCCTCCTTGCGACACGGGAGCCACGGAACGATACGCCCTCGACTCGTCCTCGCGATAGCCGAGCGTCCCGACGAGCGCGCCGTCGAAGAAGAAGCTCTGCCAGACGAGCACCTTGGATTCGGTGGTCTCATATGTCTTGGTCGCGTTGGTGGTAAGCTGGCTGAGATCCCCATTGGTGGCGGAAAGCGTCGCCAGTGTCAGGTGCCGCCAGCCGACATAGTTGGCCGGGTTTTCGGACTCTGTGGACGTGACGTTGGTGATGGGATTTATCCAGGTCGCGGCGGGATCCACGTAACCGGCCGCGCCCGGAGTCGTTGGCTTGTTCCAATGCGAATCGAAGCCAAGAAGAGTCGGAGCGTAAGGAGCCTGATTGGCGTTGATGCGCGAGAGATTGGCGCCTGACGCGCTCGAGGCGTTCAACAGGCTGGGTCCAATATAGCTGACCATGCCAAGGCGGCGATAATAGATATCCGAGTTGAGGACGCCATATTGATCGCGGGCAATCGCATACGGATTGAACACCAGATCCTCACCGCCTCGATTGCTCTCGTTCCAAGCGCCCGTGACCACGTTCCGGCTGAACACCCTGGACAGCCATGAATTATCCTTGAAGATATCGTTGCCGCTCAGATCGACATAAGCGGTCACCCGCGTGCTCTCCCGCTCCGCCGTCCCGGTGGATCCGCCCGTGGATGAACTGGATTCGATGTAGGGTCGTCCGAGGTTCGGATTGGGCGAGCCATCCGGCAGCCATTGGTCCACGTCCACATAAATGACATTGGTCCAACCAGGACTGAAATTCCAGTAATTGTAATGTTCGTTGTAGTATTTCGCCTCAACGCCGATCCGGTTTTTTAAAAACGTCTGGTTCAGCACGAGGTTGAACGCATCGAATCCGATATTCTGGGCCTGCGTCGGCCCGAACATCAGATTATTATAGAAGTCGAAAACGCTCGGATCGGTGAGCGACTTATGCTTCGTATCGGTCGCGTAAGGCATGTCCGTAGCCACGGCGAAATCATAATATCCGCCGATGACCGTCCGTCCTCCCGCGTCCAGACCTTCGATGCGCTGGTCGATCTCCCCATTCGGGCCCAAACCGAACTGCTGGCCCGAGAAGAAAGCGGACGCCGTGAAATAATATGGCAGGGACTGGTTTGGGGAACTGGGATCCGGAAAGAAACCGATGTTTTCCGGACCCGCCGAAACGATACCTGGCACGTAGTTAGGCGATTGCCTGTTGATGATGCCCGCTCCCGGATCGGCACTGTTGATGCCCGCAATTCTCCGATTGGTCGTAAACTTGTTGGCGTTGTTATAGACCTGGCCATTGACCGTGACCGTCCCCGTTTGAAACCACGGCGTAATACTGTCGTAAGGCGGGATGCCGGCCGGATAGTTGTTCTTGAGCCGACCGGTTTCGTAGTTCGCGCGGAATGTGGTATGCGCCGAGCCCTTATTGAGGAATTTGGGGTCAAAACGCAAAGCTCCGAACACGCGCTTGTCCTTGCTGAAGGCCGGGCGCTGCTGGAACTGGTCGACTTCATCGAGGACGTCCAGCCGCACCGCCAGCTGGTCCGGTATGAGCACCCGGTTGAGGTCCAGCGTGCCGCGCACCGAGCCGTGCTCACCGAAAGTGACGGCGACGTTGCCGTGATTTCTGAACCCCGCCTGCGATGTGCTCGCGTTGATCAGACCGCCCGCACTGCCCTGACCAAACAAGATCGCGTTGGGCCCACGCTGAATTTCCGCCGATTCGATATTATACGCGTCAATCGGAAGGTAGGAGGTCTCGTAGTCACGCGCATTATCCGCGGCGGTGAGACCGCGAACACGCGTGTTCAAATCCGGGCGCAACACCGTCGCACTGAGGGTTCGCCCTGCGCCCAACCCCGAGAAGTTGCCTCGCGGGCCGCCGACTTCCGTCGAAACCGTTTTGGTGAGCAGCGATTGGACATCGGTGGCGCCGGTATCGAGCATGAACTGCTTCGTCACGACCTGCAGGCTGGATGCGATATCATCCAGGTTCGTGGCCAAGCGTGTGCCCGCCAACGTGCGCTTGGCTCGATATCCTTCCGAGTCCTCCGCAGTGACGCTGAACAAGGAAAGACGGACGAGTTCGCCGTTTTCATCTTCGAGCGTGTGAGTCTCGTTATTCAACTCGTCCGGCGCCGGTAAGCGCCGACTGATGGTTTCCGCCTTTTCCGTCTCTTTCTTCTGTTCAACAGTCTGTGCACCCGCAGGCAGGATGCCGGCGGCGAGCAGAACGAACAGGACACCGTTGAACAGGGGGCGTCCGGTCCGAGCATTGCATGATCTCATGGTTTGTGGGTTGGCTGGGGGGTTGTGCGATCGACGCGATTGTGGTCGGTCGAAATCAAATGGGAGGCGCGCGAGCTTTCGGGAACGAGGGAGGCTTCGCTTTCGCTTCAGATTGGCTGGGCTACCTCGCGGCCGTGCTCACCGCCTCGATCAACCGCTCGATCGCTTGTATCCGGCTGTCGATTACAGCCTGCCGGCTATACCACGCGGTATGGCTGGTAAGGATCACGTTACGCAGCCCGTGGAGGGGCGAATTCTGCGGCAGCACTTCGGGCTCGAATACATCGAGGCCGGCGCCGCCGAGTCGCTTCTCGACGATTGCGTCCCGCAAGGCCTCCGCATCCACCAGCGCGCCGCGGGAAACGTTGATCAGCAACGCACCCGGTTTCATCCGTGCGATCGTGTCCCGATTGATCAGATTCCGCGTCGACGGAAGCAGCGGGCAATGCAACGACACGATGTCGGCCCGCCCCAACACTTCATCAAGGGTCACCGCGGACAATCCATTCGGCGCCGCCGTCACCGCCGGATCATGGAAAATCACTTCTTTCACCATCGGGCGCATGAACTCAGCGAGCTTGCGTCCGATGCGCCCCAAACCAACGAGCCCCAGCGTGAGGGTGCTCAAGCGCTCAATCGGCTCCGGCGGTCGCACCGACCAGCGTCCGGCCGCGAGCGCCTTTTGCGTTTCACCCAGCTGCCGGTGCAAAGAGAGAATCGTCGCCGTCGCTTGCACCGCCACCTCTTCGGTCGCGTAGTCCGGCGTATTTCCAATACTGATACCGCGCGCGCGGGCCCGGACCAGATCGACATTGTCGAGACCGATGCCGACGCGCTGCAAATGCCGGCACGACGCAGGCAAAGCGTCGATCACTCGCGTCGTCAGCGGCGCCAGCAGAAACAGCACGCCGGCGATCCCCTTCTCCCTTCCAATGCGTCCGAGGATCTCCGTCTCTTGCTCCTCGAGCGGTGGCGAGGGCGGTGTCCATGGCGGCATCGACCAAGTCCAGCCCAGCTCACGGAGTCGCTTTTCTTCGATCGAAAAATCTCCGGCGAGCCAGTCGGCGACAAGGATGTGTGGGGGCTGTTTCATAAATCTATTTCGCCGCCTAGAAGTCGCGCAGGAATCCCCCCGCCGACCATCCGCCGTCCACGCTCAGCACCTGGCCCGTGGTGTAGCTGCTCTCCGGCGCGGCGAAGAACAGCACCGCGTGCGCGATCTCCATCGCCTCCGCCGGTCGCCCCATCGGTATGTGCGCGATCAGTTGACGCACATTCGCCTGCATCACTGCGGACGTTCCGTAGAAAAGATCCCGCGTGGAATCCGTCACCGTCGAGCCCGGCGCCACGCAATTCACCGCGATCCCGCGCCCGGCCAGCTCGATCGCCATCGCGCGCGTGAGATTGATCACCCCCGCTTTCGCCGCGACAAACGCGCACTGCAGCCGGGCAGGCACGATTCCGAGCACCGAAGAAATATTGATGATCCGCCCCCGCTTCTGCCGCACCATCACTTGCGAGCACTGCTTGCTCACAATAAACAATCCGCGCAGGTCCACCGCGACGATCCTATCCCACTCTTCGAGCGGAAACTCCTCCACCGTGACGCGGTGATCGAGCGTGTTGAGCCCGGCGTTGTTCACGAGGATATCCAGCCGACCATGCTGCCGCACGATGGCGTCGACCGCCGTTTTCACTTCATCCGGACTGGCCACATCCATTCGCAGTGGCTCCGCTCCAGGCAGCTCTGCGGCCACTTTCGCCGCCGCTTCGACATCGATGTCGGCTACGATGACTTTGGCACCATTCTCACTGAAAGCGGTCGCGATCGCCTGCCCGATTCCTCGAGCTCCTCCCGTCACCAAGGCGATCTCGCCGCTCAGATTCACGCGCATCAGCGGATACTAGCGAGAGGCAAAAATCGGCTCTACCTGTTTTCACCGAGACAAGCGCGGTTTCCTCTCCGGCGCCGCAACGGCTTTCTGTTTTCACCAAAATGGTTCCGTTTTCGTGGCGCCTCACTTCCAACGCTTGCCGAACCCGCCCCCCGCGCGTCCCCTTATGTTCCGATGGCCGCGTCTTCCACCTCTCCGCTCGCAGAAACTCTCCGCGCCGCCGGACAGCGCACGCTCGCGCTTCCCACCGGGGACGGCGGCCGGCTGCTCCTCCTCGAACGCGGAGCCCGCGTCATCGGGCTGTATCCGTCAAACGACGACAACAATGTCCTCTGGACCAACCCGGCTCTTGCCACCGCGAACGGCGCCCGTGCGTTTTTCGCGGCACCGGGCTGGACGAACCCCGGTGGCGACCGCACCTGGATCGCCCCCGAGCACGCGCTGTTTTTCGGCGAGCAACCACCCACATGGGAGCACTACCGCGTTCCTCCCGCGCTCGATCCGGGATCGTTTCGGCTCCAGCGGAGAGGCGACACCGCTGGCTTTCACGGCGACGCGCGCCTCGTCGTTCGAGGCGTCCGCCGTCGAGCCGAGATAACCCTGAGGAAGCTCGTCACGCCCGTGGCCAATCCTTTGTCGCGCGCGATCGATGAGGTTTGCTTCGCGGGCTATCGATCGACAACGACACTGACCGCCAGCTCCTCCGCGCCGCTCGCGCTCTGGCAACTGCTGCAACTTCCCCACGGCGGCGAAATGATCGTCGGCACGCACGGTCGCGCCACTCCGCGCGTTCTCTTCGGCAACGTTCATCGCACCGACTGGAGCGCCGGACCGCGTGTGCTCCGACACGTGATGAACGCATCCGGCAATCATAAGCTCGGGCTCACCGCGCGCCAGTGCACCGGTCGCGCTGGTTACGTTGTTCGCTCCGCGCCCCGCGAATGGTCGCTCGTCATCCGCGACTGGCAGGTGAACCCCACCGGCCGCTACGTCGACACACCGTGGCGTTCACTCGACAACGAAGGTGACTGTTTTCAGTTGTGCAACGTGAACGCCGACATCGGCCGTTTCAGCGAACTCGAGCATCACACTCCGGCCGCAGACACCGGCAAGAAGGCGACGGACGTATCCGAGGTCTGGGCCTTTCGCGGGCCGCGGGCCGCCATCCGCGAGGTCGCCTGGCAGCTTCTCGGAATCCGCCGACCTGCCTGAAAACGTCAGCTCGTCGCAGCACGCATCAGCCGCTGCTCGCTCGCCTCCGCCCGGGTAAATTCGTCGGCGATTCTCCCGCGCGCGAGCACGATGAATCGGTCGCACAACCCCAGCAGTTCAGGCAACTCGGACGAGATGACGATCAATGCAAGACCCTCGGCCACCAGCCCCGCCAGCAGCCGATAAATCTCTCCTTTCGCTCCGACGTCGATTCCCTTCGTCGGCTCGTCGAGCAGCAGAATCTGCGGCCCGGGAAGCAGCACCTTCGCCAAAATCACCTTCTGTTGATTGCCTCCACTGAGCGTTCCCACCGGAACTTCGACCGACGGAGCCCGGATCGCGAAACGCTCCCGACCCGATTCCGCGACCGCCTTCTCCCGCGCACGAGAGAAAATTCCGCGATCCGACACAGCCCGCAACGCGTGCAGTGTCATGTTCTCGCGGATACCAAAATTAAACGAGAGCCCGTCACGTTTGCGTTCCTCTGTAACGAGCCCGAGTCCGTGCCGCAGGGCGTCGTCCGGCCGGCGAATCGAGACCTCGCTGCCGTCGATGAAGATCCGCCCGGTATGCGGCCGCCGTCCATAAAGCGCCTCCACGATCTCTGTCCGACCGGAGCCGACCAGCCCGCCGAGACCGAGGATTTCACCACGACGAAGATTGAAGCTCACATTCTCGACCACGTTGCGGCCCGCGCGATGTGCATCCGGAACGGTCAGTTGTTCGACGCGTAACTTCTCGCGGCCGATCGCCGGTTCACGCGCGGGAAACTGGCTTTCGATTTTCCTCCCCACCATCGCGGCCACCAGCTCCTGATCGCCGAATTCTCCCCGCCGGAATCGCGCCGCCACCGCGCCATCGCGCAACACCGTGACGCTGTCGGCGAGCTCGTGAATCTCGGCGAGCTTGTGCGTGATGAACAGCGTCGTGACGCCTTCGCTTTGAAGGTGCCGCAGGATCCGGAACAGGGTTTCCGTTTCCGATCTCGTGAGACACGCGGTCGCTTCATCGAGAATCAACACCGCCGGTCGCGACGAGAGGGCGCGCGCAATCATCACGAGCTGTCGCTCACTTGCGCCCAACTCCGCGACCCGGCGCGTCGGCTCGAGGCCAATCCCGCAGCGCGTCAGCAGTTCCGAAGCGGCGCTCTGCATCCGGCGAAAATCCACCACCCCTCCCCGCGCCGGCCAGTCGCCCACGAAAATATTCTCGGCCACCGTCAACCCTTCGATCACCTCGATCTCCTGCGGCACGTAACCGATGCCCTTCTGTCCCGCATCGTGGGGCGAATGAAACGCGACGGCCGCGCCATGGATCAGAATGCGACCCTCGAATGTTCCCGACGGATACACACCGTCGAGGATCTTCATCAGGGTCGACTTGCCCGCGCCGTTTTCTCCCAGCAGCGCGTGGATGTGACCGCGCGTCACCTGGATCGTGACGTCACTGAGCGCGCGCACGCCGGGAAACACCTTCGTGATCCCCTGCATCTCGATCGCGAACTCAGCGGTCACGGACATGCGGCTACTTCAAACCTGCTTCGACTTTTTCGAGCAGCGCATAATACGGCGCCACACCCTCACGCGTCACCACCGGCGCCGGCAACTCCGTCCACCAGCGAACCTCTCGCGCGTTCAGTGCATCATCGAGCAAACGCGCCGATCCCTGCGCCTCCTCCCACAACGGCTGCGCCACGATCCCGTAAACGGCGCCGTCACGAACGAGGTCGAGATTGACCCGCGTGTAATCCATTCCGATCGCCACGATGCGTCGCCCCGTTTCGCGCTGCGCCCCGGCCCATGTCACCGGTCCTCCGCCCGTGGTCGAAAACGCGCCGGTCAATCCCGGTTGCGCCTGCATCAACGACACGGCGCGCGAAATCGCGCGCGGCGCGTCGAACCCTTCTTCTTCCGGCGACAAGACTTCCACGTTCGGGAAATTCGCTTTCATCGCCTCCGTGAAGGTGCGCGCGACGAAATTCTCGAGTTCGTTGAAACTCCCCTGGGTGATCGCGACTTTTCCTTTCCCGTTGATTGCACGTCCAATCGCCTCCGCCGCTGCCCGCGCATAAGCGGCGGGATCGCACGCGATCACGCCCGTCGCTCCCGGCACCGAGCCTTCGGCCGCCGGAAAATGCGGCAGAATCACCGGCACTTTCGCACGGCCCGCGCGTGCGATCAGCGGATTCCATGCAGGACTTCCGGTCCACACCGCCATACCGGCAATATCGCCTCCCGCCAGCGCCTGCTCGGCCAGGGCAACTGTGCCGCCGATGTCCATGCTGTCAGTGCCGATGATCACCGGTTCGTATCCAAGTTCCCGACACGCCTCGCGGAATGCGATCTGCGTCATCTGATGCACCGGGTGTCCCTTGAGCGGTTGCACCCACGCCAGTTTCCGCGCTCTGGGGCGCCCGCCCTCCGACGCCTCCGAACCAGCGCGCTCGCAGCCCAGCGCGAGCAGAAGACACAAACCCAGGATCCAGCCCAGTCGGCGTTGTCGCGTGTTGATCATAAATCAGGAGAGCTTCGCGCGCCGGCGGAGCAAATCGACGCCCACCGCCACGATCATGATCACGCCGATCGCGACGGTCTGCCAATGCGGGTTCACCCCCGCCACCACGAGACCGCTGCGCACCACCTGCATCATCATCAATCCCAGCAGCGTTCCGAGCACCGTGCCCGTGCCGCCAAACAAACTCACGCCGCCGATCACGACACTCGCGATGACGTCGAGCTCCCACCCCGTGCCGATCTCGGGTTGTCCCACACTCAACTGCGCCATCAGCAACATGCCGGCCACGGCCGCGCAGAATCCGCTGAAGACAAAGCATCCGATTCGCACGCGGTCCGTCGCAATGCCGGCAATCCGCGCCACTTCCTTGTTGCCGCCCGTCGCATAGACGCGGCGCCCCCACACCGTTTTACGCAGTCCGAAATCCGCCACGATCACGAGGGCACCGAAAAGCAGAAACGCCGCGGAGACGCCCAACGGCTCCGCCTGGCCAAAGGCCTTGAGCGAATCCGGAATCGGATAAATCGGATAGCCCTGACACAGCAGATAATTCAATCCGCGCGCGATGTAGAGCATGCCGAGCGTGGCGATGAATGCCGGCACGCCAAATCGCACGGCCACCAATCCGTTCACCAGACCAGCCACGCAGCCAATGGCCGCGCCCGCCGCGAGTCCCGCTCCGACCGGCCAGCCCGCCTCTTTCATCAACCACGACGATACCACCGCGCAAAGTCCCGCCACGGATCCGACCGACAGATCGATGTCGCCCGAAATCATCAGCCAGGTCTGCCCGATCGCGATAATCCCCACGAACGCCATCGCCCGCAGCATCGCAGCGACGCTGCCGGAGCTAAGAAACGCCGGATTGATCAAATAAAACACCAAAATAAACCCGAGCAGCGGCAACAGGATCCCCACTTCCGGCACTGCGAGCATTCGACGCATTGGCTTCATGTCGTATTCAGGTTTCGGGGACATAGCCCTGTCCGAAGCGCGCTTTTACCGGACGGCGAAAACCATCGCCAAAGGGCATCCACGCGGTCGTGCCGCCATCGATGACCAGCGTCTGGCCAACGATGTAGCGCGCGTCCTCCGACGCGAGAAACGCCACCGCGCGTGCGATGTCCTTCGGCTCACCGACGAAGCCCGCCGGAATTCCCTTTCCATGCGCCACACGATCGTAGCCCGGCATGGCCTTGTAATAGGCCTCCACGACGATCGAGCCGGGCGCGATGGCGTTCACCCTCACGCCGAGCGGCGCCAGTTCGATCGCGAGTTCGCGCGTGTAGGCGACGATTGCACCTTTGGTCGCGGCATACACCGCGTGCTGCTGAAAGCCCTGAAACGCGTGAATCGAACTGATGTTCACTACGCACCCGCGGCTCTTCCGCAGCGACGGCAGCACGGTCTGCGTCAGGAAAAATCCGCCGCGCACGTTCACCTGAAACAGCAGGTCGAACTCCGCCGGCGTTACTTTCGCAAAGGGCTTGTTCATCGTGATGCCGGCATTGTTCACGAGCACGTCGAGCCCGCCGAGAAATCCAGCCGCGTCGCGCCCGAGACGCTTCACCGCCTCGAGATCCGTGAAGTCCGCCTGAAACGCTTCCGCCTTTCCGCCCGATCGGCGAATCGCGCGCACCGCCGCCTTCGCCGCGCGATCGTCATGCGAATAGTGAAATGCGACCGCCGCCCCGCCTCGCGCCAGCTCTTTTGCCACCTCGAGCCCGATGCCGGTGCCGGCGCCAGTCACGAGCACTTTCTTTCGCTGCTTCAGCCGGATTTTCGTCATGCAATTTCAGGGAAAAGAAAGCGACGGCCGTGCTTCAACCGGCGATATCGATCGACGAGACCGAGGGGTAGCAGGTTGGTGCGCAGCATCTGCGGCGGTTGATGATTATCGGGAAACAAATCGTAGTGGCATGGAATCACGACCTTCGGATCGAGCTGACGCGTGAGCTGTGCCGCTTCAGCCGGCGAGAGGTTGCGAAAGGCCGGGTTGATCACCGCAACCATCACGTCGGGCTTGTGCTCGCTCACCGCCGCGGCGAGCACGTCATGATACGCCGTATCGCCGGTAAAATACACGGTCGGACCGCCAGCGACGAACATGAGATAACCGACATGCGTGAGATCATCGCCGCCCAGGGGAATCGCGAACGTGGCGCGAAGCGTCAGGTCTCCGATCACGACCGCTTTGTTCGGCCACATCATTTCGATCTGCGCCCGCGGCACGCCCATCGCCTCCAATTTCTCCGCGGTTTCCGCTGGCGCGAGATACGGTCCAGCACCACCGGCGGCGCGATACGGTCCGATCGTTTCCGGATCGAGATGATCCTGGTGACTGTGCGTCAGCACGTAGCGATCCACGCCCACCAGATCGCGCGCAGTGAGCGGCGGCGGCACCATGCGATCCATGTTCACACCGATCTGCTCGCCGAGCGCCTTGCACGAATTTGAGAGATACGGATCGAGCACAACGATGCGTCCGCCCGGACTTTTCACCACGAAACCCGCCTGCCCGAGCCACCACAGCGCCACCTGGCCCGCCGGCACTTCAAAGGTTCGAATGTCGTCTGCGGGGGTCATGGGGCGCGCAATGTGCCGAGTTGTTCGCCCATTTTCACGACCGTATTCACCGGCGCGACGATTTCCACTAACACGCCATCCATCTGCGACTCGACCGATAGAATCGCCTTCGCCGTCTCCACCTCCACGACGATTTCACCTGTTTTCACGGCATCGCCCGGCTGCTTCAACCACGCGACGACGGTCGCTTCCGTTACCGTGAGATCGCCGTGCGGCATGATCAACGGCGTGCCTTCGACCTTGGGCTTCGCGGCCACGGGTGCGCTCGTGGGTTGTATTGGATCTTTGGCTACAGGAGTCGGCGTAACGAGCGCGTCGGACTTTTCCGGCATCGGCGCAGTTGCGCCTGCCCCCCCACCCGCCCCGCGTGCCCGCCGCGGAATTGGCGCGTAGCCGGCGTGCACCTGCCGGGCGGCCGCACAGATCTTGTTCACCGAGATGAGCACGCTTTCCTCGAGGCTCGGGCTGAAGGGGTGAGACACCGGCTCGGTGTGCAGGCGTCCGATCGGTCCGTCGAGCGCATCCAGCGCAAGTTCCATCACGCTCTGCGCGATTTCCGCGCCGAGCCCGCACATGGCATAGCCTTCATCGACGATAAGCAGGCGCGTGGTTTTCGTGACGCTTTCGACGATCGTGTCGATGTCGAGCGGCACGATGGTCCGCAGATCGATCACCTCGGCCGAAATGCCTTCTTTTTCCAATCGTCCCGCCGCTTCGAGCGAAGCCGGCACGGTCCACCCGCAGGCCACAACAGTGAGATCGGTGCCCGCTCGCACAATCTTCGCCTGACCAAACGGCACGAGGTATTCGCCTTCCGGCACCTCGCCTTTGCTCGCGAACAGGATCTTCGGTTCGAGAAAGATCACCGGATCCTGCGCACGCAGTGCCGTCTTCATGAGCCCTTTTGCGTCCGCGGGGTTCGATGGCATCGCCACGATCAATCCCGGCACGTGTGACCAGATCGCGTGATACGTGCCGCTGTGATGCGGTCCGGTGCTTTTCACCGTGCCCGAGCCCGCGCGCACGATCATGCGCGCGCTCATCTGATTATTGCTGATGTAACGCAGCTTCGACGCCTGCAGCACGATCTGCCCCGCGGCCTCGAAAATGAAATCGGCAAACATCAGGTCCGCGATCGTCGGACATCCCGTCGCACCCGCGCCGATGGCCGCGCCCGTGAAACCAAGTTCGCAGATCGGCGTGTCCACCATCCGCTGCCCGCCGAACTCCTGCCAGAGGCCCTTCGTATGACCGAAGCTCCCGCCGCGCTCGCCCGTTCCTTCGCCGAAATAAAGGATATGCTGGTTTCGGCGCATCTCCTCCGCGATGCCGTCCCGCACTGCCTCCAACCAGGTTTGCATCTTCGTTCGGCCAGCCGTGAAAGGCGGAATCGGCGGGTTGATCGGGTCCGCCCAAGTGTGAGCGAGTGCATCCGCCGATACCGGCAAAGGCGACGAGCGCGCGAACTCCAGCGCATCCTGCACCTCGCGGTTCACTTCCGCTTCGATCTCCGCGATCTGTTCCTCCGACCCGCCCGCCTCGAGAATGTGTTCTCGCAGCACCCGCAACGGATCGCGCTTGGTCCAGCGGTCGATTTCGTCCTGCGAACGATACACGCCGACCACGGGATCGCCCTCGTGGTGTCCAACAAATCGATACGTCCGCGCCTCGATCAACGTGGGCCCCTCGCCCGCTCGCGCCCGGGCCACCGCCTCACCCGCGACCCTGGCCACCGCAAGCACGTCGTTGCCGTCGACCGAGACACCGGGAATCCCGTAGGCCGCGGCTTTGCTCGCGATGTCCGGATTCAACGTCGCGTTCACGAGCGGCGTCGCCGTCGCGTAGAGATTGTTCTCGCAAACGAACACGACCGGCGCGCGCTGCACCGCCGCGAAGTTGATCGATTCGTGAAACGAGCCGTGGTTCACCCCGCCGTCGCCGAAAAACGCGACCGAAACACCATCCGTCCCACGCGCACGCGCGCTGATCGCCGCGCCGACCGCCGACGGATTTCCGCCGACTACGATGCCGTTGGTGCCGAAAAGTCCGACGGACGCATCATAGAGATGCATGCTGCCGCCGCGTCCGCCGCAGCAGCCGGTCGCTTTCGCAAACAGTTCCGCCATGAGCGATCGCGGCGACATCCCTTTGGCCAACGCATGGCCATGTCCGCGGTGCGTGCTCGTGATCCAGTCCGTGGGCCGAAGGTGCGTGCACACGCCCACCGCGACCGCTTCTTCACCCACATAGAGATGCAGAAAGCCCGGCATCTCGCCCTTGCGGTAGCTGTCCTGCACCGTGAGTTCAAACCGCCGCAGCAGAAACATCTGCCGGTAGAACTGGAGGGAGGAGTCGTGATCAAGAGAAGCGGGGCGGCGCTTGGGGGCGCGAGCAGAAGATTTCATGAACGAACAGTCGAAAGGGATACGCACCTCGGCGACCGGGGTGCCGAGGGCTGCAGTTGCCACCTGAACGGAGTGATTTCGAGACGTGGAACCACCGCGTCAAACGGGCCGCGAAGGTAGGATTTTGTTGGCGATCGCTCTACCTGTTTTCGCTCAAACCCGCGCTGTTTCAGCCCCCGCCAGATCCGGCGGCTGCAAACCGCGATGTGGCGCGGTTCCGCTCGCGCGCAGACAACGTCTGCATTCAGCGCTTTCGGTCTCTGCAGAGATTCCCACGCAACGAGACAAAAGTGCTGCTAAATGAGCGCTCAGGCGTAGCGGCAAAGCTCGGGTTTCTGCCACGCTCTCGGAAACCCCCTCGCGCGATGCCCCATGTAAATTTGGTCAGCTCTGGCTCGTGGAGCGCCCCGCAACGCATCCTTATCCAACGCCGTTCGAGTTCGACCATGATCGCATGCCTGATCGGCATCGTCTTCATGCTTCTGCTTGCGCCGGCCCGCGCCGCCGCTGATTCGCACGCCGATCGGTCGGCGGTCGCCCTCAGTCGCATGGGCATCCCCGCGCAGTGCGAGATCGTGATCGGTGACAATCCCGAGCTCGTGGAGCACACCGCCGCCGAGACGCTACAGAAGATCCTGCGCGAGAGCGGTCGAAACGCGCGGATCGTTACAGAAGCAAAATCCTCAGACGCAGCGCGATTCTTTCTCGGCCGCGAATCCAGCTCGACCCAGATTCGCCGCAACGCAGTAGCCGGCGAGCTGAGGGTTCGGGAAATCGACCCCAAACAAGACGGCTATCACGTAAAGCAACTCGGCAAGAACATCGTGATCGCGGGAGTGAATCCGCGCGCCGTGCTATATGGTGTCTACGCTTTCGAGAACTACCTCCGCGCCGGTGCCGAGGAGTCGTTGGACATCTACGCTGTCCCGACGTTCAAGACGCGCGGTTCCGGGGTGAGCCTATCACACATCTCGATCAACGTGGACGACGTGATGGGGCGTTTCACCGAAGAGCACGCCATCACCCTTTCCCGACTCGGCATCAACGAACTCACCGACCAGGCGATCGGCGGCACGTTGAGCGAGTTTGTCTCGAGCGAGGTGTTTCCGTTTGTGAAAGAGCCCGACGCCGCGTTTCAGCGACACTTGAAAACGATGTCGGCCATCTGCCGGAAGTATGGAATCGACCAATACGTTTTTCTCTGCGAGCCGGCGCTCCCATCGCACATGGGCGACTTGTCGCGTTTTCCCGAGGAAGCGTTGGGCACGGCCCGACGTCCGTGGGGTGGCGCGGCCGACGGCTTGGAGCGAACGCTCTGCGTGAGCAGCGAGATCGTGCAGGAGTTCTTGCGCGACGCGATGAAGCGATTCGTCCGGGAGTATCCCGACATCAAGGGCGTTCAATTTTACAACCTCGATGTTTCCGCCTGGCTTTGCACGCCGTCGGTTTGCGAGCGCTGTCGAAAAGCATGTCCAGATTCTCCGCCCGATGCATTCAACCCGTGGGAGACACAAGCGCGGCTGGTCTCGCTCCTCGCCGCGGCGGCACACGAGGTGCGTCCCGATTTCCAATTCCGCTTCTGGGCCGCCGTGCATTATCACGGCCGCCAGTTCGAGAAAGTCGTGGAGGCCGCAAAAGGGCACGACGCGCTGCTGAGCTCATGGACGGGCTCGGATCGCACGGTCATGATTCCCGACTCCGCCACGCCCGATCGACGCTTCTCGCACTCCCAGGAGATCGCGGCCCGCGACGGCATCGACTTCATCGCGCTCTGCGAATTCCACAATCTCGAGGTCATTCCACGCAGCCTGCCGTTTCCGTTTCACGTCATCGATGCGCTGCAAAAATATCGTCGCTGGGGCGTAACGGGGTTTTCCGAAATATTCGGCCTCGAACCCGCACACAGTTCCGTCAACGCAATCGCAGCGCGGGAGTTTTTCTGGAATCCGGATTTGAAGGCCGAGGATTTCCTTCGCGATCTCGCCCAGCGGCAGTTCGGGCCCGAGGCCGGCGCTTCGATGTATCGCGCATGGGATGAGATGCGCCACGCGTTCGATGTGTGGGACAATGTCACCGATCAACCCTTTCCCCTCGAAGGCAGCCAGTTTCACGTGAAGCTCGGTCCCGCCATCGGCGGTCTGCCGCCCGCTATCACGCCCACCGGCGCACAATACTATGGCGAGATCATCGATATTCTGACGCGAGTCGAACCGTGGCGGGAAGCGGACTTCGCTTGGAATCGCAGTGCCGACTTCCTCGATCGAATGGAGACGATGCGAACCCATCTCGAAGCCGCAGCCGCCTTTTCCAAGCAGGCGGTGAACAACGCGAGCGACGAGCGCCGTGTCGACGTTTTCCACTATCCGCGAGCGAACGGCCGTCCCTCCAGCCACGCCTACGCGGAACTGAACTACGCCCCGATTGCGTTCGCCGCGGCCCTCGCCCGCGAACGCTGCGAAATGATCCGCGCCTACCATCTCGTGACGGAACGCGACACCGCTAAAGCGAAGGGCGATACAAAGCTCGCAGATCAGAAGGAGCAGGCGTTCCGGGAGATGGTGCGCCAGAGCATCAGCACGCTGCGAGATTTTCGGAGGCTGATGGAAGAGTTTGCCGTGATGAAGCCGACGTTCGAACGAACCGCGCTGACGGAAGAGGACATCACCAACTTCATCCGGAAAACCGACGAGAAAATCCGAGATCTCGAGCACTATCTCGGCGGCACCTAGTCGCCCGTCTGCGCTGCCTTCCCCCCACTCGACCCCCAAAGCCATGATTGCTTCATTCGACTCCGCCCCCACCGAACACCTGGAATGGCTTGGCCAAGTTCAGGAGGTTCGTCATCCGCTAAGCCAGAGTCATCCCATCTGGGTTCACTCTTCCGTGATCTCCGCCGGCGCATCGGTGCCGCAACCTTCCGTCCCCTGCCCTGAGCAACATCCCTATTGTGAAGTCGCCTTCGTGCGAGAAGGCCGCGGCTGGCAATACATCGGCCGGGAAAAACTGGAGCGAAATTCCGGCGACCTCATCCTGCTCGGTCCGGGATTGCCGCACTACGGGATGCACCTCGATTGGCCGCAACGGCACTCCGTCGTCTACTTCCTTCCGACGGTCGTTTTCGAGATGGGCCCCGAAGGTGACGGTGCTCGCGTGCTCGCGCGCTTCACTCAACCGCAGCCCATTCGCCACCGCGTCCTACGCGCCACGCCCGAGTTGCGCGCGCGGCTCGAAACGTTGTTCGACGAACTGCAAACCGAATTCGACGGCGACGCGCTTTGCCGCGAACTTCGCCTTCGCTCCCTGCTCGCCGAAATTCTTTCATCGATCCTTCGTTGGGATGGTTGCTTTCGCCGCGAAGAAGCGGTCGACCGGCAAGCCCTCAACTGGGTGCAGATCGAAAAGGCGCTGCGGTATATCCAGGAACATTATACGGAGGCCATCTATGTGCAGGACGTGGCGCGCGCCGCCGGAGTGGGCGCCAGCGGTCTGCAAACAATGTTCCGCGACGCGCTCGGCATCAGCTGCATGCAATACCTGCTCTCGTTCCGCATCTCCCATGCCGCAGCCGCGCTCTGTCAGCCGGGGGCACGCGTGGCGGATGTCGCGATGGCGATGGGTTTCGAATCGCTGAGCAACTTCAACACCGCCTTCCGCCGCGTGATGGCTATGTCGCCGACCGAATACATGCGGCGCCACAGCCAATAAAACGAGCCGCCCCACGCTCCTCGCGCGACGAACCGCTGTTTGTCCCGCGGCGACCGCGGATGCCGTTCAAATTGTCGCGAGAAACTCCCTGAGTTTTTCGATCTTCTTCTTCGTCCCGGAAAGGAGATCGCGAATCTCACGCTCAGTGAGGCTGGTGCGCGTGTAGCACGGCTGCATCTCCAGAAAGCCCATCAGCAACTCGCAAAACTGCTCCTGTAGCGCGATGTCCGCCCGGACCAGATCATGATACTGCTGCTCTTGCTTTCGGACTGACTCCGCGTCGCCCCTCGCCCGGGCGTTCTCCAACTCGGTCAGCAAGTGATAGGCGCGAATGATGTTAACGCGCTGCCGGCAAAGGGCGTCTGCGATGGCGATGGGGCCGTGATTCAGTTCCGCGTATTCCTTTCGAGTCGGACGGCCAAACTCGCCGTCATAGTAGCTGATCTCGATGAACTCGCGATCACTCGCCACCGCCACGGCGTCCTTCGCGTGCTGAGCGGCGCGCGAGAGATGAACATTCATCCGCTCCATCTTTTCCAGAAAAGCCTTCTCCTTGAACTTACTGAACTCGGGAGCGAGCCACGGCTCTACCCTGCTATATATTTGGACACAGTCGTCGTAATACTTCGCTACGTCGGGCAAGATCGCTCGCGGGACACCCGCGGGAGTTCCGATACTCAGGAACGTCAAACTTCCCGACAAAGGATTCTTCGGCATGTCGTCCCATACATCCATCGCCTTCTCCATTTCCAACCAAGCTTCGTAAACCCGTTTCCCAGCCGCCGGCCCAAACTGGCGGCTCGACAAGGACGCGAGGACTTTATCCGGGGCTTGGTCCGGGTCCCACTGAAATTCCCGCATCGCGAGCGCGTTCACGGGATTATGCGCCACGATGGGCCCGGCATGCTCCTCGATGTGTCGCGTTCCCCAGTTTTTGTGTTTCCGAAGTGAATCGCTGACGTGGGACGGAAAGGGAAGGCTGCGGGGGATCGATTCGAGATTATTGAACTCGAAAGGCACATACAACGGGATGCCTCGCTCCTCACATATCTTCTGGGTGATCGAGAAATACAACGTGGGCTCCGCCACGTCAGGAACCATGACATCATGGTCATTGCCGTGCCAGGCGGTGATCAATGAGTCGTAGCCTTGCGCGCCTCGAAGCAGCTTCTCGATACGCTCCTCCGGATAGTGCACGGTTCCCCAAAAGCGGAGATCGAAGTGAGGATTCTCCTCGTGCGCCGCTTCGGCCAGCAATGTGACCATCTTGGCTTGCGATTCCCACGGATTGTAAACATCCGGCGGAGAATCCGTGCAGGCAACTGCACAACGCTCACACAGCTCCGGCGTGCAGATCCACGAGGCGATGTCCATGTTATACACATATGCGCCTTTCACGGCCGGATACTCCCGCACCAGTTTTCGGATGATGTTACGCAGGTGCTCCTGAACGATCGGGCTGTTGACGCAAAGTGTCCTCGACAAGCCGTTCGCGTCGCCACCCCAGGGGCGCCTGACGGTTCCCAGCGCCTCCGGCGGATAGTCCGCGAGATTGCCGTCTTCCGTCGGCAATATCGGCAACGTCAGCATCATGTAATAGTCCAAGCCATACTTCTCGCAGGCTTCCGACATCACCTTCAACTTCCGCTGCAGTTCGGGATTCGGAGATTTTTGAAACGGGAAGACGTCGCTTTTGACGTAACTGGTCAGGATCCCCGCATAATTCAGAGTCAATTGATTGACCCCGAGTCGTGCAAGGTAAGCGGCCTTCTCCTCCGAGAAATCCTCGGTCAAGAGGTTGTCATACGAGTTCCAGTAGTAACCCGGCGCGCTGCCACGTTTGCGATAGTAAGGCACCCTCCTCACATCGAGAACACCGTTCGCTCCCGCATTGATGAAGTCTTCCAACGCGTAAACTCCATAAAGAATCCCCCGGGAATTGGATCCTGCGACCACGATATCTTGCCCGACACGACGCAAGTGAAACCCGTCGTCCTCCGCGGTTACATTCCGAAGATCGATCAAGCCTTTTGTCCCCATGTCTCTCACGGCACGGACATTCGCCTCCCGACCCAAGATGATTCGTTTCGTGGTGGTCGCTTCGGATTCGGGAACGATGTCGACCGCGAACGAGGCCTTTCGCAAAAGCCGTTGCATCTCCTGTGCCGCAGTCTTCTCCACCAGCTCACAATTGTCCGCCACGACGATCTGCCAATCCGCACCGACACCGAGCTTGGCCAGCCCACGCTCGATCCGGCCCTTCTCGAAAACCTCCGCCGCTTCCTTCCGCGCATCTTGACCGAAAGCGTTTGGCGGAACTCCTCCGGCTGCGCTCAGCACGAGGCACAAGGAAATATACTTAAATAAGCTGTTCGTAAATCTATTCCTTCCAAGAGAGCGCGCTGCTTGGCCCGTCCGCTCGAGTTTTTTTCACCATAGACGACGTCGCATCGAGCAACGAGCGATCCAGCACAACGAAGCTGCAAGCCTGACGCGCCACGAGATACAGATAGCGTGAATCAGTCGCGATGCCGTAGGGCATCTTGATGCGAAGATCCTGCACGAAATAGCGCGGCTTCGGCTTCGCGGGATTTGTGATATCGAACACGGCCAGGGTGTCGTTGGTCGAACTGATCACGTAAGCGGTGCCGTCGCGCACCGCGATGCGACCGGGTCCGCGCATCCCGTCGTGCTTGAATCGGCTCAGCCGTTTGAGACGCAGCGGGTCGGAAACATCATATGCCGAAATCGTGCCGGCGTTGTAAGCGACCGCATAAAGCGTGTCGCCTTCGATCGCGAGCGCGCACGTGCCCTGCAGCTCCACGCGGTCGAAATCGCGATCGACGATCTGCGGATGTCGCGGATCGCGGATATCGACCGCGATTACCGACGACCCCGGACCGTAGCCCGCGAGATACAGGGCGTGGCGGTGCGGCAACACCGCGAAAGCGCCGTCGCCGGTGTGAAACTCCGAAATCACCACGGGCTTCGCCGGGTTCGCGACGTCCAGGATATACACTTTGCTCTCCGAACTGTGGGTCACGAACGCGAGTCCGTCGCGCACCGCGATTTTTCTCAAACGTGTGTAACTTGACTGAGCCGTGTCGAGGCGCGCCCCCTCCCCGCCGACGCGCACCGCGCCGGTCTTCACCGGGCGCCCGGGATCGCTGATGTCGAAAATCGAAACCATCGCATTGGTCATCGAAAGCACGAACAGATGACGGCCTTCCGCGGCTACGCCAAAGGTGTCTAGAATATCCAGATCCCGGATACTTCCGATCCATTCGGCGCGCTCGTCGTCCTGCAGCCGGAAGATGGCGACGTTGTTGCCGCTGCGACAGGGCACATATGCGTGGCCGGCGTGGAGGAGCACATCCTCCGGCTCGGCGAGTTCGGCGAAGTCGACCGTGCGATCCACGAGCGCGGCATCGAGGTCCCGTCGGAGTTCCGGCAGGACGTCCATCGGCCGCCGGTGCCGGCTTCGGGTGGTGACCTCGTGCAGCCGGTCCCGCGCGATCACGTTGCGCACGATCCGGCCCTTGATCGTTCCCCCGATCGCGACCACGAAATCCGGCGCGTCGAGGCGGATGCCGTGATCGAGCCAGTCCTCGTCTCCGCTTTCCGGCAGCGGGCCGAGCTTCAGCCAGTCCTGGCCGTAGTTGAGGGAAAGATACACATCGCGCGCGCCTGTATAGGTGGAGTAATAGACGGCGCCGAAACCGAGATCGATGAAGTCGTCGGCCGAACCGTCGAGCGTCGCAACCTGTTCCCACGTTTCGCCCAAGTTACCGCTGCGATAAACGCGTCCTGCCTGGTCCGCCTGCAGGACGTAGGAAGCGCCGAGATACTCGGTCGCGAACAGTGCCGACGTGCCCAGCTGCTGCTGGCGGATCCAGGTGCGCCCGTCATCGGTGCTCTTGTAAACGGCACCCGCGAAACCGTTCAACACGATGCCGTTTCCGACCCGCATGAAACGATAGAGCGCGTCCGGCGAAACGATTCCGAGATCCGACCAGGTTTCACCATCGTCGATGGAGCGATAGACGTGTCCGCCGTCCGAATCCGTGTCGGACATCAACAGCGTGCCGTGGGGTGTCACCATCAACCCGTAAGCGGCGGCCGCGCCAACGCGGCTGCGATTGGGCATCGCCGCGCGAAGCTTTCTCCAAGTTCGCCCGCCGTCGCGCGTGCCGAACACCTCGGCCCGATCGGTCAGTAGATAGAACCGGTTACGGTCCGCGGCGGTGAGGCACGTGATCGCGTTTCCCGTCGGCGACGGCAGCGGCGACCAGGTCTCGCCGTAGTTTTCACTCAAATACAGCTTGCCCGGGTTGGGCTTGCGCGTGGCGAACACCACGACGCCGTGGCCGAGGTCGCAGATCGCGTCGATGCGACCGCTCTCGCCCGCCGTCGCCTGCACCTCCCAGCGACCGAACTCCGCGCGCAGCGCGGCGTCATCGAGCGCGGCTGGCGCGGGTAGCGCGGCGAGCCCGAAGGCCAGCACAGCCGGTGGAAGAAAACGCCGCTTCATCGCTCACCAAAACCGCCAATAGATGAACACCCACGCGGCCGCGTAGAGCCCGAACCACAGCTTCAGGTGCTGATACCACGGACGCGCGATGCCCTCGTCGTAGTGAGCCAGGATGGAAGGCCGCCAGTGAAACGGCTCGCACTGCTCGCGGGGCGGCGGCGTGGTGCACAGCGAAACCAGGACGACCGACGCCATGATGATCACCTGCGCGATGAACGCCTGGTAGAACCAGTGCAGCTCCCAACCGGCGTAGTAGTTGGCCGCAACGACCAGCCCCTGGATGACAAAGCCGCCCAGCAGTCCGAAGAGCGCGCCGGCGTAATTCGTCCTCTTAAAGAGAATGCCGAGGAAGATCACCGAGATGATCGGCGTGGAGAGGAACGTGATGCACTGTTGGAAATACATGAAGATGCCGCCGAACCGTGCGATGACGGGCACCATCAATCCGGCAAGCGCCAGCGCGAGGCACACCACGATACGACCCACGCGAATGAGCTGCTGGTCGGTGACGTCGGGCTTCAGCGGTCGGTAAACGTTGAGCGAAAAGATCGTCGACGTGGAGTTCGCCAGCGCGCTCACCGTCGACATCACCGCCGCGAGGAAGCCGGCCAGCACGATGCCGCGAAGCCCCCATTCCGGAGCGAAATGTTTCAGGGCGAAAGAAAAGGTATGATCCGAGGTCGCGAGCGGGTCGGCACCCTTCGTCACGTTGATGTAATGAAACACCACGAGGCCGAGGAGACACGTGACCAGCGGGCGCACGAAGCCGATGAAGCCGGCGAACACGATGCCCATGAGACCGTCCCAAGTCGTGCGCGCCGCCAGCACGCGTTGAATCATCACCTGATTCGTCGCCTGATAGAAGATGAACAGCCCCATCGATCCGGCGATCAGGCCGAGGAACGGGGCGATGCTGTCGTTTGCCGGATGATAGAGGTGGAAGCGCTCAGGCCGCGCCAGTTCCATCGCGCTCCAGCCACCCGGGATGTGATCGAGCGAAACGAAGAAAAGCAGCAGGCCGCCGCCGAGCAGCATCAGGCATTGCACGGCGTCGGTATACATCACCGAGATGTAGCCGCCCTTCACCGTATACCCCGCCACGAGGACGACGGTGCTCCAGAGCAGGAGGTTGAAATCCCAGCCCGTGAGGTCGGAGAGCGCGAGCGTGCCGCCGTAGAACACGGGCGGCATGAACACGAAAACGTAGGCGAACAGCATGGCGAAGCTGTAGATCCGCCCGCAGGTCGGACCGAAGCGCTTGGTCAGAAACTCCGGCATCGTGGAGATGCGGTTCTTCAAGTAGATCGGTATGAAGAACACCATCAGCAACGTGTAGCACGGCAGCGAGAACACCTCCCAATTGGCGATGCCCATGCCGTGCTGATAAGCGGCGCCGACCGTGCCGACGATCTGCTCGCTCGATACGCTGGTCGCGACGAAGGCCGCACCAATGATCCACCAGGGCAACCGGCCCTTCGTGAGAAAGTAATCCTCGGCGGTGCGCTTTTTCTGGCTGCGACCGGCGAGCAGGCCGACCACCACTACAAATAAGATCGAGCCGAGGATGATTGTAACGTCGAGCGTGGAGAGTTCGAAATGCATGAGTGGTGGCCGCGCCGGACCGCGGCTTTCGGCAAAGAGATGTTTACGGCAGGACGCGGTAGGGCTTCACGCGATGGAAGGCCTCTTCGCGCCGGAAACCTTCCGCGTATTTGCAACCGCAGTTGAGTCCGCGGAACCGCGCCATCACATCGAGCATGTCCATGATGTCCGCGTTGGAATGCTCCTGCATCGAAGCGAGCTGACTGACATGTTTGCGCAGCATCTCGCGCTTGATTTCGATCACGTCGGTGATGTCCACATACTCCTGCGGCTGAAAATTGATGCCGGCCGGGTGGTCCATGTAGAAGACCTGTGTAAGGCCAAAACGGCAGGCCGGTCGCTTCGGCCCCGGAATGTTTGGCAGACCTTTTTGATGATACGAATCGAACACCAACTGGCCGACATAACGATGGTCCGGGTGATAGTCCTCGGGACTATGCGTGAGGATGATGTCAGGATCGGCCTCGCGCAGGATGTCGATCATCAGATTCCGCTGCTCTTCGTTCGGATAAACGCATTCGTCGTCGACGCCGCCCCATAACATCGTGGCGCCGATCACGGCCGCTCCGGCCTCCGCTTCCGCTTTTCGCGTCGCGGCGAGCTTATCTGGCGGGACATGTAGATCTCCCATGTTTCCGCTGGTAAACACCGCGTGGAAGATGCGATGCCCCTGGCGAGCGTATTTGGCCAGCGTGCCGGCGCAGAAGATTTCAATATCGTCGGGATGGGCGACGACCGCGAGTATGTTCATGGGAGGTTAACGGAGCTTGGAGCCTCAGCTCCCCGTCCCATGGCGACGGGCCGGGAGACGGGGAGCTGAGGCGACGAGCAAAAGTATCGAGATCTGAGATCGGGACGTTTGATTTGCGCCGGCGGGCGGTGCCCGCCCGCCGGCGATCAAACCACCAACGTTAGAAGTTCAGCGAATTCGAAAGCGTCCAGGTCGGGCCCTGCTTGATGCGGAAGCCCGCCGCCGAGCCGTCAGGCTGACGGTTGATTGGAATCAGTTCGTTTTTGCCGAATACGTTCATGACGTTGAGCTGAATCCGCCACGTCATCCCGCGGCTGAGCTTGCGCTCGTAACCGGTCCACAAATCCACGCTTTCTTCCGAGGGTCCGTGGAACGGGCGGTTGATGTCATAGGAGTTAAGCTGCGCTCCGTTGATCGTCGTCACGATGGAGGGATAGCCGATGGTGATTTCGTCTTCCCAGCGATACGCGCCGCCGATGTTGAAGCCCTTCAGGAAGTCGCCGACGAAGCGATAGTTCGTGACGAGATTGAAACGCCAGGGGCGGATCTCGGGAGCGCTGGCGCCGTTGAGCATCTGCTGGAGCTTGTAGTTGTTATAGAAGCTCTCGTTCCATTGCTCGCCGATCGTGGTCGTCGCGGTGCCGGTGTAGCGACGGATGTTGCCGCCGAGGCCGTTGAACAGTTCGTTGCGCGCATCGATCCATTCCGCGGTGCTGCCACCGGCGGTGTTGGAGCGGCTGGCCGTGACTTTCGAGATGTTCAACGTGAGGTCCCACTGCGGCAGCGGTTTCACGTTCGCTTCGATTTCGTAACCTTCCGACGCGTTGTCGGTCGTGGTCGTCATACCCGGAGGATAGATGCCGGTGAGACCGCCCGCCCAAGGATCGAACGCACCGATCTGCCAGCGATGATCGTTGGCTTCCATGTTCCACGCGGTCCAGATCCGTTGGTCGAAGGCCGCGAGCACCGCATCCGAGTGCTGCTTCTGCAAGACACGGTCGGCCTCGGTCTGCACGAACACCCCGTCCACCATGGTGCCGTAGTTGTAATCTGGTCCGGTATAGGTGGGATCGCCCGTGAGACCGGCCTGATAACGCTTGGCGAGGGTCCAGGCCCGCGACTCGAGCGCGCCCGCCAACCAGAGGTTCGCCAAATCATACGACGCATTTCGCGCCGCGGACTCGAACTTGTTCACTTTCAATACGACGCGATCGTTCAGCGCGGAAATCACGATACCGTAATCCTTCGTCTCACCCGACGGTGCGCCGATCGGATTCGCCAGAATGTCCACGCGGCCGGCGGCCGGCTCGAAGTTCGAAGATTTGTTGTAGAACAGGCTGAGGTTCAGGTCGCCCGGGAGGTGGCGGCGAATGAACTGCGGCGTGTGCACGACCACACTGTAGGTTTTCGTGGTGCCGGAGACTTCGTTGTAGGGCGTCGAGGGCAGCACGAAGGTCGGCGAATCCAACTGGGCGACACCGTCGCTATCCGTAGGGGCGACCGTGGAGTAGGCCTTGGCCTTGTCCTTGCGGTAGCCGTAGGTGGGCACCACCAAACCGTCGAAAAGGAAGCCCTGCCAGACGAAGACTTCGGAGCTGATCTTGTCGCGATTCAGATTCGCCGAGGTGGTGAGCGAACGAACGTCGCCCTGACGGCTGTTAAGCACCGAGACGGGGGTGCTCGTCCAGCCCACGTAGTTGGCGGGGTTTTCCGATTGGGTGAGCGCCTGGTTGTTGAACGGATTCACCCACGGATCGGCCGGGTTCACGTAGGCGGCATCCGCCGGGTTGGTCGGACGATTCCAGTTCGAGTTGAAGCCCACGAGACTACCCGCGCCGGGGGTCAGGAGCGCCGAGATATTGGAGAGGCGGATATCCGAGAGCGACTTGCCGCGCATATCCGGTCCAAGGTAGGCCATGTATTGCAGTTCCCGATACGGCGTGAGCGCGTTCGCGAGGAGCGCGGCTGAGCCGTTGACGATCGCGGAGCTGCTCCATGCCTGCTGATCGTGATCATAGGTCTCACGACTCAGCACACCCGTGAAGACATGTCGTCCAAGCACCCGGGTGATCCAGGATTCCTTCAACACATCGGTCGCGCGAAACTCCGCGAAGCCGGTCAAGCGTTGGTTCTCCCGTTCCGTCTGGCCACCACCGCCGCCCCAGTAGCCGCGGCTGAGCAACATCGGCCGGCCCACATTGGGATTGGGTGTCTGGTCGGGCAGAATCTCGTTGGTGTCGACGGTAATGATCGCATTGGAGCCGGGAGCGATGCCGTAGTTGGCGTTCTCGAAGGCCTGATGATCGAACGTCGCCTCGAGACCGAGACGGTTGTTCAGGAACGTCTGGCTGACCACCACATTGACCGCTTCGAATTCGTGTTCCTGGCGGTTGTTGGGACCGTAGAGCTGTTTATTGTAGAAATCGAAAATCGAGGTGTCCGTCAGCGACGTGTGTTTGTAGTCGCTCGCGAACGGGAGCCCCATCGCCAGCGCGATCTCGGGAGTGGTGGCGACCGTGTTCGCGCGGCGGTCGGAGAACAGGCCACCGATGTTGCGGTCGATTGCGCCGTTGGACCCGATGCCGTTCACCTCGCTGAAGAGGGTCTGCGGAACATAGTATTTGCCCGTGGTCGCTCCGCTCGTGGGATCGCCAAACACGGCATAGATGCCGCCGTAAAGATCGCCAAGAGCGGGCTGGTAGTTGGGGCTGGTTGCAACCTTCTGCCCGGAACGAGCGACGTCCGGCAGATAGACGGTGTTATAGCGCCAATCGAAGGTGCCTTGATTGAGATTGTTGAACACGCGTCCGTCCGGGGTGGTCGTGGTGCCGGTCCGGAACCACGGCGTGATCGCATCGATGGGCGGCGTGGTCAGGGGAGCGTTGCCGTGACCGAGACCCTTTTCGTAGCTGGCCCGGATTGTGGTGCGCGCGGATCCCTTCTGCAGGAACTTGGGCTCATAACGCACAGCGCCGAACAGGCGGCGGCTCTCACCATACGCCGGATCCTGGCGATATTCCGTGTGGTCCTTCACCGCGTCGAAGCGGATCGCGAGTTCGTTCGGCAAGAGCACGCGGTTGATATTCAACACGCCGCGGAAGCTGCCAAAGCTGCCGACACGCGCCTCCACCGACGTCTCGTCCTTGTAACCCGCGGTTTTAAGGCTCGCGTTGACGAGACCCGACGGCTTGCCGAGACCAAAAAGAATCGAATTGGGCCCGCGCTGCAGATCGATTCGGTCGACGTTGTAGGCGTCCCACGGAATGTCGGACAGGAAGAAATCGCGCGCATTGTCTGCCGCGCCCAAACCGCGGACGCGCGAGCCGCCGCTGAAATTACCGTTCAAGCCGCCGACCTCGGTGCTCGGCGTGTAGAGCAGCAACTCGGCGTTGCTCGTCACCGCGGTATCCTTCAGGAACTGGTCGGTGACCACCGTGATGGCGGAACCCACGTCGCGTAGTTCAGTTTTGATACGAGTGCCCGCCAACGTGGTCGTCGCCCGGTAACCATCGTTCTCGTCACTGGTGACCGAGAAGGGTGACAGCACGATCAATTCATCACTGGTTGAATCGCTCCTGTCGGAAGACGAAGTCGCTTGCGCAACAACCCGCGGGGTCGCAGTCGCAAAGACGAGAAGCGCGCAGCAAAGGCGACGCGCCAGCATGTTTTCAGATTTCTGATTCATGGGAGGTCATGGTGTGGTGTTACTAAGCAAAACGATGGGGGGAGCGGTTGGGCGGTGTGCTCTGTGGGGATGCGCGGGCCGTTGGGTGTCGAGGGGGATTTCGGCGCGGACGGATCAGTGGGATGGTGGTGATGATGCCATTTCGGCCTCGAGAGTTGCTACGCCTGTCTACTCAAACACTCACACTATCCTCTCACTCAAACGGCGAAGAAATGCCGTTGGATGCGCATCCAGGCGCGATTTATTTTCATTTCGGCCTGTATATGTCCGCCCGTGCTCCGGCGGGAGGTGCGCTTCAGCGCGCGGTCCAGCCACCGTCAATCGGAATCGCTGCGCCGGTGATCGAGCGAGCCGCGTCGCCGCAAAGATAAACCACGAGGGCCGCAACCTCCTCGATTTCGACAAATCGGTGCGTGGGCTGCGCGGCGAGGATGACCTCGCGAATCACGCGATCGCGCGGGAGACCATGCGCCTTCGCCTGGCTCTCGATCTGCGCTTCCACCAGCGGCGTGCGCACGTATCCGGGACAGACCGCATTGCACGTCACCGCCGTCTCCGCCAGCTCGAGCGCGACGCTCTTCGTGAGACCAACCTGCGCGTGCTTGGCCGCGACATACGCGCTTTTGAAAGGCGATGCGACGAGCCCGTGAGCCGAGGCCAAATTGATGATGCGGCCCCACCCTCGCTGTTTCATTCCTGCCACGACGAGACGAATCGCGTGAAAGCTCGAGTTCAGCACGATGTTCTGAATCGCCGTCCAACGTTCCACCGGGAAATCCTCGATGGCAGCGACAAACTGAATGCCGGCATTGTTGATCAGGATATCAATTCCGCCGAGCGCACGTTCGGTATCGGCGACCAGCCGCGCGACGTCGTCGGGCCGGCTCACATCGGCGCCGTGCACGCCCACGGTCACACCCGTTTCCGCTGCAAGCGCACTGCGCAGCCTCTCGTTTTCGGAGGCATCGCCCAGCCCGTGCAACATCACGTGCACGCCTTCGCGCGCCAGCGCGCGCGCGATGCCGAGGCCGATCCCGCTGGTGGAACCGGTGACGAGCGCACGTTTGCCGGCTAGCATGACTCGCCTCCCTGCCCCGCACCTGCGAGCGCCACTTCGAACGGTGCGCCGGTCTTCGCGCGAACGTCGTCGAGCGTGACTCCCGGATGCAATTCGGTCAGCAGGAGTCCGCCCTGTGGTTTAATTTTGAATACGCAAAGGTCGGTGACGATTAAGCTCACCACCCCCTTGCCCGTCACGGGCAGCGTGCACTGCTTCAGGATCTTCGGGCGGCCGTCCTTGGCGCAGTGTTCCATCACCGCGACGACGCGCTTCACGCCGGCGACAAGATCCATCGCGCCACCGGGGCCTTTGACCATTTTTCCCGGCACCATCCAGTTCGCGATGTCACCGTTGTCGGCCACTTCCAGCGCGCCAAGAATCGAAAGATCGATGTGTCCGCCCCGAATCATGCCGAACGAGTCGGCGCTGGAGAAAAACGCCGAGCCAGGAATCGTCGTGATCGTCTGCTTGCCTGCATTGATCAGATCCGCGTCCACCTGGTCTTCGCTCGGAAAAGGGCCGATGCCCAACAGTCCATTCTCGGACTGAAGCGTCACTTTCACGCCGGCGGGGATGAAGTTTGCGACGAGCGTCGGAATGCCGATCCCAAGATTGACGTAGTAACCGTCGCGCAACTCCTGCGCGGCCCGCCGCGCCATCAACTCCCGCACGGGCGACTCCTTTTTCGAAACAGGCCCCCCGCGCGTCGTGCGAAACTCGATACGCTTCTCGTAGCTCGCCCCTTGGACGATGCGATCCACGTAGATCCCGGGCGTGTGAATCTGATCCGGATCGAGTTCGCCGACTTCGACCAGCTCCTCCACTTCCGCCACGCAGACCGCGCCGCACGCTGCGATCATCGGGTTGAAGTTCCGCGCCGTTTTCCGAAAAACGAGATTACCGGCTTTGTCGCCCCTCCAGGCTTTGACGATCGAAACATCCGCGCGTATCCCGCGCTCGAGCACATACTCATTGCCGTCGAAATTTTTGGTTTCTTTTCCTTCAGCGAGCTTCGTGCCAAACGCCGTCCGCGTGTAGAATCCCGGAATCCCCGCCCCGCCCGCGCGCAATCGTTCGGCGAGTGTGCCTTGCGGAACGAGCTCCAACTCGAGTTCACCCGCGAGCACCTGCCGCTCGAATTCCTTGTTCTCGCCCACATAGGAGGCGACGACTTTTTTCACCTGCCGCGTCTTCAGCAGCAGTCCCATGCCGAAGTCGTCGACGCCGGCATTGTTGCCCACGATCGTCAGACCTCGCACGCCGCTGTCGCGCAACGCCACGATCAGATTCTCGGGAATGCCACAGAGGCCAAAGCCTCCTGCAGCAATCGTGATGTCATCGGAAAGAAGACCCGCCAGGGCCGCCTGAGGGCTGGGATAGACTTTGCTCATAAAGGAGAGAGGAATCGCTCGTCGCGAGCGGCGGCCGTTACCCGGCCTTCAGATCAGTTCCACGCAGGCGGCCATGCCTTCGCCTCCGCCGATGCAGATGGCGGCCACGCCCCGTCGCAGTCCGCGTTCGCGCAAAGCAGAGATCAGCGTGACGAGAATGCGCGCGCCGCTCGCCCCGATCGGATGGCCGAGCGCTATCGCACCGCCGCGGACGTTAAGCCGGTCGTGCCGCACGCCGAGCTCTTTCATGAACGCCAGCGGCACGACGGCGAAAGCTTCGTTCACCTCCCAAAGATCCACGTCGTTCACGCTCCACTGCGCCGCCCGCAGCGCATCCCGCGTCGCTTCCACCGGGGCGATCGTAAACCACACCGGATCCTGCGCATGAGTTCCGAAAGACACGATGCGCGCGATCGGCGTCGCGCCCTTCGCGCGCACCACGTTTTCCGTCGTCAACACCAAGGCCGAAGCGCCGTCGTTGAGCGTGGACGCATTGGCGGCAGTGATCGTGCCGTCCTTTTCGAAGGCCGGCCTAAGGGTCGGAATCTTTTCGTATTTCACCTTCGCCGGACCTTCATCGTGCTCGACCCACGTGGTGAGTCCCCTCGCACCGGCAACGTCGACCGGCGTGATCTCGTCGGCGAAGCGGCCGGCCGCCTGCGCTTCGTTGGCGCGCTTGAATGACTCGATGGCAAACGCGTCCTGCTGTTCGCGGGTGAAGGAGTAGCGCGAAGCGCATTTCTCCGCGCAGCTCCCCATATGAAGATTGTTATAGGGATCCCACAGACCGTCCGTGATCAGCGAATCGATCACCTGCTGATGGCCCGCGCGATAACCGCTGCGTGCCTTCGGCAGAAGATAGGGCGCGAGCGACATGTTCTCCATGCCACCGGCAACATATACCGTGCCCATGCCCGCCTGTAGCGCGTGTCCGGCCTGCATCACCGCCTGCAAACCTGAACCGCAGACTTTGTGAATGGTCGCGGTGCGCACCGACGACGGCAGACCAGCCTGCAAGGCCGCTTGGCGAGCGGGAGCCTGCCCCTGCCCGGCTTGCAGCACGTTGCCCATCAGCACGTCACTCACGTCCCCGGGCTCCAAACCTGCGCGATCGAGAGATCCTTTGATGGCGATTGCTCCCAATTTCGACGCCGGGACGGAAGCGAGTGCGCCTTGGAATGCGCCGATGGGTGTGCGGACTGCGGAGAGGACAACGAGATTGCTCAAGACAGCGAGGGGTTACGGCGTCGCTAATGTCACACGAACACCCTCTTCATTGCTACGTCTGCTTGCTCAAACACTAGCACTTTTAGCTCATTCCCGTTCTTGATTTTCTATATACCATGCTCCAACGAGGTTACATGCCATCGGAGCGCGAAGAGATCCAGTTCGGCCGAGAAAACTCCTTCCGACTTTTGCGCTGGAACCGTGGAGTGAGCCGCGTGGAAGTCGTCCACGGGCCCGGCCGCGCCACCCCGCTGCGAGGTCAGGGGGATCACTGGCACTATCATAGCGCTATGGAGTTGACGCTCGTGCAGCGCGGTTCAGGCACACGCTTCGTCGCCGACCACATCGAGCTCTTCGAACCGGGCGACTTGGTCCTCATCGGTTCGAATGTGCCGCACTATTGGCATCAACGCGGCGCCTCGAGCGGCTTGTCCATCCAGTGGGATTTCCCGTTGGAGCACGGCATCTGGGCGTTCGGTGAATCCGCTTCTCTGCGCACGTTGTCGGAGTCGGCGCGCCGCGGCCTGCACATTCAGCGAAAAGCCGCCGAAGTGACGCGCCGTCGCATCGAAGCCCTGCCCGAACTCACCGGACTTGGTCGCCTCGCTCTCTTTTTCGAAATCCTCCATGGACTGAGCGTCGCGCCGTCACAGGATATCCGGCCGCTGTCCGCCCGATCTTTCTCCCTCGCGGGCAGCGCGCGCCAACAGGAAGCGGTCAGTCAGGCGGTCAGCTATATTCTCGCACACTACCGCGGCACCGTGAGCCTGCCCGAACTGCTTCGATTGACGAGTATGAGCCGGGCGACTTTCGCCCGGCAATTTCGCCGTCACGCCGGCAAATCATTCTCGACCTTTCTCAATCAGGTCCGACTTCAAGCCGTGTGCCGCGCCTTGCGCGATACTCCCGATCTGGTGGGCAATATCGCCCTCGACCACGGCTTCAACCAGCTCTCGTTTTTCAATCGGCTTTTCCGTCGCGAATTTGGGGTGAGCCCCAGCGAATATCGCACGCGACATCTGAACGGTTCCAACGACGGCCGCTAGACACTCCGCCGTCGGTCGTCATCTGCTTGGCGCCGCGGAGCGTTCCGCTTCCGCACACTAGCTACACGTGCGGCCGTAAAACTCACGGTCCGTTCCCAACCCGTGGGCTTCATGATACGACAATGCCAGTCTTTGAGCGGATAGGCGTAGCAGCTTTCGAAGCATCCCGGATAAGGTGAAAGCGACGATTATCCCTCCCATTTTTCATGAGCAAAACATCCACCTATCGATTCTCCTTCGGGCCTTGGAACATCAGCGAAGGAGCGGATCCTTTTGGTCCTACAACGCGCGCGGCCTACGATCACGAATCGAAATACGCTCTCTACCGCCCACTCGGCTTCGAAGGCGTTCAATTTCACGATGACGACGTGGTTCCCAACCTCGACGGGTTGAGCGGACCTCAAGCGCTGGCCAAGGCCGCGAAGGTCAAAAAAGTTCTCGATGACGAAGGCCTCGTCGCCGAATTCGTCGCACCCCGGCTGTGGTTTGCGCCGCAAACGACCGATGGCGGCTTCACCTCCAACTCCGCCTCGGATCGCCAATATGCTCTCGACCGCACCCTCCGGACCGTCGACATCGCGCGCGCCGTGGGAACCAAGGCCGTCGTGCTCTGGCTCGCTCGCGAAGGCACTTACATCCGCGAGGCGAAGAACGTCGTCGTCGCGTATCAGCGCATTCTCGAATTGATCAATCGCGTCCTCGACTACGACAAGGAGATCGAAATCTGGATCGAACCGAAACCGAACGAGCCGACCGACATGGCGTTTGTGCCGACGACCGGCCACGCCGTCGCCCTCGCGTATGCCTCCTCCGATCATACCCGCGTGAAGGCTCTCATCGAGAGCGCGCACGCGCTTCTCGCGAACCTCGATCCGAGCGACGAAATGGCGTTCGCCCTCGCGCACGGCAAACTCGGCAGCGTTCACCTCAACGACCAGAACGGCCTGAAATACGACCAGGACAAAAATTTCGGCGGCGCCAATCTCCGCGCAGCGTTCAACCAAGTCCTCGTCCTCGAGGAAAACGGCTACGGCAGCCGCGGTGAATTCATCGGCCTCGACGTGAAAGCCATGCGCACGCAGCAGGGCGCCCCTGTCACCGAACACCTCAAGGTTTCGCGTCAGATCTTCCTCGATCTCGTCGAAAAGGCCCGCACCTACGATCGCAAGCTGGTCGAGAGTTATCGTGAGGCTCGCGACTACGAGGCGCTCGAGCTCTACACCATTCGCCATCTCCTCGGAATGCGTTGATCGTTTCTGATGATGAATCGAAAACTTCGATACGGCATGATCGGCGGCGGACAGGGCGCGTTCATCGGCTCTGTCCATCGCATCGCCGCCGGCATGGATGGCCGCGCTGAGCTCGTCGCCGGCGCGTTTTCCAGCGACCCGAAACGTTCCCGCGCGTCGGGTGCCGAGCTCTTCCTTTCGCCCGATCGCGTTTACGGCAGCTATGTCGAGATGGCCGAGGCGGAGGCCGCGATGCCCGAGCACCTCCGGCTCGATTTCGTCGTCATCGTCACGCCGAATCACCAGCATTTCGCGCCCGCAAAGTTGTTCCTCGAACGCGGCTTCAATGTCATTTGCGACAAGCCGGTCACGTTCAACCTCGCCGAAGCTCGCGCGCTCCAAAAGATCGTCGCCCGCTCCGGCAAGGTGTTCGCTCTGACTCATAACTACACCGCGAATTCGATGGTGATCCAGGCCCGCGCGCTCGTGCGCGAGGGCCGGCTCGGACGCATTCGCAAGGTAGTCGTCGAATATCCGCAGGGTTGGTTGTCCACGCGTTTGGAAGCCGGCGGCCAGAAGCAGGCCTCTTGGCGCACGGACCCGAAACGCAGTGGCGCCGCCGGCAGCATGGGCGACATCGGCACGCACGCGGAAAATCTCGTGCGCTACATCACCGGCCTGCGCATCGAGGAATTGTGCGCGGATCTCACCGCCTTCGTTCCCGGACGCAAACTGGACGACGACGGCAATGTCCTCCTCCGCTTTGTCGGTGGCGCCAAGGGCGTCCTGATGGCTTCGCAGATCTGCGTCGGCGAAGAAAATCCGTTTAACATCCGCGTCTACGGCGACAAAGCCTCGCTCGAGTGGAATCAGGAGTATCCCTCCGACTTGATCATCAAGTATCCGGATCGCCCTCGCGAAGTCTGGCGCGCCGGCAACGGCTATAACAGCGAGGCCTCACGTCGCGCCACGCGTGTCCCCCCCGGCCACCCTGAAGGGTATCTGGAAGCGTTCGCCAACCTCTATCGCGAGGCCTTCCGTGCCATCGCCGCCGAGGTCAACGGTCGCAAACAGCCCAAGGACGTCGATTTCCCGACCATCCGCGACGGCGTGGAGGGTATGCTGTTTATCGATACGGTCGTGAAATCCGCCCGGCGCGGCGCCCGCTGGGTGAAGTTCCCCTCTGCCTGATGACCATGATCGGCCCCAGGCGGTCACGTGATGACCGCCGGGGGCCCGTTCGCCCGAAGCTTGGGTTGTTCAACGTGCGCGCGATGTTGCGGCTTCTCCTGATCCTGGCCGCGCTTATCCCGGTTGCCCGCGGCGGCACCGGAGACACCCGGCCCAATATCGTGCTCATTCTGGCCGACGACCTCGGGTGGTCGGATCTCGGCTGTTATGGCGGCGAAATCCCGACGCCGAACCTGGATCGCCTCGCCGCCGGCGGGATGCGTTTCACCCAGTTCTACAACAACTCGGTTTGCGGTCCCTCTCGCGCCTCACTGCTCACCGGTCTCTATGCGCAGCGCGTTGGTCATTCCGGTCGACACTGGAACGAACCCACCGACTATTCTCGCAGCCTCACTCTCGGTGAAGCGCTGCAACGCGCCAACTATCACACGATGATGGTCGGCAAATGGCAGGATCCGGATCTCCCGGTTCACCGCGGCTTCGACCGCTTCTTTGGGCCGATGACATCCGCGATCATCAGCTACTACGACGAAGTGCGAGACAATCCCTTCTTCCTCGACGGCGAACGTTACACCCTGCCCGAAGATTTCTATCTCACCGACGCACTGACCGAACATGCGCTGCGCTTTCTCCGCGATGCCGCGGCCCGCCCCGAAACGGCGCGTCAACCGTTCTTCCTCTACGTCGCACACATTGCCCCGCACTGGCCGCTGCATGCGCGCGAAGCCGACATCGCACCGCACCGCGCTCGGTATCAGCGTGGCTGGGACGACCTGCGTCAGGCCCGCCTGGCCCGGCAGAGAGCTCTCGGTCTTATTCCGTCTACGTGGCCGCTTTCCCCGCGTCTCGAGCAACTCCCGCACTGGGAGGACGACGACCATCGCGACTGGCAGACCGAGCGCATGGCAGCGTATGCCGCCCAGGTCGCGTCCATCGATCGCAGCACAGGCCTCATTCTCGAAGCACTCGAAAAATCGGGCCAACTGAACAACACGCTCGTCCTCTTCGTCTCCGACAACGGCGCGGCCCATGACGGCGGCATGGTCCCGGTTGACGGGATGTTCGGCTTCGCTCCGGACGCCGAAGCCAACCGCACTTGGGCCCGTAACGGCCGCATCATCAAACCCGGCAGTGGTCCCGACAATCTCCCCGGGCCAGCGGACACGTTCTTTGCCTACGGCCCCGCGTGGGCGCTCGCCAGCAACACTCCCTTTCGCGACCTGAAACTCACCGGCTACGAAGGCGGCATTCGCACACCGTTGATTGCCTGGTGGCCGGCGACCATCCGCACACCTGGGCGAATCACGTCAGAGGTCGGTCACGTTTTTGATTTCATGCCGACATTTCTGGAGATTGCCGGCGGCACATATCCCACCGAACTGGACGGGAATCGTCGTCCACTGCCCCTCGACGGACGCAGCCTACTGCCGATCCTGAAGGGCGGCACGCGCCCTGACCCGGCGTTCCTCGCCTGGCAAGCGCCGCGGCACCGCGCTCTGCGTGCGGGCAATTGGAAGATCGTGAGCAAGGGCAACGACGATCCATGGGAACTCTTCGACCTGCTGCACGACGGCACCGAGACGACGAATCTCGCGGACCAGCATCGCGACGTCGTTCAGGATCTGGCCGCCCGATGGCAGGCTTGGCATGACGACACCCGCGTCAGCGCAGAATCATCTCTCCCGCCCGCCCTGTGAGCGTGCCGGGAACACGCGGCAAATGAGTAAAGAGTGCCAGCCTTTGAGCGCATCCACGTAGCGAATCCTCCCGCCGTTGTGACATCCTCGCAGGTGGCCGAGTCGAAGTCGTTCCCTCCCCCACTATGAAACCGTCCCTTCCCGTCCTCGCCCCCATCGTCCGATTTGCCCTGCTCGTCTGCTTCGCTTCGCCCTTGGCGGGCGCGTCCGATCCGTATCCGGTTTTCGGTGACCGGCGCATCAAGTTCCCCGACATCCCCGGGTATCACACAATCAAGGGAGACTTTCACATCCACACGGTCTTCTCCGACGGAAAGGTTTGGCCCAACATGCGCGTCGAAGAGGCGTTGCGCGAAGATCTCGGGGCCATCGCGATCACCGACCACCTCGAATGGAACCCGCATCGCACGGATGTGCCGTTTCCAGATCAAAACCGCAGCTTTGACATCGCGTCGCAGGGCGCCGCCGAACGCGGGCTGATCGTGCTGCGCGCGGCCGAAATCACCCGGCTCATGCCGCCCGAGAAGGATGAACCGGGCCATATCAACGCCATCTTCCTCGAGGACGCCAATCTGTTGAAAAAGGACGATGTCGTCGAGGTGCTGCGCGAAGCCGCGCGCCAGAAGGCCTTCGTAACCTGGAATCATCCAGGCTGGGCTCGTCAGACACCCGATGGCATCGGACGGGTGACCCCTTTGCACAAGGCGCTCCTCGACGAAGGCCTCATCCAAGGTATCGAAGTCGCCAACGGTGACGAATACTACGACGAGGCGGTCCAGATCGCGCTCGACTACAATCTCACGATGGTCGGCGCCTCGGATATTCACGCGCCCATCGACTGGTGGTATCCCGGTGTCGACCGCAAACACCGCCCCGTCACCTTCGTTTTCGCCCGCGAAAAAACCCCGGCATCGCTCAAGGAAGCGATGCTCGATCGCCGCACCGTTGTCTGGTGGAAAAACACCCTCATCGGCCGCGAGCAATGGCTCGTCCCGCTGCTCAATGCCTCGATCACGGTAAAGAGTCTCGGTTTCGAGTGGGAAACCGCGCACTTCGCGTATCTGCCGAAAACCTCGATCCTTAACCTCGAACTTCACAATTCGACGGATGCAGAGTTCATCGTGCGCAACGCGTCCGACTATCGGTTCCACAACCAGAGCGACACGTTCGTCATCCCCGCACACGGCTCGATCCCGGTGCAGGTGAAACTCCGCGAGCGCCTCTCCGACGCCGTGCTTCGCTTCGAGGTGATGAATGCCGTCGTAGCACCGGGTAAACACGCCTTCGTCGAATTCAAGGTAAGTTCGAAGCCGACCGCTGCCGACAGCGTGCCAAAGGCCCGCGAACCCTAGTCGTCCGCGTTTCGCGTCAGTGTCCGCCACCAGCCAGCACCCCCGAGCGCGCGTGCTCCCCGCTTCCCGCTCATGAAAATCACCCGCTTCGCTGCTCTGATTACACTCTGCGTGGCCGCGCTCGTGCCCTGGTCGACGGCCGCGTCGGCGAAAATCGGGACGCAGCAAAATCCCAATTCCTCACCCGAGGTCGCCTCGGTTCAATCCAACCTGCGTCGCCTCGGCATCGACGCCACGTTCGAGATCGTCCTGGGCGACGAACCCGACCTTGTTGAGCGCACCGCCGCGGAAGTTCTTCAGCGCTTTCTCCACAAGGGAGGACTCGCGATTCGTATCGTCTCCGAATCCCGCTCGAGCGGAAACCGGCGCTTCCTCCTCGGACGGGAATCAAATCTAAAACCCCTTGCCGGTTGGGGAGATCGCGGGCAACTCGAACTGCGCAATGTATCCAGCGAGGCCGATGGTTTTCATCTGAGGCAAATCGGATCGGAAATCGCGATCGCCGGCGCAAACCCGCGCGGCGTTCTCTACGGCGTCTTCGCTTTCGAGGATTTCGTCCGCGGATCCTCGGGCGAGCCGCTGAACCTCCGAAAAGTGCCCGAGGTGTCTTCGCGTTATACCTTCCTCGCTCCGTTCCTCACCACCGACCATCCGTCCTCCTACCGCGAGCTGACCGAGGAGAAAGTAGAATACTACGCGCGCCTCGGCATGAACGGCTGCATCGATGGCGGCGGCGAATCCTGGGAACTCACACGCTTTGTCACGAGCGACATTTTCCCTTTTCAAAAACTCCCCAACGCCGCGCTGCAGCACCGTATCTCCACCATCTCGGCGCTGTTCCAAAAATACGGGATCGACTACCACATCATGCTCTGGGAGCCGCTGCTTCCCCGCGTCGCCGCGGAGATCGGCGACTATCCGGCCGAAGCGCTCGGCACCGTCAAGCGCCCGTGGGGCGGCGATGCCGAAGGCAAGGATCGCACGCTCTGCGTGAGCAGTCCGATCGTGCAACAGCATTACCGGAGTCTCGTCGGCAAGTTCGTCCGCGAATACCCCGCCGTGAAGGGCTTTCTCTTCTACAATCTCGACGGCAATTCCTGGCTCTGCACGCCCGGTCTCTGCCCCCGTTGCGAGGCCGTCTGCCACGATTCGCCACCGGATACGCCGCACCCTTGGGAAACCCAGGCGATACTCACGGATCTGATCGCGCAAGAAGCCCGCGCGGTCCGCGCCGACTTCAAATTTATTCACTGGATCTCCCACTTCCACGACGAACAGGCCGAGAAACTCGTCCGCACCTCGCGCGAATACAGCGCCTTGGCCTATGGCGTGAAGAACGGTGATCACGACGTGATGATCTCCGACGCCGTGCAACCGGGCGGCTCGGAGTTCCAGATGCTTCAGGAAGTGTCCGCGGAGAAAGGGGCTGCTTTCCATGCGATCTACGCGGCGAACGCGCACGAGGTCGTTCCCAATGGTCTGCCCTATCCGTTTCAAGTGGCCGACGCGGTGAAGAAGCTCACGCGTTGGAATGTCCGTCACTACAGCGGCACCGGTCCCATCCCCTACTTCAACCAGATCAACGCGCTCGTCGAAAAGGACTTCCTGTGGAACCCCTCTCAGGATCCGGAACGCTTCATCACCGACCTGGCCAAACGTCAGTTCGGGGACGACGCCGGCAAGTTGATGTATGACGCCTGGCGCGAAATCCAAAGCGGCATGGAGGTCTGGAACGACCTCGTGCAACACCCGCTTTGCGGCAGCCAGACCCATCTCGGCCTCGGCTTCTCTTACTTCACCAATGACCGGGCGCCCCTGCCGGAGATCGTCAAATACTACGACGACACCATGGACATCTTCATCCGCGTCGAACCGTTCCGCGCGGAGGGCTTCAACCGCTACAAGTCGAAGGAATTCCTCGAGAAGTTCCGCACACAACGCGTTCATTTGACCAAAGCCGCCGAACTCAGCCGCCAGGCGATCGAGCAGGCCGACGCCCTTTCCTCCATCGACTTCGCTTACTACACGGAGGTCGGTGTCCCGACGAAGAAGCAATACGCCGAACTGAATCACGGGCCGATCGCGATTGCGGAAGCTTACTGCCGTTTGCGCGTCAACATGCTCGAGGCCTACCACCTCCTGAAAGAGATCGAGGCCGCCAAACAGGCGCACGACTCCTCCACCGTGGCCGCCAAGGAGCGCGCCTATCACGATGTCCTCCGCGAGGACATCCGCATCCGCACCGAGTTCATCGACCTGATGCTTCGCTTCTCGGCGTTAACGCCGACGCTCACCCGCTCGGGCCTTTCCGAGAAGGGCATCGCCTTTCAGATCGAACACATGACCCGCGAAATCGAAAAGATGAACGCCTATCTCGCGCAACACGCCGGCTCCCGCCGCTAATCCCCGAGCTGCCCGCATTCCTTTTAACACCGCTTGAAAATGATCCGCCTACTCAAACATCCCGCTCTACTCGCATTTTTTCTCACCTTCGCCGTGATGCTGCGAGCCGCCGACAACTCGCCGCGCCAGACGCTCTCGCTCGACGGCCAATGGTCTTTCCAACTCGATCCGGACAGCGTCGGCGATTCCGAGGGATGGCACCTTCCGGAAAAAAAATTGCCGCACTCCATCAATGTGCCGGGCGCGTGGGACGCGCAGGGCTTCGGTCCCGAGACCGAAAAGATGCGAAACAACTTCATCGGCAAGGGCTGGTATCAGCGCACGATCGACGTGCCTTCCGCCTCCGCCGATCAACGTTTTTTTCTTCGTTTCGGCGGCGTTTACCGCGACGTCCGAGTCTGGGTCAACGGCCACCTCGCCGGCTATCATCTCGGCTACGTCTCGGCGTTCGAATTCGACATCACGCCGCACGTGCAGCCCGGCCAGGCCGCCGTGATCACCCTTCGCGTCAACTCCGAGCAGCAAATCGACGTCGATCCGCTGATGGGCTGCCTCGATATTCCCGACCATCTCTTCAGCTTTTGGGGCGGCGTCTGGGGCCACATTAGCCTCGAGCGTCGCAACGCCGCCTGGCTCGACGAGCTCTTCGTTCAACCCCGCCTCGCTGGCGAGATGGCCATCGTATCCGCGCGGCTGCGCGGCGACGCGGCGGGCGCCGACGCAGTCCGCTTGGAGGTTTTCTCCCCCGACGGACGCAAGGCCACCGAGCGCGAGTTGCCTCTCGCCCAACTGCTTGACGACGGACTCATCGAAGTCGACGCCAGCCTGCCCGGCGCTCCGCGCTGGTCCCCCGAGACCCCGAATCTCCACCGTGCCCAACTCACGCTGCTCCGCCAAGGGCGGCCGGTCGACCGGGTCGAATCGAAGTTCGGCATGCGCAGCATCGAAATCCGCGGCCACGACTTCTACGTGAACGGGAAGAAGTATTATCTCAACGGATACGGCGACGACGCCGTTTACGTCGAGACGATTGCCGCGCCGTCCGAGAAGCAGTTCTACATCGACCGGCTCAAGGTCGCGAAGAGCTACGGTTTCAACTTCGTCCGCCACCACAGCCACTTCGTGTCTCCCGAATACTACGAGGCGTGCGACGAGGTCGGCATGTTCGTCTCCCCGGAACTCCCGATCGCCTACCCGCGCTATTACGCCCGATCGAAGGGCAAGCCGCAGGATCTCTATCGTCAGGAATGGACCGGCGCGATTCTCCGCTACCGCAATCATCCTTCGATCTTCAATTGGTGCATGGGCAACGAACTCTGGGAAGGCCCGGATATCGCGCCCGAGTTGTATGCCATCGCCAAAAAGCTCGACCCCTCCCGCCACGTGATCGACTCCGATGGCATCTTCGCTTCCGGCTTCGTCGACGGCTCCAAGGATCGCCCGACCATGGATTATTACACCGCGATGTTCGACATCCTCACCATGCCGCTCGACAACCCCGAGAAGTTCAAGACCGGCGTGCCGCTCAAGCCGATCGTCACGCACGAAGAGGGCAACTTCGTTCATTTCCCCCGCCTTGATTCAATCGAGCTCTACGAAAAAACGCCTTTCAAGCCGTTCTGGCTGACCATCGCGCGCGACAAGATTGCGGCCCAAGGATTGCTCGCCGAGACCCCCAACTGGTCCCTCCAGTCCGAAAAACTCTACTACCTCTGCCACAAATACAACCTCGAGGCGTTGCGCAAAAATCCGCGCATCTCCGGTTACCATTGGTGGCTCCTGCAGCCGTGGTATCCCGGTTCCAACGGTCTGCTCGATGTCCATCGCCGTCCGATCTCCATCACGCCCGAACAGGTGCGACAGATCAACGCGCCGGTCGTTCTTCTCCAGGACGGACTCGGCCTCAACTATCGCGGCGACGATCGCACCCAACTTCAGATCTCTGTCTCCAACTACTCACCCGAGCCATTTGCTCCGGCGCAGCTTTCGTGGCGGCTTACCCGCGCCAGCCAGACGCTTCGTGAAGGCAGCTTCTCCACGCCCGCCGTCGATCAGGGCGCGGTCGCCCCGCTCGGCACCGTCGATTTCGTCCTGCCGAATCCTTCTGCTCCGGAAAAACTCACCGTCACAGTCGCACTCAAGATCGGTGACCGAACCTATACGAATCAATGGGACACCTGGGTGTATCCAAAAAACCCTGCCACCTTGGCGCAGAAGCATCCGCTTTACGTGAGCAACGACCTCCTCGTCGCGCTGGCGGCTTTCAACCCCAAGCCCATCCCGGCGACCGGTCAGCTCCCCTCGCCCGCCGTCTACGTCGCCCGCCAGCCGACCGCCCGTTTGCTCGAGGTCGCGGAGCGCGGCAGCAGCGTCGTGCTCCTCTCGCCCGCCGGCGTGTTTCCCACCGATGTCACCACGTTCAAGTCCGCCTGGTGGCTCGGCGTCTTTCCCGGCGACAACAACGCCGGCACCGTCGTCTACGATTCGCCCATCACCAAGGCGACCGCACCGGATGGCTGGTGCGACGACGGCTGGTTCCACCTTCTTCAAGGTTCGCAGACCGTCATCCTCGACGATCTTCCGGCCCAGCCTGACGTCCTTATCCGTGCTCTGAATACACACAGTGCCCCCACGCCGTTCACGCGCGGTCTGGATTTCGACTACGTCTGGCGCAACAAGTCCCTGCTCTTCGAAACGCGCGTCGGGCAAGGCTCGTGGATTGTGAGCGGCCTCAATTTCGACTCCGCCCTGCGTCACGGCGGCCCGGAGGGCCCGTGGCTCCTCACCCAACTTCTCGCCCGCGCGCAATCGCTGCCCAAACCGAAGAACGCCATTCCGCTCGAAACACTGCGCGCCTTCGTCGAGAACTCTCCCTTTGCGCAGAGCTCCGCCGTCGTGGAGGGTTTTTCGCGGCTCGTGAAGCATTTCGGCGAAAAAGCCACCGGCGTCACTTACCGCGAAAACAAGGGCGAATACCTGCGCATCCGTCAGGAGGAGGCACTCCATGAACTCACGTGGGAAACCGCGCCGGTGCCGGCCGCCGAACGCACCACATTCGTCTTCGCGGGCGGATTCTCGTTTACCGATCCCATTCCCAATGACCTCGGTTTCGGGCTTTCGGTGAACGGCGTGAAGGTGATCAACTTCGACACCACGCGCGAACCGCGCGAATGGAAGAGTGCCGATGGTCGCTACACCCTCCGCTACGTGCCAGCCCTCAACCATCCGTCGTGGTCCGAGACGATGGGGCTGCTCTACCTCTCCGTGCCGGCCGACAACCTCGCTGCCGGTCAGCCCGCGCGGATCCGCATCCATTCGATTGGTCACGACAACGGCCACTGGTTCGCGCTGAATCCCTACCGCGATATCCTCTCGCCAGCTCCTCTTCGATAGCTGCAGATCCATTTGCGAACTCACCAGGCCGCGCTCGCTTCGGGCGCGGCCTTGTTGTGAGCGGATAGTGGCATCGTTTGCGTGATGAGGCGTAGCGGACGTCTTGCCTGGGTTTGTATTCTCCGGCATGACCCCCAGCCTCGCCCTCGCGCGCATTCCTGCTGCCGTCGCAGCCTGCTTGATCGGTTGCTGCGTTGCCCACGCCAACCTGCTTCGCAACGGCTCTTTCGACACCACCGCCGGAGACAAGCCGGCCTCCTGGCAATCGCCGGCCGGCGCCGGCGTCGATTTCTCCTACGGCGTTTCCGCCGGTCGCACTTCCGGCCACAGCGCTCTTCTGAATGTCCGCGCTTACGACCGCATCGACCGCACCAGCCGCGCTGCGCTCGAGCAACCGGACATCGCGGGACTCACCGGCGACCGCTGGTATCGGCTCTCCGGTTGGCTCCGCGCCGAGGGTCTGCGCAGCGGGCTCGTTCGCGCCCTCCTGGTTGATGATGCCGCCGGCGAAAACGGCGGGCTCTATCTCGAACTCCTTGCGCTCAATGAATGGCGTCCGTTCGAAAAAACGTTCCGTTCGACCCTACGTGAGGGCGCGCGGCCGCGTCTGGAGTTTTTCATCGAGGAGACGGGCACGGTTGCGCTCGACGATCTGCAGCTGATCGAGGTGGAGGAACCGTATCCGGTCTTCACCGACGTCGTGGCCCGCGGAGCTTCGTCCAATCTCGTGCCCAACGCGTCCTTCGAAGGCACCACCGAAAACTGGAGCTCGCTGGGACGCCGCGCCGCCTGGGTCGCCGGTTTGTCCAGCCTCTACGGAGAGCTCGACGCCTCCACGGCTCTGGACGGGCGTCACTCGCTTCGCATTTCGCTCGATCGGGCGCGTTTGCCGAGAAGCCATTTCGATGTCTGGCCGTCGGCCATGGTCCTGCAAGACGCTCCTCTCGCCGCCAACCTCGGATGGTTGCCCGTTCCTCGGGGCAGCGACGTCACCCTCTCCGCCTGGATGCGCGCCGACCGTCCGGACGTGCCCGCCGTGCTCTCGCTTCACTTCTCCGCCCCGGAGAAAGGCGTGGTGCGAAAGGACCAGCGGATTCAGCTCACCACCGACTGGAAGCGCTACTCGTTCACTTGCCCCGCCGAAGCCGCGTATGCGTTTGTCGCCGTCGGACCGGATCTCGGTGGCAGCGAGATCGAAAACGCCACTGTCTGGCTCGATGCCGTGCAACTGGAGGCAGGCTCGCGGCCCTCTGCGTTCGTTCTTCGCGAGTCTCCCGCGGTGCACCTCACCGCACCGCGTTTCGGAAACGTTTTCACTGGTCAGGATCAGCCGCGGCTCCAACTCGCCGTCGGAAACGTCGCGACGGCGCGCGAGTTAAAACTCGAGCTCCGCATCCGCGACTACTTTGATCGCGAGCTGCCGCCGCAAAGCATCGCCGTCACGGTTGCGCCGGACCGGACTGTGTTGCGCGAAGTCGTTCCCGTGCTTCCCGGCAAGGGATACTACTCGATTACGGTTCACGACACCTCCGGCCGCGATCAACCCAACCTTCTCCCACGTCCGCTCGTGTTGGCTTGGATCGATGGCTACACCGCCAAGGACTCCCCCTTCGGCATCAATCACGCGCCGGCCACCGCCGAACTCAGCGAGCAGCTCCGCAAGGCCGGGCTCACCTGGGGTCGCGATTGGTCGATCAACTGGCAACACCTGGAGCCCACGCCGGGCGCGCTGAATTTTAGCTCTGCCGATGCCCAGATCGACCGGCTGCTGCGGGAAAACTTGAACCCGATCGCCCTGCTGCCGCCGTTTCCCTCGTCGAACTGGGCCTCCTCGATCCCCGAAGCAGCCCGCCAAGACGCGCCCGAGTGGTCGAAGCTTTGGCTCGAAATGGCCTACGCACCTCGCGACCCCTCGCAGCTCGACGCCTTCATTCGCAAGGCGGCCACGCATTTCAAGGCTCGCGTCTCGGTTTGGGAATTTCTGAACGAGCCGTTCTACACGCTCCATGCCCTCCCCGCGCTCGATCAGATCGACGAAAGCCTCAAGGGCCTAGCGGGAGCCTCGTATCGGGTTCAGGACTACATCGACCTTCTCGCCCGCGCTTATCGCGTCACGAAAGAGGTCAATCCTTCGTCGCTGATGATCGGTGGTATCAGCGGCCGGCCGGACCTGATGAGCCGCGATTTCTTCGAAGCCGGCGGTCTGAACCATCTCGATATCTTCAATCTCCACATTTATCCGGGTCTGCGCCGGCCCGAATATTACATCGGCGAGATGGAGCGCATGCTCTCATATATGGACAAGGCCGGCGGTCGAAAACCGGTCTGGATCACCGAATACGGCTACTACGGCGTCGACGCGACGCTATGGACGCCCCACGTGATCAACGCCTGGGACTGGCCCGGTAATCGTTTCTTGAAGGACGAACGCGAAGCGTCGGACTTCGCGCTTCGCTTCGCCCTCATCATGTTCGCCCACGGCGTCGAAAAGATCTTCTATCACTCGGGAATGGGCGTGAGTAGCGAGATCAACAGCCACTCCGAAAACGAATCACCGCTCACCCGCTACGGCGGCGTCCCGCGTAAACTCTACGCCACTCAGGCTGCGCTGGCCGACCTGCTCGGTCCGCAACCCCGCTTTGTCGCTCCGGTGTCGTTCGCGCCGAACTCGACCCATCTTCACGGCTACGTCTTCGAGACGCACCGCGGTCCCCTCGCCGCGCTTTGGTCCGCCGGCCCTGCGACGGAGATTGAGCTGACTCCCGGCATCGACGCGCGCGACGCCGTCGGCAACCGCATCGAGAGTCGTCGAATCACCCTCGACGCTTCGCCGATCTATCTCTCCGGGGCCCGCCTCACCGCCGCGCAACTCGCGCGCGAGTGGCAGGCCCGTTGATCTCCTGGTCCCATCTCACGCCGGGCAACGCTCCCGGCTGCTCAGATCATGATCGGCGCTGGCGCAACTCCGCGCGGCCATCGCCGATTCTCGCTAGCTGAATACCAGAAGAATGTGACCTATCTGATCACATTCTTCCGGTAGAGATACGCATCAGACCGGACAACTTCCCCCCGAGAATTGCCACGGCTGCGGACCAAATGTCTTAGAAGGTCGTGATCGGTCGCGACGGCTCGGTGCCTTCGCCGTGTGACACCCGCAGCAGTTGCCCTGCAGCGAGGTCAGCCGCCGACATCAGGTCGGTCACCAGATAGACTGGAGTGTCACTCAAACGCACCTTCTTCCCGTTGCCGCCTTCCGTGATCCGCGTGCCCACGATGTTGAACGCATCGACGTCCCGCGGGACTTTCAACGTCCAGACTTTCCCTTGCTGCCATTCTTCCGGCGCCCATGCGATCAGCACCGCCTTGTTCCCGCATTGAAAGGCGTAGCCATAGATCGAATCCGTCGGGAGTCCGTTCAACTGCGCGGGTTTGTCCAGCGCACCGGCAAATACGAAGTCGTCGCCCAACAGATGCGCCAGGTAAGCCGTGGCTGCATACACTTTCTGCGGCGTCCCCTGCGGGCCGATCATGCAGTTTTCGAGGTTGTGCAAACTGGTGTTCACCTCCCCGTCCATGCCTTGATGGTAGAAGATCTTCTTCACCCCGTGGGCCAGCATGATCGCCGCCTGCCGGATCGAGTGATCCGCGGCCATCTTCTCGGTCTTCATCGACACCGCCGCCGAGAAGTAACCCGGAGGCGCGACCCATGGATCCCATGGCTTATCGTCCTCTGCGTAATAGCCGGACTCCGTTACCCAGATCGGCTTCCGCCCCGAGGGCGACTCATCCATCAGCGCCAGCAGCCGCTGCATCTGCGGAATGAACTGCTCCGGCGCCTCTTCAAAGAACGCATACGGATGGACGTTCATGATATCGATCAGGTCGAGCCCGCCGCCGCGAATGAACTGCGGCGCGCGAAACAGCACTTCCAGCGCAAAACCTCCGATCAGCTTTGCCTCTGGATCCGCCTCCCGCACCGCTTTCGACCCGACCTTCAACAGGTCGAGATAAGATTGCGCATCGTAGCGAAAACCCGGCATGCCGCGATACGGCGACGGCAATGCCGTCGAGGTGCCCGGTTCGTTCAAAAACTCCCAATGCTTCACCGTTCCTTTGTAACGGCCGATCACCTGCTTCATGTAGTGCGCCATCCGCGTTGGATCCTTCGGTGCGGTTGAGAGCCACGCCCAGTCGCGCAGCGCGCGCCAATTCTTCGGCACGTCGAAATCCGGCGGCAGCTCCGTCGACCACCGCGTCGACGCGAACGCCGGCAGCAGCGCCAGTTCGTTCCAGCCGGCCGCCTTGACCCGCGATACCTGCCGGTCCGCCTCGTCCCACACGAACTCGTCCCGGCGCGGCTCCACTTCGTTCCAGTCGAGCGACCAGTTGCGGGCCCAGACCACCCCGATTCTCCGCAACTGCTCCATCATCTCCTCCGTCGCGGGTGGGTGGTTCATGCCAAACGGTCCGTCCGCCTTTTTGTATTCGTGAATCAAGGCGAGGGGAAACCGCACCACCTCGTTCACGCCCTCGCCGGTCGTCGTCGCTGTTAACTTGTAATAACCGGCGCCGGGCACTTTCAGCTCGATCGGCTCCGACACGCTTCCCTTCGCCGGCACCGTCACCCGGTGGCGGATCTCCGGCAGCGCTGCGTCGAAGTAATCGCGCAGTTCCAGCGCGACCTCGAGTTCCACTGCCTTCCCAGTTCGGTTCACCGCGCGAAATGTCAGGTTCGGCGGCACATCCATCGGATAGACATTTCCAAAACGCCCCGACTCGACTGCCACTTCCACGGCCGCGCGCGGCGCATACGCCGACGCCTCGCCGCGCTTCTCCAACTGCACCGCATCGATCCACACCGTCGCCTCGGTGTCCGGCTGCGAAGTCAGGTCCGGCCCGACTCCCACGAACACGTCCGCCTGGGTCGCCTGGAACGTGAAGGCATACCGAGTCCACTCCGTCGACAGCGTCACCGCCTTCTCCTCGGTCGTCACTTCCGGCGTCGGTATGATCTTGCCGCCAAAGCGCACCATGAACTTCGCCGGCACGCCCGTGCGGCTCGCCTTCATGTAAGCCGACAGCGTGTAGGTGTCGCCCGGTGTCACCGAGATCCAGCCGAGATTCGTCGCCAGCGGCGCATGCTGGTGCACCGTCTCCGCCGGCAGGACATCAAAGTAGGTCGTCGCCGTTTTCCCGGGTCCGAGCGCGATCTCAAGGCTGTGGCTGCCTTCGAACTTTTCCGCCGTTGTCACCTTGCCAAACAGCGACGACAACCCGGCGCTCCACCCCACCTTCTTTCCCAAGCTCGACCAGCCGAAGCTGCCGGTCTCGAAGCCGCTGTTCGGCACCAGATTCTTGGTGTCGATCGATGGCACTCGTGGCTGCCACCTCGGCGGCCGCGCCTCTTCTTCGGCCGCGAGGTTGGCCGAAATCGACGTCAGTGAAAGCAGGCAGATCAACGGGCGGAGTTTCATACCGGAGGGGTTCTAGGTTTTTTGATACAGTCTTCCCGGCAAACCTCTTCGAAGATCCCTCCCTCGGGTTCAAGCGAGAGAGCCTCCGATGGGCTGATGGTGCCATCGATTGAGTTCATAGTCGTAGCCGCGGAAGCCGCAAAAAGCGCATGCTATCCCGAGACAGCCTGGACCTCCGCGCCTTCGCGCGGTCATGGGTCGCGCCGCTTCACCTCAGGCCCGCGCCCCTAGGTCTTCCGCCACCTGTATCCAACGTTCCACGACACCCAACCGGTGGCGTCCGCCCGCCCCGGCAAACCCATCCGCTTTCCCATGATCGCCTCGTTTCCCCTCCGTTCCCTCACCATCGTTCTCTCTCTGGTCCCACTGATTCCGGTGCGGGCCGCGGACCCGCTGATGGATCGCACATCCACCGAAAAGTCGCGGTGGCAGCCGCGACTTCCTCTCACCGACGCGAAAAATTTGGTCCCCAACAGCAGCTTCGAGCTCGGCAGCGCGGGCTGGTTGAGCATGGGCGAACTCACCGGCTGGGGCGGCGAGTTGTCCTCGCTCCACGGCACGATCACGGAGCGGGAAAAGTTCGACGGTCGCCGCAGTCTCGAGGTGCCGCTCGGACCGGGCAAAACTCCCATTACGTCCTTCGATTGCTGGCCGGCTGCCACCGTCGTGCAGCACTCACCGCTGGCGATGAACGTTGGCTGGATCACCGTGAAACCCGGCGAAACCTATACGCTCTCCGCCTACATGAAGGCGAGCCGCTCCGGGATTCCGGCGCGCCTGGTCGTTCGCCTCGGTGACGATCTCTCCCCGAACCCCACTCCGAGGAACGAGGAGAAATCAGTCACTCTCACCGATCGCTGGGAGCGCTACAGCTTCACGGTCACCGCCAATGACGTCAGTCTCTTCGTCGGTGTCGGACCCGACATGCGCGCCCGTCCCGACGAGTCCGTCACCGTGTGGATCGACGCCGTTCAGTTCGAGCGCAACCACCAGGCCACTGCTTACGCCCCGCGCGCCAATCTCGAGGTCGCGTTGGAATCCGGCCGCCTGGGCAATGTCTACTCCGCCGGATCGCCCGCAACGCTGCGTCTCTCCGCCGTCAATCATTCTGCGCAGACCGCCGATCTCGATCTCACCGTCGAGTTGACCGACTACTTCGACGAGCCCGTGCCCGGTCTCAACCACACCGCCAAGGTCGCGGGCAGGGACGAGTTCTCGCAGGAGATTCCGCTCCCGCTGCCCGGTCCCGGGTATTATCGGTTGTCCGCGAAAATTGTTTCGACCGGTCTGAATCAAGAGACTCGCTTCCCTCTCGCCGTCGTTCACGAGTATTCACAGAGCGACTCGATCTTCGGCCTGAATCACCCGCCCGCCACCGAAGAATTGATGAACCAATATCGCCGGGCCGGCGTCCTCTGGGGACGCGATTGGTCCTCCGACTGGCATCAGGTCGAACCCGAGAAAAACGTTTTTGACTGGTCAGAGCCCGACCGCCAGATCGCCCGGCTCGAGCGCGAGGGCTGGAAGATCATGCCGCTGATCCCGGCTTTCCCCTCGACCAAGTGGTCCAGCAGCGTGCCGGCGGATTTTGTCATTCCCCCGGGCTCATGGCGCGCACTTCCCGAGTGGGTCTGGCTCTCCGCCGCGCCCAAAAATAACGAGGACCTCGCCAATTATATCCGCACGATCGTCAGCCGCTACAAGGGCCGGATCGACACCTGGGAATTCCTCAACGAGCCCGGCACTTCCACCGCGCTGCCGTCGCCCTACCGCGGCGTTCCCGGGTTCCGCTACGACACACAGGCCTATATCGATCTGCTCAAGGTCGCGCACGCCGCGGTCAAAGAGGCCGATCCCTCGTCGAAGCTCGTCGGCGGCTATGCGCTGGAGATTCTCCACCGCGCACCGCATTTCATTCGCAACGGCGGTCTCGAGTATCTCGATATCCTCAACATCCACCCCTACGGTCTGTTCGAGGATCGGGTGGAAGATTTCATCCCGCAAATCGAGGAGCTCCTTGCGCTGATCGACGCTTCCCCGACCGGCCGCAAACCGATCTGGGTCACCGAGACCGGCTTCTATGCCAAGGACGACAAACCGCGGCTTCCTTGGAACGGCCCGCGCAGCCCGTTCGAGATGGAAAGCGAGAAGCTCGCCGCCGACCACACCGTCCGCCAGGCGATGATCCTGTTCGCTCACGGCGTTTCCAAAATCTTCTATCACCAGGGCGCCAACGGCGAGGTGAACAACAGCCAGCGAAACTCCGGCCTCCTCGACCTGAACGGAATCCCGCTCAAGGTGTATCCAACCGTCGCCTACATGGCGCATCTGTTCGGCCCCGACTTCCAATACGTCGCACCCCTGGCCAAGCCGGCGCAAATGAAGGGCGTCTCCACCGACAATGTTTACGGTTACGCCTTCCAATGCGGCGCAAAAGCCGTCCTCGCCGTCTGGGCTCCCACCGAGTGGCAGCGCGATCACGCGTGGTCGCTCAAGGTTCCCCGTGACGTGGAGGCATTTAACATCGTCGGCACGCGACTGAAGGAAGGCGGCAACGGCGCGACCGTCGCGCTGGGCGATTCTCCCGTCTACCTCGTCACCGAACAAATGCCGGCGAGCGATCTGGTCCGCACCCAAATTCTCCGGGTTAAGCCAGCGCGGAATCCGTGAGAAATAAGTGCCAGTCTTTGAGTCCATAGACGTAGCCGTTTTTTCGTGAAACGGGCATTCTCACTCGGGCACCGCGCTACCGCCGGTCGCCCCCTTTTATCCGTCCGCGCTCCCACTTCATCCCTCCATTCATGAAAACGCTGCTCCCTCCCGACTTCGCTTGGCCCCAGGAATTTCCCGGCGCCCACTGGATCGACGAACAAGAAGAGCAAGCCGTGCTCGACGTCGTTAAGAACGGATCCCTGTTCCGCTACTACGGCCTGAAGCCTGCGCACTACGTCGACGATTTTGAAAACGCGGCGCGCGAGTTCTACGGCGTCAAACACGCCCTCGCCGTCAACAGCGGCACGGGCGCTCTCATCTGCGCCATGAACGCGATGGGCATCGGCCCGGGCTGCGAGGTCATCGTTCCGTCCTTCCTCTGGGTCGCGTCCGTCGGAGCGGTCATTCAGGTGGGCGCCATCCCGGTCATCGCCGAGGTCGACGAATCGTTCAACCTCGACCCGGCCTCGGTCGCGGAAAAAATCACTCCGCGCACCAAGCTCATCGTCGCCATCCATATGGCGGGCGCGCCTTGCGATCTCGATGCGCTCATGCGACTCGCCGACAGTCGCGGCATCTCCGTGCTCGAAGACTGCGCGCAATGCAATGGCGGCACCTACAAGGGCCGCAAACTCGGCTCGTTCGGCCGCATGGCCATCTTCAGCCTTCAGCTCAACAAGAACATGACGTGCGGCGAAGGCGGCCTCATCGTCACGAACGATACACATCTGTTCGAACGTGCATTCTCCGCCCACGACATGGGCATGGTCCGCAAGAACGGCCGGCTGGCTCAGCCCGAGCCTTACGCGCTCTCGTGGGGCCAGGGACGGCGCATGACCGAACTCTGCGGCGCCATCGCCAACGTTCAGTTGAAGAAGCTGCCCCTGTTCATCGAGCGCATGCGCGGCTCGAAACGTCGGATCAAGGCCGGGCTGGCGGACATACCGGGCCTCCGTTTCCGCACGCTGCATGACGAGGCCGGCGACTCTGCTCCGTTCATCATCATGATTCTCGACGACGCGGCTACGGCGAAACGCCTTCACGAGGGCCTGCGCAGCGCCGGCTTCGGTAATGTGTTTCGCATCGCCGACTACGGTCTGCACATCTACTCGAACATCGTCGCGCTGGTGAACAAGACCCCTCTCTCGCCCGCCGGCAATCCGTGGTCGTCACCGGAAAACAGCGCCAGCGTCTACGATTACAGCCACGGCGCCTGCCCGCGTAGCGACGCCCTGTTCGAACGCGCGGTGCTGCTTCCCGTTCCCTCATGCCTGACTATCGAACAGGAAAAAGCCGCAGTCTCCGCCATTCGCAGCTTGGTCGACGCACCGATTCTCTCCACCTGAACGAAGCACGCCGGCGTCCGCTTCACCGCGGCCGCGCGGCGCTGTTCATCTTCTGCGCTTCGCTGCTGCTACCACTCGCCGGGCGCGCGGCGTCGTGGTGGAACCCGGACTGGAAATTTCGCCAGGAGATTCGTCTCACCGCCCCGCCCGACCTGACTGAGCGCGCCCCGGATTTTCCGCTCCGCGTGCGTCTGACCGACGCCGTCTTCGCACGCACGCTCGCGCAGCCCGACGGCTCCGATCTCCGCGCGATCTCGACCGATGGCCATCCGCTCGATCTCGAGATCGTCAGGTGGGAGGAGAACGATGTGGTGCTTCACGTTCGTATTCCCGTTTCGGATACGCCACCCGGCTCGCCCGCCTTCCACCTCTATTTCGGTCATCCGAACGCCGCACCCGCCACGCCGGCCGAGCTTTGGCCCTCACCGTATCTGGCCATGCTTCCGCTGTCGGGCGACACCCATAACCGCGTCCGCGGCGGGGCCGACATCTCCCGAATCGGTTACGTCGTTCAGAACGGATGGGGTCCGGGCCTGGTCACCGACCGGAATGAACGCTGGCTGACGTTCAACCGGGATTTCCGCGGGTATATCACCCTCGCTTCGCCGAACCCCAACCCGCAGGCCGGTTTTACCTTTGCCGCGCGTTTCCGCTCCGGCAGCGCGTCTTCGATGACCCTGCTCGCAGGAAAGACCTTCGAGCTTATGGTCGAAGAAAGTCAGATCGTTTACCGCGAAGGCGAAGCCTCCCTTTCTCTTCCCCGCGCGACAGTCGGCGCTTGGCACTCCGTGGTGCTGGCGTGTGATGCGAGCGGAAATCGAACCTTGCTCCTCGATGACGCACCGCCGGTCTCCCTCGCTGTCCGCGCGGAAGCTCGGCTCACCGACGAACTGCGGATCGGAAGATCGATCGCCGACGACGCCCACTCTCAGTTCGCGGGCGATGTGGAGGCGGTCCATCTGCGTTCCGGAGTTCCGCCCACTTCTCAACTCCGGATGCTGGCGCTGAATCTCAGCGACGTCGGATCGCTCCTCTCCGTTGGACCGCTCGAAGGACCCGACGGCCCCCCTCCCCCACCCGCCGTTCAGCTCATCGCACCCGCGAATGATGCCCACTCCCATAAACCGTCCGGCATCGAGCTGCACTGGCTCCCCGCCTTGGGAGCCACGGCCTACAAAATCCATCTCTTTGCGGACGAAGAGGGACGACATCCCCTCGTCACCTATTCCGCCGACCCATCGTGCTCGTTTCAGCTCACCCGCAACCTCGCCGGGTCTGATACCGTTTACTGGTCGGTGAATGCGATCTCGCCCCACGGCGAAACCCGTTCGTCGGTCCGCAAACTCGAATTTGCCACCGCTGCTCTGGCGCCCCTGCACCCCGCCAAGCCACATCTATCCCGCGCCCACGACGTCAGGATCGATTTGCAAGGTTACCTCGGTAGTCGCGTCGAACGACTCGCCCGCTACATGGTCGATTTCCCCGCGCGAAACCCGGGGTTGTTGCGCATGTTGCGCGAGCGCCCCGAGAAAAACATCCCGTCGTGGGCCGGTGTTTTCCCGGGTCAATACCTAAGCTCCGCTCAGCTGATGTGGCGGCTTACCCGCAATCCCGAAATTGCCGCCCGTCTCGATACGTTCGTTCCGGAGTTTCTCGCCGCGCAGCGCGACGACGGCTACCTCGCCCCCTTCGCAGACATCGGCAGTGCGATCGAGCTGTGGAATCACTATGCCGTGATCACCGGTTTGCTCGACCGCTACGAGGATACCGGCGAGTCCGCCGTGCTCCTCGCTGCCCGCCGCATCGCCGATCTGATCATCCGCACATTCGGCCCTGACGCCTCCGCACTGCCCAAATCGGGCGGCGCCGCCGAGCCCATTGCACATGCGATGATCCGTCTCCACGGCGCCACCGGCGATCCCCGCTATCTCGCCTTCACCCGCTATCTCGTGCACGAGGCTTGGAACGAGCCGGGCGGCGTCGCCTTTCACCGTCTCGGCCGCGAACGCGCGCCGCTGTCCGCGCTCCCCGTCCGCCGTTGGGAAGCCGTCCACAGCCTGCTCGCCTTGTCCGAATTGTATTGGAGAACCGGAGACAACGATTCGCGCGCCGCCTTCGAGCACGTCTGGCAAATGCTGCGCGCCACCGAGCGTCACAACACCGGCGGTTTCTCCACCAACGAAGGTCTTCTCGGGACGCCCTACAACAAGGGCACCATCGAGACGTGCTGCACGGTCGCCTGGACGCTGCTCACGACCGACATGCTCCGCCTGACCGGAGATTCGTCCGCCGCGGACGAACTCGAATGGAGCACACTCAACAGCGCCCTCGGCTCGATTCCCTACGACGGCACTTGCTCGACCTACGCGACGCAGCCCGACGGGCTTCGTCAGTTTCTCATGCTTCGCCAGGGTCCGCCCGACGGCATCGAACTGAACTGCTGCTCCACCAATGCCGCCCGTGCCATCGGCAATCTCTCCGCGTGGGCGCTGATGCGCGATGACGATGGCCTTGCTCTCAACTTCTACGGACCTTCGAGCATCTCCGCCGAACTGAGTCCCGGCAACCGCGTCGCCTTCGAGCAGGTGACCGAATATCCCGCCAACGGAGCGGTTCGTATCCACGTTTCGATCGACCGACCGGAAACCTTCACGCTCAACCTGCGCATCCCGCAATGGTCCGCCACCACTCGTCTGATGATCAACGATCAGGTTCAGCCAGCGCCTATCCCCGGGACCTACGCCGCCGTGCGTCGCCATTGGAAAACCGGCGACACCATCTCCTTCGAGTTCGATTTCACGCCACGCTTCGACTTCGGTCGCGAGGACTACGCCGGCAAAGTCTCGATCTTTCGCGGTCCACTGCTTCTCGCGAGCGACGCCCGCCACACCAACGACCGCAAGCCTCACGCCGATCCCGTCGCGATCGACGGACTAGCCATCGAAGCGATCACACCACCGCCCGGTCCCGGCCCCTGGGTGCTCGCCCGCGTCACCGATGGCGCAGGCCGTTCCTTCACCGTCTGCGACTTTTCCAGCGCCGGACTTTTCGCCGACCCTTATCGCTCCTGGTTTGAATTGGAACCCTCTCCTCTATCCCGATGAAGCGCGCCGCTTTGGTCTTCGCCATCCTTTTGCTCGGCACCTCCTGCCACCAAACCACGCCATCAATGGCCGTTTCGGAGCCCGCGCTCTACCAGGCCGGTAGCGGCCGCGTCACTCGCTGGGCCGGATTTGAAAATCCCACCGCCACTCCCGGCGCCGGCGGCACAGCCAACTCCGGTTGGAAAGGCAGCGCCGCTCAGGCCGTCCAACCCGGCGAAACGAAGACGCTTCTCAACACCAGAGGCTGCGGCACCATCCGCCGCATCTGGATGACGCTTCATCCCCGGGATCCCCAGGTTCTCCGCGCCCTCCACCTTCGCATGTATTGGGACGGTGCCGAAGAGCCCGCCGTCTCCGCCCCACTGGGGGACTTCTTCGGGCATATTCTCGGCCGCACCGGCGCATTCGAAAACGAGCTCTTCTCCAGCCCCGAGGGGCGCTCCTTCAACTGCATTGTCCCCATGCCGTTTCGCACGGGAGCGCGCATCACCCTCACCAACGATTCCGGCGAACCCGTCCCATATCTTTTCTATGACGTCGATTTCGAGCTGCAGGACCGTCCCCACCATCCGGATACGCTCTACTTTCACGCTTACTGGCATCGCGAGCGCTACACGACGCTCGCCCGGGATTTCGAGCTCATGCCCCACGTGCGCGGCCGCGGCCGCTATCTCGGCGCGCACGTCGGCGTCATCGCGCATCCCGATTACACCGGCTGGTGGGGCGAGGGCGAAGTGAAGATCTTTCTCGATGGCGACACCACCCATCCAACGCTCAACAACTCGGGCACCGAGGATTATATCGGCACCGCCTGGGGCCAGGGCGTCTTCCACCACCGTTCCCAGGGCGCGCTCGTCGCCGACGCGGAACTGGGCCACCAGACCTTCTACCGCTATCATATTCCCGATCCCGTTTACTTCGAAAAGGACATCCGCGTAACCCTCCAGCAGATGGGCAACGACACGAAGGAGAACGTCCTCGCCATGATCGAGAAAGGCATCCCGGTCACCGCGGTCATTGTGGATCATGGCGGCGCTCCCACCTTTCGCCTCCTCCTCGACGGAAAGAACTCTGCCAACCTCGCCGACGACCCGACCCCCGGCGGTTACGTCTGCTATCTTCGCCGCGACGACATGTCGGCCGTTTCGTTCTTCTATCTCGACTCACCGATCAACGGATTGCCCCAGATAGCCCCGGTCTCGGAGCGCACCGCGGCGATTCCGGCTAAAAATCCCGAGCAGAAGAAACCCGCCATCGCGGTTCCCGGCGCTTAGCGCCCCTCACGCTCTCTCAGCTCTGCGTTGCGTTCGTCCCGCCTCTCCTGAATAGGGCGGGAAACAGACGCCGGCTTGGCGCAAAGGCAACGAGCGGCCCGCGTCCAAGAGCGCTCAAACCAGACCGCCCGGACGCAGCCTCCGCTCGCGCCCAACAAAACAGGGCGGCGAATCGATGGTTCGACCGCCCCGTTCCGCTCTGACGCGGATCTACTCGATCGCAATCGCCTGCAGAATTGCGTCGTTCTTCCCTGCCGCGGTCACCCGGATCGTGATATTGCCCTGCTTGTCCGGAGCGATGTCCGCCGCGCGAATGTCCGCTGCCATGCCCAGCAGTCCCGCCGCCGTGGCCGGATCCCAATCGGTGCGCACCGGCCGGCCGTTGACTTCGATGTTCATCGGACGCTGCCCCGGCTGATCGAGCCACAGTTCCGCGAACTTCAATTGCACCGAGTAGAGACCTGGCGGTGCGGCGATCCGATACACCAGTTCGCGGCCGGTATCCGCGGTCTGATACAGCTTCTGGTCGTGCAATGTGGGCGACGCCTGCGTGACGGCCCGGTCCGAAACCAGCACGCGGCTCTTCGCCGGACGCTTGATTTTAGCCCAAATCTCCCCGCTCCAATCGACGTGGTCTCCCTCTGCGCCACAATCGAAGCGCAGCGCCACGAAGGCTTCCGGCACCACTTCGATGGCCTGCACCATCGCGCGATCCGATTTCTTCACCGGATCGAAACCGCTCGAGAAATCCAGCACGAGCTGCCCATTCGCATCCGGCACCAAATGCCGGAAGACCCGGGCATAGGCCCGCCGTGGACCGCGCGCCGCCTGGTTCACGTCGAAGTTCTTCAACATCGACCGGCCATTGATGCTGAGGTTGAACGGCCGCTCGAAATTCCACTCGTGCCGCGTCTCCGCGAACAGCAGCCGCACGACATAGCGGCCCGGCGAGACCGGGATACGATACGAGAACTTCTCCCCCTCCCGGCCGCGTTCGAACAACGCGGTGTCGTCCGCCGCAATCGCGCGCGCCGGATCCACGCGGCCCGGCGCCATCGCCTCGCCGCCAGCGAAGAAGCGATCGGCGCTCCAGACGTTGCCAGTCGAATCGGTGTAGGGCCGGTCCGCGCCCGCGAGGATCCGCACCACGTCTTTTGACGCCGGACGGCGTGCCGTATCCTGATAAACGATACTCGGCATCCACGCGATCACCGCGGGCTCCGGTTCATCCGTCCGGTCGAGCACGAAGCGCACCGCGTCGCCCGCTTTGACTTTGAGCGTCAGCGCATGCTGCTGACCGTGCAGGTCGCCCGGCGCGATTTCCGCCCAGCCGGAGGCCGGCCAGACAGTCCGATCGTTGTGCAGGATTCGCACGCGCAGCGTCGTGCCTTTGTCACGACGATAGAACTCGCGCATCGCCCGACCAAGCACGCGCACCTCCCCGGCCCGGGGCGCAATCCACGTGCGGGAGTTTTGCGCCGTATCCGACGCTTGTTGCCAGCCGCGACCAATTCGCGCCGTGCCCGCGGCTTCCCAATAGCCTTCGATGCCTCCGCGCTGATTGCCGCTTCCGCCGAAGTCGCCGCCGGGATTCTTCGCCGGCGGCACGAAGGTCATCGGCTCATACGTGCGTCCGTCTGTCGTCGTTTCGGCCTGCCACCCTTCGCGGCCTTGCACACGGAAATGTCCGCCGAGGGACTTGTAGGTGAGCGCCTCGTCTCCGTCCCGCCGCGCCGTCGTCCACGCACTGCGGTTGCCATCTCCGTCCACCGTTCGCACCGCATACGTCGCCTGCTCGTTCCATCCCGCGGCATGATCGAAATAGTAGGTGCCTTGGCTGACCTTTCCCACGATCTCGCCATCGCGGCTCACCTCATAATACGTCACAAACGTGTCGTCGGAAGCAGATGACCAATACACGCCCACGCCACTATGACCGAGCGTCGTCTCACGCTGGCTGAGCACCGTGCCGGGCGCCGTGGGAGCAACCGAGTCGGACCCGCCGCCGGGCCGTTTAGGCAAGCCGAGATAAATCAGCTCTCCGGGCGCTTGGTCTTTCACCGATATGCCGGTGCTCATCAGGTCGGCACCCGTGCGCGTGACCACTCCGGGACGCGATTGGAAGCCGACTGTGTAACGATGATCAGGCAGCAGCTCCCGCGGGAAGATCGTTACCGGCTTGTCCGCTCGATGCTTCAGGATGATCACCGACCGCTCGCGATCGTAACTGAGTCTCTGAAAATAAAAAATCGGATCGTCGCCTTCGATGACCGGATGGGCCACGTAGGTCCGCCGCCCCGCCACACCTTCCTGCACGAGGTAACGGTAGATCTCGAAAATCTGCCGCGCCTCCTCCTGTTCTTCCGGGTAATTCTCCGGCAGATAGGTCATGTGCCAGACCGGCACCATCGTGAGCAGCCGGCGAATCGATTCCGATTTTTTCGGGCCACTGCTCCCGAAGTTCGGGATGATATCCGTCCAACGGTCCGGCGTTTCGAAATACGAGAAGTAGTAATTGGTCTCATCGCCATACCCGCCGTCCATGAAGTAGTTCACATCGGCGTAGCGCTGCGTCTCGAAGGTGTGCGAATAACGGCTGCCGCCGTGGCAGGTGTGAAACGAGGCCCGCGGATGCTTCACCAGGAAGTCATACACTTGGTCCCAGAATGACTTCACCGCCGTCTGCTTGCGCTCGGCGAATCCGTCGGTGCGCCACTGGAAGTCCCCCCAGCTCCCGATCTTCGTATCCATCAGACCGGCGCTCGGCACCCCGCAAAACCAGAGCAGCCATTTCATGTCCGACTTTGCCACGTGGCGGTTCGTATGGGCAAAATCCGGCCCTTCGCGCGAGGGCGTCCAAATGTTCGGGCTCTCCGACCAGCCGGCATCGTCCCACAAGAGATCCGCGCCCACCGTGCGCATGAAGTCCGTCGTCTCCATATCCAAATCCGCAATACGACCGGCGAAGTTCTCCTGAAGGTTGTGAACGTCGTTATACCAGTTGGCCAGAATTGGGGTGCGGCCATACCACTCGTCGCGCGTGAGGTCCCACAGATACTCGTATTGCCAGTCGTAAACCCGTCTCGCCATGTCGTCGAACGAGTCGCGAAACACCCCGAGCGTCACCATCGGCAAGGCCAGTTTTCCATGCGCGGGGATCTTCAAGTCCACGAGTTCCGGCAGCGAGGTCGTCACCCGCACGTTCCCCGCGCCTTCGCGGCGAACGTCGAAGTTCCACCGCGTCTGATACTCGGTCGAAAGAAACCAGCCATCCTTGCCGCCCCGTCTCACCACCGCCATCCACGGCACGTAGTAATCGGTCTCATAGCCCTGAAGCGTCTTTTGGTATCCCGGCGAGATGGGCGCCTGCTGCGCGAGTCCTGCTACTTCGCGACTGTTGCCGCCATACATCCAATGGTGCTCGAACTCCTGTGCCGGCATCTGCAACGCGAAGTGGTCCGCCGCCCCGAGCGCCACCGGACTTCCGCCCGTGTTTTCGATCTCGAGTTCCTGCCGCAGAATCGGAGTGCCGGGAAAGGCCGTGATTCGAAAGGTCGCACTCAGCGTCTCACGGCGGAGCAGAAACTCGAGTTGCACCGCCGGCCGGCCACCCACGGCGGCCTGTCTCGCCTCGCCCTTGACCATTCGCCACGCCGATTGAGTGACATCGCTCTTCTTCGGCTCGCGGTAATGAACAACCTCAACCGCGGCTTTGCCGCCGGAGAGCGTCGCCTTCCCGCGCAGCGTCACCATGCCCGCTTTCGGCGCCCGCCACAGTCGCGCGGCGCCGTTCACATGCGACGGCTGAAGTTTCATCCCGTTCGCAAAGGGCGCGGCTTTCGGCATCGCATACGGCACATACGTCGTCGTGCAGCGGATTCTTTCCTCCTCGCCCGTGGACTTGCTCATGCCCACGAGATGGCCCGCGTCGTTGTATTCACGTTTCTCCGACAGCGATTCGACCTTGTCCATGTATTCGAAGTAACGCGTGCCGCGGCAATGCACCGCATAGTGCCAGATCGGTCCCTGCTCCAACGCGGTATCCGTCGACGAAACGAAACGCTCGCCGTCGTCGTAGATGACTTCGGTCGTCCACGCGGTTTCCGTTCCGGTGGCGCTTCCGAAATGATGCACCTCGAATCCGATGAAGTCGCCGGGCTCGACTCGCACCCGCAGCGAGTCGGCCGCCGGATCCGCGGATTCGTTTCCCTGCAGCGTCTTGGTCCAGAGGGTTTCGACATCGTAGCCGGCTTGCGTCTCGGGCAGGAATGCCGGCATCGCCGCATCGCGCGCGATATAGTCTGCCGACGCGTTCGTCAGCTTGTTGCGAAAACCGGTGACCCGCAGCGCGCCTTCATCCGCCGAAAGTTTTAGTTCTACCGCGCCCGTTCCAATCTCCCACGTCCTACCACTGCCGTCCGAACGCGCATAGGCATCGCTGACGTTGACCGAACTCGCCGCGCGGAGGTTTCCGGCAAGAAAGAAAACCACGGCGCAAGCGATGACGGTCTTCACAATGAGCATCGTCATTTCGGTGCGAATGGGAACAGTTGGTCGACGCATCATATCCGTTGAGCATGCCTACGGGCGTCCGGCCGCGCTACCTCTATACGCCCAACTTCTAACGCTATCCGTTGCACATCCCCAAAAGTCGGCCGCCTCCGATTGCGCCACGAGTGCCAGCGTTTGAGCGCTTAGGCATAGCGAGCAGCAGGCCGCGAGCGCTACTATCCACGCTCCTCGCCACCCTCTTCGTGGATGGTTCCATCCGCCCCCGCCCTCATGTTCCGCCTCGATCAAAAACACGCGTTGGTCACCGGCGCCGGTTCCGGCATCGGTCGCACCATCGCCCGCCTTTTCGCCACGCAAGGCGCATTCGTCTGGGTCGTCGACCGCGATCTCGCCTCCGCCGCGACGACGTTGGAGGAAATCCGCGCCGTGGGTGGAAAGGGCGACTGTATCCAGATGGATGTGAGCGATTCGTCCGCCGTATCCGCGCTTCGCGAGCGGCTGCCCGCGCTCGACATCGTGGTCAACAATGCCGGTATCGGGCACGTCGGCACGCTGCTCGAGACAACCGCGGCCGACCTCGACCGGCTGCATAGCGTCAACGTTCGCGGGGCATTCAATTTCTGCAAAGCGTTCGTTCCAGCCATGCTCGCTCGCGGTTCCGGCAGCGTGATCAATCTCGCTTCGATCGGCGGCTTGATCGCCGTCCGCGACCGTCTCGCTTACACGGCCACCAAGTTTGCCGTGGTTGGACTCACCAAAGCGCTCGCCCTCGATCACTCGCACACGGGTGTGCGTTTCAACGCCATCTGCCCCGGTCGCGTCGAAACGCCGTTCGTCAAATCACGAATCGCCGAATACCCCGATCCCGAAAAAGCCTACCGCGACATGGCATCCACTCAGTTGAATGGCCGCATGATCCGTCCCGACGAAATCGCCGCCGCCGCACTTTATCTCGCTGCCGACGAATCCGCGATGGTCACTGGCAGCGCAATGGTGATCGATGGCGGTTGGAGCACCGGAAAATAACCTTCGTTTCCCCATGAAAATCATCCGCTATCTCGATCGACTCGGTCGCACTCACTTTGGCAGCGAGCAGCCGGACGGCTCCGCCTTGCGCATTGAAGGCGACATCTTTGGCGTCCACTCGGTCACGCAGGAAACCGCGGACGTCGCCAAGCTTCTGGCCCCGATCGTCCCCACCCAGATCCTCTGCATCGGACTAAACTACCGGCGCCACGCCGAGGAATCGAAAGCCCCCATCCCGGAACGCCCGCTTCTTTTCGTCAAAGGAATCAACACGCTTCAGCATCCCGGCGATCCCATCGAGATTCCCACTCATCTCCGTAGCAACGAGGTCGACTACGAATGCGAACTCGCCGTCGTGATCGGTCGCGCGTGCAAGAACGTCCGTCGCGAAAACGCGCTCGACTACGTCCTCGGCTACACTTGCGCGAACGACGTCTCCGCCCGCGATCACCAACTCCGACTCGGCGGCGGTCAGTGGTGCCGCGGGAAATTCTTCGACACCTTCGCTCCGCTCGGTCCGCGGCTGGTGACCCGCGACGACATTCCGAACCCGAACGTTTTGAAGATCGCTACGATCCTCAATGGGGAGCGCGTCCAAGACTGGAACACCTCGGACATGATCTTCGACGTGCCCGCTCTCATCGAATATTTGAGCGGCAGCACGACACTTCCCGTCGGCACCGTGATCCTCACTGGAACCCCTCACGGCGTAGGAATGGCCGCTACCCCCCATCCACGCTGGTTGAAGCCGGGCGATACGGTCAGCATCGAAATCGAAAAGATCGGCACGCTTTCGAACACAGTCGAATTAGAGAGAGAATAGCCGCCCCCAATCGCCAAGAAGCCAATGTTGCATGAGGGTGGCCCCGTGACTCTGGAGCGCGTGTGCGGGTCTACATCGTTCGCAGCCGGACGGTTTTTCAGGGGATTCGTCAGCTAGTGGCTCCCTCACGCGCGGAATCTTTCCCGTTGAGCCTTCGACCTGTGCATCAGGCGAAGACTCGTGCAGGACATTTCATTTGGCGCTCGTTCATCCCTTGTGACGAAAGAGAGTTCGGCGACGACTTCGCAAAATCGCCAAGCAAGCTGCCGCCGAGGAGGATACCCGAGCGCGATGAAGCGGAGGTGCTCATTCGCTGATGAGTTTGATTTGTGCGGGCTCGTCTTCCTCGATCCCCGGAAAACGGCCGATCGCCTCGGCGACGAAAAAGTTGTCGTGAAGATCGTCGTTCGCCGTGCTCACTTCACCGATCACGCAGTCGTCGCTCGCCGGCACAAACGCATGCCAGACGCCCGGCAGCAGCGTGTTCCGCCGCCCCGCCTCGAGCATATACGGCTCGCTCGCCGGCAGCTCGACCGCTTCGCCGTCCACCGCGACGCGCACGTGTTCTCGGGTGTCGCGCGCTCGGACACTTACGCGGGTTTCTTCTCCCACAACCACAGCGTGAGCGAACCGGCGCGACAGATGATGTCTTCTCTTTCTTCGCGTGCGTGTGGCACGGTGCCCGCGCCGCGCATACATCAGCTTTTCGCAATACTCCGGCTCGCTCGCGAGATGACCAGCGTGAGCCCGAACTTCGCGAAATCGCCGAGGCCGAAGTCCGTGATGTCCCTGCGCGGTTTTGGCGGAAGCTTCCAACCGTTCCGCCGGAAACAATCGAGCGCCTCGCGGTGGGCTTGGTTGATTTCAGAACGCTTCATGAGATTAACGGTAACTCAAAAATGCCGGCTTGGTGAGTCGCCTATACTTGATGTGCTCGATCGACGCGGTCCGAAACGGCCGTGACGCGTGCTGCGCATAAACGCCGCCGCGCACCGCCCAATCGTCCGTGGTGTCGCCTATTCCGGTGACCTCTTAGCGTCGGGAGCGCAGGCCTTCATCGAGCGGCACCGCGATCAGCCTTTTTTCCTGTATCTCGCCGTCGTGCGTCGCACGGCAACAATGAGCGGGCAACTGCTTTGGGTGACGGTCACGAAGTGCCAGACTACGGACCCTACGCGGACGAAGCGTGGCCGGATTCTCACAAGGGACACGCCGCGATGATACCCGTCTCGATCGCGATGTCGGAGATTTGCTTCGAAATTAAAACACTTGGGAATCGACGAACACACGTTGGTCATTTGCACCAGCGACAACGGTCCGCATCGTGAAGGCGGCCCCGCGTATAAGCCGCAGTTTTTCGAAGTGCGCGGGCCGTTCCAAGGGCTCAAGCGCAGCCTGCACGATGGAGGAATTCGCGTTCCGTTTATCGCCCGCTGGCCGGACCGGATCCCTGCCGGACGCGTATCATCTCATGTCGCCTACTTCGGCGATGTCATGGCCACGTTCAGCGAACTCGCCGGCACCGCTCTCCCACCTGATCGCGATAGCATCAGTCTCATTCCCACCCTGCTCGGCGAAGGCGAGCAACAAAAGCACGACTACCTCTACTGGGAATTTTACGAGAAAGGAGCCAGCCAGGCAGTGCTCATCGACGGACGCTGGAAAGCCATCCGGCTCCACTCACCTGAGATCCCCATCACGCTCTTCAATCTCTCGACGGACATTGAAGAACGCCAGCACCTGGCGGCGAAACACCCTGCGGTGGTCGATCGCGCTAAGGAGATCATGCGGACGGCGCATGTGCCCAACGAATACTGGAGCATCCCTGAGTTCCAGCGCTCGTCGGGTTGAAGTAGGTCCAACGTGCTGCTGGGCTTATTGGGCTCCGTCTTTTCGTGGAGCTATGCGGTAGGTTCTCCGGTTGTTGCGGTATTACTCCGACGAGCCACTCGCGGACGACTTGGTCTCACTGTGGCGTCAACCGATGCGACTGGATTGATCCGAAAGCGTCTCCTCATCCCTCCCACGCCGGCTCACCTGGTGTGCAGCCGGCGTTTTTTTGCCCCCTTCCGGGCAGTCTACGGCAAAAAGTATTTGGATAGACAGCCGGGGATTAAATGGCTGTGAGCCAGATTGCAGGAGCACCCAAGGCTACTCTCATTCCTCGTTGAAACGTCAACGGGTTAAAAAGTGGCGCACCCGTAGGGAGTCGAACCCCAAACCTTCTGATCCGTAGTCAGATGCTCTATCCAATTGAGCTACGGGTGCGCGAAAGAGCGCGAGAACAAGCAAGTTTCTCCTCCGAAGTGCAAGCGAGAATTTATCGGAAACTGCACAACCTTCCGCCATCGGCCACACGATTGCTCTTGCCGCAAAAATCGCGGATCAATTCGGCCCTTTCGGGATGATCGTGATCTGCCCGCTCCGCTCGAGGACGGCGAACTTGATCTGCTCCAGCCGCTCGAGCCCTTGCAATTCACGCGCGGCAGCCAACACGTCCTCCACTTCGACTCCGCTCTTCTCCAGGCGGTCTTCCAGCGGCTTGCCGTCCTTGATGATGATCAGCGGCCGCCCTTCGGAAACCGACTCGAACCAGCTCGAACGCATCTTGAAGAACGACAGCACACGATCGAGCACCAGCAGCGTGCAGATCAGGAGAAAGCAGTTCGTCAGCGAAAAATCCTCGCCCAGCAGCGCCTGTTGCGTCGTTTCCGCAACAATCAGCAGCATCACAAAGTCGAATGTGGTGATCTGTGACAGCGAGCGCTTTCCGAAAGCGCGGAAAACGACGAGCAGGAAAAGGTAAACACCCGCGGCGCGTAAAACGGAGTCCATGTTGTTCAAGGGAAAATAAACGGCCGGATCACGACCGGCTCGCCATCCACGGTGATTGCGGCCGATCGCAGTCCCATCTGCGTCGCTTTGACCTGCCACGTGATCGGTCCACCCCCGCCGGCACTCCGCGCGAACTCGAAGACAATCCCGCTCTCGCCGAGCATCTCCTTCTCCGGCCGTGGAGAAACCTGCTCGAGCATGAACACCTCGAAGAATGCCGCGTCGATCGTGATCGAGGCAGAGCTGGTTTGCCGCGCATCGTCTGCCGGAAAAACACGGATCTCGACCGGCGCATGCGCGCGCATGAAACGCGGATATTCGATACGCACGTCGTCCGCCCGCGCGGTCGCATTCGAGATCCCGCCGCCGCCGAAAAATCCCACGAGTCCCGCCAGCACGATCAAAACGATGCCCACCTGCGCGATCCACTGAACCCGCCAGGACCTCCGCTGAAAGCCGATGTGCTCGTCTATCTCCAGATCGCCAACCCGATGAACCTCCGGTCGCACATGGCCCATGGAGAACGGACCCGATTGCTCGCATGGGTGTTCCCGACGCTGCGACGCGCCGTCGCCCCCCACCCGCTCACACGTTCGCGAACCGCCAGTCGATCAGGCAGAGCTGCAGAAACTTCCGACCGTTGAAGTGGTTCCACTTCAACTCGACCGCGAGATCCAGCGGCACGCCCGTCGGCGGCACGCGATGCGCCATCTTCCAGGCCACCCCGTGCAGGCGCCGTCCCCGGCCGTCGTCCACTTGAAAACGAAAATGCTGCCCCTTGAAGATCTCCGGCGGCGTGCTCAACACCACGCCGCGCACGCCAAAGGTCGGCTCGGGATTCCCCTGCCCGAACGGATGCAGCGTATCCAATTCCTCCATCAGCCGCATCGTGATCTGTTCCGGCAACAACCACGCCGCCAGCTCCAGCTTCGGCTCGCCCAGCCCGTCGCCGCTCGCCGCCCTCACCGCCTCCGCATAGCGTTCGCGAAACGCCGCGAGATTCTCCTTTCGCAGCGCGATGCCCACCGCCATCGGATGCCCACCCCAGCTCGTGAGCTGTTCGCCGCACGAGCCGAGCACTTCCACGAGATTGATGCCGTCGATGCTCCGCCCCGACCCTTTCGCGATCTCCCCCTCGCTGCCGAGCACGACGCACGGACGGTGATACTTTCGCGTCACGCGCCCCGCCACGATCCCGACCACCCCCGGATGCCACTCCTCGCTGAACAGCACGATGCCCGGCCAGTTCGCGAACTGCGTCTCGATCATCTGTTCGGCTTCTTCCGTGATCTTGCGCTCGATCTCCTGTCGCTCCCGATTGAACGCATCCAACTGACGCGCCGTCTCGACGCAAAACGCCTCGTCCTCGCTCAACAACAGTTCCACCGACAACGCCGCGTCCGCCAGCCGTCCCGACGCATTGATGCGCGGTCCCAGCCGGAACGAGATATCCACCGGCGCGATGCCATGCTCGGGCTTCACTCCCGCGACTTCCATCAACGCCCGCAGTCCCGGCCGCCGCGTCTCCTGCAAAATGCTCAACCCATGCCGCGCAAGAATCCGATTCTCGCCCAGCAGTGGCACGAGATCCGCCACCGTGCCGAGCGCCACCAGATCGAGATGATCGCGCAATTTGATCCGAAATGCGACCGGATGATTCTCCGCCCGCAACTGCTTCAACAAGCCATGCGCGAGCTTGAAGACGAGTCCGACCGTGCACAGATGCCGCCACGCTTCGTCGCAACCGTTGCCATCGCCATGCACGTGCGGATTGATCAACATTCCGTCGAGCGCGCGCTCCTTGCAGCGATGGTGATCGAGCACGATCACGTCGATGCCCTGCTCGCGCAGATAGGCGACTTCGTCATGCGAGTTGGTGCCGCAATCGAGGACGACGAAGAGATTTGGTTTCCCCTCCTCCAGCGCCCGATCGATCGCACTGCGCGTCAGTCCATAGCCATCCTCCGCCCGCCGCGGCACGATGAAGCGCGGCGTCAGCCCGAAACGGCGCAGCACGCTCACCAGCAACGCGGTGCTGCTCACTCCGTCGACATCATAGTCCCCGAGCACGACGATGCTTTCCTGCTGCGCAATCGCCTGCCGCAAACGCGTCGCGGCGACGTCGACATTGCGCACCAAAAACGGATCGTTCAGCGCCGCGAGCGCCGG
>Ga0207868_1000081_pt1 | contig 126762 bp, 113 predicted proteins | sample Passage237B_FD_187370 | JGI IMG/M metagenome (GOLD analysis project Ga0207868, IMG submission 187370) | Cellulose adapted compost microbial communities from Newby Island Compost Facility, Milpitas, CA, USA - Passage2 37B (SPAdes) (version 3) ...
CCTATTTTTAAACAGCCCCAAGTCGCTTCGGACTTTAGGTTCACCCCGTTGGTGAGGCGCGCATTCTACTCTTTCTTTCGAGCTTTGCAAGCTTTTTTTGCTTGCCTGACTCTCTATTTTCTATCGAGTCAGTTGGCTGCACCGCCGTGAGGGAGGCGCATTATCTGGATGCGCCCATGCTTCGTCAACTATTTTTTTCATCTTTTTTTTCGGCCTGAATCTGCACATCTCCAACTGGTTTCTGCGCCCCAGTTGTTACAACTGATTTCCGGTAAGCAAGCAACCACATTACAGGTCCAGACAAACAATAAATGCATGCCATCGCCAGCAAGACAGTGGGCGGGTTGATCACCACAATGATGAAAACGAGCAACGCAGCCAGCATCACTACGAAAGGCACCCTGCCGCGCAGGTTAAATCCTTTAAAGCTGGTGTAGCGGATATTGGACACCATCAACAATCCAATAACGACAGTCAAAATTCCCACCAACACCGAAACCTCGTAAGGAGGCACCACGTCGTGCCACAGCCAAACGGTAGTCGCAAGAATGGCCGCTGCCGGTGGACTGGCCAAGCCAACAAAGTAGCGCTTATCGACGGTTTCAACCTGAGTATTGAAACGAGCAAGACGAAGAGCAGCACAAGCAGCAAAAAGAAACGCGGCTGCCCAGCCGAACTTCCCTAGCGGCTCAAGCCCCCAACTAAAGATGACTAAGGAGGGCGCCAGACCGAACGAAACCATATCCGACAAACTGTCGTATTGCACACCGAACGCGCTGGTGGTGTTCGTTAGGCGCGCGATACGGCCATCAAAGCCATCCATTAGCTGAGCCACGATAATAGCCAATCCCGCCGCCTCAAAATTTCCCTTCATCCCCGAAATGATCGCGTAAAAGCCTGCAAACAAGGCGGCCGTAGTAAACAGATTAGGCAGGAGGTATACACCTTTATGCCGTTCCTTCTGCCCAGTGGATGTAACCACCTCTTCTTCGTGCTCGTCCACGATATTCAGTAACGGGTTATCCTGCTGATCATCACCGCTTGTTTTGTTCATATACAGCCCTTTTTGTGCGACGTTAAAAACAGGGAGTCGCAGTCAACCACTGCGCTCAGACAAATGATGGGCATGGTATAACAGGCCAATTTCGCTGGCTATGGGATAACAAACTTAGAGATTGGAATTGGAAGAAGAAACGCAGCTCCAGGGAGGGGAGCTGCGCAAGAAGGGATTAATTGCGAGTCTTGTCGATGATTTTGTTGGCTTCGATCCAAGGCATCATGGCGCGAAGTTTGGCGCCGACTTGCTCGATAGGATGCGCAGCGTTGTTACGACGATGTGCAGTCATTGAAGGGTAGTTGGTCGCGCCTTCAGAAATGAACATCTTCGCGTATTCGCCGTTTTGGATACGCTTCAGAGCATTGCGCATGGCTTGGCGAGATTGCTCATTGATCACTTCTGGACCAGTAACGTATTCGCCGTACTCCGCATTGTTGGAAATGGAGTAGTTCATGTTGGCGATACCACCTTCGTACATCAGGTCAACGATCAGTTTGAGTTCATGCAAACACTCAAAATACGCCATTTCTGGGGCGTAACCTGCTTCTACCAGTGTTTCAAAGCCGGCTTTTACCAGCTCAACGCAGCCACCGCACAGAACGGCCTGCTCACCGAACAAGTCAGTTTCGGTTTCGTCTTTGAAACTGGTTTCGATGATACCAGTGCGGCCACCACCGATAGCGCTGGCATATGACAGAGCCACTTCTTTCGCTTTGCCGGATGCATTTTGGTGAATTGCTACCAGGTCCGGAATACCGCCACCTTTAACAAACTCAGAGCGCACTGTGTGGCCAGGAGCTTTGGGCGCGATCATGACTACGTCGAGGTCGCTGCGGGGAACGATTTGGTTGTAGTGGATGGAGAAGCCGTGAGCGAAGGCCAAAGTAGCACCCTGCTTCAAGTTAGGCTCGATCTCTTCTTTATACAACTTGGACTGGAACTCATCGGGAGTCAGGATCATGACCAGGTCAGCGAAAGCTACGGCTTCTTTAACAGGCAGCACTTTCAGGCCCGCGCGCTCAGCTTTTTGCGCAGAGGCCGAACCGGGACGCAAGCCAACAACTACGTCAACACCAGAATCTTTCAGGTTGTTGGCGTGAGCATGGCCTTGAGAACCGTAACCAATTACCGCGACTTTTTTACTGCGGATGATCGAAAGATCACAATCTTTATCGTAATAAATCTGCATACATTCCTCTTCAGGTCATAGAGTTAGCGACGGGCGCATTTTAGACACAAGAAATTGTTGAGTAAAATGATATATTTGGAACTTCATATTTCATTTTTCGCAACAAAACTATGGATTTCACCCCGCTTAAGCTCTTCCTGACGTTAACCGAGACTCTCCACTTCAACCGGGCGGCGGAGCTTAGCCATGTCAGCCCATCGACTTTGAGCCGTTGTATCCAGCAGCTTGAAGAACAGCTCGGGGTGTCATTGTTTATTCGAAACAACCGCTCCGTTGCACTAACTCCCCAAGGCGCTCAACTGGCCAACTTTGCACGGGAAACTTTGCAACATTGGGAAACGCTTCGCGACAGCCTGCAGAGGAGTTCCAGCCGACTTCAGGGTTCTCTTAGCCTTTATTGTTCCGTCACCGCCAGCTATTCATTTCTTTACGACATCCTTAAAGACTTCCGCCAAGCACACCCCGCCATTGAACTCAAGCTCCATACTGGCGACCCAGCTCTGGCAATAGAGCGGGTGGTCGCCGGACATGAGGATGTAGCGATCGCGGCGCGCCAGGATGTGATGCCGCAGGAAATTCATTTCAAAAAAATCATCGACTCCCCTCTCCTGCTTATTCAGCCCCTGGATTGGCCAACCGATCAAAGTGACTCAAAAGAGTACTGGCAGTCAGTGCCTTATATAGTGTCGGAGCGCGGTGTCGCGCGGGATCGACTGGATGCCTGGTTTCGCAAAGGCAAAATCGCGCCCAAGATTTACGCTCAGGTCGCTGGCCACGAAGCCATCGTCAGCATGGTGAGCCTGGGACTTGGCGTAGGACTGGTTCCTAAAATCGTGCTGGACAATAGCCCTTTGGCGGAAAAGGTAAAGGTGCATCCTCACCAGCCCCGCCTCAAACCCTATGAGGTGGGCTTGTGCGTGCTGGCGAGGCGACTGAAAAGCCCGATCGTGCGGGCTTTTTGGGAGAGGATAAAAGAAGCTTAAACAGCAGCCACTTTGAAGGGTTTTACCATCAAAATCAGTTTGGGCAGCAAGAAGAGCGCCCCCAACAGAGCGACTAGCATGGCAAAACCGGTGAGTATTCCGAAGTAAATCGTCGGAATAAATTGCGACAGCACCATGATGGAAAAGCCAAAGATAATGATCACCGAGGTGTAGAACATTGCTCTGCCAATGGATGCGTGAGAGCGATGCATAGCAGCTACGTAATCGCCATCTACAGCCACCTCTTTCTTGAATCGATGGATATAGTGGATGCAATCATCCACTCCGATGCCCACAGTGATCGCAGCGATCGTGATGGTCATCATATCCAACGGAATTCCTGCCAAGCCCATTCCGCCCAAAATCACAATTGCCGCAAGAGCGTTGGGCAAGATAGCCACAATCGAAACCAGCACTGAGCGGAATAACACAACGAACATTCCCATAATGCACAGAAACACCGCGCCGATCGTCACAATCTGCGAGTTGAACAAGCTTTGCAGCATGTTGTTATACAGAACCAGAAGACCGGTGAATTGGTAGTGCTCTGGATTCAGATGCAATTCACTCGAAAGATGTTGCCGAAGTCGTTCGACCAGTTCCGCGCGCTTCAAGCCCGGATATGAATCCTTGACTCGCATGGTAATGCGCGTTTCTTCCGCTCCATATATATAAGGATCAACCAACGCTTGGCGAACCTCGTCGGACAAAGCTTGTTGCATAACCGCCAACTCAAAATTGTTGAGGCTGCCGTTAATTTCTTTTCCTACTTTATATAGCGTGGCAAGAGACTGAACCTTGCCTATTTCCGGCAAGGTTTCCAAATAGTCGTGAATTCTCTCGATTTCCTGCAAGCCAGCTACCGTCATCCAATAACTGGATTTACTGTTGTCAGAGTCAGCGGAATCCGCAAATGGATCATCCTCTTCAGAACTCGACGTATCGAAAGGATCTTCCGCTTCAGCAAAAGGATCTTCTTCATCGGAATTAGATGCATCGATCTCATCATCTAATGTAAAGGCATTGGTTGCTCTTGCATTAATGATGATGTCGAGAGACGTAGTGCCACCAAGCTTTTGATCGATAACTGACAAACCTTGATAGATTTCCGTGTCTTCATGGAAGTAATCGATAAAACGATTTTCAACCTGTAAGCGCGTTACACCCCACACACCCAGGGCAAGCAGAAGCAAGCTGATGGCAATCAATGCTGTGCCGTGCTTTTCAATCCATTTGGAGCAATAGGCGGTCAGAGGTTTGCCCTCGGCTTTTTTGCCGAGCACATGTAATCGAGCTTTTTCGCGCGGCATCAACATCAAAGCTGCGGGCAGAATCAGAAACGACAACGCCAGACCGAAACCCAGACCAATCGTCATCATCCAGCCGAAATCAATGACCGGGCGAATTCCGCTGACAACCAGCGACATAAAGGCGACCATAGTCGTCAAGGTTGTATACAGACATGGAACAGCCATAAAACGAATGGTTTCTGCGACCACGTCCTTTTGAGTCCAGTCGGGATTTTTATCGACAAATTCGCGATATCGCACCGCCAAGTGAATGGCGATGGACATGGTCAAAATCAGCAGAAGCGCAACAAAATTGCTGGAAATCACCGTCAGTCGCCAATCCAACCAGCTGACAAGTCCGATCATGAACCAAATGGTCGCAATACAAACCACCATAGGGATGGCGACAAAGCGCAATGAGCGGAAAATTATGGCGAGCACCAGCGCTATAAACAAAGCAGCGGCAGAGCCAAAGATCACCAAGTCCTTTTTAATAAAGGTAATCATGTCGGCAGTAATCATGGTGACGCCGCCGACGAAAATTTGCGCGCGATCTTTGTAGCGCGCGACCACTTCGCGAACCTTTTCTACCCGATCATGCGCGCGCGCTTCACTCGCCGTTCTATATTCCAGAAATACGCGGGCGACTTCTTCGAGCTCGTCTTTTTCCGCATCCGACAAACCTTCCTGATCGCGCTTTGCCCTTAGAGCATCGCGTTTCTGCACTAGATCTATATAGTGCTTATCAACGGCGAGATTGAGTTGCAGTGCGGTGGTCTGGCCGTCCGGCCCCAGAATCATCTCGCGATAAATGGGACTTTCCAGAAATTCTGTTTTTGCCAGATTTCGATCTATCCCCGGTGTTTCTAGAGTGCGAGGCTCTTTTGCAATTTCGCGCAGTGACCGCTTGGGGCTGAATAAAAGGGGAACATTCAAAATGCTGTTGATGCTGGAAACGCCTTCTATTTCAGCCAAGTCATCTTGCAGCTCGCGCAGTAACTTTAAAGATGCGTCACTGAAAAGGTCTTCTTTGGGCGTGAAGGTGACAATGAGGAAATCGCCACTGCTGTAATTTTTGACTTTCTCGCGAAAGTAATTGAGGTCTTGATCGTTTTCTAAAGTCAGTGAATCAGCGGAGGCATCTATTTTAAACCTGGGAAATCCCAAAGCCGCCGCTATGGCCAAAACTGCGAGCGTCAGTAATACCAACTTGGGAAATCGTGTGACAACAAAGAGCCACGATTCGATAAAACGATAAATCATATAAATTCCTTAAAGATCGAAAACTAATCGTCCTGCGAGTGATTGCCGCTGCGAGACTCAATATGAGCGCCGAGCGGTTTTTCCGGGAAGGCTGCGTCGCGCACTCTCAATTTAAGCTCTTTTGCGCTGGGAAATCCCCCGTCTCTTTTACGCTCCCAGATGCATTGGCCATTTACCAGAATCTCGAAGACTCCTCCGGTGCCTGGCTGAAGAATCACCTGATAAAGTTCATCGCTGAAGCTGGCGAGCAGTTCTTGAGCCATCCAGACTGAGCGCAACTGCCACTGGCATTGAGTGCAGTAGTGGATAACAACCGTAGTGGATTTGCTTTGCATTGAACCGGCCTTTTTAATCAAAGGGGCGTCATTCTACCCACTCTGCTCCGCCCGCGGCAGCAAACTCGTGCAAAACCTTGAGCACGCTGAATTTGTGATGCCTACACTAAAATGAATGAAGCAGTCCTCCTTTTATCTGAACGATGATTGAAAAGACCGGACAAAAACCTATTATGCGCTTCGATTTATCGCACGAGCCCGCGCCCGCACCTCAAGCCAAGGCAAACGCTCTGCCCGGACCTGACTGCCCATGCTGAAAATCCTCTTCACAGATCAACGCCGCGAACCTGTCTGGATGGTCGACAAGTCTCTGACTATTGGCGGCGCTGAAGACAATGATCTTGTTCTGGAGGATCCGCAGATCGAGCTGCAACATGCGCGTATTGTGTTTGCGAATGACTCCTACGGTCTGCACGATCTAGGCAGTGAAGCAGGCAGTTATGTCAACGGCATAAGAATTACGCAAAAGGCTTTGCAAAACGGCGACAAGGTCCAGTTGGGCAGCGTACAACTGGAGATTATCGATCCCTCGTTGCCGGAAAATCAGCCGGAGTGGTGTCTGGTGGCTTGTTCGAGCTGGCTTTCCGGGCAGGAATTTCCGGTCCGCTCACGCTCTCAATCGAACCAGATCAAAATCGGCCGCGCGAGTCACTGCGACATGATCTTCGCCGGCACTCATCTGTCCCGGGAACATGCATTGCTGACGGTTTGGGAAGATCGCCTCGAAGTTAAGGATCTCAAGTCGGCCAACGGCACTTTCATTAATGACAAGCGAATCAGCGAAGGGGCATTGTATTCAGGTGATTTACTGCGCCTGGACGTTTACGGCTTTCGCGTGTTTGGACCTGGGCGACGCCAGGAAACCAGTGAGCCGGCCAAAATCCGGACAACATCTGTCGGCAAAGAAGCCGTCGATGGCAGAGAGACCCTAATTCGCCCGGCACTGAATATCCCTATTCCTGAACAACCCAAACCCAAGGCGCAACCCACTACTCCAAAACGCTGGAAAACAGCACCTACGTCACCGGGCAATCGCCAGGAAGAGCCGCAGGAAAAGCAAGGCTTTTCCCTATTTGCCAAAGTTGTCGCTATAGGTCTGACCTTGGCTGTACTGGGATTAATTGCCTATTTATTTTCTGAATAGCCCAATTATTGACCGCCCCATGGTGGCAGCAGCGACTGCGAAATACCCAACTGGTCCATAATGCGGGCCACAACAAAATCCACCAGATCCTCAATGGATTTAGGGTTTTGATAAAAACCCGGGCTGGCCGGCAATATCACTGCCCCCATCTGCGTAAGCTTCAGCATATTTTCCAAATGAACCTGTGAATAAGGTGCTTCACGCGGCACCAGAATCAATTTTCTCCGCTCTTTAAGAGCCACATCCCCGGCTCTCTCGATCAGATTATTGCTGGCACCACACGCCAAAGCCGATAAGGTTCCACCGCTGGCGGGGCATATCACCATGGCATCTGGTGCACCTGAACCTGATGCGACGGGGGAAAACCAGTCTTCTCGATCAAACAACCGGAGCTGTCCTGCAGCAGCTGGAAAAACCCTGGAAAACCATGCCTGCTGCTCGGCAAATCCTTCGGGCAGGTCATAGGACGTTTCTCGTCGAATTACCACTTCGGCTGCTTTGGAAATCAGCAGATAAACCTGGCATCCCGAGTCCAGCAACACTTGCAGCAAACGCAAACCGTATTGCGCGCCTGAGGCTCCAGTAATGGCAAGAGTGATCGTCTTAGCCATTGCGCGCCTGTAAAGCAGCAAGCAACTTTTTATGGATGCCGTCGAAGGAACCGTTGCTCATCACCACCAGGCGTTCGCCAGGCACTGCGCTATCCACCACTTTGGTAATAATCTCCGCTGTTGAATGGCAAATATGGTGTTCTGTCTCACCACTTGCCGGAACATCGGTCAGCGACCATCCGCTGTTTTCCGGCTCGAACCAAAATACTCTGTCAGCTGCCTGACAAGCCTGTTTCAAGCTGTCCCTATGAACGCCCAGCTTCATGGTGTTGGAACGCGGCTCAATAATGGCGGTGATTTTTGCGGCAGGATGCTGTGCCCGTGCGCCTTCCAAGGTAGTTTGAATGGCGGTTGGATGGTGGGCGAAATCATCGTACACGGCGACACCGTTTACCTCGCCCACCAATTCCATACGGCGTTTAACACCTGAAAATTGGGTCAACGCTTGGCAAGCGATGTCAGGTGTCACCCCCACATGACGAGCGGCCGCAACTGCCGCAGTCGCATTGTGAATATTGTGGAGGCCGGATAATTCCCAACTGACCTCGCCTACTATCTCACCCTGAAATTGCACGACAAATTTTCTGCCGTCTTCCTGCAGTAATTGATAGGCCCAATCGCCGCCCAAGGTCTGTACAGGAGTCCAGCAGCCTTTTTTAATCACTTCAGTGAGCGCCTGATCCTGTTCGGGATAAATAACCAATCCCTCTCCCGGGACTGTGCGAACCAAGTGATGAAATTGCGTCTGAATAGCTTGCAGATTTGGGAAGATGTCCGCGTGATCATATTCCAAGTTGTTCATGATCAGGGTACGCGGGCGGTAGTGAATAAATTTAGAGCGTTTATCAAAAAAAGCGCTGTCGTATTCATCCGCTTCCACCACAAAAAAGGATGACTTGCCTAAAGCAGCGGAAGTCGGGAAATTCTGCGGCACACCGCCGATCAAATATCCGGGTTCATAGCCTGCAAAATGCAGAATCCAGGTGAGCATACTGGTGGTCGTGGTTTTGCCGTGCGTGCCGGATACCGCCAAAACCCAGCGATCCCGCAGAATGTGTTCAGCAAACCATTGCGGCCCTGACACATAAGGAAGGTTGCGATTGAGGATGGCTTCCATCAAGGGATTGCCGCGGGAGACGACGTTGCCGATGACATAAAGATCGGGCTGCAAATCCAACTGTCCCGGATCGAACCCCTCAATAAGGCTGATGCCAGCTTGTTCCAACTGCGTACTCATTGGCGGATAGACTTGGCGGTCACAGCCGGTTACCACGTAGCCCTTCTCTTTGGCCAACTGCGCCAGGCTTCCCATAAAGGTGCCGCATACGCCGAGAATATGAATGTGCATGATGTGCCCCCGAAAAAATAGCTCCGCAGCTTAGCACGGAGATGCAAGGGGATCACCCAGCTGACCGAGCCTTGCACCTCGCTGCTGGGAGCCTTCCCTGTTTTTCCTATGATAGAATGCCGCCCGTTTCTTTCCTCATCACGTCTGACCAGGAATTTTTCATGAGCTTACAGTCTGTACCTACTGGCAAAAATCCTCCCGAAGAAGTCAACGTCATTATCGAAATCCCGCAAGGCGGCGACCCGATCAAATACGAAATCGACAAAGATTCCGGAGCTCTGTTCGTTGACCGTATTTTGGGTACTTCCATGCGCTACCCCTGCAACTACGGTTACATTCCCCACACTTTGTGTGGTGACGGCGACCCGGTTGACGTTCTGGTAGTGGTACCTTTTTCACTGCAAGCGGGCAGCGTCATTAAGTGCCGTCCGATCGGCGTATTGAAGATGTCTGACGAATCCGGCCAAGATGCCAAGCTGTTGGCTGTTCCTGTCAGCAAAACCACTCCGCTCTACAACAACGTGAAATCCTACAAAGATCTTCCGGAAATCCTGATCCAGCAAATCGCTCACTTCTTTGAGCACTACAAGGATTTGGAACCCGGCAAATGGGTGAAAGTTGAAGGTTGGGGCGACGCGGACGAAGCCAAGAAAGAAATTCTCGACTCCATCGAGAACTACAAAAAAGCGCAATAAAAAACAGGGCCTGCGGGCCCTGTTTTGTTTTAGCGTCAATTCTGCAGCTTAATGTGATCCACATTGGGAGGCGGTGGCGCTACGGGTCGGGGCGGCCCTAATCTCTCACCAACTTGAGCAAGACTTAAGCCTGACAAATCCACTTGCACAGGCTCCACTTTTGCCCGCTCAGAAGGCAGCAACAGATCACTACCCACTTCAGCAACATCCAGTTCGGGGATAGTGACGGCAATTCCTGGCAAGATCATCAACTCATCTTCTTTAACCAAGTTGCCTTCTTGCGGCGCAACCGACAAATAAGATGTGTCCACCACAACCGGTTCTACTGACGGTCGCTCTTCAGGCCGCAGCACATCTGCACCCACTGCCGCCACCTCGAAGTTCGGCGCCACTATATTCGGGCGAGGAGCCTGAGCGGTTAGTGGCTGAGCACCGAGCGAGGTAGTGAACTTTGCGCCACTGGCAGAAGTTTCCGTCGATTTTGTTTCTGTACGACCAGCGGGTGCGGCAGCTGGCGCTGATGCATCATTGGATGCAGTTGGCGCTGGCGCAGCTTTAGGTGTGGCAGGAGCGGCCTGCTGGCTCAACACCAAGTCAACCCTCGCTCCCGCCTTTTTCATGGCGACGCGGTACTTGTTTGCCGCATCAGAATCCACCCCTCGCTTCAGCGGTACTGGCTTGCCGCAAAACAAGGCGTTTATCTTTCCGTCGTCCAGGCGAAACAGCGCCTGCAGATTCTTTTTCACTTGTGAAAGCTCGAATCCCGGGACTAATTCGCCGCTAAAGATCAAATCAAAACGCTCGTCGCTCATACTACTCACCAGCCTAGGGTAGGCCACTCACCAGCCACGTCCATCAATGAAAGTACGCTCACACCTGCGTACCGCTATCAAAAAAGTAAAACACTTTTACCGCACTTCTGCCACCCAGGCGGGAAACACCTCACATTAGGCGCATTAAACACAGAAAAAATGAGATCCATTCGATATTTTTTTCATTAAAAGCCAGCACCTTTCCTCGCCTTGTCTATAAAGAACCCTGCTGAGTCCGAAATGACTTTTTTTCTAACGCACTGAAAACTAAGGAAGTTATTTTTTGTCATCAAACTTCCGTAGAGATCCATGCCGAATTTTTTGTAAAAGTTTATGAAGGAAAGAAGTTCAGAGAACCAACAGCTCTTAGAATCAGACCCAGTTTGACACTTAGAGCTTTTCGTCATACTGGCTTAATAAATCTTCTCCTACCATACTTACAGAAGCGCTGGAAACAGCATCGATCGAAGACTAAAAGGGACCTGTTAAATGAGTGTTGATGCAACTACCAATACCAAGCATATTCCTACCGTGATCGACCGGCTTATGCCCCGATCTTCCCTCGACAGCAGCAGCGCTATAGCCGCCAAAGTCATTGAAGATATCCATTTTTTGCAGGATCGCATTGAGCGTATAAAAAAATTGCAAACGCCTAATTCAACGGTTTTGAAAACCTATCAATCCATGCTGGAAAGTCGAGAAGCTGTTCTGGAATGGTTGCGTGAAAACGGCGATCTGGAAGAGGAAGATCTCTCTCATCACGTGGGCTGATGATTTTCTATTAGCGATTGCAATTTCGACATGTGATCAAATGAAATCACATTGAGATTTGCATCCTGCACGCTCGTGTATCGAAACACGGTCATCCCCGCTCGCTTCGCAGCTGTAACACCCGCTACAGAATCCTCTACCACGATTGTTTCATTTGGAGAAAACCCCATATGGCGTGCGGCGGATAGAAATAAATCAGGAGCTGGCTTTCCTTGAGGAACAGATTCCGCTGAAAAACAGCGATCTTCAAAATATCCACCAAACCCTACGACACTTAATGAGTGACGTATTTTTTTCAGTGACCCATTACTAGCCACACAGAACGGGACATTGATCTTCTGCAACCACTGAAGCACTGCTTCAACACCGGGAACCGGTCGCAGATGCTCGGAGAAATATTTTTCGGTGGCAACCGCAAGTAGCGACAAAAAATCCTCCGGCAGCGCATTTGGATACAAACGTTCCAATTCCTGAAAACAATAATCCATCGTGTGGCCACGAAACATTTCTTCGCACTCGGCAGGTGTCATTGCAATCCCAAACAAAGCCAACTGCGCAGAAAATACTTCTGCCGACAAACGTTCGCTATCAACCAGCACGCCATCACAATCAAAAATCACTAACATCATTACGCCACTTAGCAGGATAAAGGTTCCAGGGAACCCAAATAAATCTCTCGTAAATTTCGTCGAAATGACGCGCCACAACGTCTTTCAGTTCTATGTCGAGCGACATCACCAACTCCAACAACTGCGTTTTTTCCAGGATTTTCTGCCATTTCGCGGCTGCCGGAGCAAAACTCAAATGCCAAGGCTCCGGAGCGACACCTCCGCTTGGGCGCACATAAGGACGAAAAAAGGTTGCGGAGGGATCAGCAAGACGTGCGTCCAACCATGCATGAAATGGCGCGAACGGTCCGCAACACTCCGCCAGCGTCAGTTGGACTGAGGCTCCTTGGGGAAGTGCAGCGCGGTCATAAACGTCTATATCGGTTCCCCAATGATGGCGCGACGTGCCGGGCAAAGCGGACCATCGCAAAATGGCAAAAACAAGTTCACTGGAAGTCAGTTTATTAACATCAAGCACTTGTTCCTGGTCGTCGAGCACTGGGCGCTCGCCCCTAACTTTTGCGTTCCAAATCTGACATTGACGCTCAATTGAGCGAAAACCGCTGGCGAGTCGCAATTCAAATCCAGCAGACGCAGCTGACTCAACCAAATTGGCCAGATCATGCAGCAGCGTTTTGTGAACTCTGCAACCTTGAAACTCGATTAACTCATACTCAACTTCAAACAATGTCATGAACGATTTCAAATTTTGCTCAGTTTGTTGATATTCCCTATAAGAAAAATGTAGTAAATTCCAAAACCGACATAACAAGGGATTCTAGAAGTGCGTGGTTAGAATACCTGTCGTCCATGGTTTCTGGCTCTTACAGAAATTTGCACTACAGTTATATATGGATTGACTGCCCTCTGCGGCACGCCAGGACAGCATCAATAACAAGCTAACCTACCCAGGCATTAGTGCCTCGCCACAAGATAATAATAAAGGATGACCAATGAACAACGTTAACCTCGCCCATAGCGAACTGCTCGAACTCAAAAACCTTGGCATGGCCTCGGTAAATATTCTGCAAGCCATAGGTATCAACACTTATGAAGACTTGGCGGAAATGGGTCCGGTACGAGCCTACTGCAAAATCAAATCCCGCGGTATTCACGTTTCAAAAGTCATGCTTTATGCGCTGCAAGGCGCGCTTATGGACGTTCATTGGAACGATCTTCCGCAAGACCTCAAGGCACGCCTCGTAAAAGAAGCTGAACATCTCGAGCGCGGAGAAGTGGCTCATACGCTCGCTTGATGGAGCTGTGCCGCATTGAAGAAGTAGCGGACGGCTGCGCACGCGGATTCGATATAGGCAATCAACGCTACATTGTCGTTCGCCAAGGACAAGATCTTTTTGTCTATCTAAATCGCTGCCCTCACCTCGGCATCCCTCTGGAATGGTTCCCAGACCAATTTATGGATGCCGATGGTGAGTTTCTGCGCTGCGCCACTCACGGGGCACTTTTTTTACCAGATACCGGAGAATGCGTATTTGGTCCGTGCACGGGTCAATTTTTAGTCAAACAATCTTTTGCGCGAATCGATGACATCATTTATTTGAAATGATGTTTATCCATCCAATTTGACTGGCAACCTTCGACTCAAAGTAATGGCTTGCGGGGAAATATCAGCCCCCAGCGCATAAACCTCCACACCAGCTGCTACCGCTGTTCGAAATGCTTCGGCATAGACGGCATCTATATGCGCCGCAGGTGCCACCACTTCGATTCCAGTATGTTGAACACAATAAAGAAGAACAGCCCTGTGCCCGTTCTTGACCATTTGCACGAGTTCGCGCAAATGACGAGCCCCCCTCTGACTGACGGCATCCGGGAAATATCCCATCCCATCATTTTCCGCCAAGGTGACGCTTTTCACTTCCAAATAAATAGGCTGCCCATTTTTGTGCAAAAGAAAGTCGATTCGGCTGCGTTCTTCACCATAAATCACTTCAGCGCGCAGAGAGTCGTAATCCACCAATTCTGCAATGAGCCCATTTAATAAGGCTTCGTGTACCAATTTATTGGCTCGACCGGTATTGATGCCGGCGAGATGTCCAGTTGGCGTAGTCGCAATTTCCCAAGTGGCACTGAGTTTGCGTTTTGGATCAACTGATCGTGAGAACCAAGCGGGAGCGCCTTCCACGATGCAATTTTTCATACTTCCTGTATTCGGGCAGTGGGCGGTCAGAATTTCGCCATTTGCCAGTTGGATATCGGCAAAAAACCGTTTGTAACGGCGAATCAGGAGCCCTTGCTCTAAAGGACTTGGAAACAACACGAAGCGACTCCATCTAAACTAGATAAACCAAGGAGTATAGCGAGACATTCGCAAAGGGAAATCACTTCTGTGACGGGGGTACAAAAGACTGGCACACTCAGATCGAATCTGATAGCTTTCCCGGTTTGGCCGGCCGGCCACGGGGATTATAGACCGGTCTCCGATACCGAAGTGACAGACGAGTTTTGCATCAAAATGCTTATCCAGATCCGGAGAGGTGTTGCGATGCGCAGCAAAATTAGACTTAGAGGCTCAATAACAATGCCCGATCCAACAAATTTTTCTTTGCACGGTATCGAACCCTACACCCTGGTCCAGGGTGAGGAGTACATGAACGACAAACAGAAGGAGCACTTCAGAAAGTTGCTGTTGGCCTGGAAACGCGAGCTGATGGAAGAAGTGGATCGCACTATGAACCACCTCAAAGATGAAGCTGCCAATTTCCCGGATCCTGCAGACCGCGCCAGCCAGGAAGAGGAATTCAGCCTGGAGCTTCGCACACGCGATCGCGAGCGCAAATTGATCAAAAAAATCGACAAAACGCTGGAGTTGATCGAAAGCGATAACTACGGTTATTGCGATGCTTGCGGCGTGGAAATCGGTATTCGTCGTCTGGAAGCGCGGCCCACGGCGACTTTGTGCGTCGACTGCAAAACCATTGACGAAATCAAAGAAAAACAGGTCATGGGTTAATTAAAAAAGGGAGCCCTCCGGCTCCCTTTTTCGTTCAGTCCACTCACATTCAATTCTCGATTCTGCGGTGAAAAATCAAACCGTCAAACGTCCTTATGTCGGCCGGTTTGCCCCTTCTCCGACGGGCCCCTTGCATTTCGGCTCTTTGGTCTGCGCCTTGGCCAGTTATCTCGATGCCAAACAGCATAACGGCAAGTGGCTTCTGCGTATCGAGGATATAGACCCACCCCGAGAACCCCCTGGTGCTGCAGACGCTATCCGGCGAACGCTGGAAGCCCACGGACTTTATTGGGATGGTGAAGTGCGCTATCAAAGTGCGCGCTCTGATGCCTATTGGGAATGCCTCAATAAACTGGCCGCTCTTGATCTGACCTATCCCTGCAATTGTACGCGCGCGCGTTTAGCACCTTTGCGCGGTTGTTATGACGGGTATTGCCGGCGCCATCCGCCGTCAAAAAATGAACCTTGTGCTCTACGTCTTAAGGTGGCGGATCTGCCGGCAGCGTTTTGCCATCTGGATAATAAAATCGAATTTTACGACCGCATTTGCGGCCCGCAGAGAGAAAACCTCGAAGAGGTTAGCGGCGATTTTGTGATCCATCGAAAGGATGGCTTGTTCGCCTATCAATTGGCCGTTGTCGTAGATGATATTGATCAAAATATCACCGACATTGTGCGCGGCGATGATTTATTGGATACGACTGCACGCCAAATTTTTCTCTACCGCATCCTCGGCCAAACACCGCCGACCTATGCCCACATTCCGGTGATCAAAGACAGTAACGGCAATAAATTAAGCAAACAGAACCACGCGCCAGCAGTAAACGATGCTACCTCTATCCAAAATTTGCGCGCCGCCCTATTAGCTCTGGGAATCCAACCGGTGGAAGGCACCACAGAAGATATTTTGAACGAAGCCGCGCGGGCTTTGCCTTTGCGCAAAGTCGACCCGCTGACTGATTTGTAGTCATCATTCATTGCGTAATCCCCCCTGATTTCAGTACCATCGCGCCACTTTCTAATGCAGCGCGGCCTCATGAACCGGCAAAGTCCTCTGATACTCCTGTTATTGATCGCCTACATTTTTTCTCCAGCTCTGTTCGATTGGATCACCGACGCGAGTAGCGGCTGGTACAAACCGTTTCTGATCTGGGTCGCCGTGATCATCGGCGCTTATCTGTTGCAAAAACGCGATCGCCGCAATGACTCTTAGCTTTATCGAAGTTGCTCTCGTCAGCATGGCCTATCTGGGTGTGCTGTTCGCCATTGCTTACACCACTGAGCGCGGTTGGGTGTCCGACAAAATCGTCAGCCATCCGGTCACCTACATTTTTTCCCTCGGGATCTTTGCCAGCGCCTGGGCGTTTTACGGGGTAATCGACCTCGCGCACGAATTTGGTTACGGGGCTCTGGCTTATTACTTGGGCACAGGGGCGCTCTTTTTATGTTCGTCCTACGCCTTAAAACCTCTGATCGAGCTGGCGCGGCGCTTCCAGGTCAACTCTATGGCGGACTTGCTGGTATTCCGCTACCACAGCCACTCAGTGGGAGGCATGGTCACCCTTGTCATGCTAATGGCCATGGCGCCCTTGCTGGCCCTGCAGATTCAGGCTGTCGCCGATACCATGCATCTGTTCACCCGCGGCAATCATGAAGCCCTAAGTCCAGCTCTGTCCGAATTCGGTATTCGTCAAACGCTGGCACTGATTTATTGTGTGGTGATCGCACTGTTTGCCACTGTTTTTGGCTCTAACAGGGAACACCATAAAGGGTTGGTCACAGTGATGGCCTTCGAGTCGCTGGTTAAGGTTTTTGGCCTAGTGGCGATCGGCGGTTTCGTGATCTTTCACATTTTCGGCGGGATGGGCGGCCTGGATCAGTGGCTGGTGCAACACCCGGATCAACTGGAAGCGCTGCGCACGCCGGTCGACGACTCCTCCATCCACGCACTGCTTCTGGTTTTTATCGCCACCGCAGTTTCCATGCCCCACATTTTCCATATGACCGTGGTGGAAAACCCGGTTAAACACACGGAAAAAACCGTCAGCTGGGCGTTTCCCCTGTTTCTGCTGGTTATGGCGTTACCTATATTCCCAATCCTGTGGGGCGGCGTAGCGCTGGGGTTGGATACGCCGGTTCAGTACTTCCCGCTTACAGTTCCTATGGCGGCCGAGAGCAGCACCTTTGCGATTATTGCGTTTGTCGGCGGGCTTTCCGCTGCCACTGGCGCCATGATTGCCATTGCACTGGCCCTGGCGACCATGATCATGAACCATTGGTTGCTGCCCATCATCCATCTGCGCGCTAAACGCGATGTATACGGCCAATTAATCTGGATGCGCCGCGCACTAATCGGCGTCGTTATGCTGAGTGGCTATCTCTTCTACGTCGCGCTCAACAACCGCTTCAAACTCACGGAATTGGCCCTGGTAGCCTTTATTGCCACATTGCAGCTTCTACCGGGTGTTATGGCCGTTGCGCATTGGCCGCGCGGCAGCCGGCGCGGCTTTATTGCGGGTCTAATGGTAGGAAGCAACATTTGGTTTTTCGGCCTGATGTTACCCATGATGCAAGGCTGGACCAGCGCCACTTTGCCGTTCTGGGACATCCCCATTCCCATAGGTATCAATCAATGGGATCAAATCACTCTATGGAGCCTCGGCCTGAATACCCTGGTGTTTCTGGTGGTGTCTTATCTTAGCCGGCAGTCGGATGACGAGCGTTACAGCGCTGAACTGTGCTCGGAAGATGAGTTGAGCCATCCGGTCCGACTCGCTCTGGATATCCGCTCCCCCACTGAAATCATCGAGCGTCTCAGCACCCGCATCGGCCGGTCTACGGCGCAAACCGAAGTGCAGCGTGCCCTTCAGCGCCTGGGCATGAATCTGAACGAAAGCAGGCCTTATGCGCTGCGCCGTTTGCGCGATGAGATCGAGGCCAACCTTTCCAGTCTGATCGGGATCTCCATGGCGAGCGAAATCATGGATCGGCTGGTGCCTTACAAAGTCCCCGAATCGCCCGGCGCGACCGATATCAACCTGATCGAAAGCCGTCTGGGGCAAGTGCGCAACCAGTTGACCGGTCTTGCCGCTGAACTGAACAATCTGCGGCTCTACCACCGCCGCACTTTGGAAGAACTGCCCCTGGCAACCTGCTCCATTGGCGCAGATATGGAAATTTTGATGTGGAACAGCGCCATGGCGAAGCTTACCGGAATCCCCAGCGATCAGGTGACAGGCTCACACCTGGAAGACGTAATGGAACCCTGGGGACGCCTATTGACCAAGTTCGCCCGCTCGCGGGAGCCGCATTTCTATAAAAGGCAGATCCTACTCAACAATCGCCCCCACTGGATTACGCTGCACAAAGCGTCGATCCCCTCCTCACTGGCTCACCGTGTCGATGGCCAAGTAATCCTGTTAGAAGACGTCACCGAACTGCAAATGTTGGAACAGGAGCTGATTCACAGTGAACGGCTGGCCTCTGTCGGAAGGCTGGCGGCAGGCGTGGCGCACGAAATCGGCAACCCCATTACGGGTATTGCCTGTCTGGCGCAGAATCTGGAATACGACACAGACGACCCGGAAATCTTGGAAACGGGCAACCAGATCCTGTCTCTGACCGAGCGTGTGACTCGCATAGTGCAGTCGCTGGTCAGCTTCTCCCATGCCGGTCAGCGTGTGGACAATGAATTCCACCGTGTTCATCCAAGAGAGTGCGTGCAGGAAGCGATCAACCTGCTTTCCTTGCAGAAGGAGCGCAATCAGGTCGAGTTCTATAACGAACTCCCGGATGACATAGTGATTGAGGCCGACAGTCAGCGGTTGATCCAGGTATTCGTCAACCTGCTCTCCAACGCCCGCGACGCCAGCCCCGAGGGCGGCCGGGTTGTAGTGGAAGGCAGCATTCAGGGAGAGGAAGTGAGGATTACCGTTACCGATGAAGGGACCGGCATTCCGCCCGAGGTCGCCAGCAGGATTTTTGAGCCGTTTTTTACCACCAAAGATCCCGGTGAAGGTACCGGCCTGGGCCTCGCTATGGTGTACACCATCATTGAAGACCATATGGGCCGAATCGAAATTGAATCGCCCGTCGGCCCAGAGCACAGAAACGGAACACGGTTCATCATTCTGTTACCGTTAAAACTTGCAACCGTTGATTCGAAGAGTAACACTAGGGGAGATTTATAAACGAAGTAACAACCGCTATGAGTAAGATCCTCATCGTTGAAGATGAAGTCATCATTCGTACGTCCCTGCGCAAACACCTGACGCGAAACAAGTACGATGTAAAAGAGGCCGCTTCTGTTAAAGAAGCCACCAGCAAATACAATTTGGACTCCTTTGACCTCATCATCTCTGATCTTCGCCTCCCCGGCGCACCCGGCACCGATCTCATTCAGGCCGCCGGCGACGTTCCCGTTTTAATCATGACCAGCTACGCCAGCCTGCGCTCCGCCGTAGACTCAATGCGTATGGGGGCTGTGGATTACATAGCCAAACCTTACGACAACGACGAGATGCTGGCGGCGGTGAAACGGGTGTTGAGTCGCAGCGAGAAGGCGTCGCCAGTCAAAAACATTGAAGGCGTGAGTAACGAAGCGGTTGCCGGGATGATCGGCTCTTCACCACAAATGAAGGAGCTTTACGCCAAGATCCGCAAAGTGGCTCCAACCAATGCTACTGTGCTGGTTAATGGTGAAACGGGTACTGGTAAGGAACTGGTCGCCCGAGCCCTTCACCATGAAAGTCCCCGCGCCGACAAACCTCTGATCTCCGTAAACTGCGCTGCAATTCCAGAGACCCTGATCGAAGCCGAACTGTTCGGCCACGAAAAAGGCGCATTCACAGGCGCTGCCAGCAATCGCGAAGGCCTGGTGGCAGCGGCCGATGGCGGAACCCTGTTTCTCGATGAAATCGGCGAATTACCACTGGAAGCGCAAGCCCGCCTATTGCGAGTGCTGCAGGAAGGGGAAGTGCGGCCCATAGGCTCAGTCGAATCCCGCAAGGTCGATGTTCGTCTGGTAGCAGCAACTCACCGCGATCTCGGCAAACTCTCGCGAGAAGGTAAATTCCGCGAGGACTTGTACTTCCGCATCAACGTTGTCCAACTGAAACTCCCTCCTCTGCGCGAGCGCGGCAAGGACATCCTCACTCTGGCAGAAACCTTTGTTCGCCGTTACTGCGAAGAACTGAAGAAACCTCAGCTGGTATTGTCGCCGGAGGCCATTCAAGCCATTACGACTTACACCTGGCCCGGTAACATCCGCGAGTTGGAAAACGCTATCCAGCGCGCGGTAATCCTGTGTGAAGACGAGCGGGAAATCTCTCACAACCTCCTCTCCATCGACCTGGATCTCATCAAAGTCGACGATGATGAGGGTGTTCCGCAAGGGGAAAACCGGCAAAAACGCACAACGTCTGATCCCAATGAAGATCTGTCACTGGAAGATTACTTCCAGCGTTTTGTGCTCGAACACCAGGATTCCATGAGTGAAACAGAATTGGCCCGCAAATTGGGCGTAAGCCGTAAGTGCTTGTGGGAACGTCGACAACGCTTGGGAATTCCGCGTAACAAATCTGGCCAGAACGTCTCCAGCAAATCCTGACATCAATTTATTACTTGTCTTATGGCCAAAGGAATGGCCTTTACACCCCCTAACCTCACCCCTCTTTTCGTATTAACTCGCAAACCAATTCTCATTCAAAAGCATGATATAAACAGTGCTTTTAAAAACAGTTCCCCATTACAACCAAAAAAACCCCCTGTTTTTTGCGACGCAAGTCGCATTTATGTTACCAGAATGGGAAACATGGGTAACACGAAACGAGAGGATTGGTAACGCTTCGTCCATACTTAAGACTGATTCCAAATTGTTATAAAAACATAACCTATTGTTTTATCGATGAAAATTTTTTCTGGCATGCATCCTGCTCTTATTTCGGCAACATAACAACAATAAAGAATAATAAGAAACAACTCGATAACAAATAAGAACAATAAATAATAACAAGAAAAAATTTTTATAATAAAAACAACAACTAATAATAAGATGAAAAATAGATTGACTTGAGAGGAAGGGCTCGCGCCAAAAGAAACATGGATGTCACGCTTATCGAGCGTGCAGACATAATAACCATATAAAACTGATTATAGACGGGAAGGCCAAAAGCCTTCCCGTTTTGATTTGGACACTACTAATAATCTTCATCTCTACCGGCCGTCCAGCCAAACATGTCTACCCCTGCGCTGCATTCAGCCAAACTCCGATCCGCTCCCCCACCACTCATTCCCCACCACTCATTGCATAAAGCGTATGGTTTGCACATTCCACGTGGGTTAGACTCGCGTTTTCGTTACGACACGTCTAACTCACACATGCTCAACCGCCTACTCAAGCTTTTTAACCCTACAAAAACTCTCTCCAAAATGCCGACCCCTAAAATTATTCCCGCCAGTGAACACGGCTTGAGGCGCTCGCAATTCAGCCCAAATGCGATCAAGGTTATCGAAAAGCTGCAGGAGGCTGGGTTTTCCGCGTTCTTGGTGGGCGGCGGCGTACGCGATCTTCTGCTCGGTGGCCAACCCAAAGACTTTGACGTTGCAACCAACGCCACCCCGGAGGAAACGAAAAACCTGTTTCGCAACTCCATGATCATCGGTCGGCGGTTTCGCATTGTGCACGTCCGGTTTGGCCGCGAAATTATCGAAGTAACCACGTTTCGCGCCCACCACGATCAATCCCTGGACCCTAAAGACGCCGCCCAGTCCCAGACCGGGATGTTGCTGCGTGACAATGTCTACGGCGACATAGAATCCGATGCGGCGCGGCGGGACTTTTCCATCAATGCGCTCTATTACGATCCGAGCACCGGCAATTTGTTCGACTACACCAATGGACTTAAAGATCTGAAGCGGCGCGTGCTGCAAATGATTGGCGACCCCGAGGCGCGCTATAAGGAAGACCCGGTGCGCATGCTCCGTGCTGTCCGCTTCAGCGCGAAACTCGGTTTTGCCTTAACAGAAAATACCGCGGAGCCAATCAAACGCCTTGCGCCGCTGATGAGCCATGTTTCCTCTGCACGCCTGTTCGAGGAAGTTTTGAAGCTGATGATGAGCGGGTCCGCTACCAGCACGCTGCAACTCCTGCGCGAATACGGCCTGTTTGGGGCGTTGTTTCCGGGAACCGAGCAGTGTTTACAGTTGGGCGATGAGAAGCAGTTACAGTTCATCAATCAGGCTGCATTGAATACGGATAAGCGCATTCGCCAGAACAAAAAAGTAACACCGGCGTTTATCTATGCCGCCTTCTTATGGCTGCCACTGCAGGCTGCCATTCGCAAGCTGGTCCATGACGACAAAATGTCCGTGGCGGACGCGGTGCGCCACGCCGAGCATGGGGTCATTTCGCAACAACTTACTTGTACTGCCATTCCCAAACGCTTTTTGATTCCCATGAGAGAGATCTGGGCGCTGCAACTGCGCCTGCCGCGCCGAGAAGGTCGCAAAGCCTTTTTGTTACTTGAGCACCCACGTTTCCGTGCGGCCTACGATTTTCTTCTGTTGCGCGAACAATCTGGTGAGCATCTTGATGGCCTCGGTCTGTGGTGGACTCAGTTCCAGGATGCGTCGGAGGAGCAACGGGAAGCCATGGTGCAACAGCTGGGCAAACCCCAGCAGCGGCGGCGCAAATCGCGGCGGCGCTCAAACTCCAACCCTCCACCCCCCGCTTCCACTTGATGGCCGCTTCAATGCACACAGTTTTTATCGGGTTGGGCAGCAATCTCGACGATCCCGTCGCGCAGCTTCAACAGGCCTGGGCCACACTAAAAGCCGCTCCTTGGTGTAGAGAGGCGAAAATCTCGTCGCTCTATCGCAGCGTCGCTGTAGGGCCGCCGCAACCGGATTACATCAACGCCGTCGCGCAGGTAACAACAGATCTCGCCCCCCTGGATCTGCTCGATGCTTTACAGGCAATCGAATTGAATCAGGGGCGGCAGCGCTTGATTCATTGGGGACCGAGAACCCTGGATCTCGACATACTGTTGATTGATCAGGAAATCATTCAGCACGAGCGCCTCCAGGTTCCACATCCCTATTTAACTGAGCGCAATTTCGTGTTGATTCCCCTGGCGGAACTGGCTCCCGAATTGCGCCTACCGGACGGCCGTAACATAGGAGACTTGGCGGCGCAAATTGGTAACGAAGGACTAACCCGACTCGCATAATTTCCAGAGGTTGAGAATGGAAAACCGTCGCATCAACCGCAGTGATCTGACAGATATTCGTCTGCCGCGCTACATAGTGATCGAAGGTCCTATAGGCGTCGGTAAAACTACTCTGGCGCGCCTGCTGGCCGAAAGTCTCAATTGCGCTACTTTATTCGAGGACGCCGACAGCAATCCGTTTTTACCGCGCTATTACGCTGGGGAAAAAAATGCGGCTTTATCGACGCAGTTATTTTTTTTGATGCAACGCGCCCAGCAAATGCAGGAACTGCGGCAAGAAGATTTGTTCGCCACTATACGTGTGGCGGATTTTCTGATGGAAAAAGACCGGCTGTTTGCAGAAGTCACACTGGATAGCGATGAGCTGCAACTTTATGAAAGCGTGTACGAGCATCTGACCATCAACGCCGCACAGCCCGATTTAGTGATTTATTTGCAGGCGCCGACCAATGTGTTGCTCGAACGCATTCATAAGCGCGCAATCCGCGCAGAACAGCAAATTACACGAGATTATCTCGACCGTCTCAACGCCGCCTATTCACGTTTTTTTCACTTTTACGACAAAGCTCCACTGTTGATCGTCAACGCAGCCGATATCGACTGGGTGAATAACATCACTGACTACAACAACTTGGTGCGCTACTTGCTCGGCATTTCCCACGGCCGACATTATTACAACCCTCGACCGGCCCTGTAGCCGCTCAATCCGCAGGTGACATTTCATGGTTTATTCTGGTTCGCCCGATTCAGCGCTCACAAAAAAAATCACTATCCACACTCTTCGCAAAATGAAGGAGCAAGGGGAAAAGTTCGTCACAGTGTCTCTCTATGATGCACCTATGGCGAACATGGCGGAGCGATGCGGTGCAGAAGTGGTACTGGTTGGAGACAGTCTCGGAATGACAGTGTTGGGCTACGACAGCACGATTCCGGTAACCATGGAACAGATGATCTATCACATTGAAGCGGTCAAACGCGGCAACCAAAAATCATTGATTATTGGCGACCTGCCCTTTATGACCTACGCCACTCCCGAACAGGCGATGATCAACGCCACCCGCGTAATGCAGGCTGGCGCCCATATGATCAAAATCGAAGGAGGTCGCTGGCTGGCGTCCACGATTTCGATGCTTAGCGAGCGCGGCATACCGGTTTGCGCCCATATCGGCCTGACGCCTCAGTTCGTCAATAAATTTGGCGGTTTCCGAGTGCAGGGCCGAACGCCAGAGAGTGCCGCGATCTTGCAAGAAGATGCATTGATTTTGGAGCAGGCCGGCGCCGATATAGTGCTGCTTGAGTGCGTACCTGCGGCATTGGGCCGCAGCATTACCGCCAGTTTGAAAGTACCGACCATAGGCATAGGTGCTGGGCGCGATACCGACGCACAGGTTCTGGTCATCAATGATATTTTGGGCTTAACCGAACATCCGCCCAAATTCTCCAAGAATTTCCTCTGCGAGACTGCGGATATCAAAGGTGCCCTGTTGAAGTACGTCCAGGACGTCAAAGCCGGCATCTTCCCCGCAGAAGAGCACATGTTTCATTAAAGAGCTCGCGAATATCTGCTCGTATACATAAAGCAATTTCTTATAGCCAAAATGAATTAAAGATGCATGTTGGCGCTTGAATCAATATGAGTTGGCGGTGCTAGAATGCGCGGCGATTCCAATTAGGAGAACCATTTGATGACCCATCTGCCCGACACATTGCGCGAAAACGTACGTCTCCTGGGGGAACTCCTTGGGGAAACCCTCTTACAGCATGAAGGGTTGGATGTCTTTCGCAAGGTGGAAGAAATCCGCACTCTCGGCAAAGCCATCAACCGTTCTCCCGACAGCGATTCCCAGCCGCTGATCAACTTTTTATCCCAGCTGGAAGACAGCGACATTCTCCCCATAGCCCGCTCCTTTAACCAGTTTTTGAACCTCGCCAATATCGCGGATCAGGATTATCAGACCAGCGCTGAGGCAGAAGAGGACGACGTGCTTGACCAGATGTTCAAGCAATACGTGAAATCCATGGGCAAAGACGCCCTCTACGATGTAGTAAAGGCGCTCAACATTGAGCTTGTTTTAACCGCTCACCCTACAGAAATCACCCGTCGTACTCTGATCCGCAAATACGACCTGATCGCGAACAAGCTTTCAGAGAGACGCAACAAAGATCTGTTGTCGTACGAAAGAGACCGCCATCGTGGCCGTCTGCACCGTCTGATTGAGGAAATCTGGAGCACCAACGAAATCCGCGACGAGCGCCCCACTGCGATCGATGAAGCGCGCTGGGGATTTGCGGTGATCGAAAACAGCTTGTGGCAGGCCGTTCCGGACTTTATTCGCCATCTGGACCGCCTGTCGCGCAAACGTTTGGGCAAACGTCTGCCGTTGGATTTTCATCCGTTTCGCCTGTTCTCCTGGATGGGTGGCGACCGCGACGGCAACCCCAATGTGACTCATGCGGTTACCCGGGAGGTTATCCTGCTGGGCCGCTGGATGGCGGCAGAACTCTACCTGCGCGATATTCACAGCCTCGGCGGTGATTTGAGTATGCAGGCGGCGAGCTCTGAGCTGCTCAGCCATTTGCCTGGCCCGAGCCGCACACCCTATCGCGATATCCTTCACAGCTTGCGTCGACGTATCCAGCAAACCCTGGACTGGACCGAAGACCTTCTCGCTGGCAAAGACGTTCCAACACCTGCTACCGTCATTACCAGCCGGGAAGATTTGCTTGAGCCACTCCTGCTCTGCTATCGCTCTTTGAAAGCGGTTGGCCTGGACTTCGTTGCCAATGGCCCGCTGGTCGACACCATCCGCCGCATCTACTGCTTTGGCATCAACCTAGTGCCGCTGGATATTCGCCAGGACGGCGATCGCCACGTGCAAGTTCTGGATGAACTGACCAACTACCTGGATATGGGCTCTTACCGCGAATGGAATGAAGAACAGCGTCAGCAGTTTTTGTTGGAGCAGCTCAACGGCAAGCGTCCGCTCCTGCCCGCCAACTGGCCGGTCAGCCCGGAATCACAGGAAGTGCTCGATACCTGTCGCGTGATTGCCTCTGAACCCAAAGAGACGCTGTCCCACTACATCATCTCCATGGCACAACAGCCGTCGGACGTATTGGCGGTCATCCTGCTGCTGAAAGAATGCGGTATGACCTGGAACATGCCGGTTGTCCCCCTGTTCGAAACGCTCGACGACCTGGATCGTGCACCGGTGGTGATGAACACGCTGTGGCAAATGCCGTGGTACAAAGCTTACGCCGGTGAAAAACACACTGTGATGATCGGCTATTCGGATTCCGCCAAAGACGCAGGTAAATTCGCAGCAACCTGGGCGCAATACAAAGCTCAGGAGCAGTTGGTGAGCTTGGCGGAACAGCACTCTGTCGACCTGATGCTGTTCCACGGGCGCGGCGGCACCGTTGGTCGCGGCGGCGGCCCATTGGAAAAAGCCATGGCATCACAACCGCCTGGATCGGTAACCGGCAAGATTCGCGTAACCGAACAGGGCGAAATGATTCGTTACAAATTTGGTTTGCCCAAAATCGCCTTCAAGAGCCTATCGACCTATGTCCAGGCGACTTTGCGTGCGACTCTGTCTCCTCACGCGGCACCCAAGCCGGAGTGGCGAGAATTGATTGAGCGCATGGCGCAGACCAGTCTGGAAGCCTATCGCAGTATCGTGCGCGGTCATCCACAATTCGTAGCCTACTTCCGCAGCCTGACGCCGGAGCAGGAACTCAACAAACTTGCCCTGGGCAGCCGTCCGGCGAAGCGCAAGGCCACTGGCGGTGTGGAAAGCTTGCGTGCGATTCCCTGGGTTTTCGCCTGGACGCAGGTGCGTCTCAATTTGCCCGCCTGGCTCGGTGTGCGCCAAGCGCTGGAATACGCGCAGAAGGAAGATAACGCGACCCTGTCTGCCATGATGGCCGAATGGCCCTTCTTCTCTGCGTTTGTCGACCTGATCGAGATGGTACTGGGTAAAGCGGATGTGGAAATCTGTCAGTACTACGAAAAACAACTGGTGCCCGAAGAGCTGCACGGCCTCGGCCAACAGCTGCGCGACGACCTCAAGGCGCTGGAAAAGCTGCTCAACGAACTCAAAGGACAGCAAAACCTGCTGGACAGCGACCCAACGCTGCAGAGCACTATCGAGGTGCGCAAGCCCTACATTGATCCACTGAATTTCCTTCAGGCAGAGTTGATCAAACGCGAGCGCAAAGCAGGAAGTATCAGCTCGGATCTGGAACGTGCGCTCAAAGTCACTATGGCAGGTATAGCGGCCGGCATGAGAAACACCGGTTAAAAAACTCTGGCAGGCGAAGGTAAACATATACCTTCGCCTGTTATCTATTATTCGCCAACAAATCCCAGCGAAATCTCCCCGATTTTTCTCCTATCACTTCAATGCCGATAAGTTCGCAAAATGTGAACCGCAACACTCTCATCCCCAAATGCTGTGCTTAACTTGAGCTATGATTCGTTTCGGCTTAAGTGTTTTTTGCAGTCGTATCGCTTGGCTCAGCTCTTGCTAATGGACCACACTGTATTTGGTTAGCAACAGCTGCCTCGCACTTGGCCCGTCCAGCAATTCTCTAGCCGCTAAATCTGTTTTCGGCCCAATCACAGGTGTTCGTAACGATGGAAGGAATTCTTTCCAGCTTCCGTTTTTCCAATAAAAAAATGGAGGCTGATGCCAAATCCCACCCCAAACATGTTTCTGATACGCGCAACGCCGAACCCGTTAAATCGAGCGGGCCGAGCGCGCCACACAGTACTGCCCACCCCACTCAAGACAGGAGCTCCACTATGCGTTTAAGCAAAAGCACTCCAAATAAAGAAGACGAATTCGAAATCCCGTCTGAACCTGTTCTTCCCACCACTTTTAATACGGTTCCCTCGCCTATTTCTGCGCGCCCATCCACCAGTGCGCAGTCTTCTTCCGGAAACTGGGCTGCGGTTATAGGCCCAAAAATTACCTTTAAAGGCGAAATCATCGGCGAAGAAGATTTGCTGGTGCAAGGCAAGGTCGAAGGTTCCATCGATCTCAAAGGCAATCACCTGACCATCGGCCAACAAGGTGTGGTGAAAGCCAACCTCAAAGCCAAAACCATAACGATCGAAGGTACCGTTGAAGGCGATTTGATTGGCCAAGAGCGCATTGAAATCAAAGCTTCAAGCAATGTGAAAGGTAATCTGATTGCCGCTCGTGTCACTTTGGAAGACGGTGCAAAATTCCGCGGCTCAATCGACATGGACTCATCGGGACAAGCCAAAATTTCCACTGCGGCGCCAGAAAAGAAAGAGCCGTAGTCAAATTGTTACCGGCGGAATGCCCTCCTGGAGCCTATTGATTGGTTCAGCATCGCAAACGATATGAATGATATTGTCGATACAGCAAGCATTATCCGCACAGCTGTCGAGCATCGCTCACCGGGACTAACCGCCGTCTACAACGAAATGAAAGGGTCGAAGGACCATAGAGTATTGGACCTCGGCCCCTCCTCCGCCAAAAACTTCAATTTTTTTACCCAGCTCAGCTGCAAAATCCGTTTTGAAAACCTTAGTGAATGGCTGATGGACCGACAGGAGGAATTGGCCGACGACGCACTCCTGAGGCAAGAACTGGCCGACTATCTCGGCGACTTCGGCGATAACCGATTCGATCTGATCCTGACCTGGGATATTTTTAATTATTTGAGTTTGACCAATGTCGAGTGGCTGATCAGTAAACTCAAAAGCCTTTGCCAACCGGGGGCTGTGATCCATATGATCAAGTATGTTGGACAAAAAATCCCTGCCTGCCCCCAATCTTTTCGCATTATTGATCAATACAAACTACAAACCATCCGCGCCAGCGAGTGGCAAACACGAGCTCACGCAAACCTCGATACCGCGCGCTTACTGAAACAGATTCAAGACTTTTATATGGAACGGTCTTATCTGAATCATGAGGGCATGCTCCCCGGTGTCATGGAACAGGTTCTGCGATTTCAACCAGATAAGTCGTTGACTGTCCGACCACAAGGTAGTGAAGAATTACATGATCAGGAAGTAATTCCGAATGCTTCGGGGCCACGCCTGCGCCACAAATCAGAAGCATTTTCCACTGTCTTCAATCGCTTGGGGACCCAGCCCACAGTTTTGGATCTCGGGCTGAAAAATCGCCATAACACTGATGTTCTTTATCAACGTACAGCCAATCTCTATACAGAAGACATTTACCACGAATTGCAGCTGCAGATAAAAAATGGCGCACCTGTGCAACTCAAAGCCCACATGCTGAATTTCGCCGCCGATGTACGCTTTGATCTGATTCTAGTCTGGGATCTGCTGAATTTTTTGGAGGCTCCAGCCATAGAAATGCTGTTCAATCGTCTTGCCCCCCATCTGACGAACAATACAGTCGTCCATGCTGTCGTCTACTCCGGCCGCGAAACGCCGTCGGCACCGCAATCTTTTACACTCAATAATCTCGGCGAATTTGAGATTGCAGGCACTGAAAAAAAAGTCTGTTCCTCACCTGTAACCTCAAGTCGTTTATTAAAGATGATGCGCAGCTTCCGGCTTGAGCAAACGTACATGTTTCAACCGGGCATGCAGCGCGGTATTTACGAATATTTGTTCCGGCGAAACCTGACGTAACTTATCCCACCAAATTATCTGTTGAAGAATTTAACACTCTTAAAAGTTCATTTTTCCTGACACGCCCGCCTGCCTTTAAAAGGTGCTCCCGTTAATTCATCAATCAAACATTGAACGCCAATTAACAAAATATTGTGCCTTTTTCGCGCTTGAAAAAGATTTTTTTTGCATGGCATACAACGTGCAATCCGCACGCATTCTCCTGGTGCGCTGACTTTCACCGGAGACTCAATGCTGTACGAGTGGAACGCGGTAACAAAATTAATATCACCGATTGATGAGTAAGGATTGCACTATGACTCGATTCAGATGGCCCCTGGTCTTTTTAGTTTTTTTAATATTGTTCGCGACGCAAACCGTGCACGCGAAACCGTGGAAAGGTGCCGAGTTAATTACTCGGGAAACCTATAAATATGGCGCTTTTGAAGCACGCATTCGCGCCGCCAGAGGGTCAGGAGTGATAACCGCATTCTTCCTCTGGAAAGATGGCTCAGAGATTCCTGGAGCCCAATGGCAGGAACAGGATTTTGAAATATTCGGCCGGGATGGACGCTATCAGACCCAAGTTATGACACCCGGTGATCCGCGCACTGAAAATAACCTCCGTCACACCCTCTCGACTCCTGGCTGGGAAAATTACTTCACTTATCGAATGGAGTGGACGCCGAACTATCTGGCTTTTTATGTCGACGGCCATTTGATCAGACGAGAAACAGACCCTGTCCGCTACGCCAAATTACTCGATCCCAATCGTGCGGAACCAGCTCAGTTGCGCATGAGCTTATGGGCGGGAGATTGGGAATGGTCTGGTGCTTTCGACCAAAGCGCCGTACCTGCTCACACTTATGTCGAATTTATCCATGTTTACAACTACACCCCTGGCGCAGGCCCCAACGGTTCGGATTTTACTTCGCGCTGGCGAGATGAGTTCGATGGCTCTTCCATCAACACCAACCGCTGGTGGTTCGCCAACTGGACCTTTGAGTATGCCGTCAATGACTACGTCACCCGCAATGCCGCTGTTCGCAATGGCAAGTTGGTGTTGGCGTTAACAAGTGAAGCCGGTTCAGGTCAGTTCCCCGCAACCGCTCCTGCCGATAATCCACCTGTACCGCCATACACCGGAAATCCGAATCCGGAACCAGAAGGCCCGCAACCTCAGCCTGAGTCATACAGTCCTGTTGTGTTACCTGCGCGCCTAGAAGCTGAAAACTTCACTGGATATCACGATTCAACCGTCGGCAATGAAGGCGACTCGGGCTGCTATACCGGTGACTATTATGTGGACACCGAAATCACCCAGGACACCACGGGAATCTGCCACATTGCCTATACAACCCCAGGGGAATGGGTTGAATACAAAGTGAATGCTCCGGAAACCGGGCGTTATCAAATGATTCTCCGCACGGCCACCAATCGCACCAACATTCGTTTGCATGTGGAAGTGGATGGAGAGAACGCCAGCGGTCTTCTTGCGGTACCTACCAACGGCTGGCAATCTTTCACCAACCTGCCTGTGCCGTTAAATCTGACGGAGGGTGAGCACACCATTCGAATCGTGTTTGACACTGGCTACGCCAACCTCAACTACCTGGATTTTTCCTGGATTGGAGGAGAGCCAGAACCAGTTGAGCCTATAGTGCTGCCCGCTCGCATAGAAGCCGAAAACTTTTCTGCGGCTTTTGATAGCACTCCAGGCAATCAAGGAGATGCCGCGTGCAACACCGGAGATGTGGATTCCGAACTGACTTCTGATCCCACAGGTGGTCTCTGCAATCTCGCCTGGACTACAGCAGGAGAATGGGTGGAATACGAAGTCGCCGCACCTTCTGCGGGCAATTACATAATGACCTTCCGCGCATCGACCAACCGCGCTGGTACCATCAGTTTTTACGTCGAAGTGGATGGCGTTGATGTCAGTGGTTCCCTGGTGGTTCCGTCACGCGGCTGGCAGAACTTCTCCGACATTTCCGTGCCGGTCGAACTTACCGAAGGCGATCACACCATTCGCGTGGTGTTTGAGACCGGGGAAGTTAACCTGAATTATCTGGTCATCAGCGAATCTAGCCCAGGCCCAGGCCCCGCTCCCGTTGAAGCAGTCAGCATCCCAGCGCGTATAGAAGCTGAACATTTCACGGCTTTTTATGACACTACGCCTGGCAACCTCGGAGCGGCTGCCTGTAATAGCGGAGATGTGGATACGGAGATCACCGGTGACATAGACGGGGGCTGTAATGTCGCATTTACAGCCGCTGGAGAGTGGACGGAATATAAAATCCAAACTTCCGGAGGTCAGTTTGACTTGGTGATCCGCGCGGCTACAGAACGGGCTAACCAAACGTTTAGAGTTTTAATCGACGGTGTCGATGTTTCAGGTTTATTGACACCTCCGCTCCTCGGCTGGCAGACCTATAGCAACCTAGTCGTTCCTGTCACCTTGACGCCAGGAGCGCACACGGTTCGCCTGCATTACCAAACCGGTAACGTCAATATTAACTATCTGGAATTCAAAACACGCTCGGAACCTATACCGGAGCCGGAACCTGAGCCAGAACCAGAACCTGAGCCGGAACCAGAACCCCAGTGCCAAGCGCCTGTGGTTTATCAAGCGGAAAACATCAACCGCTCTACAGGTGGTGCCAGCAGCGACGGTATTTCTTGGAATATCTGGAGTAATGGCTATGTAAATACCAACCATACCTTTTCCGGCAACGACACTTTGATCACTGTCCGCGCCAGAGGAGATATAGCAGCAAATGTTTGGCCGAGAATGGTGGTTCGTGTCGGCGGTCAGGTTATAGGGGATCTGTCGGTGACTTCTGCAGCTTACGCCAATTACGAGCTGATCTACTCTGGCCCAGCCGGCACATTTGACCTGCGAGTGGAATTCACCAATGACTATGCCAACAACGGGGAAGACCGCAATCTGCGTGTTGATTACATTGCAGTAGACGATTGTCTGTAATTGAGAAATATCTCTAAGACATACAAAAGAGCCCCTTATGGGGCTCTTTCTTTATCTGAAGAAATCAATCGAACGAGTACCACAGGCGACGCACCACTCCTATGCTGATGCTGGCGTAGTGGTCCGTCTGCACTAACGAACTGTCGGTAAATTTCGCACCTTCAAGATAGTCATAGCGCGCGGAAACACCCAAACGCCAATCCTTCCAGGATTTCGAGAGAGAAAAACGCAGAAAGCTGCCACTGTATCCCCCAGAGGAACGGTAGAAAGGCCGATCTTCCGTGACATAAGGCATGTCTACGTCGTAGTAATAGGAGTGATAGGAGCGATCCGCAATCATAAAGCCCGCGTTAAAGGACGCGCGCCAATCCGCAATAAAATTCGACTGACGCCAAGTCAATCGTGGACTAAAAACGTTGCCTATATGATCCAATCCATCTTTGGAAATGGTGACCACCGCTCGCACCGGCAGACGCAATGACCAGCCCTCCTTAAAACTGTCACCTGAGAGCCGGATATTCAAAGACGGCCCAAATTCCACTGCACTTTCCAACTCAGGCATGCCTTCGCGTTTTTTATTGTTATCACTGTTGCCATTTAGTGAACCATCGACCGAAATATTGAACTCCATTCGAGTATTCGACCAAAAATCACCCCGCACACCATCCCTGTCGGCTTTCAGAATCGGACCTTGATAGAAAAAATACGGTAACGGCAGAGCGTAAGGCCGATAGTGATTGGAACCGCGATAATCCGCAGAACCCTGAGCCACCAGCACAACACCGGCTTCCATATAGGTTTTGTTTTCCAGTGAAGCGGTGTCTTCTTGTGCCCAGCTGATGGCAGGTATCAAAGCAAGCGCAAGTAACGATTTACGCATAGTAGAGATATTTCCAAAACCATAAAAAAAGCCCGCTAAAAAGCGGGCTATTTGTGAACCTGATGCGTTCTACGCTTGAGATTCTGGTGCTGCTTCCGATTGCTGAGTTTCAGCTGAAGCCGGCGGTGGCAAGGTCTCTTTAATAGAGAGCTTGATACGACCGCGGTTGTCTACGTCGAGACATTTAACCGTTACTTTTTGACCTTCTTTCAGATAGTCACTGACGTTGTTGACGCGCTCGTGAGCAATCTGAGAAATGTGCACAAGGCCGTCTTTGCCGGGCAAGAAGTTAACGAATGCACCAAAGTCGACGATGCGAACAACAGTACCTTCGTAGGTCGCACCGATTTCCGCTTCAGCAGTGATTTCGCCGATGCGGAAGAGAGCGTTTTGCAGGCTTTCTGAATCCACTGCGTACACTTTGACGGTGCCATCGTCTTCGATATCGACAGACGCGCCAGTGGATTCCGTGATGGATCGAATGGTCGCGCCGCCTTTACCGATGATGTCGCGAATTTTTTCTGGATCCACTTTGATGGTGTGCATTTGCGGCGCGTTGTCAGACAGAGTAGCGCGCGGCACGGCCAGGACTTTATTCATCTCAGCCAGGATGTGCAGACGAGCTTGCAATGCCTGCTCCAACGCCACTTCCATGATTTCTTCAGTGATGCCTTCGATCTTGATGTCCATCTGCAGCGCGGTAACACCATTGGCGGTACCAGCTACTTTGAAGTCCATATCGCCCAGGTGGTCTTCGTCACCCAGGATGTCGGTCAGAACGGCGAACTTGTCACCTTCTTTCACCAAGCCCATGGCAACACCGGCAACCGGAGCGCGCAGAGGAACGCCCGCATCCATCAGCGCCAAGCTCGCACCACAGACGGAGGCCATGGAGCTGGAACCGTTGGATTCGGTAATTTCACTCACCACACGCATGGTGTATGGGAAATCTTCTTCTTTTGGCAGAACTGCAGCTACACCGCGACGAGCCAAACGGCCGTGGCCGATTTCGCGACGGCCAGTAGAACCCAGGCGACCGCACTCACCCACAGAGTATGGGGGGAAGTTGTAGTGCAGCATGAAGTTCTCTTTGCGCTCACCTTCCAGGCTGTCGACGATCTGCGCATCGCGGGTAGAGCCGAGAGTGGCCACAACCAAAGCCTGAGTTTCGCCACGGGTAAACAAAGCGGAACCGTGAACTTTTGGCAGAACGCCAACTTCGATTTGCAGCTGACGGACAGTTTTGGTGTCGCGACCATCGATACGAGGCTCGCCGTTAACAACTCGGCCGCGCACGATTTTCATTTCGATGTTTTTGAACGTCTCTTTAACTTCGTCAGCGCTGAAGTCTTTGCCTTCACCGCTCAATTGTTCAACGGCTTGCGCGCGCAGTTCATTCAGACGGTCATAGCGCTTGGCTTTGTCAGTGATGCGATAAGCAAGGCCAATTGACTCGCCAAAGTCTTTTTCCAAAGCAGCAATCAGGGCAGAGTTCGGCTGTGGAGGCTGCCAATCCCAACGGGGTTTGCCAGCGTCACGTACCAGTTCGTCAATCGCCTGGATAACCGTTTGCATTTCCTGGTGGCCGTACAGAACCGCACCAAGCATGATGTCTTCAGGCAGCTCATTCGCTTCAGACTCAACCATCAACACCGCGTCGCGAGTACCCGCGACCACCATGTCCAGCTCAGAAGTTTTCAGCTGCTTGTAGCCTGGGTTGAGGATGTAGCCGTCTTGTTCGGTGTAACCAACGCGTGCAGCACCGATTGGGCCATTGAAAGGAATTCCGGAGATTGCCAGAGCGGCAGAAGTTCCGATCATGGAAGCTATATCTGGGTCGACATCCTTTTCAGCAGCCAGAACGGTACAAATCACTTGCACTTCCGCCATGTAGCCGTCTGGGAACAAGGGGCGAATGGGGCGATCGATCAAGCGGGAAGTCAGAGTTTCTTTTTCAGAGGGGCGGCCTTCGCGCTTAAAAAAGCCACCAGGGATACGGCCAGCAGCGTAGCTTTTTTCCTGGTAATGAACAGACAGCGGGAAGAAATCTTGACCAGGAGAGGGTTCTTTTGCGCCTACAACCGTACACAGTACGCAGGTTTGGCCAACAGTGACAACTACCGCTGCCGTCGCTTGGCGGGCGATGCGGCCAGTTTCCAAAGTGACGGTATCTTTACCGTATTGAAATTTTTTAATTACAGGATTCACTTTATTATCCTTAGGTTTCTCTTTGCATTCTTACGTTCTTATAAAACAGAAGTGCCCGCGTTGCGGGCACTTTAAGGTCTATCGACGCAAGCCGAGCTTTTGGATGAGGTCGGCGTAACGCTCAGTATTTTTGGACTTCAGGTAGTCCAGCAATTTGCGTCGCTGGTTAACCATGCGGATCAAGCCGCGTCGAGAGTGGTGATCTTGTTTGTTCTTTTCGAAGTGTTCTTGCAGTTTGTTGATATTGGCTGAAAGCAGTGCGATTTGTACTTCTGGAGATCCGGTATCAGAGTCGGATTTCTGATAGGTTTTGACGATTTCAGCTTTTTCTTGTGCACTCAGTGCCATGGTATTGCCTCATATTTTCATGGAATATGCACCCTGGCATCGCCAGGGAAGTTAATGGCCCGACCGTGCATATTGACAGACGGGTCATATCTTATGTGCCAGTAGCAATCACTCTGCGCGGCGCAACGCGCCCATCATCGGTGATCTCACCGAGGCCGAGAAATAACCCGTCCTCGCGGCAGACGCGCACTGTATCACCTTGGTTCCCTAAACGGTAGACCCGCATGTCCATTATCGCCTGCCCTTGGCAGAAGTAATGGCTGCTGATGTTACTGAGAGCCAGTTTGGGAATCGCTTCAAGCGCAGCATCCGGCGGCAATAAATAGTGGTCCAAAACATCTGCAGAGCGCTCGCCGAGTTCTTCGATCAATTGTTCGAGCGTTACAGCCTGATCTTCGGTAAAACAACCGGCGGCGGCGCGGTGCAATTTACTGACATGCCCACCCACACCAAGCGCTTCACCGAGATCGCTCGCGATACTGCGAATATAGGTGCCCTTGCTGCAGCGGATATCGACGTCCACTTCCGCTACCGGGCCCAAACGAATGGCCAGAATATCCAGCTGATAAATCGTCACCGCCCGCGCTTGCCGCTCGATCACTTGGCCTTTGCGTGCAAGTTTATAGAGCGGCTGCCCGTTGACCTTCAGCGCCGACACCATAGGTGGAACCTGCAGAATGTCACCGCGAAACGCTGCCAAGGCTTTTTCGATTTGCGCGGCGGAAAGGCCGCTGGCGTCAACCCGCGCCAACTCTTCTCCTTCGATATCCGCAGTGCTGGTTGCGACACCGAGACGAAAAGTCGCTATGTAGCGTTTATCCGCATCCAGCAAGTACTGGGAAAATTTCGTCGCCTCACCAAAACACAGTGGTAAAACACCTGTGGCGAAAGGATCGAGACTTCCGGTGTGGCCGGCTTTGCGAGCAGAGAAAAGGTATTTTGCTTTTTGCAGGGCATGATTGGAGGTCATGCCTGCAGACTTCATTAAAACCAGGACGCCATTAATAGGGCGTCCCATAGAGCGCTTGCGGGACAAGAATCAAATCTCCTGCTCATCTTCTTCCGAGCTGGAATCGCGTTTGTTCGCCTTATCCGCTGCTATAGCGCGATCGATCAAGTTACTTAACACCTGACCGCGAACACTGGACTCGTCATAGTAAAACTGGAGGCGCGGCGTCGATCGAACGGTTAATTCCTTACCGACCAAGGAGCGAAGAAAACTGGCGGCGTTGTTCAGAATCGAAACCGAATCCTGACACGCCTTTGGATTGTCTTCGCCGACAAAGGTCACGTAGATCTTGGCCAAAGTAAGATCGCGCGAAACCTCGACCGAATTGATATTCACCATCCCCAGACGAGGATCGCGAATTTCGGCCGGAATCAGGTGCGCCAAACTGCGTTGCACCGCATCGGCGACGCGATCAGAACGACTAAATTCTCTTGCCATACATCTGAGCAAGAGTGCATTACAGCACTCTTGCCACCTCCTTGACTTCGTATACTTCGATCTGGTCGCCAACTTTAACGTCGTAGTTCTTCACACCGATACCGCATTCCATACCGGCGCGCACTTCGGAGACGTCATCTTTAAAGCGACGCAGAGATTCCAGCTCGCCTTCAAAGATAACCACATTGTTGCGCAATACGCGGATCGGTTTGTTGCGGTACACAGTACCTTCCACCACCATACATCCAGCCACTTGGCCGAACTTGGGCGAGCGGAAAGTATCGCGAACATCGGCAACACCCAGAATTGTTTCCACACGCTCCGGCTCCAGCATGCCGGACAGAGCCGCTTTCACTTCATCAATCAATTGATAAATGATGCTGTAATAACGGATCTCGACGGATTCTTTTTCCGCCAGTTTGCGCGCACTGCTATCGGCGCGAACGTTGAAGCCCAGAATAATCGCTCCAGAAGTGAGCGCCAGGTTGACGTCGTTTTCGGTAATTCCGCCAACACCGTCGCCGACGATGCGTACTTCAACTTCATCGTTACCCATATCCAGCAGAGAGGTGGAAATGGCTTCGAGAGAGCCGCGTACGTCGGTCTTCAATACCACGCTGAGCGTTTTCTTCTCACCACTGCCCAGACCGGCAAACATGTTTTCCAGTTTCGCCATCTGCGTGCGCTGCACTCGCTCTTGTCGCTCTTTTTCCGCGCGGAATTCAGCAACTTCTCGGGCTTTGCGCTCATCGGAAACCACCAGGAATTCGTCACCAGCGTTAGGCGCAGAATCCAAGCCGAGGATTTCCACCGGAACCGATGGGCCCGCTTCTTTCACTTGTTGGCCGAACTCGTTGGTCATAGCGCGAACGCGACCAAAGCTTTGGCCGGCGAGCAGAATGTCTCCAGGCTTCAAATAACCGCCTTGTACCAATACGGTCGCAACGGCGCCGCGACCTTTGTCCATGCGGGATTCGATAACCACACCGCGCGCAGGCACATTGACCGGCGCTTTTAATTCCAGCATTTCCGCTTGCACGCCAACGGAGTCCAACAGCTGATCGATACCTTCACCGGTCAAAGCCGAGACGTTACAGAATTGCGAATCACCGCCCCACTCTTCCGGGATAACACCTTTGGCAACCAATTCATTTTTAACGCGATCCGGATCGGCGCTGGGCTTGTCGATTTTGTTCACGGCGACAACGATAGGCACACCTGCAGCGCGCGCGTGTTGGATTGCCTCTTCGGTTTGCGGCATCACACCATCGTCAGCTGCGACAACCAGAATGACCACGTCTGTACATTGGGCACCGCGTGCGCGCATTGCGGTAAACGCCGCGTGTCCGGGGGTATCCAGGAAGGTCAGATCGCCGTGGCTTGTCTTAACTCGGTAAGCACCAATGTGCTGCGTAATACCACCGGCCTCGCCCGCAGCGACTTTGGCTTTGCGGATGTAGTCCAACAGTGAAGTTTTACCGTGGTCGACGTGTCCCATGACCGTAATGATCGGCGCGCGCGGAGCCATATCAGACTCGTCTTCAACCCAGTCTTTTTTCAGATCTTCTTCGATCGCGTTAGCGCTGACCAGAACTGGTTTATGTCCCAACTCTTCAACCACCAATTGAGCGGTTTCTTGATCGATTTGCTGGTTGGCGGTCGCCATCACACCCAGCTTCATCAATTGTTTAACCACTTCGCCCACTTTGACGCTCATGCGCTGCGCCAATTCGGACACCACGATGGTCTCGCCAATTTCAACTTCGTGCACGATTTTCCCCGTCGGCTTTTTGAAGCCGTGTTTGTTGGCGATTTTGATCACCGGGCGGGATGTGGGCTGAGGTGTCGTAACCTTTTTGCGAACCGGCGTTACCGCGGCCAACACGACTTCGTCATCGCCATCATCCAGATAGCTCAACACAGCCGAGCCTTTCTTGGGTGCAGGAACATCGACCTTTTTAACGGCCTTGCCTGCCTTTTTGTTGTGCTTACGGGCTTCTTCCTCTTCGTCAAAGTCCGCAGCTTTGCCTTTCTTCTTGTTCAGTTTGTGTTTTTCTTCTTCCGCTTTGGCCGCCAGCTCTTCTGCTGTCAACACAGGCGCAGGCTTTTTCGGTGCAGCTGGATCAGCAGCTTTCGCTCCTGGGACGCCAGCCTCTTTCTTAGCGAGCTCGCGTTGGCGCTTCTCTTCCGCTGCGCGACGCGCTGCTTCTTCGGCTTCTTTCTGCGCTTTGATACGAGCTTCCATGGCGCGGATACGACGTTCTTCCGCATCATCAACAAAGGATGAACGCGTTAGAGTCTCGCGCACAGGTGCAGCCGCTTGCGGAGCCGATTCTTCTACCGGCTCTTCAATTGCAGGTTCAGCTGCAACAACTTCTTCCTGTACAGGCTCTTCTTCGATGACAGGTTCTGGTTGAGTCTCCTCGACTTCAACTGCAGTGACCTCAGGTGCACTTTCGCTAGCCGCTTCTTGAGACTCCTGCTCCAGTTGCACTTCTTCTGCTTCAGCCACTGCTGCCTGATTCAGGTTTTCATCGTCGAAATTCTGCTCATCGGCTTCATTCGAAGAAACCTCGGCTTCGCCTTCCTGAACCTTGACGTAAGTGCGCTTTTTACGCACTTCGACGTTGATCGTTTTGCGGCTGCTGCCACTACCTGTTTTAAGGGTGGTAGTGGTTTTTCTTTTCAAGGTAATTTTTTTCGGCGCGCCTAAATTTTCACCGTGGGACATTTTCAAGAAAGTCAGCAGAGTTTGCTTTTCTTCGTCCGACACTGTGTCGCTCGGCGCTTTATGTGGCAGACCCGCCTGCCCCATCTGTGTCAAAAGTCGGTCTACCGAGGCACCGACAGACTTGGCGAGTTCACTTACAGTTACGTCAGCCATTCTATTTCCTCGTTACCTCAATTAATTGGTTTGTGCTGAGTCTGCGAACCAGGGCTCGCGCGCTTTCATAATGAGCGCGGCAGCTTTTTCCTGATCCATACCATCAATTTCTAACAGATCGTCGACGGACTGTTCCGCCAGATCTTCCATGGTAATGACACCGCGGGCTGCCAAGCTAAAGGCCAGTGTGCGGTCCATACCTTCCATATTCAGCAAATCTTCTGCCGGTTCTGCACTCGACAACTGCTCTTCTGACGCCAAAGCCATAGTCAACAGAGCATCTTTTGCGCGCGAGCGAAGCTCTTCCGCGATGTCTTCGTCAAAACCTTCAATTGCCAGGAACTCTTCCAGCGGAACGTAAGCCACTTCTTCCAACGTGGTGAAGCCTTCTTCCACCAACACTTCCGCCACGTCTTCATCAATGTCCAATGCCTTCATGAACATGTTCTTGACGTTGCCGACTTCCGCCTGCTGCTTCTCGCTCCACTGTTTGGTGCTCATGACGTTGATTTCCCACTGGGTCAACTCAGAAGCCAGGCGTACGTTCTGACCGCCACGGCCGATGGCCTGAGCCAAGTTTTCTTCAGCTACAGCGACATCCATAGTGCGGGTATCTTCATCCATCACGATGGATTCGATTTCGGCGGGTGACATGGCATTGATCACGAATTGTGCAGGATTGTCGTCCCACAGCACGATATCGATGCGCTCGCCAGCGAGCTCGTTGGACACAGCCTGAACCCTGGAACCGCGCATACCAACGCACGCGCCTACCGGGTCGATACGACCGTCATTGGTTGAAACGGCGATCTTGGCGCGTGAGCCAGGGTCGCGCGCAGCACCGCGCAGGGTAATCACTTCTTCAGCGATTTCCGGCACTTCAATCTTGAACAATTCGATCAACATTTGCGGGCAAGCGCGGCTGAGATACAGCTGCGGACCGCGCGCTTCGGGACGAACATCCAGCAGCACAGCGCGAACGCGGTCGTTCATACGGAAAATTTCGCGCCCGACCAATTCTTCCCGCGGCAACAAACCTTCAGCGTTATTACCCAAGTCAACGATGATGTTGTCACGCGTAACTTTCTTAACGGTGCCGGACACCAACTCACCAATTCGGCTGCGGTATTCGTTGACTATCTGCGCACGCTCGGCTTCGCGCACTTTTTGCACAATAACTTGTTTGGCTGTCTGCGCAGCGATACGACCGAATTCGACGTTTTCGACGACTTCGGTATACACATCGCCCACTTTCAAGTTGGGATCAATGGCGTGTGCTTCTTCTGTTGTCAGCTGAGTGCCCAGTTGCGCAACCGTATCGTCGCTCACTACCAACCAGCGGCGTTCGGTAACGTATTCACCGGTTCTGCGGTCGATCTTGACCACAATGTCGGATTCTTCCTCGTAGCGCTTTTTTGTAGCTGTCGCCAGCGCGAGCTCAATCGCCTGGAAGATCACCTCCCGATCAACACCTTTCTCATTGGAAACGGCGTCTGCCACCAGCAAAATTTCTTTCTTCATGAAGATGCCTCTGCACTACACCTCAAAACTGAGGGACTATATTCGCCTTATCGATCAACTCGTAAGGCAGTATGTATTCTTCGTTATCGACTTCGAGTACGACTTCCTCGTTCTCGATACCTTTCAGCAGACCGGTAAACTTGCGTCGACCTTCAAAAGGCAGGCGCAGCCGAACCGCCACTCTTTCGCCAACATTCGCTTCGAATTGCTTCAGTTTGAACAAGGGGCGGTCCATTCCAGGTGACGAGACTTCCAGTGTGTATTCCGATTGGATGGGATCCTCCACATCCAACACGCTGCTCACTTGGCGACTGACACGTTCACAATCTTCGACGCCAATTCCCTCTTCTTTATCGATATAAATGCGCAACAAAGCTCTATGGCGCCCTTGAGCCATGTACTCAATGCCCCACAGCTCGCAGCCCAGCGACTCAACCACGGGCTCAAACAACTCTGTTAAACGCTCCTGGATGGAAGCCATAAAAACACACCACTACAGAAACAAAAAATGGGCCTAAAGCCCATTTCACTCTCAACCGGGAGCGACCCTATGCCGCGCGACGGTTACGGACATGCCCTGCGCAGCGCCAAACAGATAATAAAAAACCCCATAAAGGGGCACCTTACATCATAAATTTTGGCGCTTACCGGCCCAGCTGAAGCTGTTGGGATAATCCAAGGGAGGAAAACCCGGCCTGCAATTAGGGTGGCGATTTTAAGTACTTGCCACTAGTGCGTCAAGCCAAACTCGTTAGGCGGCGAGAAGTTGCACAGAAAGTCCGCCGCCTATTTCGTTTTAAAACCGTCTTTATTTTTTCTTTTTAACAAACTTCATCAGACGCCGCTTTTTCTCCACTTGGCGTTGCGTGAGTTTGTTTTTCTTACCGGCGAACGGGTTTTCGTTGTTTTTGAATTCGATACGAATCGGCGTGCCGTGCAAATCCAAGGCTTGGCGGAAGGTCTTTTCCAAATAGCGGACGTAGTGATTCGGAACTTCTTCGGTTTGGTTTCCGTGAATCACGATAATCGGCGGATTGTGCCCACCTGGATGCGCGTAGCGCAGCTTGATGCGCCGGCCTTTCACCAGAGGTGGCTGGTGGGTGGTAACGGCATCCTGCAGGATGCGGGTGAGGAAGTTGGTGGAAAACTTCTCCGTGGCGGCTTGGTAGGCTTTTTCGATGGACTGATAGAGATGGCCCACACCAGTGCCGTGCAGAGCGGAAATAAAGTGGATATCCGCAAAATCGACAAAGCGCAGGCGGCGCTCCAGCTCGACTTTCAAATAGGACTTGTGGTCTTCATCCAGACCATCCCATTTGTTGAGGGCGACAACCAAGGCACGTCCTGAGTCGATCACCTGCCCCATCAAATGCAGGTCCTGTTCGACTATTCCTTCTTTGGCGTCGATCAGCAGCACAACAACGTTGGCGTCTTCGATCGCCTGGAGAGTTTTGACGATGGAAAATTTTTCCACGGTTAACGAAATATTTTTACGCCGCCGTATGCCCGCTGTATCAATCAAGGTATAGGGCTTGCCATGGCGCTCATAGCGGATGTAGATGCTATCGCGCGTGGTTCCCGGCATATCGAAAACCACCACACGTTCTTCGCCGAGCATGCGGTTGACCAGAGTGGATTTACCGACGTTGGGACGCCCGACCACTGCGATCTTGATGCCGGCCTCGACTTCGGCTGCCACCTCTTCTTCCGCAGGCGGGGGCAACAGATTGCACACCTCTTCCATCAAGATATTGATGCCGCGACCGTGAGCAGCAGCAATGCCGTGCACTTCACCCAGGCCCAATTCATAAAACGGCGCAACCGCAACATCGGGCTGCTGGCCGTCAATTTTATTGCCCACCAGCATGGTGGGTTTTTGCTGCAGCCGGAGGTAATGGGCGATCTGTTCATCTGCCGCTGTCAGACCCGCGCGGGTATCGACGATAAACAGCACCAGATCACACTCTTTAATGGCTTGGCGAGCCTGCTCCGCCATTACCGCATCAATGCCCTCCTCTTCACCGCTCAATCCACCAGTGTCGATCACAATGAATTTGCGCTCGCGGAATTCGGCTTCGCCGTATTTGCGATCGCGAGTCAGGCCCGCAAAGTCGGCGACCAGCGCGTCCCGACTTTTGGTAAGGCAATTGAACAACGTCGACTTGCCGACATTAGGACGCCCAACAAGGGCAATGACAGGAATCATGGAAACTTATTTAACCCCGGTGGGTTTGGTGGAAATCGCGCCTTTGTGGCGATTGGACGGCATATCCCAGAAAGATACAGTAGAGTCGGTTTCCTCAGTACGGAAAGAAAACAAAACTCCAGCCGTATCGAGGATATAAAGGTTACCATCGATCACCAATGGCTGCGCAGCAACTGAGTGTTCACCGATGCGAGTGCGAGCAATCAAGCTGCCGTCCGCAATGGATAAACCGTGTAAATAACCTTCCTCATCAACTACCACGACCAGCTTGTCGAACACCGCAGGCGCACTGATGCCACGCCTGTGCAACTTGTCATTTTCCCAATTGAGAGAGCCATTCAAAGCATCAAACGCACGCACATGGCTGTTCGCATCGCTGACAAAAATTTTATTTTGCGCACCTGCAATATTGTGAGCCGTAGACACATCCTGAGCCCAGGCGGTACGGCCAGTGCCTTTGGCTATGGCGACTAGGCGGGCGTTATAGCCAGCGCCATAGACATAGGGCCCCATCTCGATGGGGGTCGAGTCCACGTCTATCAAACGCTCTAATTCCGTTTTTCCTTGCGGCTGCCCAATACGAGCACTCCAGCGCAACTGGCCGGTCTGCAAATCGAAGCTAAGGATCTGCCCGTTGTCGAACGGTACCAAGGCACTTCCTTGGGTAATCAACGGGGCCGCGTTGGAGCGGAGCGTAAGAACAGGCACCGGATGGTCGTAGTTCCATAACTGGCGACCATCTTCGAACGCAAAAGCAAATACGCGTCCATCAATGGCCTGGGTAACAACCACTTGCCCGTCGGACTGGGGAGCTGACACAACTTCACTGGAGGTTTTGGCTTCCCATTTGACGCTGCCGTCTGCCAGATCATAGGCAATGACCCGACCGTCGAGGGTGCCAACAAAACCGTAGCCTTTCGCAATTCCAACACCGCCACCTATGGCAGCATGCAGCTTATTTTTCCAGAGCCTTTTACCGTCACTGGCGCGCCAAGCGGAAACTGTTCCTTTGACATCGGCAACATACAAAATGCCATCGGCGTATGCTGGTTGAAGGCGCGCATAACGGGCATCCTGACCGTCCCCGGTAGTACTACTCCAATTGCGAATGAATTTGTACTGGGCCTCGATTGGTTCGAGTTTGACGGGTTTCAGCTCTTCTTTAACGCTGCTGCAACCAGCCATTAGAAAACCGATGCAGCATGCTGCGGCCAGCGAACGCCGAAACTTCATCAGGCGTCCTCCGCCGCATTCTGAGCGGGATTGTGCGCACCGTGCGGATCATGCGGGTTAGGCAGAATTACAGGCGCATCATTAGCCGTTAATGTGTTGTCGATTTTCAACTGCACCAAGCTGCGGCGCATAGGTTGTGAAGTGCCTAATGCCTGCAGGGCAGTTTCATAAGCGACGCGAGCTTCTCCCAAACGTTTCAAGCTCAGTAAAACATCCCCTTTAGCTTCCGCATAAGCCGCCGCATAAGCACTGGAAGGAGTCGATGACAACAGAGTTAACGCCTGTTCTGCCTCACCTGATGCGACAAGAACTCGCGCCAAACGCAAACCGGCCAACTCTTTTACTGCGTCGTTAGTGCCCTGATTGGCAACCTTTTCCAAATGAGTTCTGGCACTGGCAAAGTCCTGCTGTTCAACCGCCAATTTGGCCAGATACAGCGTTGCAAAATCCGCGTAAAGACCTGAGGAATTATTGGCGAGAACGTCGTTTGCCAAACGTTTTAATTCAGCGGAATCTTCCTCGCTGGATTCATCAAATTCCGCAACTGCAGTGGCGAATTTATCGTAGATAACAGACGCTTTTTGCGCTTGGCCTACTTTGTAGGATTGATATTGGTTCCAGGCAAAAAATCCACCGAGGCCTAATACGGCGGCCACCAAAACCGTGGTGCCATAGTCTTTCCACCAGCGCTTGAGGGCTTCGATTTGTTCTTCTTCAGTCAAGTGTGCGGCCACTGTTTGGCTCTCCTGTTATAGTGTTCGTGATTATTGTTGCCCGATCAGACTCGGAATTTTAGTTCCTAATTCGATTTATTGGTCCAACAAAGCTTTTACAGTCTCTACCAACTGTGCTCTGGCAACCTGTTGTTGTGCAGAATCTAAGCGCAAAGGTTTAACACCCACTTCACCTTTAGCCACTTCGTCTTCACCCAAAACAAGCGCTAATTGAGCGCCGCTTTTGTCGGCTTTTTTCATTTGCGATTTGAAAGACCCGCCGCCAAAGTTGGTTACCAAGCGCAACCAGGGCAATTCGGATCTTAAGGTCTCGGCAATGACCAGTGCATCAGCCATGACATCGCCTACGGCGACCAGATAGACATCAACGGTTTCCTGAATGCCTGCAGGGATTGCGTTCATTTCTTCCAGCAGTAACACCAGTCGCTCCAGGCCTATACCGCAACCGACTGCCGGAGTTGGACGACCGCCCAATTGTTCCACCAGACCGTCGTATCGTCCGCCAGCACACACGGTTCCCTGGGCACCCAGTTTTGTGGTCACCCACTCAAACACTGTGTTGTTGTAGTAGTCCAGGCCTCGCACCAAACGCGGATTGATCTCGAATGCCACCCCGGCACTCTCCAGCAGACGCTGCAGTTGCGCAAAATGGCTGCGCGAAGTTTCATCCAGATAATCCACCAATGACGGTGCATCATTCAGCAGCGCCTGGGTAGACGGAATCTTGCTGTCGAGTATGCGCAACGGATTGGTAGACAAGCGACGCTTGCTGTCTTCATCCAACTGCTCAACACGCTCGCTGAGATAGGTAACCAGATCGGCGCGATAACGTGCACGCGCTTCGCTGGTTCCCAGGTTGTTAATCTGCAGGCTCAAACCATCGGCTATGCCCAGCTCGCGCCACAAGCGGGCGAGCATAATCAGCAACTCTGCATCCACGTCCGGTCCGGCCATACCAAAGGCCTCAAACCCAAACTGATGAAATTGACGCAAGCGCCCTTTTTGCGGTTTTTCGTAGCGGAACATCGGCCCTGTGTACCAAAGCTTTTGCGTCTGGTTATACAGCAAGCCGTGCTCTTCCGATGCTCTGACGCAACTGGCTGTACCTTCGGGTCGCAAGGTTAGACTTAGGCCGTTGCGATCATCGAAGGTGTACATTTCCTTTTCCACAATATCGGTGACTTCACCGATACTGCGTTTGAACAGTTCGGTCTGCTCGACAATCGGAAAACGGATTTCTCTATAGCCATAGCGTTGCGCCACTTCCGCTATGGTCGCTTCTACGTATTGCCAAACCGGTGATTGTTCCGGCAGCAGATCTTCCATGCCTTTGACGGATTGAATTTGTTTCAAAGTGGAATCCTTGTTTTATCCGATGACAGACATTTGCAACGGGCGTTTAGACCGCTTTTGCGATCAAATCTTTTTCTTGCTCGGCTTTCGCCGCGGCTTTTGCGCGGATCAATTGTTCTAACTGATCCACCAGATTTTCATTGTCGAATTTATCTTTCGGCTCACCGTCGACATAAACCAGATTGCGCGGTGTTCCTCCTGCCAGTCCGACATCCGCTTCTTTTGCTTCTCCCGGCCCATTGACCACACAACCAATGACCGCAACATCCATGGGGACTGTAATGTCCTCTAACCGGCTTTCCAGCTCATTCATGGTTTTGATGACGTCGAAGTTCTGCCGTGAGCAGCTCGGGCAAGCAATAAAATTGATGCCTTTGGAGCGCAATTTCAGGCTCTTCAAAATATCCCAGGCCACTTTCACTTCTTCGACAGGATCGGCCGCGAGAGAAATGCGAACAGTATCGCCAATACCATCCATCAGCAGCATGCCGATTCCCACTGATGACTTCACGGTACCACTGCGCAAGCCGCCAGCCTCGGTAATACCCAGGTGCAACGGCTGTTCAATCTGCTGCGCCAGCTTGCGATAGGCTTCCACCGCCATGAACACATCGGAAGCTTTAACGCTGACTTTGAAGTTGTGGAAATTGAGCGCATCGAGAATTTCGACATGGCGCAAAGCGGATTCCACCAGGGCGTCTGGGGTCGGTTCGCCGTACTTCTTCTGCAGATCCTTTTCCAAAGAACCCGCATTGACACCGATACGAATCGGAATGTTCAAATCGCGCGCTTTATCGACCACCGCCTGAATGCGTTTTTCGCGTCCAATATTGCCGGGGTTGATGCGCAGGCAGTCCACGCCGAGGTCGGCGACGCGCAGAGCGATGCGGTAGTCAAAGTGAATATCGGCCACCAGCGGGATGGTCACCTGTTGGCGAATCGCGCCAAAGGCTTCGGCGGCGTCCAGACTCGGAACTGATACGCGCACTATGTCAGCACCAGCCGCCTGCAGCTTTTGGATCTGCGCCACAGTGGCTGCAACATCGGTCGTTTCCGTGTTCGTCATGCTCTGCACGCTAATAGGTGCATCACCGCCAACCGGTACATTGCCCACCATGATCTGGCGGGATTTCCGACGCTTAATAGGGGATTCACAGTGCATTTTTGCTTACCTGAATTCGACTTCGGCGACTACTCGCCCACCGTCAACCGGCGGGTCTTACGCCCTGGCGATGGAGTTGTGTCGATTGTTTGGCCATTGAGAGTGAGGGAAGCCACCGCGGTGGCATCGCCTAGCACAACTTCAAAGGGGGCCTGGCCAAAAAGCCGCAAATTATCGCTCGAAGTCGCTTGGCGGGCAATGATAGCTTTGCCGGTGGCATCCTTGACGCTGACCCAGCAATCGCCGTTGAAGCTTAGGGTCAGCTCATCCGTTGCCGATGTCACCGGCGCAGGCAACCGCTCTGACTGCTCGGTCGACAACATTTGAGGCAAATCTGTTGAGGATGACTGCGAAGAATCCGTTACCTCGGAGGAAGAAAAATCGCTGTCGGACAAGTTGTCGTCAGCGGCGAGAGAAACAGCTTCATTGGTTTCTCTCTGAGAATCATTCATCAAACGGACTGCCAGCGGCAAAACTCGCGCAGCTGGTTCATCAGGTTCTCTGATAGAGACGGATGACGGTGTTATTACAGTGGGGGAAGATAACAGCGATGATGACGTCACCCCTACATAGGCCACCAGAGCCACCAGGATCACCAGAATAATTAGCGCAGGCCAGAACAGAGACCGCGGTCGGCGCTGCACCTGCAGCGCAAGGGCAACCGGGGGAGTCTCCGTCATCAAGGGGTCGGGTTTCGGCAGGATTTTTTCGAGATCGCGTAACAGCGGCTGGGGATCCAAGCCGAGAAAACGCGCATAGGAGCGGGTATAGCCCAAAACAAAAGTGGTGGCTCCAACCTGAGCGTAATCCTCGTTCTCGAGTGCACGCAGGCGGATCAACGGAATCAAGGTCCGCTGCGACACATCCTGCAAACTGATGCCGGCCCGCTCGCGCGCCTCACGCAAAATGGATCCTACAGATGCTGCAACAGTTGAAGAAGGTTGTTCGACGACCACCATGAAATGCCTTAGTTCTGTTCAGTAAATCGCCGGTATTCCAGATATTCCTTGGAATAAGGGTGTAGGTTTTTGAGGGCTAATGCGTAACTCGCTTCTTTGTCCTTATTGCCAAAAATCCTTTCTATACGAATCCCCAACCACAAGCTTGCCGGCGTTGGTTTGGACAATTTTTCGAAATGCGACAACAGGCGCTTGCTCTTCGCATATTCGCCTTCCTGAAAATAAATCTCCGCCAGTTCCACCATCGGCGGTACATATTGGGGGTCGAGATTAATCGCGTGCTCATAAGCCGGTTTCACCCGCGCGGTATTGCCGGTTTTTTGCGCGCACTGACCGGCTAGATAAAGCGCTTCCGGGCGAGCTTTATAGTCGAAATCGCCCGCCGCTTTTTCAAAATGTTCGCAGGCCTTTTTCGCTTCTCCCACTTCCATCAGATAACGCCCATACGACACTGCAATAGGAGAGAGCTCTTTGGGAGTGGCATAACGGAATGCACTTTTAAAGGCCTTTTCTGCATGATCCAATTCGCCGTTGGCCTGGTGGACAAGTGCCACACCGTGATAGGCCTGCGCGGAGTTTTTCTTGAGCTCCATCGCTTTGCTGAACTGCCATCGAGCATTGTCCCGCTGCCCCACCTCCAGATACTTCATACCCAGTTCGATGCGCTTGTCATGCGCCGCATCCGGTTTTGCTTGTGTTTTGTTGGAGGTCGTCACACAGGCTGACAAACTGCCAATCAAAACAGCGACCAACAAATTGCGGTACCAGTTGTTCATCAATCGTTGCTCCCAATGCTTTCGTTATTGATGTTTTACACGCATTACAGATGCAAGTTTCGCCCAACGGGCAACATTTTGCTCATCGGCCTCAGACACTCGGCAGTATTCGCACAACGTCCTCGGCCGTACCCAAGGTATTCACATAACGGGCGCTGCGGCGCGTCCGGTCATTGACCTTGCCAGCAAGCTGCCCGCAGGCAGCTTCAATATCGTCACCGCGAGTGGTACGCACGGTGGTGGTAAAGCCCTCGTCCATCAGAATCTGCTGAAAACGGCGCAAGGCGTTATTGCTGACTCTTTTGTAGTTGGACAAGGAAAACGGATTGAACGGGATGAGGTTGATCTTCACCGGCAGATCGCGCAGCAGATCCGCTAATTGATGCGCATGCTCAGGCCGGTCATTGAGTTGGTCAATCAAGGTGTATTCGATAGTCATCTTGCGATGAGAATCCGGCAGACCTTCGATATAGCGGGTGGCGGACTCCAACAACATCGCAATCGGATATTTCTTGTTGAGCGGCACCAGTTGGTTGCGCAGCTCATCATTGGGCGCATGCAGGGAGATCGCCAAGCAGGCGTCGGTATATTGCCCCAGGCGATCCAGCGCCGGCACCACACCGGAGGTACTGATGGTGACCCGACGCTTGGAAATGCCGTAGCAGTTATCGTGCATCATGATGTTGACAGCATCGACCACGTTGTCGAAGTTGAGCAGAGGTTCGCCCATCCCCATAAACACAACGTTGGTGATTTTGCGCGGGCCGTTTTCCCGCAGCTGGCCGAAGGATTTGGCGGCGATCCAGATCTGCGCCACGATTTCGTGCGCCGACAGATCGCGGTTGAACCCCTGTTTGCCGGTAGCGCAGAAACTGCAGTCCAGGGAGCAACCGACTTGTGACGAAACACAGAGGGTGCCGCGATCTCCATCAGGGATAAACACGGTTTCAATCGCGTTGCCGCCTTCCACCCGGATCAAAAACTTGCGCGTGCCGTCGGAAGAGTCCAACTGCTGCAGCACTTCCGGCAGGCGAATCTCCGCCACTTCGCTCAACTTGACCCGCAACGCTTTGCTGATGTTGGTCATCTCCATGAAATCGGTCACCCCCAGCTGATGAACCCATTTCATCAGCTGCGTGGCGCGAAAGCGTTTTTCCCCCAGTCCAGCAAAAAAATCTTCCAGTTTTGCCTGCGTCAGGCCCAACAGATTGACTTTGGCAGGAACCGTTTCACTGTTTGGAGATTGAAGATCGACCATAAATACTTACCACGTTGTAGGTCTAAGCCGCTCGATAACCCTTAACGGGAGTAAATTTCACTGGCAGCGAAAAAATAAGCCACTTCGCGTGCTGCGGAGGTCGGAGAGTCCGAACCGTGTACGGCGTTGGCATCGATACTTTTGGCGAAGTCCGCGCGAATGGTGCCAGGAGCTGCTTCGGCGGGGTTGGTTGCGCCCATCAGCTCGCGGTTGAGCTTGATGGCGTTCTCACCTTCCAGGACCTGCACTATGACCGGACCGGACGTCATAAAATCCACCAAAGGCCCAAAGAAGGGACGCTCTTTGTGCTCAGCGTAAAAACCCTCGGCCTGGGCGCGTGACAAATGCAGCATTTTGGCCGCCACCACCCGCAGGCCGGCGTCTTCAAACCGGCTAATGATTTTGCCGATGACGTTCTTACCAACAGCGTCTGGTTTAATGATGGACAGGGTTCTTTCAAGAGCCATGCAGGTTCTCCTAATGGTTCAAAGCTATATCAATGAGGCACCGCAGTCATGGCAAACACGCGGAGCCGAGTGAGAATTGAATCAAACCCGTTGATTCGTTTGTGTAACAGGCAAAAAATTGCGCAATTATACGGACAAAGCCGTATATGTGTAAGCAGTGATACGTGACTGTCTCACCATCCAGAGACTTTGGCGGCCTACCCAAACGCACCATTTACAGCAGTCTGAACCCCTATGGAGGTATACTTGAGCGAATTCCTTTTGTTGGTGGCTCATGCCCCCTCCCCTAATACCCAGGCGATTCTGACCGCCATGACCCGCGCCTGGGATGAATCCCTGCAGAATTTGCCATACCGGGCTGTATCACCCTTTGAAACCGACGCATCCCTGATTATGGACGCAAAAGGCATAGTGCTGTTTACCCCGGAAAATTTCGGTTATATGAGCGGAGCGCTCAAAGACATGTTCGACCGGATTTACTACGACTGTTTGGACAATACCCAAGGGCTGCCTTACTGCCTCTGCGTAAGAGCCGGGCAGGACGATGGCAGCGGCACGGAGAAATCAGTCAAGCGTATTACCACTGGACTGCGGTGGAGGGAGGTCCAGCCACCGCTGATTTGCTCAGGTCCCTATCGGGATGACTTCCCCAGCAAAGCCGCAGAGTTTGCCGCGGGCTTTGCACTCGGTGTAGAAATGGGGATTTTTTGATTACGCGAGATCCGCCAACATGGCCCTGGCGAGCGCTTCTGCCACTTTGATACCGTCCACACCGGCTGACAGAATTCCACCGGCATAACCTGCACCCTCTCCCGCCGGATAAAGCCCGCGCACATTCAAGCTTTGGAAAGTCTCTGCATCCCGGGTAATGCGCACCGGTGAAGATGTTCGGGTTTCGATACCAGTGAGAACCGCATCCGGACGATCAAATCCACGAATTTGTTTGCCGAATTCCGGCAGTGCTTCCTGAATCGCCTGAATCACATATTCAGGCAAGGACACGGTCAGATCGCCGAGCAAAACACCGGGTTTATAGGACGGAATGACCTCACCGAATTTTGTCGACGGACGCGCTTTTAAAAAGTCACCAACCAGTTGGGCGGGCGCGCAATAATCCTTGCCACCCAGAATAAATGCATTGGCTTCCAAAGATTCCTGCAATGCAATTCCGGCCAATGGGCCGCCCGGATAATCTTTTTCCGGAGAAATACCCACCACAATTCCTGCATTGGCATTGCGCTCGTTGCGGGAATATTGGCTCATACCATTGGTAACGACTTTATTGGGTTCTGAAGTTGCCGCCACCACAGTACCACCGGGACACATACAAAAACTGTAAACCGCTCGCCCATTGCGCGCGTGATGAACCAGCTTGTAATCCGCTGCCCCCAATTCGGGATGACCGGCGAATTTTCCTAAGCGCGCCTGGTCGATCATGGATTGCGGATGCTCGATACGAAAACCTATGGCAAACGGTTTTGCCTCGACATAAACACCGCGTTCGTGCAAACGGCGGAAGGTATCGCGCGAACTGTGCCCCGACGCCAAGACGACATAACGACTGCGAATTTCTTCACCGTTGCCCAGCACTACGCCTTCAATTCGTCCGTTGTGAATGATGAAATCATCCACTTTGGTTTCGAAGCGCACTTCGCCACCGAGCCGACGAATTTCCTCGCGCATGGACGACACAACACCCGTTAACCTGAAGGTGCCTATATGAGGCTTGCTGACATACAGAATTTCTTCCGGCGCTCCGGCCTTCACAAATTCCTGCATGACTTTGCGGCCGTAGAATTTCGGATCCTTGATCTGGCTGTACAACTTGCCGTCCGAAAATAAACCGGCTCCACCTTCACCAAATTGCACATTGGATTCCGGAGTCAGAATTTTTTTACGCCATAAACCCCAGGTATCTTTGGTGCGACGCCGTACATCTTTACCACGCTCCAGCACTATGGGATTAAATCCCATTTGCGCCAAAGTCAAAGCAGCAAACAATCCACACGGACCAAAGCCGATGCCCAGCGGACGCTCGGGCAAATTCTGCGGCGCTTTTGCCACCGGGTAATAATTGGTATCCGGAGCAACCCTAACGTTTTTATCCTCTGCAAACCGATTTAAAACCTGCTTTTCATTCGCGACTTCTACATCGACAACATAGACAAAGAGCAGCACATCGCTGTTTTTCTTACGCGCGTCATAGCTGCGCTTAAACCCACGAAATTGCGCAAGCCTTCTTCGGCGATTTTCAAGCGTTTGATAATGGCTTGGCGGAGCTGATCAGCCGAGTGATCAATGGGGAGAGAGAGTTCGGTTATGCGGATCATAGGAAGCCTGGCCGGTCATTGCGGCAAAGGTAACTGAGCGGAGCGCATTCTACTCCCATGCTTAAATGGACGCCATATGGCGGACCAGTAGCCAGATGAGCGGATGGGAGCAAAAAACATTTTTTGCGCTGGCACCGAAAATGCAAATGAGCAAACGCTAGATTCTGAATTCCTCAGAATATTTATGACCAGAAATTTAGGAGCAAATTATGAATCGAAGCTTTCTTCCCACCGCTGTGATCACGGCATTGGCAGCGCTGCCATTTTCCGCATCCGCTGCTGAAGGAATCAGTTATTCCTATTTTGAAGTCGATTATATTGTGCAAGATGTCGATATGTACGAAGACGATGATGCGTTCGACAATATAATTGAAGACGTGGACGACGGTGACGGTTTTAAAATTGGGGCGTCCTTTGCGTTCACAAATAATCTGTTCATATTTGGTAATTATGCACAAACCAAGGCAGATTTTACATTTATCAACGATACTGGAGCCGTAATTCCTCAGGATACCGACGTAAAAACACTGCAAGTCGGTCTCGGTTATTTTACTCCAATTACCAACAATGTAGACTTTGTCGTTCGAGCAGCTTACATGGACGTCGATCTGGATGAATTCAGTCTCGGTGCGACTGACCAGGATATCGGTGACGATAGTCTTGGCGATGCTTGGGATGATTTGAATGAAGATACCAGCGATGGTTACTTCGCCGACGTAGGCGTGCGGGCACAAGTGTTAAATTGGTTGGAAGTAGGCGGCGGCGTGCGTTATACCGACTTGGATTCTGGCGATGACGTATCCGCGTTTGGTAACGTCTTGTTCGAAATCAATCAGAATATCGGCATTAACTTGTCCGCAAGCTTTGGTGACAAACTGTCATCCTACGGCTTGGGATTCCGTTATTCGCTCTAAGCGCAGCACAAACTGTCATAAAAAAAGCGCTGTTTTTAACAGCGCTTTTTATTTGAGACCAAAACTCAAATCACAAAATTTAAGCTGCCGTTTCGGCCATTGCACGAATTCGTTTAACCATTGCACGCAAACCGTTGCCGCGAGTTGGACTTAAGTGTTTGATCAAACCTAAACGATCAAAATAATCTTCAATATCAAACTCAAGAATCTGCGCGGCAGCTTTGCCGTTGTAAGCCGCCAAAACGACGCCCAGCAATCCTTTTACGATAAAAGCGTCGCTATCGGCTTCGAACCAGAATTGTCCGTCGACAGATTTGCCATCGATCCATACCTGACTCTGGCAACCTCGCACTAGATGCACATCGTCTTTTTTCGCTTCATCCATAGTAGGCAATTCTTTGCCGAGATCAATAATGTATTTGTAGCGATCTTCCCAACTATCGAAAAAGCCCACCGTATCAATGATGTCGTCTACGGTAATGGTAGTGCCGAATGGATTGGTTTTCATCAGTAAAACATCCCGGTTTCCAGTTGAGCTTCTTCTGACATCATGTGGCGACTCCACGGCGGATCGAATACCAATTCGACATCAACGGATTTGACATTGGGCACCATGGCTACGCGATATTTAACATCACCGACCAACACTGGCCCCATACCACACCCGGGCGCAGTCAGCGTCATATCGATTTTGACATGGCCTTTTTCCTGATCGATCGCTACGTTATAGATCAATCCGAGGCTTTTTAAATTGACGGGAATTTCCGGATCGTAAACCGTTTCGAGCGCTTGCCAGATTTGCTCTTCGTGAATTTTTCCATCGCCGTGATCGGTAAAATTCAATTCAAATTTTTCCATGCCCAAGGCGTCGGCGTCAGTGCCGTCAACACGCACCATATTGCCTTGATAGACCAGCGTAAAATTACCGCCGAGCGCTTGGGTTACAGTGACAAATGTATGTGCGGGAATCGTAACGGGTGTCCCCACTGGAACCAAACGTGCGGGGCAATCCCTCACAGTGGCAACCACTCTTTGTTCAGACATTTTTCAATCCACACATAAAAATATTTCGACTACAGACAAGCCTGCCATCACACGCTAAAACTTTCACCACAACCGCATTCGTCTTTGACATTGGGATTATTCATCACCAAATTCTTGTTGAGCCCCATCTGTGTCAGGTCGATTGAGAGTCCTTTAATAGCGGCTAGGCAACCGGTTTCCACATAAAGCTCAACGTCATCCGCAAGCTTGCGGGTAGTGTCGCCATCGTGCGGGTTATCAACCTCTTCGATGACGTATTTGAAACCGGTGCATCCGGCTTCCTTCAAACTGATACGCACGCCTTTTTTCGCGTTTTTCTTCAGCAGGCGGCGAAAATGCTCAAGAGCAGCGTCCGATACTGTAATGGTATCGATCAACTCTCTCGGATTAGTGCTGTAGGTTTCGACGGACATAACCACCTCTACGAATACCTGATGAAGAAAACATGATTGCTAGAGCAAAAATTTTTTCACTTTTGCCATGGCATTAAAAAACCGGTCGATATCCTCGTGATTGTTGTAAATCGACAAAGACGCTCGCACAGTACCCGGAACTCCCAGATAGGCCATCAAGGGTTGTGCACAATGGTGACCCGTGCGCACTGCTACGCCTTGTTGATCCAGGATTGTCCCCACATCAGAAGGATGTGCGCCCGGCAATAAAAAGCTGTAAATACCTGCCGCATGGCGCGGTGACGCTACGCGGCGCAAACCCATTTCCTCACCGCGCTCTATACATTCCGCCAAAAGCGCCGCTTCATGAGCTTGCACGGCAGCGCGATCCAAATTGCCCAGATACTCGATGGCCGCAGCCATACCTATCGCACCGGCAATATCCGGAGTACCCGCTTCAAATTTGTAAGGCAATTGATTAAACGTAGTACCACTGAAACTGACGGATTCAATCATTTCTCCGCCACCTTGGTACGGCGGCATTTGCTCCAGCAAGGACTCACGTCCCCACAACACACCTATACCCGTCGGTCCAAAGGCTTTATGGCCAGAAAATGCATAAAAATCGCAATTTAAATCCTGTACATCCACAGGGAAATGCGCGATGGCTTGCGCGCCGTCCACCAGCACTTTGGCACCAACGGCATGAGCAGACTGCACGATGGATTTAATCGGATTGACCGTGCCGAGCGCATTGGACACCTGATTGACAGCAACGATCTTGACTCGCTCATCCAATAAAGCAGCGTATGCATCCAAATCCAGATCGCCGCGATTATCCAACGGAATTGGAATAACAGTCGCTCCGCGTTCGGCCGCAATTAATTGCCAAGGCACAATATTGGAGTGATGTTCCAGCGTGGAAACCAGAATTTTGTCGCCGGGCTGCAACGCAACCCTGCCATAGGATGCTGCGACCAGATTGATTGATTCTGTAGTACCGCGCGTCCAGATAATCTGTTCTGGCTTCGGACTATTGATAAATTGCGCAATGCGCTTGCGGGCATTTTCAAAACCCGTAGTGGCGCGATCTGCCAATGCGTGCGCCGCGCGGTGCACATTGGAATTATCCTGCAAATAATATTGGCTCAGAGCATCTATCACGACTCTGGGCTTTTGCGTTGTTGCAGCGCTGTCCAAATAGACCAGCGGCTGATCATGGACCAGCTGCTGCAAAATAGGAAAATCCCGGCGTACAGCTTCTACATCGTAACTAGTCAAAGTGCTCTCCGATTTATTCCGCCGCGGCCAACTCGTCTACGAGGCTTGTTTCCCGGCCGAACCAATGGGTCAGCACTGGTCGCAAATAATCTGTAAGCGCCTCTTGTTTGAGCTGACCAATCAGTTCATTAATGAAACCAAAGCTCAGCATCACTTCCGCTTCTTTGCGCGAAATGCCCCGCATCAAAAAATAATGCAGCGCATTTTCATCCATGCGGGCGACAGTCGCGCCGTGCGCACATTGCACGTCGTCAGCGTAGATTTCCAGCTCTGGTTTGGTATTGACCTCGGCTTTATCGCTCAACAACAAATTTTTATTGCTGAGTTCCGCGCGCGTCTTTTGCGCTTGCGGGTGGATATGAATGCGACCGTTAAAAACGGCTTTGGCGTTATCTGCAACTATGCCGCGAAATACTTCCTGGGTCGTACAGTTCGGCACCCGGTGCTCGATCGTTGTGTGGTAATCAATCTGCTGATTACCTTGCGGCAGATAAACACCATTCAACTGACAATCCGCACCTGGGCCATTGTGATTGATCACCACATCCACGCGCTTCAATGGACCTCCCAAACCGAGATGGAAACTGTCCAAGTAGGAGTTGGCTGCCAAGGATGCGTACACGCCACCGACGTGCACCGCACTCTGCTCTTCCAGATGAATTCGATAATGCTCACAGCGCGCGCCATCTTGCAGACACAATTCCGTCACACCGTGAGTAAAACTGTTCTGAGAGTCTGCCGTGGATACAAATTGCTCCACCAAAATCACCGAGGAATGATTTTCCGCCAGCAACAAAAATCGCTGAGGGATATGGAACGGTTTTTCCTGCGCGCTCGACAGCCAAACGATTTGAACCGGCTTATTCAGCTCAATATTTTTGCCGACATGCAAAAACACACCATCTTCAATCAACTGCTGGTTGACCGCAGCAAACAGATGACAATCCGCCTCCACCACGCTGTTCAAATACTTTACCAACAATTCCTGCTGTGAAGCATTTGCATCGGCAAAACGAATCAACTCAACACCGGCGGGAAGACCTTGCAGGTCGGACAAATTCGCAGAAAATACGCCGTTAACAAAAACCAAACGGTATGCATCGAAATTGGCTATAGCAAAATGCTGCGACAAATCGGCATTAATGGCGTGGCCGCGCTCGGCCAAAAAATTTATGTGTTCCAGCGGACGCAGCGACGTGTATTTCCAGCTCTCGGTTTTTCGCGTTGGCCATGCGGCATCGCGCAAAATAGCAGCGCCTGCGTCGTGAACAGCTTGCAACCAAGCTGGGCCGCCAGCGCGCAGGCTCGCCAATTGCTCAAGAAATTGAGACATCAGGCAACCTCGTTCTCGATCCAGCCGTAGCCCTTCTCTTCCAGTTCGAGAGCCAGGGATTTATCGCCGCTCTTGATAATGCGACCACCGGCCAGCACGTGCACATAATCCGGAACTATGTAATCCAACAAACGCTGGTAGTGAGTCACCACAATAAATGAGCGCTCCGGACTGCGCAGAGCGTTTACGCCATTGGCGACGATCTGCAATGCGTCAATATCGAGACCGGAATCGGTCTCATCGAGAATGGCCAATTTGGGTTCCAGCAACATCATTTGCATGATTTCGTTGCGTTTCTTTTCACCGCCAGAAAAACCTTCGTTAACGCCGCGTTTCAAAAATGACTGATCGAGGCCGACCACTTTGCAGATATCGCGCGCTTTTTTCATAAAGCTGACTGCGTCCAAAGGCTCGAGGCCGTGATGCTCACGCTGGGCATCGACTGAAGCTTTGAGAAATTCCATATTACTGACACCAGGAATTTCTACCGGGTATTGAAACGCCAGAAAAAGTCCTTCGCGAGCGCGTTCTTCGGCATCCAATTCCAATAAATTTTTGCCGAGAAATTCCACTTCGCCACCGATAACTTCATAACCGGGTTTCCCAGCCAGGGCATATCCAGTGGTGCTTTTGCCTGAGCCGTTCGGCCCCATGATGGCGTGAACCTCTCCTGCTTTGATCTGCAGATTCAAGCCTTTCAGAATCTGCTTATCATCCACAGTCACCTGCAAATCGCGAATCGACAACATTTAATTCATTTCTCCAAAAACGGCGCGGCCATAGCAGCGCAAATCAAACTTTTTAGCCCACCGACCCTTCAAGGCTCACTTCCAGCAATTTGCCCGCTTCCACGGCAAACTCCATCGGCAGTTCTTTAAATACCTCTTTACAGAAGCCATTGACGATCATGGACACGGCTTTTTCTGCGCTTATGCCGCGTTGCTGGCAGAGAAACAATTGATCGTCGCTGACTTTGGACGTAGTCGCCTCGTGCTCGATGACTGCGGAAGGATTTTTACTTTCGATATAAGGGAATGTGTGCGCAGCGCATTGATCACCGATCAACAAGGAGTCGCACTGGGTGTAATTACGCGCACCACTCGCACCCGGGTTCATGCGCACCAGCCCACGATAAGCGTTGGAGCTTTTACCGGCGGAAATACCTTTGGACACAATGGTGGAGCGGGTATTTTTGCCGATATGGATCATTTTGGTGCCAGTGTCCGCCTGCTGGAAATTGTTGGTGAGCGCGACGGAATAAAATTCGCCGACGCTGTTATCACCTTTCAGAACACAACTCGGATATTTCCAGGTCACAGCAGAACCGGTTTCAACCTGCGTCCAGGACACGCGCGCATTGGTATGCGCCACAGCACGCTTGGTCACAAAGTTGTAAATACCGCCTTTGCCTTGCGCGTCACCGGGATACCAGTTTTGCACGGTGGAATATTTGATATAGGCATTATCCAAGGCAACCAACTCGACAACAGCTGCGTGCAACTGGTTTTCGTCGCGCATTGGCGCAGTACAACCTTCCAGATAACTGACCTGGCTGCCTTCATCAGCAATAATCAAAGTGCGTTCGAATTGGCCAGTTTTGGATTCGTTGATACGGAAATAGGTGGACAATTCCATCGGGCAGCGCACACCCTTCGGAATATAAACAAATGAACCATCACTAAAGACCGCGCTGTTGAGGGCCGCGTAATAATTGTCTTTTTGCGGCACTACGCTGCCCAAATATTTCTGCACCAGCTCCGGATATTCACGAATGGCTTCGGAAATCGGACAGAAAATAACGCCGGCGTCTTTTAATTTTTCCCGGAATGTCGTCGCGACAGAAACCGAGTCAAACACCGCATCCACCGCAACGCCGGCGAGCATTTCCTGCTCGTGCAGCGGAATACCTAATTTTTTGTAGGTTTCCAAAAGTTGCGGATCAACTTCGTCCAAACTCTTAGGTTTGTCCGCCAGACTTTTGGGCGCAGAGTAGTAGGAGATCTGATCAAAATCGATTTTGGGATAACTGACGTGCGCCCAGGTGGGTTCGGTCATTTCGCGCCAAGTGCGATAGGCTTTCAAGCGCCATTCAAGCATCCATTCCGGCTCGTCTTTTTTGGCGGAAATAAACCGAATGACGTCTTCATCCAATCCCGGCGGCAGCGTATCGGATTCGATCTGGGTGACAAAACCCGCCGAATACTCTTTGCGAATTAAACTGTCGATTTGTTCTTGCGACATAAAAACAACCTTTCTAGCGCCCTGCCGGGCTTGGCAAAACTGACATTAATTCAGCTTTCACCTATACGATTAATAACGAATTTAGCCGCGCATTTCGCGCACGACACTCACCACTTTTTCCGCAGCAAAATCCACGTCTGCGTCGGTGGTGAAGCGGCCAAAACTAAAGCGCAGCGCGCTGTGCGCCAGCTGGTCACTCAAGCCTATGGCCTTGAGTACATATGAGGGTTCCAGGCTCGCGGACGTGCAAGCGGAACCGGTCGATACCGCCAATTCGCGCAACATCATCAGCAATTGTTCGCCATCGACGCCGCCGAAACTGATATTGAGGTTGCCAGCCACACGCGGCTCGAGCGCGCCGTTTACATATACGTCATCGAGCTCCTGAACCTTGTGCCAAAAGCGGTCGCGCAGTTGTTTGATGCGCGCCTGCTCTTCCACCATATTTTTCTGCGCAATGTGCGCCGCTTCGCCGAGACCGACAATCTGGTGCGTCGGCAAAGTGCCAGAGCGCATACCGCGCTCATGCCCGCCGCCGTGAATCAGAGGCACCAATTTGAAGTCTGCAGTGCGGCGGACAAATAAAGCGCCTATGCCTTTCGGTCCGTACATTTTGTGCGCCGACACCGAAAGCAAATCCACTTTTAATTCGTGAACATCAATCGGCAATTTGCCGGCACTTTGCGCCGCGTCCACATGAAAAATCACGCCTTTGGAGCGGCAGAGCTCACCCACGGCGCCTATATCTGTGACAACGCCAATTTCGTTGTTCACGTGCATCAAACTGACCAGGATGGTATCGGGGCGCAGCGCTGCAGCGACCTGCTCGGGGGTGACGATGCCCGACGAATCCGGACGCAGCCAGGTAATTTCAAAGCCCTTCTGTTCCAGATACTTGCAAACATCCAGCACCGCTTTGTGCTCAGTGACGGAAGTAATGATGTGTTTGCCTTTGTCGGCGCGGCTTTCGGCTATGCCTTTGATCGCCAGATTGTTGGATTCGGTAGCACCACTGGTCCACACGATCTCGCGCGGATCCGCGCCCAGCAGAATGGCCAATTGGTTGCGCGCTTCTTCCACCGCCTCTTCCGCGCGCCAGCCATAAAAATGCGAGCGGGAGGCAGGGTTGCCGAAATTGCCGTCAAATGTCAGACATTCCGCCATGCGCTGCGCGACTTCCGGATCGACCGGAGTCGTTGCTGCGTAGTCGAGGTAAACCGGCATGGACATGATGTAAAGAACTCTCGCAGATTAGTTCAGAGAGGAAACCGCGATAACACTTTCTTCGTCATCGCGCTGCGTGCGCCCGTCTTGTCTTGCAGATACAGACTGAACGTCGCGGCGAGCCACCAAGCTCGCAAGGCTGATACTGCTTAAAAACTGATGAATCTGTTCACTCAAGTCGCTCCACAAATAGTGGGTCAAGCAGACTTCACCGTGCTGGCAATTTCCAGCACCGCCACAATTGGTGGCATCTACCGATTCGTTAACCGCATCTATGATCTGAGCGACAAACACTTCTTCCAGCGGGCGCTTGAGCTTATAACCGCCACCTGGCCCCCGCACGCTGCACACCAAATCATTCTGGCGCAGCTTGGCAAATAATTGTTCCAGGTATGAAAGGGAGATTTCCTGGCGTCGGGAGATGTCCGCAAGGCTTACCGGACCATCCGAGCTGTGCAACGCCAAATCCAGCATTGCCGTCACCGCATAACGGCCTTTAGTAGTCAGACGCATGACGAATCCCCTTGAGCTTCACCCTGAAAACAAGCCGAAGATTATCAAATACCCTACTAATTTAGTCAAGTATTGCCCTGACCCGGGTCACCACCTTCCAGTTCACGTATACGCGCTTCCAAAGCCGCGATTTTGTTGTGTGAGTGGAAGATATGGTTCTGCACTGAAGTCAGCACGCCACGCAGAATGCCAAGCTCCATCTGGTCCAAACGCACGCGGTTATACAGGCGGCGCAAACGCGTCATGGTCTGGCGGGGATTGTCGGCGGTGAGAAAGCCCAGCTTGGTCAGCGTTTCTTCGAGATGGGTGAAATACATCTCGACATCCTGAAACTGTGCGGGCGGCATATCCCAGTCATCAAAATGAACCGGCGCGCCGCTTTCCGCCGCCAGGGCGGACATGCGAATCTCATAAGCAATCACCTGAAGCGCCGCTGCGACGTTGAGCGCGCTGTATTCGGGATTCGCCGGGATATGCACATGGAAATGGCATTTCTGCAGCTCTTCGTTGGTCAAGCCGCGATCTTCGCGCCCGAACACAATGGCCACTTCATGTTTGGCGGATTCTGCCCACACCCGGTCACCACACTCGCGCGGTGTTAACAGCGGCCAAGGAATTCGGCGGCCGCGCGCGGACGTGCCGATCACCAGCGGGCAATCCGCCACAGCTTCTTCCAGGGTGCCGACCACCTGGATTTTGTCCAGCACATCAAGGGCATTGGCTGCGCGCCAGACGGCTCGCTCAGAGGGATATTCCAGCGGATCCACCAGCACCAGACGGGAAAGCCCCATATTTTTCAGGGCGCGCGCAGCAGCTCCAATGTTGCCGGGATGGGTGGTATTCACCAGAACCATGCGTATGTTGTCGAACATGCTGTAATCCGGAGGTCGCGAAAAAGGCGCGGAGTTTAGCAGATTCGGCTCGGCGCTGTTATAATCCCGCGCCTTTTGCACCATCCTGTCTTGAGAGTCACTCCATGGAACCCATGTTAACGATGGCATTGCGCGCAGCTCGCAAAGCCGGTGAATTCATTGAACGCTCCCTGGAGCGCGTCGATTTAGTACAAATCGAAGAAAAAGGCCGCAACGATTTTGTCAGCGAAGTGGACCGCAAGGCAGAACAGGAAGTCCTCTACCACCTCAAGAAGGCCTACCCTACCCACGGGTTTCGCGGCGAAGAGTCCGGCACCGTCGGCAATCCCGACAGCGAATACCAGTGGATCATCGACCCACTCGATGGCACCACCAATTTTCTCCACGGCATTCCCCATTTCGCCGTGTCCATTGCTTGTTTTTATAAGGACCAGCCGCTGCACGCTGTTGTGCTGGACCCGGTAAAACGCGAAGAATTTACCGCCAGCAAAGGCAAAGGCGCCGCCCTGAATGGTCGACGCATCCGCGTCAGCCCGCGCCGCAGTCTGGAAGGCGCGCTGATCGGCACTGGCATTCCCTTCAATGGCTTTGCCCTGGAACACATAGATGCCTATCTGGATTGCATGCGTGAAATCGCAGGCCAAACCGCAGGCATTCGCCGCCCGGGCTCAGCCGCTCTGGATTTGGCCTATGTTGCCGCGGGCCGCTATGACGGTTTTTGGGAAATGAACCTGAAGGAGTGGGATATAGCTGCGGGGCTTTTGTTGGTGAAAGAAGCTGGCGGCATGGTCTCCGACTTCAAAGGCGGGAACGATTATCTCGACAGCGGCAATATCGTGTGCGCCACCCCCAAAGTCTTTAAAAGCTTGCTGCAAATCGTCGGCAAGCATATGGGCAATATCTAAATCTCCAGAGCCATGCAGGCCCAAGTCCGGTGCCTTATGACACCGGACTCTCCTCTTCCTCCAGCAATATGTTCATCACATCCATCAACTGCTGCAAATTCAGCGGTTTGGTGAGGTAGTACGAAAAGCCTGCAGAACGCCCTCGATCTATATCCTGCGCCATAGCATTGGCAGACAGTGCCACAACTGGGATATCACGGGTATTGGGGTCGGCTTTCAGAACCGCCAGAGCTTCGTAGCCGTCCATGCCGGGCAAATTGATATCCATCAGGATCAAATGCGGCTTATTGGTGCGCGCCAGATACAAGCCGCGCAAAGCATCCACCGCCAAGTCCAAATGCAGGTTGGGATAACGGGCCAACAGGCGCGCCACCAAGCGCTGGTTGGAAACGTTGTCTTCGATATAGAGGACTTTTTTCTGACCTGACACCGATAACTGGAACAAGCTCTCGTCGCCCGCAGCGACCGCAGTATTCGAGGGCGACTCCAGTGCGACTCCTGTCGTAGCTTCGGCGCAAAGCGGCAAATCCACCCAAAACTGACTGCCGACTCCCTCTTCACTGGTGAAATCAATTCGCCCGCCCATATGGCAGACGAGCTGTTTGGTGATCACCAATCCCACACCGCTGCCTTCGATACTGCCCAGCTCAGCCCCCAACCGATTAAAGGGCTGGAAGACTTCAGAATGGCGCTCTTTGGCGATGCCTCGACCGGTGTCTTCAATGTTCACACGGAAATAATGATCGTCAGCGATACAGCAGGTAATCACGACTTTGCCCTGCTCGCGGTTGTATTTAATCGCATTGCCTATGAGGTTGAGGAACACCTGACGCAGCCGGACCTTGTCGCCGCTGACGGTTCGATCAGCCAAATCGTTGGTCTGCAAACACAACTGCACACCGCGGGATTCCGCTTGGGCCTTCACCAAGGTGATGCATTCTTTAATGAGATCCACCGGTCTTAAGATCTCCATAGCCAGCACCAACTTGCCGGCTTCGATCTTGGCCAAGTCGAGCACATCACCCACCAGCTGCAACAAATGTTCACCGGCAGCGCGAATCTCCGCAGCGCTCTCTTGCAAGCTGGGCGATACGGAAGCGTCCATTTCAATCAGCTGGGCAAAGCCGAGAATTGCGTTCAATGGCGTGCGCAGCTCATGGCTCATGCTGGACAGGAATTCGGATTTCGCTTTATTGGCTTTCTCCGCGACTTCTTTGGCTTTCAATACCCGCTCTTCGGCGAGCTTGAGTTCGGTGATGTCCATATTGGTGCCGGACATGCGCAGCGGCTCGCCTTTTTCATTGAAGGTCATCTGGCCGCGCGCGCGTATCCAGCGCCACTTTTCGTCTTTGCCGCGAATTCGGTATTCAACGTCGAACGGCGCCTCACCTCGAATATGAGCCGCAAGTGCTTTGTCGAAGGCAATGCCGTCTTCCGGGTGCATGCGGCGGCGCCAGGCTTGAATGCGGTCGATACCCTGATTGACCACATCGTCGTGGTCGGTGTAGCCAAGATGCTCCCAACACCGATTGGAAAAATGGAATCCGCCGTGTTCGGCTGACCATTCCCAAATACCGTCATTGGAAGATTGAATAATGCGCGCGTGGCGCGCTTCACTGATCAGCAGCGCTTGCTCGGTCTGCTTCTGTTTGGTGACATCGAATGCGATACCGCTGATGTACAACACCCAGCCATTCTTATCGCGTACGGAATCGGCGCGAATCTCGGACCAGATATAACCGCCCTTTTTGCGGCGTGTGCGATAGGTGACTTCGCCGGGACCGGGCTTCTTCAGCATGCGACCAACAGCCTCACGCACCTTGTCCACATCGTCCGGGTGGATGTAATCGTAATAGTTGGTTGAGACGGAAATGTAGTCGACATCCTCATCGGTATAACCGAGATAACGCCAGTAGCCACCACTCCAATCCATGCGCCGGGCCATCAAATCCCAATCGAAATAACCGTATCCGTGGCTTCCATGGAAAATCCTTTGGTGACGCGCCACAGCTTCACGCAGCTCGTTCAGTTCCTTTTCGTGGTCCGATGTAAATAAGGTTTTTAAGAATTTCATGAAAGCCCTTCCCTCCTATTCCGTGCTCTGCCCCCGTCCTACCCTTTTCCCATCTACCAGAACCTAACTTTCTCGTTCGATCAAGCTAAGGGGAATCAAGAAACGGCTCGCTAGATTCTTTTCTCATTAGATCCGCGGGCGACTCGCGCAAATGGGGCCGAGTCTATACTTTTCAAAAGCGCCCGCAAAGTAGTCAAAAGCGCTGAACAAGAGAGTCAAAGCACCAGCAAAAATGCCGTTTCCCTGCGGCAATGCTGTTAAAACCTGTTCGACAGCAGAGGAGTTGCCCTATGAAGTTTCGGGAATTCAGCAAGAATTTATCCGACGAGATTGAGAATTTGTTCGTCAATTTAGGCGGCAGCTGCCTACCGGAAGAGGCGCATCGTCTTGATGAGACTGTTTCGATTCAAGAAATTTTGGAACGGGTAAAAAATCTCGATATTGATACCGATAAGGTAACCGATCCGTCCAAGCCTGCTTCCCGTTGAGTCCGATAAACCGAATCCAATAAAAAAGGGGCCTAGGCCCCTTTTTGCTTTGTAACCACTCGCTGCTTAAGGCAGCTCGTCCAGTTCCGCTCCTTCCTTCACTGGCGGCATCAAGTCTTCTCGGGTCAGTTTCATCCAGACAATCGCTGGTGACATGACGAAAATAGATGAGAAAGTTCCGACAATCACACCGATGATCAAGGCAACGGAGAAGTTTTCCAGCAGCTCCCCACCGAACAAATAGAGCGCAATCAGTACCATCAAGGTGGTACCGGAGGTGATCACGGTACGACCCAGTACCTGGGTCAGGGATATGTTGATAATTTCTTCCGTCGTTTCCGTACGCAAAATGCGGAAGTTTTCCCGAATACGGTCTGCCACAACGATCGAGTCGTTTAATGAATAGCCATTGGCCGCCAAAACCGCAGCCAGAACCGTCAGATCAAAATCGAGCTGAAATAAAGAGAACACCCCTAATAGAATCAGCGCGTCAAATACTTGGGAAACTATGGTCGCAACCGAGAATTTGGTCTGGAAACGCACGGCGACGTAGATGAACACAGTTCCAAATGCGACCAGCAGACCGAGAATACCGTTGGTGGCCATCTCTTCACCAATTTGCGCCCCTATGATTTCACTGCGCGTCAGAGTGATATCAACACCCGGTGTACGCTGGCGAAGAGCATCGGCAATGGCTTCCCCAATATTGGCTGTTACCTTTTCTCCGTCTTCACTCGTATCGCTTTGCAGGCGCACCAAAAGCTCATTTTCTGAACCGAAATGCACGACAACCGCACCTGGATATCCCGCCTCGCTCAGCTGCTGGCGCACAGTTTCCAGGTTCGCAGGACGATCGTAGTGGAGTTCGAGCAAGGTCCCGCCGGTGAAGTCCAATCCGAGATTGAAACCTCTGACCCCAAACGAAACCAAAGCGACCAAACATAAAACTAAAGAAACGCCCATCACCCAATTGCGGGCGCCCATAAAATTAATGATTTTTTCGTTATTCATGGACTATACCCCGCTCAGATCCACAGTTTGGTAACGTTTCGATTGCCGTAAATGAGATTCACAATTGCGCGAGTACCTACCACGGCAGTGAATACTGAGGTGACAATCCCGAGAGACAGAGTAACGGCGAAACCTTTCACCGAGCCAGAGCTGATCGCATACAAAATGAAGGCAACGATCAAAGTTGTCAGGTTGGCATCTATGATGGAAGTAAAGGCACGATCAAAGCCGGCACGAATGGCGCCTTGCGGCGACAGCCCTGCTTTAAGCTCTTCCTTGATGCGCGAGTAGATCAACACATTCGCGTCCACCGCCATACCCAAGGTCAAAACGATACCGGCGATACCCGGCATGGTAAGTGTCGCGCCCAAAATCGACATAAGCGCCGTCAGCAATACCAGGTTCATGGTCAGCACTATATTCGCGACAATGCCGAAAACCTTGTAGTAAACCAACATGAAGATCACGAGCAGCAGCAATCCGATCTGCACGGATTTGATACCCATGGCGATGTTTTCCGCTCCCAGAGATGGACCCACGGTGCGCTCTTCGACGAACACCATAGGCGCTGCCAGAGATCCCGCGCGCAACAGAAGAGCCACGTCGTTGGCTTCGCGTGAGCTGTCCAAACCAGTGATCTGGAAGCGTGCACCCAGTGCACTGCGAATCGTCGCCAAGTTGATGATTTTGCGATCTTCCTTGGTCACATCTTTTTCTACGACTTCGCCGTTCTCCACTACTCGCTGCTTCTCGGTGTAATAGTCGATAAACAGCACACCCATATTGCGGCCCACTTCATTACGAGTGGCGTGGTGCATCAGGTTGCCGCCCTCGCTGTCCAGGGTGATATCGATTTTGGGGCTGTTACTCTGGTCGTCGAAACCCGCCATCGCGTTAATTACACGCTCACCGGTAATAATGCGCCGGCGCTCCAGGTATTTGGGTCCGCGCATTTGCCGATCCTGTTCGGTATAAAACTCGAACTTTTCTTTTTGCGTCACTGGAGTTTCCGGCAGAGCTTCAAGACGGAATTCGAGGTTGGCAGTTTTGCCGAGAATTCGCTTGGCACCAGCGGCATCTTGCACGCCCGGCAACTCGACTACTATGCGATTGCGGCCCTGACGTTGCACCAAGGGTTCACTCACACCCAATTCATTCACCCGGTTGCGCAAGGTGGTCAGGTTCTGCGAGACCGCGTGATCTTCGATTTCGCGAATCGTCTGATCGGAAATCTGCGCGCGAATCCAATAGCCTTTGCTGTCGCTGCCGCGCTGGCGCACCAGGTCTGGCAGGTTGTCTTGCAGGAATTTCATCAGCTCGCGCTGAGTTTCTTCACTCGGCGCAGTGATGACGAAAGTACGTTCTTCCTGCTTCACATCCACATTGAATAAACGGCGCTCGCGGATGCCTTTTCTAATCGTTTCCTGCATATCCGTCATACGGTCAGCAACGGCTCTCGGCGTATCCACCTCCAACAAGAAGTGCACACCGCCGGCCAAGTCCAACCCGAGGTTCATCGGATTTGCGCCTATGGACAACAGCCAATCAGGGGTATTGGAAGCGCGGTTGAGCGCAACCACATAACGCTTGTCGGCCGCCTGAAATTCGGCACTGTTCAAGGTCGACTGCACAACCTTTTGGGCGGCAAGCTGTTGAGATCCGTCACGCAGACGAATCATAGCGCTGCCAGCCTCGGTGATTTCCTCACCAAAATGTTCGATACCCGCTTCTGACAAAGCAGCGCCAAGGGTTTTCAACAGAGCATCATCCACATTGGCGGCGCGGGAGTTGGCGGTGACCTGAATGGCGGGGTCCGGGCTGTAAAGGTTTGGCAAGGCATAAATGAAGCCGACACTGATGACGACAATCAGCAAGACGTACTTCCATAAAGGAAAACGATTCATGAGTCAGTCCAACGTTTCTTGTTAAAAATAGTTATTCGTATCTAAAAGCTTTCACTTCAGCGGTAGCCACATGGTCCCGCGGCCACTTCCGCCACAGCGGGGGCGCATTATAACCGGCCTGCGCAAGGCTGACAGTTCAGCCTTCCACCAAATCCTGCAAGTGTGCAGGTGGCGACATATCCCGGCGGCGATAAAACTCTTCCACGTACGCAGATAAGCGCTTGTTCTCAATCGCAGCACGCAACTCTCTCATGACTTGTTGGTAATGATGGAGGTTGTGAATGGTATTGAGTTGAGCGCCCAACATTTCGCCGCAACGATCCAGGTGGTGCAGATAGGCGCGACTGAAGTTGCGGCAAGTGTAGCAATCGCATTCAGCGTCCAACGGACCAGTATCGTGTCTATGCGCGGCGTTGCGGATCTTGACCACGCCAGCACTGGTAAAGAGATGACCGTTGCGCGCGTTGCGCGTCGGCATTACGCAGTCGAACATATCCACGCCGCGCACTACGGCCTCCACTATATCTTCCGGCTTGCCTACTCCCATCAGATAACGCGGTTTGTCGTTCGGCATCTGCGGTGTCAAATGATTGAGAACGCGCAGCATATCCGCCTTGGGTTCTCCGACGCTTAAGCCACCGATGGCATAGCCGTCGAAGCCGATTTCTTTTAAACCTCGCAACGAGATCGAGCGCAAATCCTCGTACATGCCACCCTGTACAATACCGAACAGAGCCGAAGGATTATCGCCGTGCGCACGTTTACTGCGCTCTGCCCAGCGCAAGGAAAGCTCCATGGATTCTTTTGCCTGCTCCCAAGTCGCCGGGTAAGGGGTGCACTCGTCGAAAATCATCACAATGTCCGACCCCAGCTCACGTTGGACTTGGATGGCAACTTCTGGACTCAGGAACACCTTGCTGCCGTCGATGGGCGAGCGGAAGGTAACGCCCTCTTCGGTAATTTTGCGCAGATCGCCCAAGCTGAAAACCTGGAAACCGCCCGAGTCGGTCAGGATCGGTCCTTTCCAACCCATAAAATCGTGCAAATCTCCGTGCGCCTGAATCACCTGTGTGCCCGGACGCAGATACAGGTGAAAGGTATTGCCCAAAACAATCTGAGCACCGGTCGCCTCTATGTCTCGCGGCAAAATACCTTTGACGGTGCCATAGGTGCCAACCGGCATAAAACAGGGCGTTTCGACCACACCGCGCGGGAAGCGCAAGCGACCGCGACGGGCAAGCCCGTCCTCACAATCCAATTCAAACTGCATAAACGACATAGGCTGAATTCTTAACTAAGTGTCAGGCGTTAGAGTTGGGCAAATCCGCCTCTGCCTGCGGATTGCGGGTGATAAACATGGCATCGCCGTAGCTGAAGAAGCGATACCTCTGAGCGACTGCATGCTGGTAAGCCGCCATAGTATGGCGGTATCCGGCGAAAGCGCTGACCAACATCAATAGGGTTGATTCAGGCAGATGAAAATTCGTTACCAGGGCATCCACCACCTTAAAACGGTAGCTCGGGTAGATGAAAATATTGGTTTCCCCTTCAAATGGCGCGAGCGTGCCACTTTTCGCCGCCGTTTCCAGGCAGCGCACGCTGGTGGTGCCCACCGCTATGACCCGTCCGCCGCGCGCTTTGGCTGCTGCGACTTGCTCGCACACTTTTGCCGACACCGCCATCACCTCACTGTGCATGGTATGGGTGCGCACATCGTCGACGCGCACGGGGCGGAAGGTACCCGCTCCCACATGCAACGTCACAAAAGCCGTTTCCACACCTTTTTCTGCGAGCTGTTTAAGCAGCAGATCATCGAAATGCAAACCTGCAGTGGGAGCCGCTACGGCGCCAGGGTTGCGTCCGTAAACGGTTTGATAACGTTCGCGGTCTTCTGGCTGATCCGGGCGATCAATATATGGAGGTAGCGGCATATGGCCGATTTCATCCAGAACATCCATCACCGAACGGTCCGCAGGGAAACTCAGTTCAAAAAGATCTTCACTGCGCCCAACGACGGTTACTTCTGTTAGGTTTTCCAGGGATAAACGGCTGCCGATTTTAGGCGACTTGCTGGCGCGGACGTGGGCCAGCACTTTGTTGTCTGACAGGACACGCTCCACCAGAATTTCGATTTTTCCGCCCGTCGCCTTTTGGCCAAACACACGCGCAGGAATAACGCGCGTATCGTTGAAGACCATTAAGTCGCCCGGCTGCACCAGCGATAGCACATCGGCAAATTGGCGATCCTGCAAATTACCGCTGGCACCCTCGAGACACAACAAACGGCTAGCGCGCCGCTCCGCAGGAGGCGCTTTGGCGATTAATTCTTCAGGCAGGTCGAAATAAAAATCCTGGCGCCACATGGAGATCAAGGCTCAAAAAAAGAAAGGCGCAAGGGTATAGGAAAATGCCAGGTAATGCATCGCTTGTTCGCCGGCAAAATCCACTTGACAAGCTCAAACCCAGATTGGGCACATGAGAGACGACAAAAGGGATTTTTGAGAAAAGAAAAAAGACAAGAAATTAAGAATTGGTAGCGGGGGCTGGATTTGAACCAACGACCTTCGGGTTATGAGCCCGACGAGCTACCAGGCTGCTCCACCCCGCACCTGATCAACTAACCTAGCGACTTAGCTGAGGCCGCGAATTATAGGGAGCACCCACAGGGGTGTCAACCATTATTTTCATTTGCATTAAATTTCTTCCCGCAATCTCAATTGGACGGGATAAGGGCGCAAATAGGTTTGTTGCTTAATGTATGCATTGGTGCTGGTCTCCAAATACTGAAGCAACAGATTGATTGGCACAGCGAGCGCAACTTGGCCGATGCGATACTGCTCGATGACTTCCGCCAGATTTTGCCGCAACTCTCCAGACAAACTGTCTCGCAAATATCCCGCCACATGATGAAGAGCATTCACATGTCCCTTTCGCGTCGGTGGCCTCACGGTTCCTTGCATTAAAACTTCAATATAACGCCCCATGACATTTTGAAGATTTTTGCGGTTGGCACCGGAAATAATCGCACCAGCTTGCCGATAAAGCGCTTGCCCATAGGACATCACCAGATATTTTTGCCGGGAGTGAAACTCAATAAGATTTTTTGCACTGGGATTTTCCATTACTTCTTTTATCCATCGATCGTAGAGAAAAACCCGGCTTATAAAATTTTCCCGCACATAGGGATCATCCAAGTGCACAGCCTCTTCCACCGGCAACAATGGAAATAAATTGCGCAAACGTTCCGCAAATACGCCCGAGCCTTTAACAACCGTTTTCCCATCATTACTGTAAACATTGGCACTGACCAGACCGCAACTCGGCGATTTATTCATAAAAATATAGCCGCGCAGAGTTTTGGCTTGGTCAGCAATAGATTCAGCAAACTCCCTTAATCGATCCGTAACATCCATATTCGAATTTGCCGTGCCAACTGCACGCACGCTTCCGTCTTTATCAGCAACCAGATGAATGGTTTCGCGAGGAACTCCCAAACCAATGGCCACCTCGGGACAAAATGGCTTGAAGTCAAAATACAAATGCAATTGTTCGGCACAAAAACTATGGTATTTGTGGCCACCGTTATACCGCACCCGTTCTCCCAACAAACAGGAAGAAATACCTACAGGAATTTTTTCGTTATGCGGGTCTTGCATGAAATTTTGCGGCCCCAGAAATGACAAAGCCGACTCGTGGTCGGCTTTGTCGCGATAAAAAACGCTTTACATTAAAGCGAGCAATTCTTCGGTTTTCCGCTTCATCAAATCGATGTCGCCGCGCGCTTCCACATTCAAGCGAAATACCGGTTCAGTACTGGAACTGCGTACATTAAAGCGCCAGTCAGCAAAAGCAATCGACAAACCATCCGTTTTATCCACTTGCAATGCTTCTGGAGAATAGATTTCTTCTATGCGCTTCAACAAAGCGACAGGATCGGCCACTTTGCGGTTGATTTCACCACTGCAAGGGAATTTGGCGATTCGCTCACTGACCATTTCCGACAATGTCTGCCCGCGGCGACTCATCAATTCAACCAGCAACAACCAGGGGATGGTGCCGTTGTCGCAATAGGCAAAATCGCGGAAATAATGGTGCGCACTCATTTCGCCACCGTAAACGGCATCCTCCAGGCGCATGCGCTCCTTAATAAAGGCATGACCGGTTTTGCTCTGCACCGCTTTGCCGCCGTTGCTCTCCACCAAGTCCACCGTGTTCCACACCAGACGTGGATCGTGAACTATGGAAGCGCCGGGGTATTTGGCCAAAAAGGACTCCGCCAAAAGACCGACCACATAGTAACCATCAATGAAATTGCCTTTTTCATCGAAGAAGAAACAGCGGTCAAAATCCCCATCCCAAGCAATGCCGAGATCGGCTTTGGCTTCAATGACAGCGCGCGAGGTAACGCCTTGGTTTTCCACCAGGATCGGATTGGGAATGCCATTGGGGAAATTGCCATCCGGCTCGAAATGGACTTTGACAAACTCCAGCGGCAGGTAGGATTCCAACGCATTTACCACTGCACCAGCACCACCATTACCCGGGTTCGCCACTACCTTGAGAGGCTTGATCTTGCTGACATCGACATAGCTGAGCAGGTGGTCCACATAGGCTGCCCGCATATCTTGTCTGGTGACCGACCCCACACGCTTTGCCGCTTTGAAGATGCCGCTTTCCGCCCGCGCACGGATTTCACTCAAGCCACTATCGTTGGATATAGGACGTGAGCCTTTTTGCACCAGCTTCATCCCGTTGTAGTCCATCGGGTTGTGACTGGCGGTCACGCAGATACCACCATCAACATCTAAATGAAAGGTGGCGAAATACACCTCTTCGGTACCGCACTGGCCTATATGAGTTACATCCGCACCTGCTTCCGTCAGCCCACGCACCAGCGCATCCGTTAGGGATGCGCTGGTCAAACGTATATCGTGTCCAACAACAACACTTTTGGCATCGAGAAAGTCGACAAAAGCTCTGCCGACTCTGTAGGCGACCTCTTCGTTCAACTCTTCAGGAACGCGGCCGCGGATGTCGTAGGCCTTGAAGCATTCAATCTTCATCGCATCGTCCGTAATACTTAGCCTTTGTAGATGTTGTGGTAGACGTAGTTGGTCGCTTCGACGAAGCCTTCAACGCTACCGCAGTCAAACCGACGACCTTTGAATTTATAAGCCAACACGCATCCAGTCTGCGCCTGAGTCAGCAGCGCGTCAGTCAACTGAATTTCGCCATTTTTCCCTGGAGGAGTCTTTTCCAGGATGTCGAAAATATCAGGAGTAAGAATGTAGCGGCCGATTACCGCCAGATTGGAAGGGGCATCCTTAGGATCCGGCTTCTCCACCATGTTGGAGACTTGCACCAGATCAGCTTTGATCTGACTGCCAGCGATCACACCGAATTTGGAAATCTGGTCTTCTGGTACTTCCTGGATAGCAACGATACTGCAGCGAAATTGGCGGTAAAGGCTGACCATCTGCGCCAAAACCCCGGGAGTGTCACCATCAGATACGCACAAGTCGTCAGACAGTACAACACCGAAGGGCTCATCACCGATCAAACGTTTACCATTTAATATGGCGTCCCCCAACCCTCTCATCTCACTTTGACGGGTAAAGGAGAAAGAGCCCCGGGCCATAACAGAACGAATCGAGCTGAGATATTCCTCTTTGGAAGTTCCGGCAATTTGATGTTCCAATTCATAGCTGACATCGAAATGGTCAGCAATTGCCCTTTTTCCTCGACCTGTAACAAAACCTATTTCGTTGAGCCCTGCTTCCAACGATTCTTCCACTCCATATTGCACCAGTGGCTTATTTACAATCGGAAGCATTTCTTTGGGCATGGACTTGGTGGCGGGGAGGAAACGGGTACCATAACCCGCAACAGGGAACAGGCACTTCTTAATCATAAAAATCAATCCTTAGGGCTGATGGCTCGATTAAACAAGGCGCCGACTATACCATACGGCTTTTAACGAAATACAACGGAGACCCCACAGCTGAGCGCTTTTTGCTGGACATCATGCGTTTTACCGCTAGAATGGCACTCCCCGGCGACTTGGCACCTGTGTTGGCGGCCGAATCGTCGCAGCTCAGAATAAAACTAATCCGACGCCCGTAGATTCTTCTCACGCGATCAACCACATACGATTAAACAACGAGTACCCTATGCAGCCTTTCGAGCCGAAACCCTCCTACGGACGCGATGAATTGCTCGCCTGTGGCGATGGCGCCATGTTTGGACCCGGCAACGCGCAGCTTCCCAAGCCAAATATGTTGATGGTTGATCGGATTGCCCATATCAGCCATACAGGTGGTGAGTTTGGCAAAGGCGAAATCGTAGCCGAGCTGGACATTCATCCCGACCTGTGGTTTTTCTCTTGCCACTTCCCCGGCGACCCCGTTATGCCAGGTTGCTTGGGCCTCGACGCCATGTGGCAGCTCGTCGGGTTCTATTTGGCATGGCGAGGCAACCCCGGTCGAGGCAGAGCCCTGGGCGCAGGAGAGGTGAAATTTACCGGCCAAGTTCTTCCATCCGCTAAGCTGATTACCTATCACATCAATTTGAAGCGCGTAATCGAACGAAAGCTGGTGATGGGAATCGCAGACGGTAGAGTGAGCGTAGATGGAAAAGACATCTACTTTGCCAAAGACCTTCGAGTTGGCCTGTTTACCAATACAGAAACCTTTTAAGGCTGCAGCATAAAACCGATGCGCGCCAAGCGAAGCAGGAAGGGAGAATTGTTGTCAGACATCTGTCTTACATATCTCCCGACCGATCCGCTTATCAACCGGATGCTCTATCCGGAAGACCATCCGGACCACTCCGGATTAATGCATTTCAATTCTGATCCAGTTACAAGAGGCTTTTTATGAAACGTGTTGTTGTTACCGGAATGGGAATTGTGTCCTGTTTAGGCAACGATATCGCAACCGTACTGGACGCTCTGAAAAACGGTAAATCCGGGGTTAAGTACAACCCGAGCTATGAAGAGCAGGGTTTTCGTAGCCTAGTGTCCGGGTCAGTAGAGATAGATCTCGCCGAGCATATCGACCGCAAAAGTTTACGCTTCATGGGCGACGCAGCTGGTTTTGCTTACGTTGCCATGCAAAACGCCATTCGGGATTCCGGCCTGAGTGAAGCGGAAGTTTCCAATGAGCGCACCGGCATCATCATGGGATCTGGCGGCGCCTCGACCAAGAGCGTAGTGGAATCTGCCGACATAATGCGCAGTAAGGGCGTTAAAAAAGCCGGTCCCTACCGTGTAACCCAAACCATGGGAAGCACTGCCTCTGCTTGCTTGGCCACCCCCTTCAAAATCAAAGGCATCAACTACTCCATCTCCTCCGCTTGCGCTACCAGCGCGCACTGTATCGGCAACGCGATGGAACTGATTCAACTCGGCAAACAAGACGTTGTATTCGCAGGCGGCGGTGAAGAAGAACACTGGACCCTGACCGGCTTGTTTGACGCCATGGGCGCCCTGTCCACTAAATACAATGACACCCCCTCCCAGGCGTCGCGCGCTTATGACGCGGATCGCGATGGTTTTGTGATCGCAGGCGGCGGCGGCTGCCTGGTGATTGAATCACTCGACCATGCCCTCGCCAGAGGAGCCAAAATCTACGGCGAACTGGTCGGCTACGGCGCCACCTCCGATGGATACGACATGGTCGCTCCGTCCGGGGAAGGCGCGGCGCGCTGCATGCGTCAGGCGATCGCCATGACCGACAGCACCGCCATCGATTACATCAACTCTCACGGCACCAGTACTCCAGTCGGTGATATCGCAGAGTTGCGCGCAGTCAAAGAAGTGTTCGGCGATAAGATCCCGACTATCAGCTCCACCAAGTCCCTGACTGGCCACTCTTTGGGAGCCACTGGTGTGCAAGAAGCGATTTACAGCTTGCTGATGATGCAGCACAGCTTTATCGCTGCTTCTGCCAACATCAACAAATTGGATCCTGAAGCTGAAGGCATGCCGATTGCGCTGGAAAACCAATACAGAACACTGAACAAAGTTATGTCAAACAGCTTTGGTTTCGGCGGTACAAACGCAACATTGATTTTCCAACGTTACAACGGTTAATCACCCGCTAAAAACCAAATGGCCGCGAAAGGAGTCGCGGCCATTGATGCTCAAATCTCAAATCAGCTTAAGCTGACATTGCCCGCACCAGACGCCCCATTTGGATCTCCCTCTCCAACCATTCCGATACCTTGCTTTTGATTCCCTGGCGCCAGCTGCGGTATTGGAAGCCGAAATTATTGGTACAGCGCTGCCCTTTCAGCCAGCCGCTGTAAGGAGTAAATCTCTGCTCCAGCGCGCCGAGAGAGATGGCGCCGGCCTCATACCCCGCCTTTTGCAGCAGCCGAGCCACATGGTCGGCCAACTCAGCTTCCGAGCAGCTGTCACTGGCGTGGAGATGAAACACCCCCCAGTTCTGCGCGCCGCAAAAAATCTGCTGGATCATCGCCTGAACCAATCTCACCACGTCCTCTATGAACACCGGTGATCCTCTCCAGGTATCGGAGACGACACATTCTCCTCGATACAAAAGGGCTTCGCAGAGACGATGCAAAACACCTGAAGGACGATCCAGCACCCAAGGTAAACGAATAATGATCGACTTCTCCCAGCGGGCAGCCTCCTGCTCTTTGGCGAGCAATAACGCCCCGATATTCGTATCTGGCTCCGGCTGATCCTGCTCCGACATACCAATGGTTTGCTGCGCCACTCCAAATACTTCATGGGAGGAAAGACTGATCAGCACAATCTGATGCTGGCGGCACAGATCAGCCAGATGGCGGGCATAATCCACTGCGGCTTCCGGCTCCAGCCAATCGCTCCACAGGCGGGTATCGACAACAACAGAGGGCTTGCTGCGCTCAATTTGAATACTGAGGGCATCGCTATCGGGCGCATCCGGATATACCACGGGAATTGTGTTGGCTTCTAAAGCCTTCACATGCGCAGCGCCTAAGGGTGAAAACTGATCCGTAACTAGAACTTTGAACGCCACTGCGTTGCCACCGCTCGCGAGAGTCGAGAACTCTGGATTGAAGGAGCGCCATCATTGAAGATGGCGCCGGCCAATTTTAAAACGGAATGTCGTCGTCGAATCCGTCAAAGTCGGGCACTTGAGATGAGCCCGCCGGAGAGGAATGGGGAGCGGAGTGTTGCGGTGGGCTTTGACGCGGAGCTGAGGGGGCCGATGGCGGCGCGCCGTAATCCGGACCGCCGTATTGAGCAGACGATGATGAAGTATCGACGCCGCCAGCGCGGCTATCCAGCATCTGCAGTTCAGCGGCAACGATTTCAGTCGTGTAACGATCCTGCCCCTGCTGATCCTGCCACTTACGAGTACGCAGAGATCCTTCGATATAAACCTTGCTGCCCTTGCGCAGGTATTCGCCCGCAATTTCAGCCAGCCGATTGAACAGAACTACGCGGTGCCATTCAGTGCGCTCTTGCGCTTGACCAGTCTGCTTGTCTTTCCAAGTTTCCGACGTCGCCACACTGATGTTTGCTATGGCACTTCCACCCGGTGTGTAACGGACTTCGGGGTCTTGTCCGAGGTTACCCACCAATATCACTTTATTTACGCCACGGCTCGCCACTCTACCCTCCAAATTTCAAATACCATGCTGAACGCACAAGTCTACAGGAAAAAATCACTGCCAAGGATATTGGCCTCAGGGAACCGCAGCCTTTTGCAGGAATGCATTCAACTCGCTTTTCTGGAAAAACTGATCATCTACTTTCAGATACAGGAGCGCCTGCTCCTTCACCCATAAGGCTTCCACCACACCGGGCACCGCATTTTGGATGGCTTCTACGGGCACGTCATGCTCTAGAGGCACACAAACGCTGGTGAGGTAACGAGGCGCACGCATACCGACGGCCATAATCAACCACACGATGTTGACACACAAGGCTGCGATCAAAACGCTGTCGAAACCCCAGTTTTGATAGCACAGCCCTCCGATCACACCACCGGATGCAGCGCCGAGAAACTGAGACGTCGAAAAGATTCCCATAGCCGTACCCTTGTTGCCCGCGGGTGCCATTTTGCTGACCAGCGATGGCAGCATAGCTTCCAGAAGATTAAATCCGGTGAAGAAGATCAACAGACCCAGCAGCCAATATTCCAAGCTATGGACGTAAACAAGAAAGACTTCAGCAAGGCCCAATAACGCAACCGCACCTATAAAGACTGTTTTAATTTTGCGCCGGCGCTCAGCGACATACATAAACGGCAGCATCAGCACAAACGCAATCATCATAACAGGCAGGTAGTAGTGCCAGTGCTGGCGTGTACCGACACCAGCGTCGTCCAACACCAGCGGCACAACCACGAACATCGCCGTCAGCGCAAAATGCAGCGCAAACACACCGACGTTCAGGCGCATCAATTCACGGTTGCGGACAGCTTTCTCTAGCAGCGTCGGCACTGCCAAACCATCGGACCCGGCTTTTCTGCCGGCCGGCGGGTCAGGAACGAGCAGGCGGAGAATTGCGATACCAATAAACGCTAGGCAGGCAGAGGTCCAAAAAACGGTTGGCAAACCGCCCATGGAGGCAAGGAGCGGTCCCAAGATCATGGCAACGGAAAAAGACAGGCCGATAGACGCACCTATAACTGCCATAGCGCGGGTGCGATTTTGTTCCGAGGTCAGATCGCCCACCAAGGCCATAACCGCGCCAGCAATAGCTCCCGCGCCTTGCAAAGCCCGGCCGATAACCAGCCCCCAAATCGAGTCCGTGCTGGCAGCGACAATGCTGCCGACCATAAAAATGGCAAAGCCGAGATAGATAACCGGCTTGCGCCCCCAGATATCGGAAAGCAGTCCAAGAGGCACCTGGAAGATCGCCTGGGTCAGTCCATAACCGCCCAAGGCCAGCCCGAGCAAGAACGGCGTGGCGCCTTCATACTCGGAACCAAAAATCATCATGACAGGAAACACCATGAACAAACCGAGCATGCGAAACACATACAACAGCGCCAGAGTTACTGTCACTCGCACTTCGGAAATCGGTCGACCGCTACTCACATCGTTCCTCGCCAATCACAAAAGAGCGGCATTCTAACAGCGGTGACTGTCGGTCCAAAGGATTTGTGTCGCACTTGATTAGCTCCGCCCAGCGACAAAAATGAAAGGAAATTTTGCTAAAAGTGATAAATTGACAAGCAACTCAGGCGAGAGCGATGGTTTTTTACTCTTTCGGCAAAACAGGAATTTAGGCATAATTCCCGCCGCTTTTGGTAATCAATCCCGCTTCCGGACACCCAGGTCAGGATCAACATAAGGCAGACAATATTGTGACCGCGACTTCAGCACGCCCCGATGTCAAGGGTATATCGCTGTACTCTTTAAACAACAGCTTGCAAACGGGACTATTGGCCTCGCTGATTACCGAAAAAATCGGGGTTACCTGTTCCATCATCAAGCAACTCGCCCCGGATACCACCGCCGATCATTTATTGCTTATTGACTGCCAGGGACTTAGCGGCGACGACCTGCGCGAACTGATCAACGAAGTTCACTCCCACAGCCAGCCATTGACCGCCGCCTTGCTTAACGCGCAATACAACAGCGAGCACGAAAACCTGCTCGACTGGCCGTGCATTTCCGGTCTGTTCTTTGTCGATACCGATCAAGAACAGTTGATCCGCGGACTGGAATGTTTATTACAGGGAGAATACTGGGTTCCCCGCCGCCTGCTGCATCATTTCCTGGAAAAGAACCGTCGCGCTCCGTCAATCCGCCATACGGATATCAAACTGACCAAACGCGAACGCCAGATCCTGCGCCTGATCAAAAACGGCGCGACCAACCTGGATATTTCGGCGGCGCTGGAAGTCAGCGAACACACCGTCAAAAGCCATCTGTACAACGTTTACAAAAAAATCGGCGTGCGCAATCGCCTGGAAGCGAGCAACTGGGTGCGCGACATGGAAGACCTGTAGATTTATACAGGTTGTCAACGAAAAACCTCATCCTCTCTCGCCAGTTTTCCGTATACTAGCCCCCTTTTAGCGGCGCCCTCTGCGGCGCCCGCTCTCCGCTTAAAGCTCAATTCTCACTGCAAGAGGTAGCTTGTGGATCGCATTTTGGTTCGTGGGGCGCGCACCCATAATCTCAAGAATATTGACCTCGATATTCCCCGCGACAAGCTGGTCGTCATAACCGGTTTGTCTGGCTCCGGTAAATCGTCTCTGGCTTTTGACACTTTGTACGCTGAAGGCCAGCGACGTTATGTGGAATCCCTGTCGGCCTATGCCCGCCAGTTTCTCTCCATGATGGAAAAGCCCGATGTCGATCATGTCGAAGGCCTGAGTCCCGCTATTTCCATCGAGCAAAAATCTACCTCACACAACCCGCGCTCCACTGTCGGTACCATCACGGAAATTTACGACTACCTACGCCTGTTGTTTGCCCGCATCGGTGAGCCGCGCTGCCCGATTCACGGCGTACCTCTGGCTGCACAGACCATCAGTGAAATGGTGGACCAGGTTCTCGCCCTACCGGAAGGCAGCAAACTGATGCTGTTGGCGCCCGTGGTGCGCGAGCGCAAAGGCGAACATTTACACGTCTTCGAATCGCTGCGACGTGACGGTTTCGTCCGGGTTCGCGTCGATGGAATTGTGGTCGACCTGGATGATGTACCAACGCTGGACAAAAAAAAGAAACACACCATCGATGTAGTGATCGACCGCTTTAAAGCACGCCCCGACATTCAACAGCGACTTGCCGAAAGTTTTGAAACCGCCATTCAGCTTTCCGGCGGCTTGGCAATGATCGGTTTTATCGACGGCGAAAAACCCGAGCAGATTTTTTCTGCCAAACACGCCTGCCCGCATTGCGATTATTCAATTCCAGAACTGGAACCGCGCTTATTTTCCTTCAACAATCCGGCAGGCGCCTGCCCGAGCTGTGACGGCCTCGGCGTTAAACAATTTTTTGCTGAAGAAAAAGTGGTGCAATTCCCCGAAGAGTCCATTGCAGATGGTGCTATTCGAGGTTGGGACAGACGCAGCCTGTATTATTTCCACATGCTGTCGTCAGTTGCCAAACACTACAAATTCAGCTTGGATACGCCGTGGAACAAACTGACAAAAAAACAACGGCAAATTATTCTCTATGGGTCTGGCGACGAAGTAATTGATTTTGTCTACGTCAACGACCGCGGTGATTCTTTTCACCGACATCATGTATTTGAAGGTGTCATTCCCAATTTAGAGCGACGTTATCGCGATACTGAATCCAGCTCCGTACGCGAAGATCTCGCCAAATATTTAGCGAGCCAAGCATGCCCGGAATGTGAAGGCGCCCGATTAAAACTGGAAGCGCGCCACGTTTTTGTGGACAACAAAACGCTGCCGCAAATTACCAATATGCCTGTTGGCGATGCGCACCAGTATTTCTGCAAATTATCCTTCACCGGCGCACGCGGGAAAATTGCCGACAAAATCTTAAAAGAATTGCGCGATCGCCTGCGTTTTCTGGTTGACGTCGGCCTGAATTATTTAACACTGAGCAGAAGCGCCGAGACACTGTCCGGTGGTGAAGCTCAGCGAATACGTCTGGCCAGCCAGATTGGCGCAGGCCTGGTCGGTGTTATGTATATTCTCGATGAGCCATCCATCGGCCTCCACCAACGCGACAACGACCGTTTGTTAAGAACCCTGACCCATTTGCGCGATCTCGGTAATACCGTGATCGTGGTTGAGCACGACGAAGACGCCATACGCAGCGCAGATTACATTATTGACGTAGGCCCCGGCGCAGGCGTGCACGGCGGCGAAATTGTTGCCCAGGGAGCTCTACCGGATATTCTCAAAAGCAAAAAATCCATTACCGGCGCCTATCTTTCCGGGCGCAAATCCATTGCGGTTCCCAAACAGCGATTGGCCGTCGATAAAGATAAATGGCTGATATTGGAAGGTGCGCGCGGCAATAACTTGCAGAACGTCACTCTGCGCATTCCTGTTGGTGTGATGACTTGCGTTACGGGCGTTTCCGGCTCAGGAAAATCGACCTTAATCAATAACACGCTTTATCCGATTGTGGCGACCGAATTGAACGGTGCGACCACGCTCACGCCGGCGCCTTACGACGCTATTCATGGCTTGGAGCTGTTTGATAAATGCGTCGATATCGACCAAAGCCCGATCGGTCGCACGCCTCGCTCCAACCCCGCAACTTATACCGGAATTTTCACACCGATCCGCGATTTATTTTCCGCAACGCCGGAGGCGCGCTCGCGCGGATATCAGCCCGGCAGATTCAGCTTCAACGTCAAAGGCGGACGCTGTGAAGCCTGTCAGGGCGACGGCATGGTCAAAGTGGAAATGCACTTCCTGCCGGATATTTATGTCCCCTGCGATACCTGTAAAGGTAAACGCTACAATCGGGAGACCTTGGACGTTCACTACAAGGGCAAAAATATTCACGAAGTGCTGGAAATGACTGTCGAAGATGCGCGCGCATTTTTCGATGCAGTGCCAGCCATTGCAGGTAAATTACAAACCCTGATCGACGTCGGGCTTTCCTATATCCGCTTGGGACAGTCGGCGACCACGCTCTCTGGCGGTGAAGCGCAACGCGTGAAACTCGCGCGCGAACTGTCCAAACGCGATACCGGAAAAACCTTATACATCCTCGATGAACCGACTACCGGTTTGCACTTCCACGACATCCAACAGCTTTTATCTGTTCTCCATCAATTGCGCGACAGAGGCAATACAATCGTAGTTATTGAACACAATCTGGACGTTATCAAAACCGCAGATTGGATTGTCGATTTAGGTCCGGAGGGCGGCAGTGGTGGTGGACAAATTATTGCCGAGGGAACGCCGGAAGATATTTGCAAAATTTCAGCTTCACATACCGGTCGCTTCTTAAAACCTTTATTATCCGGCAACCCTGCCAGTCCACCGAAAAAAGAAAAAGGCCGCACAAAAAAATAAACCCAGCAGATCTGGGTTTATTTTTTACGCTTGATTTGATTTTGGCCTATATTGCCTTTTTGGAATTTGCCTGAGCTTCGCGCTCGAGGCTATCAATTTGGTCCAAAGCTTCAATCAAACGTGCGTCGCGCGTGAATGCCATTTTCCCCTCGATGACTTCGCGCGCTTTGTCGTATTTTTTGAATTCACAAAACATCATCGCGCGATAGACAACCGTTTCCACATCCTCTTCCGTAGCATCATTCAGTTCTACTTCATCCAATTCCATTAATTCAAGGTTTTCCATTTCCTTGCGGTACTCATCCGGATTGTACTGCGCCATTTTTTCCGCGATAGACATACGAACTTCTTCATCAGGACGGCGCGTCGGATGTGCATTTTTATCTTTCTTGCTGCGTTTTTTCGTCGGCTCTTCGATCACTATTGGAGTTTCAGCACCAACAACAGGTTGCACAGAAAATTCTTCAGCTTCCGGCAATGCTTGAGTCAAATCTTCGATTGGGAGATCGTCCAATGACTCCAAGCTTTTGAGAATGTCTTCGTCCAAAACCAAATCTTCAAAGGCTTCCTGCACTTCCCGAACCGTTTCATCTTCCTGTTCGGCAACAGGATCAACCGGAGTGACTTTCTCGCCGATCCAGTCTTCTTCGTTTTTCTTTTTATGCGCATATACAGGCGTCAAGTCGCCATCATCAAATTCCACTGGATCCGGCTCTTGCACAGGTGCAACGCGTTTTTCGGCTACAGATGTCGCAGGGGAGTAATAACGCGGCCCTACCGGCTCTTCATCCACTCGTTTCGCCGGAACCATGCGGCGGTAGTAGGCGAACATGCCAATGAACAGAGCGCTTAGCGCAACGGCAGCACCAAATAGCAGCCACATCAGCCAACTTTTGGATTCTTTCTCGGTGACCGGAGGTGTAATTGCCGGTTCAACATCGATGATGGACTCGGTTTGTACATTATTTTCCAGGGGCACAGGCGCACTTGTTTGCGTTGCCAGAGATACATCCGCTTTTTTGCGGTTGTCGACAGGAACGCCGATTTCACCCAACAGAGTGTCCATCTCCTGGGAGACATCATTGTCAGGAACACCTAATTTTTCGCGCAGATCGGAGATCTGCTGGCGCTGCAAAACGATCAATTGCTTCAGAGTGTCGAGATACTCAGAACTCTCCAGCTTCTCCATACGCGCTTTTAGGGTTTCATTTTCTCTGACCAGCAAATCGATCAATTCGCGCGTTCTATCGTCCCGACTGTCGGTTCCAATTGTCAGCAATCCGCGGACGCTGCCACTTTGCGCCGCATCATTACCTGCATTTCTGCGGGCTTCCTGTGCAGCTTGATCAGCAACAGCTTCCGCTCCGGATAAACCTTCACCCGAACCGGTTTTAGGCAAAGGCGCCAGGCTGGGGGCTGTTGTCCTAGCCGTCTCATCCAATCGATAAGCTGTCAGATCCGGCATCTGCAGCACAGCGCCCGCGCGCAAGCGGTTGATATTGTTGTTGGCGAATGCATGGGGATTGTTCTCGAACAACCACTGAGCGGTATCGCCGATACTCTGGCTTGTGCCTTCACGCCATCTTTCGGCGATTTTCGACAGAGTGTCACCCGGCTTGACTTTGTATTTGCCCTGGTCGGTCACCAGAGGTTCAAGGCGAATTTGTGAAGGCGCAGAACGGGTGGAAGTTGGTGTCGATCGAGACGGCTGGGAAGTAGCAGGCTGCGAAACAACACGAGGGATTTCTTTGGGAACTTCGCGAACAGGTACCAGCGGGGGCGGGTCGAGCAACAGCGGATACTCGCGATATACCACACCTTTTGGCCAGCGCAGCTCCACCAACAAACTGAGATAAGGTTCATTAATAGGCTCGCGGGATGTCAATGTGACCGAGGGAGCGCCTTTACGAGCGTCCAATTGGAAGTCAATTCGGTAAGGGACGTTAAAAATGTCGACACCCATTTTGCGGGCTTCATCCGGTGCCACTTGACGCACGATGATCGTCTGAGGATCTATATCCCCTTCAAGGGAGACCAGATCGATGGTGGCTTTCAAAGGCTGCCCCAAGTAAGAGCTGGAACTCATCTCGCCAAGCCCCAGGGCGAAGGCCAGAGAGGAAACTGAGGCAAAGGTCGCGCCGCACAAGGCCGCTATAGCACGCCTCAGGCTAGGACGTGGCGGGAATGGGATCGCCAATAGCCTATTTTCACTTTTATTGTTTTTCAGACCATTGTCACCGAATGAACTCACGTCTATACCTCAATTTTTCTTACTACAGGCGTTGACTGGAAGAAGCCCCGAGCCCGTGCGCAGGCCGGTTTCCCGTGATGAAATCCGTTACGACATCACCCTAGCAGGCGATCAAAATTTAATCAATTATTGTATTTTCTGACCTGAAGCAATTAATGAGCCAGAGCATCTGATCTCAAATTGACCAGAAAGATTTGCGCTCCATGTTGAATCACATTTCGTCTCGCGTGGTGCTCGGACGATTTTATAGTTCTACGGCTTTATATAACTGATCGATGCAGTTAATAGCTCCTAGCTTTGCAAGGCGCGCGTTATCAGGATGCGCGCATAAGGTCCTGCAGAAATGGCAAAATCATTTGCCTAGTGTGAAATGGCCGTCACCTATTTCACAATATACTTCAGGAAATATGCCTTCTAAAACCGTGGAGAAAACTGGCGCATTATATACGTTGGCATCCAGAAAAGAAGGGATAGACGCTACAGTTCATTTGCGTTGAGCACAGAAACAACACTGCATTTGTCGGACGAATCTTTCCAGCTCATCCTTTTTCCGTAAGCACACAAAAAATTCCCAATACATTTGTCTGAGAGCGTTCCTCCCCTCTCTATTAATGGGATCTAATTGATAGTAATAGCATCTGACTGACAGCTACTAGTGTGGGCTTCCGTTCGCCCTCTATACTCAACCGCCTATCTATTCGCTCATACCTCAATTTCCGGAGACACAATGGAAGAACTTATCACTACCTTACGCGAATCCGCTGAAGATGTTCCGGTCCCTTTAGATTTGCCAACCGAAGACGATTTAATCAACGTCGAAGAACAGCTGTTCTTAACATTGCCGGCCGAATACCGCGAGTTTCTTCTCAGTGTTAGCGACCTGGTGCTCGGCACTCTCGAACCCGCCACCGCCGCTGACCCGCACTCCCACACCTATATTCCGGAACTCGCCGCAGAAGCCTGGGACAGAGGCTTGCCACGGCATCTCATTCCCGTTTGCCGATTCAAGGAAGGCTTTTACTGCATAGACCCGGATGGGCTGGTGGGCTATTGGGCGTCAGGTAAATTTGGCGAACAGGAATGGGACAGTATTTGGGAGTGGGCGGAGGACGTCTGGCTGGCAAGCGCAGGCCGTTAAAACCCGATATACATAGGCTTTTATGGCGCGCCGATTAGTCCACTAGAGGATCCAGATTATCTTGGAATAAGCCTGGAGGGATTGGACTTTAGCTGCTGTTATTGATATGCGCGAAAAGAGTGATTCACGTAACGCGCCCCGTAACACGCACTTTCCGTTCTCTAGGAGCCTATGTGAAGAAAGTTTATCTATCGATACTCTGCGCCGCAGCAGGGTTTGCTCATGCCGATTCCGGCCACGTTTCCCCAGGATCAACTCTAACCACCGGACCGGTCAGCAACGGTCACGCACTTTATTCCGCCACCCACAATCCTGCTGTAGCCGCTCTGACGGTTGGCAAAGATGAAAATTGGCGGATTGCATATCTGCCCAGCATCAGTTTTTCCACTGAGGTGGGTGATGTAAACGACTTTGTCGACGAGCTCGACGAGTTGATCGATATCCTCGACGACTCATCTCTGGCGACCGACTCCATCGAAGAAACCCTGGACCGTTTTAATCGCGTATTAAAAGAAATGGGTGAGAACGGCTACGCCAAAGTGGGCGTCGGCATCACCGCTCCTATTTTTCCGATTTACTGGCGCCCCAGCGAATTCTCCGGAACCTTCTTTATGGAAGCTGGAGTCGACGCGCAAGTGCGCTTGGGCCTGCTGGATCAACCCTTGGTCTATGACGACCAGCACGAAAGTTTTTCCACCGGCTCTTCCGCTTATTTGAAAAGCGGTATCGAAAAAAGAATTTCTCTTGGCTACGCCAAGCCAATGCTCGATGAAAGAAAATCCGCAGAATATGGCGGCCAGCTGTATGCAGGCGCCAAATTAAAGCTGATGAATCTTGAATTGAGCAAACAAGTCATGCGTCTTCAACTTCTGGAAGGTCGTGATATTGAAGATGTTATGGAAGACGAATACGACAACAATTTGAAATCCACTACCAATATCGGCATCGACGTCGGCGTCAGCTGGGTGACTCGTTTCTACAGCGCGGGTTTTACCCTGAAAAATATCAATTCTCCTTCGTTTAAATACGGAACTGTCGGCGTCAATTGCGCGCAATACGAAGAAGGCAGTTTCGGTCGTAATAATTGTGAAGCTGCGGCCTATTTCGCTTTCGAAGCAGGCGAAATCAATGCCTACGAAAAACACAAAAAACATGCGACCGCCACAGTCGATGGCAGTTTTTATCCGACATCCTTTTGGTCCCTCAGCGCCTCAGCAGACCTCGCTTCCTATGACGACATAGTCGGCATGGAAACTCAGATGTTTAACTTATCAACTGCAATCAATACCAAATCGCTTTGGATTCCGGATATCCGCCTCGGATATCACAAAAATCTGGCCGGCTCCAAATTGGCGAGCGCTGCAGTCGGACTTTCGTTTTTTGACACAGTCACACTCGACGCCCGCATAGCCCTGGATGAGGTCACCATAGACGGTGATAAAGCTCCTCGCAGCGTCGCATTTTCCATCGCATTTGAAGAGAAATTTTAATGCTGCGCCCGGCGTTAAGAAGCTCAATTTAATGGAGTATTGATATGTCACACCACCACACTTCACATTCAATCATTAAAGCCGCTGCACTCTGCCTTGCGGCAGCGGTCACCCTGCAAGGGTGCGGCGGGTCCGGCCAGGACAAAGGAAGCGCCTCCGCTAATTACAATCAATCTTTTCGTGGCGTAGTCATTGATGGCTACCTCGCAAGAGCCATGGTTTTTCTGGATTACGACAACAACAGCACACGCGATCCCTGGGAACCCTTTGCCTTCACCGACGACGCCGGTTATTACTCGTTCAACCCCATCATTAACACGGATTATTGTGCCACTGATGCACCCGCTGAATTACAAATTTACTGCTTAAAATCGAAGCGCTCATTGACGGAAGCAGTGATTCGTGTCGACGGCGGGTATGATGTTTCCACTGGCGAGCCATTTCATGGTCAGCTGAGTCGTCGTATCAGCATTTCCTCTTCTGGCGTAGTCAATGATGTCGTTGTATCTCCATTGACCACTCTTTTAACGGATGTCCGTTCTGCGGAGCAAAAAAATGCGCTCCTTTCAGCTCTGGGCATTACCGAAGCGGATCTGGATGTCGATTATTTCAATTCTGACAATGCTTCCGGATTAAATCATGCTCTACTGAACGCTGCACTGAAACTGCACAAAACCATCAGCGTGATGAACCATTTTATCGGTCTTCACTACGAGGAAATTGGCAATCATTCTGGCACAGCCAACGATCTCACCTCTTCCATTTATCGCCACATAGCCAATGAGTTGCTGACGCAACAAATCAGTTTTAATACGTTGGTAGCCAGCGCTGAGAGCCTCGAAAATATCCTGCGCCGAACAGAAGCGGATGCACGCAATATCTACGATCAGTGGGACATGGACCTGCCCCATATCGACATTAATTACGCAGCGGTAATAGAGAAAAGCCGCGCATTAAACGAAATCATCGATCAATTGGTTCCCGCCGATGGCACTGATGTCGATCAGGACAACATTAACGGCGTAGCCAAATTGGTTGAGACGCTGGTTATAAAAGCCATGCGCGCACCTTACGACAGTGATGATTTCAACAATGCGATCAGCTTTTTGCAGTCATCTGATAACGCAAGTTTGGTAAGAGATCTGATTGATGCTCTAATTTCAGACCGATCCGACCTTGATGGTTTGGCAAATCACAATTTTGCGGGCGACGAATTCCGCTCATCCGACTCAATTCGAGAAATTGCCCAATTACCGTCTGGCACCCAAGCATTTTCCCAAATCGGCGGCCAACAATTGCGCGTTTCTGACATGGATTTAGGCTTCGCCCCAAATAATCTCAATGACTCAGAAGTGGAGTTTTATTTTCACGGCGACAGCGAGACCACCAGCGGCCGGTTTAATGCCTGCGTCAAATACATAGAAGATGCAAGCAGCGATGGAAAATTGGGGGATGCAAATACACGCGGTGAATTGGTGTCTGGCTACTGGAGTTTATTGGGTGCACAGCAAAACGCTGGCGAATCCTACAGCCTATTGCTGACGATTCAATTTCTCGGCTCCACCTACCAAGCCATCCTAAAGCCAGCAGGTTTTGCGACATTCGACGGTGTGGAAATGCAGGCTATAAGGTTTGACTATGCCGGTGATCTCAACACCTGGTATAGCGCTAATGGTTTTGAACCTCAGGGTCAATTGCCCACTTCAAACACAGATTGTGCTGAACGACTCCCATCGCGTATCGGCATCTGATCTTCTACCGGCATCTATCCGCAAACCGGCACACAAGTGCCGGTTCTCCCCTTCTCCCCCTCCATCTCCGAATCCTAATCGCCTGACTCCCATAGCGTTTAGCCGATTTACCTTTAAAACGGTAGACAGATCGACCGCGCGCAATGGGCTTACGCTTAGAAATGAATCAATGGTGCAGAAAGCTGAGGGAGAGAAAGGAGAGATCGGTGAGAGAGTGAGATGACCAGCGGGGAATCCGCTGGTCTGAATACAAATTAACGTCGGGTATCTTTGTAGGGAACCAGAGAGATATCAAAAACACTGGCATCACGAGAGGCGTCGGCGATTTTGATATAGGTCTCTGTATTGGAATTCTCGTGCGCTCTTACAACTACGCCACCACCTGGGTTTGCAGCTGCTTTTTGCGCGATCAAAGAACGAACAGAGCGGATATCCACGCGGCGACCGTCAATAAAGACATCGTTAGCCGAATCCACCACTATCAGAATAGTTTTATTGTCGCTGGGAGGCGGCGGTGGCGCATTAGAATTCTCAGGAACGTTGACGTTGAGAGTGCTTTCTTTAACGAAAGACGCTGTCACGATGAAGAAGATCAACATGATGAACACAACGTCCAACATGGGGGTCAGGTCGATTTCGGCCTTGTCACCGTCGTCTTGGTGCTTACGTTTTCTACGACTCACCGTTAAGTCTCCAAATAGGGCCTGAAAAAGGCCGACATCTTTATTATGGGTTCGAGAGGTGGAGCACTCCACCCAACCGGCGGACCAGTCTGGGCGCTAAGTGTACATCAAATTATTTCGCTTGGCTCCAGTATCATTGCTCACGAATCCATCACATTTCAAACTTTCTGCGTGTCGATTCAGCGCTTGCGGATCGACACTTCGGCCGTCCCTCCGGATACGGTACATTCCGCTGCGTATTGCAGCCGCTCTCCCCGCACGCCCCGTGCATCAAAGTTGGCCACAAACTGCACCTTGTTACCTTCCCAAAAGTCCGGCTGAGGGGGAGATCTGAGGTCGGTAATCCAGGTAAGCTCCGTCATCAAGCTGGTTCGCTCCATCAATTGGTTACGACAGACCTTCCACACATACTCCAGCCAACGGTTTCCCTGATTAGCTCCCGGAGTCGTCAAAGTCGTAAATGTGAGTCCATCGACCATCTCGTTGTAGGTCAGACCGTTGTCCTGACGACACAAAATCCGATAGATAGGGTGATCCGGCGTACTCTGGTCAATATCCAAGGTCCCTTCTACAACCGCAGCGCAGCGATCCAAGGTTTCCGCGGTTTCCGCCGCTTTCACCAGGGACAGATATAAAGACTGATATTTTACAGGTAACCAGAGACGTTCTTTTTCCAGGGCCAGGGCGGCATTGGTAAACAAAAGCGCTAAACAGCACAGCGCGACAGAAAATCTACTCATAACAACAATCTTCATTAATAGCTGTACAGCATCTTCATTACCGCCAACCATCTCTCTTCATTCACTATCTATATCGTCATTGGTCAGCTTCGAATTCCAGATGAATAGCATCTCCGCAAGCCCTCTCGCCTGCTCATCCAGACTCAGCAGCTCTTCGAGTGTATCTCGCGGGCCGGCGTAAAGGCGGATTTTGCGGTGATCCATAGATAAGCGGTATTGCGGAAAGAGGGATCTATAGACCTCCAACTTCCATCGCAAGTTGTGAACCATAGTTCGGTAGAACAGCAATTTCACTGGCAGGCAAATGCAGCCGAAATCCTTAGGCTCGCCAAAAACCGAGAAATCCGTGCGTAGAATGACATTGGTTTTAACCCGAACGTCGGCAATAACCGTGGCTGAACGCGGTAAATCCAGCAATATCGCCATATCGCCAAAAATTTCTCCCGGCGTAATGGAATTGACCTTTTTAATGGATTTACCGCCGGCATAAACAGCTAATTGTCCTTTTAACAAGAAATATAACCACGTATCAATTTGCCCAGCTTCTATCAGCACTTCTCCGGGTCGCGCCTGCACTAGCTGAGAGTAATGCAGCAAAACCTCAAATTGTTGCGGATCCATTGTGTAGATTTGTTTATACAAAGACACAGAACCGAGCAGCCCATCTATGGTCTGCTGAGAACAATGTTGAAGTGACTGAACTTCCATAAGACGAAACCGTCGCCGCTAAACTCGGTTGGTCAAACATTCGTCGGATCAGGGCCGGTCATTTGGCCTAATACAGGCCACAAACTTGATGCTGCCCAACAAACATATACAGTTAAGAGTAGGCATTACCCCTGATCGATGAAGTATAGTGTTATCAATTGCGCTTAAAATCATGAAGCCGGCTATCGATTTTGTCTGGCCAAGCTCAAAACATAGCGACCGCAGAGGGAGGATCTTCGTAGACCGCCCCGCAGATAAGAACAGAAACGAGATTTATGATGATAGCCAAATATCGCAAAACCGTTCTTGCCGCCCTAGCTTTGCTGATGGTTTTCTGCAGCCTTGGACTCGCCCAGGGCGCCCCTACTCTCAACGGCATGGCCCTCCATGTTCAACTCAGTAAAGAGCAATTTATTGCTGCCCTTTATCTCACCACACCAACTTCCAATGCCCGCGACGCATTAACAAAAGAAGAAGATAAGGCAATGGAGTTGCGCATATTGACCGACGACCTCTATGCACGACGGTTTCAGCGTATGTGGATTGAAGGGATCGCCATCAACGCCGGCGCAACAGAAATGGAGCGCCATGCACAGAACCTCGCCAATTTCAGCAATCTGTTGAAAATCAAATTAGTCAAAGGCGATATTCTGCGAATAGAACGATCTGCGGCGAAAAATACCACTACTGTCATTCTAAATAGACAAACTCTGGACACTATCGCGGACGCACACTTTTTCGATTTGCTGCTTCGCACTTGGCTGGGCCCTGTACCTTTATCTTCCGAGTTTAAAGAGAGTCTATTGGGTGGTGGCACCGTCAAACCTGAACTGGCAGAGCGTTTTGCCGACATCAGCCCTACGAGCGCAAGAATTGCGGAAATCGCAACTCTGCTGAAAGGTACAAAATTGCCCGAACCCGCAAGGCAAGCGCCCCCTGCTCCACCTGCTGTCGCCCCTGAAATCCCAACGCCACCACCCGCTGTCGCGGTTGTACCCGAACCGCAGGCAGAAGAACCTCAGCCAGAAGTCGAGCAACCGCAAACACCACCCGAGCCAGAAAAGCTGCTGACGGAAGCATCTCTATTTAATGACGAGGAAATTTTGTCCGACGAAGAAGAGGATGGATTTTCATTCACAGCGGAAAACCTGTTAAGCGAACAGATTTATATCGCCAAGCTCACCAAATGGACGACCAATTTCGTCAACTATCCTCGCAATGCTTTGAGAAACGAACACCAAGGTACCGTACGCCTGACGGTAACCCTCTCCCGCGACGGCCGCGTCCGCGATGTGCAGATACTGGAAAAGTCCGAGCATGAAACACTGAATAAGGCAGCGGTGAAAGCCGTCAGAAGTGCCAGCCCCTATCCTGCGGTGCCGGATACGATCAAAGGCGATCGTTTCTTGTTTACTGTCCCTGTGGTCTTTCGGATGAACTAAATATGAGGCTGCCGGCCTCATTATCTCTAAATCAACACCTTCATTCGGTCCAGGATCGTGCGGCGAATTTCGTTCAGTTCCAGCGGCGACAATCTAGGCATATTGCTGAGCGAAATAGCGTGCAAGTGCAGACAGGGAGTGCGCGCATCCAGCTCGCGCAAATCGCCTTTCACCAGTACAGGCAACAGCGGCAAATTCGGCGGACGGCGCTGGTTGATCATGCGAAAGCCAATCTGGAGAGGCACAGTGCGATAGGGACTTTCCGTGCTTTTCACCGGAATGCGCAGCATCAACTCACCATTATTTCCCGGCACAATGTACAGCCCCGTGGCCTTAACGGCCGATTCCGGTATGCCTTGAAAAATGTCGTGATGGGCGTAGGGGTTAGGCAGGATCACCAGCCGGCTGTTCTCTTCCGCTGGCATAAAGATGTTGTAGTTGGTGTAGAGCTGCTCAACTGAGCCCGAAAACACACACAGTTTGTTCTCGAAATTCAAAACAAACTCATGCGCGCGCTTGCGTTGTTTGAATGCATCAAGATCCCAAATCAGATCCTTGTTGTCGTCTTTCTTACCGACATCAATGTTGTTCAGATCTTCATACATGGGTGGAATTGCTCTCCGATCACAGCCCTACACCGTTGCGCGGGGATGCGCTAACGGCAGTCCATCTAAGTCTAGTCTGTGATCGGCAAGCTTTCTCTGTGTCCAGCCCTCTTTTTCTCTATCCCAAGTGACGAAGTCCTTACCAGGGAAGAATTTCTCCGTTGGAATGCCAGAACGACCCGCTATTCTCGATAGAGAGGCCGTCTATCCTGGCCGCCAACCGTTGCGCTGCCACGTCGGCACTGATATCGCCGCCGAAGCCCACCATCTCGGTCTGCACATACCCCGGGTGGAGAAGCGCGACAGCTATGCCCTTGCTCTTCAGATCCTTGGCAAGCGACGTCCCCGCCATATTCAATGCGGCCTTTGACATGCGATAGCCGTAATAACCACCTGACGAGTTGTCGGCGATCGAGCCCATACGGCTGGTAATCAGTGCGACCTTGGACCCCTTGCCCAAGTTGGAAAGGAGCGCCTCAGTAACACGCAAAGGAGCAACTGCATTGACATTGAACTGCTCCAGAATGGTTTGATAGTTGATGCTGCCCAAGCGTTCTTCGCGCAAGATGCCGGCATTATTGATCAGTACATCAATGGAAACGCCAGCGAGCGCCTTGCTGAGCTGTGCAGGCAAGTCTGGACTGGTGACATCGATATTCTCAATCACCTTGGCTCCAGAAGCGCTGAGCTCGGGCGAAGTCTTCCGGCACAGAGCAATAACTTGATCCCCTCGCGCCCGATACAGCTGCACAAACGCCAGACCAATTCCGCGATTCGCGCCCGTCACAACGATAGTTTTACTCATAGGTATTCTCCGCAAGATGACCCGTAAAGATCGGCAAATGGTAGATGTATGCAGTCTTCCATTCAAACGAGGCAATAAAGCCGACTGATTAGGTTTCGCCTAGCAGAACAGAATGCAGCACTTAGTAGGTAGGTCTACAGAATACCTAATAAACACTAATGATCCTGAGCGATCTGTTCGAATAACCGCTCTATTTCGGACATGGAAAACCCCCTATAGCGCAAAAAACTGATTTGTCTGGATTTTTCCCGTAAATCCTGCGGTGGGGTTTTAAATTTTTTATTCCACACATGGAATAAAGAACGATCCTGATGCTCATCCACTGAATGTTCACTCAGGGTTTTTTCGATAAGACCAGACTCAATTCCCCGCAGACGCAGCTCCTGAGCAATTCGCTTATCACCATACCCCTTGCTTCGCCGCCCGCGAATATAGGCATCTGCGTAACGCTCATCGGACTGATAACCCTGATCGGCTAATTGAGCCAACACCTGCTCGATGGATTCTGCATGAGAAGAAAAACGCTGCAGCAATTTTTGCTGAAGCTCATGGTGGGAATGCTCGCGGCGCGACAGAAGGCCGAGAGCGAAGTTATAGATTTGTTTGACGGGATCTTGATCGTTCACGGGAATACACAAATTTGACGGCGGGCAGATTATCTGCCCGCCGTCTCTGCATTATTCCGTTACATCTTCTTCAACATATTTGGAAGCCACAGATTTTCCTGCAGGCCCCAACAATTCTTCCTTGATTTTTGCTTCCAGACTTTGCGCCAGTGCTGCATTGTCGCGCAGATACTGGATCGCATTTTGTTTGCCCTGGCCGATTTTTTCGCCCTGGTAGCTGTACCAGGCTCCCGCTTTATCAATCAGGCCGAGCTTGACCCCGTAATCAATGATTTCGCCCAGACGGTTGATGCCTTGGCCGTAGAGAATCTGGAATTCGGTTTGTTTAAAAGGTGGAGCAACTTTGTTTTTAACAACCTTGACGCGGGTTTCTGAACCTGCAACTTCCTCGCCTTCTTTCACCGAGCCAATACGGCGAATATCCAAACGTACGGAAGAATAAAATTTCAGTGCATTACCGCCAGTGGTGGTTTCTGGGTTGCCAAACATAACGCCGATTTTCATACGAATCTGGTTGATGAAAATCGCCAGACAATTAGCGTTTTTGATATTACCGGTAATTTTTCGCAAAGCTTGCGACATCAAACGCGCTTGCAAGCCTACGTGATGGTCGCCCATATCACCTTCGATTTCCGCTTTCGGCGTCAGGGCTGCAACGGAGTCGACAACCAATACATCAATTGCGCCAGAGCGAACCAGCATATCCGCCACTTCCAATGCTTGCTCACCAGTATCGGGCTGAGAGACGATCAACTCATCAACTTTGACACCGAGTTTTTCCGCGTAGATAGGATCCAATGCATGCTCGGCGTCGATGAAGGCGCAAGTTCCACCATTACGTTGAGCTTCTGCAATCACTTGCAGGGTCAAGGTGGTTTTACCGGAAGACTCAGGTCCGAAGATTTCAACAATTCTCCCGCGCGGCAGACCGCCAATGCCCAGAGCCACATCAAGGCCGAGAGATCCTGTCGATATACAGGGAATCGCTGCTCGCTCGGAATCCCCCATGCGCATTACGGTACCTTTACCGAATTGGCGCTCAATCTGTGCTAAAGCGGCCTGAAGCGCTTTCTCTTTATTCGCGTCCATTAATCACTCCTCTACCTGACAGTATTGTTCACAAGATCGACGCCCGAGTATTCCCACTCAAAGCATCTGTACCGGCCGCACCTTAAGCGCCCTGATATCGTTAAGAATAAACCAAGGATACTGTATATGCAAACAGCTATTGTGTTTTTATACAGTATCGTTCACCCAGCTCCACCAATCGCTTTAAAGCGACATTCACAGCCTGCTCCCGCACCGCATGGCGGTCGCCAGCGAATTGATGACGCTCGGCGAGAACTCCCTCTGGATGCCCCCATGCAAGCCAAACTGTGCCAACAGGCTTGGCGGCTGATCCACCACCAGGCCCGGCTATTCCGCTTACCGCCACCGCGAACTGCGCAGATGCCTTCGCCATAGCCCCTTTAACCATAGCCCGCACCACCCGTTCGCTCACAGCGCCGTATTGAGAAAGCAGGGATTCATCGACACCCAACAACTCATGTTTCGCCTGATTGCTGTAGGTGACAAAACCGTAATCGAACCATTGAGAGGAGCCTGGCACCTCAGTAATGGCGTGCGCTATGCCGCCGCCAGTACAGGACTCAGCGGTGGCCACTTTGGCGCCGAGAGTTAGCAGAAGCTCACCCAGGCGAGTGGCAAGTTGGAAGGAGTTGAGTTCATTCATGGCGGGCAACTTAAGTCATGGGATGTCATAGACGCAAGGGTCGCTGGTCATTCTGCTACAATCTCCAACTTTTTCGGCTTAGCACAACCTAGCATCAGCTTCGACGCCAGCAGAGCGGAACCATGGCAGACGATACAGTCCTTCTCGATCAGCACACTCCCATGATGCAGCAGTATCTGCGCATCAAAGCTCAACATCCCAATGAATTGGTCTTCTACCGCATGGGGGATTTTTACGAACTGTTTTTTGACGACGCCAAAACTGCCGCCCGGCTGCTGGACGTGACCCTTACCGCCCGCGGTAAAACCGCCGGCGAGCCGATTCCCATGGCGGGCGTCCCCTACCACGCGGCAGAAGGCTATCTGGCCAAGCTGGTGCGCCACGGCGTTTCTGTGGCGATCTGCGAGCAAATAGGCGATCCGGCAACAAGTAAAGGGCCAGTCGAACGCAAAGTCGTGCGGATTGTGACGCCGGGCACGGTCAGCGACGAAGCTCTTTTGGAATCAGGTCGCGACAATCTTCTGGTCGCCATTACCGCTCTGGAAGATGCCTTCGGCATAGGCACATTGGATATGGGCAGCGGCCGATTTACTGTGCAGGAGGTCAACTCTGAAGCAGCACTGATCGCTGAACTGGAGCGTGTCCGCCCCGCCGAACTGCTGGTGCCCGAAACCTTTTACCTGCCCCCGCTGCAGGCCGTGCGCAGTTTACGCAAACGCCCGGATTGGGAATTTGATGCGGATGTCGGCCGCCGTCTGCTGACGACACATTTCGGCACTCGCGATCTGGTTGCCTTTGGTTGTGACCATATGCGCGCCGCCATTGCTGCCGCTGCAGCCCTGTACAACTACGCCAAGGAAACCCAGCGCACCGATCTTTCACACCTTTCTGCGCCCATAGTCGAGCATCTCGATGAAACTGTCGCCATGGACAGCGCCACCAGAAAAAATCTGGAACTGGATGCCAATCTCTTAGGGCAAGAAGACAACACGCTTTATGCGGTCTTAAACACCACCACAACCGCTATGGGAAGCCGCTTGTTGCGGCGCTGGCTGCATCGCCCACTGCGCAACCTGGAAAAACTCAACGCTCGCCAGGATGCTATAGCGGCACTGCTGGAAAATTACGCTTTTGAAAGTTGTCGCAAATTGCTCAAGCACATCGGCGACCTTGAGCGCATTCTCGGCCGCGTCGCCCTGCGCTCTGCCCGCCCACGGGATTTATCGCGTCTGGGAGCTTCCCTTGCGGTTCTGCCACAACTTCAACCACTCCTGGCGGAAATCAAATCCCCGCATATCCAGGCGCTGGCATCCGCCGTTGGTGTTTACCCGGAATTAGTCGACCTGCTCCAACGAGCCCTGGTGGATAACCCGCCGGTAGTGATTCGGGACGGCGGTGTTATAGCCGAGGGCTACGACGAAGAGTTGGACGAGCTGCGCAACCTGAGTAACAACGCAGGCGATTTCCTTGTACAGCTGGAAGCTCGCGAGAAGGAAAGAACGGGCATCTCGACGCTGAAAGTCGGCTACAACCGCATTCACGGTTACTACATTGAAATCAGCCGCGGCCAGGCTGATAACGCCCCTGTCGATTATCAACGCCGCCAGACTTTGAAAAACGCCGAGCGCTTTATCACCCCTGAACTCAAAGCCTTCGAAGACAAGGCTCTGTCCGCCAAAAGCCGTGCTTTGGCCCGCGAAAAAGCGCTTTATGATGAATTGGTGGAGCGAATCAACGTCGATCTCCGCCCGCTGCAGGATACGGCGAATGCCATCAGCGAACTCGATGTGCTGACGACACTGGCCGAGCGCGCCGATCAGCTCAACTACTGCCGCCCCGAGCTGACCTATGCACCGGGCATTCATATAGTCGAAGGGCGCCACCCCGTGGTGGAGCAAGTGCTGGAAACGCCGTTTGTGCCCAACGACCTCGAGCTGAACAACGAGCGCCGCATGTTGATCATCACCGGCCCTAACATGGGCGGTAAATCAACTTATATGCGGCAGACGGCGCTGATCGTTCTGCTGGCGCAAATCGGCAGTTTTGTGCCTGCCAGTCGTTGCCGTATCGGTCTGGTCGACCGCATTTTCACTCGCATAGGCTCTTCCGATGACCTCGCTGGCGGACGTTCGACCTTCATGGTGGAAATGACCGAAACCGCCAATATCCTGCACAATGCCACCAATTCCAGCCTTGTGTTGATGGATGAAATCGGCCGCGGCACCAGCACCTACGACGGTTTGGCCTTGGCTTGGGCCTGCGCGGAACACCTGGCCAAATATGTCGGCGCCTTTACGCTCTTCGCCACTCACTATTTCGAAATCACCGCCCTGCCGGAGGTGATCAGCGAAATGGCCAACGTGCACCTGGATGCGACCGAGCACAATGACAACATCGTCTTTCTGCACAATATTCGCCAGGGGCCGGCCAGCAAAAGTTACGGTTTGCAGGTTGCCAAGCTCGCAGGTATTCCCTCGATAGTGCTGGAATCCGCCAAACAACAGCTCGCCAATCTGGAGCAGTCTGGCAGCAAGGTTTCCACAGATGCGCTGACCGCCAGCGAAAGCCTCAAACCAAGCGACAATCTGCAGCAACCAAACAAACGCGGCAAAAGTTCAGCGGCTGACGCGTTGCAGGCAGATCTTTTTGCTCAATCCTCTCCCAGCCTGGTGGAGGAACGGCTGAAAAATCTGAGCCTCGATAATCTGACACCGCTCGCTGCGCTGCAGACGCTTTACGATTTAAAAGCATTAGTGAAGAAGTAAATCGGTACAACCGAATGGTATAGAGGTGAAACAGGGTTTAAATTCCGAGAACTCCTGTTTAAAATGCCGCGCCGGCTCCGCCTGAAGATCAAGCCAATTCAAGAGGTGTAATTCATGACATTCGTAGTGGGCGATAACTGCATCAATTGCAAACACACCGACTGTGTCGAAGTCTGCCCAGTAGATTGTTTCTACGAAGGCCCTAATTTTTTGGTTATTCATCCTGACGAATGCATCGACTGCGCCCTGTGTGAACCAGAGTGTCCTGTAGACGCGATCTTCTCAGAAGATGAATTGCCGGAAGGCCAGGAAGTCTATCTCGAACTCAACGCTGAATTGGCAGCCATTTGGCCCAATATCACCGAGAAAAAAGATTCCATGCCCGAAGCCGAAAAATGGGACGGCGTACCTAACAAACTCCAGTATCTGGAGCGCTAAAACAAAAAAGCGCGCTGTTTTGCAACAGCGCGCTTTTTAATTCGCTCTCGTTCAATACAGCCGCCTATTAGGCCCCGCCAAATAGAGCTTCTGCATCCAAACCTTGTTTTTCCAGGATATCTCTCAGGCGACGTAACGCCTCGACCTGAATTTGACGCACTCTCTCACGGGTCAAGCCAATTTCACGGCCGACTTCTTCCAAAGTACTGGACTCGTGACCGCGCAAACCAAAGCGGCGGGCCACAACTTCGCGCTGTTTTTCGCTCAACTCATCCAACCAACTGTCAAGACTGGCGCTCAAGTCGCTGTCTTGCAGCAGCTCAACCGGATCGGACACCTGCTGATCAGCAACCGTGTCGACCAGGGTCTTATCGGATGAAGGCCCAATCGGCGTATCCATGGAAGTGACACGCTCGTTGAGGCTCAGCATTTTTTCGACATCTTCTACCGGCTTCTCCAACAGCTTGGCGATTTCTTCCGGAGAGGGTTCGTGGTCGAGTTTTTGCGACAGCTCACGCGCCGCACGCAGATACACGTTCAATTCTTTTACGACGTGAATTGGCAGGCGGATAGTACGGGTTTGGTTCATGATAGCGCGCTCGATGGTCTGACGAATCCACCAAGTCGCATATGTGGAAAAGCGGAAACCGCGCTCCGGATCGAATTTTTCTACGGCGCGGATCAATCCGAGGTTGCCCTCTTCAATCAGATCCAGCAGCGCCAAGCCACGGTTCACATAGCGGCGTGAAATTTTGACAACCAAACGCAGGTTGCTTTCGATCATGCGTTTGCGGGCAGCTTCGTCACCGCGCAAAGCTTTGCGGGCATAAAAAACTTCTTCTTCCGCGCTCAGCAGTGGAGAAAAACCAATTTCGTTCAGATAAAGCTGGGTTGCGTCCAGATTTTTCTGGTACAGATCCTCTTCTATGTGATGACTGCTGCGGGTTATCTGTTCGAATTCGTCCTCCGCTAAATCAATGTCCTCATCGAGATCGAAGTCAGACATAAATATGGAGTCGTCATCACCTTTGAACACGTCAAGATCGAAATGTTGAGCTGCCATCGCATAATCCTCGGACCAATAGGTTATTTTTTTAAGCTCTAATACGCACCTAATTGGCGTAACTTCAAGAACTTGCTTTTTGAAAGATGTACCCTAAGCTGAATATCGACAATTTCCGTCCAAAATTGCCTTTTTACAGTTAGCGGATTGGCGCGCTAAACCGTATATCTCAACTCGTTACAGGCGCAGGCTTTGCTTTTGGCTTCGCACCACCCCGCCGGGCACAGGTAGATGCTTATCGGCAGGTACTCAACTAAGTTGAGGGGATCACTGGAGACGCGGCAAATAAGCCAGCGGATTTACAGGCTGACCATCAAGGCGAATTTCGAAATGCAGCTTTGCCGTGTTAGTACCCGATGAACCAACCTCAGCAATTTTCTGGCCCGCCTTAACCTTATCCCCTTCGGCCACCACCAACACTCTGTTATGCGCATAGGCGCTTAAGAATTGTTCGTTGTGTTTGACGATGACCAACTGTCCATATCCCCGCAGCCCCGTACCGGAGTAGACAACTTCTCCATCGGCGGCCGCAAGCACAGGCTCCCCCAATTTTCCACGAATATCAATACCCTTATTCAGACCGTCTCCAGCTTGAAACGCTTCTAATACTTCTCCCTTAACTGGCCACTGCCATTTCAATGCCCCGGCCTGCTTGGCTGGCGCCGGAAAAACTATTTTGGCAACCGATTCAATTTTTGAACTAGCAGCCTGCGTGATTGAAGTTGACGAAGTGGGCTTTTTGGCTGGAACCACGGAGGCAGTTGGCGGGCGGTAACTGCTCGTATCGAGGCTTAAAATCTGTCCCGGCGAAATTCGATAAGATGAATCTAACTTATTGACTGCAGCTAGTTTTTTATAGTCTAGGTCGTAGCGCAACGCGATGGAATACAGTGTTTCACCCGGTCCGACATGGTGGGTTTTGATGCGGTGATCCGGGATAGGGGTGGCGTCGACAACCGGCGCTTTATAAGGCGTGGAAGAGCATCCAATAAACACCCCAAAAGCGATTGAAATAATGATCAACCTAATCATTTTTCTGCTGCACCGCATATTTTCCCTCCTCCGCCATGGCCATGATGGTCAAAATTTAACCTTTCTTTTTTATAACCGAAATGAATAGAACCAAAAAACTTATTAGAAATTAGTCTAAAAAAATAGGAAAAAAAGAGGAGTGATAGGGCCATAAATCCGACTTTTTCTGAATATTTTTGGCTTATCAAGGTCGAAAATATTCACTTAGTAACCAATAACAAATTTTTTAAACCAATAAGAAAGTATTAATTTGGATGCGCCAAGCATTACGAAACACCAGGCAAAAGCGGGACGAATCTCACCGGCTCAATAACTTTTCGGCGCAAATTTCCATCAGCTTCGCGTTTAACCAGTACCAGATTTTGCGCAGAATCCGGTCCTACCGGGATGATCAAAACGCCTTCCGGAGCCAGTTGAGACAATAAATCCTGAGGAATTTCCGCGGGAGCGGCAGTGGAAATAATGCCGTCGAATGGGCCGTGCTCCGGCCAGCCGAACCCACCATCGGCATATTTATATTGAACGTTGTAGAGCTTGAGGCGGCCGAGGCGACGTTGCGCTTTGTTTTGTAAAGGGCGAATACGTTCAACAGTCCACACTCTCTCCACCAGTTGGGCCAATATTGAGGTCTGATAACCCGACCCAGTCCCTATCTCAAGCACCCGTCTCGGGGCGGCATGATTATCGAGAAGTAACTCCGTCATCCGCGCCACTATATAAGGTTGGGATAGCGTCTGACCGTAGCCGATAGGAAGTGCTGTATCTTCATAGGCTCTGTGAGATAGAGCTTCGTCCAAGAACCAATGTCTCGGCGTGTTCGCCATAATCTGTAAAACACGCTGATTGCGGATGCCCTGCTCCTCCAGGCGCTGAATCATACGATCGCGAGTGCGCCGGGAAGTCATACCTATGCCATCAAAATGAAGTTCGCTCAAAACTGTTTTTCACCTCAAAAAACATCGCATCGATTGTGTGGCGAACCCGCATAATCGATACCGTACGCATATCAGCGCTGCCTATAATACCTTGATCGAAACCGATAGCACCCTGATCGAAGCCGAGCTCCAACTAATCAAGCGGCGAGATTATCAAGTTGCAGCACTTCCCGCAGAACCGCAGTGGCAAATTCTCCGGGTCGCAGATCCAATGACAACCGCAGATTTTGTCCTTCGAGTGCCCAATCCAATTTCACCGGGGACAGCACAATAGATCGTCGTTCTTGCGACAGCCCGCAATGCTCCAAACCGTTCAACCAGGATGAATACTCGGCCAATGCGTTTTGCTCCAACACCAAAGCCTCGTCACTCGCCCGGCTGCGGCCGCGCCCCCATAACGGACCAGTTGGTGTCCCCTCAAGCAAGACATCCCCGGGAATTTCCGTATTCCAATTCGCCTGACGAACACGTTCTGCCACAACACAGTTGAACAAATGCGATCGTGCAGCCGACATGATCATGGATTTACCGCTCATTTTATTCAGCGGCACACCATCCTCCAGCCAGCGTTTCGCCGATACCAAATTGCTGCCATTGCGACCGAAACGTTGTTCACCGAAATAATTTGGAACCCCTGATTTCGATATCGCCAACAATCGCTCTTGGAGTTCATTTTCCGATGTGCCGGACACATTGCGCAGCAGAATGACAAAGCGGTTGCTCGCATGTTGGCCGCGGCGCAATTTACGTCGACCTTTGGATAAAGACAGCACTTTAATAGCAGCGTCTTCTTCGAGCTTGTGCCAATCTGGAACATTCCCTTTAGGAAGATAGACACTGAACCACTGATCGGCCACGCCATGCCGGTCTTTCAGTCCACAAAAACCCACATCAGCGGGTTTAACTCCGGCCAGGCGCGCAATTTTCTGCGCGACCCAGTCAGTGTTCACGCCGCGCTTCTGCAGATGCAAATAATGGTGTTCACCATCCCCCTCCGGCGCAAAACCTAACTCCTCTTGCACAATAAAATCTTCCGGCTGTTGGCGGAAAGCGGCTCGACCGAGCGGCCCGCCATGGGCAAAAGGGGTATCGAGTGTGTAGCTCATCAAAGACTCCTGAAACAAAAAACCCCAGGCATTGCCTGGGGTTTGGGCTGAGGAATCTTAGCAGAACTCACAGCATCTGGTTACCGCTGCATCATCCGCACGCATCTGATATCAGCAACTGAGATGACAAGTGCAGGCTTTTTGGTGACGGCTGTTGCATCTATATCCAGCGCCAGCCAAAGGGTCTAACTTATACTCTTAATATCGCCGCTAAAACGCCGTTTTACGGAACCCCTGTACATGAAAAAACAATTTATTTCCGCCAATGAATTGCTTTTGGACTCTTTTCGCCTGGCCGAATTGATCTATCAGCGCAATTTTTATCCCGATTTTATCGTCGGGGTGTGGCGCGGAGGTGCACCGGTAGGGATTGCTGTGCAGGAGTATCTGGAGTTTATGGGGGTACACAGCGACCATATTGCGATCCGCACGGCGTCCTATTACGGAATCGACGAGCAGCACAAGGAAGTCAAAGTGTTTGGCTTGAATTACGTACTCGACAATCTGCGACCGAACCACTCGCTACTGATTGTCGACGACGTTTTTGATTCCGGGCGTTCACTGCAGGCAATTATCGAGCAGATCCGCCTGCGCGCCGGAGAAAATACACCGGCGGTCATCAAAACGGCGTGCCCCTGGTATAAACCCAGCCGCAATGCAACCAATCTCACACCGGATTTTTATGTGCATGCGACTGATAATTGGCTGGTGTTCCCCCACGAGCTGCAAGGGCTGACGCTGAAAGAAATCCTCGAAGGCAAAGGTACCGAAATCGGCGACATTATTTATCGTGCGTCACGGCAGCGGAAAAATCCCGAATAGTCAGGGAGTTTCAAGTAACACAACCGCCAGAGCCGTAATCCCCTCTTCCCGCCCGTTAAAGCCGAGTTTTTCTGTGGTAGTTGCTTTGACATTGATATCGTCTACGGAGCAACCGAGATCTTCCGCGATATTTTCCCGCATGCGCTGAATATAAGGCGCCATACGCGGTTTCTGCGCGATGATCGTCATATCGGCGTTAACAACACGCAAGCCTTTGGCTTTGAGTTTTGACATTACCAAACGCAGCAGCGCGCGGCTGTCCGCGTTGGCGTATTGCGGATCCGTATCGGGAAAATGGCGTCCTATATCGCCGAGAGCCGCAGCCCCCAGGAGCGCGTCACTTAACGCATGGACCAATACATCGCCATCGGAGTGAGCAATTAAGCGGTGCGTGTGCGGAATCACCACACCGCCGATCACAATTTTGTCACCCGGCCCAAACGCGTGAACATCTACGCCCTGCCCTATTCGAAAACCCATAGAAATTCCTGTGCGGATATAACAGTGAAATTATTCGGCGGAAATTTGCTGGTGCAGGATAATTTCCGCCAGTGGTAAATCTTCCGGTTGGGTGATTTTGATATTGTCGCGACTGTCAGCCACCAACATGACTCTGCCGCCTGCCAATTCGATTGCAGAGGCTTCGTCAGTTACGGGCAGAGAATTTTCCAAGGCTTTGCGCAAGGCTGCGTGCAATTCGCCGACACGAAACATCTGCGGCGTATGAGCAGCCCACAAGTACTCGCGACTGACCGTGTGCGAAATATTCTCGCCATCTGCCTTTTTCAAAGTATCGGATACTGGTGCTGCCAGAATTGCGCCGCAATTTTCCTGTAAAACCTTCTCGATCAAGCGGCGAATATTATCCGGTCGAACACAGGGTCTGGCGGCATCGTGCACCAATACCCAATCCTCTTTGCGGCCGTGCTCGAGAATGTAACTTAACCCCTGAAATACGGAATCCGCGCGCTCGGCTCCACCAGTTACAGTGTGAATATTGCCGCTCAACGACAGAGTCGCAAAATAGGGATCGTTTTCCGCCAAGGCGACAACAACACTGCGGATACCCGGCACTGACAAAAGTTTTGCCAGCGTGATTTCCAGAACGGTTTTGCCCTGAATCTGTAAATATTGTTTGGGCTGAGAAATGCCCATACGGCGCCCGGATCCGGCCGCAGGCACAAGGACCCATAAGTCCGCTGAAGCTGTCATAGGCTAGAGAGATTTTTTTGCAGTGGAAGGCTGGAGAACCATAAAGAAGGTTTCGCCTTTTTTAATCATGCCGAGATCGGTGCGGGCACGCTCTTCAATTGCATCTTTATTGGTTTTGAGAGCGAGGACTTCCGCCGCCAACAAACGATTGCGCTCTTGCAAACGCGCATTTTCCGCTCGCTGTGTCTCAATTTCCCCTTGCAGCTGCACCAGATTGGCAATACTGCCCTCGCCAATCCACAAACGGGATTGGAGATACACAAAAACAACAAAAAGAGCAGCCAACAACGATTTCATATAAGTGGTGCATTCCTGCGTGCAATATCAAAGGCCGGCATAACGCCGGCCCTTATAGCATAGTCCTTATTGTGATCGCAGTGGCGCGGCTTAGTTCTTAAATTCCGCGCGACCGCGATAAGGTGCTTTGCCTTGCAATTCCGCTTCGATGCGGAGCAGACGGTTGTACTTGGCAACGCGATCTGAACGAGACAGAGAACCAGTTTTGATTTGGCCAGCAGAAGTTGCAACTGCCAAGTCAGCAATGGTGGTGTCTTCGGTTTCGCCAGAGCGGTGAGAAATAACCGCAGTGTATCCCGCATCTTTCGCCATTTTGATGGCATCCAGAGTTTCGGTGAGAGAACCGATCTGGTTGAATTTGATCAGGATGGAGTTGGCGATGCCTTTTTCGATACCTTCTTTCAGGATTTTGGTGTTGGTTACGAACAGGTCGTCACCCACCAACTGAACTTTGTTGCCGATTTTTTGCGTCAAACCAGCCCAACCTTCCCAGTCGCTCTCATCCATACCATCTTCGATAGACAGAATCGGGTAACGGTTTGCCAAGTCAGCCAGATAATCGGCGAATTCAGCAGAAGTGAATTTCTTGCCTTCGCCAGCGAGATCGTAGACGCCGTTTTCGTAGAATTCAGAAGACGCGCAGTCGAGTGCCAGAGTCACATCTTTACCGAGTTGATAACCAGCGTTGGCTACCGCTTCTGCAATCGCTTGCAAAGCAGCTTCGTTGGACGGCAGGTTAGGAGCGAAACCACCTTCATCACCTACAGCAGTGTTCAAGCCGCGGCTTGCCAACACTTTTTTCAGTGAGTGGAATACTTCTGCACCTACGCGCAGAGCTTCAGCGAAAGTCGGAGCAGCAACTGGCTGAATCATGAACTCTTGGATGTCGACGTTATTGTCGGCGTGCTCACCACCGTTGACGATGTTCATCATCGGAACAGGCATGGTGTATTGGCCAGGAGTGCCGTTGATATCCGCGATGTGGGCGTACAGAGGAACTTTTTTATCGATCGCAGCAGCTTTGGCAGCGGCCAAAGATACGGCGAGAATTGCGTTAGCACCGAGTTTGGATTTGTTTTCAGTGCCGTCAGCGTCGATCATGATCTGGTCGAGTACGCGCTGCTCAGCGGCATTTTTGCCGAGCAACAGAGGTTTGATCACGTCATTGATGTTGGCTACGGCTTTTAATACACCTTTGCCGAGGTAACGGCTTTTATCGCCATCGCGCAGTTCGAGCGCTTCGCGAGTACCTGTAGAAGCACCAGACGGAGCACAGGCAGCGCCAACTGCGCCAGATTCCAGAATGACTTCCGCCATCACGGTCGGGTTGCCGCGGGAGTCCATCACCTCAAAGCCTTTGATATCAACAATCTTACTCATGGGAGTTTCGTCTCCGTTTAGTCGCATTTACTGAATGGGAACCAGACGCAAAGGCCTGGCGAATGGATTTAGTCGTGCTTGCAATTAATTAATTTGCAGCTCAGGAAAACTTTTGACCAAGTCATCCAGCGCTTTCATTTGCGCCAAAAATGGCTCCAACAAATGCAGCGGCAGAGCGCTGGGTCCGTCGCATTTGGCGTTATCCGGATCGGGATGCGCTTCCAAGAACAATCCCGCCAAGCCAACCGCCAACCCGGCGCGCGCCAGTTCGTGCACCTGACGACGGCGACCGCCGGACGCAGCACCGAGTGCATCGCGGGTTTGCAGCGCGTGAGTCGCATCAAAAATCACCGGCAAATCGCCGCTGACTTCGCGCATGGTGCGAAAACCCAACATGTCGACGACGAGATTGTCGTAACCAAAGCAGGTGCCGCGCTCACACAAAATGATTTTGTCGTTACCGCACTCGCGGAATTTTTCCACGATGTTTTTCATCTGGCCGGGACTTAAAAATTGCGGCTTTTTGATATTGATCACCGCGCCAGTGCGCGCCATCGCCTCTACCAGATCCGTCTGGCGCGCCAAAAATGCCGGCAATTGAATCACATCCACCACTTCGGCCACTGGCTGTGCCTGCCAGGTTTCGTGCACATCGGTAATGATGGGCACGCCGAAAGTGCTTTTGATTTCGGCAAAAATTTTCAACCCCTCTTCCATACCTGGACCGCGGTAGGAATGTATGGAAGAACGGTTGGCTTTATCGAAGGACGCTTTAAAAACGTAAGGAATATTCAACCGCTGGGTAACTTCGACGTATTTTTCCACAGTGCGCAACGCCAGGTCGCGCGATTCCAATACATTCATGCCGCCAAACAGCGTCATGGGCAGATGATTACCGACTTTTACAGCGCCGACTTCGATGACAGGTTTCATTTAGCTGCAGCCTTTGTTCGCTCATGTTGCTCCAACGCCGCTTTGATGTAGCTGATAAACAGCGGGTGGCCGTCGCGCGGAGTGGAGGTGAATTCCGGGTGGAATTGGCAGGCGATAAACCACGGGTGGTCGGGCAGTTCTACGACTTCTACCAAAGTGTCGTCCGCAGACCATCCACCGATGGAGAGACCGGCCTGACGCAATTGATCCAGATAGCGATTGTTGACTTCGTAGCGGTGGCGGTGACGCTCAACAATCACGTCTTCGCCGTAGATTTCGCGCACTTTCGAGGTTTTCTCCAAGCGGCATTCCTGTGCACCCAAGCGCATAGTGCCACCGAGATCAGAGGTTTCATCGCGTTTTTCGACTGAGCCTTCCGCAGTGGTCCATTCGGTGATCAAGCCCACTACCGGATGAGGCGTTTTGCGATCGAATTCGGTGCTGTTGGCTTCGGGCAAATTCAATACATTGCGCGCAAATTCGATAACGACTGACTGCATGCCAAGACAAATTCCCAAATAGGGAATCTTGTTCTCACGCGCATAACGCACCGTGGCCAATTTGCCTTCCATGCCGCGTTCGCCAAAACCGCCAGGAACCAGAATCGCATCTACGTCTTTCAGCAATTCAACGCCTTTTTCTTCAATGTCTTCCGCGTTGATATAACGGACATTGACGCGGGTTTTGGTGTGGATACCGGCGTGCGTCAGGGCTTCGTTGAGCGATTTGTACGCATCCAACAAATCCATATATTTGCCGACCATGGCAATGGTCACTTCGTGTTCCGGATTCAACTTGCCGTCGACCACGCGATCCCATTCGGTGAGATCGGCTTCCGGCGCATCTATATTCAGGCGCTCGCACACGATCTGATCGAGCTTGTAGCCCTGCAACATGCGGGGAATGGCATAAATGGTATTGGCATCCGGAAGTGGAACGACCGCGCGCTCTTCCACGTTGGTAAACAGGGCAATTTTGCGGCGTGAATCGTCATCGATCACTTTGTCGGAGCGGCACAACAAAACTTCGGGCTGCAAACCTATGGAGCGCAGTTCTTTAACGGAGTGCTGCGTCGGCTTGGTTTTGGTTTCACCCGCCGTGGCGATGTAGGGCACCAGGGTCAAATGGATCAGCAATGAGCGCTGCGGTCCGAGCTCGACTTTGAGCTGGCGCACCGCTTCGAGGAAAGGCTGGGATTCGATATCACCCACGGTTCCACCGATTTCCACCAGGGCGACGTCATAACCCTTACCGCCTTCCAGAATGCGGCGTTTGATTTCATCTGTGATATGCGGAATCACCTGCACTGTACCGCCGAGGTAATCGCCACGGCGCTCTTTGCGCAGCACGGTCTCGTAGACTCGGCCGGTGGTGAAGTTATTGCGGCGAGTCATTTTGGTACGCAGGAAACGCTCGTAGTGGCCGAGGTCCAGATCCGTTTCGGCGCCGTCTTCCGTCACGTATACCTCGCCGTGCTGGAACGGGCTCATGGTACCTGGGTCGACGTTGATATAGGGGTCGAGCTTAAGAATCGTGACTTTTAATTTTCGGGCTTCCAAAACCGCCGCCAAAGAAGCTGCAGCAATACCTTTACCCAGTGACGAAACTACGCCGCCTGTAACGAAAATAAATCGAGTCATTGAATGCCTTTATGTAAAACCAGGGTCAAACTTCTGCTGCGGCCCGGCGGCAGCGGTGCGGACACAAAAGAAAGCCCGCAACCCTTGCACCGGTATACCGCGAAAAAAACACGCGGAGCCCGTCAAACGGGTGCATTTCGTATTAAAGCGGGAGCCAATCAAACGGTGAGATTTTGCAAACCAGAGCAGCAGACTGTCAGTTCGGTTGCAGGCTTCTCTGGCTGTACCATCGCTTTCAAGATGGGGCGCCAGGGTAACAGAAAAGCCTTTTTGCCTCAATCCGATACCGGGTTCTATATGACCGATGGATAGTGCCATTGCGGCCATAAGCCCTGCTCCACCGCTGCCGTGTGCTCGACCCAAAGATCTGCTACTGCCACCAGCCGTTCGCCATCGAACACCAGCGGCACCCGTTCGCGCAGCCAAGGCTCTAGCGCGTATTCCTGTAACAGTTTTTTGAGGGATTGCGAATGTTGACGCCCCTTGGGATGGGCGCGTTGGATATGCGAGGCCGCATACCGCGGCATTATCCGGTAATTGCCCGATGGCAGGCCCCATTGAGCAGCCTGCCAAACAATCTCGCTGCCGTCGCTTAATGGATACGGTTTGTTGGTGCTGACAGTCTGTACTTCTTGGAAAATCGCTCTATCCCAATGCGCAGGCAGGCAGTAGATCCGCTCGCGATAGCGGCGGATTTCGCAATCGCCGAGATTGAGCAAAGGGCTTTGGTCCTGCCGAGCATTCAATACCGACTCAAACTCGTCCAAGCGCTTGAGTGACGGCAAACGATAACCCTGCTTCGTCAACCAATGCCGCAGAAGATTGCGGCGGCGGGCATGCGACCAGCACATCAACAGCTTGAATTCGATACTGCAGCCAACTCTTTCCGTGCGCGGACTGCAACTACTCAAGTCCTGTTCTGCATATTCACAAAGCAATTCATCGCTTTCCCGCAGTAGCTGGGATGTTTGCTGCACCCGCGCCGGCAATTCCGGCCAGCGTTTTTGCAGGTTCGGCAGAATGCTAAGGCGCAGAAAATTGCGGTCGTATTTCTCGCTTGCGTTGCTCTCGTCTTCCACCCAACTCAAGCCCAGCGAACGGGCGAATTGTTCGATTTCCTCCCTGCCCACCTCTATAAATGGGCGCCCGAGTGTAGCGGCTCCCCAGGGGCGCAAAGCGGCCATGCCAGCCAACCCTTTAACGCCGGCTCCGCGAGCCAGCCGCAAGAAAAAGGTCTCGACCTGATCCAGCTGGTGGTGGGCCATCAATACGAGATCGCCTACCTGCAACTGACTTTCGATGGCGGCGTAGCGCGCTGAGCGGGCCGCCTCCTCCACCCCCACGCCGGCCGGGTTGACTTCAACTTTTATACAGATAAGCCTCACACCCAGGCGTGTGCACTCGCGCATGACAAAGTCTTGCCAGTTGTTTGCGTTAGGTGAGAGCTGGTGATTGATATGGATGGCAAGCAGCGGGAGCTCAAGCTCGGCCTGCACAGCGGCATGCAGCAGCGCTATGGAGTCCAGCCCGCCGGACACAGCCAAAACCACTCGACGCACCTGCGGAGTTAGTGCGACAAAACCGCGAACGAGTTGGGGCAACCTATTCATTTGGGTATATTGAGCCACTTTTGATTGCGAACCTGAGCCAACATCATGAAGAAAATTGCTGCTTATGGTACCTGGACCTCGCGCCTGACGGGGGAATTCGTCGCCGGCAACTCCGTAAAACAGGGCGAACCGCAATGGCAGGGAAAATCCTTGTACTGGCTGGAAACCCGCCCCGCCGAAAAAGGCCGGCAAACCATTCTGTGCCGCAGCCCAGACGGCAGCATCAAAGAACTGCTACCCAATCCCTGGAGTGCCCGCACCAAAATTCACGAATACGGCGGCGGCAGCTTCACCGTTGGCGATAACAAACTGTTTTTCGTTAATGGAGAAGATCAGCAGATTTACCAGCTGAATCAGCACGACAGCACCATCACGTCCCTGACCTCCACTGAATCCTGCCGCTATGGCGATCTGCATTATTGTGCGGCCCGACAATGGCTTTTTGCCGTGTGCGAAAACCATAGCGGTGGCTCACATGAGCCAACCAACCATCTGGTGCGTTTGGACTTAGCTACCTCTCAACAGCGTGTGATCGAGGCCGGCCACGATTTTGTCACCTCGGCGCAAGCCTCTCCCGATGGTCGCTGGCTGGCCTATATCACCTGGGATCACCCTTCCATGCCCTGGCAGGCAACCCGCCTTTGGCTCCGCCCGCTTCAGGAAGATCACGCTTTCGGCGACGCTATTTGCCTGGCTGGCGATGCAGGCAATGAAAGCATTGTTCAGCCGCGCTGGTCTCCTGATGGCAAGCTGTATTGGATTTCCGATCGCAGTGGTTGGTGGAGTCTCTACCAGATCGATCCAGCAAATCGCCAAACCACTCAGGTCGTTTCCCTGGATGCCGATTTCGCGCCACCGCAGTGGGTGTGCGGCCAGGCGCACTACGGCTTTTTGAGCAACGACAGTCTGCTGGCTTGCTACACCCAACAAGGTTCCTGGCACCTCGCCCGACTCGACCGGCAAGCAAGTGAGTGGCAAATAACACCGCTGCTGCCGGAATGCTGCTCCGTGCAATATATAGCCGCCGGCAATGGCCAGGCTGCCGTCATCGGCGGTAGTACAACGTCGGCGCAGAGCTTGTGGTTGATCAGTGGTGACGAGATCACCACCTTGACCGAGCAGTCGCCCTTGGCGGCCGACGATATTGCCAAAGGCCATGCGGTGACTTTTCCAACGACCAATGGCGAACACGCATACGGTTTCTTTTATCCGCCGACCAACGCCGAATTTGCCGCTCCAGAAGACGGGCTTCCACCGCTGATCGTGATTGGTCATGGCGGCCCCACTGCCGCTGCAGATCCATCGCTTAATTTAAAAATTCAATACTGGACCCAGCGCGGTTTTGCCGTGTTCGACGTCAACTACCGCGGTAGCACAGGATTCGGTCGCCCATATCGGCAAGCGCTGGATCAGCAATGGGGTGTAGTGGAAGTCGATGACCTCTGCGCAGCGGCGGAATATGCCACCGCGCAAGGATGGGTGCATCCGCAGCAAAAGATTATTCGCGGCAGTAGTGCCGGGGGCTACAGCGTATTAGTGGCGCTTACCGAACGGCAGGTGTTTAACGCGGGCGTCTGCCTGTATGGCATTGGCGATCTGGAAACGCTCGCCACCGACACCCATAAATTCGAAGCGCATTATCTCGACAGTCTGATCGGCCCCTACCCCGCCATGCGCGATCTTTATATTCAGCGATCGCCCCTGCACAAAGCGGCCAATATCCGCTGCCCGCTACTGGTATTTCAGGGACTGCTCGATAAAGTCGTACCGCCGGATCAAGCCGAACAAATGGTGGCTGCCGTGCGCCAAGCCGGTGTTCCCGTCGCCTATATCACCTACGCCGACGAGGGTCACGGCTTTCGCAGCGCGCAGACGATCCAGCATCAGCTGGATGTTGAATTAAGTTTCTATCGCACCATTTTTCATCTTGCAGGCGATAACGCGCAGGAAGAGATGATCCAGATTTACAACTGGCCTCAAGTTACGCCGTAAGCCTTGAGGCATTTAGCAGACAATCCATTTTTAATAATTTTTCTTTTTAAATATGAGCACACCACTAATAACCGAAGAAGGGCTCGCCAAACTCAAAGCTGAGCTGGATTACCTGTGGCGCACTGAGCGGCCGGAAGTGACCAAAAAAGTGACTTGGGCGGCCAGTCTCGGCGATCGGAGCGAGAATGCGGACTATCAATACAACAAAAAAAGATTGCGTGAAATTGACCGCAGGGTGCGCTACCTGCGCAAACGAATTGATTCATTAAAAGTAGTCCCCTACGCCAAAGAACAAGAGGGCACGGTCTATTTTGGCAGCTGGGTCAAAATCGAAAACGAGGAAGGCGAAACTAAAGAATTTCGCATCGTTGGTTACGATGAAATTTTTGGTGAGAAAAATTACATCTCCGTCGATTCGCCTATGGCCAGAGCTTTATTGCGTAAAAAGGTCGGTGATGAAGCTGTTGTCAAAACGGAAGCAGGCGAATTTTATTGGGAAATAATCTCTATAACCTACCAAAAACAATTGCCGGCAACGGAATCAAGCTGAATAACAAAGGAGTACGTGGTAAGCAGATTTAAGAGGCTGGCAAACAGCGTTTGCCAGCGCAATGATAATCGACATAAAAAGTGAACATCCCTGTTCGACAGCATCAAACAACAGCGTTTGAATTAATACAGTGTTTCCAGTTCGTCGCCATTATCACCAGCAAACCGCACAACCACTTGGCCATTTCGCTCTTCAATGACGCCGTACACAACACCTTGATAAGCCACATCACCTTCCGCTACCAATTTGTTACCGGTTTTGACTTGGCGCAGACGCAGGATCACACCATCTTGGTTAGTAATCGTGAGGTAACCTTTAGGCTCACGCTCTTCAACATTCATGTTAAAGCGGAATTGTTTGCCAGAATAACGCACATTAAGCGATGTTTCTGCAGCCTCTAAAGCTGTACGCGATGCACTGAAGCTGATCACGACTGCATTAGGAATGCCGGTTAATTTCGCAGTAAAATGCAAACTGCCAGATGCATCCGCAAATTGCTCTTCGGTTTCTGTGGTTACCGACTTAGTGCCATTAACCCAAGCTTCCGTCAAACTCATGCCTTTTGCATCACCAGACAAAGCCAATGCAAATTGCGCAGTTTCACCAGCGGAATTATCAACAGAGCCATTAAAAGAAAACGCTACAGCTCCCAAAGTCGCTTCAGTACTGTCGCCGGCAGTAGCAGATGTTGATTCAAGCTCAACATTGCTAACCGCTGCTTCTAAACGCCCGGTTAAAACGATTGGCAGTTCAACATTTTGTTTGAGTTGTGCAGCTAGACGTAAGTGCAAATTACTCAACTCGTGAGTTTCAGTTGCAGTCTCTTTTGACCCTTCATAGTTAACACTGAAAGAGCCTTGAGAAATGATCAATGTCAAAGCGTCGGTTTCGGCGCTGCCAGAGATAGTGTATTCGCCAGACGCTGAAGCATCTGTCTCACTATCGTTCAAGTCCAACGCATTGGTTGAGCTCAAAGTCACTTTAACGGATGGATTAACAGCCGTTATGGTTTCGTCGATTTCGAAAGAAACAGCATCATCACCCGCTTCAATAGCAACTGTAATTCCAGTATCGCTTACATAAGAGGTTAATGCGTTGTTAGCTTGATGGGCACGGTTTGCATCATCCAATGCAGACGCAGCTAAAGTCAGCGCTTCAACTAATGCACCTGCATCACGGCTGGATGCCATTTCTGCGCCTTCAATTTGTAAAGCAAAATCATCGGCAATCGCACCAATGGTGCCACCCTCAATACTTTGCTCGCCGAAGGAGAAAATCAAATTGCGCAAATCCGTTACCATTGCAATCGCTTTATTACGACCTGTTTCACCTGCGGTTTCACTAGGCGTGCCCCGGTCAAATTGATCTGGTTCTTCACTGGCAGCCAAATCCGCTTCTGTAGTTAACTCTTGGGTCAAGGGCTGCAAGTTAAGATTGCTGCTTTCACCCGCTCTTTCTCCCACGATCCTCAAAGCTTCAGCCGCTTGGCGCACAATCTCAGCGAAACTCGTGTCACTATCTCTAGATGTGTTTCCAGCAACACCACGCTCCACATAGTCAGCAACAAATTGGTTCAACGCACTTCCCATACGGCTCTCTGGGTTGTCATTCATCACTGCAGACAAAAGACCTGAGTTTAGCGCGTTATAACGAGCGGTTTCTCTGTCTGAAAGACCTTGAATCGTATTCGCTTGATTGGGATTAGTGATATCGATAACCGGTAACGCAGCAAGGTCGGACGAAATGCCAAAACGGTTAGCCACTTGCGAGTTACTTTCTGCAATATAACGGCGAATCGTATCTAAATTATCACCGGACTGAGCTTGATCAAGAACTAAAGAAGTGGCGATTGTTGTGAATGCACTGAGGTTAACGTTTTGATTTTCCGAAACGCTCGGCACAATGGCACTCAACTGAAAATCGTCATCCACTGGAGTGGGTTCACCAAACTCATTGTCTCCACAACCTTGCGGCAAATCGCAAATCATGGTGGAGTCGGATCTGGGCGCGACCCTAACAATAATTGGTGAGCCGATATTTTGGCGTGGGATTTCTAATCGGTAGGTACCATCTGTTTGAGTAATCCCAGATGCAATAGGTTCGTCCACGTTGCCCGAAAAAATATGCGCTGTTGCCGTAAAATTCTGCAAAATACCTTTACCAGCTGTCCCTTGAATCGTTACTGTCGATTCAGCTGGCGGTGTTGTTGGGTTGGATGTGCGTTTTTTATTGCTATCACAACCACATCCCTGAATGCTTACCGCCACTGCGGCTGCGCCTATCATAAAATAACGTCGCAAATTCATCTTGTATGTTTCCTTCTAATTATTTAACGCGCCCACAGCTAGCGCAAATTAATGTAAACCGAGAACAGCAACGCATTCTCGGGACATAGAATGAGAATAGAAGGAACCTGCATTGCTGCAAGTCAGAGAGCGGAAGAATTTATGCGAATTTAAATCTCAAATCGTCAAAAAATTGACACCCGAAAAATATTTACGCAAAAAAACAACACAAGATGAGGAATTTTAGAAGTCAAGAAAAAATTCGTAAGATTACTCTTGGTGCTTGAATAACATACAGCTGATTGGCTACACCTCTGCTCGCACGCCGCTGAACGGAGAAGTCAGTACTAATTTAGCGAAAAGAAACGGATGTCGTGAATGTCAGCTATAAAAGCCATTCACGCCATAAACAAACCGCGCTCCAGATAATTCTTCAAGGTGATGCCGAAGGTTTTATCTTTCCACACCTGCTTGATCAGGTAATCCTTGCTCAGCTCGCCTTTTTCGACCAGGGACAGATCGACCATGACTTCCTTGGGCAGCGGTTGTTTATCTTTGTCGCGCAACATCACGATGCGCGGAAGGTGGCGATAGCGCGGGTTGGACTCTATGACCATGCCGACTTCGCCGGAATAGAGTTCGACGATACTACCCGCCGGATAGAGTCCCACCATCTGCAGGAATTTCAGCGCGAGCTGCTCGTCGAAATGGGTACCGCGATCTTTGTAGATGATTTTGATGGCTTCTGTTGAAGTGCGCGCTGTCTGGTAACAGCGATCTGCCGTCATGGCATCGTATGCGTCCACAATGGCAATGATTTTGGAAAAACGCGAAATACTGTTGCCGGATAACTGGCGCGGATAACCTTTGCCATCAATGCGCTCGTGGTGGCTCAAGGCGACGTCAATGGCACCGGTGTAAATGCCGGACGAACTCAGTAATAAATTTCTGCCGTGTACTGTGTGCGCCATCATGATGCGCATCTCGTCGACAGTCAGTCTGTCCGGTTTGTTGAGAATTTCCGGCGGAATTTTCATTTTGCCGACATCGTGCAACAGACCGCACATTCCCAGGTTCTGTAATTCCGATTCCTCCATACCCAAATGGCGGCCAAAGGCTATTGCCAAAATACAGACGTTGAGACAGTGCTCAGCCGTGTATTCGTTTTCATCACGCATTTTTGACATCCACAACAAGGCGTCGGGATGGCGGATGACGGACTGCACGCATTCGTTGACTGTGTGACGAGCCTGCTCGGTATTAATAGCGCCGCCGAGACGTATGTCGTCCAACAGGGTTTTAGTGAGGCTGCGGGCTTGACGGAAGGTCCCCATTACCCGGCGATGTTCATCTTCCAGGGGGACTTCCGGCTGAAAAATATTGGGATTGACCCGCACTTGGCGGGCCGTGCCGACATTGGAGCTGTGTTCGCTAGCTTTTGGTTTAACGCTCTTGTCGTCGTCGATATAGACGTATTGGCAATACTCAGCAATCACGTCGATATCACCTTCCTCTTCTATGTGGAACCCTTGCAAGAGAAAAGGTGTTTCCAGCCAATCGCGGTCCAGGCGGCTGACAAACATACCGACACGCAACTCGCTAACGTGTACTTTTTGGGTGTTAGATGACATTGAGCCTCAATTAAACTTCCTCCTCTCCACAAAAACCAAGGAGGATGCTGAATCATCCAATAGACACTAATAATCCAGTAGATAATCGTCCGTTAACTACTGATCGTCCGTGAAGCTGGTCATCCAATAAGGGTTAATTGGTGCGATCTGCGGACACTTTTTGAGCAGTATATAAACCCGAGAAGCCAATTTCCATCCCTCCCCGGGTCACTTGTCCGCCTCGATTTCACTAGTGTGATCTTAATCGCTCCCACGAACCACGTTGGCGACTGCGTCACAGACGTAATCGAAATTCTCGCGGTTGAGACCGGAGATACTGGTTCGCGCCGAGTTGAGCATATAGATCGAATATTTTTCCCGCAGTCGCAACACTTCAACTTCAGTCAGACCGAGGTACGAGAACATTCCTTTCTGCAGTTGCACAAAGTCAAACCGATTTGAATCAAGTCTAGCGCGCATTGCGTCGCTGAACTCACGACGCAATCCGTTGATGCGGTTGCGCATTTCAGCAACTTCTTCAATCCAACGGGCGCGCAGCGCTGCATCGGTCAAAACCTCGGCGACCAAGGCCGCACCATGATCTGGCGGCATGGAGTAAATACCGCGCGCAATGGCCAGCATATGACTCATTGCCGCATTGGCGATTGCCGGGGTAGGAGCCATCAAGCCGACCAGTCCTACCCGCTCCCGATAGACACCGAAGTTCTTGGAGCTGGAGGCTGCGACTACGACTTCCGGAAGATTGTCGACCAAGTAACGCAGACCATAGGCATCCGCATCCAAGTCGTCCGCAAAGCCCTGGTAGGCGATATCGACGAAAGGGATAAAGCCGACCTTCTGCGCGAGCGCCGCCACTTCACGCCATTGCGCAGGGCTGAGATCGGCGCCTGTGGGGTTGTGGCAGCAGCCGTGCAGCAAGACGAAATCGCCCGCTTTTACCTCGGCCAGGGCCGACATCATGGCCGCAAAATCGACGCCAGACGTGGCCGCATCAAAATAAGGATATTGGCGAATGGCGAGGCCGGCATTCCCCAGCAGCGGAATATGATTGCCCCAGGTGGGATTGCTCACCCAGATGGTGGCTGAAGGATTGGCGACCTTGATCAGCTCCGCCGCCACTCGCAGCGCGCCGCATCCACCGGGCGCCTGCACTGCGGCAAACCGACCTTCCGCCAAGCCTTTGGCTGGGCCGAGCAGCAACTCGCTCATGGCGGCGTTAAAGGTGGTATTGCCAGCCAAACCGACATAGGCTTTGCTGGTCTGCCGGGAAATCAACCGCCTTTCCGCTTCGGCGATTGAGGGGAGTACGGGGGTTTCGCCGCGCTCGTTCTTATAAATACCAACACCGAGATCAACTTTGCGTGGGTTGGGATCATTACGGAAAAGACCCATCAGCCCCAGGATCGGGTCGGCGGGCAACGTGGAAATACGCTCAAACATAAAGAGTCTCACGCGCAGCGCAACTATAGCGGTACGGCTTAGGATGGAAATGTGCGCGGATTATAGCCGGCCCCCGATGCGAATACAGCCTGCGCGAATCACGGTTTTAGCTATTAGGGAGATTGGTTATTGCAAACTTTCTTTAACGCCTCGACCGCTTCATCCACGGTCAAGTCATCGCACTCCAGGGTCACATCCGCATAACGACGATAAAGCGGTAGCCGTTCTTCATAGACGTTCTGCAAACCTTGTCCCGGTGCGCAGGAAAAGCCGCGCTGCTGCCAGTTGTCGACACGGCGTTTGACCGTCTCCAGCGACAGCGCCAGATACAGGATCAGCCCGTCCTGTTTTAAGCGATTCATGGCGGACGGGCCGTACACCACACTACCACCAGTGGCCACAACGGCGCGTGCAGGCAAAGCGCAAGTGGCGACAAACTGTTCTTCCCTCTGCCGCATGGCGAGATAACCCAGGCGATCCAGCTGGCTTTGCAGGGATTCGCCAAAGTACTGCTCCAATAATTGATCGGTATCGACAAAGTCGATGCCCAACTGTTGCGCCAACTTTTGCCCGACCGTGGTTTTACCCGCGCCAGGCATGCCGATCAAAACAAATTTATGGATAGGTGGAGCGGAATTCATAACTCGCAGCCTTAATGGAAACGCTATGGATTTAACGCCTGGGTTTGCACCAGCGAAAGCTGTGCAGGGGATAGACCCGCGAACAATATCACACTACCCTAACCCGACATTTTCCTAACAAGTTCACAAAAGCCAGCCGAACGCAGCATAAATCCAAGGCTTGCTTCCTGAAGTTCAATCATTTCAGCCATAACCAAATGGGGGTGACAGCATGGCCGGTCTCGACAAAGTGGTGACCACCTACGACCAGGCGCTCGCCGGTCTGGCGGACGGCATGACAATTATTGCAGGCGGATTTGGTTTGTGCGGCATTCCCGAGGGGTTGATCGCCCAGATCAAAAAAATGGGGGTGCGCGATCTTACGGTGGTCTCCAACAATTGCGGTGTCGACGGTTTTGGCCTCGGCATTTTATTGGAAGGCCGCCAGATCAAAAAAATGATCTCGTCTTACGTCGGTGAAAATGCGCTGTTTGAGCAGCAGTTGCTCAGCGGCGAGCTGGAAGTGGAATTAACGCCGCAAGGCACTCTGGCGGAAAAAATCCGCGCAGGCGGCGCAGGCATCCCCGCGTTTTTTACTGCCACCGGCTACGGCACGCCCATTGGTGAAGGCAAGGAAGTGCGCGAATTTCACGGGCGCCAATACATTCTCGAAGAATCCATTACCGGCGATTTCGCCATAGTCAAAGGCTGGAAAGCCGATCGCTTCGGCAACGTGATCTATCGCCATACCGCGCGCAATTTCAATCCGCTGGCAGCGACGGCGGGAAAAATCACAGTGGTGGAAGTCGAGGAAATCGTCGAGCCTGGCGAGCTGGATATGGACAACATCCACACCCCAGGCATTTATGTCGACCGGGTGATTCAGGGCACCTTCGAAAAACGCATCGAACGCCGCACCGTGCGGCAGGAGGCTTGATATGTTGACTCGTGAACAAATCGCTATGCGTGTCGCCCGGGAATTGCGCGACGGCTACTACGTCAACCTCGGTATCGGCATTCCCACACTGGTCGCCAATTACATTCCTAAAGACATGCAGGTGATGCTGCAATCGGAAAACGGTCTGCTCGGCATGGGCCCCTTCCCCACCGAGGACGAAGTGGACCCGGATATGATCAACGCTGGCAAACAAACAGTAACCGCGGTCACAGGCGCCTCTATTTTCGATTCTGCGCAATCCTTCGCCATGATCCGCGGCGGCCACGTAGACCTTACGGTTCTCGGTGCGTTTGAAGTCGATGTGATGGGCAATATCGCCTCATGGATGATCCCGGGAAAACTGGTGAAGGGCATGGGAGGGGCGATGGATTTGGTGGCGGGGGCGGAAAATATAGTCGTCACTATGACCCACGCTAGCAAAGACGGCGAATCCAAATTACTCCCACAATGCACCCTGCCTCTGACCGGTGCCGGCTGTATCAAAAAAGTGGTGACCGATCTTGCGTATGTGGAAATTCGCGATGGCAAATTCTGGCTGATCGAGCGCGCGCCGGGGGTCTCGGTCGACGCCATAGCGAAACTCACCGCAGGCGAGCTTGTCGTACCGGAGATTGTTCCGGAAATGGAGTTTTGATGGGCCCTCCCCACTGATCATCCGCCATCCGACGGATTTACATTTCGCTACAATTCAAAAATGCACAGAACACGGTCTGTTTCTGCGACAATTGCGCGCACTGTCGCGGATAAAAAAGGCGTTGGCATGACCGCGTCACCTAACGGAGTACAACTATGAGAAAAATATTACCAGTGGCCAGTCTCGCCGCCCTGGTCTTTCTGGCAGGCTGTAAAACCGGCTACAACCGCACCCACAGCGGCAGCAAAGATCCCAATCCACCGCCGTGCGCGGAAGAGGCGTCCAATCCGAATCTCACCGCTGAAGCGCGCCGCGTGTTCAAAATGCTGGCGGGTTTGACCTGCTCGAGTATTTCTTTTGACGGTTACGTCATGGGTCAAAACGCCGGTTTTGGCAATCAGATCGCGACCGAAACCAGCGATCGCTCCTACACCCGCCTGATCAGCGGTGTCGATAGCGCCACCACTCACACGCCTGGACTGGTGGCCATAGATTATGAACACGATCAAATATTTACTCTCGATCAGCTGAAACAGGGCAACGAAAAACTCAAAACCCACTGGCGCGAAGGTGGCTTGGTCAGCATCAGCTGGATGCCGCGCAATCCGTGGGATTCCTCCACCCTTCTGTACACCAGCAATGTCGATCTCGGCAGTTTGCTGGACGATTCCACGTCGGCATATGACGCGTGGCGCGATCGTCTCGATGTCATTGCCGATGCCCTGAAGGATCTTCAAGACGCTGGGGTGGCCGTCTTATGGCGCCCTCTGCCGGAAATGAACCGGGATATCTATTGGTGGGGAAGCCGTGCAAGCCATGTCAGCGGCGACTCGGCTGACGCCAGCTTATATACGGATCTTTGGGAAGACATGTACACCTATTTCAAAGAGAAAGGACTCAACAATCTGTTGTGGGTATACAGCCCAGGTGAAAGTTATTCCGGCAATGCGGGCCCCGCTGGCAAAAGTGCTACTTGGGCATATCCCGGAGACACGTTTGTGGATGTAGTCGCGGGTATTGCGCGCGACGATTCGCTCAGTATCAAGGATTATCAGGCTTTGATCGATCTCAAGCGCCCCTTCGGCATGGCGGAATACAGCCCTACCCCTGCTGAAGTTGGCGGCAAAAAAAGTGCTACGACTAAAACCTTTGATGCACGCACTTACGTCGATCGCCTGCACGGCAGCTATCCCGCGACCGGCTATTGGGTAAGCTGGCACAGCTACACCGCACAATTGAATGACGACGAGGAAGTGCGTTCACATATGGCGTTGGTTGACAGCGATCGTCTAAAAGAGCTTACCGACCGCAGCAATGTTTTGAGTCTCGAGCGCATTAAAGAAAAGAAATTGCGCGATTAAATTCACTCCAGTCTTGAAATAAACAGACTGTGATTACGCAAACGCCCGGTGTTTTTCATCGGGCGTTTTGTTTTAGAGGGCATTCACGTGCCGCCCTCACCCCTGCCCTATCCCGAAGGGAGAGGGGGTTTGCGTTGTGCAAACCGGCAACATAGGTAACAAAACAAACCGGGAACATGGGTTACACAAGTTATGGTATGAGCAAGGAGGACTTGCTTATGCCCTGGAACGA